>Ga0183096_1000005_pt1 | contig 426233 bp, 321 predicted proteins | sample Biomet5_FD_127791 | JGI IMG/M metagenome (GOLD analysis project Ga0183096, IMG submission 127791) | Microbial communities from bioreactor (seeded with sewage sludge) at LBNL, California, USA - Biofuel metagenome 5 (version 2) (version 3) | ecosystem: Engineered > Bioreactor > Anaerobic >...
GGCTGATAAAGGAGATAGAGCAGAAGGGAATGAGTGAGAAGTATGTAAAGGTAGACTGGGATGGCAGAGACCAGGATGGAGATGAGATAGCCAATGGTACTTATTTATATAAAATTATTGTTAAAACTACTGACGGAAAATATACCAATTCTGCATTAGGCAAATTGGCTGTTATAAGGTAAATTTGTAATTCGGAATTTTTTAGAATACATCAATTAATGAGCAAAACATATCTTATTGGAGGAATAAATGAAAATAATTCTTAGGGTTTTGATGATCAGCATGTTGTTTGCTGTGTATCAGAATGCTACGTATGCACAGGGTGAGTCTGCTGTGACGTTTCTGCTGCTGGCCCCGGATTCAAGGGCAGGTGGTATGGGTGAATCAGGTGCTGGCCTTGCTGATAACTCTGCAGCTATATTCTGGAATCCTGCTGGTATTGCATTCCAGAGCGGTACAGAGTTTAGCATTACTCACAGTAACTGGCTGCCCCAGTTTAACCTTGACCTTTTCTATGATTATGCAACATACAGGCAATATATAGAAGACCTTAACGGAAGTATTACTGCAAGTATTACTTATATGAACTTTGGTGAATTCGTAAGAACCGGTGCTGATTCTCCTGATCCTACCGGCACATTCCGTTCTTTTGATGCTGCTTTAACTCTTGGTTATGCTACAAAAATACATCCTGACTGGGGCCTTGGTTTTAACTTCAGGCTTATTCACAGTCGTCTTTCAGATAAACCTACAGAAGAAGAGCAGGGCTCAGGTGTGGCTACATCAGTCAGCTTTGACGTTGGTGCTATGTGGAGGCCTGAAAAATTAGTTATTCCTTTTACCGATGAAGATTTAGGCGGTAGATTAAGTATCGGTATAAACCTTAGCAATATGGGCCCTAAGATTTATTATATTGACCAGGCACAGGCTGATCCTATTCCTACAAACTTTAGATTAGGTTTTGCATTTGATATATTCCATGATGAGTATAATTCATTTATTTATACGCTTGATTTCAGTAAACTTCTTATAAGCAAGACTGCTATAGACAGTTCCAAGGGTATTTATACTTCTACATCAAAACCATGGTACCAGGCTATATTCAGAGCATGGGGCGATAAGCCTTTCAGTGAAGAATTAAGAGATATTGTTACTTCTATGGGTTTTGAATACTGGTATGGTACACCGGGAGACTTCCTGTTTGCTTTAAGAACCGGTTATTTCTATGAAGATCCTTCTTATGGTAACAGAAAGTTTATCACCTTTGGTGCCGGTTTGAGGTATGATATTTATGGATTTGATTTCAGTTATATAACAACTTCGGTCTTTAAGGGCGGTGAAAATCATCCGCTGTCAGATACACTCAGATTTACTGTACTTATTGGCTGGGACGCAGTACCTGAAAGCACTCGCGGCCTGCCACGAGGAATTTAACACGATATGTTTAAAAAAATATCTGTATTAGTAGTTTTTATATGTTTGGGCAGTATATCTGCCCAAACCTTTATTGGAAAGGTTAACCCGTTTCCCTCCGGAGTTAAAAAATCCTATTCCTCCCAATCGGATACTTTGAAGATTCTTGCTGTTATGGTTAACTTCCAGCAGGATAAGGATGAAACAACTTATGGTAATGGAAAATTTGGTTCAATATATTCCAAAGATTATGGGACTGATATAATTGATCCGCTTCCGCATGACCAGTCTTATTTTGAATCTCATCTTGAATTTGTTAAGAACTACTACAATAAAGTTTCAGATGGAAAATTTAACGTCGTTTATAAAGTTCTTCCTGATACTTTAACATTATCAATGACAATGAAAAATTATTCGCCTGCTGTCAAATCAAGCGATTTTACATCACTGGCTGATTTTTCAAAAGAAGTCTGGGCGCTTGCTGCTGCTGCTTATCCTGATTTTGATTTCTCTGATTATGATTTGTTTACCATCTTTCATGCTGGTGTTGGCAGGGATATTACTCTTCCGGGAAGTCTTGGTAACGAAAGAGATCTTCCTTCTGTTTATCTTGGGCTTAATTCATTAAAGAAAATTTATAATGATGCGTCCTTTAATGGTTTCCCTCTTAATAGCGGTGGATATATCACAAATAGTATGATTATCCCTGAAACCGAGAGTATGGAAGTTCAGTCAAACGGGGAAACATACCTTTACGAAATTTCCATAAATGGATTGCTTGTTGCCAGTGTTGCAAGCCATCTGGGACTTCCGGACCTTTTTAATACTGAAACCGGGAGCAGCGCTATTGGCAGAATGGGTTTAATGGACGGGCAGTCTATATTTGCCTACAACGGTTTGTTTCCGCCGGAACCATCTGCATGGGAAAAAATATATCTTGGTTTCGCTGAAACAGAAAGTGTTCAGCAGGGAGAATCATTAAACAATATAAATGTTGACAAGTCGAAAATTGTTAAAGTTCCGATTAATTCTTCTGAGTATTTTCTTGTTGAAAACAGGGAACGTGATATAAATGGTGATGGCGCAAAAATTACGTATAAACTAAACGGACAGGAACTCACTAAAACATTTTTAAAGGATACTACTGGTTTTTACAGCTACGATATTGATTCCCTTTCGGGAGTTATTACAGATGTGGATGAATTTGACTGGGCTTTGCCCGGCAATGGCATTCTTATCTGGCACATTGATGAAAATGTAATAAATGCAAAACTCGCTGATAATAAAATAAATGCCGATCCTGATAACAGGGGTGTTGATCTTGAAGAGGCTGATGGCATACAGGATATTGGTGAAACATTCTATGACGTTTTTGGAAATGAAATAATTGGGGAAGGCAGTAAAAATGATTTTTGGTTCTCAGGAAATGATGCTGAATTTTATACAAATGTATTTGGCCCTGAGACCCGTCCAAGCACATATTCAAATTCAGGCGCAAACAGTTTAATTACATTCAGTAATTTTTCTGCTGCCGGAAGTTCGATGACTTTTTCAGTAGCTTTTGGTGATTCAATTGTAAGGCCATTATATACAGCTTCTGTGGATATTCCTTCAGGGACAATGTCATTATCAAATTCTTCGTCCGCAGGCCTTTCCTTTGATGTACTTATTGATTCTTCATTGTATCTTATTCAGCAGGGTAAAACATCTTTAATTGCTGATAATTTTTCTGCCTTTAAGCCTGTAATTTTGAATAATGATAATGGACATACATATACTGTCGGTGTTTATGGCAATAATGTGAATGTATATTCACATAATACCGGCCAGGTAAGCAGTATAAATACTGAAAATAATGAGGGTATTACGGCTCCTCCTGTTATTTATAATGGGCAGATACTTGTTGGAACTGCTGATGGCCATATTGTAACGTATCATATAGATTCTCAGGGGAATATTTCCACTTCTGAATCATTATTGACGGTAATTTCCCCAGTATTAAAAATAGCCTCAAATTCATTAGGCTTCGGATTAGTTTCCGGAACTGGTTTTGCTGCTTATGGTGGAATTACGGGAATCCAGCTTTCAGCACTTAATGAGGTGCAAAGTGCAAATTCTTTATCTGCTAATATTAAGGATGTTGCTTTAAGCGGCTCTACACCGGTAATACTATTTAGTGACCATGTTGCATCTCCGTATAATAATAATCTTATTTCTTTTCCAATTAGCAATGTGCAAAAACTGTCACTTGCTGATTTAAAGAATGATGGTGATAATTATGTCCTTTATACAAACGGCAGCAAATTAGAAGCTGTTAATTTAACAGGCGCGTCTGCAGTTAATTTCCCGTTTACTGATCCGATTGACAGTGGTTTTACAGGAACTCCGCTTGCTGCTGATATTCAGGGAGACAGTAAAGCTGAGATTATTGCATATACAGTTGATGGAAGAATATTTGCTATAGATGGCGGAACAGGAAAGGTAGTAAGCGGCTTCCCGGTTTCTGCCGGTGCTGCACTTAAAAGCACACCAGTCATATTCAATTATGACGGGCAGGCTGTTCTGGCGGCTATAGATGTAAAAAACAATTTCCATTCATGGATTATCGGTGCCGCAGAAGCTGACTTATTCTGGTCAGAAGAAAACGGCAGTAACGGTAATAATTCTGCAGTTGGTTCTGCTGAAAAAACAGTTACAGTTAATGAGTTTTTCCCGGAATCAAAAGTATACAATTACCCGAATCCTGTTTATGAAGGACAGACAGCAATAAGGTATTATGTGTCTGAAGATTCTAAAATAAACATCAAGATATTTGACCTTGCAGGCGATTTTGTTGCCGAATTGAATAATGAAGCAAGGGGCGGTTTTGACAATGAAACTATCTGGAATGTTGGAAATGTTCAAAGCGGCATTTACCTTGCCAGGGTAGAGGCTGTTTCTTCAGGCGGAAAAACAGAGAATAAAGTTATTAAGATTGCTGTTGTTAAATAGTCTGATTTTTTAATCAGCTATAAAGTTTATGCGGTTAACCCCGCCCCGATTTTGTCTGCGACAAAATCACCCCGCCCCAAATGGGGCGGGGAATTAAATTTTTAAAAAAGCCCCTCTTTATTAAAGAGGGTGTCCTGCCGGAAGCGGGACGGGAGATTTGTCTGTTGATATATTCCGGTTTATCTTCCTCAAAAATGTTTTATTAAAACTGATACTTAAAATATCGAATATTATTTTACCACTATACTGCAGGGTAGTTAATCCTGTCTTCAATATCCTGAAAAGCTAATATGAAAAAAATCCTTTACATATTTCTTATACTTCTAATTTCTAAAATTTCTATATATGCCCAGTTTACTGAATTTCATCCTGAACTTGAATGGTATACCATAAAAGGGAAACATGTTGAAGTTCATTATCATGCTGGAACTGAACGGACAGCGCGGGTTATATGCAAAATAGGTGATGAGGTCTGGGGCCCTATTACTTCGCTTTATGAGTATGAGCCTGAAACTGTTCACTATGTTGTTAAAGATATTGACGACTACTCTAACGGTGCAACATATTTTTTTGATAATAAGATTGAAATATGGGCAAGTGCACTGGACTTTGACCTGCGTGGTACGCATAACTGGTTAAGAAATGTTATTTCTCATGAATTTACTCACATGGTGCAGATTCAGGCTGCTATGAAATCAAAACGGACTCTTCCGGCTGCTTTCCTGCAGGTCTTAAATTATGAGGATGAAAGGCGTCCGGATATTCTTTATGGCTTTCCGAATTTTGTAGTGTCTTATCCTATAGCAACTGTTAATATGCCAAGCTGGTTTGCAGAAGGTACTGCCCAGTATATGAGAAAAGATTTTGGTTATGATTACTGGGATTCACACAGGGATATGATTCTGCGTTCTTATGCCCTTGATGGTAATATGATGACATGGAATGAGATGGGTGTATTTGGCAAAACTAGCCTTGGTAATGAATCAACATATAATGCCGGCTTTGCTTTAACAAGATATATTGCACAGACATACGGTGAAGATAAACTCAGGGAAATAACAAAAGCACTGGGCAAATGGAAAAATTTTACAATTGATGCTGCATTTAAAGATGTTCTCGGCAAGGATGGTAATGAAATTTACAATGAATGGAAAGAATATATAACTGCTGACTATAAAAAAAGGTCTGAAGGAGTAATTGCAACCAAAGTTGAAGGAGAACTGCTTGCAAGTACAGGTTTCGGAAATTTCTATCCTTCATTTTCGCCTGACGGTAAAAAATTCGTTTATATATCAAATAAAACTTCAGATTATTTTGGTATGTCTGCTATTTATTTATATGATTTTGCTACAAAGCAGGAAAAGATGCTTGTACCTAAAATCCGTTCATCTGTAAGTTGGATTCCGGGGACTAACAAAATTATATATGCAAAACTTGAAGATGATAATCCAAACTGGGCAAACGTACATGATTTATATGTCTATGATATTGATAATGATGAAGAGACAAGACTGACTTATGATATGAGGGCAAATCAGCCTTCAGTTTCTCATGATGGTAAAACTATTGCTTTTATTTTTCAGAAAGATGGTACAACCAATCTTGGTACAGTAAGCATTGATGGAAAGAATTTTAAACAATTAACCTCATTTGAGAACGGAGAACAGGTTTTTGGCCCTGTCTTTTCGCCTGATGATTCATATATAGTTTTTGATTATTCTGATATAGATGCCCGTGATATTGCTAAAGTAAATGTTGATGGTTCCGGGCAGCAAGATGTTTACAGAACCGCTTCAGACGAACGCAATCCGGTATTCGGCCAGGATGGCAATATGTACTTTGTATCAGATGAAACCGGTATTTTTAATATTTACAGGTTCAATCCTGTTACGAAAGAAAAAATACAGATAACAAATGTTATCGGCGGTACTTTTATGCCTTCAGTTTCCGCAGATGGCAGAATTCTTTACGCTGGTTATACTTCAGGCGGTTTTAAAATATTTGGCATGCTTGATTCAATTAAGCATACTGCCGGTACTGTTAAAGAATATGTGAAACTTGACAATCCTCCTACAGGTCAGGACAAGCCCAAAGGGGATATGGCAAATTATGATCTTGATTCATTAAAACACTATAATGATAAGCAGACTCCTGCTTATGAAGAGAAAAAATATACTGGTTCGTTTACAAAGCTTACTTTCTTCCCGTTATTAAGGCTGGATAATTACAATACTAAAAATAATTTCTTCCAGCGGCTGAAACCCGGTTTATATGTTACCTCAAACGATATGCTTAACCGGTATTCAATTTTTGCGGGAGGTGCTATAAATGCAAAAATGGAACGTGACCTCTTTCTTACTTTTGAATACAGGAATAAATTGCCAATTCTTTTTGACCTTGGCATAAAGCCTGAACTTGCCCTGGAAATTTATAATATATCCAGAAAAACTGACGTAGATATAAATTTTGGCGACGAAGAGGATATTACTGATAAAGTATCTACAGATGTTACTTATAACCTGTTTGAAGTTGACCTTGCTGCAAAACACAGGATATTCAGCCGTAACCAGGAAGTTGAATTCAGATTTATTTTCAGCCAGTATCAGGCTGCAATCGGTAGTTTTATAATTCCTATTATTGAGCAGTTATATTCAACCACTCATGATACATATCTTATTGGCAGGAATTTCCAGGTTAAATATACATTTGACGGGCTCTTGCCTTATGTAGATTCAGAAATAAACCCGGTTGGAGTGGAAGCTGATTTTACATATAATTATGAATTTAACAAGTATAATGAAGATGGAGAGTATACCAATGTTGATGGTATATTAAAACCTAATTATAAGAATTTTAATTTTCACCGGGTGGAACTGAATACCAAAATTCACTTTCCCACTTTTTTTGAAAGGCATACTTTTACAACAAGGCTCAGGGCAGGTTCAATTCTTGGTCATACAGTTCCTGATTTCTTTGATTCTTATCTTGGCGGCCTTGTTGGAATGAGGGCATATCCTTTTTATGCTATCAGTGGTAATGAAGTATTTTGGCTTAATTTAACATATCGTTTCCCTCTGTTCAGGAATATTGATACAAGAGCAGGGCATATATATATTGACAAAATGTTTATGTCATTTTATGGGGATATAGGTAATGCCTGGAATGGTGATATTCCTGCAATTAAGGATTTCAAAAAAGGTGCCGGCGCTGAAATTCGTATCCAGATGAATTCATATTATTTATTCCCTACACAGGTGTTTTTTAATGCTTCTTATGGTTTTGATCGTTTTGAAAGAGAAGTACGGGATGAAATGGTTACTTATGGAAAAGAATGGCGCTTCTATGGTGGAATCTTGTTCGGTTTCGATTTTTGATGGTTCATTTTATATTACAGATATTTAAGGAAAATAATGTTGAAAAAAGTTTTTTTGCCTGCAGCTATGCTTTTTATAATATGCAGTATTGCTGTTTCAGCGCAGACTGATTCAGCTAAAATAGTATTGACCGGTAATTTACTTGCTGATTCAAGAAATATTTCTGATAATTATCAGCCTGGCAATGTTAATATGCCCTTACAGGTGGGAGAGAAAAGGTCTCCATTACTTGCAGGTTTAATGTCAATAATTATTCCCGGTGCCGGCGAAGTTTATAACGGTGATTATTGGAAGGCAGGCGCTTTTGTCGCTCTTGAAGCTACTCTTATTATTGTGGGCTTGCATTATGACCACAAGGGAGATACACAAACTGATAAGTTCCAAAATTATGCAGATGGGAACTGGTCTGTTGTTAAGTATGCAGAGTGGATTAATACCCATCGGGGAGGCACTATTACAATTAACCCTGATGAAAGTCTTCCATCATGGGAACGAGTAAATTTTTCTGAATTAAATGCTGCAGAAAGAACAAATGGTTTTTCACATTCTCTGCCCCGTCATGGTGAGCAGCAGTATTATGAAATGATTGGTAAATATCCGCAGTTTTCAGGCGGCTGGAATGATTTTTCTGCTGCAGATCCTGATTATCATGATGTTTCTGCAAACTTTCTTTCATATTCTCATATGAGGGGAAAGGCAAATGATTATTATAATGTTGCAGCAAAAGCTGTAATTGGTATTTATATAAATCACTTTTTAAGTACACTCGATGCTGTATGGTCAACAATATCTTACAATAAAAAACTTTCCGTAAGCATGCGGGTTAACAATATACAAAACGGTTACAGTACAGAATTTTCTCCTGCTGTAAATTTAAAATATAATTTCTAAAATGCTGGTGAAATGAATAACTTCTTTTTAATAGTTCTTGATGGAGTTGGAATTGGGGAGCTTCCGGATGCAGTAAAATATGGGGATGAAGGCAGTAATACATTAAAAAATATGGCTGAACAGGTAGGGGGTCTTAATCTTCCAAATATGGAAAAATTTGGCCTCGGCCTTATTGATGACCTGAAAGGAATTGCAAAAGTTAAGCAGCCCCTGGCATCTTATGGCAAGATGAAAGAAGTATCTACAGGTAAAGATTCAACCACGGGACACTGGGAAATGGGAGGCCTGTATATAGATTTTGATTTTACATATTACCCGGATGGTTTTCCGGAAGATATAATGAATAAGTTTATGCAGCTTACAGGCTGTAAAGGATACCTTGGCAATAAAGCCGCTTCAGGTACAGAAATAATAAAAGAACTTGGTGACGAGCATTTAAAAACCGGATATCCCATTGTTTATACAAGTGCAGATTCTGTTTTTCAGATTGCTGCTCATGAAGAGGTTATTCCGCTACCTGAATTATACAGGATATGCAAAATAACAAGGGAACAGGTTTTTAATCCTCCAATTGTTATGGGAAGAATTATTGCGCGTCCTTTTATTGGAGGTCCCGGCAATTATACCCGGACAACCAACAGAAAAGATTTCTCTCTTGCTCCTCCGTCAGATACAATTCTGAACGTTTTACAGAAGAATAAAGTTCAGACTGTGGCAATAGGGAAAATAAATGATTTGTTCAACTACAGCGGCATTGATGTTAAAGAAATAACAAAAACAAATGACCAGGGAATGAACAAAATTCTTGAATACACGTCTAAAGTCAGTGATTCATTTATATTTACAAACCTTGTCGACTTTGATGTATATTTCGGGCACAGGAATGATCCTCCCGGTTTTGCAAATAAGTTAAAAGAATTTGATAACTGGTTACCATCGTTCATTGAAAAACTTGACGATTCAGATGCAGTATTGATTACAGCAGATCATGGAAATGATCCTACTACTCCCAGTACAGATCACAGCAGGGAATATGTACCCATATTATTTTTCAGGAAAAATATTCCCGGTAGAGATTTAGGAATACGTGCAACTTTTGCAGATGCAGCACAAACCGCAGCAGATTTTTTTAAAATAGAAAACAATCTAAAAGGAAAGAGTTTCTTATAGCCACATTGTTGTATATTAGCAAATATTGACAAATTAGTGGCATTATTCATTCTTTCTTTTTATATTGAATTCGGAATTTTAAAAATATTATTTGTTGCTGTGCAGAACGTCTATTAAAATATTTTTCCAAAAGTGGTTTAATAGGTTTTCTTTACAAAAGGTGATACTGTTTCCTTAATAAGTGACAGGTAGTATTAACAGTAATAACCCGGTACCTGCCGGAGATTATTATGTTATCATTGTTAGTAATAATAATGATGTTCCAATTATTTAAGAGAGCCGGGAAAAATGATCCCGTTTAAACTTTTTTCTCCCGGTTATTTCTGGCTTTAGTGATTCTACAATAGTTGGTATTATAATACATAAACCTACCCCGTTAACCGGGAATTAAACGAGGTACTTTTGTGAGAATAACCAAGCAATTCACAAATCGTGAGAGCCAGTCTCTAGATAAGTATCTGCAGGAAATAGGAAAGGTAGATCTGTTAACTCCTTTGCAGGAAGTAGAACTTGCAATAAGGATTAAACAGGGAGACCAGGCCGCACTGGAAAAACTAACCAAAGCAAACCTGAGGTTTGTTGTTAGTGTTTCCAAGCAGTACCAGAACCAGGGTTTAACACTTGGAGACCTGATAAATGAAGGGAATCTGGGCTTAATAAAAGCAGCTAAGCGATTCGATGAAACACGCGGTTTTAAATTCATTTCTTATGCTGTCTGGTGGATCAGGCAGTCTATTCTGCAGGCACTTGCTGAACAGTCAAGGATAGTGAGGCTGCCACTTAACAGGGTGGGAGCATTAAATAAAATAGCAAAAGTATATAGTAACCTTGAGCAGGAATTCGAGCGTGAGCCAAGTACTTCTGAGTTAGCCAAAGAACTTGAGATGGATATTTCAGATGTAGCTGACGCACTTCGCAATTCAGGCAAAGCGGTTTCTATGGATGCTCCCTTTGCACAGGGGGAAGAAAACAGGCTGCTTGATGTTATCCAAAATGACCAACAGCCTTCGCCGGATTATACTTTAATGAGTGAATCCCTTAAAGCTGAAATTGAAAGAGCTTTATCAACTTTAACTGAACGCGAATCTGAAGTAATTTCTCTTTACTTCGGATTAAATAAAGAACACTCTCTTACTCTCGAAGAGATAGGCGAAAAGTTTAATCTTACGAGAGAAAGAGTGAGACAAATAAAGGAAAAAGCAATCCGACGACTAAGGCATGCTTCAAGAAGCACTAATCTTAAAGCTTATCTTGGTTGAAACACAGGAATCAACTACATATGACAAAATTACAAATATTCTTATATCTCGGCCTTGTAATCATTTTTGCGGGCTGCTCAGCCAGCTCCAGTTCTTTACGTTACAGCAAAATCAACAAAGTTGAGGAAAAACGGACGCAGGAAGAAAGGTTTACTTCAAAAGATGAAACCTCTCTTGCCGGGGCCGTTGTTTCTGATGAAAACTTTAATGCTGATGAAGAGGATCCTGATGATTCTCCTGTAGAAGAACCTTCTATTGATATTTCAAAAGTTATGAGTAAACTTAATTCCGGTAGAAGAGGCTCTTCTGATGTTTCTGCTGATATGAGCTCCCGCCAGGAAAGAATACTTATGGAGATTATTAAATACCTTAATACTCCTTATAAGTATGGCGGTAACTCTAAAGACGGAATCGACTGCTCAGCCTTCACTCAAACTATCTACAGCAATACATTAAACATTCCTTTATTAAGATCAGCACGCGAACAATATACCATGGGCGAAAGCATTGAAAGCAGGGATGACCTTAAATTTGGAGACCTTGTTTTCTTTAATACCCGCCGCAGGGTTCGTCCGGGGCATGTTGGTATTTATATTGGTGATAATCTTTTTGCTCATGCCAGTTCACATCACGGCGTAATTGTTTCTTCTCTTGACCATGAATACTATAACAAAAGGTACATGGGCGGCAGAAGAATTGAAGGTAAATACAGCGCCCATTTATAATTTTTAAGGCGACAGCCCCATTAAAGGGGCTGTTCTCTTTTATAAACATTTCTTATCTCATCTGAAATCCATCCCCGTTTTTCTCTCAGGATAGCTAATTATAGTTGGAATGAAACCTGCTTTATGCAGTATTCTGACAGTATTATCATTCATGTGAATGTAATTATTAGGAATTTTACCCCGAATTAGGTATTCCCAATAACCTGCTTCCTTGTTATATTTGACAAAAAACTGTTGGTATGCAAAAATACAGGCTTAAAAATATTACCTGTGCTTCCTGTGCTACAAAGATAGAAAACGAATTGTCGCAAATACCCGGGGCAAAAAATGTTTCAGTCAACTTTGCGGCCTCTGTTCTCAAAATAGATTATAACAATATTGAAGAAATAAGGCGTATTGTTCAAAAAGTTGAACCAGGCAGTGATATTGAAGCAGTTGAAAGCAGTAATAGTGAGGAAAAAGCTTCTTCTGCATTCCCTAAAGGACTTGGCAAATTAACATTTATATCAGTTCTTTTTATTGCCGGGATGATATTCCGGGATAGTCTTAACTCCACACCTTATACCATGGGGGCTTATCTTGTTTTTCTTACAGCATACTTGTTAAGTGGATGGAATGTATTAAATACAGCAGTAAAAAATATCCTGCATGGAAAAATATTTGACGAAAGCTTCCTGATGACTATTACTACAGTTGGAGCAATAATTATTGGAGAGCTTCCGGAAGCTGCAGGTGTTATGATTTTTTACAGTATTGGTGAATACCTGCAATCACTCGCTGTAAATAAATCAAGAAATACAATTAAAGCGCTGCTTGAAATCCGTCCAGATTATGCTAATCTTAAAACCCGTGATGGTATTAAGAAAGTTAACCCTTCAGAAGTGATGACTGGTGATTATATAGTTGTTCGCGCTGGTGAAAAAGTTCCTCTTGACGGCGAAATAGCAGAAGGCTCTGCTTACTTAAATACATTTATGCTGACAGGTGAGCATGTTCCGCGTTATGTTGAAACAGGGGATGGTGTACTTGCCGGAATGATAAATTCACCCGGTACCGGTGGTGATTCCGGTATTATTACAATAAAAGTAACTGCCTCATATAATGATTCTGCCATATCCCGGATACTTGAGCAGGTTGAAAATGCTTCTGCCAGAAAATCAAAAACTGAAATGTTTTTTACTGTCTTTGCAAGATATTACACGCCGGTTGTAGTTTCTGTTGCTGCATTTATTGCACTGCTGCCCCCGTTCCTTGTTTCAGGACAAACATTTGGTGACTGGGTATACAGAGCCCTGGTTATTCTGGTTATTTCATGCCCCTGTGCACTGGTTATAAGTATTCCACTTGGTTATTTTGGAGGAATTGGCAGGGCTTCGGCAAGAGGCATAATGGTAAAGGGTTCTGGTTACCTGGATTCATTAACAAAAGTACGAACAGTTGTGTTTGACAAAACAGGGACACTAACCAAAGGGGTATTTAAAGTCGTTCAGGTTGCCGGATTAAACGGTTATAGCGAAAAAGATGTTTTGATTTATGCTGCTTCTGCTGAAGTTCACTCCAATCATCCTGCTGCAAAATCAATTCTTGAGCATTATAAACAGGAGTTTCCGGAATCTGTATTACCGGAACCGGAAAGCATACGTGAAATTCCGGGGCAGGGAATTAAGGCAGTTATTGGGGGCAATGCTATAATTGCAGGAAATGATAAACTCCTCCATAATGAAAAATTTTCACTGAGTAATACTGAAACTGCCGGAACTGTTGTTCATGTAGCTGTAAATTTTGAGTACGCCGGATATATTGTGATTTCAGATGAAATAAAAATGAATTCTTCTAAGGCTGTGAAGCAGCTTTATAATATGGGCATAGATACTGTAATGCTTACGGGAGATAATAATAATTCTGCTGAAGCAGTTTCTGCACGGCTTGGAATAAAGAAATTTTATCAGGGGCTTTTACCGCATGAGAAAATTGAATATCTGGAACGCATAATGTCTGAAGATAGTAAGGGGAAAACTGTATTTGTCGGCGACGGTATAAATGATGCCCCGGTAATTACACGGGCAGATGTAGGCTTTGCTATGGGCGGACTTGGTTCTGATGCAGCAATTGAAGCGGCTGATATTGTAATAATGGAAGATGATCCCCTTAAAGTAGCTGAAGCTGTTAACATTGCTAAAGAAACCAGGACAGTTATCTGGCAGAATATAATTTTTGCCATGGGAGTAAAAGTTTTTTTTATAACCCTGGGCGCTGCCGGCAAAGCTACTATGTGGGAGGCCGTTTTTGCAGATATGGGAGTAGCATTACTGGCAATATTGAATGCAGCAAGGTTGCTGAGGAGATAATTACTAAAAATAAAAAAGGCTGCTCATTAAATGGCAGCCTTTTTTTAATGGTTATTTGTTACAGATTAACTGCATCCTGAAGTAGAGCCGCATGTCATACATTTGAGGCATGTTCCGTTACGTACCATAGTTACACTCTGGCATTCGGTACATATATCACCTGTATATCCCTGTTCAATAGCTCTTTTTATCTTCTGTGTCATTGAGCCGCCGCCGGAAGCTGAACGCTGCGAAGCCCTGCTTTCGCTTGAAGAAAGTGAATAGCTGTAAGATTCTGATTTTGCTTTATCCAGTTCAACAAGCCTTTCACTTACAACTTCTTCGCTTACAAATTCAGGTTCACTGATTTTTTTAACTATACCCGGCGAAGCTTTTGCACTTACTTCAGTTGTATCCACATGAGAAAGGTCATTTCTGCCAAGATACGTTACTGCAAGTTCTCTGAAAATATAATCAATAACAGAGGTAGACATTTTAATCTTTTCATTCCCTGTAACAAGGCCGCTTGGTTCAAACCTTGTGAATACAAATGCATCCACAAATTCTTCAAGAGGAACGCCGTGCTGCAGGCCAAGAGAAATAGAAATGGCGAAGCAGTTTAACAGGCTTCTGAATGCTGCTCCCTCGCGGTGCATATCTATAAATATTTCGCCAAGCTGTCCGTTTTCATATTCACCTGTACGAATGTAAACAGACTGTCCGTTAATCTTTGCTTTCTGGGTATATCCTGACCTTCTGTCCGGAAGCCTTCTTCTTTTTGCAATATAACGGTGAATAATTCTTTCTGCTATTTTAACAATATCATTGTGTTCTTTTTCTTCCATAATTGATTCAAGCTCTTCTTCGCTTATTGAGTTAAGCGGCTGGGAAAGCTTTGAACCATCTCTGTATAAAGCATTTGCTTTTACTCCCAGTTTCCATGACTGCATGTATGCATCTTTTACATCTTCAACAGATGCCTGGTTTGGAAGATTAATTGTTTTTGATATTGCTCCTGAAATAAATGGCTGAGCTGCTGACATCATCCTTATGTGGGCAACAGGGCGTATAAACCTTGTACCTTTTTTACCGCACTTATTAGCGCAGTCAAATACAGGATAATGTTCATGTTTAAGGAACGGAGCGCCTTCAATTGTCATTGTTCCGCATACATAATCATTTGCTGATGAAATTTCCTGTTTTGAGAATCCAAGTGCTGAAAGCAGGTTAAAATCAAATGAATTTACATCTTCTTCACTGAAACCAAGCTTCTTTGTTATAAAGTCAGCTCCTAGTGTAAACTTGTTAAATGCAAAACCTATTTCAAATACTGAAGGCAGAATACTGTCAAGTTTTGCAAGAACTTCATCTGTAAAACCCTTAGCCCTTAATGATTCATGATTTATATAAGGGCAGCCTGCCAGCGTACCGGCGCCTTTTGCATATTTAACAATTTCTGTAATCTGGTCTTTATTGTATCCCAGGTTAGCGAGTGCCGGTGGAATTGACTGGTTAATTATCTTAAAGTATCCGCCGCCAGCCAGTTTTTTAAATTTAACAAGAGCAAAGTCTGGTTCAACACCTGTTGTGTCGCAGTCCATTACAAGTCCTATTGTGCCTGTTGGTGCAATAACTGTAACCTGTGCGTTCCTGAAACCATATTGAGTTCCAAGTTCCAGGGCTCTGTCTGCATCTTCGCGTGCAGCTTTAAGCAGGTCAGAAGGGCAGTGCTTGGGGTTGATCCCAACAGGATAGATAGATAATCCTTCATACTCTTCCTGTGGTACATTATAAGCAGCTCTTCTGTGGTTTCTGATAACTCTGAGCATGTGCTCTTTGTTTTTGTCATATTTAGGGAAAGGCCCAAGGTTTTGAGCCATTTCTGCCGATGTGGCATAAGATGACATGTGCATGATTGCTGTAATTGCACCGCATATTGCAAATGCTTCATTACTGTCATAGGGGATACCCTGCTGCATAAGTAATGAACCTAAGTTTGCATATCCAAGTCCAAGTGTTCTGAATTCATAACTTAACTGGGCAATTTCTTTACTTGGGAATTGAGCCATTAAAACGCTTATTTCAAGTACTATTGTCCAGATTCTTGTTGCATGCCTGTATGACTCAATATTAAACTGTTTCTTTTCTGCATTATAAAACTTTACAAGGTTTAATGAGGCAAGGTTACATGCAGTATCATCAAGGAACATATATTCGCTGCAAGGGTTTGAAGCTTTTATTTCGCCGTCTTCCGGACAGGTATGCCATTCATTAATTGTTGAATGAAACTGTATGCCGGGGTCAGCGCATGACCATGCTGAATAAGCTATCTGGTCCCATAATTCTCTTGCTTTCAGAGTTTTGTAAGCTTTTGGTTTCCTGTTTTCCAGTTTTGCCTGGCGTTTTTCAACTCTCCATAAAAGATCCCAGTCACCGTCATTCAAAACAGCATTCATATAATCATTGGTAACCCTGATAGAATTATTAGAATTCTGTCCTGAAACAGTTGCGTAAGCTTCAGAATTCCAGTCTGTATCATAAGCCGGGAATTCAATTGATTTAAATCCAAGTTTTGCGAGGTGAATTACACGTTCAATGTAATTATTTGGAATCTGAGCTTTGCGGGCTTCAAGTACTGCATGTTTTAATTTCTTATTTAACTGTTTATTAAACCTGTCATTTTCAGGATGTTCATCATAGCAGGCTTTCATTATAGCATTTAAATGCAGATTGCATAGTTTGGAACCGGCAACAAGGGCAGCAACTTTTTGTTCTTCAGTTACTTTCCAGTTGATATATTCTTCAATATCAGGGTGGTCAAGGTCAAGAGTTACCATTTTGGCAGCCCTGCGTGTTGTTCCGCCTGATTTTATTGCACCTGCAGAACGGTCTCCTATTTTAAGGAAAGACATAAGCCCCGATGATTTGCCTCCGCCGCTTAATGGTTCACTTGAACCGCGGATATCTGAAAAATTTGAGCCTGTGCCTGAGCCATATTTAAAAAGCCTTGCTTCACGAACCCAGAGGTCCATAATTCCGCCATCATTTACAAGGTCATCATTTACAGACTGGATAAAACAAGCATGCGGCTGCGGGTGAGTATAAGCATCTGATGATGCAGTCAATTCTCCGGTTTCATAATCCACGAAGAAATGTCCCTGTGAAGGGCCGGAAATGCCATAAGCCCAGTTTAAACCGGTATTAAACCACTGTGGTGAATTTGGAGCAGCCATCTGGTTTGCAAACATAAACACAAGTTCATCATAAAATGCTTTTGCATCTTCTTCAGTATCGAAATATTTAGCTTTCCATCCCCAGTAAGTCCAGCATCCTGCAAGGCGGTGGAATACCTGCCTTGAATCAGTTTCAGATGTTATTCTTTCTTTTTCGGGGAGTTGTTCCAGTTTCTCTGTATCAGCTTTGGATGCCTGCAGCCATACAGGAATACCTTTTTCTTTAACCTTTTTTAATAATTTGGGTACTCCGGCTTTGCGAAAATATTTTTGTGCAATAATATCAGTGGCAACCTGTGACCATTCAGTTGGTACAAATACGTCTTCCATCCTGAATACCACTGATCCATCAGGGTTCTTTATTTCCGAAACTCTTTTCTCAAATTTAAATGAGGCAAGAGGTTCAGCATTAGGTTCGGTAAAATATCTTCTGATTTGCATTAGTGCTCCATCACGAATGAAAAATTCTTAAAATAAAACTTGGGGGTTTGGTTTTTTGTTTGAAACAAGAATAGCAGTGCGATAAAGAGTTTCGTTTATCATTTTCAATTGGAATAATTGGGAATTTTATTTCAAACTATGAAAAAATTTTATAAAAAGAAAATTAATATTATTCCTTTTTATAAGATTTTTTTCAGACCAAAAACTAGCGTCAAATGTTGTTAATAAAATTTTAAAAACCAAGTCTTTTTTAAAAAGAAATTTTCACTTAAAGTATTGACAGTACTTGATTATTTTATTTCTTCTTTCCCTTAAAAAATAATAATAAAACTCAAAATGCTTTTTCTGATTTTCTTGTTGTTTTTTACGCCCGTAATTATTATTCGCCGTTCAAGTAATTCTGTTAAGAAGAAAAAATAATAAAATTTATATTGCATTATATAATTTGTTGCTATATAATATATTATTATTACTGCTCTGATTATAATATGTTTTTCTTAATAATTAAGTATAAAATTATTCTTCAATTGGTGATTTTGTGTTAATTAATTGCTAAATGTGGGGTTAATCTTGGAAGAAAAAATAATAGAAATTAAAAATCTTTCTAAGCGGTTTAAAAACCTTCAGGCTGTTGATAATCTTAGCCTTTCAGTTTTTAAAGGAGATGTGTTTGGTTTCTTGGGCCCAAATGGTGCCGGTAAAAGTACAACAATAAGAATGCTTCTTTCCCTTATTTCCCCGTCAGCCGGAGACATCGAACTTTTTGGGAAACCCCTCAAAAATAACAGAAAAGATATCCTTAAAAAAGTTGGAGCAATTGTTGAAAAGCCTGATTTTTATGGTTATCTCTCTGCTTATAATAACCTTGAAATTCTTGGCAAACTTTCAAAAACAGATGTTTCCAGGAAGAGAATTATGGAACTGCTTGAACTTGTAGGGCTTGAAAAAAGATATAAAAGTAAAGTAAAAACATTTTCTCACGGAATGAAACAAAGGCTTGGGCTTGCGCAGGCTCTTCTTCATGATCCCGAACTGATTATTCTTGATGAACCTACAACAGGACTTGATCCCCAGGGTATGAAAGAAATCAGGGACTTAATAATTCACCTTAGCAAGGATAAACAAAAAACAATTTTTCTCTCTTCCCATATCCTTTACGAAGTTGAACTTGTAGCCAGCAGAATGATCATACTGAATAAAGGTAAAAAACAGGTTGAAGGTTATGTAAAGGATTTACTTAATGCAAACAGGCTGAAGGTTGCTTTTGAAGTTGACAATGACGAAAAAGTAAAGGAATTACTAAGTACTACTCAATGGATTGAACGTATAGACACTATTACCACGGGTAAAGTTATTTTAAACCTTGAGCAGAATGAGATTGCTTCAATTAATAAGTTCCTTATTGAGAATAACATCGCGGTGAGTGCAGTTGTACCTACAAGATCACTTGAAGAATACTTTTTGAATATAACTGAAAAGGCAGTTAAATGATTACTCTTGTTAATATAGAATTGTTTAAGATTTTCCGTAAATGGAGAACCTATATAGGGTTTCTGGCAATTGCTGTTATTGTTGGTCTTATACAACTGGGAATGTATTATGAAGGACAGGGCGCTGTGAACCAGATGACCCGCAGTATTCAACAGTCATTTGTTTTTGTAGGCAACCTGCTTAATGGTTATTTTATTTCTTATATAATACTTGGTTCGTTATATGTACATATGCCGTTTTTAATAACACTTGTTGCAGGTGATCTGCTTGCAGGCGAGGCAACTGCCGGCACTTACAGGCTTCTTGTCACACGTCCTGTTACAAGGTTCAGTATTGTTACATCCAAGTTTATTGCCGGGTCAATATATACAGCCGTACTTGTACTTTTCCTTGCAGCCGTCAGCCTTGGTTTTGGCATGCTTATTTTTGGCAGCGGCGAACTTATTGTTGCCAACCCTGGTAATGTTGTTATTTTCTCCCGTGATGATGTGATGTGGAGATTTTTAGCTGCTTATGGCTGTGCTATTCTTAGTATGCTGGTTGTTACATCGCTGGCATTTTTTCTCTCTTCGCTTGTCGAAAATTCAATTGGCCCAATTATAACCACTATGGCTATTATTATTGTATTGCTTGCTATTACAGCGCTTAATCTTGATTTTTTTAAGCCTGCAATCCCTTATTTCTTTACTTCGCACACCAATATCTGGCACAGATTCTTTACAGACCCAATAGATTATAATGAAATTATTAATTCAGCGCTGGTTTTACTTGCTCATATATTTGGATTTTATGGGCTTGCTTTATATATATTCCATAAAAAGGACATTTTATCATAAAAAGAATAGTTTATTGAAACTTTTTTCAATCTGAAGAGTTTATTAATCCGGAGATGAAATGATTTTACGAATTTTAACTGCAATATTGATTTTTGTTAATTTAGCTTATCCAGGTGATGATGAGGCTAATAAAATACTGGATAAGGTAAAGTCAAATTTTGACAGAGTAAAAGATTATGAAGTTAATATCAAAATAAAAGTTGATGTTGATTTTCTTAAAATGCCTGCATCTGAAGCTAAGCTTTTCTATAAGCAGCCGGATAAAGTAAAAATTAAATCGGAAAAATTTGCAATGATTCCCCGTGAAGGACTGGATTTTTCTCCTGCATCAATTATTAAAGGTGATTATACTGCATTACTTGAAAAGAAAATAAAAATGGATGGTGTTGAAACTGCGGTATTGAAAATAATTCCGCTTGGTGATCATGGTGAAGTTATTCTCACTACTTTGTGGGTTGATTTGAATAAATTTGTAATAAAAAAGGTTGAAACATCAACCAAAACTGCCGGAACGTTCTGGATTGATATGCACTATAATGAGAACAGCCTTTATCCTCTTCCTTGTTCTATGATTTTTTCTATTAATACAGAACAGTTTAAAGGGCAGGGAGGCTTTAAGAAAAACATTGAAGGCGGTGATAAGCAAAAAGCTGGCAGGGATTCATCAACGGGTAAGGTATATATTTACTATAGTGACTACAAAGTAAATAAAGGGATCCCTGATAGTATTTTTGAAGATAGTAAAAAATAATATTGTTAACCGGGACTTGTTTTGTCACCAGGCATATAATAATGATTCTTCAGGATTTTGATTAATGAATTCTCTACTGGTGTTAACCTAATATTTTAACCATTGTTTCACTGTCAATATTTCCGCCGCTTATTATTACTCCGATTCTGCCTGCGGTTCTTATTCTTCCACTTAATAATGCAGCAATAACCAAAGCGCCGGTAGGTTCAACAACAATTTTCATCCTGTAAAAGAGGAACTTTACCGCATCCGCAATAGCCTGTTCTGATACTGTTTTCATCTCATCAACATTTTCAAGTATTATAGGAAATGTGTATTTCCCGAGAGATGAGGTTCTGGCACCATCGGCAATAGTTGGCGGGTTCTTTACTGTTTGAAGAGTTTTTGAATAAAATGACCTGACAGCATCATCTGCCAGTTCAGGTTCAACACCTATAACTTTACAGTCCGGCAGGACTGATTTTGCTGCAATAGCAGTTCCGCTTAACAAACCGCCGCCGCCGCAGGGTGCAGCTATAATATCCAGCTTTTTTACTTCATTTATCAGTTCAAGTGCAGCAGTGCCCTGGCCAGCAATTATATCCGGATGGTCAAACGGTGGAATCAGAGTAAATCCTTTTTCTTCTATTATTTTTAAAGCTACTTCTTCACGTACCTGCAGTTCAGGATTATAGAATACTATATCAGCCCCATATTGCTGAGTTGCTGCCTTTTTCCCGGCAGGCGCATTATTGGGCATTACTACAGTAATTTTTACTCCAAGCAGTTTCCCAACAAGTGCAATCGCCTGCGCATGATTGCCTGAAGAATATGTTATTACTCCTTTTTGTTTCTCTTTATCACTTAGTTTGTATACGGCGTTAAATGCACCTCTGAATTTAAAGGCTCCTGCCTTTTGAAAATTTTCACATTTAAGAAATACTTCTGCACCGGTTAAATGGTTAAGTGTTTGAGAAGTTAAAACAGGTGTTATATGTGCGGCATTTTTTATTCTTGCAGCTGCTTCTGTTATTTCAGAATACATTTTTTTACCTCTTAATTCCTTTTGTAAACTACTTTTATTATGTAAATTTATCAAACAAAATGATATTATATAACTTTTGTTTAACGTGTGAACCAAAAAAATAACAACAAGTACCGGTAATAATTTATATTAACCTCTAACTTTGGACGGATATTAAATAATTTTACATTAACAGAAAAGGTAAGTATTATGAATAATAATGCAGGTGTTATATCAGGCAGTGTTCTAAAGAAATTTCAGGTTACAGAAACAATGTTGATGCTTGCAGCATCTGTTATTCTGCAGTTTATTTTGCACCTTATTCCGCCTGTTAATGGTATCCCTCTTGGAAAACTATTTTTGCCCGCATTTTTTGCTCCTGTTATTGCTCTAATATTATTTCGTCCGCATGTTGCTTATATTACAGCTGTTTTTGCCCCTGTTGTTAATTATCTTATTACAGGTTTTCCAAAACCGGAAATGCTGTCTGTGCTCACTGTTGAGCTTGTATTGTTTGTTACTCTTGCAGTAATATTTCACCGTTCGGGAAAAACCAGAGAGTTTACGGCTTTAATTTCCTATATATTAGCTAAAATTCTTGCAGCCGTTATACTTCCGCTTTTTGCCGCTGGTTATTTTGTACCCGAGATGTTTGTAAAATCCTTTGTACTGTCTGTGCCCGGCCTTTTGATTTTGTTTATTCTTAATAAAGTGCTACTTAAATATAAAGGGGAATAATGGTAGACCTTTCATTTAAAGAAATTGCCGATAGAATAAGAAATTTGAATTTACCTGATTTTGATTTTGTTGCCGGAATTGCTGACGGGGGAGTGGTACCTGCTTCACTTTTGGCATATAAACTAAATATAGAACTAATTACCGTTAAAATAAATTACCGTGACCCGGAAAACAAACCCCGGTATGAGGAACCAAAGGTATTTATTCTCCCTCCTCATGACGTAAAAGATAAACGCATCCTTCTTGTGGATGATGTTTCTGTTACCGGGAAAACTCTAAATACAGCCAAAGAGTTGTTTACCGGTAATAATATCACTACACTTACTCTTAAGGGTAAAGCTGATTTTGTTTTGTTCCCGGAAATAAGAGAATGTGTTAACTGGCCATGGAAAATTAAATGATGAAAGTAGGAAACGATGTTTTGTAAATCACTGCTTCTTGTTGCTTCAATGTTATTTTGCGGATCAATTTTATATGCCCAGGATGATATAAAAGCTTATACACTTGACGAGACTGTAATAACCGGTACACGGTTAAGCCTGAATAAAGATAAACTCCCGTTAAGTATTACTGTAATAAGCAATTCAGAAATTACAAATTCTACCAATACTAATATACTTCCCTTATTGAATAATTATGTTCCGGGACTATTCCTAAACAGCCGTAATGTACTTGGTTATGGTATTGGATCAGGTGCTTCAGGCCAGATTAGTATGAGAGGTATAGGCAGCAGCCCAACTACAGGTATATTAGTACTTATTGACGGGCAGGCGCAATATATGGGAATTTTCGGGCATCCGATAAATGATACGTATTTAACGTCTGATATTGATAAAATTGAAGTTATAAGAGGCCCTGCATCTCTTCTTTATGGTTCTAATGCGCTGGGCGGAGCAGTTAACATTATAACAAAACGTCAAAAGAATAATGGTTTTGGTTTTAATACATTGTTGTCATATGGCTCTTTTAATACAAACGAAATATCGGGCGGAGGAGGATTTAGAAGTAATGGCTTTGATATAACTGCCTCATATAATCATGCCCAGACTGACGGGCACCGGAAAGACGGCAATGATTCATACAGAAGTAATTCTTTTTATTCACAGGCAGCTTATTCTTTATCGCCAAACTTCAATATTAGCTTAAACGGAAACATTACTGATGCAAGTATATATGATCCGGGTACCGAAAGCAGCCCTGCTCTTAATAACTATTATAACTATGCACGTTCAAGAACAGCATTTTCATTTGAAAATCATTTCGCTTCAACTGAAGGGGCTATGAGAGTCTATTATAATTACGGCAGGCACGATATATATGATGGCTGGCATTCAACTGATGATATGAAAGGGGTTACTTTGTATCAGAGCCTGAAGTTTTCAGGTGAGAATATTATTACTGCTGGTGTGGAATATAAGAACTATGGCGGCAAAGGTGAAAATAAAAATATGCCGCTTCAGGCACAGTTGAATAATGGATTAATGAAAGATTTGTCAATTAAAGAAACAGAAGCATATAGTATACTTCAGTTAAACCCGGTGAAGAATATTTTTGCAAGTGCGGGAATTCGTTATACAAATAATTCGGAATATGGTAATGAAATTACTCCGCAGTTTGGAATATCATATTTAATAAATGATGTAACAACCATTAAAGCAAATGCAGGTAAAGCTTTTCGCAGTCCTACTATATCTGACTTGTTTTTATTTCAGGCTGCCAACAGCTCGCTGGAACCTGAAAGAGTTTGGTCGTATGAAATTGGCATAAGCAGGTATTTTTTCAATAATGAAATAAAAACAGAGCTTACTTTGTTTTATCTTGATGCAGAAAATATGATACAAACAATCCCTTCAGGTACCGGTGTAAAGAAAATGAATACCGGTAAGTTTAATAATAAAGGAATCGAGTTTGCCCTTAACTTTTTCCCGGGAAGGCAGCTAAGCGGTAATATAAACTATGCATATGTTAAGAGAGGAAGCCTGCTGAAGTATTCGCCTGAACATAAACTGAATATTCACCTGGAATATTTGTATGGGGTTTTGTCATTTACCTCCGATATACAGACAATATCTGGTTTATACTTAAGCAAATCATTGTCACAGGAGTATTCCACTTTGGATATTTCTGCCAGCGCATTAGTAATCAGGAATATTTCTTTATATATAAAAGGATTGAATCTTACAGATAAAAAGTATTATATTGATGAAGGTTATCCATCACCTGGTATAACTTTTATCTCAGGCATAAAACTTTCAATAAACTAAAATGAAATCTGTATCTAAAATTTGTTATGTAATAATACTTCTTTCTTCTTGTTCTCTTTATCCAATGGAGATTCCGGCAGATACTGCTCTGTATAAGAAAAATCCTAATTATGAACTGCAAACAGAGCTTTACAAAATATATGCTACAAAACAGGCTAATGTGATAATGCTTGGCAATTCTATTACTCATGGTGTAAGCTGGGCTGAACTGCTTGGAAGGACAGATGTTGTTGAAAGGGGAATACCTTCAGACAATCTTGAAGGTTATTTCAGCCGTATAAATAATGTAATTAGCCTTAAACCTAAAGTTTGTTTTATTATGGGGGGAATTAATGATATATATAACTGGATTCCCGTTGAAGATGTTTTTCGTAACTATGTTAAAGTAATTACTGAACTGCGTTCAAAAAAAATTCAGGTGGTTATACAATCAACCCTTTATGTTTCCTCAAAATATCCCAGTGCAGAAAACCGTAACATTGAAGTTGAAAAGCTGAATAAATTATTATCTGATTATGCAGCTAAAAACAATATAATTTTTATTGACTTAAATACCCGGCTTTCTTTCCACAAAATGCTTATGGATTATATGTCTTATGATGGGGTACATCTTAAAGCTCCTGCATATAAAATCTGGGGTAAGGAAGTAGAAAAAGCTCTTCAGAAACTCGGGATTTAATAAAACTGTATCATTTTGATATCGTATTCTCGTTTAAAGTATCATAGTAAGACCTTATTATCTTAAAACAGCGTTAATTCTTTGTGGTATGTTAATTGCATATAAAAGCTAAAATATACTGCTATAATTATGAATTTCCTTATTTTAATAAACGGACGCTTTTTTCTTATTAAATTAGTTGTTGTTATTGTTTAGATTTAGGCAGTTAAACAAACTATTTTCATTATTACTATTTTCAATACCAATGCAAGAAAATTTAAAAAACAGGCCATTGATTATTGTTGGTTTGGCTATTTTATTACTTTTTGTTTTATCATTATTGCCCGGTGATATTCACGTAGGGCCTTTTATAATAAAACCGGTCGATCTTTTTATGGATATTAAACCTGATTCTTTATTGAGTTATAATATCTATGAAAAAAGAAATTTGCAGGATGCAGGCCGTACTATTGAAGCCGCATCTTTTTTTAACTTTAATTTGGTAGAACAAAATACTGATAAAACAGAACCAGCCATTTTTTTAACCGAAGAGGGCTTCTCCGGTAACGTTGAATCACTTAAACCTTTTTTTGATGCTCTCAAAACAGCGGGAGATAATTCCATACGTATTGCCCATTTTGGTGATTCAGACATTGAAGGAGACCTGATCTCTTCTGACATCCGCCAGCTTTTACAGGAAAGATTTGGGGGGAAAGGTGCAGGTTTTTTACCTGTTACATCAAAGGATATTTCACTCCGGAATTCCATTAAACAGTCTTTTTCCAGGGACTGGAATACATCCTCTTTATTTTCAGGAAATTCTACAAATGTATCTTCAGGGGTTACAGGAACTATTTCAATACCCGGAGAAAATGCGTGGGTTAAATACGAAACAACAGGACGTTTTAAAAACCTGAGAACTTTTAAAAAAGCAAGAGTTTTTTATAGCAATGCTAAAACTTCGGCTTTAGTAAGTTATTCTTTTGATAATAAAAGGGATATTAAAGCTGAACTGCAAAGCGGTTCTGATATAAATGAGCTTGTATTACATTCTGATGTTGAATCAAAGTCTTTTAAATTCAGCGCTTCAAAAGAAATTGCTGAATTTTATGGAGTTAGTCTTGAAAGTGAAAATGGTGTATATCTTGATAATTTTTCATTTCCTGGGAGTACTGGCAGTTCATTAAAGGATATGTCTCCTGTTATTCTTAAAGATTTTAACACACTTTTAAACTACAAACTTATTATCCTAAGCTTTGGTTCTGATGTTATTAGTTCCAGAATTTCCAGCTATAGTCAGTATGAAAGAGAAATGATAAGGACTGTTAACTTTTTAAAGGCCGCCTTTCCACAGGCTGCTATACTTATAATGAGTGTTAGTGATAAGGGGATAAAAAAGGGAAATAGTATTGTTTCTGATCCCAATGTTGCCATCCTTGTTAATACCCAAAAGAAGATAGCAGAGAAAACAGGTTCAGCCTTCTGGAATTTATATGAAGCTATGGGCGGGGCTAATTCAGTCTCTGGCTGGTATTATTCAAAGCTGGTAATGCTTAATGGCGAATATACCCATTTGACTATGCAGGGAGCTAACAAAATAGCCGAACTGTTTAATCAGGCAGTTCAACAGGAATTTAAAAAATATAACTAATCCGGCAGATTTTTACTTACGAGGACAAATGAATTCTAATAATAATTACGAACTCCTGTGGAACAGGTGGTGCAGAAATGCTGAAAAAAATCCTGAAAAAGATGCTATTGTACACTGGACTGCCGGTGAAGAACCTTTCAGGTGGAGTTTCGGAAATCTTATAAAGACTGCTGAAAAAATTGCTGTTAACTTAAAAGCTAATGGTATACAACCGGGTGATGTTTGCGCTGTTATTATAAGGCATAATAAATATTTTTATCCTGTATATCTTGCAGTATCATGCCTCGGTGCTATCCCTGCTGTGCTTGCTTATCCTAATCCGCGCCTGCATCCTGATAAATTCAGGCAGGGAATTGAGGGAATGTCTCAAAGATCAGGGCTGGATTGGATATTAACTGAAAAGAGCCTTGAACCAATAATCAAACCTTTGATTGAAAAAGATGGCAGTACCATTAAAGGACTTCACTATCCCCTTGATTGGAATTTAGAGATTGAAGTTTCAGCAAATGACAGGGAAGAACTTTCAAAAGCCAGAGCAAAGTATTCTTATAATGATCCGGTTTTGTTGCAGCATTCTTCGGGTACAACCGGCCTGCAAAAACCAGTAGTTTTGTCTCACCGTGCAGTTCTTGATCATGTTAAGTATTACGGGGATGCTCTTAACCTGGTACAAGATGACAAGATAGTCAGCTGGCTTCCATTATATCATGATATGGGGCTTATTGCTGCTTTTCATCTTCCTCTTGCTTACGGAATAACTACCGTGCATATTGACACTTTTGAATGGGTTGTAGCTCCTTCACTGCTTCCTGAAGTTATTTCAAAGGAGAAAGGCACACTTTCCTGGCTTCCTAATTTTGCTTACAATATGATGGCTGATAAAATTTATGAAGATGAACTGGAAGGTATATCTCTTGAAAGCTGGCGTCTTATTGTTAATTGCAGCGAACCCATAAGGGAAGACAGTCACAGGAAATTTATCAATCGTTTTGTTCCTTATGGATTAAAGCCTTCAGCTCTTTCCAGCGCTTATGCTATGGCAGAAACTACTTTTGCTGTTACCCAGAGTATTGCCGGTGGAGAAGTAAAAAAAGTATATGCTGACAGAAATGAGCTTGCAAATGGACGTGTTGTTCTTAATGGTAATGATTCCGGCTCAAGAGTTTGTGTTTCATCCGGTAAGCTTATTGATGGCTGTAAAATCAGGATATTGAATGAAGCAGGTGAAGAACTGCCATCCGGAATGGTTGGTGAAATAGTGATTCAATCTGTATCAATGTTTGATGGTTACAGAAATTATCCTGAAAAAACAACCGAAGCATTAAAAGACGGGTGGTATTATTCAGGCGATTACGGTTTTGAACATGAAGGTTTCTATTACGTAATTGGAAGAAAAAAAGATATAATAATTGTTGCCGGAAATAACATTTATCCGGAAGATGTTGAAGATATTGTAAGTAAAGTTCCGGGCGTTATACCAGGCAGGGCAGTGGCATTTGGTGAATTTGATGATGCTCTTGGCAGCGAACAGGTTAGTGTTGCAGCAGAAACTAATTATATGACTGAAAAAGAACAAAAAAACCTTAAATTACTTATTATGCGTACTGCTTCGCAGGTAGATATTAGCATAAAAAAAGTTTATCTTGTTCCTTCACGCTGGTTGATTAAAAGCTCTGCAGGCAAGCCCTCAAGAAAAGCAAACAGGGAAAGAATTCTTAATAATCCATCAATTGAAATGGAATTAAAAAAAGAATTTGAAGAGAAAGTTTTGAACAATACCTCTATATAAATTATTTAACCCGAGGAGTATATGATTTCTGAAAGACTGAAAACAACAATTTTGAAAGAACTTAATCTTGATGATTATGATATGCAGGATGATATGCGGGCCGATGAAGTACCCGGCTGGGATTCTTTAAGCCACATAAATGTTATTCTTGCAGTTGAACAAGAGTATGGTGTCCGGTTTAAGGGTACCGAAGTTTTAAGATTAAAAAGCATTGGTGATCTGCAAAAACTTGTAGATTCAAAAATTTAAGTTATAGGAGTTGTAATGCTACAGTGGATCGATTTTCAGAAACTAACGCTTTTATTCAAATATGATCAATTTGATCCGCTGATGTTCAGCTCATCTTTCTTCCTGTTCTTATTTCTGGGCCTGCTTTTTCTTAACAGGCTGTTTGCTAATAATAAAACAGGAAGGGTTATTCTGCTTTTAGTTTTTTCTTTTTTCTATTATTATAAAGTAAGCGGACTGTTTTTTTTACTGCTGATTTTTACAGCTCTTGTAAATTATTCGGCAGGGCTTGGTATTGGGAATTCCAAATCCCAGGCAGTAAGACGCACTATCTTTTATGCCGGGCTTTTAATTAATATTGGGCTGCTTGGTTACTTTAAGTATACAAACTTTTTTATTCAACTGATAAATGATTTCCATCTTGCAGTACTTAATCCTTTGGAAATTCTTCTGCCTATCGGCATTTCTTTTTATACATTTAAAGCACTTAGTTACCTTATTGAAGTATACTGGGAAAATATTGAACCTGAAAAAAACTTTCTGGATTTTACTTTATATATAGCCTTTTTTGGTAATATACTTGCAGGGCCTATTGACAGGCCTGATTCTTTTCTGCCGCAGGTAAAGGAAAAATACCAGATAAACAAAGCTGAAATAGGTACCGCTATTTTCTTTATTATGTCCGGCCTTATTAAAAAAGGTATTATTGCTGACTATATAAGCGTTAACTTTGTTGACAGGGTTTTTGATAGTCCGTTGCGTTATTCCGGTGTTGAAAACCTTATGGCAATTTATGGTTATGCTATTCAAATTTTCTGTGATTTCTCCGGTTATACAGATCTTGCAATGGGTATTTCGCTTCTTCTCGGCTTTAAGCTGATGGAAAATTTCAAGGCTCCCTATAAAGCTGCAAGCGTAGCTGATTTTTGGAGAAGATGGCATATTTCACTCTCCACATGGCTGCTTACTTATCTTTTCAGGCCTTTCCAGATGAAGTTCAGAAATCTTCGCATTGTTGGAAATGCTCTTGCTCTATTTCTAACTTTTACAATTTGCGGTTTATGGCATGGTGCCAGCTGGACCTTCATTTTCTGGGGCGCTTTACACGGCTTTTTTATGGCAGTTTCAGTTTTTACTGCAAAACCAAGAAAGCTGTTCTATAATAAATTAGGCCTGCAGAATTCTAAAATTGTTAAGGGTATACAAATTTTTATTACCTTCCACCTGGTAGCAGTTGCATGGATATTTTTCAGAGTTGCTGATTTTCAGTCGGGGCTTGATGTTTTTAGCCAGATTTTTAATTTCTTCCGGGGAGAAGTATTTGCACAGTTTATTAAAGCCTATCCTTTTATTTGGGGGCTTATACTGGTTGGTTATTTAATTCATTTTCTGCCTGAGAGTTTTAAAATTAAATCTGCAGAATTTACTGGTAAACTTCCTCTTGCAGCACAGGCAGTTTTACTGGCTCTTGTTATGTGGTTAGCTGCGCAGGCCAGGTCCGCTGACCTGCAGCCGTTTATTTATTTCCAGTTCTAAAAAGTCGGTTTCCAGATATACTGGCCTTGTTTATTTATGTATCCTTTTCCTGAAGGTACTTCAACATAGGCAAGGCCTGATGAAAAAGGGTACGCAAGGTCATATTCAGCTTTAAGCACCAGCTCACCTGTTGTGTTAATATATCCCCATTTATTGTCTACCATAACAGGCGCAAGCCCTTCCTGGAATACAGAAGCAGCATTATATTTTATTGGAACCCTGACTTCTCCATTGGTGTTTATAAAACCCCAAAGCCCGTCTTTTTTTACGAGCGCCATTCCTTCAGCAAAACTCCTTGCTTCATCGTAAATGTTTGGGATAATAACAGAATCAGAAGTATTTACATATCCCCATTTGCCATTAAAAAGAACAGGTGCAAGCCCATTGCCAAAAGCACCTACAATATCAAACCGGGGCTGTATTACTATTTTACCTGCAGTATTGATAAAACCCTTCTTTTCATTCACCGTTACAGGAGCATAACCTTCAGAAAAATTCCCGGCATGGTCAAAGGTTAACGGAATTACAACTTTGCCGGTTGTATCAATAAAACCTGTTCTGTCATACAATACCATCCATAGCCAGGTTTCTCTTTCCCTTACAAAGGCTAACCCTTCAGAGAAATTTCCAACTTCAAAATAGGCAGGTTTTACTTTTACATTGCCTGTCGTATCAATAAAGCCCCATTTGGAGCTCTTAAACCATGTGCCTGCTTTTTTTACTGCTGCCAGCCCGTTATTAAAACTTCTCCCGGTCTCAAACTGAAGTGAATCATTAAAATCACCATTCTGGTTTATATACCCCCATTTCTTGTTATAAACATTTCCGCCATATAACTCATACTTTTCAACTTTTGATTTACCTGAATAAAATGGCCCTGCCTGTTTATATTCAGGCTTAATTACAATATTGCCCTGTGCATCAATAAATCCAATATTACTATTTACAACTACGGGAAATAAATTTTTCTGCGGATATGAATAAGTAGTTATTAATAATAACAATAAAGCTGTTAGTTTAAGGTAAGTTGTCATATTATTATTTTAGAATAAATGAAAAAATTATGCTTAAAATAGATATGCTTTTACTAAAATAAAAGAGCAATTTTATTTGTTCTCTTTATATGCTTTGCCGATTGCGGCAGGTTCTGTCTTCAGGAAAAAATCAAAATTATGGTGTTAAATAGCAATTAAACAAAAAAAAGAGTTAAAGCTTTCTGTGTGCTTTAACTCTTTTTTAACACATATTAAATCTACATTTAATAAAACATTATTAAACTGCTAAATAATGTATGAAAAAATACCTGATTTAATTAGCAATTCTTTTACTTTAAATTTATATCTCTCCACTGTCTTCATAGCCGCCGGTGTTAATCTTTCCATCATCTTTACTCTTGTAGTTGTTTATGCTATACTTCACATTAAGCATAAATACAGGGGCATCTCTTTCAAAAGTTCTGTAACTTGAAAAGTCAGGGCCTGATGAAGTACTCTTAAATTTACCTGAAGCAAAAATATCCTGAATCTGTAATGTCAGTGATAATGCCTTTTCAAAAAGATCCTGTTTTACTGCAACATCAGCAGTAAAAAAGCCATCACGCTTTCCCTGGGATGATACTGATGAACTGTTATATGATGAGTTTACTTGTAATTGAGTGCCTGCAAGAAGTTTTAAGTTGTTATTAAACCTCATGTTCCAGTTAAAACTTTCTCTTGCAAATGATTGGTCAAACAGGCTGCCTTCTATCTTATAGTTGTACAGGTTGCCCATAAGGTTTGCATCCCATAATTTATCATAGCCAAAATTCAACATTATCTCAGTTCCTGTTGAATAATCTTTCCCAACATTCTGAAATGTTGTTAAAGTTACATTGTCTGAATATGCCGAATTTATATCTTCCATTTTATTATTGGTAACCCTGTAGTAAAGCTCAGTTGATAATGAAACAGAACCAACAAATGTTTTAAATGCCGCTTCATAAGAATCTATATATTCTGATTTTAAGCTGGGGTTGCCTCTTCTTACATTATTTGCATCAGTCCATGTATCAAATGGTTCAAGGTTCCATCTTCTTGGGCGCTGAATTCTTCTCGTGTAATTTGCCATTATCTGGTCAGTTTCAGAGAATGAATAAGAAGTATGCAGGGTAGGGAAGAAGTCCCATGTGTCTATAACAAAATCACTAAAATCATCAACCTTTATTGACCTGTAAGTATATTCTGCCCTTAGTCCGCCCTGAAATCCCAGCTTACCTGTTTCTCCGGCATATAATGAATAAAAGGAATGTTCCGATTCATTGGATTTTGCCACATGGCTGTACAGTGAATTGAATACATAATCGTTAAGATTTTTATCAAAAGAATAGTAATTGTTATTGTCTTCAGAATAATCATATTCTCCGCGCCAGCCTGCTTCAAATTTAGAACTGCCTCCAAATGGCAGGGTATAGTCTAACTGCCCGTCAAGGTTATGTGAAGGGCCGTCTTCCAGAGATTTAATACCGTTATTTATAATATTGTCCGTATAACTTTCGGTAAGTGATTCTTCCTTAGGATTGTTATTTCTGCTGAATATCTCAGCGGATATTTCATGGCCCGTATTGTTAAATTTATGCAGATAATTCATAAATATACCGTAAAAATATCCATTCCTGGTTGAGTTATTTAAACTGCGGTAATAAGAATGTATATCATCCTGTTCTGACCATGAGTCATAGCTAAGGCTGTTTCCTCTGTTCATTCCGCGGCGTCCTGTTCCTCCGCCTACGGAGAGAATATCACTTTCGCCAAGATTAAATGTTAATCCGCCTCTTACAGAAAGTCCTCTGCGACCCCATGTCCCGGTTCCGGAACTAATCTGGTGTGATGTTAGTCCATTATAAGTTGTACTGTTATTGGAATAACTATCGCCGGGATAAAACATATTGTTATACTCAACGCTCAGGTTGGTACTTACAAAGGGAGTTTTGTACTCCATCATTATATCACCGCCGTATTTGTCATCAAAACCTGCATTGATATTTGATACGCCGCTTATCCCTGAAAGAACAGTTTTCTTTAGTATTATATTTATTATACCTGCGCTTCCTTCTGCATCATATTTGGCTGAGGGATTTGTTATTATTTCTATATTTTCAATTGTAGAGGCCGGAATTTGCTGCAGGGCATCCTGGGCATCCAGTATTGAGGGCCTGCCATCAACCAATACGGTAAAGCTGGTGCTTCCCCGAAGGCTTACATTTCCATCAATATCAACTGTTACTGAAGGTACATTTTGAAGTACATCTGCAGCATTTCCTGAAAGGGCAGTATTCATCTGGTCAACATTAATTACTTTTTTATCTATTTTATATGAAACCGGTGACCTTTGCCCTTCAACCACTACACTTCCCAGGTTAATGGCGGTTGGGCTAATTTCTATAGTGCCCATGTCTACTGACATTTTATCCCGGCTCAGAATTATGTTATTAAAGCGTCTTTTTTGATAAGATATAAACTGTACTTCAACGTAATATTTGCCCGGTTTTAACTGGCCTATTTCAAACTGGCCATCTTTATTTGTGACAGTCCCTGTTACCTGCGAACTGTCAGTTGAAGTGAAAACTATAATGTTTGCATATTCTATAGGTTCTTTTGCAGACCCATCAATTACTTTTCCCGTAATTTTACCGGGAGTCCTTTGCATTCCTGCCTGAGAATAGATTATTATCTGACATAATAAAACAAAAAACAACAATGAGATTTTTTTCATATTTACTCTGGAATTTCCCAAATAACGGTTTATATTCCCCGTTTATTGATTATATTATTTTACGTACACCTTTATTAAATGATTTAGACAATCAATACCACTAATAAGTTTAATTAAAAATTGATTTATCTATAAATAATCGGCGAAAAATAGCATAATTAAAGTACTTTTTGAATGAGTTTTTCATCAAAGTTCAGTAATGTGAAGTTTGCTATTTTAATTTCTTCTCAGTTTTCATATAGATAAATAACTGAAAATCCCGAATAAGGAGGATAACCAATGTAATCCAGCATGAATTGCTAATAAATAATATTGACTCATGTCAAATTAAACATATCACAATAAGATTTATTATTATAGAATTAATTGTTAAATTATAAACAGTTAACAAATACCAGGTATGTTATGGCAAAAAATTTCGTTTCAAACAAGGACGAAACTGTCCGTATGTTTAAAAGTGATTTTTTTGAAGCTTTATCAAAAATTCATTTTACTGTGCCTTTATACATCTATCTGCCTGTAATAGGTTATTTCCTTTATAAATCAGTTGCGGAATATAGTTTGTCTGTTGTTTCTATTATAAGCTTTATCATGTTGGGAATTGTAGTATGGACTTTTACTGAATACACTCTTCATAGATTTGTGTTTCATTTTAGTCCTAAAAGCAAGTTTGGTGAAAAATTACATTTTATATTTCATGGTGTTCATCATGACTATCCCAATGATTCCAAAAGACTTGTAATGCCGCCTTCTGTCAGCATCCCTCTGGCTGCACTTTTTTTCTTTTTATTTAAGGTTGTTATAGGAAGCATTTTTGTCGCTCCCTTTTTTGTGGGATTTATTTTTGGTTATTTATGTTATGATATGTCCCACTATGCTGTTCATCACTTTAATATGCATAATAAATTCTGGCTGGTGATTAAAAATCATCATATGAAGCATCATTATCAGGATGCCACTAAAGGTTTTGGGGTAAGTTCGCCTGTTTGGGATGAAATATACGGCACAAACTTTCCTAAAAAGGAAAAAATCACATCAAAAGCTGAGGGTGAGTTTAAAAGAAATTATTAATGTATTATATGAAGTCTGTTATCCTTTTTACCTCAATTTTAACATAAGTTATTCCATCCTTGTTATTTAAGCCATATTAGTTTATAAAGTATTTATAGAAGCAAAGCCGGTTTTTTCATGAAGGAAAAACCGGCGTGGTTCATTGCCTGCTATACCATGAATTTGCGTACAAAAGTACTGTGATTTATTATTGACGGTGTATTTATGATATATTTTATTGATGTTCAGGTTAAGATTAGATGAGATTGTTTTTATAAATAGTGGTACATCACGTGACTTTTTAATATAAAAGACTTTGAAACATGGTAATTAATTCAACATAAAAATTAAGAATCTAAAATAACTGAATATTAAAAGAATCGTCCCAAATATGCATCGTTAAAAGGCCTTACTTTCCGCCATGGAGCTATGGTCGGTTTTAAAAGTTTAACTGCTCAATAAATATTTCCTTTCTTTTCTGGTGCATATAAAATAACTTTATAATCTAAATCGGAAAAACTCCAATGATACTGACGAAATCCCTGGTTAAAAATGTTGATATTGACCGGGAAATAAATAATAAAATAAAATCCGGCAAGTTTAACGAACTGCTGCTAATTGTTCCTACCAATAGAAAAATAAGGCATCTTAAAAAAGAAATGATATCTTTAGCTCCCGGCAGAGCAGCATCCCGCCTTAACCTTGATACTATTGGTACTTTTTCTACAAATATTCTTTTTTCTGCTACAGGCGGTTCGGCTAACCTGTTAAGTGAATCAGCTTCAGCAGTTTTATTAAGGCAATGTTTCCAGGAAACTTCGTTAAATTATTTTTCGTATTATAAAAAAGAAATTCCGCATGGTACCTTAACCCGGGTAAAAAATGTAATTTCAGAATACAAAAAGCATGGCATTACACCTTCCGGGTTATTTGAAGAAGCTAACCGGCTTTCAGGTTCGGAAAGGATCAAAGCTCTGGATATTGCTTCTTTATATGGAAAATACAAGGATAAATGCAGGCAGCTTAATGTATATGAAACCGGGGATGTATATGAAAACCTTAATAGAAAAAATGATGAAGAATTTGTAAAACTATTCAGAAACTGGTATCCTGACGTAAAACTAATTGTGGTAATGGGTTTTGACGAGTTTACGTCTCATGAAGTTGATATTATAAATTCTGCCGCTGATGTTCCGGGTATTCAGTTGTTTCTTTCTTTTGATTATTACAGGTATAACCCGCTTATTTTTTCACATCTGGACAAGTGTTATAATTTATTGCTGAAAAAGGGTTTTTTGCAGATTGATGAAAAATCCCCTCAGTCTGATTATACCTTTGATTCGATTATAAGGAAAAAATTATTTCATGCTGGTGAGTCTGCTAAAAGTGAAAATTTTTCTTCCCAAATTGTAAAAATATCAGCCCTAAACAGAGTTAAAGAAACAGAACTGATTGCGAAAGAAATTAAAGAACTACTTGTAAATGAAAAGACTGATCCTGATAAAATCTGTGTGGCTTTTAACCTAATCAGTAACTATTCTCCTATTATAAGAAATACATTTGCCGCTTATGGCATCCCGTTTAACCTTACTGACAGGTTTGCTCTTAATACATCTCAGCCGGTTATTTCTATCCTTAATTTTTTAGAAATTGTGGAGAATGACTTTTATTATAAAAACATATTCCGGGCATTAAGCAGCGGCTTTGTTAAAATTAGGGGAATAGATTTATCAAATCTTTTAAGAGTATCTGTAAACCTTAAAATTATTGCCGGGCTGGAAACATGGCGTATTCACCTGCGTAACGCAATAGTTCAGTCTGAAATGGAACAGAAAAGTGAAAATTCCAGGCTGTTAAGCAAAGAATTATACGCAAAAGCTCTTGATGATATAGAAACCATGCATTCAATTCTTTCTCCATTTACAGGCAAACTTACACTTAAACAATTCAGGGATAATCTTTCAAAATTGATTTATACTCTCGAACTTCCTTCTGTTATGATAAACAGCAGCGAATTTGAGCTTGAAGAAAAAATAAAAGCTGTTACTACTTTCATTGATACTATAAATGAACTGCTTGAATTATTTGAAACAGAATATGGCAGCACGGAAAAGTTTCCGTTAAAGTTTTTCCTTAATAACATCAGGACGGCGGTCTCGTCTACAAGGTATAATATTAAAGAGCGTCCCGGATATGGTGTACAGGTAACTACACTTAATGAAATAAGAGGATTAAAGTTTGATTACCTCTTTATTGCAGGTTTAACAGACGGGGACCTGCCGACAAGGTATTCTCCTGAAATATTCTTTTCCGGTTCTTATGCCAGGAATGAATATACTCATAGTGTTGAAGAGAGATACCTGTTTTACCAGGCATTATGCTCATGGAATAAGCGGCTTTACCTAACTGTACCGGCACAGGAAGAAAAGAAAGAACTCACTGAATCTAATTTTATGTCTGAATTCGGCCGCCTTTTTAGTATTACTGAAAAAGGTGAGTCTGATTACCGCCAAACGTTATATTCGCGTGGTGAACTGCTGACCGAGCTTGGTAAATATGGTATTGATAAAGCTTCCTGCTATCTTTCAGCAGCTGATAATATAGTTCCGGAGAAAATAAAGAAGGGTATTGATATAGCCGTTCAAAGAACTGATCCTCTGGTACAATCAGAATATTCAGGATACCTTATAAATAATCTTTCGCCTGAACTAACAGAAAAACTGAACGAGTATAAAGAAAGGCTGTATTCAATTTCTCAACTGGAAACTTATGCTAAGTGCCCGTACAAATATTTTGTTGAAAGAGTGCTTGGACTTGAAGTGCCTGAAGAGCCGTCTGAAGATATTGAAGCTGTTGAAATGGGCAGCCTTCTGCATTTGATTTTATATGAGTTTTACAGTGCTTTAAAAGTTAAAAATATAAATCTTGCTGACGATAAACCTGGTGATTTTGCTTTTGCTGAAAACCTTATTTTTAAGATTGCTTCTGAAAAAATTGAGGAAGCTGGTTTTTATTCAAAACTGGCATTTTACGAGAAGGAAAAGATTCTGGGTATAAATAATAACAGGAAAAACTCACTTCTTTTTAAATTCCTTCTTTATGAAAAGGAGAATTATGCCGGTTATTTTCCTGAATATTTTGAAAAAGAATTTGGTATAAGTGATTCTGTAAAATCAATGCCCCTTAAAGCCGGGGAAGTTTCAGTAAGAGGCAAAATAGACAGAATTGATGTTAATTCAGAAAATAAGTCATTTAAAGTTGTTGACTATAAACTTAGCGGTAAAAAACCATCCGCAAATGAACTTGATGATGCAATATCTTTGCAGCTGCCTCTTTATATGTATGCGGCTAAAGAACTTATAAAAAGAGAACTTGACGAAGAATATACTCCTGCAGGCGCAGAAATATATTCACTAAAATTTTCTGAAGAGCAGTTTGGCAAAAAAACTATTAACTTTGGGGGCAGGAAAAATGAAGGTGGAGATTTATCAGAGCTTACTTCAGCTGTAATTAATAACTGCATAAATGCAATAAATACTTATGTCACAGAGATTACTTCCGGCAAATTCAACCTTTCATCGTTGCCGAACAGGGAAGCTGTTGTATGCGGCTATTGTGATTTTAAAAGCATTTGCAGGGTCCAGGAAAATAATTAAACCGGGCTTATTTAAAACAAAATAATATTAACACATATGCGCCATATCCTTTTTTTATTTGCTGTATTGTTTTCATTTAATTCTTTTGCTCAGCAAACTGATAAACCATATCTGCAAAGCGAAAAACTTAATGCTGCCAGGTTAATTAAAGCTGCAGAAGATAATTATTTAAGCGATACTACTTATGACGCTAAATACTATAAACTTGACCTTACAGTAACTTCATCCTATATGTACGGTGCTGTTACTGTTAAAGGTATGCCGCTTACAGGTACTATTGACTCGTGCTATCTTGACTTAAGCGGCAGTATGCAGCTTGATTCTGTTGTTGCTAATGGTGTTCAGCTTATTACCTACAGGGCTGATAATAAAATATACATACATCTTGATAAGTCTTATTCCGCAGATGAAATTTTCACATTAACTGTTTATTATCAGGGCAAACCTTCATCTTCAGGGCTTGGAAGTTTTGATTTCGGCAAGTCTGCATCAGGTAAACCATTAATTGCTTCTTTAAGCGAGCCATTTGGCGCAAGTGACTGGTGGCCTTGTAAAAATGCTTTGTCAGATAAAGTGGATTCTTCTGATGTATGGATTACCTGCAGCAGCGAACTGACTGCTGTTTCCAATGGTTCACTTGAAGAAGTTATAGACAACGGCAATTTAACAAAAACCTACAAATGGAAAAATCATTACCCGATTGCGCAATATTTAATTTCTATTGCCGTAGGTGATTATACTGAATATAAATCATTCTATAAATACTCTGAAACCGATTCTATGCCGGTTGTTCATTATATATATCCATCCCGGCTTAACAATGTTAAAAGATACCTTGATAAAACTGTCAATATGATACAAATATTCAGTGAGAAATTTGGACAGTATCCCTTTATTAAAGAAAAATATGGCCACGCTGAATTCAACTGGTCAGGCGGAATGGAGCATCAAACCTGTACTTCTATAGGTGCATTTGATGATTATATTGTTGCTCATGAACTTGCTCACCAGTGGTTTGGTGATAAAATTACTTGCAAAGACTGGCATCATATATGGCTAAATGAAGGATTTGCTACATATTCTGAAGGTATATACCGCGAAGCTGCTGAAGGAGAAGATTCGTTTAATGCTTTTGTAGTTGAAACGTATAGTTCCGCCAAATCAGCCAAGGGAACAATATATGTCCAGAACGTCAGTTCGGATGATGCAATTTTTGACTATGCCCGCAGCTATTCCAAGGGTGGTGCAGTTCTTCACATGCTGCGTGGTGTAGTTGGCGATTCTGTTTTCTTCAATATTCTCAAAACCTATGCTTCAGAACCATCTTTAATTTACAGTGTCGCAACCACGGAAGATTTTCAGGCAATTGCAGAAAGAGTATGCGGCTATTCACTTGATTATTTCTTTAAAGAATGGATTTATGCTTCAGGTTATCCTAAATATAGTATCTCATGGACAGGTTCTGCTGCTGAAAACGGCTATTCTGATATAAACCTCAATATTTCACAGAGTCAATCAGGAACCTTTTTTACTATGCCCGTCACTGTAAGAGTGATATCCTCTGAAGGCGATACTACATCTGTTGTGTTGTTTAATGATACACAAAACCAGGAGTTTAATTTTTCAGTAAAAGGGACTCCCAAAACATTGAAGATAGATCCTGATAATTATATATTAAAAACACTTACAATAACTGATGTTTATGAACCGGTGGGAGAAGTATCTTCATTTAAGTTAGAACAGAACTACCCAAATCCATTCAACCCGGAAACAAAGATAAAATTCAGGGTCAGTTCAGGTACTTCCGGAAATTCATATATCCCGGTAAAGCTAAAAGTATTTGATGCAATAGGTAATGAAGTAACAATACTAGTAAATAAAGAGCTGGATCCGGGTGAGTATGAAGTATTATTTAATGCTTCAGAACTGGCAAGCGGTGTTTACATATATAAAATCACAGCAGGTGACTATAGCCAGAGCCGTAAAATGGTTTTAATGAAATAAACAGTAACTGTATTATAAGAACAGAATTTTAATAAATAATATTTTATGACTATAGAAAAAAACTACTCTCTGCTTAAGTATAATACTTTTGGTTTTGACGTTAAAGCAAAATACTTTGCTGAAGTACTCTCCGAAGATGAACTGAAGCAGCTAATCCTGGCAAAAGAATTTTATGATATTCCAAAGCTCATTTTGGGTGGAGGAAGTAACGTTTTGTTTACCAAAGACTTTGACGGGTTAGTTATTAAGATGTCTATTGGGGGAATATCTGTTGTTAAAAATTGTATCGATTCTGTATTATTGGAAGCCGGTGCAGGAGTACAATGGCATAATCTTGTATTATTCAGCCTTGAACAGAATTTAAGCGGAATAGAAAATCTTTCACTTATACCCGGTACAGCAGGTGCTGCCCCTATTCAGAACATTGGAGCATATGGTGTGGAATTTAAAGATGCATTTTACTCTTTAAGAGCTATGGATATAAAGACAGGCAGTATTAGTGAATTTGATCGCGAAAGCTGTAACTTTGGTTACCGGAGCAGCATATTCAAACATGAGTTTAAAAACAGATACATTATTACATCAGTTACTCTTTCGTTAAATAAACAAACACAAATAAACGCTGCCTATGGTTCCATTAAAACTGAGCTTGAAAAACGTGGAATATTTCAACCAACTGCAAAAGATATAAGCAAAGTAATATGTGATATCAGGACAAGTAAACTGCCGGATATTTCTATATTCGGCAATGCAGGCAGCTTTTTTAAAAATCCTGTAATTCCTGATAAACAATTTGCAGAATTGAAAGCAAGATACCCTGATATAGTGGCATTTAAATCAGGCGATACCAACATGAAACTTGCAGCAGGCTGGCTGATTGAACAATCAGGCTGGAAAGGGAAGCGCCATGGTAATGTAGCATCTTATGAGCATCAGGCACTTGTTCTGGTTAATACCGGAAATGCATCCCCAAATGAAGTAATTGAACTTGCCGGTTTAATAAAAGCTTCTGTTTATGAAAAGTTTGGTGTACATATAGAAGAGGAAGTTAATATAATATGAGTTTTACTTATTAGTTCTTAGGTGCAATTATTAATACTGCTTTTCTAAAAAAGTGATTATCTACCACAATGTAACTTGAATAATCCCGCTATATTCTATAAGTTTAATCCGATTTAGTTTTTATTACAATAAATACGGAGAATTTATGCCTGAAGAAGGAAAAAAAGCTCCTGCTTTTAAATTAAAAAATCAGGATGGCAAAGTTGTATCATTATCTGACTTTAAAGGTAAGGATGTAGTTTTATATTTCTATCCAAAAGATAATACTCCCGGCTGTACTACTGAGGCTTGCAGTTTTAGAGATGACATGCCTCGTTTTAATGGTATTGATGCTGTAATTTTAGGAATCAGTCCTGATTCTGTTGAATCGCATAAAAAATTTGCAGAAAAATTCGAACTTCCATTTAACCTGTTAAGCGACGATAAAAAAGAAATTGTGCAAAAATATGATGTGTGGAAAGAGAAGAATAACTATGGGAAAAAATATATGGGTGTGGTAAGAACTACATTTATAATTGATAAAGATGGAATTATAAAAAAGATATTTAATAAAGTTAAGGTTGATGGGCACAGCGAAGAAGTTATGAACGCATTAAAGGAGTAGTTTTTATGCTTTATGTAACCCGCAGGGAAACTTTCAGTGCTGCTCACAGGCTATACAGGCCGGAATTAAGTGATGAAGAAAATTTCAGGATTTTTGGTAAATGCAGTAATCCTAACTGGCATGGCCATAATTATACTCTTGAAGTGGTAGTTGCAGGTGAACCTGATATAAAAACAGGTTTTGTTATAGATATAAACAGTCTGAAGAAAATTATCAAAGAAAATGTAATTGCCCGTGTGGACCATAAAAATCTTAATCTTGATACAGATTTTATGAAAGATATTATGCCTACAGGTGAAAACATTGCAAGAGCAATATGGTTTCAGCTTGCAGATAAAATTCCATCAGGGAAGTTGTATTCTGTTAAGGTTTATGAAACTGAAAACAATTATTTTGAATTTAGAGGAGAGTAAAATTGGATAATACTAAAATTCAGGGTTTAATAAAGAATTTATTATCTGAACTTGGAGAAGACCCTGGAAGAGAAGGTTTGCTTAATACACCAAAACGTGTGGCAAAAGCTTACGAGTTTTTAACGTCAGGCTATTCAAAAAATATTGATGAAGTATTAAATAATGCAATATTCCATGAAAAATATGATGAAATGGTACTTGTAAAGAATATTGATTTTTACAGCCTTTGCGAACATCACATGCTGCCATTTTATGGTAAAGTTCATGTGGCATATATACCTGACGGTAAAATTGTTGGTTTAAGTAAAATACCGAGAATAGTTGAGGTATTTGCCCGCAGACTGCAGGTGCAGGAGCGTATGACCCAGGAAATTGCAGACACAATTGAAAAATACCTGCAGCCGAAAGGCGTAGCGGTTGTTTCGGAAGCCTGTCACATGTGTATGATGATGCGCGGTGTTGAAAAACAGAATTCATCGGCTACAGCAAGCGCTGTTCATGGGCTTTTCCAAAAAGATGCCCGTACGAGGGCTGAGTTTTTAAACTTAATTTCTAATAAGAGCTTATAATGGCTAAATCTAAATTGCAGGGTGTTTGGATTACAGGAGCTAGTTCAGGTATTGGAAAAGCGGCTGCTAAAGAATTTGCCCGGGTAGGGGCGAGGGTTTTTGTTTCAGCCCGACGTGTTAAGGAACTGGAAAGACTTAATAATGAACTGAAAGAAGAAAAACTCTCTGTTGAAATAATGCCCTGCAATGTCGCTTCTTCTACTAATGTGGACCAGGTAATCCGAAAAATTACTGCTGAAACAAAACTTGAGTGTATTGTAAATAATGCCGGTATTACTTCCTTTAAGGCTGCAGAAGATAACTCTATTGCAGAAATAAACGACATAATACATACAAATCTGCTTGGGTCAATTTATGCTATTAAATATGCTGTTCCTCATATGATCAGTGCAGGTGGCGGGACAATAATAAATATCTTATCGAGCGCGGCTAAAAGTACATTTAAAAACAGCAGTACTTATACTGCCTCAAAAATGGGATTGCTGGGATATACAAATGTCCTAAGGGAAGAACTCCGGGAAAAGAATATTAAGGTTGTAAATGTTATCCCCGGGGCTACTGAAACTCCTATGTGGCATGCAGACATACGAAAAGAAAAATCTGACTTTATGATGTCTCCGGAAGAAGTAGCTCATGTTTTAGTTTGGTTGTATCTGCAAAAAGGCAGTGTTGTTTCAGAAGAAATAACTTTGAAACCTATAACTGGTGATTTATAATAATAGGTAGAATATAAACTAAGGACTTTTATGGCTGAAAGGGAAGTTGTAATTGTTACAGGTTCAAACAGGGGAATTGGAAAAGGAATTGCTGCTAAGTTTGCCCGTGAAGGATATGATATTGCTCTTTTTGGCAGGGATATTAAATCTTTAAAAGATTCCGAAAACGAACTTAAACAGTTTGGCGCTGAAATTATATCTTTTTCCGGTGATGTTGCTGATGAAAGCTTTGTTAATACCTCGGTTCATAAAGTTGAAGAAAAATTTGGTAAGATTGACCATCTGATCAATAATGCGGGACTTGGAATATTTAATAATCTTGCAGATGCAAAGCTTGATGATTTTAAAAAACAGATTGATACAAATGTTTATGGCGTTTTTAATTTTTCAAAAGCAGTTCTTCCCGGAATGATGGAAAGGAAAAGCGGGTCAATTATTAATATAGCTTCGCTGGCTGGTAAAAATGCTTTTCCCGGCGGCAGTATGTATTCAGCTTCAAAGCATGCAGTACTTGGTTTAACCCGGTGCCTTATGCTTGAAGCCCGCGAATTTAATATACGTGTTGCTGCAGTTTGTCCCGGTTCAGTTAATACTGAGTTTAACTTCAGCAGTTCAATGAAACCGAACAGGGATAAAGTGCTTCAGGTTGAAGATGTTGCGGATTCTGTTTTTGCCATAATACAGTTGCCTGTACGTGCGTTAATAAGTGAAATAGACCTTCGTCCAACTAACCCCAAATGAAAGCGCGTTAACGTATCACTTTTATAGTTCCTTCTTTAGGTATTTTTATTGAATAAGGCCTGCCTTGTTTATTTTTAAGACTGTTATCTCTAAGCCATGGATTGTATAACTTAAGTATGCCGTAGGTAATACCATATTTTTCAGAAAAAGAAGTGAAATTACTAATGGAAGTATCTACTGTAATTTCATTATATTCATATGGCTTATACATATCATCATTGCTTAGTTTAAAACCATAAGCCGCAGGATCCTGTATAATATACTTAAAAGAAACAATCCGGCAAACAAACCTGTAAGTCTCGTGGTTTAGAAGCAGTCCGTAATAATTATCTACATTTTGTTTTGCTCTTTGATTGGCAATGCCCTGTACACCCATATTATATGATGCCGCGGCGGCAGTCCAGTTTCCCAGCTTACTATGAGCTTCAAGTAAATACTTACATGCTGCTTCAGTTGATTTTTCAACGCTGTACCGTTCATCAACCTCGTCATTAACCTCCAGCCCATATTGTTTGGCTGTTGATTCCATAAGCTGCCAGAAACCTGTTGCACCAACTCCTGAAACACCGTTATCGAGGTTGCTTTCAGTTACACACAGGTATTTAAAGTCGTCCGGGACATTATATCTTTTCAATATTGGTTCAATTACGGGAAACCAGCGGGTAGTTCTTTTTAAGGCAAGAAATGTTGCTGAATGCCAAAAAACATTAGTCAGGAATTCCTTGTCCATTCTTTCACGTACTTCGGTGTTCTCAATTGGAACACGTTCTCCTGCAAAACTCATTTCATCGGGGATTTTAGGCGCGGATACTGTATAATCCGGATAGCTGCCTGAGGATATTGCCAGTGTTGATTTTCCGGCGGGTATAAAAACTGCAAGTAATAAAACAACTACAGCCATACTCAATATTCCAAGCAAAAAGAAATAATAACTTTGTTTATCAATTTTCATGGTGTGCTAACATTTTTAATAAAATCTTTACTAAGATCGCAAAGAAAAAAATTAAATACCATGAAGATTATGCTAATATGGCATATATTTTCAAAATTTCTGAAATATTTTAGTAAAATGAGTATGTTTAATCACAAAATTCAATGATAAACGTTGAGCCATTTTCTCGTTTCATTGTAATAGTACCATCAAGCTGCCTGACCATTGAATTTACCAGTTTTAATCCAAGGGAAGAAGCATTTTTAACATCGAGGTCTTCAGGTATTCCAATACCATTGTCACTTATAATTAATGTATATTTATTATCTGCTGACTTAGTCACAGTAATAATAATGATGGGTTCTGCTTTATTACTGCTTTCAAGCCACTTTTGCGTAAATGCATATTTATAAGCGTTTGTGAAAAGCTCGTTAACTATAAGCCCGCATGAAATAGCAGTATCTAAAGAAAGGTGTATATTAGTTATGTTAATTTTTCTTGTTATCTCACATTCGCACCGTTGGTAAGAACTATTTAAATTTGCTAATAAACCTTCAACATATTCATTAAAATCTATCTGCGAAAGATCTTTGGATTGGTATAGCTTCTCATGAATAAGAGCCATTGATTTAATCCTGTTCTGGCTGTCTTCAAATAGATGCAGTGTTTCATCATCTTTTGCTTTTGTTGATTGAAGGTATAAAAGGCTGGATATAACCTGCAGATTATTTTTAACTCTGTGGTGGATTTCTTTCAGCAGGACTTCTTTTTCAGATAATGAGCTTTGAAGATTTTTTGCGTGTTCTTTTATTTTTTCCTGTAACTGAGCCTGAAATACAGCCAGTGCAAGCTGATTAGCCAGAATAAATAATACTTCGCGATGCTCATCGTTAAAATACTCTTCAACAAATGACCCAATACTAATTATACCTATTTCTTTTTCTTCAATAATAAGGGGAGCGCTGATTGTTGAAATAATCCCTGATTCACGGAATTCATCTAAAGAGTTTTTATTCTTAGGATTAAAATTATTTTGACGAATAAATGTTTTTAAATTATTCCGGCTGTCTTTATTTCTTCTGTTGTTTTTTATATCAGGGATAAAATCTTTAAGAAAAACAAGATCGTTGTTCTCTCTGGAATCAAATATATCTACAGAAGCTTTGTTGGCTGCCGGAAAAAGTTTAGGCATATGATTAATTGTTTCTATCACAATTTCTTCGACTGATTTTGCTGAAATAATCCCGGTATAGATTTTATCAAGTGTTTCGAGCCTGAGGTTATATTGTCTTAAAGCATGTTCTGCCGCAAGCCTTTCTTTTATCTCAACATGCAGGATTCTGTTGATCTTTTCCAGTTCTGATGTCCTTTGTTCAACAGTTTTTTCAAGATGATTTTGTGAATTTTTTAAAGACTCAGTCATTTTATTAAAACTTACTGCAAGCCTTCCAAGTTCATTTTCAACATTTATATTCACTTTTGCATTAAGGTCTCCGGCCGTAACTCTTTGTGCAACTGCATCAAGCTGCATGATTGGCTGAGTAAGCCTTCTTGCAAAAAAAACAGAAGCCAGCAAACCAAAGAAAATAAGAAGAACAGCAAGGCCGATAGTCCGTGTATAAAGATCGTTAATATTCTGATTATAGTTTTTAAGAGACAATCCAACCTGAATATGTCCCCAATCTATTCCAGAGTAGGTAAAAGGGTAAGAATACTGGTAAACTTCTTCGTTTACGATGTTACTAAACTTAATAATACTTTGTGAATGTTTATACCGGCCATCATTTTTAGATGGCCTTATTTGGGTTTCATACCAGCCGTTTGAGGTATGAATTAGTGCAAACCCGTCATCACGTTTTATTATAATAAATAAAATTGATTTGCTTTGTTTTATAATCTGCAGGCAGTGATCCACAACAAAAGCATAATCATCATTTATTATAGCAGTTGCGGCAACCTGGCCAATAGAATTCACAATGTCAGTTGCTTCAGAATTCATTCGGTTTTTAATGACATTGAGCTGATAGGGAAGAGTTCCCAGAATAAAAGAAGATAAAGCAATAATAATTAATAACCATGAAAGCAGGGCAGTTCTTACAAATATACCTTTATACCATTTATGGTTATTATTACTGTTAAGAAATTTTTTCAGCCTGGTCATTTACCGGCTTTCCCCCTTATACTTTTATATTTGGAAAGTATTTTTATTGTATTTTCAAGGTATTCTTCTTTATAGAGTATTATCTGCTGTGTATTTGTTAATGTCATTATTTGTTTTCCCCCCGGATAAGAAATTAATCTTTGAGCATTTTCTATTGCAAATTTTCTATGTTCAGGATTAATAAAATCATTAGTGAAACAACTGATACTATTTAATAAACCAGGTGAATCTGCAATGATTGAAAGCTTCTTTGCAATTTGTGGATTAAGTTCGCACATTAAATCATAAGCACTTTTTGAGGTAACGCAGGCATCTATTTTACCAAAAAACACTCCAAGTATTAATTGAGAGTCATTATCAAAACGTTTAATATTTTTGAAGAACTTTTCTTTAAGTCCATATCGACTATTATTCAAAAAAACATCCAGCCATTCATTTTGAATTTCAGCTAAAGGAGTAATCTGGAGCCCTAAAATCTTACCTTTCAATTTTGTGATATTATTATCTTCATTGCGGGTGAGCAGGATGTAATTATTATAAATATTTCCATTATTTGCTGGCAGATATGCCCCTTCAAGTTTCAGTTTTTCTCTATATTCAACAAAATCCTTAATATTCATATTAATCAATAAAATATTCCCCTTATCAGGCAGATTCGGAATGTCTTCAATATTATCAATAATCTCAGGCACAGCTTCAAATTTATTCCTGGAAACTTTACATAACTCACTTACCCATACTTTTAAAGCCGCATAAGCATCGTTTATATTAACCTGTGGCAGTAAATCCTTGATAAATATAATCTTATATGTTGGAATGAAATCATCATTTAAATGTTCTTTTGCCAGGGCATTAAAAAAGTAAATGTTAAAAAGAGTTATTAATGATAATATTACAGTTTTTCTTTTAATAAAACGGAAAATCATTTAATTAATGTAATTACTTGTTATATTGACGTTATTTAACGGTACTTATTGCCCTTTTATTAAACCGTTATTTATGGATTTATTTAATTATGTATTTCTATCCCGGATATCAGTTCGAGCCTGGCACAACTGATAGTGTATTCATACAAGGCTTTTAAATACTGTATTTGCACCAGTGAAGCCATAATTTGAGCCTGGATTAACTCTCCTGTATCAGTTATATTCTGATTAAACGACCTTTCTGTGAGGCTGCAGTTTTCATCAGCATTATTTCTTGATTCAGAAAGACTAATTACACTTTTTTCTTGTGCTGCAATGTCATGGAAAATATTCTTAATCTGTAATTCGAGAGCATCTTTTAATAATAGTTTTTCTTCTTTAACCTTACTTAAACCGGATTCTGCTTCTTCTATCTGGGCTGAAGTTCTAAACCCGGAAAAAATATCATACTGAATGCCTATTCCAACTGTCCAGATATACTTATTATAATCATTGGAGAGTCCATAGTTAAAATCATTAAAATTTGCATCCATATTGGCAAATATTCCAACAGAAGGAAACAAACTGCTTTTGGCTTCTGCTGTTTTTGCAATTAAAATCTCAACAGCCTTATTTATTTTTGTCCAGTCCGGATTATTCAGATAAACCTGTCTTAATACTTCATCATAATTAGTACTGACGGGGATAAAGGGAATATCATACGACCTGACAGAAAAATTATCAGGAAGGGAATTACCTGAAGAGAATTGCAATGCTTCACGTGATTTGATATAATTCTTTTCAAACTCAGGTTTAAGATTCTTTACCTGGTCAACCAGAACTTTATTTTTTGTATAATCAAGCTTTGTTACTTTTCCGGATCCGTTTATATAAAGACTTTCTGTAAGATTAAGTGTGGCTTCAAGCCTTTCAGTGGTTTCATTAAGTAAATCTAGCATCCTCTTTGCGAGTATATAAGAATAATAATACTGCTTAATATCAAATATTATTTCTCTGTCAGTTTGCACCTTATTATTTCTGGCAATGTCAACATTATTTTCAGCCTGCATATTTATTGCCTGGGTCTTACCACCTGTATATATTGGTAATGTAAGACTAAACCGTGTATGAGCATTTGCCTTGTCCATAATTACAGCATTTGTAGGCGGAGTTTTTATTTTATCAATTGTTATTCCCGGTATGTGCGGCAAGTCAATAACATATTCTTGTCCTGGCATAATGAACATGAGATTTTCGTCCATAATAGAAGCTTTGGCGGAAAAAGATAATGAAGGGTAAAAAGCAGATTTGGCCTGTTTGAGCCTGGAATCTGCAATCTTAACTTCTTCCCCGGAAATCTTAACCTTATGATTATTTAACAATGCAAGTGAAATGCACTTATCTAACGTAATTATAGAATCAGTTTCAGAGCAGACAGTAAATATAGAATTCCCCCAGGCCATGGATGGAGAAAAACAAAAATAACAGAACAATATTAAAATTGAATAAAGCTGCATACTAAAACTGGTATATTCAGTTATTAAATCCCTGATTTTTTCTAAATAATTTCTTTATTGTGCCATTTAGCTACAGTATTATTTATGGCTTTTATAAGCTGATCTTCGTCGATTGGCTTGAAAAGGTATTCAAAGTGGAGCATATCATTAATCTGTTTTAGAGTATTTTGATCAGAATTTGCTGTTACAAAAACAGAAGGAATGAAATATTTCTCTTTGACGATTTTTGCGGCTATTAGCCCGTTCATGTTCCCTTTAAGCTTAATATCCATTAAGATTATATCAGGCCGGTGTTGTTCTGCAAGTAGAATAGCCTTTTCCCCGCTTGAAGATACATCGCAAACATCATAACCTATGGTTTTCAAACGATGTTCAATTTCCATAGCAACAATGGCTTCATCCTCAACAATAAGAATTTTTATAGCTGACATTTTATTAACCGTTTGTATTCTAAAAAATGTTGCAATTTTAATAGTGGATAATTTAAAGGGGTACAGTGCTAAGAGTATTTAAGAAGAATGAGAGAGCTAATACCCAATAGTTATTCGATATACGCAGTAAAATAGTAGTTGTACGGCAGAATGCAATATAGAGTGGAAAAAATTAATCTTTCGTACAAAAATATTTAAATACTTTTCTGTCGCCCCGAAAAAAGTCCTATGAAAAAATAATTCTAAAAAGAGTACCATTGCCTCTGGCAATTTCTATTGAACCGTCAAGCTGCCTGACCATCGAATTTACCAGTTTTAAGCCAAGAGTTTCTGCTTTTTTAATATCTAAATCTTCTTGTATCCCAACACCATTATCAAATACGGTCAATATATAATTATTATCTTCCTTTATTAAGCCTACCTCTATTTTAAAATCATTTGTTGTGTTAGCATTAACAAATGGTTCAGGGAATGCATATTTAAAGGAATTAGTAATAAGCTCATTTATAATAAGGCCACATGAAATTGCGGTATCAAGATCAAGATGAATATTATGAATATTGATCCTGGTTTTTATATTAGCACCGCTGTTATTAAGTGACTTATTTAGAAATACTAACAACCCACAAACATATTCATTAAAATTCACTTCAGCAAAGTCTTTCGACTGATAAAGTTTCTCATGAATCAGTGCCATTGACTTTATCCTGTTCTGGCTATCTTCAAAAAGGTTTAGTGTTTCGGTATCCTTTGCCTTGGTAGACTGAAGGTATAACAAACTTGAAATAATTTGCAGATTATTTTTAACTCTGTGATGAATTTCTTTTAATAGTATTTCTTTTTCTTCAAGAGAAGCTTTTACCAGCGCTTCAGCTTTTTTCCTTTCAGAGATTTCAAGATTTAAATCTGCAATAGTTTTATCAAGATATTTTGTGTGCTCATTTATCTTTTTGGCCAGCTGCAGATTTTGTCTCTTTATTGATTTTGTTCTATAATTGATAATAAATACAATAAAAAGAATAAATATTACGGAGAGGAAAACTTTAAATCCAAAAGTCTGATAAAAAGATGGAATGATTACTAAATGCAAAGATGCTATACTATTGCCAACCAGGCCGTTTTCTGTATAAGCTTTTACCATTAAGGTGTATTCGCCCGGTGGAAGGCTGGTATATGTAGCAGAATTTCTGGTTCCTGCATCGTTCCAGTCGTAATCCATTCCTATAAGCTTATATTTAAAGTGATTATTTCTGATATTGATATAATCTGTTAATGCAAATTCTATGGTAGTTATTTCATTACTGTATGGTAGCTTGATTTCTTTGCTATATGGAGCAGACAATGGGATAGTCATTCTGCCTTTTTCAGCAACAAGCAGAGAACGATTATTCATTTTTACATCAGTAAAAATAACAGCAGCTTTGTTGGTATCAGAAATAATTTCAGCAGGATTAAAATAGATAACACCCGAACTGCAGCCAAAATACAAGAGGCCATTTTTATCTTTATATGCAGCCCTGGGAGAGCACTTTATATCAGCAAGCCCGTCTCTCCGGGTAAAGTTTCTGAATGTATTATTTTTTTTGTTCAGGACAGAAATTCCTTTGTCAGTACCAAGCCAAATATTACCGGAATTATCCTCTACAATACTGTTTACAATTGTACTAATCAATCCATCATTTATGTTGTAGTAAACTATTTTGCCTAATTTTTTGTCAAATTTACTTAACCCGTCTAATGTACCTATCCAGATGTTGCCATTTTTTGATTCATAGAGGTTTATTATTCTACTTGCCGGGAAACGTGTTTTCGTAACAGTATCAACCAAATAATGTTGAGTGTTTTTTGTTACCGGATTGTAGTTGAACAGGCCCATTCCTGAACCACTAATCCAAAGTGTCCCGCTATTATCATAGATAATATTCCATGTCAGGTTCTTATCAAAAGCTTTAATCTTGTGGAACTTTTTTTCTTTCGTATCGAAAAAAGCGACACTATTCCATGTCCCAACCCAAATTTTATCATCTTTGCCTTCAGCAAATGAAAGTATCCCATTGTTATCTATAGAACTGGGATCTTTTTTATCAGTTTTGTATTGTAAAACATTACCTGTTAATGGATTAATACTTAATAAGCCGCTGCGGCTTGTTGACGCCCATAAAAGGCCCTTGCTATTACACTTAATATTATATATAAAGTCATCATAAGTCCCTTTAGGAAGAGTAAAGAAATCTGCTTTTGAACTGCCAGACCTTACTTTAAAAAGACCATTGCGGGTTCCTATCCACAGATTATTCTCATGATCCATAGAAATAGAATGGACAGAGTTTTCAGCCTGTGAATCGGGCATAAAGGCAGGGATGAATTTGAATGAGCTGTTTGATATGAAACATTTGTTTGCCCCATTATCTGTTCCAACCCACAGGACTCCTGTTTTATCCTGAAAGATAGATAATATTTTATTGCTACTAATACTTAAAGGTTCAGCAGGGTCATTTTTAAATACAACAAAATCATTTGTAAAATAATTATAAAGATTCAGTCCGTTGTTAGTTCCTATCCATAAGTTTTCGTGAGAGTCCTGGAAAATGCACTTTATGTAATTACTTGAAAGAGAATTCTGTTTTATATTGCTGGTATAACTAACAAAGGCACCATTTTTAATATTATATTTGAATAAACCTCTAAGTCTCGTTCCAAACCATAAATTATGTTGCATATCTTCAATGATGGAAATTACTTCACTTTTCATCAAAGTATTAATATCATTTGGAGGAAGTTTCAGATATTGTTTTGTTCCATCTTTTTTAAAGCAGGTAACACCATCCCATGTAGCCGCCCACATATTTCCACTGTAATCCTCTGTAAGGCAGTTAACTGAGTTAAACCTATCACGTTTTTTACCAGCCACATTGAGTATTTGAGTGAAGTCATCGGATGCGGGGTTATACTTATTAAGCCCGTTTAGCGTTCCAATCCATAAGTTACCTTTTCTATCTACAAGGAATGAAAAAATAACATTATTGCTAATGCTTTTAGGATTTTTGGGGTTATTGAAATAATTTGTAAATCTTTCAGTCTTGGGATTAAATTTACTGAGCCCCCTGTTGGTTCCTATCCATAAATTGCCTGAATGATCTTCACAGAAAGCCAATACTGACTGGCCTGCGATGCTATTCTTTTTCTCTTCCGGTAAGAATTGTTTTATACTATAACCATCATACCTGTTAAGCCCGTTATAAGTCCCAATCCATATAAACCCTTTGCTGTCCTGATAGAACTTAGATACAGAATTATAAGAAAGACCATCTTCAGTTGTTAATGTAAAGAAATTAAGGTGGTCAGGTTTGGAGATATAAAATGTGTAACTCTGCGCAAAAAGAAGCGAAGTGAAAAATAATATGAAAAGAGGAAATAATATCCCCGGTTTTAGCTGAACAGTTGAAAAAAGTATATTTTTAACGAACTTTGACAAATTCTCAACCGGGGTTTAAATATGTACTATTATAAATAAATAACGAGACAGAATTCTTATATAATTTAAGCCGTTGAAACTCTGTCTACTTCCTCTAATGCCATAAAGTCAAAAGAGGGGAAAGTAAAAACTACTGAATACTTGTTGCATTATGATAGACAGACTGAACGTCTTCATCGTCTTCAAGAGCATCAATTAATTCATTAACTTCTTTGAATTGTTCTTCGTTTAATTCTTTGTAATTATTGGGGATGAATTGAAACTCAGAACTATTTATTTCAATACCTTTATCATCAAGAGCTTTTTGCATTGAGCCAAAATCTTCAAAACTGGTATACACGTATACAAAGTCATCTTCAGCAATAAGTTCATCAAGGCCAAAGTCTATAAGTTCAAGTTCAAAAGATTCAACATCTTTAATCTGTGAAGCTTCAATTTTAATTAAAGCTTTGCGGTCAAACATAAAGGCAATGCTGCCTGCATTCCCAAGTGTGCCCTCATATTTTCTAAAAAGGTGGCGAACATTTGCAACAGTTCTGTTTGGATTGTCAGTTGCAGTCTGTACCAGCAGTGCCACACCATGAGGGGCATAACCTTCGTAATTAACTTCGTGGTAATCACTTGTATCTTTTGATGAAGCACGTTTAATTGCTGCTTCTATACGGTCTTTGGGCATATTGACACTTTTAGCATTTTGCAGTGCAATGCGCAGCCTGGAATTTCCCTTAGGGTCAATACCGCCAGCTTTTACAGCAATTTCAATTTCTTTTCTGACTCTGTTAAATGCCTGCGACATTTTTGCAAATCTTGCAAACATTTTGTGTTTACGTGTTTCAAATATTCGTCCCATAATCTCTTTAATTAATTTTAAAAATTTTTTGTGCAAATATAAAAAAAGATTTGAAAACTTTGGTTTTCAAACGAAAATTATTTATCAGTGGCAAAACAGCTTAATTAAGGCATTTCCCTTCAAGAACTATTGAATTTCCGCTTTTTTAGGTTTCAAAAACATGCCAGCAATAGCCACAAAGCCCGGAATAAGAAAGATTGCGAGAACTATGAAAGAAAAATGTTCTTTTACAAAAGGTATATTTCCAAAAAAGTATCCCATAAATGTAAAGGCAGCAACCCACAATCCGGCACCAGTGATATTATAAACAATAAATTTAGAATAATTCATCGTTCCCACGCCAGCAACAAAAGGAGCAAAAGTTCTGATAATTGGTAAAAAACGGGCAAAAATAATTGTTTTACCGCCATGTTTTTCATAAAAAGCATGGGTTTTCATTAAATGTTCTTTTTTAATGAACCGGTTCTCTTTGGTATAAACTTTTGGGCCAATAATTGCTCCAATCTTATAATTTACAGTATCTCCGGCTATTGCTGCTGCAAGCAACACAGCAAACAATAAAAATATATTAAACGAGCCAAGGGCTGCAAGCGCACCGGCAGTAAACAATAAAGAATCACCAGGCAGGAAGGGAGTAACAACCAGACCGGTTTCTGCAAAAATTATCAGAAAAAGTATAACATAGGTAATAACACCATAAGTTGCTATAAGGTTCCCAAGATGAACATCCAGGTGGATAAAATAATCCATAAATTGATAAATATATTCCATAAACTCCTTTAAGTTTTAATCCAGATAGATAAACAATATAACTTTTGCCTGCCAGATATTATTATCTGGCAGGTCAAGAAAATTCATATAACACTAATTTCTAAATATCTTCCAGGTAATCAAGATCCTTATGGAAGGTTTCTTCAAGAAAATAGAGAGAAATTAAACCTATAAAAATAGAAATAATTCCAACAATTAATGCTGCATAAATCATTCCCATTGAACTGCGCAGGTATTCGAATGCCAGGGTAATGGGGACAACAGCTCCCCTGATAAAATTGGGGACAGTGGTAGTAACAGTAGAACGAAGGTTAGTTCCAAACTGTTCAGCAGCTGAAGTAACAAAAACTGCCCAATAGCCTATACTAATACCCATAAAAATACAAAGAGCATAAAACTCAGTAACTGAAAATCCCGAACTGAAGAGGTAAATAAAAATGGAAACTGCAGTAAGGCCAAGGAAAATGTAAACTATTTTTTTCCTGCTCTTCATTATCTGGCTTAAAAAACCACTTGTGAAATCACCAAAAATTAAACCAATGTAGGTAAACATAATTGAACTGCCCGCAGAAATTGGCCCCTGAACTTTAAGAACTTTTGCAAATTCAGGTGAAAAAGTAATCAGGATGCCGACAACAAACCATATTGGAAGGCCTATAAGTATACAGTTCAAATACTTGAAGAATCTTTCACCCGATGTAAATAGTTTCAGGAAGTTTCCTTTACTAATGCTGGTGGTTTCAATAGCCTTATACATGCCTGATTCATACATTTTGATCCGCATGATTAGCAGTATAACTCCCAGGCAGCCTCCAATTATATAAGCTGCTTTCCATGAAAAAAGTTCACCTACGATAGCAGCAGCAATAGCACCGGTTACACCTACTGTTGCCACAATGGCTGTTCCGTATCCACGTAATTCTGTTGATAAAGTTTCACTTACAAGAGTAACAGCGGCCCCAAGTTCTCCGGCAAGCCCAACACCAGCCATAAACCGCAGGAATGCATACATATCAGTTGAAGTGACAAAAGCATTTGCAAAATTTGCAGCCGAATAGATGAAAATTGAACCAAATAGTACAGAAAGCCGCCCCTTTTTATCTCCCCAGATTCCAAAAATTATACCTCCAACCAACATTCCGGCCATCTGCATATTTAGCAGGAAAACCCCAGTTTTAATCAGGTTATTTCCTGAAATGCCGATATCGGTAAGACTTGGTATTCTTACAATACCAAACAGTATAAGGTCATAAATATCAACAAAATAGCCTAATGCTGAAACAATTACTGTTGTAGTAAAAAGCTGTTTTATGGGAATTTGTTTCATATAACAGTCATTCTGGTTATGTGAAAGAGAAACTTAGTTAAATACCGGAAAAAGACTGTTAAAAATATGAAAATGCACCAGAGTAACAAATATATGTTATAAAAAAAGCGCCTTTTCAGGCGCCTTGATTATCTTTAAAAACAGCCGGTTTTTTTCCCCATACCTTTTTTATGCCACTGTTTATTCATTGAAAAGTTATTTTTCATATCTTTTGCAATTTTTTTCTGTTCAGGAGTTAACACTTCGTAAATATCCATTCTATGGTTAGCTCTGAGCAAAGATATTTCATCTCTGATTTTATTTATTTTTTCTGTTACTTTTACAACATCAGAACGGGAAATGTTATCGCTGTTCCTTAGTTCTTTTTCATCCAGTCTTGCTTTCTGAAGATCAGCACGCAAATCAATCATTTTTTTCTGGTGTTCTGTTCTCAGGCTGTTTATCTTATCTTTTTGACTGTCCGTAAGATTCAGTTTATCGAAAAGCAAACCAAAGCCTTTTCCATCCCTGAAAGAAGAACTATTCGGCCCATGGCCGCGCCTGCTATTATCAGCCGGCTGAGAGTATATTGCTGTTGTAAAAAGCATTATAACTACAGCAATTACTGCTGAGAAAACTATTACCTTTTTCATATCAGAACCTTTAATTTAGTTATACGTAAATAATTCATTGTTTGCTGTTTTGACACTTATACCCGGGACAGGGTTTAAAATGATTTTAATTTAAACCTGACTGTTACAGGAGTTGTCTAACAATTGAAGTAACAGGATAAAATGACTGAAAATCTTAATGACTTTGAACTGGTAAATCAATTTTTGAGCGGCAATGAAGCAGCTTTTAATAAAATTGTAATTAAATACCAGGAAAGAATATACTGGCATGCCAGGAGGATGACAGGGAACCATCCTGATGCTGATGAAATTGTTCAGGAAGTACTTCTTGTTATTTATCAGAAGCTTAAGACGTTTAAATTTCAGTCATCATTATATACCTGGATATTCAGGATAACCTCAACGCGCTGTATTAACCTGATAAGAAAGAATAAAGTCAAGCGGCTCTTTTCTTTGGATGATAAATCAGATGAGCTGCACTCATTACCTGATTTTATTAAAAATGTTGAGGATAAGGAAAAGCTGGAGCTAATAAACAAAGCATTGCAAAAGCTTCCTGTGAAACAAAGAGAAGTATTCATAATGAGGAATTTTGACGAGCTGTCCTATGAAGAAATTGCTGTTATTTCCGGGAAAAGCATAGGCGGATTAAAAGCAAATTATTTTCACGCGGTTAATAAATTATTGGAGCTGATAAAAGATGAAAATTAGTGAAAAAGTTTTGCGTTATGCAGAAGGGGAGATGACTCCTTCAGAAAAAAAAGAATTTGAAGCCGGACTTGAGAATTCGCAGGAATTAAAAAACGAATTAGCGGAATATCTCAAGCTAATGAACCGGGTAGCCGAAGTAAAAAAAATCAATATTGATGATGGTTATTATACATCAATAGTGCCGCAATTCAGGCTAAAACAACCGACAGGTAAAAAAAGGTTTTACCCGGTATATGCAGCGGCTGCAATGACAGTTATTATTATCATCATTTTTATTGGGTATCCAGGCAAAAATGAAGTAATGAAATCTAATGTTCAGCCTGTAACTGCATCTGTTGACAGCAGCTTAATTATAAACCCGGAGAAAGTTGCAGGTGAATACAGCAATTATTATGATAATACGGATACAGTTATTGTAGGTAATGAAGAGTATAATGCTGCGATAGATAAAATGTTACTGGATGAACTTAAAATTTCAGAAGAAAGTCTTGATTCCATATATTACTCTACATATGCAACATATTCTCAAAGCGTATCAGATTTAAGCGATGAAGAATCGCAGGTAGTATATGATGAAATGTTAAATAAAAGATTTTTTTAGGAGGATTAAATGAAAAATACTTTGCTGATAATACTTCTTTCCCTGATTATAGGTGTAAGCGGGTATGCTCAGGAGAAAAAGCATTTTGCTCATAAGCGGCTTGAAGAACTTGAAAAGCTGAAGCTTATAGAGATATTAAATATGAACGAAGAGACAACGTTAAAGTTCTTTGCCAGAAGGAATTCCTATAAAGATAAAATGGAAGCCCTGAATGATAAGCTTTCCGATAAAGCTGATATGATTCAGAATATGGTGAAAGATAACCCGGACAAAACAAAGCTAAAGAATGCTGTTAAGGATTACCTTGACCTGGAGGCAAAAATAACCAGGGAAAGGGCTGATTATATTCATTCTCTTTCAGATATTCTGAATGAAGAACAGATTGCCAAAGTAGTAATCTTTGAACGAATATTCCGGGAGCAGATAAGAGAAATTATTTTCCGTGAGCGCGGGAAAAACTGGCAAAAAGATAAAAAAGATTAAAAAAAGTTTGTCTTAGCTTTTAAAAAAGTTGATTTTCTTATCTAACAGATATATTTTTCGACTTCCCTTTTGCGGAAGTGGTGAAATTGGTATACACGCTATCTTGAGGGGGTAGTGCCTTAATTGGCGTACGGGTTCAAGTCCCGTCTTCCGCACCAAAATAGTTAGCCCCCGTTTTTCGGGGGTTTCTTATTTTAAATAAGTTTTATATCTCAAAATCTTCTTAAATACCAGCCTTTTTAACAGATATCTTTAAGTGTTTCCTGTATGTTATTATTTGACTTGACATTAAGAACGCTAAAAATTTATATTTGTTATTTAGTAAGCTTAAAATAAACTTCCAGGGAAAATAATGTTTTATCTGTTAAATGTGGTTGTTCAAAACACCGTCTTAACAGGTAACAATTTAATGATTAACTTCACTATTTCAGTCTTTTTAGCCGCTTTTGCAGCTTATTTTTCACATAAATACAGGTTTTTAACTTTAAGCGGAATTATAGCCACTTGTATAATGGCGGTAATAATATTCACCTTAGGCTCATGGAAATGGATAGCTCCAATGTGTGTCTTTTTTGTTTTTTCCAGTTTACTCTCAAAAATACGTGAAAAGCGAAATAAAACTGTGGATACTTTTTTTGAGAAAACAGGTCAAAGAGATTATATGCAGGTAATTGCAAACGGAGGATTTGCCTCATTTATAGTTCTTGTAAATTATGCATATCCCTCGGAGTTATTTTACACTGCTTATATAGCATCAATTGCATCTGTGTGTGCAGATACCTGGGCAACAGAGATAGGAACAATGTCGCAATACAAGACATATAATATTCTTACTCTTCATGAGACCGAACAGGGAGTGTCGGGTGGAGTATCAGTGCCAGGTTTTGCAGGTGCAGCTGCTGGAGCAATAGTAATTGCTGTTTCATCAATATATTGGGTTAAAAGTAACTCCTTTGCGTATATTTTAGTAATTTTGTGTACGGGTTTTACTGCAAGTTTAATTGATAGTATACTTGGCGGTGCTGTACAGATAAAATATAAGTGCAATGTGTGCGGCAAAATAACTGAGAGGGAAGAGCATTGTAATGTTGTAACCCGAAAGTATAAAGGTTACACTTTTTTTAACAATGATAGAATAAATTTAATTTCCGGCGCTGCCGGTGCAGTAATCGGATATATAATAACAGATATAATATTGTATTGAAATGAAAAAAATCATTCTTTTTTCTTTATTTTCACTTGCTTTGGTAACACATCTGCTGGCACAGAATAAACCTGCAGTTTTTTATGATGCAATGGACGCATATAATTCGAAAGAATATATAAAAGCAAGCAGGTTATTTGAGCAGTTTTTTGAAGGATATGACCTGAAAGACGAGCTTTACTCAACTGCTAAGTATTATGCTGCTGATTCATATCTGAATATAGGCGAAAGAGATGCTGCCTCTGCCGGGTTTGAATTTCTTATTAATAATTTTCACTGGTCAAATTTCAGGGATAAGTCTCTGTATAAATTAGGCCTTATCTATTTTGAAGATAAGCAGTATGCAAAAGCAAGGGTTAATTTTGAACAGCTTTTGGATGAATATCCGTACAGCGAACATACGGGGGCTTCACTATACTGGGTTGGTGAATCATATTCTGTTGAAGGTAAATATGCTGAGGCTATTAAGTTTCTACAGGAAGCCGTATTAAAGAGAAAAGATAATAAGTATATCGATTATTCAATTTATACACTAGCTTCAGTATATGAAAAGACCGGCGATTATAAAAATGCTGTGAAATACTATGATGAGCTGCTTTCTTATCATAAAAACAGTCCGCTTGCCCCGAGCGCTCAGGTAAGAATTGGTATAGCGTATTTTAAGTTGAAGGATTATCATTCTTCAATACTTGAGCTGAACAGCCCTGAAATATCACATGTAACACCAGCACAATATTCGGAAAGTTTGTATTTACTGGCAAACTCATATTACAGGGTTCAGGAATATGATAATGCAGAAAAAACCTATCTTGAAATTCTAAATAATTTTCCGGGATCTTATGTTGAAAGAGATGTAAAGTACGGACTTGCATGGGCATATTTCCAGCAGGAAAAATATGATGATGCCTATACTTATTTTAATCAACTTTCCACCGGAACAGATACACTTGCAGAAAAATCGTATTACTGGAAAGCAGAATCAAAACGATATGGCGGCAAGGATGATGAAGCATTTAAATTATATGATGAGTTTTTAGAAAAATACCCTACAAGTAATCTTACAAGCAATATTTTATATCAAAAAGGTGCTTTAAACTACGAAGTAAATGATTTTAAAACAGCAAGAAAAGATCTTGCAAGTGCGCTGAATTCATCAAATAATACTATACGGGGAAGAGCATTAACATTACTTGGAGAAATTGATCTTAGTGAAAAGAAATACGAAGCAGCCCGCAAGAATTTTGAAGCCTGCCTTAAAATAATTGAGCTTGCCCCTGATCTTAAAAACCGGGCAAGACTTGGTATGGGTATAGCGTCATTTTATCTGAATGATTACAAGGGCTCAATTAATTATTTGAATGAACTTGAAACAAATGACCAGTCTTTTGAAAGAGACAAAGTAAATTTCTATTTTGCCGAAGCATATTTTGCACTTGAAGATTTTAATACTGCTCTTGACAGGTATAGTGACGTAGACCCTGCTAATAAGGATGTTGGCAATGCATCACAGTATGGGAAAGCATATTGCTATTTTAATCTTGGGAAATATGAAAATGCTGCTCTTCAATTCAGTGATTTTCTAAAAAAATATCCGCGTGATTCAAAAATTACAGATGTAAGATTAAGACTTGCCGATAGTTATTACGGCAGTAAAAATTTTGCTGCTGCAAGCAAAGTATACAGGGATTTATTTGCTGCCGGCAAGGGAGTAATTAATACTCCTTATGCACATTATCAGTATGCTCAAACACTTTATAAAGCCGGCAATACAAATGAAGCATTAAATGAGTTTAATGAACTGGTTGCAAAATATCCAGGGTCTGAATTTGCTGATAAATCACTTTATCTTATTGGCTGGATAAAATTCCAACAGGGTAATTTTGTTCAGGCAATAAGTGAATACAGGAATGTTTTAAACCGTTATCCTTCTTCGTCAATTAAACCGGTTATAGAGTATTCCATTGGCGATGCTTATTACAATTTAAGCAAGTATGATTCAGCTATTGTTAATTACCAGAAAGTATTAAATGAAAGTCCATCATCAGGCTATGTATTTGATGCGGTTAACGGAATTCAGTATTGTTACGTTGCTATGGGGCAGCCGGAAAAAGCCTCAGCATTAATTGACCAGTTTGTAGCAAAAAATCCTTCTTCTGGTTTTGCTGACCAGCTTTTGTATAAAAAAGGCGAGATTTATTACAGCCAGGGAAGTTATGAAAAGGCAAAAGCAAGTTATAAAGAATTTATATCCCAATATCCTAAAAGTAAATTAGTGCCGGATGCTTACTACTGGATTGGAAAAAGCGCAGGTAATCTTAGTCAAAATGAAGAGGCAATTTTTAATTTTAATAAAGTATTTAACAGTTATCCTTCCTCTGAAGCCTCTGCCGGGGCGGCAATAGAAATGGGAAATATTTATAATTCGCTTCAAAAATTTGATGATGCCCTGAATATACTGAACAAAGCCATAAGCAGGGCGCAGCAAACTCCGCGCGCTGCTGAATTGCTATATATGAAGGGTACGACCCTTGTAAATAAAGGTGACTTCCAGAATGCTTATGAAGTATTTGATGAAGTAGTAATTTACTATGCCAATACATTATTTGGAGATAAATCACGTTTTGAAATCGGCATGATTGAACTTGCGGCAAAAAGATATGATAAAGCAGATACTCAGTTTAAAACCCTTGCTGATTCAAGAACTGATGACCTTGGCGCTAAAGCTCAGTATTATTACGGGCTTTCACTTTTTGAACAGGGCAAGTATACTGAAGCAATAACGGCATTTGTCCGTGTCAGGACAATCTTTTCTGGATATGATGAGTGGCTTGCCCGCGCCTACCTGAAACTTGGCGATGCCTATATACAAATTGAAGATTATAATACTGCAAAAGAAATGTTCAGAGCGGTTCTGGCTAAACATAAAGGTGATGTTTTCGGGCAGGAAGCGCAGAATAAACTGAGGACTATACAATGATTATGAAAAAATATTTTGTTTTAACTGCTGTCATTTCTTTGTGCCTGAATATTTCTGCTTTGGCCCAGGCATCTAATTCTAATGTTGAATTGCCTGATTTTGTTATCACCGGAACAGACAGGGTTAATGTACAAAAAGCGGAAAAAGTTAAGCCGGATATAGTATCCACTGTTACCCAGGGATTTCTAAAACCAGCTTATTCACCTGAAGAGCTGGAAATTAAAGATTTATCCAATCCCGTAAAAGATGAACTCAATCTATTTGATACACTAAATTATCTTGGCGGTGATATTAAAGCAGGAACGGGGGCTTATTTTATGCCTGTTGGTAAAATATCTTATGCGCTCCCTTTTGAGCACGGGCTGTTTGATGCTTCAGCTTATGGAAGCAACCAGAGAGAGCATGTAAAATACAGCGATAAAATTATGATGGGGGGCCAGGCTGATTTATCATTTTTTGTTGATAACCAGTCTTCATTTTTACCCGGTGCACAATTTAAATTAAACGGTGGGTATGATTATTCTTCTTATAAATTTTATGGAGCAAATTCTGAAATTTATAAAGCTGATAAGAGAACTTTAAATTCAGGAACTGTTGGTTTTAGTATAAACGATTTATACAGTGATATTTTTATTTTTGGTGCTGATATAAAAAATGATTTTTCTTCTTTGAATAAGGAAACATTTTCAGAAAACCTCATAGATCTTGATGGTTTTGCAAAACTGGAGCTGGCTAATTTTAATCTTGTAGCAAATGTTAATTACAAAAACCAGTACATTTCTGATTCCCTGGCTGATAACCAGCGTGGCTTTTTTGGTATACGTCCCACAGTCGGGCTTGTATTCTCAAAAGTATTAAAAGCTTTCTTTGGCTTTAATTATCAAACAGTATCCGGGAATAGTTTCTTTTCCCCTTATGCTTCTCTTGCATTCAGATTCGATAAGAACTTTACTTTATACGGACAATTTGCACCATATGCAGATTTTATAACAGCGGGTGAATTCCTTAAACAAAATCCTTTCCTTAATGTTCAGCAGAGAAGGAACATTTTTATTGAGAACCAGTTTTATATTAAAGCATCGGTGAAATATGAATATGACAAGTATTTCCAGATAAATGGCGGTGTTGAAATTGCCACATCTGATAATATGCCATATTTTTCCGGTGATGCAGAAACAGGCAGGTTTAATGTGCTTGATACAGAAGGAAAAAGATTGAAAGTTTTTGCAGACTTCCTTTTCCATCCCGGCCCATTTGGCATGTTTTACGGAACTGTTGTTCTTAACAGAACTACAGAGGATTCAGCAGGCAATTATCTTCCCTATAATCCACTGCTTAAAGCTGAATTATCTTACGGTTATAATTTTGATTTTGGAATATCTGCAAGGGCAAATCTTTCATTCAATTCTTCATCATATGCTGACCTGGCTAATGAAGTTAAACTTGACCCATATTATAATCTTGGGGTTGACCTGGCATATAAAATTGCCAGCAATTTCAGCTTAACATTTTCTTTAACTAATTTACTTGGCCAGGATAATTACAGGTGGTATGGATATAAAGAAACACCGCTTGATTTTATAGCGGGCATTAATTATAAATGGTAGTATAATAATGACCAAATCTGAATTAATAAGAAAGCTTGCCAGGAAAGCAGGTGTTACAGACCCTGAAGCAAAAATATTTTTTGAAGTATTTTTACAACAATGCGCCTTTTTATTAAATCCCGGCGAAGCTGTTAATATCAGAGGGCTGGGATTCTTTAAATTTAAAAAAGGCAGGATAAAAAAACTATCCAATCCATCGGAGGATTCTGATACATCGGTCTTATCAGATTTTATAGTCTATACTCCATCTGAAAATGTTTCAGATGATAATGATGATAACCTGATTTTTAATATACCGGTTTTCAGAGAAACAGAGTATAATTTTGTAGATTCTTATTTCAGTCTTAGTATTGGCAAACCTACCATTCCATTACGGGGAGTTAAAGATACAGGATTTTTTATCCCATTGGCAGGGAATGAGTTACGAAGGCTAATTGAGTCAAAAGCTGAAGACCTGTTAACGAAATCAGAAGTAGTTAAGAATTATGTTAAGGGAAGTGAGTTTTTATATATCACTCCTGAATCATATTCTAAAAAACAATTTGAAATAAAATGGGACGAAACAAAAGAAAGGCCTTCATCTGAAAAAATTATTACAGGCACAACCAGAATTGTCTGGGACTTTGGTGATGAGGATATTTCAAAACAGATTGAAGAAGATTCACTGCTTGACCTGGAAAAAGATGAGCCCTTACAAAATGAAGAAGAAGGACATTTAGACTGGAATTTTGGTGTCCAGGAAGAAGATACTAATACTCCGGTTGAATTTGAAAAAAGCATTGATTTATATCCGGAACATGAACAGCCAAAGGATGATAGACCCGAACAGATTGAACTGCCCGCTGTGGAAGAAAATATTGCAGGTGTTCCCGAAAAAGAAGAGCCTGAAGCAGAAAAGCCGGAAATAAAACCTGATAATAATGAAAATGTTTCCTGGGATTTTGGCGAACAAGAGGAAATAAAATCAGACAATATTTCCGATGCGCCTGATTTATACGAAAAGTATGTTGAACCTGAACCAAATGATGAGGGTTTCATCCAGGTTCCTAATAAAAGAAAAACCTTTGAAGTTGAATATCCTCTGCCGGAAAATTCTCAACCAGATAGTATGATAAATGAAGATACTGTTGATGAACTTAATGGTGAAAACAATAAGGCGAATGATTTATATGGTGAAAATACACTTGTTGTTGAAAAAGAGCTTAGAACTGGGCCTGTTACTGAACAAAAGGAATTCTATTCCGGCAAAAAAACAACACCTATTTTCATTATTGCGCTTATAGTTATTGTTATAGTTGCCTTTGCACTTTACTTTTTCCTGAAAAATGGAATGTTATTAAAAAAGGATAACAGTAATGTTAATTCGGGCTCTGATTCTGAAAAAACGCCTGCCCAGGTAATAGAGAGGAAATATGATATTCCAGTCACATATCCTTATCCTCCTGAAAATAATTCTGTTACGGAAAATGGAACACAGGCAGATGTTGAACAGTCTGAAATAAAAAATGAAGGACAGGAAGAAAGCAAAGCAGTGCCTAAAGCAGAAGAAAAAACTATAGCTGCGAAAATTCAGACTGTAAAAAGCGGGGCTGCAGACAGAAATAATGCTGTTAAGGTTCCGGGCAAGAATTTGAAAAAAGTAAAAGAAAATATTTACAGGGATGGAAACAATTATGTAGTACAGACATCGGCGTGGAAATCAAAGATTAAAGCGCAGGGGGAAGTTACAAAACTTCGAAACAAAGGCTATGCTGCCTTTGTAGAAGAAGTACAGATTCCGGGACGTGGTACCTGGTACCGCGTTAGAATAGGTAATATAAAATCGCTGCCGGAAGCGGAAAAGTTTTTGCAATAATAAATAGTTAAAAGGAAAGACATGGAGTTATTTAATATATTTATAAAGGGCGGCATGGTAATGTGGCCTATTTTGCTGTGTTCAGTTATTGGGGTGGCAATTATCATTGACAGATTTATAGTATTAAGGAAAGCCCGTATAAATGTACCTGCTTTTATGGTTAGGATAAGAGGATTTATTAAAAAGAATGATATCCCCGGGGCCATAAGCTATTGTATGGAAGAAAAATCTCCTATAGCTAATATTATAAAGAAAGGCCTTAAAAAGTACCGTTATGGACATGAAAGAGTTAAAGAAGCTGTAGAAAATGCAGGAAGGCAGGAAATTGGAAAGCTTGAAAAAGGGCTTATGATACTGGCGAGTGTTTCCGGTATAGCTCCTTTATTAGGATTTCTTGGAACAGTAACAGGTATGATTTCAGCTTTTATGACTATTCAGGATTTACAGGGTGCTGCAAGCCCAAGCGACCTTGCCGGCGGTATTTGGGAAGCTCTTGTAACAACTGCATTTGGACTGATGGTAGGTATACCGGCGCTGGCTTTTTACAATTATTTCCTTAGTAAAATAAAGAAACTGGTTGATGATATGGAAACAGTTGCCAATGATGTCGTTGATATTATGCAGGATACAACCGGGTCTGCTGTTGATATTGAAGAAGTATCAGACATAGATTTGTGAGGAAATAATGAAATTTAAAACTTCAAATGAACCCCTGGCAATGTTCAGTTACTCATCTTTAACAGATATAGTAATGCTCTTGCTTATTTTCTTTCTGCTTTCATCTCAGTTTGTTATTCAGACAGGTGTTAAGGTTAAACTTCCGGGTTCAAAGACGAATGAACAATCTGCTCCGTCTATGCTTGTTGTTGCAATTACATCGCAGGGTGTAATATATGCAGGCAATGAACAGGTTAGTTTAAATCAACTGCCAATAACCCTTGAAAAAATGAAAGCTAAAAACAGTGAGCAAAATCTTGTTATTCAGGCTGATAAAGCTGCTGCCGTTGAATTAGTAATTAAGGTGATTGATGCAGCAAAATCGGTGGGCATAGACAAGTTTACTTTGCAGACTGAAAAAGAAAAAATATAAGTACTATATACGTTTTGTTGAATTTATAAGAGCTAATTACAGGTATGTTTAAGAATCTGACATTAAACAGCAATAATATACGGCAATTATCAGTATCGCTTTCAATATTGCTGCATTTACTTCTGTTTGTTTTCTTTTTATTGTGGAAGTTTCAGGTAAACTATAAAACACCTGAATTTGTAGAACTTTCATTTGGCAACGGAACCGGCAATGGTTCTCCCGGCGGCGGTGCGCTGGGTTATGAACAATTTGGTGAGACGCCAAAAATGTCTGAAGCTACTGGTAATGTTCCTGATGAAACTGAAAAAGTTAAGGAGATTGCGCTTCCCAAAGCAGTAAATACAGACAAAGAAAATGCTGTAAAACCTGCAAGTAAGGATACAAAAAGCAAAGCCGCAGTACCGGAATCAAATAAAGGAACTGAAAAAGGCATAGCGACTAATCCGGGCCTCGGTAATAGCGGCGAAGGATCAGGAGGCTTTGGGTTTGATATAAACTGGGGCGGCAGCGGAACCAGAAGAATATATAATTATCCGTTACCCAGTTACCCGGAAGGTGTGGAAAAAGAATTTAATGTAAGGCTTCGCTTTACAATTAGGCCGGATGGTACTGTTGGAACTATTATGCCTCTTACGAAAGGGGATACACGGCTTGAGAATGCTGCTATAAACTCATTAAGGCAGTGGAGGTTTGAACCATTATCCCCGAATCAGAAACAGGCCGAACAAACCGCTGTTATTGTTTTTCCTTATCGTCTGCGGTAACTTCTGCGGAAGGTTCTTTATAATAAATTCTGTAGAAGAAAAACTCAGCTATAGATAAAAGAGTTAAAGAGAAGGTGTCCCGGTCATAATAAATTCCGAGCCCTTCTTTTTCCATAATGAATTTTGCTACCATACCGGTGATTGACCAGCCGACAGCAAAAAGAATTCCTATAAGGCCCATGTTTAAAAAAGCAGAAGAAATATTATCTTCCTGCCATTTTTTTGTAAAAACAAGGGTAGCAAAAACAAAGTGACTAAAAAAGATAAAAGCAGTAATCATTTTATTGTTTAGGTTTTCTGTTAATATATATCAGCCCCAACAGGCCGCCAAGTATACCAAAAACTGAATTTATAATAATGTTTCCAATAAGCATACCTGTAGTATAAAATAATGAAAAGCCATGAAGCCTGATATCATTAGCTACACTTTTTAATATAGTTAAAGCTTCAGAATACATTGGCCCCATATTCATTTCTTTCATAACAGCTTCGGTTTCAGGAAGTGCATTTATAAAATCGTTTGTATGGGTTATAAGTGTAATAATAGTTTCAAATAACGTTGCAAACAGGGCAACGAAAATACCTGTCATAAATCCCAGAAACACAGCTTTCCCGGTTTTAAAAGGTAGTTCTTCGGGATTTGTTTTCTGATATAAAACCATTGAAAATATTGCTGCAATTGGTACAAACAAACAACAGGTGATACTTCCTTTAGCTTCATTATATCCTGGAATAATAGTAAGAACAGCTGCTCCAAACCCGCATACAAGCGAAGACAAAATTTTATTCTTATTCATTAACTGATTTCAGATCCTCAAAAAGTTTTTCAAACGAATTTAAAATATAAAGAATTAGCACAGAACCCGGAAATAAACCGGTGATAAATGCAATTGTTTTTGAATAATTATATAAGCCTGCATTGTACGAAATGACATCAACTGCAATCAGAGCAACCGAATAAAGTGCTGTTTTTAAGGTTATTACAGGAATCTTTTTTATAAAAATAAAAAGTAATACAGACAGAAGAGCTCCAGTATAAATACCGGTGCACCGGGCACAAATAAGCAGGTGAGAGCCATAAAAGTCAATGCATCTTGCTTCCTGCTGATGGCATACTATGGAATAAATAAATTTTAAATATGGGTACAAGACAAGTGGGAAAAATCCTGCCTTAAATAAAAAAATACTGCTAAAACCGGTACACCATAACGCAATAAGCATGAAAATAATAATTCTGAAAACCAGCCTGCCCGGGTATATAATGTTAATTAGCTTCACTTTTCAGTGTCTTTTATTCGGTAGTGTAGACTAAAACCTGGCTTTGAGAAAGTAAATAAAGCTTATTATTATATATAAAACTTGCCTGTATTTCAGGCATTTCATCAGGCCCTGAAAGGGTTAATTTATTCATGCCTTTTTCCGAGGTATTCAATGCCAGTTTGTAAACTTCAGAAGCGGTATTAACAGTAAGCAGCGAGGAGACAATATTCATACTTATAAAAGAATCATTCAGTTTTATTTCAGCTGCCCCTGTCCCATACTGATCAAAGACAACAATACGGTCTTTATCTAAAACGTAAATATAATTTATTGGCGAGACAGCCAGTTTTTTAGGTGCTGCAAGTGCATAACTCCCGGCATCATACCCACCGAAATTTTGTATGAAATTTCCGAACAGGTCAAATTTCAGTATTCTGCTGTTTTCAGAATCAAGTATATACAGGTCACCCTGTGGTGAGGCGGCACAGCTAAGAGGGTAACCGAAAGCTTTATCGTTGTCATTTCCATCCCTTGTTGAAAGGAGGGAAATAAAATTCAGGTCTTTATCATACTGTACAATCCGGTGGTTATTTTTATCAGCAACAAAAATATTCAATGGAGTAGCATAAACATCAAAAGGGTCATCAAATGAGTTGTTATCCCAGCCATAACCGCCAGCTTCCTTAATATAATTCCCAAGGGTGTCATATTTATAGACCGCATCAGTTCCTGTATCTGTGACATATATAAAACCTGCTGCACTTACATTAAAGGACTGTGCATTATTAAAACCTCCAAATGAAGTAATAAATTTATAAGTCTGCGGGAAAATATTAACAGAAATAAATAAGAATAGAAGGGCGGTTATTTGTTTCATTATTAAAGCCTAAAAATTTATATGTCAAAATATATTAACAGTGTGTAAATAGAAAGGGGGGAAATGGGGAATGAATTGCGAGATTCCGTCTTATTTTGATAAAAAGTTACACTTTTAGTAAAAAAAGCTCGTCGGGGGATTGAAGATTTGGAAAACTAAGTGTAAATTTAAAGCTCAAAAATAAAACTATTGCCTCATAGTGTAATTGGCAACACGTCAGATTCTGGCTCTGAAGACTCTAGGTTCGAGCCCTAGTGAGGCAACAAACAAATTGAAGTTATAATGAAAAATAACAAAGAGGGCAATGTAAGCAACAAACTTGTTTTCTTTGTTTTTTTGTTTTAAATAGTTCAAACAGGCGCGTTCGTCTAGTGGCTTAGGACGCCGCCCTCTCAAGGCGGAGATCACGGGTTCAAATCCCGTACGCGCTACAAAGGCTTTTTTGTTTAATTCACCCAGGTAATTTGATTATTTAATTAATGTAAGTTTTTTAGTGATTAAGAAACTACCTGCCTGCAGTCTGTAAAAATAAATTCCACTTGCCATGTTTTTCGCATCAAATTTAACGTTATAAGTTCCCGCAGTTTTTCCTTCATTCACAAGTACAGCAACTTCTTTTCCAAGTATATCATAAACCTTAAGGCTAATGAAAGATGGAGCCGGAACTGTATAGGATATTGTTGTAGTCGGATTGAAAGGGTTTGGATAGTTTTGCTGAAGGGAATAATCTTTCACTGTAGCATTGTTATCTTCAACAGCAGTAGAATTATCAAACTTTATAAGATATAAACCGCTGCCCTGGCATGTTACATAAGCAGTCTGGTCTTTTACATATATGCCGGTACCAGTAGAAGGAAGCGGGTAATACCCGGCAATATACATCTGCTCAGGATTGCTTATATCTACTACCCTTAACTGCTTGTAGTTGTTTAAGTACGCATAATTTCCTTCAATATAAATAGAATTGCCGCCTGCTCCGCTTAAAAATCCTGTTTGCCAGGAGTTTGATAAATCAGATATATTAAAAGAATACAGGTTAGACGGATGAGCAATAAATGCTGTGTTGCCTTTAACCTTTACTCCAACAGCTGATGCATTGATAGACAGTTCTGCAAGTTCAACAGGAGAAGTCGGCGAAACAATAGAAAACACTTTAACACCGGAATCCTCAGAAGCTGCAAAAAGCAGGCTGTCTTGTATTTCAAGGCCCCAAACATCATCTATGTTTTGTTCGATACTGCCTGCCAGAACAGGGGATTGGGGATTTGATACATCAATAATCAGTAAAGCATGATTAAGTGTACCAAGATAGGCATAGCTATTTTTTACAGTAACAGCTTCAACATACCTGGTTGTTTTAAAATATGAAGTTACTACTGGTTTTAAATGTGATGAGATATCGATAATAATAAGTCCATCTTCTGCAGCAAGGTATGCATAATTGCCATCTATATAGACAGAGTTAATCAAGGGGGCAAGAGAGTCAGTTGATGTTATTTGTGGATCATATATATCCTGCATATCTATAATAGAAAAGGATTCTGATGATACAAATGCATAGTTGTCTTTTACAGCAAGTCCATAAGCATTTATGTTGCTTATTTTTGATAATAATTTACAGTTTAAAGAATCCTGTGCAAAAGCTGCATTTACTAATAATACTGACAGAACCAAGAGAAGAGATTTAATGGAACTCATACATCCCCCAAAAAATATAACATCAATTTATAATTATTTAAATATATGAAATTTCCAATAATAAAATACTCATATCCAGATGTTTTTATATTTCATTTTCAAACAGAAGTTTTTACTTTGCAATTATTAATTTAAAATGATGTAGAATTATGAAACGTTACGAAAAGCATATATTTATTTGTGAGAATAAACGTCCGGAGGGGCATCCCAGGGGGTGCTGCTATGATAAGGGCGGGGCAGAACTTAAAGAAAAATTTAAACAAAGAATTCATGAACTTGGATTAAAATCTACTGTACGTGCTAATTCAGCCGGATGTCTTGATGCATGTGAATTTGGCCCTGCAGTTGTAGTATATCCGGAACAGGTATGGTATGGAGGTGTTACAATTGATGATGTTGAAGAGATTCTGCAAAGCCATATTATAAATAATATGCCTGTTGAAAGACTTATGATAAAACATCCTGCTTTTAATAAAACCGAAACAATACCAGATGAAAAAAGATAAAAACGACGAACAAATTACGGCTCCCGGTGCTGAAGAGATAAAACACGCACAGAAAATATTATCTTTGCTTAAAAAGGAATACCCGGAAGTAAAATGTGCTTTAAATTTTATTTCACCATTTCAGCTTCTTATTGCTACAATTTTATCGGCTCAGTGTACAGATGAAAGAGTAAATATTGTTACCAAAACTCTTTTTGATAAATATAAAACGCCGCAGGATTTTATATCAGTTTCTGATGAGGGATTGGAAAAGGATATTTTCTCTACTGGTTTTTATAAACAAAAAGCCAAAAGTATTAAGGAATGCTGCAAGGTACTTATCAGCCAGCATAATTCACTTATCCCGGCGGACTTTGATGCACTGTATCAATTACCCGGAGTTGGCAGGAAAACTGCTTCTGTTGTTGCGGGTAATGCTTTTGGAATACCTGCAATTGCAGTTGATACTCATGTAAAGCGACTTTCAAACCTTTTGGGTTTTATTGCCTCATCTGATCCTGAAAAAATAGAATATAAACTTAAAGAATTGTTTGTACCTGAAGACTGGGTGAATCTTTCGCACTACCTGGCAACTCATGGCAGGAACATTTGTTTTGCCCGTAAACCGCGCTGTCCGGATTGTATTATAAGCAATTTTTGCCCGTCTTCGCAGGCATAAAAGAAAGTTAGCTCTTAGAGTTTCTTTCCGGGGAAATTTACTTCCTGTACAATATATCTGCTTTTTACCGAATGGACAATTATACGACCGTCCCTCATAATTCAATTACCACATCGGATTATTTTATATATGTTATACACAAGAATTTTGGTAATTATTATACAGGAGGTAATATGAAATTTGCAAAAATTCTTTTCGCATTAACAGTTTTTGTCTCAACCTTTGCTTTGGCTAATGGCCCCAAAGATGAAGCTGATGTTAAACAGGCTCTTTCTGAATATTACAACGCAATTGACACCAGGAACTCATCACAGGTTGAAAGTTCTCTCTATCAGGATGCTGCTGTTCTTACAGTAAATACTATTACAAATAAGACAACCAGAATTTCAGCAGATGAATTAATTGATAAAGTTAAGAGAGGCGGTGTTGGCGGCTGGAAAAGAGATGTTGCTGTTGGAAATATAGATTTTAACGACAAAGCTGCTATTGCAAAAGTTGAGATTTCTGACTCTAAAGTAAAACAGGTTAGTTTTGTTACGCTGCTTAATGATTCAGGCAAGTGGAAAATTGTAAGTGAAGTATCTACTTTAAGCCAGAACAAGTAATTCTCTCTCCATAAAGAGTACTCTTTATTTATGTAACTGTATTAAAATAAATTGAGGGTACTCTTTCTTATTTTATTCGGATATTTCTGCAATGATTTTTCCATTCATTTAAATTTTAACAAAATAGTATTATATTTTATCAATTTTTGTGGAGAAATATATGCAAGATATAGCTCATGACCGTAATTATTGTTTAAACCTTCTTCATGATTGTACAAAAGGGGAAAGCCTTCGTAAACATGCTTATGCCGTTGAAGCATGTGTTAAGGCTTATGCGCAAAAATTCGATAAAGATTCAGACCTGTGGGGTAATGTTGCCCTGCTTCATGATTTTGATTATGAAATGTATCCGGCTGCAGATGACCATCCATTTAAAGGATCAGAAATACTGCGCGAAAAAGGTTTTGATGAAGAGTTCAGGAATGCCATATTATCCCATGCAAATTACTCCGGTGTCCCAAGAGAAACACTGCTGCAAAAAACTCTGTTTGCATGTGACGAACTTGCCGGTTTTATAACTGCAGTTGCTTATGTGAGGCCCAACAAAACTCTTGATGAAGTTGAAGTTAAATCAGTAAAGAAGAAAATGAAAGATAAAGCTTTTGCTAAAACTGTAAGCAGGGAAGATATAGAAAATGGTGCGGTTGAACTGGGAATTCCTATTGAAGAGCATATTCAGTTTTGTATAGAAGCAATGCGAAATCAGAAACAATTGCTTGGGTTATGATACTTATGCTTTTACTTTAGCTTTTACAGGTTCTTCTTTTAGTATATTTCTTGCTTTATCAAGCGCATCATCAATGTTGCTGTAAATACTTTCTTTCCCAATTTTTTGGAGGAGTCCGCTGTTATCAAATGCCATAAGCGGCTGGGCATGCACGCCTGAGAATAAAACGTGGGATCCTTTTTTCCTGGAGGTCTTTAATAAATCATCCAATACATGAAGTCCTGTTGAATCAACAGCGGGAACATTTCTCATTCTTATTATTCTTACTTTTGGAGCATTTTCTACCTGGCTGACAGACTCTTTAAATTTTTCAACCGCTCCAAAAAAGAAAGGTCCATTAATTTCAAAAACTTCAACGCCGGCAGGTACATCTTTTTTCTCAATAGCCATAGGATCAACTGGTTCTTCATCGTCTTCTGATAATTCACGTGTTACAACTCCAACATTTGTTACCATTGCCATCCTTCTCATAAAAAGGAAGACTGCCAACACCATACCTATTTCAATTGCTGCTGTAAGATCAACAATTACAGTTAAGCCGAAAGTAGTAAGCAAAACTATAACATCACTTTTAGGGCTTTTTAACACACCTGTGAATGTACGCCATTCACTCATATTATAGGCAACAATAATTAATATTGCTGCAAGTGTTGAAAGTGGTATTAAGACTGCCCATTTACCAAAAAATAACATAATTAATAAGAGTACAATTGCATGAATAATACCTGCAACAGGAGTTCTTCCGCCATTTTTTATATTTGTGGCAGTTCTGGCTATAGCCCCGGTGACAGGAATACCGCCAAAGAGGGGAGACGCTATATTAGCAACCCCTTCTGCTATCAGCTCCATATTGGAACGGTGTTTACCTCCAATCATACCATCAGCAACCACAGCAGATAACAGGGCTTCAATAGCAGCCAAAAGAGCAATTGTTGTGGCTGGCTGAATAAGCTCTTTTACTGTTTTAAAATCAAAATTCATAAATACCGGAGCTGATATTGACGAGCCTATTTCTCCAAATCTGCTTCCAATTGTTTCCACCGGCAAATGCAAAATTTGTGCTGCAACAGTTGTTACGATAAGCGCTACAAGAGAACCCGGGATTTTCCTGGAAACTTTATTCCATAGAAGAATTATCAACAATGATCCGACCCCTAATGCCAGCGCATAAAGATTAATCGTATTAAAGCTTATTCCATAGGCATACCATTTCTCAAGGAAATCTGATGGTACTTTGTCCATTGTCAGCCCGAAAAAATCTCTGACCTGTGTAGAAAAAATTATAACAGCAATACCGCTTGTAAAACCAACAACAACCGGATGAGGAATAAATTTAATAATAGAACCAAAACGAGCGAAACCCATTATTACAAGAATGACGCCTGCCATTACTGTAGCTATCATTAGTCCGTTCATTCCATAGTTTTGGACTATACCATATACAATAACAACAAAAGCACCGGTTGGCCCGCCAATCTGAACTCTGCTGCCTCCAAGAGCGGAGACTATAAATCCGCCAATTATAGCTGTGATCAGTCCTTTTTCAGGCGACACTCCTGATGCTATTGCAAAAGCAATTGCAAGTGGAAGAGCTACTACTCCAACAATAATTCCGGCAGAAAGATCAGAGAGGAATTTTTCTTTATTATAATCCTTTAAGGTGGAAAGAAGTTTAGGTTTTAACATTATTTATTACGCAAGACAAAAGACATATACAAAGGTACAAAAAATAGGATTGAATAGTTTAGTATTTTCTACATTTAGCCATTTTTTTTGAAATAAAAAAGCCGGTAAATACCGGCTGAGAAAAACAATCTATGTAAATTTGTTATTCTGAATATTTCTTAAATATCACGGTAGTGTTGTGTCCGCCAAATCCAAAAGCATTACTCAAGGCGTAGTTTACTTCTTTATCCTGCGGTTTGTTAAACGTATAATTAAGATCGCATTCAGGATCAGGATTTTCAAAGTTGATAGTAGGAGGAACTCTGTTATTAATAGTAGCAAGTATAGAAGCAATAGCTTCAACTGCACCGGCTGCTCCGAGAAGGTGTCCCGTCATACTTTTTGTTGAAGATAAATTCATCTTATAAGCATGATCACTAAAAACCTTTTTAATTGATTTTGTTTCTGCAATATCTCCAAGCTGAGTTGCAGTACCATGCATATTGATATAATCAATATCTTCGGGTTTAAGGTTAGCTGTTTTCAGTGCCATTTTCATTGACAGAATTTGTCCGGCGCCTTCAGGATGCGGAGCAGTCATGTGATAAGCATCTGAAGACATGCCGATACCAACAAGTTCAGCATAAATTTTTGCACCGCGCTTTTTAGCAGCTTCATACTCTTCAAGAATTAAAGTACCGCCGCCTTCACCCATAACAAAGCCATCACGGGTGGCATCAAACGGCCTGCTTGCAGTTTTAGGAGAATCATTTCTTGTAGATAAGGCTTTTGCAGAATTAAATCCGGCAATTCCTATTTCCAGTATACCTGCTTCGCTGCCTCCGGCAACAATTGTGTCGGCAAGGTCATTTTTAATAAGCATATAACCATCAATAAGGTTATTATTTGCTGTAGCACATGCAGTAACAACACAATGATTAGGGCCAAGGAACCCATACTCAATAGAAATAAGGCCAGAAGCTATATTAGGTATCATCATTGGAATGAAGAAGGGGGATACTCTGTCCGGTCCCTGGGTATGATTTATTACAGCCTGTTTGTAGAAAGTATTAAAACCGCCAATACCGCTTCCGAAGATAACACCTGTTCTTTCTTTTTCTTCAATAGACATTTCTGCAGGTTTTAAACCTGAATCTTCTATTGCCATTTTGGCAGCGGCCAAAGCGTACTGGCTAAACTGATCCAAACGGCGGGCAGATTTTTTGTCCATATAATTACCGGGCTCAAAGCCCTTCAATTCGCAGGCAAACTTTGTTTCAACCCGTGAAGCATCAAAATTCTTAATATAATCACATCCGCTAACCCCGTTCATCATTGAGTTCCAGAATTCGTCAACAGAAAGGCCAAGTGGCGTTACCGCACCCATTCCTGTTACAACTACTCTTCTGTTGGTATTATTACTCATGTTTATCCTTAAAAGATGTTTGTGCTTAATTATTTATAAATAAACCTTTAAAGATAGGAATTTTCAGTTCTATTAGAAAATATTCGCAGTAAAATTCGGATAGCCGGTTTTTCAGAATTTATCTTCAGTAAGCCTGAAAATCTGCCATTCCTTCATTGGTACAGCTCCAAGGCTTTTGTAAAAACTAATGGCATTTTCATTCCAGTTAAGTACCGCCCATTCAACTCTTCCACAGTTTTTTTCTTTTGCCAGTTTTATCAATTCAGTTAATAGAGCTTTCCCAACTCCATTTTTTCTAAATTTAGGCCTTACGTATAAATCTTCAAGGTAAATACCGGGTTTTCCAATAAAAGTGGAATAATTAAAGAAATACAATGCCTGTCCTGCCGGTTCTCCGTTTAATTCAGCAATAAGTACTTCAGCAAACTTTTGTTTGCCAAACAGTGTCTCAAGTAAAGAAGCCTCAGTTGCTTTAACTTCATCAAGCATTTTTTCAAATTCTGCCAGTTCTTTTATTAAAATATATATAAGCGGCACATCCTTTTCAGTGGCATGCCTAATTATCAGATTATTCATTGTTTATATGCAGTTTGTTTTTATTTTCTAAATACTTTTCAATCCATAAAGCTCCATGTGCAAAGAGGTATCCAAAGGCTGAACCTATTACAGCTCCTCCGGCAATGTCAGAAGGGTAGTGGAGCCCCAGGTATACTCTTGACAGAGCAACAAGTGAAGCAGTTATAAAAAGTATCCATTTTAAACGGGGATACAGGATATAAAAAAACATAGCAGCCGCAAAATTATTTGTTGCGTGGTTTGAAGGAAAAGAAAATGTTCCCTGGCATCCCAGCGGAGTTATTGCATCTGAAAGTGAATTACACGGGCGTGCCCTTTGAACTATTTCCTTTATCACTTTATGTCCAAGCTGGTCAGTTGCAGCTATTAATATAATTACAAGCAACGCAGCAATTTTACCTCTTCTGCCTCCTTTAGTAAAGCATATTCCAAGAAGTACTATATAGGCAATATACCAGTTGTTAACGTTGGTAATTAATGAGAAAAATTTATCTAAAAAGGAGGTGGAAAGGTTATGGTTAATAAAGTAAAAAACAGCCACGTCTACTGAATAAAGGAAATCTGCCATAGTTTTAATTTTTGAGTTAAATTTAAATAAAATTTCCAAACCATAATATATAGTTAATTATTATTACAGGTAAGTATTTGTATTAAATTATTTAAATGCGGGTTCTAATAAATATGCTCCCCGGCAAGGCAGCCAAAATGCAGTGATATAATATTAACAAAATCGTATTAATTTCCGATAATTTAAGAAGGTTTCTGCTTAAATGGACAATATGCAATAATATTTATTTTTAGTAAATTTCATGGTATTTAACTAAGGTTATTTAATGTCCGGAACTAACAAAACCACTGTTGTTGAGCTTTTGTATAATGACAAGCTTCCTTTTTCTCAGAAAAAATATGAATATCTGAAATCTGAGATTAAAGAGTTCATTATCAGTCCTTTGAAGATTATGTCATTACTTATAGCAATTTCCGGCTTGTTCGCAATGGTTTTTGAGGTAAGGTATTTCTCTCAGTTTGCATTTCATGTTTATTTTACAAGGCTTGCTGCTACACTTATTGCTTTTTCAATTCTTGTTTTGCTTCATTTTAAAATTGGAAGTGAACGTCCTGTTATTCTGGTCCATCTGCTATTACTGGTAATTATTGTATCTTCAGGATACATGATTTACCTTTTACCAACCACCTTAGTCCTGAATTCTCAGATTGTAGGATTAATGATTTTTACCTCAGCATTATTTTTAAGCTGGGATGTGAAAAACCAGATTATAGTTGCTATTTATTATAACATAGTATTTGCCTCTGCTATTCTGCTTAATGACCACAGCATATATTTTCTGCCAAATATGTTTGAATCTGTTCTTTTTGTATTATTTCTCAGTATAATCTCTGTAGTTGGCAGTGCTGTAAATTTCAGGCTGCGTTCGCAACTAGCAGAGAAAACATATATTCTGGAACAATCTGAAAAGAAGTATAGATCTATTTTTAACAATTCTGCTGAGGGTATTTTCCAGTGCAGTACTGAAGGCAGGTTTTTTACTATCAATCCTTCATTAGTATCAATTTTAGGGTATGATTCTGCCAAAGAACTTTTACAGGTTGATCTTACCAGAGACATTTATAAATCCAAGAGTATTCGTGAAGAGTTTATTAATGAAGTTAAATCAAAAGGGAAAATTAATGATTACAGGATTGTGTTAAAGAAGAAAGATGGTTCAGACGTTATAGTAAGAGCAAACATCCATACAGTAATTGATGAAGAAGATGGAAGGGAATACTTTGAAGGAACAGTGCAGGATATAACGTCGCAGTCAGTTGCAGAAGAAAAGAGACGAAAAATTGAAGATGAATTAAGGGCAGAAAAAGAAAAATCAGATCAACTGGCAAAAGAAGCAATGGAAAGTAATATATTAAAGTCTCAGTTCCTTGCTAATATGAGCCATGAAATCAGAACTCCCATGAACGGGATAATTGGATTTTTGACTTTAGTTGAAAGAGGTGCCTATAAAGATAATACTGAAATGAAAAGCTTTGTTTCGGGTGCCAGAAATTCAGCAGAAACATTACTCGATATAATTAATAACATACTTGACCTTTCCAAGATTGAATCCGGGAAAATGCAGCTTGAAGAAGCTAATTTTAATCTAAATGATGTAATCGATGAAGCTGTTGAAATGCTTTCACCCAAGGCCGAAGAAAAGAAACTTGTTATTACCAAAGTTATTTATGATGATACCCCTTTATTGTTAAACGGTGATTATATCAGGCTGCGCCAGGTTATTATTAATTTGCTCAGTAATTCTATTAAATTTACCGAAAAAGGCGGAGTTGAAATAAGTGCCAAACTAAAATCGTTTGAAGATGACCATGTAACGTTATTACTGTCAGTAAGGGATACAGGTATTGGTGTACCTCCTGAGAAAATCGGCTCTTTGTTTAAACCATTTTCACAGGTTGATGGTTCTCATACACGTAAATATGGTGGTACGGGACTTGGCCTTGTTATTTGCAAGGAATTTATAAATATGATGGGGGGAGATATTGATGTTGAAAGTGAAGCCGGAATTGGCAGCCGTTTCTTTTTCACTGTTAATCTGAAACTTCAGCGGATAATAAAACCTTCCTCCCACACAAGGCAGTATTCAAAAGTATATGATCTCAGAGAACCTTCTCCAACTGCAAACCTTGGCGGCAGTGAAGAACTTAAAAGGCAAAGAATCAATTATAATATATTACTTGCTGAAGATAATGTGGTTAATAAAAAAGTAGCTCACAAAATACTATCTGAAGCTGGTTTCACTGTCGATTCTGCAGACAACGGTTTTGAAGCCTTAACTGCAGCAAAAATGAAGCATTATGATCTTATATTGATGGACGTTCAAATGCCGGTTATGGATGGTTATACTGCTACAAAGGAAATCCGCAATCTTAAATCTGATGTTGCGAAAATTCCTATTATTGCCATAACTGCACATGCATTAACTGGAGATAAAGAGAAATGCATTGAAGCTGGCATGAATGATTATATATCAAAACCTATTATTGCAGATCAGATGATACGAATTATTGACAAATGGGTTAAAATTGTTCCTTCATATGTTAAGCCGAATGTTACAGAAACACTAAAATTAAAAAGTGAGATACTTGACATTGAACATCTTGAAAAAATGAGTGCAGGGGACAAAGAATTCAGGGATGAACTTATAAATACATATATAGAAGATGTTAATGCCAGGTTTGATAATCTTGCTTCGCTTATATTTAAAAAAGATGTTGATAAAACAATAAATGAAGCGCATACTATTAAAGGTGCCAGCTATTCAATCGGAGCAGTACGGGTAGGTGATATAGCTAAAAACATCGAAATGGCCGGAAGGAACAACAATCTGCATACTGCTGCTGATAACCTGCATTACTTAAAAGAGGCTATCATAGAAACAGAAAAAGCTTTTAAAGAAAAACTGGTATAGGCTTATTTATTCTTGTTTTATAAGTGGATTTTACACCGCATAGTGCTGCACAAGCCTGCCAGTATGTTTCTGCTGGTTATAGTAATACTATTCTCTAACCATATATTACCCCACAGATGTGAGAGCAAAATTATAATTAAAACCAATCTTTGTCAGTAAATTGAAAAGAATGCCGGACGGGAATACAACGAATAGAAAATTTAACTATCGGAGTAATGCAGGGGATGCATATTATACATCCCCTGCACTTATAAATTTTTTAAAATCATTAATGCCATAAAAACTAACAGGCTATTTCTTTTCGAGCAGAATCGTAATTACTCCAAATGGATTTAATTTGATACTTCCATCTATCATTGATATTCTCTCTTCTCTGCCATTACTGCTAAATAATACAAATGTATTTTTATCGTAAGCAGGTTTTACTGAGGTTTCTTCTTTTGTTGGATTATATAGCCTGATTATGTAATTGCTGCTATTATCAGTTTTTCTAACGGAAGTTATTACTGCGCTTGTATTTTCATTTACTTTGAATATTTGTAACGGTACGTCCTGATTGTAAACCGGAAGTAATGGCTGGCTTTGCTCAACACCGAATTTGTATGCCTGCAAATAACTGAATTGCTTATGTGGCTGCAGAGAATACCTGTATGAAGAGATACCTTCCTGTGATGCCTTGAAATTAGTATGCCATGAATTATTCATTACCCATGAGTATAACAGGGAAGAAGGCTCTGCCTTTGTTGCCCAGTGCTGTTCATCTGAGGACGTTATCCATGCTTCAGCATTCATACCACCAACTTCAAGCAATGGTGCATCATTTACTGCCATTGTTATTCCATGGCTTTTATCTGAAACATCGGCCCATCTTTGAACTGTAAAATAATTCTTATTTGCACCCTTAAGCTGATCCTTTTCAGGTTCAATTACAGCCCATGCAATATCAATTCTTGTCTGCGGTTTTTTTATACCAAATGGGAAACCAAATCTCAAATTTTCTTTTTCATAGTTTTTAGTTTTATCAATTGTATTTATAATATCAATTTTATCTAATCCGTTAATCAGCCTTACTTCGCGGCTAAGTTTATTACATCCCGGGGCATCAGATTCAGCTAAAAGTGATGTGATTACAGGCCCTTTTTCTTTCAACGTAACAACAGCTTTTCCATTTGTTACCGGATTTATGGCTCTTCTTCCGGTATGGACAAATGAATTCAAATCCTTATAATTTTTTGTTCCTTTAATTTCATTTATATTAAAGGTTCCGGTCAAAGTATCGGCGGAAATTCTAAAAAGATTATTCTCAATTACTGAATAGCTGTTCTTATCATCAGGAGTTATAATTGATACAGGACTATCAATAGTATTCATACTTGATTTGGTAAACCTGTATTGTTTTGAGCCTAGCGCAGGTACATTATGCGCTATAAAAACAAGTTCTCCGGTAGTAAGCCGCTGGCTGGCAATTTCAATTCCATCTTCTATTACATTATCACCGTTGGTTTTAACTGAAGCCGGAATTGTAACTATGTCACTTCTTTTCCATGATGAGGTGTTATATACAGTTACACTTTTTACAGCATCAGTTATATTGCTATTTCCATAAGCAAAATCATAATAAAGTTTCCTTGCAAGGCTATCTGCAGTTAATCCATATTTTTGTTTGATATCCCACTGGTCCGTGACAAATTTTATATCCGGTTCAGAAGTACTGTTAAAGGCTCCCCAGGTATGTTCGGAAAATAAAAGAGTATACTTCCATGCTTCGTCAAATTCTTTTGCAGGATAAGGTTTATCAGAAAGCGCATAAAGAATTTCAAGCTGGGTAAGCAGTTCGGCAGTATTTCGGTTAAGTGCGGTTTCTTTTGCAGTAGAACTGGCTCCATCCTCCCAGTAAGGGGTAAAATCACCGGAATATTCCGGTAATTTATTGCCATACCTCTTTTCAAATTCCTCAAACATCTCCTTTGAATCTGAAATTACAAATTTAGGAGTAACATGGTTTTCATTCCAGTTTTTAACAAAATCTGCCAGTAAAGAATCGGGGTAACCATTATCACCGCCAATGTTATAACGGAGATGTACCATTTCATAAGGATAATTCTTTTTTTCAAGTTCTTCAATATACTTTTGAAGTGGGGTAGTATTGCCTTCGGTTATTTTCCAGCCATGGAACCATGAATAGCCTTTACCAGCTACCCATACCAGAACTTTTTTATCCCCTGAAGGTGATTTCCAGTAAAATGGTTTATCTCCCCACGTAGATAAAGTCCAGCCGATTCTGTCAAAAGTATTTGGCCCCACCGAAAAATACTTGATTCCATTATCTGCAAATGCCTGGATAACACCCCATGTATAACCGGGTATATCAGTAATCATTGCACTTTCAATTTTTACTCCTGTTAGCTTTTCAATCTTCCTGGCGCGCTCAACCCACCGGTATAATTCTTCCGGCCTGCAAAGAGCAGTTAAAGCATTAGCATAGGTTGCGTCAGGATTTATCCATCCTTTCTTGATAGCATTAATTATCTTTTCGCGTTTTTCAGGGAAGTTTTCTATATAACTTTCCAATGCCCATAATACCTCGGGGTTCCATTTAAATATCTCACCCTTTGGATTTGCTGAAGAAGCTTCAGCCAACGCAATTGCATGGTCAAAATTATCCCAGTGTCTTTTTTCACATTCTGTCTGCAGAGCAGTGTATCCTATATCAACATGAGCTTCAGGAATCATATAAAATGTTAACTGCTTTACCGGAGTAATAGTTACTGTGTGCTCTGTTATTCTCCCATTTATATCTACTTTAACTTTTCTATTGACAGGGGTTTTAACTGCATCTGCACGAATATATATATCATTATTTCCAAAAGTGACTTCACTTGTTAAAACCTCCTGCCCGTCCAGGTATATTTTAACAGGTTCAGGATTGTCGAAATGCTGTATTGATATTTTAATCCTCTGGAAAGGAGTTCCATCTTTATCTTTGCTTACAATTTTTTCGGGTATAATCGTAACCCCGGCAACCATTGGCTGCTGCAGGGTTATATACCATTGTTTGCTGCCAGTTCCATCGCCGGTAATCCTGATTTTTGTATTATTACCAGATAAACTGCTTTTGGGTACAGTTAGAAAGAAATATCCCCAAATATCTTTCATGCCGTCAGCATAACTATTAATTTTAATATTACGGAAGCTTAACTTAACACCGGCATTTTGTTCAGTCCATTCCTTTTCTTTCTCCCTGGTGGAAGTTAAAAAAGAAATCACATCTTTATTATTAATAGATAAAGTAAAAGTATGTGGGTCAGTTGCGGTACTTGATGAATATCCGCCTATCCAGATAAAGGTTACATTATCCTTTTTATAATCTACAGGAATTGAAGCTGTTTCCCATTCAATACTGCTTCCCGGGTCAAGGCATCTTACAAGGAGTGAAGTATCAGCCTGAAGACGAAAATTATTTTCAACCCAAACTATTCCCGATACTGCTTTGTGAAAGCCATTAATGTATAATTGTTGGGCATTTATGTTAGAGGTTAGAACTGACATAGTAATCACCATTAAAATTAAAGCGGTTATTTTACGGATCATTCTTACTCCGATTAATAGTTTATTTTTGTTTGATACTCTATTTCCCTGAAATATTATGAAAGTTAATCACGGGAAAATAGTATAAAGAAAATGCCAAATCAATATTGAATAGCAAATGTATCCGATGAGATTTTCTGTTTATAAGTAAATTCTATTGTACTAAACTTTGTGTCAGCTTTAATAGGAAAATTGACAATCTAAAGTATATTGCGGGAAAAACAAACGTTCACAACATTCCAATTGAAACTGGACGAAAAAATATTTAATATTTATCATGAATAAATTTTATTTCCCTCAAAAAGAATTAGAATCATTTTGTGAAAAAAACAAGATAAAACAGCTTGCTGTTTTTGGTTCTGTCTTTAGTGAAGAGTTTAATGAGTACAGCGATATTGATATGCTATATTTGTTTAATGAAAGTGTAAGTTTCAGCTTTTTTGATGTAGTAAGAATGAAGACTGAACTTGAAAAACTGCTTAACCATCCGGTAGATTTTATAAGCAGGAAAGCGGTTGAGGACAGCAATAATAATTTCAGGAAAAAATCAATCTTTGATAATCTTAGGATAATTTATGAATCATGATTCTGCATATCTGTTTGATATGCTGCAATCTGCCGAGTTTGCTGTTAATTACTTACAAAATGTTGAGTACCAGGATTTTGCAGGGAATAAATTGCTGCAGGATGCGGTTTTAAGGCGAATAGAAATTGTAGGTGAAGCTTCCCATAGAATAACTGCTCAAACAAAGGTAAAATATAATAAGTTTGCGTGGAAAGAAATGAGAAACGTAAGGAACTATATATTACATATATATAGCGAATTAAATCCGGAAGAAATCTGGAACACAGTAAAAAATGAATTTCCAGAGTTAATTAAGCAGTTAAAGGAAATTATTAAAGATTAGACTTTATCTGTTTTGTAAAATTAAAAAGGCTGTCTAATAAGACAGCCTTTTTTTTAGTTAGCTTAAAACTTTAGTTACTTTGTCAAGAGCCCAGTCAATTTCTTCTTTTGTTATTACAAGAGGAGGGGCAAACCTGATTACATCATCATGCGTTTCTTTACATAAAACGCCCTCATTCATAAGCGCTTCGCAGAACCTTCGGGCACCACCGGCATTTTTATAAAGTTCTACACCAATAAATAATCCTTTGCCTCTTACTTCCTTTACATAAGGAGTCTTAATTTCTTTAAGTTTCTGAATAAAATAAGTACCAAGCTCAGCAGAGCGTTCAATAAGTTTTTCTTCAATTAAAACTTTAAGGCTTTCTCTTGCAACAGCAGCAGCAAGAGGGTTACCCCCAAAAGTTGAACCATGATCACCCGGCTTAAATACATCGAGTATTTCGCTGTCAGCCAGTACGGCAGAGACAGGGTAGCAGCCGCCGGATAATGCTTTGCCAATAAGAACAACATCAGGACGTATACCTTCATATTGATGGGCAAAAAGCTTCCCGCTTCTTCCAAGACCTGATTGGATTTCATCAGCAATAAAAAGGACATTGTTCTTTTTACATATATCAAAAGCTTTTTTTAGATAACCGTCAGGAGGAACAATAACTCCGCCTTCACCCTGTATAGGCTCAACCAGAAAACCTGCTGTGTTTTTAGTAATGGCTGCCTCCAGAGCGTCAGCATCTCCAAATGGTATAATTTTAAAACCTGGTGTAAGAGGCCCGAACCCAAATTTGTACTGGTCAGATGAAGTGAAACTTATTAAAGAAATAGTCCTCCCGGCAAAGTTATTTGAGCAGACGATTATTTCTGCACAATTTTCGGGAATTCCTTTCTTTGTATAGCTCCATTTACGTACAGCTTTTAAAGCTGTTTCAACAGCCTCTGCGCCAGAATTCATAGGGAGAGACTTTTCATAACCTGTTAATTCAGCAAGTTCTTTATATAAAAGAGGCAACTGGCTGTTTCTGAACGCACGCGAAGTAAGAGTTACTTTTTCAGCCTGCTCTTTTAATGCTTTAATTATTCTTGGATGGCAGTGTCCCTGGTTAACTGCTGAATATGCAGCAAGGCAATCGAGATACTTTTTACCGTCAACATCATAAACCCAAACACCTTCAGCTTTATCAATTACAACATCAAGTGGATGATAATTATGAGCACCATATTTTGATTCAAGTAAGATATAATCTTCAGTTTTCATAAACCTTTCCGTATTACTTACGACTGCAATTTATTAAAAAATGCGCAAAATTTGAAGTTTTTAAATAATTGACTGTGATAAATATGCACTATAACTGAATAGTTAACAGGAAATTTCCTAATATATTATCTCATCGCTCATAAACATGAAAGAATATTTATTTTATGTTTTTTTTAATACTTTCTTAATTCTCTTTTGATGAATTAAATATATTAATTCTATTATATATCAATTTCTATTATCCTGCCAGAATTAATACAATATATCTTTTTCACCATGAACTGAATGTCGCTATAAATCATGAATAAATATTCAAAATAATATAGAACAGAGCCCACTCAATTTATGTAGGTACGTTAAATGACCTATAAATAAATGTACGCTTAATTAAGCTGTTATCATCAATATTGTAATAAATCTCCCGTTAAATATCTTGTTGGTAATTTTGTTTTTCCCACCTATATTGAGGATTGTAGTTATTATTAAATGGCTTTATTTTTTAACCATAAATCCAAAAGAGTAAACTAATGATCGATATATCAACTACTGTTCTGGAGATTAAAACGAAGGGGAATACGGATATAGTCGACATAACCGACCAGATCCATAATGAGATAATTCATCAACGTTTTGAGGAGGGAAATGTTCTTGTTTCTGTTGGCGGAGCTACATCAGGTATCACCACAATTGAATATGAACCCGGTTTGTTGAAAGATTATCCGCAATTCTGGGAAAAGATAGTTCCTTCCGATATTCCATATAATCATAATGAAACATGGAATGATGGAAATGGCTATTCACATGTAAGGGCATCGCTCCAGGGTAATTCAATGACAATTCCGTTTAGTGAAGGTAAAATGCTTCTTGGTACATGGCAGCAGGTTGTACTTATTGACTTTGATATTACTCCCAGAATAAGAAAGGTTGTAATACAAATTACCGGGAAGAGAGAAAGATGAAAAGCTATAAATTTTTAATACTTGTTTTATTTACAATAGTATTTACAGGCAGCTTATCTGCCTGGGGACATAAAGGGCACAGCCTTATAAATAAAAAAGCTATTGAATCTCTTCCGGATGAGATGAATGGAATGAAAAGCTGGGAAGAATATATGACAGAACATGCTTCTGATCCGGATAAGAGGCGGGAATGGGACAAAACAGAGTTTCCTAAACATTTTATTGATATTGATTTTTATAAAGAATTCCGCCAGGGGAAAATGATTCAGGATAAAGAAAAACTTGCTGAGGTTTATCCTGACAGCGTTATTAAAAGTATGGGTATTCTTCCATGGGCTACTATGGATACTTTTAATAAACTGGTTGAGGCTTTTAAAAACGGAAACCTTGAAAAAGCACAGTTATATGCCTGTGATCTTGGGCACTATGTTGCTGATGCGCATCAGCCGATGCATAATATTATGAATTATAACGGCCAGCTTTCGGGACAAAAAGGAATTCATGCCAGGTATGAGGAGACCATGATTGACAAGTTTTCCGGGGAAATGGACAGTATAATTGAACCTTTTAATGTCAGATATATTAATGAGCCTTTGGATTATGTTTTTAATTATATAAGTAATTCTAACAGTGTAGCTTCCGTCCTTTTTAATGCAGATAATTTTGCTTTTAAAGAATGCAGCAGCAGGGAAAGTGATGAATATTATAATTTGCTCTGGTTTCGTACAAAATATGTTACCAAAATTCAATTTACTACTGCAGCACAGGACCTGGCTTCCTTAATTTATACTGCATGGATAAAAGCAGGGAAACCTTCTTTCAACAACTTTAAATAAGGGTATCTATGATAAAGCATTTTACTTCGGTAATAGTTCTTCTTATCAGTTCATTAGTTTTTCCGCAGATAACATCTGTTCCTGAATATGCAACAGAGAATGATTCAATAATTATTTACTTTGATGCAACCCAGGGAGGGAAGGGATTAATGGGCTATACAGGAGATGTATATGCACATACCGGGGTAAATACCAATCTTGGTAACTGGCAGCATGTTATTGAAAGCTGGGGCAATAACAGTACCCAGCCTAAACTGGAAAGAATATCAGCCAATTATTATAAACTTGTTATAGGTAATCCAAGGACTTTTTACAGTAGAAGCACCCATGGGCCGGTTGTTCCAACAGAACATATTACGCAGCTATGTTTTGTTTTCAGAAGCTCTGATGGAAATAAGCAAACAGAGGACCTTTTCCTTTCATTATATGAACCGGGTGTTTCGGTAGTGTTTAACAACCCTTCATTATCGGTATCATACGGAGACCCTCTTCGTTCACCGGCATTTGCTGGACATAATGATACTGTTAGTATTGATGTATCCGCTGCTGTTATTGGTACTAAAATAACTTCATTCAAACTCTTAATAAATAATAATATTGTTTCTGAAGCTGATTCAAACCACCTGGTTTATAATTTTATATCATCAAAATTTAATGACGGGGAAAATGATATTGCTGCAATAGCAACTGATACTTCAGGAAATGCCGATACAGTAGCAGGCCTTGTTTTTGTTAATCCCCCGGTTGAAGAAGCGGCCCTCCCGGAAGGCATACAGCCGGGAATAAATTATGTTAGTGATAACTCGGTTATTCTTGCTTTGTTTGCTCCCAAAAAAGAGTTCGTATATGCTATTGGGGACTTTAATGACTGGAAAGTAAATACAAATTACTTCATGAAAAAATATGAAGTAAATGACAGTACTGTTACATGGTGGGTGCAAATAGATGGATTAACACCGGGTACTGAATATATTTTTCAGTATCTTGTTGATGGAAATCTCAGAATTGCTGACCCATATACGGAAAAAATAAGTGATCCGTGGAATGATAAATATATAACTTCTGTTACATATCCGGGGCTAAAAGCATACCCAGATGGTAAGACTTCTGAAATAGCCTCTTACATGCAAACAGGGCAGCAGGCATATTCATGGAAGGTTACTAATTTCCAGAAACCATTAAAAACAAATCTTGTTGTTTATGAACTGCTTGTAAGAGATTTTGTAAGTACTCACAATTACAATACACTTATTGATACAATTTCTTATCTGAAAAAACTTGGAATAAATGCAATAGAGCTAATGCCGATAAATGAGTTTGAAGGTAATAGCAGCTGGGGATATAATCCTTCGTTTTATTTTGCTCCGGATAAATACTATGGGACAAAACAGAATCTTCAGGCATTTATAGATGCTTGTCATGAGCAGGGTATAGCTGTGTTAATGGATATAGTCCTTAACCATGCATACGGTTCAAATCCTATGGTCAGGCTGTATTTCGAAAATGGAAAACCAACCGTGGATAATCCATGGTTTAATGTTGAATCTAATTTCAAAAACCCTGATGCTCAATGGGGATATGATTTTGATCATGAAAGTAAAGCAACTCAGGATTTTGTTGACAGGCTGTTAAGATTCTGGATATCTGAGTATAAATTTGATGGTTTCCGGTTTGACTTTACAAAAGGGTTTGGGAATAATATAAAGCCAGCATCAGGAGATAACTGGGGAAGTTTATATGATGCAGACCGTATAAGGTTATTAAAAAGAATGGCAAACCAGGTTTGGTCTTATGACCCTACAACTTTATTGATATTTGAACATCTGGCAGAAAACAAAGAGGAAAAAGAACTTGCTGATTACGGCATAATGCTTTGGGGTAATATGAATTACCAGTATAACGAAGCAACAATGGGTTATGCATCAGACCTTACAAGCACTTCATACAAGAATAAGGGGTGGGCTAATCCTTTCCTGGTAGCGTACATGGAGAGTCACGATGAAGAAAGGCTTATGTATAAAAATCTTACTTATGGTGCAAAGTATGGGGACTATGATATTAAAGATACTGTTACAGCACTTAAAAGGATTAAACTTGCTGCCGCTTTCTTTTTTACTGTGCCCGGGCCCAAAATGATATGGCAGTTTGGCGAGTTAGGTTATGATATTTCTATTGATTATAACGGAAGATTATCTGAAAAGCCATTGCGCTGGAATTACCTGAATAATGATGAAAGGTATAAATTATATCAGACTTTTGCTGCCCTGATTGCATTGAAAAAGTATGATGCATTTAGAAGTACAGATTTTATTATGAATGTTACCGGGACAGCTAAAACAATTAAAATTAATCATGCATCAATGAATGTTGTTGTTGCCGGTAATTTTGCAACACAGGATCAGAATATTATTCCCGGTTTCAGTGCTGAGGGTGTTTGGTATGACTATTTTAGCGGAGACAGCATAAATATAACCAATACTTCAGAACCATTTTTATTTAAACCAGGTGAATTTCATATCTATACAACTGTTAAATTGCCAACACCGCCGGATGGGATTTTAACAGATGTGCAGGATAATACAAATAATACCATGGTAAGCACATTTAAACTTGAGCAGAATTACCCGAATCCATTTAACCCTGTAACAAATATAAAGTATTCAGTACCTGAACAGGGGATGGTTACAATAAAAGTATTTGATATCCTTGGCAGTGAAGTAGCTACACTTGTTAATGAAGAAAAAGCAGCAGGTTCTTATGATATAAGGTTTAATGCTGGAATGCTTTCAAGTGGTGTATATTTTTATAATATTAAAGCAGGAAGCTATAACTTAACAAAGAAAATGATACTGCTAAGATAAAAGCTTATCTTTATCAGCCTGTTGAAATATACAGGCTGATGATTAAATTTTTATTAAAATGATTTTGTCAGTTCTGCCAGTATAACTGCAGAAGCACTTGCCACATTTAACGACTCTGCATTTCCAAGTTTTTTAATAGTTAATACTTTATCTGTTAAAGAAAGTATATTTTCTGAGGGACCGTTTGCTTCATTTGCAAATACAATAACAGATGGAAGTGTTAGCTGGTGACTAAAAATATCTTCACCGTTTAAATCTGCGCAAAGTATATTAGTACTTTCTTTCTTAAGGTTCACGAATTCCTTTTCAAAAGCAACATCTTTATAAATATTAAGATGAAATAATGAGCCCATGCAGGAGCGGATAGTTTTTGGATTATAAATATCAGCACACCCGTGTGAAAGCAGAATGTTTTTAACTCCGAACCAGTCACAATTTCTTATAATTGTACCCAGGTTACCTGGATCATTTATATTTTCGAGGGCTGCAGTTAATCCATTTGATAAATGTCGGGGGGAGATATCTTTCACTGCAGGCATTTTAAAAACTGCGGCAATACCCTGCGGAGTAACAGTGTCAGAGAGTTTTAAAAGCTCCTGCTGACTGATTGTTACAGGGACAATTGAATAATTCTGTAATTCATCTATAAATTCAGGATGTTCTACAGTAAAATTATGAGAAACAAATACATTTTCGCATTGGCTTCTCCAGTTATTAGCAGAGAGTCCTTCCCTGATAATTTTAATTCCTTCAACAAGAAATTTATGTTCGTCCTCTCTGAATTTTTTCTTTAAGAGGGAAGAGTAATATTTAATTTCGTTTTTTGTCATATAAATACAGAAAGTTAAACCAGGTCTTTATACGGCTGGCTGTTTCCTGAATCCTGTGATACAGAAAGTTCCTGCATATAAGGCCATGTATAAATACCTGTATTATGCCCGTCTTTCCATGTTATTTGAATTGCGTATCCACCAACCTGCTGAATATCCTTAATTATATACATTTCGGGGGTTGGGTTGGCTGGTTTAGGAGGCCGATAGGTTTTTAATAACACTGTTTCACCTTTACAGCCTGCACAGGGGCATTCATCTCGCAGGTATTTAAGGCCAATTGTACTTTCACTGTTATCGTCCCATTTAATATATAGTTTTGTCTTTTCAATAATTTTAATTTGAACGGGTTTCATAGATTTTTAATATTTTCTGATATAGTAAAGTTTAAGTAATTAATATTTTTTCCCCCGGAATACTCTCAATTGCTATCTGTCCGGAATGAAATTTGGCAATTTTTTGTAACTGAACTTTGTTGTCATACAGCCGTTTGAAAATCACTTTCCATAGAGACAATATGGTATATAAAAGGGGAATAATAACGGACATTTTACTGCCAGTTGCTATTTTTACAAAATTATATCGATTTCTCTTATAAAAGGAAAGCAATTACAATATTAATCGAAAAATTACGTTATTTTTATAAGCAATAATAGTTTATTTACGCATAATAGTGAAATTTTCATAAAAATGAATGGTATTGTTTTAGAAATAATAATTATGGTTGCCTGTATTCTGTTCTCTGGTTTTTTTGCAGCAGCAGAAATTGCTATAGCATCATTTGGTGCCAATAGAATAGAAGAACTTAAAGAGAGAAAAGATAAAACAGCCGCTTACTTCGAAAAGATTCAGAAACAATCAAATGCTTTCTTCGGAACAATACAAATAGTTTCAAACATTTTGCTGATGACTGCAGCAATTATGGGATTTTATATAGCTTTGAAAGCAGTATCTCCGCGGCTTGCTAATTCTGATATGTATATAATACATGATGCCCCGGAAATATTTTCAATAATCATTGCTATAATAGTAGTTTCATTTTTAACAATGATTTTTAGTGTACTTATTCCCAAAGCGGTTGGTTTTAAGTATTCCGAGACAATAGGTAAAAAATCAGTCCTTTTCCTTTTATTTTTAACACATATATGCCAAATTCCTGTAAGGATATTAACTTCTGCCGGGAATTTTTTACTTATCCCTTTCAAAGAAAAAACAAATTTTTCGCAAACGCGTTTTTCGGAAGATGAAATAAGAATAATTATATCTGAAGGTGTAAAATCAGGCGCTATTGATGAAGCTGAACAGGAAATAATAGAAAATCTTTTTGAATTTAATGACCTGAGAGCAAATGAAGTTATGGTGCCCAGAACTGAAATGATTGCTGTTGAATGGGAAGGGGATGAGCTTGAAATTACTAATGAGGTTATAAATTCAGGGCACTCTCTTATTCCTGTATATAAAGACTCTCCGGATAATATAATAGGTGTTTTACATGCTAAAGACCTTATGAAAACTATTATTGAGAAAAAGACTGTGCAGCTTAAAAGCCTCATAAGGCCGGCATATTTTATACCGGAAACAAAATTAATTTCTGAAGTATTAAAAGAAATGCAGGCAAGGGGAGAGCGAATTGCAATAGTAATGGATGAGTATGGGGGTACTGAAGGTGTAATTACAGTTGAAGATATACTTGAAGAAATTGTAGGTAAATTTAAAGATAATAACCAGCCGGAATTAAAAGAATACAGTAAATTGCCTGACGGCAAGTTTTATGTGCTTGGATCAATGACGATTGAAGATTTTAACGAAACTTTTAATATTGACGTCCCATATTCAGATGAATATAACACAATTGCCGGATTTATTGCTGATAAAACAGGTAAAATATTAAATACGGGGGAAACTTTTTCATTTGAAGGCCTTAATTTTGAGCTTATAAAAAAAATACGCCAGAAGATGGTACAGTTTAAAGTATTTTCGTCATCTGGTGAATTTGATGTAACAATACGAGAATAGGGACCTGTTACTGTATTTATATTCATGCTAACCTTGATTTTTGCGCAATGCTACAATAAATTAACTTCCCTGAATTTTGAAGCCTGTTTAACGGTTTAATTCAATGATAAACGCTTAACAGAGATTGACAGAAAGGGTTTAACAACCTCTGAATTGTATCTGTATTATCACAGATTGAAATTATTTGGCAGTGATTTTCAATTTTTGTAGAGGTAATAAAATGCTTAGGACACTAACCAGCTTTCTAGTATTTGCATCCCTGTTTGTAATAAATTCTTGTTCAACTAACCAGGAAAACCAGATGAGTAATAAACTATTATTTGGAAAATTACCGGATGGCCGCGAGGTATATCAATATACTTTAAAAAATAAAGCCGGAATGGAAGCCAAAATTATTAATTATGGCGCTATACTTACCAGCCTAACAGCAAAAAATAAAGATGGAAAGTTTGAAGATGTTGTTCTCGGTTATGACTCACTTCCGGGATACATTACTGATAATGCTTACCTGGGTTCCATAGTTGGCAGATATGGCAATAGGATTGGTAAAGGTACTTTTATGCTGGAAGGGAAGAAATACCAGCTTCCGATTAATGACGGGCCAAACCATCTGCATGGCGGGCCGGGAGGATTTAATAAAGTTTTATGGAATGCAGAGCCGGGGAAAGAAGGCAACTCACTTAAACTTTCATATACCAGTAAAGACAGTGAGGAAGGATATCCAGGCACTTTTAATATAACTGTTACTTATACTCTAACCAATGATAACGAACTTAAAATTAAATACGAAGGCACAACAGATAAAACTACAATAGCAAATCCTACACATCATTCTTATTTTAATTTATCAGGTGATCCTGAAAACACTATACTTGATCATGAATTATTTATAGATGCTTACGCAGTAACGCCGGTTGACAGTACATTAATCCCAACCGGAGAATTAAGGCCTGTAAAAAATACACCTATGGATTTTACAAAGCCAGTACAAATTGGAACTCATATTAATGACGATTATGATCAGCTTAAATATGGAAAAGGTTTTGACCATAACTGGGTTCTTAATAATTATAAAGCAGGAGAATTACGAAAAATAGTTTCAGTATACCAAAGCGGCAGTGGAAGATATATGGAAGTATATTCAGACCAGCCCGGTATTCAATTCTATTCAGGTAATTTTCTTGATGGAACAATTAAAGGGAAAAAAGGCATTGTTTATAAACACAGAACCGGTTTTTGCCTTGAGGCGCAGCATTTCCCGGATTCACCAAATCACCCGGATTTTCCTTCTGTTGTTCTGAAGCCGGGTGAAAAGTACTCTCAAACAACTATTTATAAGTTCTCAATAAAATAATCAGGAGTTTTAGAATGAGTGTATTACAACCTGTAGACTGGATGGCCATTGCTTTATACTTTTCTATTATACTTGGAATTGTATGGTGGTCTTCCAGAAAATCTAAAAAAACATCTGACTCATATTTCCTCGCCGGGAGGCAAATGGGCTGGTTTGTTGTTGGCGCTTCTATTTTTGCTTCAAATATAGGCTCAGAACATCTTGTAGGGCTGGCTGCTTCCGGTACTACAGATGGCGTAGCAATGGCACATTATGAATTACACGCATGGTGCCTGCTTGTTTTAGCATGGGTGATGGTTCCGTTTTATATGCGGTCTAAAATTTTTACAATGCCTGAATTTCTGGAAAAAAGATTTTCACCGGCAAACAGAACATTCCTTTCAGTTATTTCTCTGGTAGCTTACGTACTGACAAAAATTGCAGTTGGTATATTTGCCGGTGGTGTAGTATTTGCCGTTTTACTTCCGGATATCAGCTTCATGGGGCTTGACAGCTTCTGGATTGGCTCTCTGCTTGTTGTAGTTATTACAGGTCTTTATACTGTAATAGGCGGTATGGAAGCTGTAGCGTATACAGAAGCAATTCAGACAGTAATTTTAATTATTGGTTCTGCCCTTGTTACAATTTTTGGGCTTCAGGCTTTAGGCGGCTGGTCAGAACTTAAAGCAATTGTTCCTTCTGATATGTTTAATTTATGGAAACCTCTGGTTCCGGCAGGATTGGAAAGTACATGGGCTCCCGTAAAAAACTCCACTCATATGGCTTGGTATTTTAATGATAATTATCCGTGGATAGGGATGCTTTTTTGTGCTCCTATTATTGGTTTATGGTACTGGTGTACAGACCAGTATATAGTACAAAGAACTTTAATAGCAAACAGCGAAACCCAGGCACGCAGAGGGTCAATAGCTGCAGCATTTTTTAAATTAACCCCTGTTTTCATTTTTATAATTCCGGGTATAATCTGTTATGCTCTTGCTATATCAGGTAAAAATCCGATAATTGAACACACAATTTTAGATGCAAGTGGTAAGATAATACGTGATAATGCACAGCAGGCATTCCCTCTTATGGTTGCTAATATACTTCCTATAGGTGTAAGGGGAATCGTAGTAGCAGGCCTTCTTGCAGCGTTAATGAGTTCACTTGCCGGTGCATTTAATGCCTGTGCCACTTTGTTTACTATTGATTTTTATGCAAGGCTCCGTCCTGATACTTCACAGGAAAAACTTGTTTGGGTTGGAAGAATTGCCACAGGTATTATGGTACTGATTGGAATTTTATGGATACCTGTTATACGCGGAGGAAGGGGACTATATGATTATCTTCAGGGAATTCAATCATACCTGGCTCCACCTATTTTTGTGGTATTCTTCCTGGGTGTATTTTGGAAAAGGCTTAATGCAAAAGGAGCTATGGCAGCTTTAATTGTGGGCTTCTCACTTGGAATTATCAGGCTTTTTATTGATACTCCTGTAAAACTTGGTTCCGGATTCCATTACCAGGAAGGGACTTTCCTCTGGATAATGAATAATATCTTTTTCCAGTATTACAGTATTTTGATATTGATTGCATCAGCCGGTGCCATGATTTTAGTTAGTTATCTTACAGAGGCTCCGTCTCTGGAGAAAATCGGAGGCCTTACCTATGGTACAGTTTCTGACGAAGATAAAGCAAAAACCCGTGCAAGCTGGGCTGCAAGAGATGTTGTGCTATCAGTTATAGTTGTTATTTTAATTTTAGCTGCATACTTGTTCTTTGTTGGATAGAATTTTTAATTAAACTTTGATGATAATATGCTTGAAGAATTAAAACAAAAAGTATTAGATGCTAACCTGTCTTTGGTTAAATATAATCTTGTTACCCTTACATGGGGAAATGTAAGCGGTATTGACCGCGAAAAAGGCCTTATTGTTATTAAACCGAGCGGGGTTGAATATGATACTATGACGCTTGACGATATGGTAGTTGTTGATCTTGAAAATAATATTGTTGAAGGGCATCGGAGGCCATCCTCCGATACCCTTACTCATATTGAATTATATAAAGCTTTCAGTGCTATTGGCGGTGTTACTCACACTCATAGTGAATATGCTACTGTATTTGCGCAGGCTAAAACCGAAATACCGTGTTTTGGTACTACCCACGCTGATAGTTTTGACGGGCCGGTACCTTTAACAAGATTTTTATTTGCTGATGAAGTTCATACTGACTATGAACTTAATACAGGCAAAGTTATAATTGAACGATTTGAAAAACTTGATTATCTGGCAGTTCCGGGAGTACTTGTTGCCGGACATGCGCCTTTTGCCTGGGGTAAAAACCCTATGGATTCAGTAAAAAACAGCCTGATATTAGAAAAAATTGCGAAAATGGCAATTCTAAGTCTACAGTTAAATCCTGAACTTGACCCGCTTCCTGCTTATATATTAAGAAAACATTATGAACGGAAGCACGGGAAAAATGCATATTACGGGCAAAAAAGTTAAATTAGTAACACTAATTAAATACTTTTGATGATTTTTGAGCCTGACCTCTTTTTCCTTCCACTAACCCTGGTTCAATTATTGTTTTATCTGAAACTAATTTAACTTAAGATATTAATGCAATGGAAAGCGTAATTTTAAATAATGAAATTGAAGCTCTGATTTTTGACTGTGATGGTACTCTTGTAGATTCAATGCCCCTTCATATGAAGGCATGGGAATCAGCATTTAATAAGATAAATGAAACTTATAAAGAAGATTTTCTCTTCAGCCTAAAAGGGATGAAGGAAACTGATATTATTAAACTTTATAATAAAACATTTAATACTGATATAGACCCGGATGAAATTGTAAAGATAAAACACGGTTTCTTCCTGAGTAATATTCATCTTGTTGAACCTATCAAACCTGTAGTTGATATTGCACAAAAATATCATACAAAACTGCCTCTTGCTGTTGTTTCCGGAAGTGTAAAGGATATTGTACATAAAGAACTTGAAGTTGCAGGTATTTTTAATCTGTTTAATATAATACTTACGGCGAATGATCCATTTAAACCAAAACCGGCTCCTGATATATTTCTTGCCGCCGCCGGTAAACTGGGAGTTTTACCTGAGAAGTGTGTCGTTTTTGAAGATGGAGATCCCGGACTAGAAGCTGCAATAAATGCAGGAATGAAGACAGTTGATATAAGGAAATATGTTTAGAGTATTTGATAAAGTTTACGTATTAACTTAAAATTAAGAAGTAATTATGAAGAAAGCAGTCTTAGCAGGTATAAGGAAATTTCAAATAGTAGAGGTTCCCAAACCTGTAATTATAAATGATACTGATGTATTGCTTAAAGTTATTTCAGTTGGTGTCTGCGGTTCAGACATGCATTATTACAATGAAGGGAAGATAGGTGACCAGGTAATTCAATTTCCCTTTACTATAGGCCATGAATGTTCAGCAATAGTTGAAGAGACCGGAAAAAGTGTTACAAAAGTTAAACCCGGACAATTGGTATCTGTTGAACCCGCATTGCCGTGCTATGAATGTGAGCAGTGTAAATCGGGCAGAGAACACACCTGTTTAAATCAGAAATTTTTAGGATGTCCGGGACAAACTGAAGGCTGTCTCTCCGAATATATAGTAATGCCTGAGCGGAATTGTTTTCCTGTTCCTGCAAATATTAGTAGTGAACTTGCAGCACTGATAGAACCCCTGGCAATTGGTAATTATGCGGCAAGTTTTGTTAAGAAATACTTTGCAGGCAGTTATCACCAGTTAAAGGCGGCTATTTTGGGCGCAGGCCCTATTGGGTTGAGTGTCTTACTTTCTCTAAGAGTGTTAAACCTGAAAGAGATTTATGTAACAGACCTTTTAGATTACCGGCTGGAAGCTGCAAAAAAAGCAGGGGCAGTATGGACAGGTAATGCCAATATTCCAGGGTTAACTAATAAATTAGTAATAAAAAACAGGGGTTTTGATCTTGTTTATGAATGCTGCGGCAGGCAGGAAGCTATAGACCAGGCTATTGATGTTTTAAAACCGGGAGGAGTTTTACTTATTGCAGGTATACCGGAAACTGACAGAATTTCATTTGATATAAGTAAAATAAGAAGGAAAGAGATTACTATTCAAAATATAAGAAGGCAAAATAATTCTGTTCAAAATACAATAGACCTTACAGCAGGGAACAGGTTCAGCCCTGATTTTATGATTACACACAGATTTACTATTGAACAAACTACTGAGGCATTCGAAACCGTTGCAGGTTATAAAGACAATGTTATCAAAGCAATGATAAATTTATGAGAGATTAAAAATTTTATACTTAATAATGCATATTTTATTGAACAGATAGTATAAAATAACTTATTTTCTTCTTGCCTTTTAATAACCGGATATATATTTTGAACCGGTTCAAATTTTAAGTCTAAGAATAAAATCATCAAATTGCTTTTAAGCAATACAAAAAACGAATTAAAATCGGCTGTAATATTTAACCGGTTTAATTTTGTACTTTAAAAATTGAAATGCTCCCGGAGATCTTTAATGAAAAGAATAACAATTGAGGATGTAGCAAAACGTGCAGGGGTGTCCAAAGGCACGGTATCCGCTGTTATAAACGCAAAAAATACCGTTAAACCAGTAACAAGGGATTTAATTCTTAATGTAATGAAAGAATTGAATTTTCGCCCAAAGGGGGTAGCACGAAATTTAAAAAATGGGTTTCAGGATAAAAGTATTGGTGTTATTATAAAAGACTTGAATTATCCGTTTTATACTGCTATTGCTTCGGGTGTTAAAGAATATGCCAACAGTAAAGGATATTCAATAATAATATCCAGTTCTGAAAATAACCATGAGTCTGAAAAGAAACTATCTCATCTTTTCTCTACAAAAGATATTAAAGGAACTATAATAGCTCCAATTGTTGAAGGTGCTGCGGAAATAGAACATCTTTTTAAACTGAAAATGATAAACTATCCGTTTGTTTTACTTGAAGATGTTAAGGGAATTCAGGCTAATGTTGTAGCAATAGATAATATCAAGGCTATAAAAAAAGCAGTTAAATACCTGATAGATAATGGTCATACCAAAATAGTCCATTTTGCAGGACCGCCAAACTCTTCACATACGCAGGAAAGAATTGAAGGATTCCGCCATGCATTCAGTGAACGCACGTTAGTATTCAGACAAGATATGATAGTTCCTATTGGTTCAAAATATGAAGAAAGTTATGGCAGAACCATCGAATATTTTAAAAACAAACATAAGAAAGACTGGCCTACTGCTATAGTATGTTTTAATGACCAGCAGGCTCTCGGAGTGATGACTGCGGTAAGAGAATTAAATATTAAAGTTCCTGAAGATATTTCAATTATAGGAAATGATGATATTTATTATGCCCAGATATACCCGGTTCCATTGACTACTATAAGGGCTCCACAAAGAGAAATTGGCCAGAAAGCTGCTGAAATATTAATCCGCAATATTGAATCAAATACTTTACTGCAGGCAGAGAAAGTAGTACTGGATACTGAGTTTGTAATCAGAAGTTCTTCAAGAGTTTTAACAAAAAAATAAATCTGCGTTTTTAATTCTCCCTTCTCTCATGAAGGGAGAATTGCTGCTCCTTTTAAGGGGCATTACCATCTTCCAGGGGTGCTGGATAAAATTGAAAAAAAGTAAATTTTATGTTAAAGTATTTCTATTTTAAAAAGTAAGTATTGAATCAGTTCAAAAGTTCAGTTCTAATTCAAAACAGGAATATCAATGAAAGAAAAATTACTACTCGGTTATGATATAGGAAGCTCTTCAATAAAAGCTTCTTTGATAAACGCTGTAACAGGTGAAGTGTTTATATCTGCAAGCTCACCTGACAGAGAAATGAAAATTGAATCACCTCAGGCCGGATGGGCTGAACAACACCCTGAAACATGGTGGCAGCATGTTGTTAGTGCAACAAAAAAAATGCTGGCTAATATTACTGTAAATATTAATGAATTTGAAATTGAGGGAATCGGAATATCATACCAGATGCATGGTCTGGTATTGGTTGATAAAGACTATCAGGTTCTAAGGCCTTCAATTATTTGGTGTGACAGCCGTGCAGTTGAAATAGGTAATAAAGCATTTGAAGAACTAGGTGCTGAATATTGTATGAATAATTGCCTTAATTCACCGGGTAATTTTACTGCCTCAAAATTGAAATGGGTGAAGGAAAACCAGCCTGAACTATACTCAAAGATTTATAAGATAATGCTGCCTGGTGATTTTATTGCCATGAAACTAACCGGTAAAATTTATACTACTGTTTCCGGGCTAAGTGAGGGCATTTTTTGGAACTTTCGCGAAAAGACAATATCAGAAGAAATACTCAAATATTATGGGATTGATAAAGAATTACTGCCGGAAATTGTTCCTACATTTGGGCTTCAGGGTGTCCTCAGTTCAAAAGCAGCTGAAGAATTAGGGCTATATCCCGGCATACCTGTAACATACAGGGCAGGTGACCAGCCAAATAATGCATTATCTTTGCACGTTTTAAAACCAGGAGAAATAGCCGCTACAGCGGGTACTTCCGGCGTTATATATGGTGTAACTGACAAAAACATTTCCGACTCTGACGGCAGAGTAAATACTTTTGCTCATGTAAACTATTCTGAAAAACAACCCAATGCAGGTGTACTGCTTTGCATAAATGGAACAGGCATACAATACAGCTGGATTAAACAAAACTTTATGGATAGCAGCCTGTCTTATAATGATCTTAATGCACTTGCCGGAGAAGTATCGCATGGTGCTGATGGCTTATTGTGTTACCCCTATGGCAACGGGGCTGAAAGAAGTCTTAAAAATAAAGAAATAAACGGCCATTTCTCTGGTATTAACTTTAACATTCATGGCAGGGGACATCTGATAAGGGCCGCTCAGGAAGGAATTGTATTCTCTTTCAGATATGGTCTGGATGTTATGAAGAGCATAGGAATGGAATTTAAGGTTGTTAAAGCAGGTTTTTCTAATCTTTTCCAGAGTGCGGTATTTACTGAAGCTTTTGTCAATACATGTAATGTTGAACTTGAAATATACAACACTGATGGATCACAGGGGGCAGCAAGGGGGGCAGGTATAGGAACAGGCTATTACGCAAATGAAGATGATGCCTTTAATGGTTTAAAAGTAATCAATAAAATGCAGCCTGAATCCACGCTGGTTGAGAAATATGAACGCATTTATTCCGGCTGGAAGAGCGGTCTCGAAAACCTGTTAAACCAATAGAAAATCTCTATATTCCGGTGCTTTCACAGCACCGGAGAAACATTCATTCCTGGTTACTGTTTTAAACATTATCGCTTTTTATTAAAACGTTTTTATAATATTATTTTTTTATTCAATCCTCACTTCATTTTTATTGACATTTAAAATAAATATTGCAATATTAAACCGGTTCAATTAATTTTGAACTTACAAAAACGATATAAAAACAATGCATATTTTTTGGTTATCTGAAGACATGTTTATCTTAACTGCGTAATTCAAAATTTTATAACAAAACTAAAGATATTATTATGCTACACAAATTTTTCCCCAAAGTTGAAAAACCAATTGCTTATGAGGGTAAAGATTCAAAAAATCCTCTTGCTTTCAAGTATTATAACAAAGATCAGAAGGTTGGTAATAAAACTATGGCAGAACACCTTCGTTTTTCTGTTGCATACTGGCATACATTTAAAGGAAACGGAAAGGATATTTTTGGTGATCCCAGCATAAACAGGGAGTGGGATAAAGCTTCAGACCCAATGGACCGGGCAAAAGATACTCTTGAAGCTGCTTTTGAGTTCTTCCAGAAACTTGGTGTGGACTATTATTGCTTTCATGACAGGGATATTGCCCCTGAAGGAGCTACTTTTGCTGAATCATGCAAAAACCTGGAGATAATTGTTGCCGCAGCAAAGGAACTTCAAAAAGAAACAGGCGTTAAACTTTTATGGGGTACTGCCAATCTTTTTGGAAACCCGGTTTTTTCACAGGGTGCGGGTTCAAATCCTAATGCTCATATAATGGCACTGGCTGCTGCCCAGATTAAAAATGCTATTGATGCTACAAAAGAGCTTGGTGGTGAAAATTATGTATTCTGGGGAGGCCGCGAAGGTTATGAAACATTATTGAACACCGACCTGAAAAGAGAACAGGAACAAATGGCCCGTTTCTTCCAAATGGCTGTTGACTATAAGAAGAAAATTGGTTTTGATGTTCAATTCCTTATCGAACCAAAACCTGCCGAGCCTTCCAAACATCAATATGATTTTGATTCTGCAAGTACTCTTTACTTTCTTAAAGAACATGACCTTTATGATCATTTCAAATTGAACATTGAAGCTAATCATGCTACTCTGGCAGGGCATACGTTTGAACATGAACTTTCCGTTGCTTCTGCTGCAGGAAAACTTGGCAGTGTTGATGCTAACCGCGGCGATTATTTGCTTGGATGGGATACTGACCAATTTCCAACCAATATTTATGATACAACCCTTGCGATGATGGTTATCCTTAATCAGAATGGGCTGGGAAAAGGCGGACTTAACTTCGATGCAAAAGTAAGACGCAGTTCAATCGATCCTATGGATCTTTTTTATGCTCACATTGGAGGTATGGATACTTTTGCACGCGGCCTGCTTATTGCCCATGAAATGATTAAAGATAAAGCTATCAGCAGCTTTGTTGATGAACGTTATAAGAGCTTTACTTCAGGAATTGGTGCTGATATTATGGCTGGTAAAGTTGGCTTTGAAGAAGTTGAAAAATGGGTGCTTAGCGCCGGAAATCCTGTTCTTAGCAGCGGCAGGCAGGAACTGATAGAGAATATTATTAATCAATATATTCATTAAAAAATAGAGTTCTACGGAAATATAATGACAGAAAAATTTTCTCATGTAGCATCAATAGAAAAAGATGAAACTCCTGATTATAAAAATCCGGGTTTGTCTGTTCAGGAACGTGTTTCTGATTTATTAAGCAGAATGACTCTGGAGGAAAAAGTTGCGCAGATGCTCTGTATCTGGGGACAAAAATCTCTGCTGCTTGATGAGGAAGGAAAGCTGGATTATGATAAACTGCATGTACACCATATAAATGGCCTTGGCCAGATAGGCAGAATAAGTGATACTGCAGGAGGATTAAGTGCTGTTGAAATGGCGCAGGTTAGTAACAGAATCCAGAAGTTTTTTGTTGAGGAAACAAGGCTCGGTATTCCTGTTATATTTCATGAAGAATGCCTTCATGGTATGGCCGGAAAAGAATCAACAAGTTTTCCTCAACCTATTGGGTTAGCTGCAACATTCAATCCTGAATTAATTGAGAAAATATATTCGCTTATTGCAGAGAATACCCGCGGCAGGGGTGCGCATCAGGCTTTAACCCCTGTTGTTGATGTGGCCCGTGAACCAAGATGGGGAAGGGTTGAAGAGACGTTTGGAGAAGATCCTTTCCTCGTTTCCAGAATGGGTATTGCTGCTGTTAAAGGTTTCCAGGGGGACTCTACGTTTAAGGACAAAAAACATCTTATTGCTACTCTAAAACATTTTGCAGCGCACGGTCAGCCCGAGTCAGGCACAAACTGTGCGCCTGTAAATATTTCTGAAAGGCTTTTAAGAGATACATTCCTTTTCCCATTCAGAGAAGTTATTAAGAAAGCTAATGTATTAAGTGTAATGGCTTCATATAATGAAATTGATGGTGTTCCGTCACATGCAAATAAATGGCTGTTAAGAGAAGTATTAAAAGATGAATGGGGTTTTGAAGGGTTTATTGTTTCAGATTATTATGCGGTGACCGAACTTAATCAACGGGATGAAGCTATAAGCAACTTTGTTGCTAAGGATAAGGCCGAAGCTGCCAGGCTGGCTGTTGAAGCAGGTGTAAATATTGAATTGCCGGATCCGGATTGTTATCCTTATCTTGTACAGTTAGTTAATGAGGGGGCAGTTGAGGAATCTCAAATTGATGAGCTCGTTGGCGAATTGTTAAAGTATAAGTTTTTTATTGGCCTGTTTGATGATCCTTATGTTGATCCTGATTTAATAAATGTTGAAAAATCTCTTGAAGATGAAAGGCCTCTTGCTCTACAGGCAGCGCATGAGACAATTACTTTGTTGAAAAATGAAGATAATATTCTTCCACTTGTTCCGGCTAAAAACAAAACAATTGCTGTTATTGGCCCTAATGCTGACAGAAAACTTCTTGGCGGTTACAGTGGAGAACCGAAGTATTATGTTAGTGTTCTTGACGGCATAAAAGAAAAAGCAGGAAAGGATATTGATATTATCTATAGTGAAGGCTGCCGTCTGACTGAAGGCGGATCATGGAATGATGATATTGTTAATTTTCCTGAACCTGAATTAAACAGGCAATTAATTATTGACGCAGTTGAGACTGCTAAAAAAGCTGACATTGTTATTCTTGCACTTGGAGATAACGAACAGACTTCAAGAGAAGCATGGAACAATACCCATATGGGAGATAGGGCAAACCTTGAACTCTTTGGAATGCAAAATGCGCTTATAAGGGCTGTATCTGCTATTGGCAAACCGATGATACTTGTGCTGATAAACGGCAGGCCTATCTCAATTACAAATGTTGAGCAGGATTTCAGTGCGATTCTTGAATGCTGGTACCTGGGACAGGAAACCGGACGCGCTATTACTGATGTATTGTTTGGTAATTATAATCCCGGCGGTAAACTGCCAATATCTGTTCCAAGATCGTCGGGGCATGTACCTTGTTATTATAATTATAAACCTGCGGCCAGAAGGGGATACCTTGCTGAAGAAATATCACCTCTTTATGCATTTGGCTATGGTTTAAGTTATACAACCTTCCATATTGACAATTTAGAAATAGAAAATTCAGTTATTAAAAAAGACGAGACGACTAAAATTCATTATAGTATTACAAATACCGGAAGCCTTATTGGACAAGAGGTTGTACAAATGTATTTACGTGATAAAGTAAGTTCTGTTACGAGGCCGCTTAAGGAGCTAAAAGGATTTGTGAAGGTAGTGTTAAATCCGGGTGAGACAAAAAGACTTACTTTTGAAGTTAATCCTGAATTATTGTCGTTTACAGATATAAATAAAAATTATGTAGTTGAGCCGGGTGAATTTGAAATATTTATCGGCACTTCTTCCAGGGACGAAGATTTAACAAAACTGCTGTTAACAGTAGTTGAATAATTATCTCCGGTATCAGGAAAGCACTGTAGTTGTTCTAGAATAAAACTAATGTTTATTTATTCCACGGAGTGTGTTGTGCATTTATCTGAAAAACTCTCATTTAAAGAAAAAGCCGGATACGCATTAGGCGATACTGCTGCAAATTTCATATTTCAGACAATGGTTATGTTCCAGCTGGCTTTTTATACTGATACATTTGGTATAACTGCAGCAGCAGCAGGCACTCTTCTTGTTGTAGTAAGATTTTGGGATGCCATATTTGATCCTATTATGGGCGTGCTTGCAGATCGTACTAACACTAAATGGGGTAAATTCCGTCCCTGGGTTTTGTGGACAGCAGTTCCTTTTGGTATAATGGGTTTTCTTGCTTTTTTAACACCCGATTTTGATCCTTCCGGGAAACTAATTTATGCTTATGTTACTTATATAGTGCTGATGATGGTTTATTCCATGAACAACCTGCCATATTCAGCTTTAAGCGGCGTAATGACCGGTGACCTTGGTGAACGTACAAGTCTTTCTTCTTATCGTTTTGTTTTTGCTATGATAGCACAGCTTATTATTCAGGGATTAGCTTTGCCAATGGTTAGTTATTTTGGCAAAGGGAATAATGCTGTTGGCTATCAGTATACAATGGGCATTTTTTCAGCACTTGCTGTAGTATTCTTCTTTATTACTTTTTCAACTACAAAAGAAAGAATTCAGCCAGCTCCAAATCAGAAAGCAAGTGTAGGCCAGCATTTCAGGGATTTAATGGGAAACAGGCCATGGGTGATAATGTTTGCTCTTACTGTCATTTTATTTATCACACTTTCAATGCGCGGCAGTGTTGTACTCTATTACTTTACTTATTTTGCTGATTTGAAACCCGATGAAATAACAAGCCATTTTAGCTTATTTAATGTCCTGGGTACTGTATCTACCATCATAGGTATATTTTTCTCGAAAAGAATATCTCTTAATTATGGTAAAAGAAATGTCTTTATAGGCGGCTTAATTGGAACTGCTTTCTTTACAGCATTATTTGTGTTCATTCCGGCTAATGCTATTGCTGTAATGTTTGTTATGGAAATATTAAGACAGTTTGCTTACGGATTTACAATTCCTTTGCTATGGGCAATGATGGCAGATGTTGCTGATTATTCTGAATGGAAAAACAACAGGCGTGCAACTGCTATAGTGTTTTCAGCCATTGTATTTGGTTTAAAAGCAGGACTTGGTTTTGGCGGCGCAATTACCGGCTGGCTGCTTTCTTCATACGGATATATTCCTAAAGCTGTTCAGTCTGCATCTGTTTTAAGCGGCATAAAACTTACAATGAGCATTTTCCCCGCATTAACTTTTGCTGTTTGTGCTGTGTTACTAATGTTCTATCCTATAAATAAAAAACTGGAAGTTCAGATCACTGATGAACTTGCAGAACGCAGAAAATCATATTCACCTGAGTCTGCTGAAACTGTTTAAGGATCTTTTAATGTATTCATTAGAAGTAAAAAATATTGTAATCAAACATTATATACTGCTGATGCTGTTATTTTATGCGAATACTAATTTAGCTCAGGATACTTCTTCGCTTAAAGATATCTTTAAGGGTAAATTCCTGATAGGGGCAGCAATTAATTTTGACCAATCGGTAAATAAAGACTTAATAGCAGCATCAATAGTAATAAGAGAGTTTAATTCTGTTACACCTGAAAATGCAATGAAATGGGAACATATTCATCCTGTTGAAGGTACATACACTTTTGAACCTGCAGATAAGTTTGTCAGTTTTGGCAAAGACAGGAATATGTTTATTGTTGGCCATACTCTTGTATGGCACAGCCAAACTCCTAAATGGGTATTTGAAAGTGAACCGGGGAAACCTGCCTCAAGGGAGCAGTTAATTGAAAGAATGCATGATCATATTTCTACTATAGTTGGCAGGTATAAAGGGGTTGTAAAGGGATGGGATGTTGTTAATGAAGCTTTAAATGAAGATGGTTCATTTAGAGAGTCCCCATGGTTTAAAATTATTGGGGAAGATTATATTGAACTTGCATTCAAATTTGCTCATGAAGCTGATCCTGAAGCAAAACTTTATTACAATGATTTTTCAATTGAGAATAAACCAAAACGTGACGGAACTGTAAGGCTGTTTAAGATGCTTAAAGAAAAAGGAGTGACAATTGACGGGATTGGCATCCAGGAGCATGTTAAAATGAACTGGCCTTCTGCAGAACAACTTGATAGTACAATAAATGATTTCCATTCTGCAGGTGCAGACGTAATGATAACAGAACTTGATGTTGATGTTCTGCCTGCTGCAGATAAAAGTAACACAGCTGATGTTAATCTGAAACTTGAAATGCAAAAAGAGCTTGATCCATATACTTCAGGCCTCCCTGATTCAGTACAGAATGCCCTGGCTAATCGATATGCCGAACTTTTTAATGTGTATATCAGGAATAGCGATAAAATCAGCCGGGTTACTTTATGGGGCGTAACAGATAAAGATTCCTGGTTAAATAATTGGCCTGTAAGAGGAAGAACCAGTTATCCTTTGTTATTTAGCCGCAGCGGCGAGCCTAAAAAAGCATATTATTCAATTATTAATGCAGCAGAGAAAAAATAAGAGTTTAAATCAAGTGGAAAGGGAACTATGGTAAATACTTAGATACACATACTAGCAAAACCCAATGCCGAGGGATAGCGATTTACTTTGAACTAACTAACCATCAGGAGGAGCGAAATGTTCTTTGGATACTTTTTCAAAAAGCTATTTATGCTATTCGTATTCCTGTTTCTACTGATTGCAGACTTCTCGTTTGCTCAGGGGACAGGTACTTTAAGGGGAACTGTTACAGACGGAACAACCAAAGAAGGTTTGCCCGGAGCAAATATTGTTGTTATCGGAACAAGCAATGGTGCTGCAACAGATCTGGATGGAAACTACATCTTATATGGAGTTCCTGCCGGTAAACAATTAATACTTGTGTCATATATTGGTTATGCTCCAGATACATTAGAGATTAGTATTGTTGCCGGTAAAACCGTTTCAAAAAACATTACACTGTCCGGAACCGTTGTACAGGGAAAGGAAGTAGTTGTTACCGGCCAGGCTATAGGGCAATTACAGGCAATTAACCAGCAGCTTGCATCAGATAAAATATCAAGTGTAGTTTCAGAAGCAAGAATTCAGGAACTGCCCGATTTTAATGCTGCAGCAGCTATCAGCCGTTTGCCTGGTGTTTCTGCATTATCCAGTTCAGGTGAGGCTAATAAAATAGTTATCAGAGGACTGGCTCCGCAATACAATCAGATTACTATTGGCGGTATATCGCTTGCCTCTACAGGCAGTACACAAATTGGTGCCAACTCGCTTGGTACTACTTCCGGTACTGTAAGCAATGACAGGAGCGTTGACCTTTCAATGGTTTCTCCATATATGTTGAAAACCATTTCCGTATATAAGTCACTCACACCTGATATGAATGCTAATTCTATTGGTGGTACTGTTAATATGGAACTTCGTGAAGCCCCATCTGAACTACATACAGATCTTATGTGGCAGTCAGGTTATACTGCAAAAAGCAGCACTTATGGTAATTATAGAGCAGTTGCTTCTGTAAGCAAACGTTTCTTTGATGATTTGCTTGGTGTTTATGTATTAGGCAATATTGAAAGTTATGACAGAGATGCTGATAATATGCAGGGTTCATATTCCATTTCTGAAACTAAAGTTGGAAGTAATGGTTATATGCCGGTTACTGTAACAAACGTTCAGCTTAACAGGCATATTGAAACAAGAAATCGTTATGGCGGTAACCTTATTCTTGACTATAAACTGCCTTCAGGCTCCATCAAATTTATAAATATGTACACGAGGCTCAATTCTGATTACAAAGATTACAGAACAATTCTGAATTATCAGAATGGTGATCTTACATTCAGATACAGAGAAGGGGATAATGATGTTGATGTTGCTCTTAATTCATTAGGCTATTCTAATGATTTTGGCTTTATGTCAGTTGAAGTTAAAGCTGCTAATAATTATTCAAGGAATAATCTTCCATATTCTCCACAGTTTGATTTTACCCAAACAAAAGGTGTTGGAAGCGCAAGAGCAAATACCATTCCTGAAGACCTTGTTAATCAGATAAACTACAGAGGAGTTTCCGGTACTACACTTACAAGTATTTCTTTATTCAGTACTGATTACAAAGAAAATGGCCAGACTTATAAAGTTGACCTGAAATTTCCTTTCACCTTTGGTTCTGATATTTCCGGGTATTTCAAAACCGGTGGGCAGTATGACTATAAGCAGCATAAAAACAGGCAGGGTACTCCATATATGAACCTTAAAGGCGGCAATGATTTTACAAACAATATTATTACTGCTGTTATGGATAGATTTCCTGGTTTGGTTTATGATTCAGCCGCTGCTGCTTTTCTTGCTTCTAATTTTACTTCCAACGATAAAGATTTATACGATACTTTTCTCGATGATAAATTTGGACAAATGTTATGGATTGGTGATGCCGGTATGATAACTAACCTTGTAGATTATATATCTGGCGAACCTTCTTTCAGTGCTGATTATTCTACTGTTGCAAATCCGGGCGGATGGTATAATGGCTATTTCCAGACATTAACAAACACATATAAGTATATTGAAAAATATTCAGCTGCTTATGCTATGGCTGAAGTTAACTGGAATAATCTTATGGTTGTTGGCGGTATCCGTTTCGAACAGGAAAAAACATTATATGAAGCTTTTAATATTGCTGATGGACGTGAACCAAGATATCAAACTTATTATCCTGTAACAGTATATCCGCAGAATAAATTCTGGCTGCCTATGGTTCAGGCAAGATATAATGCTACTGATTGGTTTGATATTCGTTATTCATATACCCAGACACTTGCCCGTCCGGATTATCATCAATTATCTCCTCATTTCACAATTAATCAGCCAAGAAATACAATATGGGCCGGTAACCCGGAATTAAGGCCTGCTCATTCCTATAACCATGATGTTGTATTGACATTTCATAACAACGAATTAGGACTATTCTCTGTAGGCGGTTTCTATAAAGAGATTAAAGATTTTACATATTCTACACAATATGCTTTGTATGAATCTGCACCAGAGGGGCTTGCTACAATGTCAACCTTTACTTTAGCAGGTGTTTCACCTAATAAAGGTGCAATGCTTTATTCTTACATGAATACTCCTTATATCTCTAAAGTTAAAGGCATTGAGGTTGATCTTCAGACACGTTTATGGTATCTGCCAAATCCGTTTAATGGTATAGTACTTGGTATCAACTATACTCATATTAAATCTGAAGCCACATATCCATGGCGTGATGCCAGAACAACTTATATTGGTCGTACTGCTGTTACCGCTGTTTTTGATAGTTCAAGAAGCGGCCGTTTAATAAACCAGCCTAATGATATATTAAACGCTTATGTTGGTTATGATTATCTTGGATTTTCTACCCGCTTATCATTCCTGTTCCAGGGCAACTCTGTTAGTTATGTTGGTAACTTTGGTGAGCAGGATGGTTTTACCAGAGACTACTTCAGAATTGATGCTTCTGTAAGACAGATTTTACCATGGTACGGTATTGAAGTTTACCTTGATCTTAATAACCTGAATAGTGAAAGCAATAAATCTGCTCAGCAGTCAATTGGCGGATTTACGTCTGAGAATTTTTATGGACTTACAGCCAACCTTGGTGTCAGATACAGGATGTAAGTTAAATAGTATAGAGATTGTATTACTTAATCTAATTAATAATCGGAGGCCCCAAATATGAAACATCTACTTTACATTATTTGCCTGGCTGTTATTCTTTCAATGCAGGGTTTTGCACAGAAAGATACGGTTGAGGTCCCGGATGTATACTCATCTGGTCAGGAAGGTACCCTTAATGCAGCGGTACAGGCTGCTATTGATGCAGGTACTATTTCCAATACAGTATTTAAATTAAGCCCTTACGGTTTGTATGTTCTAACCGGAGCTATTACTACTACTAATGGCCAGATACTTGAAATTGTTGCTCCTGAAGCAGGCACAACTCAGGAAACTGCTCCGGCTCAGATTATATGGACAGCCAGCAGCGCCCCTGATAAAAGATATAACTTTGACTGCGGCGGTGACGTTATAATGAAGAACGTCTGGATTATGTATGGCAGTATAGATGGCGCCCAGGTTGGTTCTACTATAAGAGTTGGTGACTCTGTCGGTGTATCATCAACTGGTATGAATGCACAATTTGATGGTTGTATCTTTGAGTATTCAGGCTGCCCTCAAAATGGCGGCGGAGCTGTTGAAGTTTATTCAAGCAATTTCAAAGCTTCTTTCAAGAATTGCTACTTCCGTAATAATATGGATCCTCATTATAGGTATTATGGAAGAGCTCTTTCATTCCGTTACAGCAGTACTGGCTTGCACATTGACAGTGTCCTTTTTGAAAACTGTACGTTTTCTAATCAGGGATACGTTTACATGCAGGAAGGTGCTGAATATGGTGATAACGTTCACTTTAATCACTGTACTTTCTACAACATTGTTATGTTTACTCTTGAATCAGGCTGGTGGAATAAACTGTCTGTTACAAATTCATTATTTGTAAATACATATATGTACGGTGCTATTCCCGTTAATGATGGTGAAGGCTTTGGTGGTACAATAGCTATTACTGCTGTTGATAGTTTTGGCTTCTCAGTCCCATTTACAGATGCTGACCGGCATATACTATTTGCAAACAACGCATATTACATGGATAACTGGCTTGTTGAATGGATGGGATATGGTACAAACGGTAATCCATATAGCAAAGATCTTCACAGGCAGAGGCGTGATGATGAAATTCCTGTTCCACATCCTATGATGAACAACGATACAAAACGCTTCTTCGATTCTGTTGATAATTCAGGGAATAAAGTATATCCTTTTATTAATATGGCAAATATACCTGATAGTGTTGATCCTGGTTTCATTAATCCCCCTTTAAATCTGGACTCATTGAAACAATTCCTTTATCATAAATGGTATGATGCTGCTGATGTTAACTGGGCTTTCAATAAAGATAGTTCTTTTGCCCAGGTTTGGCCTCTTGAGGATAATCTGACCTATACAAGTGATGTATATAAAACAGCTGCAATGGGCAATTATCCGCTTGGTGATCTTTACCATTGGTGGCCTGAACAATATGCATCATGGAAAGCTCAGAAAGATGGCGAAGATGCCAGAATTGCTGCATGGCTTTCTACAGGAACGGATCCTGGTACTGTTGGTGTAAAAGCTATTCCGGGTACTATGCCAAAAGAATATACTTTAAATCAGAACTATCCGAATCCTTTTAATCCTTCCACAAAAATTCAGTACTCTGTACCTAAGAGCGGATATGTTTCATTAAAGGTTTATAATATTCTGGGCAGTGAAGTTGCTACTTTATTTGAGGGAGAACAAATTTCCGGAAATTATGAAGCTGTATTTAATGCTTCAAATTTTGCCAGTGGAGTATACTTCTATCGCCTTCAGGCAGGTAATGTAACACTTACTAAAAAACTTGTTCTCATGAAGTAAAAGGTTCCGAATTTTATCTTGTTCCGGCTTGAAATTACCCTGGCAAAGCCGGAGCAGGATAAATTTTTAATAGAAAGGGAGGTGGTTTTTTAGGAGTGTTCTTTTTCGTGATTTTGTTCTGTCTGGGGTTTATTAGCTGAACTTAATCCGAATCAGATGGCTTTGATTAAGTTATTTTCAACGGAGATACTTCAGTTTCATAAAATATTTATGAATAACTAATTTAAAGGAGAAAGAGGATTATGAGAAAATTTTTATATACATTCTCTGGGATCGCTGTGGTGCTCCTTATTATTTGGGGAACAACTCAGGGGGAACAGGGCTTTTTTAAACGTCCGCTCAAAGCTGATCCGGCTTTAATTACTGAATGGGGATCGCTGGGCGGCCGTACAGGTGGCTGGAAGGTTACTGTTGGTGAAGCAGGAAGCGCCGGTATTTCTGGAGATACAGTACCAGTAGGAAACTGGGCAACTATCAGAGGTGGTTTTGCTGAGCTTACTGCAACAGAATCTCAGGCTGTTGTGGTTTCAGGTACTATAGAATTTGTTGGTTCAGGCCCACAGACATGGAGCGGTTTGCGTTATGGTTTATTCAGGCATGACAGTGTTGGTACAGTATTAAATGCCAATACAGATTCAGCAAAATGGTCAGGGAATGAAAGATACGCTTATGGATATATGATAACTCCACATAGCGGCACAACAGATCCTGTAAGCTGGGCAAATGGCGGAAACGGAACCCATGGAGCAATTAACGGCGGAAGCTGGATTAGTACAAATGGAGCCGGCGGCTCAATGGGTGTGTTTAATCAGAAACCTGCCAGAGCAGAAATGACAGCAGGAAAGTATGACTTTGCAATATCAGTCCGTCCACTTGCAGACGGAACAAATGAACTAAGATATTATATCCAAAAACAGCATGCTGCTAATGCTCAGGCTGAGTATTGGCTTGCTGGTGTTGATATTGACACATTGCATGTAACAACATCATTCAATGGTGTAGCATTTGGTTTGGATAATAATTATAATGCAGATTATCCAATAAGCGCTATGAATTTATCAAATGTTAGCGTTGGTTTGGGAGATCCAATTGCAATTCCTGATGCACCGTTTACATCTTTCTATGTAAGCCAGTGGGGTTCACTTGGCGGAAGGACAGGCGGATGGAAATTTGTACCAGGTGAATATGACGGAAATGCAGGGATAGCAGGCGATACAGTACCAGTAGGAAACTGGGCAACTGTAAGAGGTGGTTTTGATGATGATGTAACAGCTACTACAGAAAAAGCAATAGTAGTAACAGGCAGTATAGAATTTGTTGGTTCAGGCCCACAGACATGGAGCGGTTTGCGTTATGGTTTATTCAGGCATGACAGTGTTGGTACAGTATTAAATGCCAATACAGATTCAGCAAAATGGTCAGGGAATGAAAGATACGCTTATGGATATATGATAACTCCACATAGCGGCACAACAGACCCTGTAAGCTGGGCAAATGGCGGAAACGGAACCCATGGAGTAATTAACGGTGGAAGCTGGATAAGCTCAAATGGAGCCGGTGGCTCAATGGGTGTGTTTAATCAGAAACCTGCCAGAGCAGAAATGACAGCAGGAAAGTATGATTTTGCAATATCAGTCCGTCCACTTGCAGACGGAACAAATGAATTGAGATATTATATTCAGAAGCAGCATGCTGCAGGAACACAAACAACCTACTGGATAGGTGGTATAGATATAGATTCTTCAGCTGTAACCACCACATTCAATGGGCTAGCATTTGGCTTGGATAATAATTACAATTCAGATTATCCAATAAGAGCTATGAATCTTACAGATGTAAAAGTTGATCGCGGCGATGCAATAGATATTCCTGAACCTCCGTTTAATGCTTTCTACGTAAGTCAGTGGGGTTCACTTGGCGGCGATACAGGCGGATGGAAATTTGTTCCCGGTGAATATGACGGAAATGGTGGTGTAGAAGGCGATACAGTACCTGTAGGTACATGGGCATCAATCCGCGGCGGTTTTGATGATGATGTAACAGCTACTACAGAAAAAGCAATAGTTGTAACTGGAGTAATTGAATTTAAAGGTTCAGGCCCACAAACATGGAGTGGTTTGCGTTATGGTTTGTTCAGGCATGACAGTGCAGGAACCGTAATAAATGCAAACACAGACTCTGCAAAATGGTCACCTGGCAAAAGTAATTCAGCTTATGGTTATATGATAACCCCGCATAGCGGAACAACAGACCAGGTAACATGGGCAAGCGGACAGGGTACACATGGTGTAATAAATGGCGGCAGATGGTTTAGTACGTATGGTGCCGGTGGACCGTTAGGTTTAGTCTCACAGAAACCTGCAAGAGCAGAAATGACAGCAGGAAAGTATGATTTTGCAATATCTGTACAGCCACTTGCAGATGGAACAAATGAACTTAAGTTCTATATGATAAAACAACATGCGGCCACTGCACAGACAGAGTATTGGTTTGCAGGATCATCTATAGATACTATAGGTGTAACTACAGTATTTAATGGTATTGCTTTTGCTCTTGATAATAATTACAACACTGATTATCCAATCTCAGGTATGTATTTATCAGATGTAAAAGTTGATCGCGGTGATCCTATTACAATTCCAACTCCTCCTTTTGTTTCATTCTATATAGCTGACTGGGGATTCCTTGATGGGAAAGTTAATGGCTGGACTCTTGAACCAGGTGAATATGATGGTAATGTTAGTATTTCAGGTGCTTCAATTTCAACGGGCGTAGAGCTCCGTGGCCAGTTCAGCGATGTTGTTGATCTCAGAGAAGATACTTCAATAGTTGTTTCCGGTAAAATGGAATTTGTCGGCGGCGGCTTTGAAGCAGCTAATTCTTTGAAACTGGGCATTATTTATAGTGATAGTGCTGGTACTGTTGATACAACTCACCAATGGACTGGAAATGGTGTTGGCAGCGGTTATTTGTTTATTCCTGTTAGCGGTACAAATGCTGTTCCTAACTGGGGAACAACACCTGGTACTTTTGGCGGAGTATCAAATGCAGCCTGGTCAGATTTATCAAGTGGTAAAACTTATGTATTAAGTGCTAACAAACAGCGGCCGCAGGATGCTGTTGGCGCTGCAGGTAAATATGATTTCAAATTCTCATTTAGCCCGGGTTCAAAGGGTACTGAAGTAAGGTACTATATCTATAATAGTACTTATGCTTTCGGCGGAATTGTAACTGATAATCATAGTCCTGTTGCGACATCTAAGTTTAACGGTATTAACTTTGCTTTAGGTAATGCGGCTACTACTGCATTAAAACTTGAAGATGTTCATGTTGATTTAGGTGCTGCTATTACAATTCCAGATGATGTTGTTGGCGTAAATACACAAACTGGTATACCTACACAGTACTCATTAAATCAGAACTATCCAAATCCATTTAATCCTACAACTACAATTGAATTTGCTTTACCAAAATCTGGTGATGTTTCTCTTGTAATTTATGATGCACTTGGAAGGAAAGTTACTGAATTAGTAAAAGGCACTTATGATGCAGGTTATTATAAAGTTAATTTCAATGCTTCAAATTATGCTTCAGGTGTTTATTTCTACAGAATAACCTCAGGCAGTTTTATGAGCGTTAAAAAATTAATGTTATTAAAGTAACTGGCATTTTTTATTAACCTTCTTTAGTAGTTTGTCCCGGAATAGAAATATTCCGGGACAAATTGTTTTCAAATACCCCTGCCTTTTTTTAATTATTTTTCCGGCAAGGGGACTATTGGTTTAATAGAAAGAACAAATTTGTGTTTTAGAATCTGATTAATAAATTGAACTTTATTAAATAAATATTTCTAAGTACCCTAATAAATTTCAGAAACAATGAATTACAACATAAAATACCTGTTCTTATTTCTTTTTACTGCAGCTGTTTCGTTATTTGGGCAGTCATCTGATAATGATGAAGCCTGGGTTGATATAGCTCAGTGTGAATATGATATTCTTCCAAATATTATCTATGGGAAAGCAAATAATACTGACCTTAAGCTTGATCTCTACTTACCGCATGAACGTTCTAAAGCGGTTCCGGTACTAATGCTGTTCCATGGCGGCGGCTGGGTTGCAGGGGCAAAGGAAAGAAATGTTATGCAGCTTCTTCCTTACCTGTCAATGGGCTGGGCTGTTATAAATGTTGAATACAGGCTTGCAGGTAACTCACCGGCTCCGGCTGCTGTTGAAGATTGCAGGTGTGCTTTAAGGTGGGCATATGATTTTTCTAAAATATATAATTTTGATACAAATAAAATTGTACTTACGGGCGGATCTGCAGGCGGGCATCTTGCCCTTATAACAGGTATGCTTCCGTCTAATTCTGAGTTTGACCGGGTTTGTCCTGTAGCAGACAACCTTCGCTGGAGTACAAATGATGCTCCTGCGGTTAAGGTGGCAGCAATAGTCAGTTGGTATGGAATTCCTGATGTTGCATCTATTCTTGAAGGGCCTGATGCAAAACATTATGCCAATGAATGGTTTGGCAGTATGCCTGGCCGTATGGAGCTTGCAAAAAAGATTTCTCCGGTTAATTATGTAAGGCCTGATGCTCCGCCTGTAATATCAATTCATGGTGATAAAGATAATGTTGCCCCATATAAGTATGTTACTGCCTTTCATGAAGCACTGGATGCTGCCGGTGTTAAAAATAAACTTGTAACTGTTCCGGGTGGTATGCACGCCGGTTACAGTAAAGAGGCTTTCAGTAATGCTTTTAAGGAAATAAGAGCCTTTCTAAAAGAATTAAAAATAATTGAATAAATTAAATGAATAGTAAATATGTTGTTATTCAGATAATTATTGCAGTTTTATTAATGATATCTGTACAGGTATATGCACAAAATGACTGGAATGGTAAAAAATGTGCTGTTGTACTTTCATATGATGATGCTCTTAATACTCATCTTGATAATGTAATACCTTTGCTTGATTCTGTCGGCTTAAAGGCTACGTTCTATCTTCCGGGGTCCTTCCCCGGTTTTCGTAACAGGTTAAATGACTGGGCTGCTGCTGCAAAAGAAGGGCATGAATTGGGAAACCACACTCTTTTTCATCCATGTGAGGGAGAGATACCTGGCAGGGAATGGGTCAATCCTGACTATGATTTAAAAAAGTATTCCTTACAGCGTATGCTCGATGAAATAAATATGGACAATGTCCTGCTTCAGGCACTGGATGGAAAGAAACTAAGAACATTTGCCTATCCGTGCGGCGATATGAAGGCAGGCGATTCTTCGTATGTAGAGAGAATAAAATCTTCCTTCATTGCTGCCCGAAGCGTAGAATCAAATATACAGAAACTTAATGATATTGATCTGTATAATATTGGTTGTTATATGATTAATAATCAGTCCGGCGAAGAACTTATATCACTCGTAAAAGAAGCTATGGAAAATGATGCACTTATAGTATTTCTTTTTCATGGCGTTGGCGGAGAGCACAATATAAATGTATCTCTGGAAGCTCATAGAAAATTAATTGAGTACCTTAAACAAAATGAACAGAGTATCTGGATAGCCCCGCTTTGCGAAATTGCCCAATTTATAAAACAAAAAAGATAAAGATTATAGGCTCACTTTTTGTTTTACTAACCACAACAGGAGAACAGCTTGAGAATAATTTTACAAAAAATAAATATTAAAAATAAAATACATATAACATTATTTGTTTTATTTTTTATACTTATTGTAGTATCAGAACTTAAACCTCAGTCAGATACAATAGAAACTACAGTTCCGGCACTTAAGAATATTTATGCCAATGATTTTTATATCGGCTGTTTACTTTCATATCCGCACGTTGGATTTGCAAGCGATCCTTATGTACAGGGGCAGTCATCTATAGTAGCCCCTAATGGGGGATACCTTATAAAATATCATATGAATAGTATGTCTCCCGGTAATAATATGAAGCCGCAGTATACTGTGGATATGTCAGCTAGCGCTGCCGCCTATAGTAATGCGGCAACTCAGGAAGCAAGAGACCTTGCAAATATATCCCCTGTAATTAAATTTAATGGTAATTTAATTGCTCAGCTTAACTGGGCTCAAAGACAGGGGTTTACTTTTCGCGGACATACCCTTGTATGGCATAGCCAGACTCCGGGTACTGCATTTTTCCGTACAGGGTTTTCTTCTTCCGGTGAAAGAGTTACAAAAGAAATAATGACTCAAAGGCTGGAAAACTATATAAAAGAAGTAATACATACTATTCATGATAGCTGGCCGGGACTTTTATCTGCCTTTGATGTTGTTAATGAAGCTATTAATGATAATGGCACATTCCGTACCTCAGATAATGAATGGTATACTACTTTTGGCGATACCACATATTTAATGAAAGCTTTTGAGTTTGCACGTAAATATACAACCCAATATGGCGAATCACAGATAAAACTTTATTATAATGACTATAATACTTCAATTGCTGCCAAAGCAGATGGTATAGTCAGAGCCTTAAAAGCAATCTATGAAGCCGGGTATCTTGATGGTATAGGCATGCAGGAACATGATGCTATTGCTGATCCAACTGCCGAAAAATGGATCGCCAGCTATGATAAGTTTTATCCTATATGTAATGAAATGGCTGTTACAGAATTTGATGTTAAAACCGGCAGTGCAAGTCCAACTTCAGCTGTCCTTAAAAACCAGGCAAATCAGTATGGGCAGTTATTTAAATGTTTTGTTGAACGAAGTTACTTTTCCGGGCGCGGCAAGTTGATAAATGTTTCAAAAGATGGATTAAACGATCAATACACTTTTGTTACAAATTCTTCATCATCATTATGGGACAGCCAGAATAAATGCAAGCCAGCATTTTACGCTGCTGCTTCGGTTGGCATTAATTATAATGCTGTTGATTCAATGATGAAATATTGTAACACTCTTAATCAAAACGACTATGCTGCTGTTGCATGGTCAGCTTTACAGGTTGTGCTTGATAATGCTGATAGAATTATGTTTAAGAATTATACTTCAACAATTTCTGCTGCTGATTCGCTTGATTATGCGGCAACAGCCTTAAAAAAAGCAATTGATGGATTAAGCAATCCATCGGCCGATTATTCCGGTGAACCGGTTATTGTTGAGGCTGAATCCGGAACTATGGGCAGTGAGTTTATTAGTACTCAGGATGGTGATACAAATTATGTATCAATTCAGACTGATATGGTTAACTCAGGTAATCCGGGTAATACAAACAGAATAATTACTTATCATGTAGTATTTCCTGATACCGGTACTTATGATTTGTTTGCAAGAATTAGGGTGGGCGCTTCCACATACAGTGATGATAGTTTTTTCTATGGCAATGGATTTGGTGAAAAAAACATTGATAATGATGATGACTGGATACTATCCAACGGACTTGCTTCTGCTGGCTTTTCTTCAGCCACTGATGTTGTTTACGATGCCGGAGGTTTAGGCTCCGGTGTATGGAAATGGGTAAATTTGTCACGTAATGCTTATCAGGGTGAAACCGGTATTACTTTTACAATTGAACCAGGAGGTTTAACCCAAACTTTTGTTATTGGCGGCCGTGAAAACGGGCTTGAATTTGATAAGTTCGCATTTGGTAAATCTTATCTGTATTATACTGTTGGACAGCTTGACAGTGTTAAGCCGGGTTCTGCTGAATTGCCCGGTAATGTATGGGATGGGCCGCCGCTTGCTTCCAGACAGTCAAAATTTGTCGGATGTGCGTACAGCTATAATCAGGCATCAAACTTTGTATCTTACTGGAACCAGGTAACACCTGAAAATGCAGGTAAATGGGGAAGCGTTGAAGGTACAAGGGATGTTATGAACTGGGCAAGCCTCGATGAAGCATATCATCTTGCTAAAGATAACGGCCTTCCATTTACTTTTCATGTATTGCTCTGGGGAAGCCAGCAGCCATCATGGATAACTGATCTGGCCGCTAATTTAACGGAACAACTGGATGAAATAAAAGAGTGGTTCAGGGCTGTTGCAGAAAGATATCCCGACATTGATTATCTGCAGGTTGTTAATGAACCTCTTGATGGGCATAATCCTCCAGACGGAACTGAAGGGAGAGCAAATTATAAAGAAGCTCTTGGCGGTAATGGAGCAACCGGATGGGATTGGGTGATCAATGCATTTAAGCTTGCAAGGGAAATATTCCCGGATTCAACAAAACTTTATATAAATGATTTTAACATTGTTAACAGTTCTTCAAATACAAGTACATATTTACAAATAATAAGGCTTCTTCAGGAACAAAATCTTATTGATGGTATTGGAGTACAGGGGCATGCATTCTCTACTTCCGGCAGTGTTACTGATATGAAGCGAAATCTTGATTCTCTTACTTCAACCGGACTTCCTGTACAGGTTACTGAACTGGATCTTGATGGCCCGGATGATGAAACACAACTGACCAGTTATAAAAGAGTATTTCCTGCATTTTACGAACATACTGGTGTTGAAGGTATTACTCTGTGGGGATGGAAAGTAGGCCTGTGGCGAAATACTCAGGGGGCTTATTTAATTCAGCAAAATGGTGAAGAAAGGCCTGCTCTGCAATGGCTGAGAACATATCTTGACAGTGTTTCTCTTCCCGTTGTTTCTGTTAAAGATCCTGCTGTTATCGCAGACAATTATATGCTGATGAATAATTACCCAAATCCATTTAATCCGTCAACAAATATTAGTTACATCATACCGGAAGCAGGGAAAGTAACACTTGACGTGTATGATGTATTGGGCCGCCAGGTAGAATCACTTGTTAATGAATACCAGGAACGGGGAAGCTATACAGTAAGGTTTAATGCCTCAAACCTGGCAAGCGGAGTATATTTCTACCGGATAACAGCAGGGAAATATGTTGAAACAAAACGAATGTTATTGATGAAATAGTTTTTTTATCTTTAAAGGCGCTGTTACGGGCGCCTTTATTTTTGTCTTCCCTGGTTACAGATTATTATATAGGTACAGATTTTAATCCATCCTTTTTATGGATTAATACAAAAATATTTGTATATTTTAATTGTAAATTGAAACGGTTCAAATAATTAAAACTTAACCACATTTTTATCGGCAGCATATGAAGAATTACCTTACTACCCGGCATTTTTATATAGTAACATTTTTTTCCCTGCTTTTCTTCACTACCGGGACTTTTGCCCAATTATTACCAGACAGCTCAGACAGATTCCTTGGGGCAAGTAATGGCAGCTCGGTTTACCGTAATTTTTATAGATACTGGAACCAGGTTACTCCGGGCAACGCCGGTAAATGGGGCTCTGTTGAGAATGTAAGAGGTACTTATAACTGGACAATACTGGATACCATATATAATTACGCACAAAAATATAATATCATGTTTAAAGAACATGTTCTTGTCTGGGGCAGCCAGGAACCATCATGGGTAGCTTCTCTTGATTCAGCATCCCAAAGAGAGGCAGTTGAAAACTGGATGAAAGCTGTTGGAGAAAGATATCCTAATATGGTTCTTTGTGATGTAGTTAATGAAGCTTTTCATGTTACACCTTCTTACAAAAATGCACTTGGCGGCGATGGAGAAACAGGGTGGGACTGGATTATTACTGCATTTGAACTTGCCCGCAAATATATGCCATCAGGAGCTAAGCTTTTACTTAATGAATATAGCGTTCTTCATGATGATAATGTTACTACAAATTATCTGGCAATTATTAATCTGCTAAAAGAAAGAAACCTGATTGATGGTATTGCTGTTCAGGGGCACTATTTTGAATTCAGAAGTGACCTTTCCAGTTCAAGCAGCTATGTATATAGTACAACAGCAATAAAAAACAATTTGAAAAGATTAACTGATACAGGAATTCCGGTTTATATATCTGAATTTGATATTGATGAACCTGATGATACTAACCAGCTTGAGCAGTACCAAATATATTTCCCAATTTTATGGAATAATCCGGGGGTAGCAGGAATTACTTTCTGGGGGTATTATCAGGATGATGTATGGAATTCACACCCGGACACTTATTTAATTAAAAGCGACGGCAGGGGAAGGCCTGCACTTGACTGGCTTAAAACATACATCTATTTGCCGCTTATTCCCGAACAGGTTTCTCCTGTAACTGCAGGTGGTGTTCAGCGTAATACAATATTTGTATGGAAATCCTCAAAAACAGCAGATTCTTATACATTACAGGTTTCAACAACAAACAGGTTTTCTTCTTTTGTAGTTGATACTACTGTTACAGATACAATATTCCAGGTGGATTCTCTTTCTGCCGGTACAAGGTATTACTGGCGTGTATGTGCTTCAAATAGTTATGGACAGGGTGATTTTTCTGCAGCAGCTTCATTCACAACCGGCAGTTCTGTAGTATCTGTTGATGAGGAGAATTATAGTCCGTATGAGTTTGACCTGGCTCAAAATTACCCAAATCCTTTTAATCCTTCAACTTTCATAAGTTATTCTGTCCCAAATGCTTGTGAGGTATCTCTTAAAGTATATGATGTGCTTGGAAAAGAAGTCTCAATCCTTGTGGATGCTGTCCAGCAGCAGGGTGAGTACATAGTTAAATTCAATGCCGGCATGCTCCCAAGTGGTGTTTATTTCTACAAACTGCAGGCAGGAAATAATGTTGCAGTTAAAAAATTCATGCTCCTGAAGTAATCAATATTTTACCGGGAGCACACTTCCCGGCTTTCATGGGAGCATAATGCTCCCATTTTAATATAACCTGTATCTGAATTGTAAGGTGTACAATGAAAAAATGGGTTTGTTTTATCTTCTCTGTAATTTTTTTATTTCAAACAGAACCTTCCCTTGCTAATAGTTTTAATACTTCCGGTGCATTTTATTCCGGAAAGTATAAGAACTTTTTTAATTCAGTTTTGGGCAAAGATGAAAAAATTGTTGCACAAAAAGTTAATAATACATTTAGCCAGCTTTTCTATGGTAATGATAGTACGGAAAGAGTTTATTATCCTGTTGAACCAGGAATGGCATATATAGAAGATGTAGAATACAATGATGTCCGCAGTGAAGGAATGTCCTACGGGATGATGATTGCTGTTCAGCTTAATAAACAGGAAGAGTTTAATCGTCTTTGGAAATGGGCAAAAACTTTTATGCAGCAGGAGAGTGGTTACTTTGCCTGGCAGTTGAATACAAAAGGTGAAATACTTGATTCAACTTCTGCTTCAGATGGCGAGGAATGGATAGTTATGTCTCTCTTTTTTGCATCAGGCAGATGGGGAGATGGCGAAGGGATTTTTAACTACCGTAAAGAAGCGCAGCTAATTCTGGATGCAATGCTTAATAAAAAACAATCTGCTTCCAAAGAACTACCGGAAGGTACACTTACAAATATGTTTGATACAAAAGAAAAACAGGTTGTATTTGTTCCTGAAGTTCAGGCCGCACATTTTACAGATCCTTCATATCATTTGCCTCATTTTTATACTTTGTGGAGCAAATGGGCTGATAAAAATAACCGTTTCTGGCTGGAAGCGGCTGATATAAGCCGCGATTTTCTTAGAAGAGCTGCAAGTCCTGCTACAGGATTATACCCTGAATATGCTTCATTTGATGGGAAACCAGTTGTTCCGTGGGGAAATACAAGCGGAGATTTCAGGTATGATGCATGGAGAGTGACTATGAATATAGCTTGTGATTATAACTGGTTTTCTGCCAGTAAATGGCAGGTTGAACAATCTGATAAGCTGCTTGGTTTTTTCTATGAAAAAGGAATAGGGAAATACGGAAATCTTTATACTCTAAAAGGAGATGTTTTAGGAGAAAATCACAGTACCGGGTTAGTTGCTATGAATGCTGTGGCTGCCCTTGCTGCTAAAAGCAACATTAAGAAGGATTTTTTAGATGAATTATGGAACGCTTCAGTTCCTTCCGGTAAGTACAGGTATTATGATGGACTGTTATATATGCTGGCTCTCCTTAATATAAGCGGTAATTTCAGGGTATATAATCCTGATGAATATGTTTCTTTTGATAACAGGAATAACTTCTTTCCTTTAGCTTCTAATGGTTCTGTGTCTGTTATGATTACAGACAGTTCTGATTATCCCGGAGTTGTAAGAGCTTTCAGGCAGCTTTGCGGTGATATTGAAAAAGTAACAGGTTCAAAACCCATCCTGTCAACAGGGAACATCCCTGAAGGAAAGAATATTATAATTGCGGGTACCATAGGTAAAAACAAAATAATTGATAACCTTATAAAAACAGGGAAATTACAAACTGACTCATTGGCAGGTAAGTGGGAATCATATCAAATTACAATTGTTCGGGAACCTTTGCCCGGTGTGGAAAGTGCTCTTGTTATTACTGGCAGTGATAAAAGAGGTACAATTTATGGTATTTATGATATTTCGCAAAAAATTGGTGTGTCTCCATGGTACTGGTGGGCTGATGTACCTGTTAAAAAACATAATGAGATTTATATAAAGCCTGGTGTATATTTGTCCGGTGAACCTAAGGTAAAGTACCGGGGTATTTTTATAAATGATGAAGCCCCTGCACTTGCCGGCTGGGCACAGGAAAAATTTGGAGGATTTAATCATAAGTTTTATGAGAATGTATTTGAACTAATACTCAGGCAGAAGGGTAATTTTCTCTGGCCTGCTATGTGGGGCAGGGCATTTTATGACGATGATCCGGAAAACCCGCGTCTTGCAGATGAATATGGTATAGTTATAAGCACATCTCATCATGAACCGATGATGAGGGCTCATGTTGAATGGCAAAGGTATGGTTCCGGCCCCTGGAACTATGAAACCAATGAAGCTAAGCTAAAAGAATTCTGGCGTAAAGGAATTCAAAGGATGGGAAACTATGAAAGTATAGTTACTCTTGCTATGCGCGGTGATGGGGATGAAGCTATGAGCCCGGATGCTAATATATCCCTGCTGGAAAAAATAGTTAAAGATCAGCGTAGTATTATAGAGGAAGTTACAGGAAAAACTGCTGAAAGCATTCCACAAGTTTGGGCGTTATATAAGGAAGTACAGGAATATTACGATAAAGGTATGCGCGTACCTGATGATGTTACAGTTTTATTGTGTGACGATAACTGGGGAAATTTACGTAAGTTACCGGGTTTGGATAAAAAAAAAGAAAGCCGTGGCGGCTTCGGGATTTATTATCATTATGATTATGTAGGCGGGCCGCGCAATTATAAATGGCTTAATACAAACCAGATAGAGAGAGCCTGGGAACAGATGCATCTGGCTTATGAATATGATGCCCGGAAGATATGGGTAGTTAATGTTGGCGATATAAAACCGATGGAATTTCCCACAAGTTTCTTCCTTGACTATGCCTGGAATCCCGAAAAATTAAATGCTGCCAGTCTTCCCGGCTATTACCATAAATGGGCTGCAGAGCAATTCGGGGAATCTACAGCAGAAGAAACAGCGGAAATTATATCGCTTTATACTAAATATAATTCACGGCGTAAACCGGAAATGCTTTATCCCGGATTGTATAGCCTTTCAAACTACAGGGAAGCAGAGACTGTTTTGAAAGATTATAAAGCTCTGGAAGATAAAGCCCATAAAATTTATAACAGCCTGCCTGAAGAGTATAAAGATTCATATTATCAGCTTGTGCTCTATCCGGTTGAAGCTTGCTCAAATCTTAATGAATTGTATGTAACTACAGGCCTAAATTATCTTTATGCAGAACAGGAGAGAGTAAATACAAATAAAGAAGCTGAAAAAGTTAAAGCATTGTTTGAACGTGATTCAATAATAACGGATTATTATAATCATAAACTTGCTAACGGTAAATGGAATCATATGATGGACCAGACTCATATTGGTTATACTAACTGGCAGCAGCCTGATTTCAATTCTATGCCGCAGGTTAAGTATTATACCCCGGCAGATGATCCTGTTATGGGAGCAGCAGTTGAGGGCTCTGGTAAATGGTATCCTGCTGATAAATCCGGGCTTGAATTGCCGGTATTTGATTCGTTTAACAATCAAACTTACTATATAGATATTTTTAACAGTGGGAGCAAGCCTTTTGATTATTTTGCTGCTCCGGGAGCAGACTGGATTAATGTATCATCATATAAGGGAACAGTAACTGATGAAGTACGGCTATATGTTAGCATCAATTGGGAAAAAGCTCCTTTTGGTAATAAAAACGCAGATATAATTATTGAGGGGCCGGACGGAGCAAATGCAGTTATCAGTGTTTTAACTAATAACCCTGAAAATGCTATAAAACAAGGAGTTGCGGGATTTATTGAAAGCAATAATTGCGTTTCAATTGAGGCATTGAATTATACGGAGAAACTGCCGGGTAAGGATAAAAATGGTGTTGTTAATTGGATTGAAGTTCCAAATTTAGGCAGGACATCATCCGGAATGACACCATATCCCGTCACTGTTTCCGGTTTAAGCCCAAACGCTGTTCCGGTTTTGGAATACAATGTGTACCTGTTTGATTCCGGTTCTGTTAGTGTGAATGTATATCTTTCACCCACATTGAATTTTAGCGGAGCACAGGGACTCAGGTATGCAGTTTCTTTTGACAATGATGAACCAGTTATTGTTAATATCCATGAAGGAGAAACCAAACCTGACTGGCTATATCCTGAATACTGGAACCGTGAAGTTTCTGAAAATATAAAAATTAAATCAACGGAGCATACTATTATTAAGCCTGGCAAACATACACTTAAAATAAGGATGGTTGATCCCGGTATAGTAATACAGAAAATAGTGATTCAAACCGGAAAAACAGGAGCATCATATCTTGGGCCGTCCCAAAGTGCTTGTATTCCTGAAAAAGACAACTAATAATTTTTTATTCAAAATATGAAAGCAAAAATGTTTGACAGAATTCTTTTAATCCTATTACTAAGCTCAATTGCTTTTGCACAGCAAAAAGATTTTTATACAAATCCCGTAATGGCAGGTTTTTACCCGGATCCTTCGATATGCAAAGCCGGCGATTCATATTACCTGGTAAATTCTACATTTTCATATTACCCGGGCATACCTGTATTTAAAAGTGAAAATCTTGTTAACTGGGAGTTGATTGGGTATGTAATGAACCGCCCTTCACAGATGAATCTTGACAGCCTTGGTGTTTCAAGGGGGATATTTGCTCCTGCAATTCGCTTCAATAACGGTGTTTTTTATGTAACCTGTACACTTGTTGATGCAGGCGGGAATTTTGTTGTTACAGCAAAAGATCCTGCCGGGCCATGGTCTGACCCGGTCTGGATTCCACAGATAAATGGGATTGACCCTTCTATGTTTTTTGATGATGATAATACAGCCTACATTATATATAACAGTATTCCACCGGATAACAAGCCATTATATGATGGCCACCGTACAATAAGAATGTATGAGTTTGATTTACAGACTATGAAAACTGCCGGAGAAGAACATATTCTTATTAATGGCGGTACAGATATTAGTAAAAAGCCCGTATGGATTGAAGGCCCTCATATTTATAAAAAAGATGGTTTTTATTACCTTATGGCCGCAGAGGGGGGCACTGCTGAACAGCATTCTGAAGTTGTTTTCAGGAGTAAAAATATTTTGGGGCCTTATGAACCTTATAGGAATAATCCAATCCTGACACAAAGAGAGCTTAATCCTGAAAGGGATAATCCTGTAACATGTACCGGACATGCTGACATGGTGGAAACGACCCCGGGAAACTGGTGGACTATTTTTCTTGGCTGCCGCCCGTATAAAGAGAATTTTTTTAATACAGGCAGAGAAACTTTTCTTGCTCCTGTTAAATGGATTGACGGCTGGCCGGTTATTATTCCGGGTAATGAAGAGATTAAATATAAATATCCTGTTCCGGTTGTAGATAGAGAGATAAAAACTGGTTATCCATACAGCGGCAACTTTACAGTAAAAGATGATTTTAATAAAGGACAACTTGATTTAAACTGGATGTTTTTACGTAATGTAAGGGAAAAATGGTACAACCTGGCTGATAAGGAAGGGTTTTTATCTGTTAAACTTCGCCCGGAGACATGTTCCGGCAATATGAATCCTTCATTTGTTGCCCGCCGCCAGCAGCATATAAAATGTGAAGCGTCAGTATCAATGATATTTAATCCTGCGGGAGAGAATGAAAAGGCAGGTATTGTTATTTTCCAGAATGAAGACAACTATTATTTTCTTGCAAAAACAGTTTTAAATGAAAAACCTGTTATTTGCCTTTATAAATCAGAAAAAAGCAAAGAGCCCGAACTGCTCTGTTCCCGGGAAATAGCCGCTGAAACATCTATGCCTGTAGAGTTAAAAATAAAAGCAGATGGTGGAAACTATATGTTTAGTTTTGCAGTACAACCAGGTAAATGGGAGTCACTTAAAGATAATGCAGACGGCACCTTTTTAAGTACAGCCAAAGCCGGCGGATTTGTTGGATGTATGTTTGGTATATATACAACGTCTTCCGGTAAATTATCGGATAATAAGGCTTTATTTGATTGGTTTGAATATACAGGAGATGATGAAGTTTATAAACAAAAGAAATAATTATGATATTTATTTCTAAAAACCGATTTTAACGACATGACTTATTGGTAAATAAGGTCGTGCCTGCAGGCTTTCACTTTTAATATTAGAATACTAAACAGTGTACCTGCAGGTATTTATTAAAGCCGGATATAAAAAGTTTCCTAACATGTAACCTCCGATCTGTGTCCGATAAATGGGCAGGTATAAAAGCCTGCCCATTTATTTTTTACCAAGACTATCCTTGAGATTTTTATATGAAGCTTTTATTTGTTTTGATAAATCCAGTTTAAGCAGATCAACTATCCGGGCAAACCTCTTTTCAGCGTCTTCCTTTCCGTTGATTACCAGAGTTTCAAGTTCAAGGAAATTACCCAGGCCTTCAACTGTATCAAGATGTATCCTTGTGTTATCGAACAGATACAATTCCCGTTGTTTTTCTACAACAGTTTCTGTGCTTAATACTTCATTAAAAAAACTTTCAGCATCAGGAGCATTTATATGCATAACATGATAATCAGAAAACCTGTTGCTGCCTGACTCATCCCTGTCATACCTGATTAATTCCTGGCTGCCGTTTACTGTTCTTAGTTTTAACAATCCGGATATTGAAGTATAATATACGTCACGCTGGTTTAATATTCCTTTATACTCTGCCTTTATTGTGTTTAATTGTTCTTTTACCCGGGTAAAACTATCCAATTTGATTTTTAACTCCAGATTAAGGGGCATATTCTATCCTGATATAAATAATAATTAAATATACATAAAAACGGCGTAGTTTATTAAAGATATCAAGTACCTAATAATGTTAAGGGTGATAAATAATAATCCTAAATAAATAATACAAAATCAGATATTAACCTAAATAATATTGCTTTTTAAAGTCCCGTTTATTATTTTCTGAATGTGAATCAGCCTTCAATAATTATGGTGTTTATATGAGTGCCATTACATCTGTTTCCAAATATACCTGCCGGGATGACCTGTGGGATGAAATGTATGACGGGTATGAAGTCAGAAGGCATTATAAAAAGATATTTGAGTTTATACAAAAACTTGATTCCACCACACTGAACCAGAAAGATCTGACAGCCGGTGAATTATTTATGAACCAGGGTATTACTTTTACAGTATACAGTGATAATACCGGTATAGAAAGGATTTTCCCATTTGATATTATTCCGCGTATAATTACCAGGAATGAATGGGCTGAAATTGAACAAGGACTTAAACAGAGGCTTAATGCATTAAACCTTTTCCTGAAAGATATTTATTCTGAACAGCAGATACTACATGATAGTATTATACCGGCTGCTTTAATAGCCTCATGTCCGCATTATAACAGGGAAGTATTTGGTATTAAAGTGGCGCATGATATTTATATCCATATATCAGGTATTGATCTTATCCGCGGAGAAGATGGGAAATTTTATGTTCTTGAAGATAACCTTCGTACCCCTTCCGGTGTTTCCTATATGCTGGAAAACAGAGAAGTGACAAAACGTATATTTCCGGATATGCTTGGGGCAAACAATGTAAGAATGATTAACAATTATCCGCTGCTTCTGCATCAAAACCTGATTTCACTTGCACCGGGGCAGCCGGCTGACCCAACTATTGTACTCTTAACTCCGGGTATTTACAATTCAGCATATTATGAACATACATTTCTTGCAAGGCAAATGGGTATTGCGCTTGTTGAAGGCAGAGACCTTGTTGTTGATGACCACAAAGTTTATATGAAAACAACAAACGGATTAAACCAGGTACATGTTATTTACCGCAGGGTTGATGATGAATTTCTTGACCCTCTTTTATTCAGGCCGGAAAGTGTGCTTGGAGTTCCCGGGTTGCTTGGGGCCTACAGGAAAGGAAATGTTGCATTGGTTAACGCTCCGGGGAATGGTGTAGCAGATGACAAAGCAGTTTATGCTTATGTACCTGATATGATTAAATATTACCTGAATGAAACACCAATACTTCAGAATGTACCAACCTACCAGATGGTTGATGATGAAAGCCGCAGCTATGTTTTTGATAATATTGAAAAAATGGTAATTAAGTGTACAAACCAGTCAGGCGGTTACGGGATGGTAATGGGAAATAAGGCATCAACTGAAGAACTGGTAAAAGTTAAAGCCAGTATTGAAGAAAACCCAAGAGGTTTTATAGCACAGCCTATTATTAAGTTATCTACAGCGCCATGTTTTATTGACGGAGTTCTTCAGCCCCGGCATGTTGATTTACGTCCATATGCATTATGCGGGCCTTCAGGTATACAGATTGTACCGGGCGGGCTTACAAGAGTTGCGCTTCGCGAAGGGTCGCTTGTGGTTAATTCTTCACAGGGCGGGGGCAGTAAGGATACCTGGGTTGTTGATGTTTGATCTTTTAATTTTTTATACTAACAAATACTAATCATTATGCTTAGCAGGATTGCTGATTCTTTATTTTGGCTTAACAGGTATATGGAGCGTGCTGACAGTATTGCCAGGGTTATTAAAACCAATTATGTCCTTTCCCTGGATAAAGGAGTAAATGATTCATTAAACTGGCGTCCGGTTCTGGAATTGTTTGCAGCCATAAACGAAGATAAAATTGTACTGGCTGAAAACAATCCTGAAGAAGCTATGAAATTATTGATATTAAACCAGAATAATATAAATTCAGTTAAAGCCATAGTTACAAGAGCAAGGGAAAACGCGCGCGGAGTACAGGATCATGTTACAAAAGAAGTATGGGAACAGGTAAACCAGCTTTTTCATGCTATTAACCAGCCTGCTTTTTCACGCAAGCTTAATAATTATAATGCCCTGGAAGCTTTGGATATTATAAGCAAAAACCTGGTAATGTATGCAGGTGTTACCGAAACTACTATGCCCAGGGGGCTTGGCTGGAGTTTTATGAATCTTGGACGGCATATTGAAAGATGCCTGCTGACTATTGAAATGGCAAGCCGTGAATATAAGCTGATAGACTATGACCTTGAAAACTATAAAGATATTCTTCAATGGCGTTACCTTTTACTCTCACTTTCCGGCTATGAACTTTATCTGAAAAATTACAGGTCGCAGAATCATAATCTGAATGTTCTTCACCAGGTTATTTTTAACCCTGTTTTTACACGGTCTCTTACATACTCTCTTGGCAGAGTAGAAAAGTACCTTAACTATGTTATAAGTGAAAACAGTTATCATGAAAACACATGCCTTTTGAGGAATTTCGGGCAGCTTTACAGCCTTGTTAAATATACTGATTATGAATCCTTTGATAAATCATCTATGGAAAAATTCTTTTCTGATATAAAAGAACAGATACTTGTTTTCAGCAACCTGCTCGGACAAAACTTTTTTTCTTACAACTAAGCAGCAATATGCCCGTTTTCAGAATTCATCATATTACCAAATACGAATACGACAGGCCTGTAAGAGAGATTGTAAATGAAATTAAAATCTATCCCTATTCCTGCAGGGAACAGGAGACTCTTCAGCATGATATTCAAATAACTGCCAACCCGGATGTACAAACTTTTGTTGACTATTGGGGGAATAAAACAGGCACATTCAACCTGCTGACACTTCAGGAAGCCCTGGTTATTGAAAGCATGATTGTTGTGAGAACTACTGCCCCGGGGCAGCTACAGATAGATTTTCATTCCGGGTGGGATCAGCTTCAGGGGCAGGTTCAAAACAGCCTGAACCTTATTGAGTATACAGCGGCAGATCATATCTCAATGCAGGGTGAAATTGATTCTATTGCACAAAAAGTTTTTAAGGCAGGCAGCAGCATTGCCGCTTCTGTTGAGTTTTGCAGTGAGTATATATTTAAGAATTTTGAGTATATAAAAGGCATTACAAATATTGAAACAACAGTTGACCAGATACTTAAACACAGGGGAGGGGTCTGCCAGGATTTTGCTCACCTGATGCTTCAGATTTTGCGGACATTAAAAATTCCTGCCCGGTATGTAAGTGGATATATTTGTCCAAATAAGAATGGCATGAGAGGGGAGGGGGCAACTCATGCATGGGTTGAAGTCTGGATTCCCGGTTATGGCTGGGCAGGAATTGACCCTACCAATAATATCTGGGTAACCAATAAACATATAAAACTTGCAGTAGGGCGTAATTTTAATGATTGCAGCCCCGTAAAGGGTACGTTCAGAGGGCCTGCAAAACAAAAACTTTCTGTTTATGTTTCAATTGGTTATGAAGGAGGGCAGAAGTTTGAAGAAGTTAACAATGTAAGACTTGTAGAAGAACCTTCCCTGTATTCTGATAATATCCCTATTCAGCCTGTTTCCCAGCAGCAGTAAGTAAGAAATTTCAGACTGCAAAGTTATTCAGCCGGGATTTATAATAGTAAGCCTATATAACCTATTTTTATTAAAATCGCTATATTTTAGTGCATGCCAGTTTTATGGCCGTCCCCGTGAATCTTATGATAATTCTGGTACCTACGGCAAATATAAATACACTGGTAAAGGACGTGACAAAGAATCAGATTATGATTATTTTACCTGTATGTCCTGTGGCGGAGTGCCCGGTATTATAACAGTGATTCTGGCAGGCGGCATAGCGTAGCTCCAATGGGGATAAATATCAGGGATGGAGCCTATATAATTATTGTATAAATAACCCCATTATTTTAATTGATGGTGATGGTCGAGAACCTATAACAATTACTATTTCAACAGGGATTATTATTACTGGGGTGGTGGCAATAGCTGCAGCTGCACATACTTACAATTATTATCATAATCCATCATATGCAAGAAAGTGTAAATCATATACAAATTCTTTGTTAGAAATAACTAGTGATAAAGCTAAAAGCATTTGGAATTCAGTAGCAGGCCTATTTACCTCTGATAATTCTAAGTCAAAAAAGACTAAAAAGAAAGAGGATACTAAAATAGGGCAGTACGATAGTGGTGTTAATGTTGTAGATAAAAATGGACATAGAATACCTATGAAAAAGGGTGAGACAATAAAAGGAAATCCAAAAGGTACGATGGTACAAGTAAAAGATAAAGATGGTTAACCTACCGGAACAAGAAAAGATGAAGACAGACACTCGAAAAATAAAGATCCAAAGGTCAGAGATCCTCATGGACATAGAGTTGATAATAACGGTAAACAGATAACGGATGAATCTGGAACCCCTCATTTACCAATAAAATAATAGAATTATTATGAAAGAAAAGTGTTATATCTGCGGCATTGAAGTAAGTAATAAAGGAGTATTTTTGTGTGAAGAACATGCCCTTGAGTTGCAAAAGTGTTTAGTAAATGGTGAAAATTTGATACTTAAGCCAGAATTTCCTGAACATTGTATGATATGTGGAAACTGGGAATGTAGAATTATAGTTAATTCTCTTGGTTGGAATTATATTTGTGATGAATGTGTAGAATATGCGATTAAAAAATATGATCTTAAGTAGTGTTTTTACTTTTTATTAGGAAATAATGTGCCTGAAGTTTCTATTATTATTCTATTGCTCCAATTGAGAAATAGAATATTTTAAGATATTTTACTCTGCCGTCATGCTTACAGTATGCTGGCAGCATTTCTGAATCTTATGATAATTCTGGTACCTACGGCAAATATAAATACACTGGTAAAGGACGTGACAAAGAATCAGATTATGATTATTTTACCTGTATATCCTGTGGCGGAGTGCCCGGTATTATAACAGTGATTCTGGCAGGCGGCATAGCGTAGCTCCAATGGGGATAAATATCAGGGATGGAGTCCATATAATTATGTTGGTAATAATCCTCTTAAACATATTGATCCTTTAGGAATGGATTGGTATAGTAGTGATGAAGTTGGTGGTTTTTCATGGGACGAAAATGTGACAGATCCAAAAACTTTGGCGGCGAAGTTAGGGATTACTGTTGAAGAAGCTAAAAAAAGATATAAAGGTAAAAAATTTGAGTATACCGATAGAAAATATGGGCATAGATGGTATAAGGAAAAAGGAACGATTTTCTTTAAAATGGAAGATCAGGGAAATGCCTATGCTTTCATGTGGAATAGAGTAAATTCAAATGGGCAACCGGGTCGTGAAAATGAAGGCTTGTTTACAAAGAATGGAGTTTATGTTTTAGATGATAAAAGCAAATAGTCCTGAAAAATTGGTACCTGTATACAGCGGATGTAGTATTGGCCGAGTTTCATACACACCAAGATAAGCAAGCTAATCCATCACCATCTCTTTATAACTTTGGTGATGGATGTGATTATAGTGCATCTCGGGCTTCAAATGTTCCAATATTTGAATAAGCATGGGATGGTAGCTTTTATGGTGTCGATGCTCGAAGTCGTAATAAAATGGAGACTAAAAACGCTATTTTGAGAAATATTAAGCTTGAAGTAGAAATAAAAGATTTTAGAAAATGAAATACATTATTATAATATTTTTATGTTGTTTATGTTGTTTATTCTTATATGTGATATATAGTCCAAACGATTCTACAGGAATAGTGTCTTTTAAGAATATTATAATTGATAATCCAAAATTTGATAGTGTTGTGACTTCTTATATCAAGTTAACTCCTAAATATAAAAGAGTATTCTTTCTGTCATTTGTAGATTATGACGAAGATTATTATGAGTTTTATATTGGATATACGAACAATTGTAATCCATTACCTAATTATTATCCTATAGCTGAACTTAATTATAAAAATGAAATATTTCTTGTATACTCATCAATTAGCTTTCTAGGCAAAACAAAAGATAAATTTGAATATGAAAAATATTTGAAAAAGTATTCCAATGAAGATTCTTTACATACTCGGTGTGAAGTTCCTCCATGGAAAGTTACTATTACAAAAGATAAGATAACAATAGTTCCAGCAAAAAGATTTCCAGGAAAAAAAGAAATTAAGTTGAAAGAAATTATTAGAGAAACTCCATCAACAAATGACGAAAAGTAGAATTAAGATTGTTTTTTTCTTTGACTGTGCGGTTTTTAAAAATCATAGCAGATGCTAATAAGAAACTAACGTGTAATGTATGGCATACAGTGAATTAACAAGCATTTCATTATGAATATCCTAAGAAAAAAAAGAAACTGTAAAATTATTTATGAAAACGATTTTTAGGCCAAGTGGAGACTGTAAACATTTTTGTGTAAATGGTTTTTAAGATCAAATAACATTTTTTAATCTGTCACTAAAAATAATAGATAAATGAGAAAGAACTTTGCTCTATTCCCCATCCTTCAGAAACGCCTTTATATCAAAAGTAGATTTCTGGGGAGGTAAAGTATAACGGCTGTTATAACTGGAGAGCTTTGTATAAAGCTCCTGCTTGTTTCCCGGTTGTTATGGTTTAATCTATTAGTATACGCCAAACCCTTGATGAAAAAGGCAAAGTTGTAAGTGCGCCAAATTATTATGCTTTTGGCAGCATTTCTGAATCTTATGATAATTCTTCAGTACGAATGGCGGGTACCAGGGTGCTAAAAGATGCAGGTGATAAAGTTAAGAATAGATTTTTAAATGGTGTTGGTGGAAATTTTAGTGAAAAAACAATAACTAAAATAAGGTAACAGTATGAAAGTATTTTATTTAGCTTTTCTAATATTATTGTTGTTTTCTGGCTGTCATAATTATTTAGTTCCAACACAGGGTTTAAAATATATTGAAGTCAAAGATTTTGATTCTGGAAAACTTCTTAAAAAAATCGAAAATCCAAATGAAATTGAAAAAATTATGAATGTAATTAACAATTCCAATTTTAATCCTCATGCTTTGTTGGGGAGATATATATTATTCCTAAATTATGATAATGGTAATGTTGAAAAAGTCTTTGTGAATGGTAAATCTTTTGTTTATAGGAGTAGAGTATATACTTCGGAAATGAAAGCTGAAGAAATCATTAAAAATATAATTGAAAAACCTAATAATTAGAGAAGATGTTTTTCAATTTTGGGGAGAAATAAATCATAAAGATGAGCCTGTTTTATCTCTTTATGGTAATCTCTTTAACTTCCTTCCCATTAGATAATTTTATTTTATCTACAGATACAAAGATTATTTTTGTACTGTTAAAAGAATCGCTTTTGCATAAAAACAGGGTTTGGTCTTTGGCGGCGGGGGAAGTGTTAAGCGGCAGTTTGGTTACAGGGACAGGTGTTTTTGTCCTTAATGGAAATGGGTCACGGGATATTTCTCTCTAAAAAATTTCATCACCGGGGGCAATCAAAGGTTTTCTTTATTTACAACATTTCCCGGTTTGATAGAGGCAACATCAACTCCCTTGCCGCATACAGCTTCATCAAGAAAGGACAGAATAGAAGATATTCTCTGGTTATCTTTAAAAGCATAGATTTGCCTGCTTATTTGCTGCTTTAAAGTTTTATTTTCAATGGCAAGACTGCTTGCAGTCTCTATTTTTCCCCCGTAGTTTTTAACATTACCCGATTGAAAAAGCTTAATTTAACATAGCATTCATACATGGCGCCGGATACTCTTTATAATTAGTGCAATTAATTGCACACTCATTGCAGAGTTAAGACAAAAAACGTTACAATGTAATACAAAACAGTCTGGCAATTATCTGGAAAGACTTTTCTCGCTAAAAATGAACTTACGCCGATTTTTATGCAAAAATGCCGCATTTTAATGCATGCAGGTTAAAAAAAATTGAAATTCTTCTGCTATTAAGGTATTTTTATCTTTTGCTTACTTCGGGATTTTATGAGTCAGACTCCATTAATGTCACAGTACTTCAAGATCAAAGAAGCTCACCCCGATACAATCCTTTTGTTCAGAGTAGGTGACTTTTTTGAAACCTTTGATGAGGATGCAAAACTTGCGTCAAAAGTATTAGGTATTACACTTACACGCAGGTCAAACGGCGCTGCTGATGATGTACCCCTTGCCGGTTTCCCTCATCACGCAATTGACACTTATCTGCCGCGGCTGGTACGTGCCGGTTACAGGGTTGCTGTGTGTGAACAGATGGAAAACCCAAAATTTGCCAAGGGCATAGTTAAAAGGGAAGTAGTTGAAGTTGTAACCCCGGGCGTAGCCTTTTCTGAAAAACTTCTTGATCACAAGAAGAATAATTACCTGATGAGCATTTGTATTAAAGATGACCTTGCAGGCATTTCATTTTGTGATATTTCAACCGGAGAGTTTTATACTTTTGAAGTGGCTGCAGGACAAGTTCAGCAGCAAGTTGAAACAATTTCACCGGCTGAAGTGCTGGTGCAGAAAAAAGATAAAGATTACCTGACAGATTTAATCCATAAAATTAACCCGACTGTTCGTGTTACCAAAGTAGATGACTGGATTTTTAATTTTGAATATGCCAAAGACCAGCTTGTAATGCAGTTTAAGACTGTTAACCTTAAAGGTTTTGGTGTTGAGAGCCTTATTGAAGGTATTATCTCATGCGGAGTAATACTTAATTATTTGCAGGAAACTCAAAAAACTAATCTGTCGCACCTGAACAAGGTTTCATTGTACAATCCATCGGACTATATGTCACTGGATTATTCAACAAAAAGAAACCTGGAAATTACGCTTTCAATGAGTGAAGGAAGCAGGGATGGTACGCTTATATCGATACTTGATAAAACCTGCACATCAATGGGTGCACGGCTGCTTAAAAAATGGATTACCACGCCGCTTATAAGGCTTGAACTTATTCAAAAAAGGCAGGAAAGCATTGCTGAACTGGTTCAGACAAAGATTGTGAGAAAAAATCTTTTTGATGAATTTAAAGAAATTGGGGATCTTGAAAGGCTTGTTTCAAGAGTATGTACAGGCAGGGCAAACCCCCGCGAAATTGTTGCTGTAAAATCTTCATTAAGAAAGATTCCGAAAATAAAGGAAATTCTTGCTGAAATAAATTCAAAAACACTTGTTCAGCTTCGTGACAATCTTTCGCCGCTTGAAAAACTTGTTGAGAAAATTCAAAACTCAATAGTTGATGCCCCTCCGCTGAGTATAGCTGACGGAGGCGTAATTAAAAGCGGTTTTTCTGTTGAACTGGATGAATTAAGAGATATTTCTATAAATAGCAAAACATGGATTGCTAATCTTCAGAAAACCGAAAGAGAGCGGACTGGAATTTCATCACTAAAAGTAAATTTTAACCGTGTTTTTGGTTATTATATTGAAATAAGTAATGCCAATAAAGATAAAATTCCTGATGATTATATTCGTAAACAGACCCTTGTTAATTCTGAACGATATATTACTCCTGACTTAAAATCTTATGAAGATAAAATTCTTCATGCAGAAGAAAAGATATACGAGCTTGAATCTCAGTTATTTAATGAGATTAGGCTTACAATAGCTTCTGAAGCTGAAGCAATTCAAAATAATGCACGGCTTATTGCTATGCTTGACTGTTTTGTTTCTTTTGCTGAATGTGCAGAAGAATATAATTATGTAAAGCCTGAACTGAATGACGGCGACCTTATAAATATTGTTGAAGGAAGGCATCCGGTTGTTGAAAGGATACTTCCCCCGGGTGAAAAATATACATCAAACAGCTGCCTGCTTAACAGTACCAGGGAACAGATTATTATTCTTACCGGCCCTAATATGGCTGGTAAATCAGTATTTTTAAGGCAGGTAGGTTTAATTGTGCTGCTGGCGCAGATTGGCTCATTTGTTCCGGCAAAACAGGCGGTTATAGGAATTGTTGACCGTATTTTTACGAGGGTCGGCGCCAGTGATAATATAACTGCCGGTGAAAGTACCTTTCTTGTTGAGATGCAGGAAGCTGCAAATATTTTAAATAACTCAACCTGCAAAAGCCTTATTCTGCTTGATGAAATAGGGCGGGGCACAAGTACATTTGACGGAATATCTATAGCGTGGGCTATTACGGAATATCTGCATGAGAATACTGATGCATCAGGAGGCGGGCCCAAGACATTGTTTGCAACGCATTACCATGAATTAAATGAAATGGCAGAAATATTTCCCAGGATAAAAAATTATAAAGTAGAAGTCCGAGAGTATGATGATAAAGTGATATTTCTCCATAAAGTAAGCTCAGGCGGCGCTGACCATTCCTATGGAATACAGGTTGCGCAGATGGCAGGCCTTCCAAGGTTTGTTACAAACAGGGCCAAGGAAATACTCCAGAATCTTGAAAGCAAGGAACTTACTCCTTATGAAGTGAAGAAAGAAAAACTTAAGAAATTTAAGCATGAGGATGAAAACCAGATAAGCCTTTTTGAGGTTGTTGATGATAAGCTGAGAAAAGAAATTACAGATATTGAAATAAATAATCTTACGCCTATTGATGCGTTGAATAAACTTAGTGAATTGAAGAAAAAAGTAGCTGATTCGAACTAAGTGCCTGTTGGATTTAAATTACTGACACAGCAGAGGTAATAATATATATGAAAAATAAACTGATATTTACAGGAATTGCTCTTGCAGTTATAGCTGTTATAGTTTTAACTACTAAAAACAATAATTATTCTGCTGAACAAAAAAAGTATATAGCTTCTGTTCAGAGCGAAAGGGCTGAAAAAGATGATTATATGAAAAATGATCCTTCTTCACCTTTCAACCAGGATTCAAATGCTCATTTTTCGCCTTTAAAATATTTTGATGTAAATCCGGATTTTGCCTTTAAAAGCAAACTTTATGAATATAAAGTTAAGGATACTGTAAGGATATTCGGGACAAAAGGAGAAGAGAGGAAAGCTGTTAAATACGGTTATGTAATTATAAAACATAATGGCAAAAACTATAAAGTAAAAGTATATAAAGGCACAAGCCGAAGCGGTGAAGAGTATTATTCTATCTGGTATACAGATAAAACTACAGGTAATGTTACATATGGAGTTGGCAGGTACCTGGATTTTGAACTGAATCCTGATAAAGATTATGTTTACACAATAGATTTTAATAAATCATATAATCCTTATTGTGCATACAGTGCAAGATTTTCATGTGCTGTTCCTACTAAGGAAGATCATATTGATATGGCTGTTGAAGCCGGTGAGAAAAAATTTCATTAATATAAACGGAGCTTGTCGTGGTAATTGTTTTGGAGAAAAATATCCAGGATAAAAAACTGGAAGATATTATCAAGCACCTGGAGGATTTTGGATTTGCAGTTCATAAATCAACAGGAGTTGAGCAGATAGTCCTGGGGGCAATCGGAGTTAAACCTGATTTTGATATCAGAAAAGTAAAAATTCTGGACGGGGTTGCCGAAGTATACAGGATTACTGAACCATATAAACTGGCAGGCAGGACATTCCGTAAAGAAAATACAGAGATAAAAATTAAGGATGTTGTTATTGGCGGCAATGAAGTAGCAATGATGGCCGGTCCCTGTTCTGTTGAAAACGAAGAACAGATTATGATAGCGGCTGAACTTGTGCATAAATCAGGCGCTAAAATATTAAGAGGGGGCGCATTTAAGCCCAGAACTTCACCTTATTCATTCCAGGGATTAGGCGAGGAAGGCCTTAAGTTACTAAGAAAAGCGGCTGATAAATATGGACTGCTTGTTATAACCGAGGTAATGGAATCCAGCCAGATAGATTTAATTGCAGAATATACTGATATCTTCCAGGTTGGGGCGCGCAACATGCAGAATTTTTCATTATTAAGAGACCTTGGTAAAACAACCGTTCCGGTAATGCTTAAAAGAGGGCTTGCCGCTACAGTTGAAGACTGGCTGATGTCTGCTGAGTATATTTTAGCAAACGGAAATTCAAGTGTTATGTTATGCGAAAGAGGAATAAGGACATTTGAAACTTCTACCCGTAATACATTTGATCTTTCGGCTATCCCGGTTGTACATAACAGGAGCCATTTACCTGTAATTGCTGACCCTTCGCATGCAACCGGAATAAGGGATAAAGTACTTCCCATGGCACGTGCGGCAGTTGCAGCCGGCGCTGATGGTATTATGGTTGAGGTTCATCATGATCCTGATAAAGCATTATCTGACGGGCCGCAGGCTCTTCTACCTGAACAGTATCTTGAACTGATGCGCCAGGTAAGAGAAATTGCCAAAGTTATAGGCAGGGCAATGTAGGTATTAGTCCTGTTTTCAGGCGGTGTTTCTATATGCGGCTTGAAGCCGCTGTTAATAAATATTTTATACATTGATTTTACCTGTGGAATAAATGGAACAGGATAATAAATCCGGAAGTATACAACCGGGCATAAATATATCTATTATTGGGCTTGGACTGATGGGCGGGTCACTTGCCAAAGCGTGGAAGAACAGTGACAGCCGGGTTTTTATTACAGCTTTTGACAGGGAAAATGTACTTGATTCAGCCCTTAAACAAAAAGTTATTGACAGAAAAGCTTTATCGGTAAAAGATGCCTGTGATTCTGATATAATCTTTCTTTGCCTGCCAACAGACCAGTCTTTACTGGTTCTTGAGCAGATTGCCCCGGCAGTAAAAGAAGGAACTCTTATAACAGATATTGCAGGTGTTAAAAGCGCTTTTGAAGTGGAATGGAACAGGCTTAAAAGCAGCGGAGAGTATATAGGCGGGCACCCGATGACCGGCAAGGAGAAGGGTGGATTTGAAAATTCGGACCCTTTACTTTTTGAAAATGCTGTTTATATATTATCAGATAAAAAGATTGAATCAGCTAAATATAATATACTGGTTAACCTTATTACACTGCTTGGTGCCAGGATAAAATTTCTGGATCCATTTTTGCATGATGAAATTATTGCCAATGTAAGTCATTTGCCGCAGTTATTATCAGTTGCACTTGTAAATTCTGCGGCATTAACCAAAGGCGATACTAATTATCTTGATTTTGCTGCGGGTGGTTTCAGGGATATGACAAGAATTGCTTCAAGCAGTTTTGATATTTGGGAACCGGTAATAAAAAACAATAAAGACAGTATATTAAAAGCGCTTGATAATTTTGAACATAATATTAAACTGATAAAAGAAAATATTATATTGGGAAATTATGAGACTTTAGCTCATTGTTTTGAGTCATCAAGGGCTAAAAGAGATGAAATACCAAAAAACACGAAAGGTTTTATTAATCCGCTGGTTGATTTATTTGTTTTTGTAAAGGATGAACCAGGTGTGTTAAGTAAACTTACCGGCATTTTATCAGAAAATGATATTAATATTAAAGATATGGAGCTCCTAAAAATTCGTGAAGGTACAGGCGGTACATTTCGTATCTCGTTCGAATCAGCGCGTGAAGCTGAGATGGCTTCAAAGTTAATTGAAGAAATAGGTTTTAGAATAAAGTAAAACTTGTATTTATAATAATTACTGTAATAATTCGGGAAATGATCGTTTAGTGATGAGTAAATTTTATTTTTTTATTTGTGTCCTTTCTTTCTTTTGTATATCAGTTTTCGGACAGACTAATCCAACCGGAATTGAAATTAAAAAGTCATATTATCCTAATGGAGTTATTGAGACTGAAGGGGAGTACCTGTTAAATAAACTAAATGGCAAGTATAAAGAATACTATCCAAACGGGAAACTATGGAAAGAATGGAATTTTGTTGACGGAAAAGAAGATGGTATTGCTACCTGGTATTTTGAAGACGGCAAAAAAAGTATTGAATGGAATTATGTTCAGGGCGTAAAGCAGGGCAAATCAATCTGGTATTATGAAACAGGAGAACTCTGGGCTGAGCAGAATTTTGTTAACGGAACTCTTGACGGTACTACATATACATATTACAAAACCGGCGAGCTGCAGGGCGAATGGAATTATGTTAACGGGCAGCTTCAAAACGTTTCCAAAACTTTTTATAAATCAGGCAAGATTGAGGTTGAAAGAAGATTCCTTAATAATATTCAGAATGGTATAACACGTGTTTACCATGATAATGGTGTTGTTGCACTTGAAGCTATGTTTATAAACAACAAGATTGAAGGGCAGGTTAAGCTTTATGATATGGGAAACAGCCTGCGTGTTCTTGATGAATATAAAAACGGCGAGCTTGTTAACCGTAAGAAATATGATTTCCAGGGAAAATTTGAGGGAGAAGAAAAAGCAGACCGCTCCTATTTCCCTGAAGGTACCATGAAAGAGGAAGCTGATATTGTTGATGGGAAAAAACAGGGCTTCCTGAAAAGGTATTATGAATCAGGCTACCTGAAAGAAGAATGGGCATATAATAATAATATTCCTGATGGTGATTTTTTTACATTCTATGAAGGCGGGATAATAAAATCAGAAGCTTCTTACAATAAAGGCATTCAAAAAGGAATTATCCGGAATTATTATCCTAACGGGCAGGTTGAATCAGAGTATTATTGTGAAAACAATATTAAAAATGGTATGGCGCTTCAATATTATGAAAATGGCAATCTTAAAGCTACTTTCAGGTATATCTCTGATGTTATTAATGGCGAGTATTTAACTTATTATGAAAATGGCCTGATTGAATCAAAAGTAACATACCAGAATGGCGAGCCGCGCGGTAAAAAAGTTTATTACTTTAAGAATAATACTATCAGGCAGGAAGAAAACTACTACGACGGAAAACTTGACGGTTATCTTAGAGAATACTTCTCTAACGGTAAATTAAAGCGTGAAGAATACTACCGTGATAATGTACTTAAAAGCCGTAAGGAGTATGACCAGAAAGGCATACTTACTTCTACTTTCGGTTATTAGCAGTATTGAGGTATACAATTTCCGGCGGCTAAAGTATTCTATGTTGAAATTATTTCAGCATTCATTTACATTTCACAATTAACAATAAAAAAAGAGTTTAAATGAAAGAACGGAAGAAGTTTACTGTAGGTGCCCTGCAGATGTCATTTGAAAAGAATCCTGATAAAAATCTTAAAAAAGCTGTATCATGGATTGAAAAAGCTGCTAAGGGCGGAGCAGAAGTAATTTGTTTACCCGAATTGTTTCGTTCACAGTATTTCTGCCAGCAGGAAGACATAAAATACTTTGACCTTGCTGAAACTATCCCGGGCCCGTCTACTGAAGCCATCGGGAAAGCTGCACGTAAAAATAAAGTTGTTGTAGTTGTTCCTTTGTTTGAAAAAAAAGCTGCCGGGCTTTATTATAACAGCGCTGCAATTGTTGACACTAATGGGGAAGTGGCAGGGCTTTACAGGAAAATGCACATTCCTGACGACCCGGCATATTATGAAAAGTTTTACTTTACTCCCGGTGACCTTGGTTATAAGTCATTTAAAACCAAATACGGTAACATTGGTACACTTATTTGCTGGGACCAGTGGTACCCGGAAGGTGCACGCCTTACTGCTTTGCGCGGTGCAAGTGTTTTGTTTTATCCTACTGCAATTGGCTGGCATCCTTATGAAAAGGCAGAACATGGAAAAGCCCAGTTTGAAAGCTGGCAGACTATTCAGCGGGGGCATGCAATCGCTAATGGGGTATATGTAGCTGCTGTTAACCGTGTAGGGCTTGAAAAACAGGTAGAAGATTCTCCCGGTATTGAGTTTTGGGGGCAGTCATTCATTGCTGACCCACAGGGAGTTATAATTGCACAGGCATCCGCTGATAAAGAAGAAATTCTATACGCTGATGTTGACCTTGACCGTATTGAGTATATCCGCAGAAACTGGCCTTTCTTCCGTGATAGAAGAATTGACTCATACACAGGTATAGACAAACGTTATATTGAAGAATAGAATAATAAATATGAATAAAACAGTTAATAAGATTTCTAAAAAGAATAACAGTCCGGTTTTAACACCTACTCAACTATCATATTCAATTCCTGCTGAATGGGAGAAACATGAAGCCACATGGATTGGCTGGCCTCATAATGAAGAAGACTGGCCGGGAAAAATTACCCCGATACCATGGGTCTATGGAGAAATGGTAAGGCGGATTGCCGAAGGTGAAAAAGTAAGGATAATAGTTGAAAATAAAGCACATGAAGCAGGCGCAGTAAAAGTGCTTAAAAATGTTGGAGCAAACCTGAAGAACGTACAGTTCTACAGGCTTAAAACTGACCGGGGATGGTTGAGAGATTCTGGCCCGGCATTTGTTAAAAAGAAAGGAAATGTTGCCCTTTCTGCTTTTACTTTTAATGCATGGGCAAAGTACGATAATTACAGGAAGGATCAGAAAATACCTAAATTAATTTCTGAGTCACTTAAACTTAAAAAATATGATGTTGTTTATAACAGTAAACCAGTTGTTCTTGAAGGCGGGAGTATAGATATAAATGGCAAAGGTACCCTGATTACTACAGAAGAATGCCTTATGGATGCTAAAAAGCAGGTGCGTAATCCCGGTTTTGAAAAACAGGATTATGAAAAAGTATTTAAAGAATATCTTGGCATTAAAAATACTATCTGGCTGGGAAAGGGGATTGCCGGAGATGATACACATGGCCATGTGGATGACCTGTGCCGGTTTGTAAATAAGAATACTTTGCTTCTTGTCCAGGAAAAAAATAAAAAAGATGCCAATTATTATAATCTGAAAGAAAATAAAGAACGGCTTCAGGATGTTTGCCTGCAGAATGGCAGCAAACCGGAAATAGTGGAACTGCCTATGCCATCTCCGCTTTATTTTATGGGAGAAAGGCTTCCGGCAAGTTATGCTAACTTTTATATATCTAATGCATGTGTTCTTGTTCCGACATTTAATGATGTGAATGACAGAACAGCGCTGGGTATTATTTCAGAGCTTATAACAGACCGTCCTGTTATAGGTATTCATGCAGTTGATTTGGTTTGGGGGCTTGGAACTATCCACTGTCTCACTCACGAACAGCCGACCGCAAAATAATTTAATTTTCAGGGCAACCTCAGAGTCCGGAGGTTGTCCCTGTATCTTATCTTAAACTATTGAATCCGTTTTAAATGTGGATGTGCTTTGTGGATTTTGTTTTTGATGTATTTCAAACGCCACAATAATATTATTATACCCGCGACAAGCAGTGCACATAACTGAAGTATTTCAGGAACGACATCATTTAGTCCGGCGCCATACTCTACTATTCTAATATATGCCCTGAAAAATGGAGTAATAGGTATTATTTGTGAAATATAAACCAGTATGTCCGGCATTGCTGAAGCAGGCCAGGCATAGCCTGAAATAAAGAATACCGGGTATGATGTAAAAGCCATTACCTGCAGGGCAAACATTTTTTGTTTAAGAAATGTTCCGGCAATAAAAAAATGTACAAGTATGGTAAACAAAAATAAAACTGTGAATGAGAGCAGTGCGGCAAGGCTGCCAGCAAAATTTACACTAAAAATTCCGAACTGTACTGTGTAAAAGAAAAAGGCAAAAGTAAATGCAATAAGAAAGTAAAAAATTGCCTTGCCTCCCATTATTGCGGGGAGATTAAACCTGCCGGTTCTGTAGAGCGATTTAAATTTACTTTCTTCATATTCCTTGGCAATACTTTCTGAAAAGCCCATTAAAAGTGTTTGCTGTAAAATTAAAATAAACAAACCCGGAAGTATAAAATCACCATAGCTGGCAGTTGAATTTCCTACATAACGTAAATCATCTTTAAGCGGTTCTGCCATATACCTTGCCTGCTCTGTATTAAACCCTTTAAGGTTAAAAATTTTGGAGCGGGTTTTCTGTGCGTAATCAATCAGTACCTCATTAATTGCTTTGTTTATATCATTAGAAGGCATGAACCTGTGAGTATTCAGGAGCAGTTTTATTGTGGTGCCGTTCCGTAAAAGCATATCATGAGCAAAACCGTCAGGAATATAAACAACTCCCTGAATTTTATCTTCATGCAGCAAATCTCTGGCTTTTTCAAAGCTGCTGACTGTTCCTTTTACTGAAATCATCTGGCTTGCATCAATATATCTTGTTAATTCTGCAGATTCAGCTGAATGATCATAGTCAATTACGGCTATTGGAATTTCAATTTCGGTTTTAAGTATATAAAATGAACCATAAAGAAAAGTATATATGAGGGGAGCAAATATAATAATAGAGATAATATCAAAATCTTTTTTGATTCTTCTTAACTCCCGGTTAAAAACTCTCCATCCTAATGTTAATATTTTTTTCATCTTTACTTAACCGGCAAAATTTTCTTTAACTTTAATCTTAGTGCAATGTAACTTACAAGGAAACCAGCAGCGCCAAAAGCTCCCAGAATAAGAACTTCCGGCAAAGTATCAGCAAAAGGCAGGTCCATCATATAAATTTCCATAAGCCCTTTAAGGAAATGTGTATAAGGTATTAACATTCCAATATGCTCATGAATTGAGGGCATTCCCCATAATGGGAAAGTCAATCCGCTGTAAAGAAATGAAGGCGTAATTATAAAAAGTGTGACTTCAGTTGCCATCATTTCTTTGCCTACAATTAATGAAATTGCGGTGCCTGTGAAAAATATACAGCAAGCAAAAAACAATGTGAACAATACTGCCCCGGGTATGTTATTCCCAAAATCGATATTCATCAGAGGAAATATTATACATATCATAAGCAGAATATTTACAAAGTAAAAAAACAGGTGCGGGAAAGCTCTTCCGGCAAGTATTCTGAAAGCTGAGTACTTAGCTGTTTCAGCTATTTCATTAAATGAATTTTTTACTGATGTATTGTTATATAAAGTAGATGAAACCAGCATTATTATCATTGAAAGAGCAAATGTAGTAAGGGCAGGCACAAGGTATTTTGAATAACTGTAATTAGAGTTATACAGAACCTGGGTTTCCACTTTTATTGGATTTATAATACCCATTGCCTGATCACCAGTAAGCCCGGCTGAACGAAGTTTTTTTAATAGTGCACCGGCAGAGACAGTTTTAATTATTTTTAGTCCGTCATTAAGAAGATAGTTGTTCTTAATAATATTAGTACTGTTAATGTATAAAACAATACTTGCCTGTCTTCCTGCTTTTACAGTTTCATCAAGCCTTTCCGGTAAGTATAAAGCCCCGTCAATATGCCCCTTTTTGAACTCTCTTTTAATTTCATCAACTGAGCTGAGGTACTTTACTATTTTGATAGCAGAAGATGATTCATAATATTTTATTATTGTATGTGAGAGTTCACTATCGTTAAAATCAACAACTGCAATTGGCAGTTCATGAACAAGAGAGCCTTTGTATATGGCCGAGAAAATCAGAAATAATGTAACCGGCAAAGCAATATAAAAAAATATTGTTGCTCCTGATTTTCGTATCCTGTCAAATTCTTTTTGTATTACTTTTATAATTGCGAAATTTTGCATTATCGGATCAGAATTTAATATTAACTGTCATTCCCGGCCTTAAACCAGTTACTCTGTTTACTGGCTTTATCCTTACCTCAAAAGTTTTAAGGTCAAAATCGCCCTTCTGATTTGTAGGTTTCCAGTTGGCAAAATCTGCCATTGCCGCAATATATGATACTTTAAAAGTTGCTGTTGTATTATTTAATGCAGGTATTTTACCATTCAGTTCATCGCCAACTTTTAATCCTTTTACCATATCTTCTCTTAACTGCAAAGTAACCCACTGGTCATCAAGCTGAAGGACACTAAAAACAGGGTAGCCGCTGGAAATTATTTCTCCGGCATCTGATATACATTTCTGAACTTCGCCGTCAACAGGACTCTTTATATATAATTCATCATGATATACCTGAACTTCCTTATATCCGTTTTCAGCCTGGTAAAGAAGGTTTTTTGCCATTTCTTTTTCTTCGTACCTGGTGCCTTTTATAACCATGTTATACTTAGCTTCAGCTGCATCCATTTGTTCACGGGCAGCTTTATACTGAAACTCATACTGGTCTTTTTCCTGAGCAGAAATAAGGCTGTCGGCGTACAGGTTGCTCATCCTTTTCCATGTTTTTTCAGCAAGGTCATACTGGTGTTTTGCCTGATGATACAATTTTTCTACTGCTTCCTTTTCTTCAGGGCGTGCACCGTTCAAAGCCATTTCGTACTTGTATTTTGCAGCTTCCATCTGCCCGAATGTCTGCTCCAGTTTTGCATCCATTTCACGGCTTTCAAGTTTTGCCAGAATATCGCCTTTTTTTACTATGCTTCCTTCAGTAACAAAAAGGCTGTCAATTCTTCCGGGTACTTTTGAAGCAACGTCAATTTCTTTTATTTCTACCAGTCCGGTAACAAATTTCTCTTCCGGTTTACTGGCGTTTACTATCAGGTATATTGCAGAAATAAGTATTATTGCTGCAGGTACTATTAATAATATTTTTTTATTCAGATTCATGTTCATTTTATAAACTCCTTCTGTTCCATACAGATAACATTTTTTCAGGTTCACCTGAAGCATTATAAAGGTTTACAAGTGACTTATAGTAGTCGTATATAGCTGTCTTATTATCTATTGCCGCCTTTTCAAATGAAAGGTGAGCATCAATTACTTCCAGTGAAGTACCAAGCCCGGTTTCAAAACGCTTGTCATTAAGCCGTAAATTTTCTTTTGCAAGATCAATTATTTTTCCGGTTTTTCTGTACTTATCAGTAGCATTCAAAACATCTTTATAAGTTTTAGAAACAAGCAGGCATATTTTAGATTCTGTATCTTCCTGCAGATATTTAACTTCATCCTCCAGGTGAGAGGCCGCCTGCAGTTTACTGTAATCTTTTAACCCATTAAACAGGTTAAATGATGCCTGAACTCCAACTACCCAGCGCGGTTCAAGCGCTGACAGGTATTCAGGATATAATTCATATTTACCAAAGGCAGCAACTGAAGGAAGAAAAGCACTTCTTTCAATATTATATTTTTCTGAAGCAGCTTCTTTCTTATAAGACAGCAGTTTCAGGATTGGGTTGTTTGCAATGGCTGCTGTTTTTATTACCTCAACAGAGTCAGTAAAGTCTGAATATATAAGTGAATCAGATATCGAAACCGGGCTTTCTTCAGTAACACCCAAAGAGTTTTTCAAAGCAAGCATTGCCACTTCAAGGTTATTTCTGTCACTGCTGAGATTATTTTCTGCATCAGCCACAGCCACTTCTGCACGCAGCAGGTTATAATTTGCAATAAGTCCTTCTTCGAGCATCCGCTTTGCCCTGTCGCGGTGTTTTGTCACTCCTGCAAGAACTTCTTCTCTTGTTTTAATTACATCCTTAAGCAGTACAACGGTTAAATAATTCTGTACAGTTTCGGTAACAGCAGCATTTTTTACCTGCTTAAGGTCAGCTTCAGCAGCTTCCTTTTCCGCAGAAGTAAGTTTTTTGTAAGACCATATTTTACCGCCGGTAAATATAGGCTGGACAAGTGTAAAAGCTGCAGACTTATAATCCTGTTTTTTTAAGGTAGCCTTGAATTCCGGCAAAGCCGTATTCAATGTTGATGTTGCCTGGCTAAGTACGGCAGCTTTATAAGCATCTGAAAGAGGCTGGCCTGTTGTTAACATGCTTGAAATGTTTGCGAAATTAACACTGTTGCTTGCCTGTATTTGTATGATTGCATCCCTGATAGGGGAGAGATCCATTACCAGCGGATCATTCATGTGGTTATAACTTCCGGTAAGATTTAGTGTTGGTAAGAAGTTACCAAATGCTTCCATATCCTGGTAATCTTTTTGCGAAAGCTTTTCCTCATATTCTTTTATTTTACTGTTGTTCTTTAATGTCAGCTCAATTGCTTCGGATAAAGTCATATCCTGCGGCTTTGCTGTTGAGGATATCAGCAAAACCAAAAGCATTGTGCATAACAATTTGCATACATTTTTGAACATAATTATCCCTAATAATGAACTTTAATTCATTATTTATTATTATAAAGCTAAAATACCCTTTTTTAATATAAATTTTACGTTTTGTCTAACTACGTTAAGCCTGTATTCGTTTGAATCCTGTGCCCACAAATCAAGCAGGTTTCTTATTCCGCCAAGAATAAAATTCCTGAAGACCTTTGTATCCAGGTTTGGATTAAAAGAACCATTTTTAATGCCGTCATCAATTATTTTTTCGCCAAGCGTAAAAAACTGTTTATAATACGTGAACTTATCTCTTCCATATTTTTGAAGCAGGTAGTTTTGTTCATTAACAAACACTATAGTAAGGTGAGGGTTTTCAATAAAAATATCAAAGTTTGTATCAATCATTGCGTCAAGTTTTTCAATCTCTGTTAAATCGTGCCTTGAAATAATGCTTTCAACTTCATTTATCATCTCTTCCCATAGGTTTTCAAATATTTTTATAAGTATTTCTTCTTTGTTCTTGAAATACAAATAAATACTTCCGGTTGCAACACCGGCTTTTTCTGCAATACTTGAAATTTTTGAGTTATGAAATCCATCCCTGGCAAATATTTCAATTGCTGCTTCTTTTATGTCTTTTTCTTTATTGCCTTCTTTTAATCGCATGTTATTAATAATTATTACTGAATGACGATTCAAAAATAATAGTTATTATATTATTATCGCAAGAAAAATCTTCAATTTTAATTGCCAAAAGATAATAATTGTTATAGTATATCGCTTTTCGAAATTCAATTTCTTGTTTATTAAAATGGAAAATAATTATAGTACTTAATTAAAAAATGGATACTAAATTTTAATATTTATTTCTATTTTTTATTATTCAAATTGTTTTATATGAATATCCAAATGTTAATAGCTTTTGCTGCCGGTATGCTTGTACTGGCTGCAACACCCGGCCCTGGGGTCTTTGGTGCAATTTCCAAAGCCTTGCATGAGGGTTTTGGTGCCGCACTTGTTTTTATTACCGGGCTGGTATTAGGCGATACTATTTTTTTCCTTCTAGCTCTGGGAGGAATGTCGGCCATTTCCAGGGCAATGGGTGATCTGTTTTTTATAATAAGGGCAGCAGGGGGTATTTACCTGGTATATCTTGGAGTTAAAATGTTCCGCTCAGGTTCATTTTCCGGCAATACGAACAAACGTTCTGAAAAAAGCAGAGTTAAAACCTTTGCAGGGGGATTTCTTCTTACCCTTGGTAATCCCAAGCCAATATTGTTTTATGCCAGTGTTCTTCCAGCTATTATTGATTTGAAGAGAGTGCATTTTCAGGATGCCGTCTTTATGATTGCCATAATTGTATCAGTTTCTTTTATAGTCATAGGACTATACAGCTATGCTGCAAGTCTTTCAGGCCAGTTTATTTCCAAAGCTACTGCTCAAAAGAAGGTTAATAAAACTGCCGGATTAATTATGTGTGCAACAGGAACATATCTTTGTTTAAGAAAGTAACAGAATTTGCATTTTGGTAAATAAAAGTATTGTAGTGCAAATATTTGGAACTAAAAACGTCTCATTAGACGAACTTTGTTATCTTCAAAAGAAAAATTACAGCGCATTCTGAAGTGCTGTTAGTTCAGGGTATATAATATTAAATATTGTCCAAAATATCCGAATATCTTTTATATACCCCAATTAAATCTTATTGCTTTGAAATTTTGTCTGGAATCGTTAGTTTTAAAAGGCCGATTGATTTAAAGAAAGTTTTTAAATACCTCTCTTTACAAAATCATATTATTCTACGAAAACCAGACCTCTGGTCCGCTGTAACTGGGGCATGTCTTAATAAAGGAACTATATTTTAATGTCGTTTGAGAACCTTGAAATAATAAAACCGATACTAAATACTCTTAATTCTGAAGGATATAATACTCCCACTGAAGCACAGTGTAAGATAATTCCTGCTGTTTTAGCAGGCAAAGACCTGCTCTGTTGTGCTGCTTCCGGTTCTGGTAAAACTACTTCCTATGTGATTTCTATTCTTCAAAAATTATTTTCTGATGATAATACCAGGTTAATTCACAGGATTAAAACTCTTGTAATTGTTCCGGATGCTGAAACAGCGGGTAAAACTAATGATATTTTTTCAGTTTATAATAAAAAAACAAAATTAAAAAGTACGGTAATTCCTGAAGGCCTTACTGAAAAAAAACAGGTGAGTAAATTAAACAAAGGTTTTGATATTCTTGTAACACATCCTGGCAGTTTATCAGGTATACTAAACCAGGGGTATTTGGATCTTAATGCTCTTCAAATTCTGGTACTTGATGACGCTGATATAGTGGACAATCTGGGATTAACAGATTCTGTAAAGCAGATACTTACATGCATTCCTTCTGAGAGGCAGACTTTATTTTTTGCTTCCGCCATGTCACCTGAAATTAAAAAAAATGCTGATTCTATGATTAAAAAACCTGTTAAAGTTGAAATAAAACCCGAACCTGAAATTAATGATATAAAAGGCCAGGCTGTTTTTTATGTTGGTAAAAAAAATAAAAAAAGTCTTTTGCTTTATTTATTCCGACATCTTAAAGTTGATTCAACTGTAATTTTTACAAAAACCAAAAGTACAGCTGAGCGCGTTGCCAAAGCACTTGAGGGTGAAGGCATATCTTCTTTTGTTATTCATGGAAGTAAATCTAAAGGCCTTTCTTCTGAAACTCCTGATGATTTTAAATCAGGAAAGATTAAAGTTCTGGTTGCTGATGACGCAGCTGCGCCGGAACTAAATATAACCGGCCTTTCTCATGTTTTTAATTATGATATCCCTGAAATTGCTGAAAACTATATTGAACGCATTGGCCGCACCGGTAATGATGGCTTTAGCGGAACTGCTGTTTCTTTTTGTGATAAGGATGAAATAAAATACATTGATGAAATAGTTAAGTTTCTTAATATGTCAATTCCTGTCATAGAAGAACATCCATTTAAAGCAGATTTTGCTCCTGTGAAGACGACTGATGACAAAAAAAATAAAAATATAATAAAGCCGCAGACAACAACTGATACAGCAAACGAAATTAACTCCTTGAAAAATGATATAAAAACTATTCCATCAGAAAACAAAAAATACTATAGATTTAAAGACAAAAAACATAACCCTGGTGATAAACCTAAACAGGCTGTCACTCCATCTGCGGCAGAACAATTAAGTATCTTTCCGGCTAAAGAAACTGAAACTATACAAAGGGAAGAAATTTTACCAACACCAGAAACTGCTGCAGCGGAAATAAAACCTGCTCAGGATAAAAAGATAAATGTCCCCTCAAACAAGCCTCAGTTTGAGAAAAGGAATTTCCAGCCTTCCGGTAAAAAACTTTTTCATAAAAAGAAAAAATATTCCCACGACAACAGAAGAAATTTTGATAAAAAACGCCAGCAGCAGGAACCAAAACACAATTCGGACAAAATAAACCCTGTGGTTGATAACAGAAGCACGTCTGAATTAAAGAGTCTTGAAATTGCTAACCGTATGTATAACCGTAATCAAAATAAATATGGTAATAATACTGAAAGGCAAATAAGCAAAGTATGGACAGACCATGAAGAGTTTATTTCGATAGGGTATAAGCACGAAAAGAAGAATACACCGGGCAAAAGCGGCAGTAATTCCTATAATGGAAATAACCACCATAAGCACGGAGGTAAAAATTCTTTTGGCCATAAAACGTGGCAGGGTTTTGACCGCAATGGAACTAATCAGAAATTTGACAATTCTAAAAAGAAAGATTCAGGCACATTTAATAATACTGATTCTAACGGCAATTCTAATTTTAATAGCAAAAACTCTTTTCATAGCAGTAATAACCAGCAAAACAAAAAGAAAAAATTTACTTATAACAAAAACAAATGGAAGAAGTAGGTGTTTTAGTATCTTTTCCCCAGTTATATAAACAGACAGTATAAAATTTTTTATTTTAAAAATAAAATATAATACAGTTAACAGAATTAAAAATCCCGGCCTGCAACTTTTACTCTTTCAACTTTTGTTACCAAATAATTCCACTGTTTTTTTTCAAAAAAAAAGAAAACAAATTAATATATTTAGCTAAATGTTTAATGCATAATAAAGTATTCATGCCGGATGCATAAAAATGATTTTTTAATATTTTTTTTACATAATGTTGACATTGCTGTACATAGATGTTTATATTTATGCGGAAACTCACTCTAACTTTAAATCTTTAATTATTATTTTTATAAAAATTAATATTATCTGAGGTATTATGAATATAATTAAAATCTTTTCAGCTTTAGTTTTACTGTCTGTTCTATTTCTACTTCCTGTTTCTGTCCAGGCTCAAACTGCAGATTCCACAACACAAACTACCAGCGTAGCTGCGCAGGCTTCTGATACAACAAGTGCTGATACTTTAAGTCAAAAGAGTATAGATGAATTACGTAAGGATCTTGCTGAGACAAACAAACAGTTTTCTGCTATAAGAAGAGAAGCGTTAAAAGATGCTGCGGTGAATGAAATATCTGAAAAGTGGAATAAAAAATTAGATTCATTAATGCTTGCACAGGATCCCACTACTAAAGATAGATTTGCACAGAGGGATCAAATTGCTGCTGATTTTGAAAAAGCCCGTAAGGAAAATAAAAAAGAAGACATGCAAAAAGCACAGTTAGCTTATAAGGATGTAATGCTTGAAATTCAGAAAATTCAGCAGAAAGTACTCGAAGATGACAGTCTTAGAACTGAATACCAGGGTGTTGAAGATGCTATTATGAATAAAATGGTTGAGATTAATCCCCAGGCTCCAGAGTTAAAAAAGAAAATTGAGGATATTTCAGCAGCAATACGCAGCAAATAATAATTACTTGTCGGTTTCTCTTCAGCTGACAGTTGTAACTTGCCGGCTGAAGAGAAGTCTTTTTTTCTTCCTGCCTTAATTCAATACATTGTTTATTTTGCAAACCAAACCAGATTATTTTCCGGGAATAAATTAAAAGTATGCCGGGAAGCCTTTCTTTTTAGAAACAACAGCAAAAAACTGTAATAAGTTGCTAAAACTGCTTTTTTTGTTATGAAATTTGTTAGAATAGCATATATTTAAACCAGTATTTTATTTTACATATTTCGATGAAAAAACTTGTTATAATCCTTTCGTTTTTAATCATATCCACAGATTTGTATTCTCAGGAAAGCTTTAATTTTGACCTGTTTAATGTATCATTAAACGGACAGTTATTGCAGGTGAAGGGGAACAGTGGAGAGAACCTCTATTCTTATAAATTTCATAACCCTTCTATTTCAGAATATGATCTTGACGAAGATGGTGTTAATGAATTACTGGTACTTGACTCAACAGGGGTTAACCGTAAACCTTTTTATACACTATACTTATACAATACAATTGATTCTTTCTATCTTATAGATTCTATTCTGTCTGGCTCTACCGAACCTACAGAGCAGCAGTCTGATGAAACCGGCGGAATTATTATTGTATCAGGGAATGCAGATTTTGAAAAATTTAACACTGATCCCAACCCTGATTTCCTATTCCTTCCGGTTAATTGCTGGAAATATGACGGCGATAATCTTTTCCAGGTTAATGATGAAGTTTATAACATCTATGAATCCCAGATAGATGATATAACTGAAACAATTGATGAAGCTTTTGAGGATGGTAAAAAAGACTGTGAAACCAGCAAAAAGCTCAAATCTGCTATAGCGGCTGTTTTCTCAGATTGCATTAATGCGGGAGATAAATCCATTGCTTCGCATTTTGTAAAGAATTATTATTTCTGTGAAGATATTAATCAGTTTTTACAGGAATTAAATTCTTTAACAAAAGCGGAAGAAAACGCATCTGAGTGATTTATTAACCCATTAATAGTTTAACCACCATAAAAAGGGGGAGCTTTGAAATCTTTATTGAGTGTTGTTTTATCATTGTTGATAATAATTAGCCTGTCTGCGCAAGATATTGAAATAAAAAGCCTTAAAGCATATACCGGAAGTGAAAACCAGCTTCCGGTTTATACGGGTATAGAAGAAAAACTGGTGATTGAATTTGATATTCAGTCTGAATTTATTCCTAATCTTAATATAGTATTCAGGTATTGCGACAAAAACTGGAAGCCTTATGAAACCCCGTTTCTTCAGAATATAGGGCAGAATATCTATTACAATATAGATGTGAACAGGCTTCCTCAAACTGTAGAAGATGCAAAATACCATTACCGGGATGGCTTTCCGGACAATGATGGTATGGTATCTTTCCCGTTTTCGGGGAAATGGCAGTACTACATAACTGATTCACAGGATACATCAATTGTTTATGCTACAGGTAAGTTTTATGTTGCTTATCCGGAAATGGACTTAAATATTGCCGCTAAAAAAGCAACACGTGAAGATATTTCATATTTCCCGCAGGATTTGGGAAGAGTTTATGATATTACTACTTCATTTGAACTGCCGGATCAGTTATTCCCTTCAAATGTAACTGAAACTGAAATAATAGTTAATCATAGAATTAATTCGCCGTACATAATTGACAGAAGCTTTAATACAGCAATAAGGCAATTTTATTGGGACGGTAACAGGAAGTTTTCGTTTACTGCAAGAGATGTTTATCCCGGAAACGAATACCGACAGGTAGATTTAAGAAACAATAATAAATATTTTGGAAGGGAAGTAAGAGCTCAGCTTGATGGTATAGAAATAAGCAGGTTTAATATTCAGGGGGATAAAGATCTTAACGGAGGTTCCTTACTTACAGATTATAAAAGTGATTATGCTACATATCTTGATGTGATTTTTGAAATACGCCCTCCGTATGATGTGACCGGCAGTATATTTTTAACAGGTGCTTTTAATGACTGGCAGATACTTCCAGAATATAAAATGGATAATTCCGGCGGATTATATTCAAAAACAATAAGGCTAAAGAGGGGAGTTTATGATTATCAGTATGTAACTGCTGATGTTATTAATAATTATATTAAAAACGACAACTGGATTACATTGGAAGGGAATTTTTGGGAAACGAGCAACGATTATTATATTTTTGTCTACTACAATGAACCCAATTATGGCGGATATGACCGGATAATTGGTTATTATAAAATTTCAGGCAGGTAAAATGAAGAAGTTAAAAGTCGGAGTTATTGGGGCAGGGCATCTTGGCAAACTCCATATAAAAATGTTCAGCCAGATGGAAAATTGCGAACTTACGGGTATTTATGATTTGAACTATGACAACTCGGTTGCTGCCGCAAATGAATATAAAGCAAAAGCGTTTAATTCAATTGATGATTTATTAAACGAGGTTGAGGCAGTTTCAATTGCTGTTTCCACAACAGCACATTATGATATAGCAAGTATATGTTTAAAAAAAGGACTTCCTGTTTTTGTTGAAAAGCCGATTACTGCTACTATACCTGAAGCTGAAAAACTGGTTGCTCTTGCAGATGAGAAAAACCTGAATTTACAGGTTGGCCATATTGAACGTTTTAATCCAGCACTTGTTTCACTTGACCATTATATTATTGAACCTATGTTTATCCAGACTGACAGGCTTGCCCAGTTTAACCCGCGCGGTACTGATGTTGCTGTTGTACTGGACCTTATGATTCATGATATAGATATTATATTAAGCCTTGTTAAAAGTGATGTAGTAAAGGTAGATGCCAGCGGAGTAGCTGTTGTATCTGATACTCCGGATATTGCCAACGCCAGGCTGCAGTTTGCAAATGGTGCAGTTGCAAATGTAACTGCCAGCAGAATATCACAGAAAAAAATGAGGAAAATGAGGATATTCCAGAAAGATAATTATATTTCTCTGGACTTTATTACCGGCGTTTCTGAAGTATACAGGCTTTTACCTCATGATGAAGATAACCATACTTCGTTAATCTCGTTTGGTGAAATTGGCATAGGCGAGAAGAAAAGGCGTCTTGTATATGAACAGCCTGAAATAAAAGAGATAAATGCACTACAGTATGAACTCCAGTTGTTTGTTAATTCAGTATTGGATAAAACAAAACCTGTTGTGTCTGGAAATGACGGCCTTAGGGCGCTAAGAGTAGCTGAAACTATTCTGGAAAGAATTGAAGAGTCTAAACTAAAAGTATGAAAAAATCAACTTACCTGATTGTGTTTTTAGTTCTTGCTTTGTCAGGATGGAGTTGCAGTGTCTATCAGACAATGGTTAACATATCAAGACTTAAATTTAAGCTTGACCAGGTGAGTAATTTTCAAATTAATGGAGTTGACGTTTCAAATAAAGCAAAACTGAAAGATTTTTCAGCAGTTGAAATACTGAAAATATCTTCATCCTTTGCCAAAGGGAAACTCCCGGCTTCTTTCATAATAAATGTTCAGGCGAAAAATCCCAATGATGGTTCAGGCGGCTATCCAAGTACTAACGCGGTTATTAAATCTTTTCCCTGGAAATTAATAATTGATGATAAAGAAATTATATCCGGTAATATCAGTTCGCCTGTTTCAGTACCCGGAACAGGAGAGGTTACTGTTATTCCTATTCAACTGAATATAGATTTAATGGATTTTTTCAAGGACAAAGGATATGAATCCATTATAAATCTTGCTCTTAATATAGGCGGTTATAAAAGTTCAGCTATGAATATTGCCTTACTTGCCAGGCCAACTGTTAGTACTGTAATTGGTAATATTACATATCCGGGTGAATTGAAAATTGTCAGTTATCAGTTTACTGAATAAGTATTTGTAACAATTCATACCAGGATTTTGTCTTGCCTGAAACAAGAACCCTAATTTAATTAAATTCGCCTGAGTGTTGAAATCCCGAATATTTTTATCCACCTGCTAATTGCAAATAAAGATGCAAGAATTACGTCTAAAAGTGGAAGTTGCATATAATACTGAAACAGAGTTGCTTATTGTATGATGAGGATTAATTATTGCCTGAAAAAGCATTGCTGCGGGCAGTTTTAGGAAATATATTTACCGGTACTTAATAAACCGGAGAATAAGTAATTTAATGAGAAGGTTTTTTTTATTTGTGCCTGATTTTCCTTTCAATTGTTGTTATTTTTAATTTTCCCTTATGAAAATTATTCTTCTTATAATAATATCGTTATTAACTGCAGTATCTTCCTATGCTGTGCCTGCGGATTCACTGTTATTTCCGGCGGATTCTGTGATTGTACGTGATTCCCTCCTTATTCCGGATTCTCTGTTGGTCGATTCTGCCGCTTTAAAAAATAATGATGTTGATACAACTATATTTGCCAGTGCAAGCGATTCGATTATTTTTCTTATTAATAAAAGAGAAATGCACATTTTTGGTAACGGCGAACTTGATTATAAGGATACTCACCTGGAAAGCGCTAATATAGGTGTGGATTTCAGAACCAGCGATGTTACCGCGGTTGGTATACAGTCAGACTCAATTCCGGGAAAACTGACCGGAACTCCAATTCTTAAAGATAAAGGAGAAGAGTACAAGGGCCTGTCAATGAAGTACAATTTTAAAACAAGCCGGGGTATTATTTCTGATGCAGGTACCCAGACAGAAGGCGCATATTATAAGGGAGAAAAGATTAACAAGGTAGATAAGGATACCTATTTTATAGCTGATGGTACCTTTACTACCTGTGATGATTCAGTACCACATTACCATTTTTATTCCCCGGAAATGAAGGTTATTCATAAGAAGGAAATAGTGGCCAAATGGGTCTGGTTATACTTTGGAGGTGTTCCTTTCCCCATACCACTGCCATTTGGAGTTTTTCCGATTGAATCCGGCAGAAGATCCGGTATTTTACCACCGGCATTTGGGTTAAGCGGTACCTATGGTTATTATTTTTCGAGATTTGGGTATTTCTGGGCCATAAATGATTATTATGATGTTAACCTGACTGCTGATTATTATACAAGGGGAAGTTATAACCTTAACAGCAGGCTTCGATATGCAAAAAGGTACAGTTATTCCGGTAATATTGAAGCAAATTATTCTGATTTTTCCAGCGGCGAATCCAATGATCCTGACTATTCTAAAAAGATAGAATGGCGGTTAAAGATTTATCATAATCAGACTATTGACCCTACACTTAAGCTGAGTGCAAATATGGAATTTGCCTCAAGCAATCAGTATTATGTACAAAATGTATCTGATCTCAGCCAGAATTTAAGAAACATTATAAGTTCATCAGCCAATCTTAGCAAGACATGGGAGTCAGGAAGCAGTTTAACTCTTGGCTATCAGCGTTCGCAGAATTTTACTACCGGTGTTATAAGTGAAGTACTTCCAACCTTATCTTTCTCTCTTGCACAGACTTATCCCTTCAGGGGAAAAAACACAAGCACTACTAATCTTAAATGGTATGAACTTGTAGGGCTAAACTACAGCGGACAGCTAATAAACAAAAGAAATAAGGCTGATGGCGAGTTGAAAATAAGAGGGGGTATACAGCATACTTTGTCAGTAAATGCTTCGCCTAAAATCGGATATGTTAGTATTACTCCAAGTTTAAGCTATATTGAAAAATGGTATAACAAAAAAACAGTAAGAGAGCTGGGATTAAGTCCAACAACTGGTGAAGATACTATATTGACCCGTGATATACACCAGATAAATATGCTTAGGACATTTTCGCTGGGGGTTAGTGCGCAGACAAGATTTTATGGTATTTTTAATCCTAATATGCTGGGTGTAAGTTCAATCAGGCATACAGTTACGCCGTCTGTTTCATACAGTTATACCCCTGATTTTTCAAAACCATTCTGGGGGTATTATGAATCTTATGTAGATAGTGATGGCAAAACTGTTAAGTATGATCCCTTCTCGGGCGAGGTTTATGGGGGTGTTTCCAGCTATGAGTCACAGGTTATTACTTTTGGACTGGATAATTTATTTGAGATGAAAAACATTGTTGACCCTACCGATACTACATCCAAACAGGATAAAATACGATTACTGAATTTAAAGGCAAGTATTAGTTATGACTTTAATGATCCTGACCAAAAATTCAGCCCGTTGTATGTTAATGGTTCAACACAAATAGGGCAGTGGTTTAGTTTTAATTCATCTGCATATTTTTCGTTATATGGATATGATTCAGTTGGCAATGCTATTAACAGGTATCTTTGGGATCAGAAAAAGAGTCTTTTGCGTTTAACCAGCTTTAATTTTTCTGTATCCACCTCAATTTCAGGTGAAAAGCTTGCCGGCGATAATAAAGGCAGCGGGCAGCAGGAACAGGATGAATTTGTGTCCAATCAAACGCAAAAGAAAAACTATGTCGGTTTATATGAAGAAAAAGAAGCCGATTTTACAATTCCCTGGAGCTTATCCCTTAATTATAATTTTTCTCAGAGCCAGAGCAATCCGTATAGGAAAACTGTTTATTCAAATGTAAGCGGGAACCTTGACTTTAATCTTACCCCTGCCTGGAAGTTCTCTTTTACCGGCAGCTATGATATCAAAAACAGAGAATTCTCTGCCCCGCAGGTACAGATTTCCCGTGATTTGCATTGCTGGATTATGAACTTTACATGGAACCCGGTTGGAACGTACAGAGGCTACAGACTGGAAATAAGAGTAAAGGCTTCGCAGCTTCAGGATCTTAAAGTCACTAAAAGAGATGAATTCTATAGTGGTAAGTGACAGGAAAAGAACTACTTATGCTTAGTTATCTGATTGATGGCAATAACCTTATTGGCAAGATAAATTACTTAAAAAAGCTTGGCAAGAAAGATAAGCAGGCTACACGGGAAAAACTCGTCTTAATGGTAGATAAATATTTTCGTGGTAGTAAAAATAAAGCTATTGTGCATTTTGATGGTTTTCCCGGAGATGCAATAAGAGCTAACAAAATCAGAATTATATATTCTGAGAAAAAAACTGCTGATGATACGATCAGGCGGGACATTGAGCTGAGTGATAATCCCCGAAATATAGTTTTAGTAACTTCCGACCACAGCCTTGCCGAATTTGCCAGAGTATGCAGCAGTAAAGTAATCACAAGTGAAGAATTTGCTTCTCTTATTCAGAAACAGGGAAGTAATACGGAAGAAGAAAGAATAAACTCTATTAATATAGATGAAATAAAAAAATTATTTGGAGCGTAACCAAATTAATATCACTTTTAAAGCCAAACAAAAGTTGTTATTTGTTTGGTAAAAAGGCAGGAACAATTAAACAGGTTTAACAGTATATTATTTAAAATTAAAGGGTCCAAATATTGTTTAAAATTTGGATTTTATAATGTAACTTACACGGCTGGTAATTAGATAATATTTGGCCATAGAGAAACCAAAATTTATTTAACAGGAGGCAGATTTTAATATTATTTTTGCATATAAATAAAGGAATATACTGGGTTAAATTAAGGTGTTCTTTATAATTGCATTTGTAATATAGTTTTTTTTATCTATTTTTGCGGGGTGCTAATTAAGTAACTAGATGAGTGTTAGAATAATAAATAGAATAAATAATCGGATTTTAATCTCAGAAAATGAGAATTGTTTGTCTTGCAACGATCCTTTTATAAAAAAGGAATCGCCCCGCAGTCAACCTCAGTTTATTTCTTTAGGCAAAATAATAAATAAATATATACTTACCACTTTATGGAGTTAATGTTTCGCCGTGTAATAAAATACATGAGATAAAATTATCTTCCTGGGCTAGGTAAATCATTTTAATAATTATGGGAGTAATATAAAATGTCAGATAAAAAACAATTCAGAACTATTTTTGCAGGCTTTGCAGGGATTGCCATTCCAGTATTGTTTGTTGTTGCAGTAGTAGTTTTTAACTTCGTAATGGGTAACCCTGAAAACTTCCAGGGAAATAACATTGAAAACTTACCAAAACCAGGTAACTACCTTGGAACAATTTACAAAGGCGGTATAATAGTTCCATTGCTTATGACAGTTCTTTTGTGCGTTATTACATTTACAATTGAAAGATTTATTTCTATATCTAAAGCAAAAGGCAAAGGCAGCATTCCTGCATTTGTTGTCAGAGTATACCAGAAATTATCATCAGCCAGCATAAGTGATGCTATTGCTGAATGTGACAAACAGAGAGGTTCAGTTGCTAATGTAGTAAAAGCAGGTTTATTAAAATACCAGGAAGTTGCTGCTGACAAAAACATGAACAAAGACCAGAAAATTCTTGCAATTAAACAGGAAATTGAAGAAACAACATCACTTGAATTACCTATTCTTGAACAGAACCTTGTAATTCTTGCTACAATTGCTCCTCTTGCTACACTTGTTGGTCTTCTTGGAACAGTACTTGGTATGATCAGGGCGTTCTCAGCTCTTGCAACTGCCGGTGCTCCTGACGCTGTTGCTCTTTCAACAGGTATTTCTGAAGCTCTTATTAACACAGCATTTGGTATCGGTTCATCTGCACTTGCAATTATTTTCTACAACTACTTTACTACTAAAATTGATAAAATGACTTATAGTATAGATGAGGCAGGCGTAGCTATAGTACAGAACTTTGCTGCACACAATAGCTAATGTATTTGCAACTTAATTATAAGGCGGTGAAACTATGCCAAAAATAAAAATTCCACGCAAAAGTACAGCTATCGACATGACAGCAATGTGCGATGTGTCCTTTTTGCTGTTAACATTTTTTATGTTAACTACACAATTTAAATCTGATAGTTCGGTAATCGTAGATACACCTTCATCTATATCTGAAATCAAGCTTCCTGATACAGATATTATGAATATTACTATTACCAAAGATGGTAAAGTATTCTTTACGATTGATAACAAAAATTTTACACGTGAACGCCTGCTCCAGAGGATAGAAGAAAAATATCCACAGGTTAAATTAAGCCCTGAAGCAGCTCATACATTTGTTTTGAATGGTACTATTGGATTTCCTCTTGCACAGTTCAAAGGTTTTTATGAACTGAAAGATGAAGACAGGAAGCAGTTTAAGCAGCCAGGAATTCCGGTAGATTCAACAAATAATGAACTCGGTGACTGGATAATGCAGGGCAGGCTTTCTAACCCTGGTGTTCGTATTACAGTTAACGGCGATCAGGGATGCCCCTGGCCTGTTGTTAAAAAAGTTATGAATACACTACAGGATAAAAATGTAAATAAGTTTAATCTTATTACAGACCTGGAAGCCGATCCACATAAATTGAAAGGATTATAAAATGGCTGACTTAGAAGTAAAAGACAGCGGTAAGAAAGGCAAAAAGAAAGGCCGCAAGAAGATGTCGGTGAGGGTTGACCTTACCCCTATGGTTGACCTTGCATTTTTGCTTGTTACATTTTTTATGTTAACAACAACATTCAGCAAACCGCAGACAATGGAAATTAACCTTCCGGTTAAAGATAAAACTGCTAGTACATCTGATGAAGATCAGAATGCTGTAAAAGCTTCAAAATCTATCACCCTGATTCTTGGTGCAGATAATAAGGTATACTGGTATCATGGTTTGGTAAACAATCCAATCGAAGGGCCAGCACTTACAAGCTATTCGGCAGAAGGGCTTAGAAAAATACTTGTTGAAAGGAACAACACCATCAAAGAAATGGTTGTTTTAATTAAACCAACAGATGATGCAGTATACAAGAACGTTGTTGATGCACTTGATGAAATGAATATCTGCGATATTAAACGTTTTGCACTTGTAGATATTACCCCGGAAGATTTAAACGCAATTAAAAATTTATAAAGTATTAAATTATGGCTAATAATCAAGCAACATATAAAATAGACATTAATGAGCTGATATTTGCTAATAAAAACAAAGAATATGGCGCTTATAAGCTTAGAAAAGCTTATAATAAATATCTTACCATAGCAATGTGGATTGCCATAGGCGCTGTTACAATTGCAACTGTTGGCCCAAGGGTTTACCGGATGTTAAATCCGGAAGAGGACCTGTCAACTCTCAGAAGGAAGGTTGTTCAGATAACATCACTTGCTGAACCACCATCCATTGGTGAGAAGAAAGAAATACAGGATGTTGAGGCTCCGCCTCCTCTTAAATCCACTGTGAAATTTACACCTCCTGTTGTAAAAGCTGATGAGCAGGTAAAGGATGAATATATTCCAACAGTTGATGAACTGAAGGAAGTTGATCCCGGTACCAAAACAGAAGAAGGTGTTGCCGGTGGTATTGACTACAGCTTAATTGAAGTTGAGCAGAAAGTAGTTGAAGAGCCTGCTAAAAAAGAAGAAGCACCTGTGTATTTCGTAGCAGTAGAAGAAATGCCTGAGCCAATTGGCGGTATACAGGCAATTCAGAGCAGAATAGTTTATCCTGAAATTGCCCGCAGAGCCGGTGTAGAAGGAAAGGTATACATTCTGGCATTTGTAAACGAAGCAGGTGATGTAACCAGTGTTAAGACCATAAAAGGTCTGGGTGCAGGACTTGACGAAGCGGCAATGGATGCTGTAAGAGCAACCAAATTTAAACCTGGTAAACAAAGAGGCAAGCCTGTAAAAGTACAGGTATCTATACCTATTGTATTTAAACTCCAATAAGTAAAGATTAAATTGTCACTTAGAGTTATTACCGGTTTTATAATGTCGGTTATTTATGCCGGGCTGGGGATATATTTACTTATATCCGGCCCGGTTTTAGTTTTTAGCCCTCTCCAGCAATATGGGATAGGAGCTGTTTTAATTCTCTATGGTTCAGTAAGATTTTACAGTGCAAACAGGAGGAGAAAAGAAGATGAAATATCAGAAAATGAAGATGATGATGAATAGCTTTTATGCTGTCATCCTTGTAAGTTTTTTTTCTCTGTTTTTAGGATGTAATAAATCAGAAACTCATACTGATACTCCTACTACCGGTGAACTTAGCATTTCTGTTGATGAAACATTTAAACCCTTTATCGATTCTGAAATAAATACTTTTGAAGGCATCTACAAGTATGCTAAAGTTCATGTGAACTATAAACCGGAGGGAGAAGCTTTTAATGACCTGATGAATGATTCTATCAGGTTAATTATTGCATCACGCCCATTTAATAAGGAAGAATTAAAAGTATTTGAAAAATGGCAGATAGTGCCGCGTTCTACGAAAATTGCATACGATGCAGTTGCATTAATATGCCCGAAGAATTTTGCAGATTCAAATATTACTGTTGATGAAATTGCAGGTATTTTAAAGGGGGAGCCATCCGGGCAATTTAAAAATACAAAAATGGTTTTTGATAACAGTAATTCCGGAACAATTAAATATCTTCTGGGTAAAACTAATGTAAGCCAGTTATCAAAAAACTGTTATGCTCTAAAAACCAATGAAGCAGTTATTGATTATATAGCAAAACAGGATAACAGTATTGGTATTATAGGCGTTAACTGGATTAGTGATAGGGATGATTCAACTAATATGGGTTTCCTTAAAACTGTTAAAGTTATGGAAGTTGCTGAAAATAAGGCATCTGAGTATTTTAAGCCTTATCAGGCATATATAAAGCTTAAAAAATACCCGTTATGGCGAGAAGTATACATATTAAGCAAAGAAGCTTATACCGGTTTAGGCTCCGGTTTTACAGCTTTTGCAGCAAGTGAAAGAGGTCAAAGGATAGTGCTTAAATCAGGTCTGGTTCCTGCAACAATGCCTGTCCGTCTGGTTGAATTGAAGGAAAGTGAAGATATTCCAAAATAATGGTTGTTTTTTATTTTTGAAATTAGAAATTAATAGGGATAAATATCTTAGCAGGAAAAACATGACAAAAAAAATTTTAATTATCTGTAGTCTATTTCTATTTACTGCTGCTGGTATGGCACAGAATTTTACTTCCGGTAAAAAATTGCTTGCAGCAGAAAAATATCCTGAAGCTCTGGCATTCTTTAAAACATTTCTTAATGGCGATACAAAGGATGAGGCTAATTTTTATATAGGACAGGTTTATTTCCAGCAGGGTAAACTGGATTCAGCTAAGTACTATTATAACGAAGGGTTTAAAGCTGATCCGGATGATGCGCTTAATGTTGCAGGCCTTGTAAAAGTAGCCGTTGCTGAAAACAACGCTGCTGAAGCAGAAAAGAAACAGGCTGAAGCCCTGGATATAGATGATGAAAATGCAGAAGTATATACTACACTTGCCGAAGCTTATTCTTCAGGAAAAAATAACAATGCTGATAAGGCAATCGAGTTTTTAAATAAAGCAATAAAACTGAAACCTAAAAATGCAGATACTTACCTTACTTTAGGCAAAGTTTACATGAGCAAGAGTAATGGTACCGAAGCTATCAAAAACTTCCAGCAGGCAATTTCCCTTGACCCGGGAAATGCAGATGCTATGACTCAGAAAGCTAAGGTATACATTCTGATTAATAATTTTGCCGATGCAATTTCTCTTCTTGAAGAAGCTGTAAAAGCTGATCCTGATTATGCCCCTGCTTATCTTGAACTTGCTGAGCTTAATTATAATCTTAAAGATTTTGCAAAAGCATCTAATTATTATTCAAACTATCTGGAAAAATCAAGTCCTGATAATGATAAGCAGAAACGTTTTGCCCAGATTTTATATATGAATAAAGAATATGAAAAAGCTGTTGAGGTATTAAAAGGTGTTGTTGCTGCAGATCCTGAAAATCCTACAGCATACCGCATACTTGCTTATTCATATAAAAAGCTTGATGATTCTGTTAACAGTATGGTAAATTTTGAGAAATTGTTCAAGGCTAAAGATGCTGAGCCGCAGGTTGTTGATTATGAAAACTATTCTGAACTACTTACCAGGGCAGGCGAAGATTCTCTGGCTATTGAATATCTTTATAAGATAGTTGAACTTGATAGTACCCGTCAGGATGTTTATGCTAAAATGATGCCTTTATATTACAAAGCACGTAACTGGAATGGTATTATTACTGCTTTGAATAAGAAAAGTGAATTAAATGCTCAAGAGTTATTTGATCTTGGTAAAGCATACCAGTTTGCCAAGGATTCAGTAATGGCGGATACAACATTTGGAAGGCTTATTGCTGCAAAACCGGATATCTCACTTGGATATTTATGGAGAGCAAGGATAAAATCTACAATGGATCCTGAATCAACAGCCGGGCTTGCAAAACCATTTTATGAAAAAGTTGTAGAGATTGATTCTGCTGATCCTGAAAAATATAAAAGTGATCTGATTGAAGCTTATTCATATCTTGGATATTATAATTTAATAAAGGATAATTATAAAGAATCCTATGATTATTATAGCAAGCTTTTAACTCTTGAACCTACAAATGAAACCGCACTTAAGGTAATAGCAGAGCTGAAAAAGAAGATTTAACTGACAAGTAAATAATTCTGACTTTTGTTTTAATCCGGCAGCAATATACTGCCGGATTTTTTTATAGTACAAATTTTATATCTTCATTTTTTACAAGAGAGGCATAAATTATATCTCTTGTAACTTCATTGGGTACTTCTATAGTTACATTTATGCTAAAGTATTTATTGTTTCTGCTTACATTTGAAGGTTTAACAGTATAGTCCATCCCTCCGGCGGCTTTTTCCACTGCTGAGAGGATTTTGTCAACATCGCTTACAATAATTCTGTATTCCCAGTTGCAGGGATATTGAATTTCTGGTTTTTTCTTATCTGCTTCCAATCTGATTTCCCGGTAAATATTATTAATAAATCACTTATAACTGTTAAATTCAGAAATATAAATTCTTCTGGTTATTGTATATACAATGTGTTGAGTGCCTGAAAAAATATCAGTACAATTTGAAGGGGTATGATTTTGTATAGTTTATTAAAAACAAAAAATAGCGGCATTTAGCCGCTATTTTTAAAGAGTATATCAGCCCGGAGGCCAGTTCATTTTTCTTCCGCCAAGAATATGCATGTGCAGGTGATTTACTGCCTGCCCTCCATTTTCACCGCAATTTATTACCAGCCTAAAGCCTTCTTTATCGATGCCGTTTTCAGCAGCTATCTTATTTGCGGCCTCAAACATTTCTGTTAGAATTGCAGAGTGTTCATTTCCTTTTATATCGCTTACTGTGGCTATTTCAGTCTTTGGTATAATAAGAATATGTACAGGCGCCTGTGGATCAATATCTTTAAATGCAAGCACACTGTCAGACTCGTATACTATATTTGCCGGTATTTCTTTGCGGATGATTTTTGAAAAGATAGTTTCAGCCATAGTTAGTCTTCCTTTTCAATTTCATACTTTTTAATTTTATTATATAAGTGACTGCGCTGTATTTCAAGAATTTCAGCAGTCTTACTTATATTCCAGTTATTTGCTTCCAGTTGTTTAAGTATAAAAGCTTTTTCTGCTTTTTCCTTAAATTCCTGGAATGAATTGCTATCCTGTATAATATCATCTATTGATGACTGCGAGGATGTAAAAAGAAACTCAATATCTTTTTTTGTTATTTCTTTTTTATTAACAATAATTAAAATTCTTTCAACAGCATTTTTTAGTTCACGTATATTTCCGCTCCAGGAAAGAGACTGCAGATATTTAAGGGCGTCTTCTTCGAAGATAACATTTCCTTTTTTATACTTTGCAGTAATATTTGCAGCAAAACTATTTACTAAAATTGGAATATCTTCAATTCTATCCTTTAACGGTGGAATATGAATAGGGAAAACATTTAACCTGTGATAAAGGTCTTCCCTGAAATTTCCTTTCTCAATTTCTTCTTTCAGATTCTTATTAGTAGCAGCTACAATTCTTACATCAACTTCAATGTTTTTTGTTCCGCCAACCCTTTGTGTTTTACCGTCTTCAATAGCGCGCAAAACTTTTGCCTGTGCCTGTAGGCTCATATCGCCAATTTCATCCAAAAAAATAGTTCCTTTGTTTGCCAGTTCAAATTTTCCAATTCTTTGCTGAAATGCACCGGTAAAAGAACCTTTCTCATGGCCGAATAATTCGGATTCAATGAGTTCGTTTGGAATAGCGGCACAATTTACTTCAATAAATGATTTCTCTTTTCTGCTGCTTTGCGTATGGATGGCATTAGCCACAAGCTCTTTTCCTGTCCCATTTTCCCCGGTAATCAAAACTCTTGTATCTAAAGGTGCAACTTTTTCTATCATATCAAGTATATTGGCAATAGCTCTGCTTTTACCAAGAATTTTTCCATCACCAATAAAAGTCTTTTTTATTTCCTTATTTTCAAGTAATAAATTAGACTGTTCTACTGCATTCCTGACACTTATAAGCAGTTTATCTCTGTCAATTGGTTTTTCTATAAAATCAAAAGCGCCAAGTCTTGTTGCCTTAATTGCATTTTCAACACTGCCATGAGCCGAAATAATAATTATGCAGAGGTCAGGATTTATTTCCTTTGCTTTCTTAAGTACTTCAAAACCACTCATTTCAGGCATTTGAATATCCAGGAGGCAGGCGGAACATGATGTATTGGATAATTTTTCCAATCCCTCAACGGCAGATGTTGAATAATCAACAGAGTAATTTTCATACTCTAGTATCATTTTTATACTTTCACAAATCTCTATTTCATCATCAATTATTATTATTGAATTCATAAACTATATCTTAAAATTTTTAATATAGGTAATAATAAAACCCGGGAGGGGAGAAGTTTTGTATTGTGCTTTAATTCTTCCCCAAAAATATTTCCCAGTTTATTGGTTTCCATATCGCGGTAATCAATCTGCGACTGGACTTTAAAACTTTCTTCAAAAACCTCTACAAAATAACCAATTAAGTCACCCAAATCAAAGATACTGGATTTATACGAAATATAGGCGCTTCCAAAAAAATGAGCAAGTTTGTCCCTGTCGCCATAATCATCCTGTGGAGTGTCATAATAAAGTTTTGAAGGCAGATGCGAGTTTTTCAGGTAGAAAATTGAATCATTATGTGAGACTAACGGGTACTGTACTATTGCTTTTATTAGTGGAATTTGAATTGGAACTTTTTTATATGGCACACATGCAAAAGTTAAAGCAAGTAATGCTTCATCATAATCATTCGAACAAAACTGAACACTTCTGCTAAACAGTGTATCTGTCAGTTGCAAATCATTTAGTGAAGAACTAAGGTTTTTAAAGTAATCTGAAGATATAAACTCACTAAGGTAATTTACTTCACGGGAAAGTGAACTCTGTTGACCCCAGATATTAATTGTTAACAGCATCAATACGATTAGTGTATTTCTCATACTGTTAAAATAAAGAATAATCAGGGTTTTCAGAAAAACGGGAGCAGATTTATTTATATATCAGAATACACTATTCAGTTGTATGATTTAACTGAAATAACAGGTATTTACTGTATAAAAGCTTCCTTAAATGCCTTGTAGTCTATGATTTTTAATTTATTTCTGTCCAGTTCAACAAACCCTCTTTTAGCAAAAGAATGTAAAGTCCTGGAAATTGTTTCTCTTGAAGTGCCAGCCAGGGAGGCAAGGTCATGTTGAACAGGAAGTTTTTCAATTTCAATTGTATCGTGTTTTATTTTCCCAATTTCATCAGCAATCTGTAATAATACAGCTGCTATTTTTCCTTCTGCGTTCTTAAGTGCCAATGACTTTATTTTAATATCAGCAGCTCTTATTCTTTTCGTCATTTCCTGCAAAAGAGTAATTGCTAATTCAGGAAAATTATGTAAATACTCTATAAAATCTTCCCGTTTAATTAAGAAAGCCCTTGTATTTTCCTCAGCTGTAACATGAGATGATCTTGCTGATCCTGTAAATAATGACATCTCTCCAAAGATATCTGACTCACTCAGTATGGATGATGTTATTTTTTTATTATCTTCACTAAAATGCGATATTTTAGCTTTTCCCTTAATAAGTATTAGAAGAGTTGAGCTGGATTCATGTTCAAAGAGGATTACAGAATCTTTTCTGTAAAACTTTTCCTTCCCGGTTTTGACTATATGTTCAAGTTCTTCATCTTTTAGCTCTGAAAATATGGATACATATTTTAACAATTCTTTAAGGGTTTCCATACAAATCCTTATTCTGTTTTAAAGTAACATTTGTTAGTCAGAGTTTATTAAAGAAATATGGATTTTTGGTCTTACCTGAAAACATTATTCAAAATACTGAATAATTTGTAATTATAATTCTGTAGTAATTATATCAGTGTTTTTATAAATAAGGTGTTTTTTCAAATATGCAAAGAAAAGTTAAAGCATTCTGTGACTTTACTCACTCGTATTGATATGATGTTATACACCTAACGGAAATCTTATGCATCTGGATAGAATTGGCCAATAAATTTTGCTAAAAATCCCTCATTATTATTAGATTTTCTATTATATTGCAGCATAAATATTATAAAATTGTAAAAATACTAGTTTGGATAAATATACAGTCTCTCATAAATTATTAAAGTAAAAAGGAATAAAGCCTGTCTTTGAATCCACGTAATAATTCTCTTAATGGTTAACCCAAGCCGGATAATTATACATTTCTACATTGGCATATAACTTGTTTATTTAATTATTTATAGTGTAGTCCATATTATTTCAACTATTTAACATACTGCGGAAAAATGAGCAAGACTCAAGATGTAGAAACAAAGTTAAGTGTAACTGGTTTGAATGTTCATAAAGAAATAGCCAGTTTACTGCCCCAAACTGTTTTTGAAATAAATCTTGATGGTACACTTACATTTGCTAATGATAATGGGCTGCAAATGTTTGGCTATACACTGGAAGATTATAAAAGAGGCTTAAATGTTCTGAATCTTTTATCTATAACTGACAGAGAAAGAGCTTTGTTAGACTTTCAGGCAGTTGCTAAAGGTGAAAAAGGGAGAGGCAGTGAATATACAGGGTTAAGAAAAGATGGTTCTACCTTTTCGATGATTGTTTATGCTTCAACAATTATAGAAAATGCAATACCAATAGGATTAAGAGGTTTTCTGATTGATATTGATGAGAAAAAAAGAATTGAGGAGGAGTTAAAGGAATCTGAATGCAGATTTCGTAATCTTACCGAAGAAGCCCCTGTTGGAATTTATTTGATTCAGGATAATGTATTCCATTACGTTAATGCAAAATTTGCCTCAATATTCGGATATGAAATTGATGAAGTGTTTGGTGTTTTGAGTCCTGAAGATATTGCCGCTTCAGTTAGTAAAGAGATTGTAAAAGATAAAGTACAAAAAAGAATAGAGAATAAATTACAATCTGTGAATTACCAGTTTAAAGGAATTACGAAAAGAAAACAGATTATTGATGTTGAAGTATATGGTTCAAGGACGCTGATAAAAGGAAAACCTGCCATAATTGGCAGCCTGATAGATGTTACTGAACGAAAGGAATCTGAGGAAAAGTTAAAACTGCTTTCAAAAAGAAATGAATTAATACTTAATACGGCTGCAGATGGTTTCCAGATTTTAACGGGAGATGAGAAAATATTTCAGGTTAATCCTGCATTTTGCGAAATGACAGGTTTCGATGAAAGTGAACTTCTACAGTTAGACATTAATGATATATATATATATTCAAAAGTCAGCTTATCAGATTATCTGTCCGATTTATATGAAAACGAAAAAGCTTCTCATTTATTTGAAGCAAAAATTAAGAAGAAAGATAATACAATACTGGATGTGGAAGTCCATGCAAATTGCCTGAAAATAGAATCCGAAACTCTTTTTTTCCTATCAGTCAGGGATATTACTGAAAGAATTGCTTTTTCACAGAAAATCAAACAGCTATCTACCGCAGTTGAACAGAGTCCTGTTACAATAGTTATTACAGATACCTGTGGAACTATAGAGTATGTAAATAAAAGGTTTTGTACCCAAACAGGTTATGCTTCTGAAGAAGTTATCGGTAAAAAAACATCCATTTTAAAGTCAGGGATGCATGATGACCGGTTTTACAGGGAATTGTGGAGTACAATAACAGCTAAAAAAGATTGGAATGGAGAGTTTTATAATAGAAAAAAGAATGGGGAGCTATATTGGGAAGAAGCTAAAATATCTCCAATATTAAATGAAAATGGAGCTATTAAGCATTTTCTTGCCGTAAAAGAGGATATAACAAGGAAGAAACAGGCAGAAACTGAGGTTCAAAAAGTAAAGAAAAAGGCTGATGAACTGAACAGGCTGAAATCAAGTTTTTTAGCAAATATGAATCATGAGTTAAGAACTCCGCTGATTGGAATTCTTGGGTTTGCAGATATTTTACTGGAAGAACTTGAAAATTCTGAACAAAAAGAGATGGCCGGTATTATTCTTAACAGCGGCAAACGCTTACTTGAATGCCTCAACATGATTCTTGATTTGTCCCGCATTGAAGCTGATGATATGGAGTTTGAATTTGTACCGGTTAATATTGGGAAAGTTGTTCGTGAAGTGTTTAACTCTTTCAGCCAGGCAGCAATAGATAAAAATCTTGAATATTCGTTTTATATTAAGGATGATAAGCTGCTTTCCAGAATTGATTCAAAGGTCTTTATTCAGATAATAGGAAATATATTAAATAATGCGATAAAATTTACTCACAAAGGCGGGGTTAGAGTTGAAGTATTTTCCGAAATAAATCATGAAAAGTTGTTTAATGTTATAAGAATAACAGATTCTGGAATTGGTATAGCTAAAGATGAGCAAAAATTTATTTTCGATGAATTCAGACAGGCAAAAGAAGGATTTAACAGGCCCTATGAAGGTACCGGAATTGGACTGACAATAAGTAAAAAGTATATTGAGTTGATGGGGGGAAGTTTAAAACTTGAAAGTGAACCTGGCTTTGGTTCTGTGTTTACAATACGTTTTCCATCATTAAAAAGAGTAACTTCATTTGACTTGCTTGAGGGAAACCGTGAACAAAATAAGGAGCTTATACGTCCAAGACTTTTATCAGTTGAAAATGACCCATCTTCAACGAAAATAGTCCAATATTTTTTAAAGAATCTTTGTGTTGTTGATCATGCAAGTACAAGTGAGGATGCATTAAAATTAATTCAAAAGAACCAGTACAGAGCAATAATGATGGATGTGAATACCAGTGGGGGAAGCGGATTGGAAGCAGTTAAAGAAATAAAGAAGTATCCTCAATACCAAAATACTCCAATTATTGCTGTTACAACATACGCAATGAATAGTGATAAAGAAAAATTCCTGCAAAACGGATGCAGTTATTATTTATCTAAGCCTTTTGACAGGCGGGTTTTAGTAAATCTGGTTTTGGAAATTTTAAAAAATTAATAGCATCTGTATTAGTTAAAAAAGGATATTTCATTTTATTCTTAATATTATCTTAACAATTGCATAACAATTGGTTAACTAAAGGGAAGTATTATTGTTATGTAAAATTAAGAGAAAATCCATGGAAGAAATATTAAGAATTATTGCCGGTTCAGCTATTTTGGCTGCAACAATAACTTATGACAGGTTAAAGTACCGGTCCCGCAATAAGTAACAGCATCTTATAAAACATAACCGCATTCCTGGCATTGTTTTTATAAATAAACAGTACAGGCATTTCTTTAAAATTTAAGAATAATTAAAATCTTTTTATATTTCCGGGATGAATACTGAAAATCTGGCACCCAATTTAAAAGCCTGGGTAGTTTCTGCAAATATGGGTTATGGGCATTTACGTGCAGTTTACCCTTTTCGCAATATTGCTGAAGAAGATATAATTTTTGTTGGTTCAAATGAATTAACCCCAAAAGCTGAAGAGAAACTATGGAAAAGAGTTCTTGGTGCATATGAATTTATATCCAGGGCAAAGAGCATTCCTGTAGTTGGCAACCCAATTTTTACACTGTTGGACTCTTTTTTACATATTCCCTCGTTTTATCCTATAAGAAATCTGTCTAAAACCACATTCCAGGTTAATTTACTGGAATCTAATATAAAAAAGGGATTATGCTCTGGCATGGTTGAAAAGGTCAAAACCCGTGATCTTCCAATTCTGACATCCTTTTTTGCATCTGCAATAGCAGCTGACAGAAATACATTTAACAAGATTTATTGTATTATATGTGATGCTGATTTAAATAGGGTTTGGGTTGCCAAAGAGCCTTTTGAAAGCAGAATCGAATATTTTGCTCCCTGTAGTAAGGCAGTTCAAAGGCTTAAAGCTTATGGTGTTCCGGATGAAAGAATTTTTTTGACAGGTTTTCCGCTTCCACAATCATTATTGGGAGATAAAAACCTAAGCATATTAAAGTCTGACCTGGGGCAGCGCCTTAATTATCTTGACCCGGAGAAGAAATTCAGGGAGAGGCATGGAAAAAATGTAAGTTATTTTATAGGCGAAGATAATTTTGAATTCAAACAGGAAAGAACACTTACAATTACTTATGCTGTTGGCGGGGCAGGTGCGCAAAAAGAAATTGGCGGCAGTATAATCAGAAGCCTGAAGGCGAAATTACTTAACAACGAAATTATCTTAAACCTTGCTGCCGGGACCAAGAAAAATGTAAAAGACTATTTTGAGGGAGTAAAAAATAAAGAATTACCCGGATGTGAAAATGTGAGGATTTTATTTGAAGAAGACGTTTTTGAATATTTTAATAAATTTAATGAAATATTAAAAACTACGGATATTCTCTGGACAAAACCGAGTGAATTGTCTTTTTTTACAGCTCTTGGAATTCCTATTATTATGACTCCGGCAATTGGATCGCAGGAGAAGTTTAACAGAAACTGGTTATTTGAGATTCAGGCCGGGATACGCCAGGAAGACCCTGAATTTACAGATCAATGGTTATTTGATTTATTAAGGAAAGGAATTTTAGCAGAAATGGGCTGGTCAGGTTTTTTGAAAGCAAGGAAAATGGGAACGTTTAAAATCCATGAGATATTACAAACCGGGGAGATGATTCATGAAAATTCTCCTGTTATGAGATAGTTGATGAATAAAAAGAGTTTTATATTTTTATACCTAAAAACAGGCGGCGGACATCTTGCTCCGGCCCGCTCATTATCTAAATACATTGAAAAAAACAGTTCTTCTGAATTTAATTCATTACTTGTTGATGGTTTTGAAAAGACGCCGCACATAATCAGGTATATAATTGAAGATGGCTATAGAAAGCTGCAGGCAGGGGCTAAGTGGTACTATGAGTTTCTATATGCTCTGAATAAAATTCCGATAATTGCACGAATTACCGCTTATTTGATAATGCTGTTTTGCAGCAGGTATATAGAAGATATTATTATTAAGGAAAAGCCTGAAAAAATAATCATACTCCATTTTTTCCTTATAAAACCTGTGTATAAAATATTAAAAAAGCATAACCTTGATATACCAGCCTATACAGTTGTTACGGATCCATATACAGCTCATCCATTATGGTTTCTGGTAAAAAAACAAAATTTTATTGTCTTTAGTGAAAGATTGGAAGAGTATATTCGGAAAAGAGTTGAATATAATAGTATCAGGGTATTTCCGTTTATTCTGGATGAGAAGTTTTCTTCTAAAATATCTGCAGAAAAAATCCCTGATATAAAACACAAGTTTAGTATACCCGGCGGGAAGAAGATCATATTAATACTTGGCGGAGGTGATGGAATTCCTCATGGGAAAAGAATCCTTAAAGAAATGCTTAAAGCTGAACTTAATGCTGTTGTTATTGTTGTATGCGGCAGGAATAAAAAATTACGAAGAACAGCGGAAAAGTTAAAATCAAAGTATAACAATAACAGCCTTGTTATTTATGGCTTTGTAGATTTTGTTTATGAACTGCTTAATATTTCTGATATTGTTGTGACAAAATGCGGCGCATCCACAATGATGGAAATTCTTATGATGGATAAAGTTGCCGTAGCAAATGATTATATTTGGGAACAGGAAAAAGGGAATATTGAATTTCTAATTAAGAATAATTACGGACTATATGAACCAGATATTGCAACAATGGTTAATACTCTGAAACATCTGATTGAAGACGAACAATATTATAATAAATTTAAAAATAATGTAACAAGAGCAAATCTTAAAAATGGATTGACTTCTGTAGCAGAGTATCTTATAAGTGATTAATTGCAGATATTAAGAGTTTTTTAATGGAAGGAACCCTTTGGCAAGGGTTCCTTCTTATATTCTGCTATTCTGTTTTTAACTTAACAGACGAATTTGTTTCCTCAATAATATTACCATCAACATCAATTAGTTTAATATCATATCCAAGTTGTTTTAAACTATCATAAACTTTTGCTTTATCACCAACAACAGCCCATGTTAAATTTTCCGGTTTTACAATTCTTTTTGCAGTATTGTTTATTTGTTTAACACTAAGATCTCTTACTCTAGATGCGTAAGTATTAAAATAATCTTCCGGAAGATTATTTATAACCATATCCCTTAAAGAAGAAACAACTGCAGAGTTGGTTTCCCATGAACCCGGAAGGCTTAAAACCAGGTTCGACTTTACTTTATCAAGTTCTTCTTCTGTTGCAGGTTTGTCTGAAATGATACCTTTTAATTCTTTTGATATCTCTTCAATTGCTTCTTTTGTTTTATCAGTTTGTACAAGTCCATAAACTATGAATGGCCTTTGCCCTTTGGCATCGCGTATAAAACTGCCGGAACCATAAGACCAGTGTTTGTCTTCTCTCAAATTCATGTTGATTCTTGATGTAAATGCGCCACCCAGAATTGTATTCATGGATTCAATGGCTATATTATCAGGATCAGAACCGGGAGTAGTAACATGTCCTGCAAGAATAATAGATTGTTCGGCTTGTGGTTTATCAATAAAATAAATAACAGGTTTCTTTGTCAGATTTACTTCTGGAATAATACTCTGCGGTACATCTCCACTTTTCCAGTTTCCAAAAACCTTTTCAATGTATGGTTTTATCTCTGCAAGTGAGACATCTCCAACAATTATTAAGGTTGCATTATTCGGTTTGAACCATAAGCTATGGAAGTCAGACAAATTTTTTGCAGTAACTTTTTCAATATCTGCTTCATATCCTGAGCCTGTTAATGGAGTTCCATAAGCGTGTCCTTTACCATAAAGCAATACCGGTAAAACCCGTAGTGCAATATCAAGAGGCCTTGATTTTTCTCCTTTAATCTGATTTATTCTTTGCTGTTTTAATCTTGCCAGTTCCTGTTCAGGGAATGAAGGATTTAGTATTATATCAGAATATAAATCCAGAGATTGTGATAGATTTGATTTCATTGAAGACAGATTAACATTAAATGCATCCAGTGAAGCTCCGGCAGATATCCTGGCGCCCAATTTTAAAATATCATCATTTAATGCAAGTGCATCCCTGTTTTTGGTACCCTCATCAATCATACTCATCATCATACTGGCAGTACCTGGCTTAGCAAATTTATCTGCAGAATAACCGCCATTTATTACCAGGTTAAAATTAACCAGCGGAAGTGCAGGCCTTTTTGCAACAATAATCTTTAAGCCATTTGAAAGTTTTGCAGATTCAAATGAAGGGAAGGGGGTATCTGCAGGTTTATTAACTTCAGGTAATTTACTCCTATCCACTTTGGATTCAACTGTTGAATACTCCGGGTAGGGATGAATTTCAAGAATATACTCTCCGTCACTAAGCCACTTAACAGCAGCATCCTGTAAATCTTTAGAGCTTGAATTTTTTACAAAATCCAGAGTTGTTTTGTAGTAATCAGCACTTCCATTATACACTTCATTCTGTGCAAGAATATCTGATTTCCCACCAAAGCCGCCAATTCTTTCAATACCTCTCAGGAAGTTGGCAATATGATTTGTTTTTACTCTGTCAAGTTCTTCCGGTGAAGGCCCTTTACTAAAAAATTTATTTAATTCTTCATCGATAGCTTTTTCAATTACTGAAAGCTCAACTCCGGGTTTTGCACTGGCAACAATAAAAAACTGACTGCCAATTTCGCAGCCATTATAATAAGCAGATACATCTGTAGCAATTTGATCATCATACACAAGTCTTTTATATAATCTGCTGGTTTTACCCTGAGCCAAAACATCAGAAAGCAGATCAAGGTAAGAAAGCTCTTTATTTCCAATTTCAGGAACGTTCCATACTTTATATAATCTTGCCTGTGGAACTCTGTCCTGAGCTATCTGCCTTTTTATGCCAGTCATTTTTGCAATCCATGTCTCATGTTTGGAAAAAGGAGGACAGGCAGGTATATCCCCAAAATATTTTTCAACACGAGTCTTAACATCTTCAGGAGTAACATCGCCGGCAATTACAAGAACTGCATTGTTAGGCCCATAGTATTTTTTAAACCATTCATGAACATCATTAAGGCTTGCAGCATTAAGGTCATCCATTGATCCAATAACTGTCCATGAATATGGATGCCCCTTGGGATAGGTATTCTCAGCAATCAGTTCCTCTGAAATTGCATAAGGTTCATTGTCGTATTGCCGCTTTTCATTTTGTACTACACCACGCTGTTCATCCAGTTTGGCCTGGGTTATAGCGCCAATCAGATGTCCCATTCTGTCTGATTCCAGCCAAAGAACTTCATCCAGAGCATTGACGGGAACGTTTTGGAAGTAGTTAGTCCTGTCATTACCGGTTGTTCCATTAAGGTCAGTGGCTCCAATTCTTTCCATGGCCTGGAAGTAATCGTCATTAAAGTTTTCACTCCCGTTAAACATTAGATGTTCAAAAAGGTGAGCAAAACCTGTTTTACCTGTTTTCTCATTTTTCGAGCCAACATGGTACCAGATATTTACTGCTACTATAGGGGCTTTATGGTCTTCATGAACAATTACAGTAAGCCCATTATTCAGGACGTATTTTGTATATGGAATATTTACATCGGGTACGTCACCTGCCCACAGACTGGCGGTGCATAATAAAATAAATACAAAAAAGTATCTTGTAGAGTGCATTAATCAACCTCCGTATTTTTGATTTGAGGCAATAATGAGGTTTTACCCCCTTTAATTCAATATATAGTTTTTAACGTTTGTTTTTGTATAAATCTATAAAAAAATTACTTATAAATGAATAAAAATAGTTTGAACGGTTAGTGCAAAATTCACATTACATAAAAATTCAGTTATCTGTAAACAATTTGTATATTTGTAAATAAAAAACAAGGAGGACAAATGTCTCTAGATGCAATAAAAGGAATAAAGCCGGAAGGACTCTGGCAGAGATTTTATGAAATATCGCAGGTACCGCGTCCCTCAAAAAAGGAAGAGAAAATACGTGCCTATTTAAGGCAGCTTTTAAGTGAACTAAAATTATCCTGGAAAGAAGATGCAATTGGCAATATAATGGCTGCTGTGCCCGCAACAAAAGGATTTGAAAATGCGCCTACAATTGTTTTACAGGGCCATGTTGATATGGTTTGCGAAAAGAATAAGGGGACACAGCATGATTTTGATAATGATCCTCTTAATCTGAAACAAATTGATGGCTGGATTACTGCAGATGGTACAACTCTCGGAGCTGATAATGGAATTGGTGTAGCTGCAGCAATTGCAGTTGCAACGGATGAAAATGCAGTTCATGGACCGCTTGAGCTGCTTATGACTATTGACGAAGAAACAGGCCTTACAGGTGCGAATAATCTACAGCCTGGTTTTATTACCGGGAAAATACTACTTAATATGGATTCAGAAGAGCATGGCGCTTTTTATGTAGGTTGTTCAGGCGGAATTGATACTGTTGGTACTTTTACTTCTGAATATGAAAATGCAAAGAGCGGGGCATCAGCTTTTGAAATAATGATTACAGGTCTGAAAGGAGGCCATTCTGGGCTTGATATACAGACAGGCAAGGGGAATGCAATAAAAATTCTTGCCCGTACTTTGCTCGCTCTTGAAGGTGTGGATTATTCAGTGGCAAAAATAGATGGCGGGAGTAAGAGAAACGCTATTCCGCGTGAAGCTGAAGCAATAATACTTATTGCTCCTGCTGATGAAACGAAAGTAAAAGATTTGCTTAATGATTTTCAGGAAAAACTTCAGAATGAATTCAAGACATCTGATGGCGGGTTAAAGATTGAAATAAAGAAAGTAAATACACCAGCTAAAGTATTTACGAAAGATTTTTGCAATAAGATTGTGGATACATTAATGGCTGTTCCTCACGGTGTAATAGCTATGAGCCAGGATATACCTGACCTTGTTGAAACATCAGCAAACCTTGCAACCATTGTTACATCAGAAAATGAAGTGACTATTGGTACCAGCCAGAGAAGTTCAGTTGACAGTGCTAATAAATATATTGCCCAATCAGTTGCTGCTGTGTTCAGTCTTGCAGGTGCTGATATAAAAACAGGTGATGGCTATCCGGGCTGGAAACCCGATATGGATTCCAATATACTTAAAGTATCAAAAAAGGTATTTGTTGACCTGTATAAAAAAGAGCCGGAAATTAAAGCAATTCATGCCGGGCTGGAATGCGGTATACTTGGTGATAAGAATAAAGGGATGGATATGATTTCGTTTGGTCCTACAATAAGCGGAGCTCATTCGCCGGATGAAAAAGTTAATATAAAAACAGTTGAGATGTTTTATGATTTGCTTAAAGCAATTTTAAAAGAAATAGCTGAACAGGGAAAGAATTAAACAAATAAGGGGCTCTTTTGAGCCCCTTATTTTATTCAGAACAAAGGCTGCATTTACACATTTCATAAATTTCTTCATATCCATAATCAATTGTCAGTTCTTCTCCTGCCTTAATATCACGCGCTGCAATGAGGAAGAGGGAAAACTCATCTCTATCACCGACTTCACAGTTATAATCACACTGATGATTTATATATTTTATTTTGTCAGTATTTTCAACATCAATATAGTTATCTCCATTCCAGAAGATATATACATTCCCAAGTTCTTCACGTCTTTCGCATTCATCGCCCGATATTGCTTCCCCGGCAATTATCATTATAATTGATCCTTCAGGAATATCTACGGTAGTAAAAATACCTTTCCCGTGTATGTTTGATTCTTTAGCTTCAAGAAAATCTTCGAAGTATTTCTCCATTTATTTTAATTCCGAACTGTTTTTGTATAATTTATTAATAACCAGAATAGTAAACTTCTCTGTGTCATCATGAAAAGGAACTTTAGTTTTAATGTCCTGCCATGTTGTTTCATTGATAATATTACTTTGCCTTTTTATACATCAATCCTGTTTTCTGTTGATGAATAAAGGTTTCCATTTATGTTCATTTTGTCCGGATAAAAATATAGAGAGTAATGAGATAATGGATAGACAGCATCATCATCAGGTTAAAAATCGGATGTGAAATTAATGAAAAATTAAGATATAATAAACATTTATTTAATTTAGTTATATTTGAACCTGTCAGGCATTAACACTAAAGTGCTGGAATATTTTAGTATGATATACAAAGACTGCTATTTTTATATTCTAAATTGACTGTAAAAACGGAGAATTATGAAATTCAATATAAAAGAGGCATGGAAATTCTTAATTAGTGTTTTTGATAAATGGTCTATGGATAAAGCTCCTAAACTTGGTGCAGCATTATCATTTTATACTATCTTTTCATTAGCTCCGCTGTTAGTAATTATTATTTCAGTTGCCGGTTTAATATTTGGCGAAGATGCCGCAAGGGGTGAAATTGTTCAGCAAATAGAAGGGCTGATAGGCAGAGAAGGCGCCACTATTGTTCAGACGGCGCTAAAGAACACAAGCAATTCAGAATCCGGCATCATTGCAATACTCATAAGCCTGATTACATCTATTATAGGTTCCACCATAGTGTTTGTTGAATTACAGGATTCGCTGGATTTAATATGGAGGGTAAAACCAAAACCAGGACGCAGCCTTATTCATGGGCTGATAAGGGACAGACTGCTTTCATTTACAGTTGTTATTGGCTCAGGATTTTTGCTATTAGTATCGTTAATTATTTCAGCTGTCATTTCTTCTTTAAACCATTTTATTAATGAGAATCTTATTGTTATTCCTTTCTGGATGCTTGAACAAATAAATAATCTTATTTCCTTTGGAATAGTATATGTTTTATTTGCCATGATATATAAAATATTACCAGATGTTCATAATAGCTGGAGTGATGTATGGATAGGTTCGCTTATTACGTCAGTTCTTTTCGTCCTCGGGAAATATCTCATAGGAATTTACATAGGTACAAGTACTTTAAGTTCTACCTACGGTGCTGCCGGATCACTTGTTGTTTTGCTATTATGGGTCTATTATTCTGCTCAAATTATTTTTCTCGGAGCTGAATTTACTGCTGTATATGCTGAAAAATATGGTTCGGGTATAAAGCCCAAAAGCAAATTTATGAGATACTACATTGACAGCAGTTCTGCAAATGCAAAATCAGAATAATAAAACTGCCTTATTAGCAGCTCAAACCGGCAGGCCTTCAAGCTTCATAATTTTAAGGGCATTTGTAGTAGGGCAGGGGCCATTGTGAATTTTATAATCAAATTTCATTTTATCTGATATAACTTCCTCACGGAAATGATAATTGGAAATATGATTTATCTCACCCTCCAGTTTTACTAATTCCAGATCATGTGTTGAAATAAGTCCAATGCTATATGAACCGGCAAGTGCTTTAATAAATGACCTGCTGCCGGTGAGCCTCTCAAGGTTATTTGTTCCCCTGAAAATTTCATCGATCATATAAAAAAGAGGATAACTGTCTTTTTTATTTAGCTCATTAAGTAAAAGTTTAAGACGTTTAACTTCTGCATAAAAATATGAAATGCCATCAGTAACTGAATCACTCACTTTAATACATGTAAACATTCGGAATAATCCTGTCTCCATATAAGATGCGCAAACAGGGGCACCGCTATAACACAAAGCTAGGTTAATACCCAGTGTTTTAAGAAAAGTACTTTTACCAGACATATTTGAACCTGTGATAATTATGCTTTCTCCGGTTTTATTGAAGGTAAAATTATTCCTTATACATTGTTCAAATGGAATTAGTGGGTGACCCGCATCTTTTATAACAAATGCTTTGTTACTGTCAGGTTGTTCATTTATAACCGGAAAACTAAAATCAGGATAAACATAGGCCAGGTTAGCAAGAGAGTTTAACGCTTCAAGCTTATACCATATGTTTAGCCATTCAGGCAGAACGGAGTAGATGTTTTTCTTTAATTGCTCAAATTTATATGTGTGATAGAAATCCCACGGAAATATCAGATTAAAAATAAGTGATGTAATCTGGTTGCTGCTAAGACTTAAAGCAAAAATGCTGTTACTGATTTGTTTGAATTTTTTTGAAGGGCAATCAGCTTTATTAATAAATGGCCTGCATAGTTTTTCAAGCTTGGAATCCTTTTTATAAGGATATGATTCAAGAAATTCCAGTATCCGGCTGAATTTTCCCAATGCTTCCTCTATTGATACTGCCTGGCTTAATGAAGGGGCAATCTTCCCGGAGTTAAACCAGTAAATTGCTAACTGAATAAGCAGGCCAACTGCAAAAAAAGCCGGAATATGAAGGAATATGTAAGACAAAAATAATATTATGTTTAACGCTATTACTATGCCAAGAATATATGCTGTCTTTTTAATTTTTGCAGGCTCAGTATTCTCTTTGAACAATTCAATTAGCCGTAAACTATTATTCTTTTTATAAGTTAATTCTGAATTCAGATGAAGCTTTTCCCTGAATCTTTTAAGCAGAATTAATTCTTTCAACAAATGTTGTCTTTCATTTATTTGTTCCATTTCTGGTTTTCCGGCAGTTAACCATTGGTGAAGTACCTGGGTTCCACCGGATGTAACAGAAAGATTTATTAAATGAAGTAAAGAAAACTTGCCTGATATATTTAGATCTGATTCAAAATTATGCTTATCGTCAGGGGTTGTTTCTATTTTTACAGGTATATTTGCCCAATCAACCTTTATTCTGGCAATATTTTCTTTCTTATGTGCACACCATATCGAAAATCTCTTTACAGCAAAATCAACTTTGTTATGAGCCATTACCAGGAGTCCAAAAGCCGATATAATAATACCCGCTGATACTAGTGCTGCAATTCCTGAAACAAGGAAGAATAACAACAGGAAAATAACAACTCCCGAAAGGAATAACCCCAGACGATACCAGGTAAATTGCCTGCTAAGCTTATTAAGTTCGATAAGACGGTTTTCAAAGCGTTCAAGCTCTTCAGTGATTTTGGAAATGCGGTTTTGTCTTGGATTTATCTGGTTCATAAAATGGCATTTTATTAAAAAAACAGAATTTATTACCCTAATTAAGTAATAAATCCTGTATTTGGAAATATTAGCATACCTGAAAGAAACCGCCTGTCAAAATTCAGAAAGAATTAGAAAATATATAAAGGCGAAATTAGTATGTTCTTTATCACAAGCATATATACAATCAAGCTGTAAATTCAGATATATAAAACTAAAGAATCAGAAAATGAATATTATATTGGCAGAAGATGAAATAATAACTGCGCTGGATATAAGCCAACGGCTTAAAGAAGAATTCGATGCAGAAGTATATACTACTACCAGGGGGAAAGGCATAATATCACTCGCAACGAAATACAAACCTGATATTGTAATTTCTGATATAAAACTTAAAGATGAAATAAGCGGTATAGACGCAATAAAGGAATTAAAACTTAAATATAATATACCTGTTATTTTTATAACAGCTTATACAATAACATTCTATATGGAACAAATAAGTAAAATGACGAATGTTTTTGTCCTGCCTAAACCTTTAAATTTTACATTATTTTCTTCAATTGTAAAATCACTCATCAAATAATGGCTTCATGCCCTTCAGAAAATATTATCCGGGCAATTTATTTTAAAAAAATAGTTTAAAAACAAGAACTATACCTAAATTATTCTTATTTTTGAAATACTAACGAATGCAAATGAAAAATAAGTACAGGTATATAAGAGTATTATTCCGTCTGGCTGCACGAAGATTTTTATCTTTACTCAGAAATAAAGTTGAACTTAAGACATTTATTATTATTGCCAGCCTTGTTGTGGGAGTGTTATCCAGCCTTGCCGCTGTGGCACTAAAACAGGTAGTCCATTTTTTTCAGCAGGAACCGCAGCAGGTTTTCAATAAAATTGGCATGAATTACCTTTTTTCTGTTACTCCGCTTCTTGGTATTTTATTGACAATTCTTTTTACTAATGTAGTTCTGAAAGGGAAATTAAAAAAAGGCCTGAGTAATATAATATATCTTATACTCAGGAAACATTCTGATGTCCCCGGAAGGAAAATGTTTACTCATATTATTACTTCTGGTATTACAGTTGGAATGGGAGGCTCGGCCGGACTAGAGGCTCCAATTGTTGTTACAGGAGCTGCCATAGGCTCAAACATTTCCAAAGAATTAAAGTTTAATTATCAAACCCGTACTTTGCTTCTTGCATGCGGATCGGCAGCCGGTATTTCTGCGATTTTCGGAAGCCCTATTGCCGGTGTTATTTTTGCTTTTGAGGTGCTGCTGCCTGAGTTTTCAATACCTTCATTTATACCACTGCTTATTGCATCTGCATCGTCAGCAGTCGTTTCAAAATTATTATACAGCGGACAGCTTTTCTATCTGGTTACTGTTGGCTGGCAGATAAAAGCTATTCCATTCTATATACTCCTGGGAGTTCTTTGCGGATTTGTTTCGCTGTTTATAATAAAAGTATCTCTGTCATTAGAAGATTATCTCGAAAAGTTTTCAAAACCATATATTAAAGCTTTGACTGGGGGTGTGATTTTATGTGCTCTTATTTTTCTTTTCCCGGCGTTATATGGAGAAGGTTATAAAACAATTATAGATTTATTGGCAGGGAATTACAATAATTTTCTTGAAGGAACCTTCCTGAATTTCTTAGCCGATAAAGAACTTGCATTAATTTTACTTGCAGCTATAGTGATATTATTAAAAGTAATTGCTACATCTTTGACTCTTGGCTCCGGTGGTAATGGAGGTATAATTGCTCCTTCGTTATTTTCAGGAGCAATTGCAGGTTTTTTTCTGGCACATCTTGCTCAATACTTTAATATAATTGACCTTAATCATCCTAACTTTATAGTAGTCGGGATGGCAGGAATACTTGCCGGTGTTCTGCATGCTCCATTAACCGGAATATTTCTGATAGCTGAAGTAACCGGCGGTTATATACTTATTGTGCCTCTTATGATTGTTGTGGCAATATCATTTTTCATATCCCGGTATTTTCATCCATATTCAATTTATACCTCACCGCTATACAAGAGGGGAATAAAATTCCGGTCAGAAAAAGAAAAATACTTTATACAGCAGATTAATCTTGAAGACCTTATAGAAAAGAATTTTGTCATTATAAGACCGGGGATGACATTAAGGGAGATGGTTAACAAGATATCAGAATCCAGAAGAAATATATTTCCGGTTGTTGATGATAACCAAAAGCTTGTAGGAGTTGTTACTCTGGATGATATAAGAGAATTTTTGCTTAATACTGAACTTTATGATATGGTTCTTGTTTATGAAATTATGAATACTTCATTTGATCATGTTGATATAAAGACTGAAATCAACCTTGTGCTTGAAATATTTGAAGAACGGCATATCTGGAATCTTGCCATTACAAATAAGGGCAAATATGTTGGATTTATTTCAAAATCGAACATATTTGACAAATACCTTTCTATCTGGGCAAAACAGCAGAATGAAAATATGTAAACTGCTTGTCCCTTAATTCTGCATTTAATCGGGGATTCAAAACATATTGTCGAAATTGACAGTTAAAAGTCTTTGGTATGAGTTAAGTTAGAATATGAAAAAATGTGAATTTAATGGAAAGTATTGAATCTGTTTTTGATGCCGATATCAAAGACTTTGAACTTGAATATCTCCTTATTAAAGAAAGCAAAGAAGACTACCTTAAAAAAGCATCTACATATAAACGATACTCAGACTTATATCTTTTATACAAACTGCGTAATGATGAAGAAAAAGCTTCGTTTTTCCAAAATTTGATAGTGCAATAATTGCTGGTTCAAGTTACTTGTCAGTTCAGTCATTTAAGAGACCTGGAAGCATCTTTATGTCTCATAGTGTCTTTAGTTTGTATATCTATATAATTTTTTCGTTAATCTTTGATTCAATGCCCATAAGTCCCTGCAGTCCGCCAGTATGAATTGCAAGAATTTGCTGTCCTTTTTTGAAGTAGTTTTTCTTAATCAAATCAAAAATGCCAAAAAACATTTTTCCAGAATAAATTGGTTCAATTGGAATTTCTGTCTCTTTGTAAAACCAGCGGATAAAATTAATAAGCTCATCACTGAATTTTGCATAGCCGCCAAAATGGTAATCGGTTATTATATTCCAGTTGATCAATTCTTTACCGGAATAATCTTTAATAAGTTTATTTACTATGTCGTTAAGGAATCCTCCATTTTTCAATACAGCAAAACCAAGCGCTTTGTTTTTGCCGGTGAGGGAGGTTATTATACCAGCCAATGTACCACCTGAACCACATGGAGTACAGATATAATCGAAATTACTATCAGAGGGACTTAAAATTTCAGCGCTTCCTTTTACCCCCAAAGTATTAGAGCCTCCTTCAGGAACAAGGTAAAATTCCCCATATAAATTTTTTAGCTTATTGATGATTGTGCTTGTTGTTTTTAACCTGTAATCTTCACGGTTCATGTAATGCAGATGCATGCCGCACTCAACAGCATGCTTTAATGTAGGATTTAGTCCCGCATATTCTTCACCCCTGATTACGCCTATTGTTTTAAATCCAAATATTTTACCTGCAGAAGCAGTTGCGTATATATGATTAGAAAATGCTCCGCCAAAAGTCAGTACTTTTGTATGACCCTGTTTTTCAGCTTCAATAATGTTGTATTTCAGTTTGTACCATTTATTTCCGGAAATGTCAGGGTGGATTAAGTCTGTTCTTTTTAAATACAACTTTATTCCTGCGTCCAGCAGCATTTGTGTTTTTACTTCCTGTAATGGAACATCATTAATGGAGATATCTTTTGGCAGAAGCATTTTAGCCTTATGCTGTTTAACAGAAAAATAATTATGAATTAAATCGGGTTGTTTTAATATATAATTAGCTTTGGGTATAAGCAAAAATAATTATCAAAAGGCTGGAAAAATTTGTCAGAAAGTTTATATGCAGGCAAAAACAAACCGGCAGGGGAGAAATGCCCCTGCCAGGCAATACCATATTAATATCTATACTTCACCCATTTAATTACTTCGCCCCATTGCGGTTTTTTCCCTGTTGACAGAATACCCACTCTGTAAATTTTACCAGACAGAGGGAAAATTAATAACAGGGTAGCTATGTTTACGAACATAGCAAAAATAAATTGCCATACAGGTACATCCATTATTGCCATTCTTGCGGGCATAACAATTAATGAAGCAAATGGAACCATGGAAGCTATACGCCCTATTTCATTATTGGGGTTTGACTGCATCCCTATAGCAATAAAAAACGGAATCATTATCAGCATAAGAATTGGCCACATTCCGCTTTGTGCATCCTGTGGGTTTGTAAATATAGAACCAACCGCAGCATATAGGCCCATAAACGTAACAAGGGCAATAAAATAATTTAGCAGGAAGAATAATAAATGTGAGATGCTTATTGATAAAACAAACTCCGGCGGCAGTACAAATAAAGATGTAGAAACAAGTACAAATACCGGAACAAGCCATATTGCCATTTGTAGAATTCCTGTTATAGCAGAGCCAAGTATTTTACCTGTAAGCAGTTCAGTACTGTTTAATGAGGATAATAATACCTCTACAATTCTATTATTCTTTTCTTCAATGACAGACGTCAGCATGGATGAACCAAATAGGATAAGGCTAAAATAAAGCAGGAAAGTAAACAGGAACGAAATTATCATGTTGCCGTAACCTTCTTCTTTTATGGAATCAGACTCAGATACTTTTAGCTCTTTAAAATCAATTTTCTGCGTGGCATAAGAAATATCTTCTGATGAAAGATTTTTTTCTTTGAAGTAATGAGCAATGAGGATATTATTTATGTTATCATCTATTTTATCAAACAGGGAATTGTTCCTGGGATTTTTAGAATAAAAACTGATTTGTTTATCCTTAAAAGCTTTTGCAGGTATATAAACAATACCGGAAAGCTTTTCATCCAGCAGGTTTGCTTTGTTTTTATCTACGAAATATTTTATTTCACCATTGTTTACAGACTCAAACGAGATAATGATTTTCTTATCCTTATAATAGTCCTGCTTTACTATGTCTGCTTGTAAACTGTTCAGAAATTCAGGTGATTCAGAAGCAATAATAATTTTGGAGGCATCATCCCCTTCAAATCCTGCAATAAAAGTCTGTATACCCATTATACCAAAAAGAAAAACCGGCACAAGCAGGGTCATAATAATAAACGACTTGTTTAACAGGTGTGTCCGCAATTCTCTTTTTATTACGCTGGCAGTTCTTTTACTAAACATTTCCATTCTCCCTTCCAGCCAGTTCAATAAAAATTTCATGCAGCGAAATTTCGTTGGCATTAAACTTACTTATTGTAACATTATTCTCAAGAAGCATCTTTAGTAAATCCTGAGTAAATGATTCCTCCTTAACCCTTATTCCGGTTGAATTTCCAAAATCTTCAATCTTTTCAATCATTGGGTGATTTTTCAGGAATGAAATATTACCATTAAAGCTAAGGCTGATATTTCGCTGGGAATACTTTGATTTTATATCAGCAAGTGACCCGGAAAGAATGATCTTACCTTTATCAATCATAGCAAGATGGTCACACATTTTTTCAGCAAAATCCATAAGGTGTGTTGAAAAAATAATTACTTTGCCTTTTTCTTTTAGTTCAAGGATAATTTCCTTCAACAGGTTTGTATTGATTGGGTCAAGGCCGGAGAAAGGTTCATCAAGAATTATAAAATCCGGTTCATGCAGTATAGTAGTAATAAACTGTATCTTTTGCTGATTGCCTTTTGAAAGGTCCTCAAGCTTTGAAAGTTTTCTTTCCATAAGATCAAACTTCTTAAGATACATTTCGGCTCTTTTCTCAACATCTCTTCCGGTTTTCCCCTTCAGTTCAGCAAAGTATAAAAGAGTATCCCATACTCTCATTTTTTTATACAAGCCGCGTTCTTCCGGTAAATATCCAACTCTTTCCTTAAAGTCAGTACCGGGTTTGCTTCCCCGCAAAATAATTTCACCGGAATCAGGAATGAAGATGTTCATCATCATTCTGATGGTGGTTGTTTTACCGGCACCATTTCTTCCTATCAATCCGAAAACAGAGCCTTCAGGCACAGAAAAGGATACATTATCCACAGCTTTAACGCCGTCAAACGATTTGCTTAGTTCTTTAACTTCTAAAGCAAACATTATTCCCTCGGTTTTATTATTGTCATATGTATAAATATACTTAAATATAGCTTTGCCTGTTTAAAATGCAAAACCAGTTATCCGCTTCTGGAGCAATTTATGTATTTATTCAATAAAGGATGGACAATAATTCAAAACCAACTGTATAATTATATTGTAATGTTAAGTTTTTATTAATAACAGGATTAAGTTTTTGTGAAGGTATTTTTATCTGTTCCGTGAATTCATAAATATTTGTATTTTCCTTAGATAATTAATAAAATATGGTTACATGGCTAAAAAATCTTTACCTCTGCATACTAAAATCCTAATTGGTTTAATTACCGGCCTGGTGGCTGGCATTTTTTGTAATTACTTCTTTAATGGCAATACAGGAATACAATGGGTTGTAAGTAATATTGCTTATCCGGCAGGACAAATATTCCTTCGGATGATATTCATGATCATTGTCCCGCTTATATTTGCGGCAATTGCGCTGGGGATTGCTGATTTTAAGGATATAAGCAAAATAGGGCGTATAGGTTTTAAGGTTATACTTTTTACAGTAATAATTACCTCAATTTCAGTGATTATTGGAATTGTAATGGTTGATATATTCCACCCGGGAAGCGGAATATCTACTGAAAACAGGGACGCATTAACATCTGCGTTATCCAATAACAATAATGTTTCAGGCATTATTACAACCGCACATGAAACAAAAAGCTTTGTACAGGTAATAGTAGATATTATTCCGCGTAACCCTTTTGCTGATATTGTTTTTTATCTGGATCCAAATTACAGAGGCGGGGGACTTCTTTCACTGATGTTTTTCTCTTTTCTATTCGGAGTGGGTTTAATTCTTACCCCGGCTGAAAAAACAACAGGGCTTATAAGCATGCTTCAGGGTTTGTATGAAGTTGTGATGAAAATAATTGACCTTGCAATGAAACTTGCCCCGTATGGTGTTGCTGCACTTATATTTACTACTTCTTTTACTTTGGGATGGCAGATATTCATTGTCCTTTCCCGGTACGTACTTGTTGTGCTTGCAGCCTTAATACTTCATTTTCTGTTAACGTACGGAGCAATAATTAAATTTGCCGTTAAAAGGAGTCCAAAAGAATTTTTTAAGCTGATTACTGAAGTAATAGTAACAGCTTTTTCAACAAGCTCATCAAATGCTACATTGCCAACATCAATAAAAGCTGCTAATGAAAATCTTAAGCTTGATAAAGATATATCTAACTTTGTCCTTACTGTCGGCTCAACTGCCAACCAGAACGGAACAGCCTTGTATGAAGGGATAACCGTACTTTTCCTGGCACAATTTTATGGAATAGACCTTAGTATTGCACAGCAGTTAATGGTGGTATTTCTTTCAATACTTGCAGGTGTTGGCACTGCCGGAGTTCCGGGCGGAAGTCTGCCGCTTGTTGTTATGGTATTGCAGACAATCGGTGTTCCCGCAGAAGGAATAGGGATAATACTTGGTGTTGACAGGCTGCTTGATATGTCCAGAACTGTTGTTAACGTTACCGGGGATGTTGTTCTTGCAGCATGGATAGACAGTACTGAAAAGGTAAAAGCTGAAACCGCAGGGTAAAAACTTATTCTGCTTGTATGATTTTATTTTGCCATAAAGGTAAAATAAGATTAAATTCTTATATGCATTTCTGAAATTAAGTAAACTCTTTGGGGGATATATGCGAAAGTTACTTTTATTTTTATTTGTTATATACACAGCATTTTATTCTGAATTATATCCACAGGTATTTGATAAACAAATTGTTGTTGATACCCCCGGAGATAATTACAGTTATGATGTACTTAGCCTCAATACAGGTGCTAAGGAATCAACAGTTCTAATATGGATTAACAAGCAGGATTCTATATTCACAATAAGATTTAATTCACTTAGCCCTGAAATGGATAATGGCGTGAGTATTGAATCCGGAAGAGACTCTGTCTGGAATATAAATACTTCCACATATAATATCTGGCAGCACGCCGCATGGCAGAGAAAAGCCGGTGATTTTTCTCAAATAGTTTACTGGTATCCGGGTCAGGCTACACTTACTGCGAGGGTACAGCAGGATCATCTTGGCATGGATGCCACTATGGACCTGGAAAATTATTTTCTGGCATGGGCTGACAACGGGACACTTTTTTATCAGAATGTTATTTACCCGAACTCAAATGTAACTGCTATTGATTACGGCGGCTGTTCATCTCCTGATATAAGGCAAACTTATGACAGTACATATTCAGAAATAGTTTACAGTAAAGATTCACTGGATTTAAGTTTAGTAAAGTACGCTAAGATTCATAATGATTTGTTTCAGTCCGTAATAACACGGGAAATAATAGACAGCGGAAAATGCAGTTTACCGAAAAATGGTGCTAATCCAACGGAAGAAAAAGGTGTATCTTACCAGTATTATGAGAATGGTGTATGGAAAGTAAAATACTCTTATTATACTAATTATCCGATTAATATTACCAACAATAGCAACTGTAATTATTATACTCCGCAGGTATTTTCTTATGACCTTTTTACAAAAAATATGAACCACCAAAACAGAGGTACTCTCCAATTTTTCATAGTATATGAATCAGACTCTCTGGAGGGAAACAGCGAAATAATGCTTCAGCCTGATTATTTCGGTTATGATAGTCGCGTTATCAATATTTCAAATCAGCCGGGGCGTGATTATAATCCTAAAATCTGTTTTTACTCGCAGAATGATACCCCGTATGTATGTGTATTCTGGCAGAATGAACTGGATGGTAGAAATACTATTTACATGGCAAAGACTGTATTTGACCCTATTTATTCTTCTGTTGATGAAGATGATGCAGTTATGCCGCATGAAGTTACATTAAATAATTATCCAAACCCGTTTAATCCATCCACAACAATTGAATATGAAACAGTAAAACAGGGAACTGTAAATATAAAAGTGTATGATATACTGGGGAGGGAAATTTCAGAACTTGTAGATGAGGTAAAATCACCAGGGTCTTATAAGGTAAACTTTAATGCTGCCGGGCTTGCTTCAGGAACATATATTGTTCTGATGAGAGCAGGGGATAAGCAGCTTGCAAGAAAAATTGTGATGATGAAATGACCTTATGTACTTATAATTTAATGAATTGGTCAAATAATATGTTTATGCTTTTAGAAGACCTTATAAAATTTTGGTTTTTTATTTTGTAATCTTGCTTAAAGTGTAAGCATTTTCTATATTTACACGCTCAAATTTGAATTTATTCAGATTTGAACGGACAAATTGATTGTTCCTGCCGGGATGGCGGAATTGGTAGACGCACAGGACTTAAAATCCTGTGGGAATTTATTCCCGTGCCGGTTCGACTCCGGCTCTCGGTACCAAGGCAGGATTTAATAAGCGGTGTTAGGATATATGGCAGCGCTTATTTTATTTTAAATATCTGCTTATAGTTTTAGGGCTCTTAGCTCAGTTGGTTAGAGCGTTTGCTTGACGTGCAAAAGGTCATAGGTTCGAATCCTATAGAGCCCACAAAATCTTCTCTCATTTTCCTATCTGTTAATAATTCCATAGTAATTCAGGATGATTTTATTGATATGTAAATGCGGTTTTACAGGAGTTCCAATCCTCCGGAATGGAAGGTTTGGGGAGATATCTGTTTCTACCAATATGTTACTCCTGCCGGAGTAAAGACAATGAATCCTCTGCGAGCCGTTAAATTGTTTACCTGGTACTTTGTTACGATGTATTGTTGTCATAATTGGAGCTAAAAACTGGTAAGTTTTAATTTATCCTCATAAGGGGTTTTTTAGTATAATCGGCATAATTCAAAAATGCGTAAAATCATGGTTTATACTTGCAAATTCCTGTATTTATGAATATTTTTGTTGTCTTAATATGGGAAAATTCCGATGCTTTATGTCTTTTCCCATTTAAAGAAATCCTGAGCACAGAATTGTGAATCATAGGTTCCACGTTTGAACTTCCCGCGCTTAACCCAAATTGTCCGGGTATATGATTTTTAAGAAGGCTTGGAATTCATTATTTCTGATATTTATTGTGAAATTAAAATGAATGAAAAAATTAAAATAACTTTCCCTGACGGCAACTCAAAAGAGTTTGACAGGGGAGTAACAGCTTACCAGGTTGCTGAGTCTGTTTCCAAAAGGCTTGCTGAAGATGCACTTGCTGCTGAACTGAACAATTGTGTTGTTGATCTTGCTGCTCCTATAAACAGTGACTCAACTATTAAGTTTTTGAATTTTGATGATGAAAAAGGTAAACATGTTTACTGGCACTCAACATCGCACCTGATGGCACATGCTATTCTTTCGTTATACCCTGAAGCTAAATTTGGTGTTGGCCCTGCAATTGAATCAGGATTTTACTACGATATTGATATAAATACTAACCTTACTGAAACTGACCTGCTTAAGATAGAACAGAAAATGCAGGAACTCTCTAAGGTAAATAATTCCTTTAACAGGGAAGAGCTTTCTAAAGATAAAGCTATTGAGTTTTTTAAGCAGAAAGGTGATAACTATAAAGTTGAAATTCTTTCTGAAATTGATGAGAACAGCGAGAAGATTTCTATTTACAAGGAAGGTGAATTTACTGACCTTTGTACAGGCCCGCATCTTCCTTCATCAGGAAAGATAAAATATGTTAAGCTGTTAAGTATTTCCGGTTCATACTGGAGAGGCAATGAAAAGAATAAACAGCTTCAGCGTATTTATGGCATTTCTTTTCCAAAGAAAAAAATGCTTGATGATTACCTTACTGCTCTTGAAGAAGCAAAGAAAAGAGATCACCGTAAGCTGGGCAAAGATCTTGAACTTTTTATGATATCACAGAAGATTGGTGCAGGGCTTCCGGTATGGCTGCCTAAAGGAGCTGTTTTAAGAGAGACTCTTGAAAACTTTCTACGTGCAGAACAGAGAAAAAGAGGCTACATGCCGGTTATTACTCCTCATATCGGAAATATAAATCTTTATAAAACAAGCGGGCATTATCCTTATTATTCTGACAGCCAGTTCCCGCCTATTACTTTTGCTGATAGTGAAGAGCAGTATCTGTTAAAACCAATGAACTGCCCTCATCACTTTATGATATATGCTTCAAAACCAAGAAGCTATAAAGATCTTCCTATTCGTTATGCTGAATTTGGAACTGTATACAGATATGAACAATCAGGCGAATTAAACGGGCTTACCCGGGTTAGATGTTTTGCCCAGGATGATTCACACATGTTTGTACGTCCTGATCAGCTTAAAGATGAACTTTGCAGTGTAATTGATCTTATTCAACATGTATTCAGCACAATGGGGTTTGAAGATTTTACAACCCAGCTTTCATTCAGGGACCAGAATGCTGAAAAATACGGCGGTGATATTTCCCTTTGGGAAAAAGCGCAGGCTGAAATAAAAGAAGCTGCTGATTTGATGAAACTTAATTATACTGTAGCCGAAGGCGAAGCAGCATTTTACGGTCCCAAGATTGATTTTATGGTTAAGGATGCTATCGGAAGAAAGTGGCAGCTTGGTACAGTACAGATAGATTATGTAATGCCTGAAAGATTTAACCTTGAATATATAGGCAGTGATGGACAAAAACACCGCCCGGTTGTAATTCACAGGGCGCCATTTGGTTCACTTGAAAGATTTATTGGTGTGTTAATTGAACATTTTGCCGGTGAATTTCCATTATGGCTTGCACCAGTACAGGTTGCAGTGCTTCCTGTAAGTGAAAAATATATTGATTACGCAAAAAAAGTTTATGAAGAGCTGATAAACAGCGGAATCCGTGCTGAATTTGATGACAGAAACGAAAAAATTGGCTATAGAATAAGAGAATGGGAAGTTAAAAAAGTCCCGTTTATGATGATTTTAGGCGAAAAAGAGCAGTCAGCAGGAAATATTTCAGTAAGACAGCATAAAAAAGGTGACCTTGGGGCTTTGTCTTTATCTGAATTTATTAGTAAAATTAAGGTCGAAATTAATAATAAAGATTTAAAAACAGCATAAAGAGGTAATATATCGCTCAAAAAGACGGTGTACGGATTAATGAAGAGATAAAAGCGCCAAAAATCAGGGTAATAGATGTAGATGGTGCTCAATTAGGTATTTTTACAGTTCGTGATGCATTAAAACTTGCAACCGAAAGAACGCTGGATCTGGTTGAAATAGCCCCGCAGGCTCAACCGCCGGTATGTAAAATTATAGACTTCGGTAAGTTCAAGTATGAACAGCAGAAGCGGGAGAAGATTCAAAAGAAGAACCAGGTGGTTTCTACTTTAAAAGAAATAAGGCTTCATCCCAATACTGATATTCATGACTTTGACTTTAAAGTAAAACATGCCGTTAACTTCCTTGAAGAAGGGAATAAAGTTAAGGTTGTTGTTATGTTTAAAGGCCGTGAAATGGCGTATACTGAAAAAGGCGAAGAATTACTCAACAAGTTTATAGAAAGAATGGAAGACATAGCCAAAGTTGAAGCACCTCCTAAACTGGAAGGGCGTAACATGGGTATGATATTAGTTCCGCAGAAAATTAAATCAAAAAAATAAACGTTAGGATGCAGAGATGCCAAAAATGAAAAGCAACAGCGGCGCAGGAAAAACTTTCAGAAGGACCGCTTCAGGCAGATATAAAAGAAAAAGCGCTTATAAGAGCCATATCCTTACCTCTAAAAGTACTAAGAGGAAAAGAAATCTGAGACGCTCTACTATGGTAGCTGACGTTGATGCCGGACGTCTTAAAATTATGCTTCAGTAATTCTATAACTTCAGGAAGCAAGCAAGAGTTTAATAAATCATAAGGATTAAAAGAAAATGCCACGTTCAAAAAATAAAGTAGCTTCTAAACACAGAAGAAAAAAAATATTAGGCTATGCTAAAGGTTACTGGGGTGCAAGAAGCAAAGTTTATACTGTTGCTAAAAACCATGTTGAAAAAGGCTGGACGCATGCTTACAGAGACAGAAAGCTCAAGAAAAGAGTTTACAGGCAAATCTGGATTGTAAGAATTAATGCTGCTGCAAGAGATAACGGTACTACCTATTCTCGTTTAATGCATTCTCTTGATGTTAAAGGTATTAGCATCAACAGAAAAATTCTTGCAAATTTGGCAACCGAAAACCCGGCTGCATTTGCTGATATTGTTAAGTTTAGTCTTAACTAATAATTTTTATACCCTCTTTACATAGGATATATTTTCTTATTTTAAAGAGGGTATTGTTTTAAATTTTCTGATACTCAAAATATCCTCTTTTATAAAGAGGGCAGATTCATCTGAAGGGTGAAAACGGGAAATATATTGTTATACGGCTTTAAGCTGTAATATCAGCAACAATGCCCGCTGCCAGTCTTTTTAGTACCGGCATTTCCCTTCGGCAAAAAGAACAAACATAAAATCAATATCGGGTTTCCATCACAACGCAGAAATTCAGTGGTGGAGGCTGATTGTTTTTTAAAAATTTGTACTTATAAATAATTAAAATAAACATCCTCTTGGTCCTTGTGATAAAGCGGATAATAGGCTATGCTATGGAAATTGAAAGTATTGCGCGAATAAAAAATGATTTCGATACAGATATTGCATCTGTTGAAAACCTGAACCAGTTAGAAGAGGTCAGGATAAAATATTTAAGCCGCAGCGGCTTAATATCAGGCCTTTTTGAAGAACTGAAAGATGTTCCGAAAGAGGAGAAGCCTGCACTCGGTAAATCTCTGAATGCACTCCGTACAGTAGTAACTGATAAGTTTAATACATTAAAAGATGAAATTGAAGCTGTTCATGCCAAAACCGATTCACGCCCTGACCTTACATTACCGGGGCTTGAAAGAATTATAGGCAACAGGCATGTACTTGCACAAACACTTGATGAAATGAAAAGCATTTTTAAGGGACTTGGCTTTTCAGTTTTTGACGGGCCTGAATTAGAATCAGACTATTATAATTTTGAAGCTTTAAATTTTGCTCCTGATCATCCTGCAAGGGATATGCAGGATACATTCTTTATCAGTAAGGATTTCCTTTTAAGGACACATACCTCGCCGGTACAGGTAAGGCTGATGGAAAAATACCAGCCTCCTGTAAGAGCTATTATGCCGGGCAGGGTTTACCGTAATGAAGCAGTAAGCTCGCGCAGTTATTGCATGTTTCACCAGGTTGAAGGTCTGTACGTTGATACTGATGTTACATTTGCCGAATTGAAAGGAACTCTGGTTTCTTTTGCAAAGCAGTTTTACGGAAATGATCTGCAATATCGTTTCAGGCCAAGTTATTTTCCGTTTACTGAGCCAAGCGCAGAGATGGATATTACATGCTTCCTTTGTCATGGTGAAGGATGCAAAATATGCAAGCATTCAGGATGGCTTGAAATTTTAGGCTGCGGAATGGTTGACCCCAATGTGTTCGGGCATGTTAATTATGATCCTGAAAAATATACAGGTTATGCTTTCGGTATGGGTATAGAAAGAGTTGGCCTGCTGAAATACGGAATAGATGATATCCGCAAGTATTTTGAAAACGATTTAAGGTTCCTGAAGCAGTTCTGATTTATGACCGCTTTATTATTTTTTGATTTTCTCTTTGTAGAGGAGTAATAGTTGTGAAAGTTTCTTTAAACTGGTTAAATGATTATATAGATCTCAAGGATATTCCTGTTAATGACATAGCCCATAAGCTTACTATGACAGGACTTGAAGTTGAAGAAGTAATTAATGAAAATGAAATATACAAAGGCTTTATTGTTGCTCATGTAACTGAAAAAGTTAAACATCCAAATGCAGATAAGCTTTCTATATGTAAAGTAGATACAGGCAGTGAAGAACTGCAGGTTATATGCGGTGCCCCCAATGTTGAAGCAGGACAAAAAGTTGTGTTTGCACCTATTGGCACTTTAATTCCAAATGGCGGCTTCCTGATCAAAAAAGCTAAGATTAGAGGTGTTGAATCAAACGGAATGATATGTGCTGAAGATGAGATTAATCTTAGTGATGACCATTCAGGAATTATGGTACTGCCTGCTGAAATGAAGGCAGGTATACCAATAACAGAAGCACTTGGGCTTAATGACGTTATAATGGAAGTAGCAATCACCCCTAACAGGCCTGATGCTCTTTCGCATTTTGGTGTTGCAAGAGACCTTGCTGCAATTTATAACAGGGAGTTTAGATATCCTCAAATCAGCATTAATGAAGCATCAGAGGAAACAAAAGATTTTGCATCTGTTGAAATAATGGATGCTGTTAACTGTCCCCGTTATTCAGCAAGAATAGTTAAAGATGTTGAAATAAAAGAATCTCCTGAATGGCTGAAAAACAGGCTTAAAAAAGTAGGACTTCGCCCAATAAACAATATTGTAGATATTACAAATTACGTAATGTTTGAAACGGGCCAGCCTTTGCATGCATTTGACCTTGAAGAGTTGAATGGCTCTAAAATAATTGTTAAAAGTACTGAAGCTGAAGAGAAATTTATTACGCTTGATTCCAAAGAAAGAGTGCTGCCTGCAGGTACTCTCATGATCTGCGATGCAAAAAGAAAGGTTGCTGCAGCCGGAGTAATGGGCGGGGAGAATTCAGAAATATCTGCTAAAACAAAACATATACTTATTGAAAGCGCTTATTTTAACCCTTCCAGCATAAGGCGTGCTTCAAAAAAACTTGGGCTTAGCACTGATGCTTCTTACAGGTTTGAAAGAGGTATTAATTTTGATGGAACAGTTTATTCTGCTAACCGCGCTGCACAGCTAATGGCTGAACTGGGTGGAGGCAAAATACTTAAAGATGTAATTGATGAATATCCTGCTGTTATTAAAGAAAAGGAAATAACATTACGGTTTGCACGTGTAAAAAGAATACTTGGCTATGATGTACCTGCAAGAAAAATAAAAGATATAGTTGAAAAATTAGGCTTTAAAGTACTGGCAAAGTCTGATGATGATATTAAGGTTGCAGCTCCTGCATTCAGGCCGGATGTTGAGAGGGAGATAGATGTAATTGAGGAAGTGGCAAGGATAAATGGTTACGACAATATCCCCACAATATCAAGAATATCAATATCACTTGGAAAGCGGTTTGACGAATCGTCATTTACTGAAATTATAAAAAATGTTTCAAACGGGTTAGGCTTCTTTGAAATGATTAATAATCCGCTTGTAAGCAGTGAACGTGCTTCAATAATTGGTAATAAAATTGCATTGATGAACCCGCAGAGCCAGGATATGGGCTATTTACGTACTTCAATGTTACCGGGCGCACTTGATACTGTGGCACGAAATATTAAGTACGGCGAAAAAAATATAGCATTATTTGAAGTTGGGCATGTTTTTAATAAAATTGCAGAAGGCGAAATAAAATCATTTGATGATTTTAAAGAAGAGTCTCACCTGATTTTTATATTGTCAGGCAGGCAGTCGGAGAAAGAATGGTATACAGAAGAAAAGAACTACGATTTTTATACTTTAAAGGGATATATAAACAGTTTTTGCCGGAAAATTTCGCTTGACAATGTTCTAAATGATGCCTATTATTTCAACGCTAATACATTTTTCGATTATTATTTAACGAAAGAGTATGAAGGCAAGGCTATCGGCGAAGGGGGCAAAATCAGGAAAGACGTTCTTAAGAAATTTGATATAACTCAGGATGTATATTCTTTTATATTTAATCTGGATGAATTAAAGAATATACAGCCCGGGAAGAAAAAATATACAGAGCCGTTAAAGTATCCTAAAATACTTCGTGATTTTGCATTTATCTTTGATAAAGAAGTTACTTGCGATGAGGTTAAGGATTTTATTAAAAAGAGCGGTTCAAAACTTCTTAAATCAGTTAAATTATTTGATCTGTTTGAAAATGCAGCTATGGGCGAAAATAAAAAAAGCATGGCATTTGCAATGGAGTATTACTCAGAAGAACGTACATTAACAGATGAAGAAGTTGAAAAAGAGTTTCTACAGTTGATTTCTTTAGTTACTAAAAACTTTAATGCTACATTAAGAGGCAGTTAAGTGGCAGAAATGACAAAATATGAAATACTTCTCAACGAACTGAGCACGATGGAGTCGCAGGTGTTGGTATTATCCAATAAGTGGAGGGATACGGCTGTTCGTAATGAAGAACTTGAGGAGAGAACTGGTAGATTAAAGAAAGAAAATGCAGAATTACTGCTAAGGGTTTCAAAGCTTGAAGATGAACTTGAAGGCCTGGCAAAAAATAAAGTAAGTGCCCTTGACCTGCAGGGCGAGGCAGGAATCACTGGTTTATTTAACTCACTAAATCCGAAGGAGAGAGAGCAACTTAAAATTAAATTACAAAATTTAATTTCCAGGATAGATTATCACCTTGCTGCTGACTAAACACGTTTGTAAATTAACTATTGCAGCGGGTTATAGTTCTTAAACTTGTTGTATGTAAGATGGAAAAGGCAATATGATCGATAAAAAGAAGCTTAAAATTAAAATATTTGATAAAGAATATTCTTTATTGGTCGAAAACGAAGAAATAGCGAAAGAGCTTGCTATTTATGTTAATAGAGTTATGGAAGAAACCAAAGATGAACTTCCGGACCAACCCGCTCAGACTATTGCAATAATTGCATGTTTAAATATTGCATATGATTTATTTCTTGAAAAAAATAAAAACAGGGAATTTCTCATCCAGGCTGCGGATAAAGTAAAAAAGATTAAGCTTCTTTTGAACGAACAGAAAATACCTGAACCATCCTAAAAAATTAACAACCGCCCTGTCGACCCGTAATAAATGAAAAACTAACTCTCATTAAACAGGGAATCTGACTTTCGGCGTCGATTGCAGGCCTCATTCCGGGTAACCGGAAGTACCATAACCGGTACATAACGGAGGAAGCAAAAAGCGTTCGGGCACGTTCCCACTGTGTGTAAATAGGGTTTTTCTTAACCTGTTTACCTGGTCGGCAGGTGCGGCTTAAATTATCCACATGGAGGAAAAATGGACCCATTATTGCTAATACCGATGGTGATTTTCCTCGTAGTAGTATTCTTCTATCTGGGCTGGTTAATAAATTCAAAAATCGGCAAAAAAAGTATCGTATCTGCAGAAGAGAGAGCAAAGCAGGTACTGGCTGATGCACAGAAGGAAGCTAATAATATTAAGAGAGAAAAGCTGCTGGAGGTAAAAGATGAATGGTATAAGAAGAAAATTGAATTTGATACAGAAGTAAATCAGAAACGACAGAAAATCGGAAATATTGAGAAACAGTTAACGGTTAGAGAAGAAAACATTGAAAAGAAGTTTGACCTTGTTATTAAAAAAGAAAGGGAAAACAAACAATTTGAAAAAGAGCTACAGGATTTAAAAAAGAACGTAGAACTAAGGACCGTTGAAGTTCAGAAATTAGAAACTGAGCAAAACCTGAAACTGGAAAAAATTTCAGGCTTAACTGCAGAAGATGCAAAAAAGATGCTCATGGAAAACATGGTTAACATTGCACGGCAGGAAGTTGCCCATGTGGTTAAGGATATACACGACCAGGCGAAATCAGACGCTAAAAAAGACGCTCAAAAAATAATTGTTCAGGCAATACAAAGGACTACTGCCGATCATTCTATTGAAACAACTGTCTCTGTAGTTCAGATACAGAATGATGAAATGAAGGGTAGAATAATCGGTAAAGAAGGCAGGAATATTCGTGCCTTTGAAGCAGCTACTGGCGTAGACGTTATTGTTGATGATACTCCTGAGGCTGTAATCCTTTCATCTTTTGACCAGTTTAGAAGGGAAGTTGCCCGTGTTTCACTGGAAAGGCTCATTTCCGATGGCAGAATCCATCCGGCGCGTATTGAAGAAGTTGTGGAAAAAGTACGTGTTGAACTTGAAGAGGAAATGATCAAGGAAGGTGAAAACACAATACTGCAGCTTGGCCTGCATAACATGCATGCTGAACTTATTAAGCATATAGGCAAAATGAGGTATCGTTCAAGCTATGGACAAAACCTGCTGCAGCACAGTATTGAGGTAGCTTACCTAACAGGAATAATGGCTGCTGAGGTTGGATTGGATGTAAACCTGGCAAAACGTGCCGGCCTTCTGCATGATGTTGGAAAAACTGTTGATAAAACCGTAGAAGGGCCTCATGCACTTATTGGTTATGAATTAACCAGGAAGTTTAAGGAACATCCTATTGTAGTAAATGCTGTCGGTTCTCACCATGAAGATATTGAAATGGAAAGTGCCATAGCACCGCTGGTTCAGGCTGCTGATGCTATAAGCGGAGCACGCCCGGGAGCAAGGCGCGAACCTCTTGAAGGTTATGTAAAACGCCTTGAAACTCTTGAGACGCTGGCAAAATCATTTGAAGGAGTAGCAAAAACTTATGCTATTCAGGCAGGCAGGGAAGTAAGAGTTGTTGTTGAACATGATAAGATTGATGATATTGTTGCTGATAAATTAGCTCATGATATTGCTGCAAAGATTGAAAGTGAAATGGAATACCCCGGCCAGATTAAAGTAACTGTTATACGTGAAGTTCGTAAAATAAGTTACGCAAGATAGTATTAAGTCTAATCATTTAACGGCATAACAGGAATGTTATGCCGTTTTAACTTTAAAGGCATTATCATGAGTATAAAAACAGCTATAACCGGGAGCATAGGCTCCGGTAAAACTTTATTTTCTAATTATCTTGTTAAAAAAGGGTACCCGGTAATAATAGCTGATGATGTTTCCAAAGATATACTTGCCGATGATAAAGATGTAAGGGAGCAAGTAATTAAAGAATTCGGCAGCGAATCATTTGCCGGCGGGAGCATCAATAAAAAATACCTTGCCGAAACTGTTTTCTCTGATCCTGTTAAGGTTATTAAAATAAATTCCATACTGCATCCCCGCGTAATTGAGAAAACAGATTCTCTTCTTAATGAGTATTCTGCCAAAAACAGTCTTGTATTTGTTGAGGCCGCACTTATATATGAGGCTGATATGGAAGATTTATTTGATTACGTAGTGCTTATTACTGCCGATGAAAATGTAAGAAAACAACGGAAAGTTGAGTTTGATAAATTCAGTGAGGTTGATTTTATTAAGCGTAATCAAAATCAGATACCTGATGAAGAAAAGAAAAAACGTGCTGATTTTGTATTTGTTAACAGCGGCAGCAAAGAAGAGCTTTATAATAAAGCGGATTTACTCATAAATATATTAAGCGGCCTTAAAAACTAAAATCATTGAAGTTTTTAGAAATATGTATCCTGGAGTCAACTGCTTATCATCTCCCTTTATACTTCTCTTGAATCTTATTTAAGTTAAGGGAAAACGCATAATTTATTACTTTTTATCCTTACAAGATTAAAATAAATCAATTTTTTATATTATTGTTTGATATTTTTAAAGATTGCTTTTTAAGCTTTTAATTGCTGAAACCAAGGCTGGTTGTTGCCCGCCGGAGATTTTAACGAAAGAACTGAATAATTATGATAACTGTTGCATTCCAGGGAGAAAAAGGCGCTTACAGCGAAATTGCTGCAAAAAAGTTTTTTGGTGATAAGATTAAACTTTCTCCTTCATTTTCCTTTAATGATGTTTTTTCTAAGGTAAAAAACTCTGAAGTTGACCTTGGAGTTGTACCTGTTGAAAATTCTCTCTACGGAAGTGTATTTGAGACGTATGACCTTTTATTTCATTATTCCCTTACAATAATCGGTGAACTTAATCTGCAGATTAACCATTGCCTTACAGCAAGAAAGAAATTTGCCCTAAAAGACATTAAAAAAGTGTATTCTCATCCGCAGGCGTTGGGCCAGTGTTCTGATTTTTTACGTACATTGAAAAAAGCCAGAGTTATTCCCGCTTATGATACTGCCGGTTCTTCACTGATAGCTCTTGAAAATACTGAAGAAGTAGTTGCTGCTGTAACCAGTAAAGAAGCTGCTGCTATTTACGGGTTAAAAATACTAAAGAGTAATATTCAAAATAACCAGGAAAATTATACTCGTTTCCTGGTTATCAGCCGAAAAGCTAAAAATGGTGATTATGATAAACCAAAGACATCAATTTGTTTTGAATTAAAGAGTATGCCGGGCTCATTATTCAGGGCCTTAAGTGTATTTGCATTAAGAGATATTGACCTTGTAAAAATTGAGTCGAGGCCAATACCGCAGAAACCCTTTCAGTATGTATTTTATGCAGACCTGGTGGGGAGTGTAAAAGATAAAAAAATAAATCTTGCGTTAAAGCACCTTGCAGAAATTTCTGTTAATATTAAGAATTTTGGTTCATACCAGGCTGGCAAAACCTATAAGTCCTGATTAATTATAATAATGCATCACCTGGAACTAAACAGGCTGCACTTAATATCTAAAACCATTACTCAAAAGGTGATAAATTGTCTCTGATAAACAATGCAATAGTATCTGTTGTAAAACGGATGCCGGAATCAGTGGTCTGGCAATTTTCAAAGCGCTATATAGCTGGCACAACACTTAATGATGCAGTTGATTTTGTAAAAAAGCTTAATGAAAAAGGAATTTATGCAACAATTGATGTGTTGGGAGAGTCTGTACAAAGTAAAGATGAGGCTGTTACTGCAAAACAAAATGCTCTAAAAGTTCTTGAAGCAATTGAAACAAACAAACTAATGGCAAACCTTTCAATAAAGCCTACACAAATGGGGCTTGGTATTGATGAAGAGTTTACATATAAGAATGTTTATGATTTGGTTGAAACTGCAGCTAAGAAGAATAATTTTATTCGTATAGATATGGAGGATTCTCCGTTTACGGATAAAACAATTGCTTTGTATAAAAAGCTTCATGAAAAATTCAGTGGTGTTGGTATTGTTGTTCAGGCTTGTTTGAAAAGAACGGAAAAAGATGTAGTAAGTTTAAACCCGGAAGGGTGCAATTACAGGATTGTAAAAGGTATCTATGTGGAACCTGTTGAGATTTCTTTCAGGGACAGACAGGAGATACGGGATAATTATGTTAAAGTACTTGAGATAATGTTAAAAGATGGAAACTATGTTGGTATTGCTACGCATGACGAACACCTTATTAATGAAGCTTACAGGCTGATTAAAAAATATAATGTTCCAAATGATAAGTTTGAATTCCAGATGCTTCTGGGTGTAAGAGAAGATTTACGTGACAAAATAAATGCTGACGGTTACAAAATAAGAATATATGTCCCTTTTGGTAAAGACTGGTTCGCTTATTGTACAAGAAGATTAAAAGAAAACCCTGACTTTACTAAGAATGTAGTTAAAAGTGTTTTTGGCATAAATTAATATTGAAAATTTAAGATAACTAATCAAAGAATTATTGTATGAATGTGTTAGGAATAGAAAGCTCCTGTGATGAAACATCAGTTGCAATTATTTCAGAAGGAAAGCTTGTTTCAAATTTAATATCCTCTCAGGATTTTCATAAAAAATATGGTGGTGTTGTACCTGAACTTTCAAGCAGGGCTCACCTGCAAATAGTTATTCCGCTGTTGAGAGATGCACTAAAAAATGCCGGACTTGCATTAAGTGAAATTGATGTTGTTTGTGCAACTGCAGGCCCCGGTTTAATAGGAGCGCTGCTTGTTGGTTTAACGTTTGGTAAAGGGCTTGCTTATTCACTCAATAAGCCATTTATACCTGTAAATCATATTGAAGGGCATATTTATTCTCCGTTCCTGATGGATGAAAAACCCGAATTTCCTTACCTTGCTCTTGTGGTCTCCGGCGGGCATACTCTGCTTCTGATTGTAAAAAGTTTTTCTGAGATTGTAAAACTGGGTACTACTGTTGATGATGCTGCCGGCGAGGCTTTTGATAAAGTTGCTAAAATGGTCGGACTTGGGTATCCCGGAGGGCCTAAAATACAGAACGCTGCCGCAAAAGGAGATGCAAATAAGATTGATTTTCCTGTAGCTGACCTTAAAAACAGGTATGATTTTTCTTTCAGCGGATTAAAAACTGCTGTATTAAGGCATATTCAAAAGAATTATGATGATGTGAATAATATACCGGAACATGATGTTAATGATATAGCTGCTTCATTTCAAAAAGCTGTAATAAAAGCTTTGATAAGAAATGCCGGAAGGGCATTGAAAGATTTTAATGTGAATTCCGTCTCACTTGCAGGTGGTGTTGCTGCTAATAAGGCATTAAGGGCTGCATTATCTGAGCTGGCGGTTTCCAGGAACAAAAAGATTATTGTGCCGGGTATGGAATTTTGTGGAGACAATGCTGCAATGATAGCTTTCCGCGGGATGAAACAGTTTGAAGCCGGGAAAAATTATGAGTTATCATACAGTCCTTACCCTGGATTAAGTGATGAGTATTTTGCAAATAAAGATGTTTAGCTGAATTATTGCCCTATGAAATTCTATCCGGAAAGGTTAAGGCCGGAACTTTCTAACAGGACATTAGCTGCCGGTGTTTTTAGTAATAAATTTTTAATTTCTTATCTTTGTGAGTAATGGACAATATTTATAAAAAGCTTGAACAGGATATAAATTCGCTTTCAGTTGAAGAGCGTAATGAAATTTTAGATAAATTAAGAAATGAAGTCGATGTAATTGACAGGCAGCTTGTACACCTTTTCAGTAAAAGAACACTGCACTCAGTTTTAATTGGACGCATAAAAAGATCAATGGGGCTGCCTACCTACGCTCCACAGAGGGAAAAGGATGTTGCTGCAAAAATATCTTCGTATGTTGAAGAACCTTTAAGCAAAGAAGCTGTATTAAGAATTTATGAACGAATACTTGACGAGTCCCGTGCAATACAAAGGGAAGAGGCAACCCGGGAAAGTAAAATCCCGGCTTCACCGCAAAAGGCAAAAATAAGCCTTAAGAGTCTGCTTAACAGGAAACAGTATATGGCAGTAATTGCATTTTTTATACTGGTTCTTATACTGTTGTACAATACATTTTTTACCGCAAATTATTATCCCGGAAACGGGCCTGTCCGCTTTGAAATTGACAGGGGGGAATCTTTATCTAAAGTAGCAGAAAAACTTTATGAAATGAAGATAATTCCTTCAAAAATGAATTTTAAAGTTGCTGCCTTTGTATATGGGGCCGAAAGAAAAATCAGGGCAGCCAGGTATAAAATTCCCAATGGCCTTTCTTACCTTGGACTTATAGAATTATTTATTTCAGGTAATGCTGATTTTTTACAGACTATTACGATTAAGGATGGTGTTCCACTTACATGGATTGCTGCCAAACTGCACTATGAAGCAAAAGTAGATTCTGCAGAATTCATGAATGCAGTATCTGATAAAAATCTGCTTGATTCACTTGGAATAAAAGCTCCTTCTATGGAGGGATATCTGCTTCCGGCAAGATATAATATTTTTGAAAGAAGCACTCCTGGTGAGATTATAGGAATAATGTATAAATCATTTAACCATTATTTTAATGACTCCATGCGAAACAGGGCAAAGGAACTTGGGTATAATATACACCAGGTTTTAACAGTTGCCTCAATCGTAGATGGTGAAACAAATAAGAAAGATGAAATGCCGGTTATTGCCGGTGTATATTATAACAGGCTTCATACAGGTATGAGGCTGCAGGCTGACCCTACAGTTCAGTATTTAATACCTGGCGGGTGGCGGCGCCTGACTTATGATGACCTTAATATAAACAGCCCATATAATACATATAAATTTGCAGGGCTTCCGCCAGGGCCAATAAATAATCCCGGTAAAAATGCAATACAGGCAGCATTATATCCGCAGAATAATAAATACATGTTTTTTGTTGCTGATGGAAATGGCGGGCATAAATTTGCCGAATCGTATCAGCAGCATCTTGGATTAGTAAATCAATATCGCAAATGGTTAAAATCACAGGGCAAATAAAATACCTGGTGTTGCTGGTAACAGGGCTGTTTCTTGCAGGATGTGCAAACCAGCTTGCCCCGGGAGGGGGAGAAATTGACAGGATTCCGCCTGAAATTGTTGAGGTATATCCCGCCAATGGCGCCACAAATTTTAATGATGAATACATCGAGTTCGGTTTTTCTGAATATGTTGACCACCGGACAGCACAGGATGCAGTGTTTATTTCTCCTGCTCTTGATGGTACTCCTGAATATGACTGGAGCGGAAGGTATCTGCGCATTTATTTCCCATCTAAGCTTAAAGACAGCACTACTTATGTTGTGACAGTAGGGACTGATGTTGTAGACCTTAACAATAAAAACAGGATGGCGGCTGCCTACAGCCTTACATTTGCAACCGGCAGTAAAATTGATAAACGTGTTGTTTCCGGAAGGATTTATGAGCCTAAGCCTTCCGGTATATACCTGTTTGCATACAGGCTTGATAATAAAAATCCTGTTGATACACTGCTGAGTAAAAAGCCGGATTATATCTCCCAGGCAGGCACTGACGGTTCATTCAAAGTTGCAGGACTTGCTGCCGGCACGTACAGGATTTTTGCCGTTAAAGATGAATACAGTGATATGCTTTTCCAGGCTGAACAGGATAAGATTGGGATGCCATATACTGATGTTGTGCTTGCTGAAAATGATACTTTGTTCAGCAACCTGAATTATTTCCTCATGTCTGCTGATACCACAGCTCCGAGGATTATAAACGCTGTTATGACAGACAACAGGCATATTCTTGTTAACATGACCGAAGAATTTGATTCTACCTATATAAAAGCTTCTAATTTCTACCTTTATGATTCTACTGCTAATGTTAAAAAGGAATTGAAATATGGATTCAAAGGGAATACAAAACCCACTGAATTTGTATTGGTAACTAATGATACCCTTCCTTCTGCAAACACAGTTTTTCTTGTTGCTGATTCAATTGCTGACAGGGAAGGGAATAAATATAAAGGTGATTTTACTCAACTTACAATAACAGAAAAACCTGATACTTCAGCTCCGTCTTTAATAAAAACGCTGCCTCAGCCAAACGGTGAAGCAGATTTTTCAGGTGAGCAGTTTTATTTCCAGTTTAATGATGCTTTTGATTCTTCTGCAATAAAGAATGGAGTCGCTTTTACTGATACTTCCGGGAATGCTGTCCCTTTCAACTGCAGCTTTGTAGATGACGGTTCATTTTATATTACTCCAACAGTGAAGCTGGACTCAAGGAAAGATTACCAGATTAAACTTAATTTTAAGTTATTTGCTGATGCCTCGGGTAATAAACTTGATTCTGTTTATACTCATAAATTTAAAACTATAAGCGGACTTGATTTTACAGGCGCTTCCGGGGAAATTACAGGTGTTGAGGGAAAGAAAAATGTACAGGTAGTCTTGCAGGCAGCAGGGGAAAGCAGGAAAAAGTATAAAAAACCGGCAGGACAATCCGGCAAGTTTAACTTTGAACGCGTTCAGCCCGGCAAGTATCTGTTGTGGGCTTATGAAGATAAAGACAGCAGTAATACATATTCAAACGGGTATCCTTTCCCGTTTAAACCGTCAGAAGAATTTGGCTTCTATCCCGATACATTAAATCTGCGTGCCCGCTGGAGTCAGGGAGATATTAAGTTTAAATTTAAAAAATAGTCGAAATGTAAGGTAAATTCTCTTTCTTTAAAGCTTTTTAGAATTACATACTTTATAGGATATCAACTGTAAGTAATATCATTAAAGCTCAAGTAACTTTAAGAAATTATTTTTAATCCGGTTAATCATTCAATCTGTGTAATCGTGGTTCAAACTTTTATTTAGCCAGCCCTTCTGTTATAACCGTTATAATGTTTTTGGTATTTTCTCTTATTTCCTGTAGCATTCTGCCGCTGTTAATAAACAGACTGTTGGCAGGTGTTTTATCAGTAAGTGAGTCATAATTTATCATTACGTTCAGAAAGGCGCCCTGGGCAGCGGTTTCCACAAGAGATACAGCAACTCCTGCATCAGAAATAGAATTCTGATTTCCTTTCTCAGCCAGCAGTCCAAGCAGGGGAAGCACATAGCTGCATATTTCAACTACGCGTGCCGGTACTTCAGCAGCTGCAAGTGTGGCTTTCTCAATTTCATTTGAGCGGTGTTTCTTCTGTTCATCATTGTCTTTGGGAAGTTTAAATGCCGACATTACACTATCAAATGCCAGGTTATCTTTATCTGCAAGTTCAAGGAAGAGGGCTTTTTTATTTTCAAGTTTTTCTTTTACAAGTTTTATATCTTCTTCAACATCAGTGTATTTCTTCTTCCCGATTGTAAGTCCGCACACCATAATTCCCAGGCTGCATGCAAGTGCGCCGGAGAATGCAGAAACATTTCCGCCGCCGGGAGTAGGGGAGTTTGATGATAATTCATCTAAATATTCCTGAAGTGTATCTGATAAATTCATTACTCCTCCATTGTTTATGATTAATTACAAGACATTATTGCAAAGAAATAACTGATTGACGCACCCGCCCCGATTCCGCCTGCGGCTGAATCACCCCGCCCTCATCAGGGCGGGGAATTTTTATAATATAAAACTAAACCATGTAATCTATAATCTTGTGTTCACCGGTAAAAGTAGTAATTGAATTCAGTCCAAGGGCATCTACCGCTACTTCTACAAGTTCCTGTTCGTTATGTATTTTATTATGTGTATAAAATCTTCCAGCTGCCAGCAGTGCTTCAAGTGGTACAAGTCCAACTATTTCACTTCCTCTTACTTCAACACCCAGTTTATCAGCTTCTTTTTTTACTTCCTCAAAAGCAACATGAATTGGAGTTGTGTTATAATTTGTAAGATTCATAGACACCTGTGTTATCTTGTATTTTTCAAGATAAACCCCCATTGCTTTTACGTTTTTAAGTCTTCCCGGTATTTTAACCGGCTTGCCGTCAACTTTAATTACATTGCCGGATTTGTCTCTCTGTGCTGTACCTGATTCACGCAGAGTTTCTGCAATCTGCCTCGCAAAGGTTACATCATCAGTGTACAGGTTAACATTGTATGCTACAAGAAAAAAACGTGCGCCGGTTATAACAGCGCCAAGTTTTGGGTTAAACTCAGCCCTGCCAAAATCAGGCTGCCATACAGGGTCCATCAGCTTTTTTTGTAGCCCTTCATATTCACCCTTTCTAACATCAGAAAGATTTTTCCTTCCAGGCATGCGTGCGGATGATTCGTATAAATAAACCGGTACATCAAGTTCTTCTGCTATTCTCTGTCCGAATTTTTCAGATATTTTAACACATTCTTCCATTGTAACATTTTTAACCGGGACAAAAGGGACAACATCTATAGCTCCTATACGGGGATGTTCACCTTTATGTGTTCTCATATCTATACCGGCGGCAGCAGCTTTGCAGGCATTCACTGCACCGTTTAATATCCCTTCTTCATCTCCGGCAAGAGTAACAACAACCCTGTTATAATCTGCATCAGGTTCAAGATTTAAAAGTTTTACACCCTTTGTACCGAATATGGCACTTTCAATTGCATTAAAAGTTTCATGTTTTTTCCCTTCACTAAAATTAGGGACGCATTCTATAATCTTCATTAATTCCTCAGACACTATATATTAATTCACCATTTTTAAAAGTCATACAGTTCAGATTTCTTCCGACATTATAAATAATATCAGAATAGTCATCTGTATTAAAAATTGCAAAGTCAGCTTTTTTATTTATTTCAATACTTCCCCTGTCATGGCTTAGATTAAGTGCCCTGGCAGAGTTAATTGTATACGCAGAAATTGTTTCTTCAATTTTCATTTTCATTTTTATTGAAGCAAAACTCATAATCAGATTTGGATCGGCAATAAAAGAAGAACCCGGGTTATAGTCTGTAGCAAGCGCAACTATAGCATTGTTTTGTATAAGTTTAACTGCAGGAGCGTAATTATAATCAAGGAAAAATGAAACCCCCGGCAGCAGTACTGCCACTGTATCAGAGTCTGCAATTAAACGTATATCATCTTCCTTAATCATTTCAAGATGGTCTGCACTTGCAGCACCAAAGTTTAAAGCAGTATTAATGCCGCCAATGTTGTTAAACTGTTCCGTATGAAGTTTTAATTTTAACCCATTATTTGCCGCGGCTAAAAATATTTTTTCAGTTTCTTCTGCTGAAAATGCAGTATCTTCACAAAAGGCATCGCAAAATACAGCCAGTTTTTTTCGGGCAGCTGCAGGTATCATTAAACCTGTAATTTCATTTATATAAGCTTCATGGTTATCCATGTACTGCCCGGGGAATGTATGTGCCCCAAGAAAAGTTGGAATAATATCAATCGCGTAAACCGAATTAAGATAATTGATAACCTCAAGAAGTTTTATCTCGTTGCTTGTATCAAGGCCATAGCCGCTTTTTATTTCAAGAGTTGTAACGCCGTGAGCAATAAAGTAATCAATTCGCGGTTTTACAAGGTTCACAAGTTCATTAAAAGAAGCTTCTCTTACTGCTTTTACAGTTGTGGTAATTCCTCCTCCGTAAGAAGCTATTTCTTCATAAGTCCTGCCTGCAATTTTTTGCCTGAACTCATCAGCTCTTGAACCGGCAAATGCAGCATGTGTGTGGCATTCTACAAGTCCTGGCAAAACAGTTTTCCCGGAAAGGTCAAAGGACTGGCAGCCTGATATATTTTTAACAGAGTTTGCCGGAACTATGTCTGCTATTATGTTGTCTTCAACTATTATTGAAGAATTTTCAACAACATCAATATCAGCCATTTCATTTCCCCGTTTACAGTTTTTACCATCGGTATTAACTGTTATTACCTGTGAGGCATTATGGAGGATTTTTTTCATTGCAGGTTTGGCTAATAAACGTTGACTGAATCCTTTACTACTCTTGACTCCGTATATCCTAATTGATTCAGTTTGAAATTCATCTGGTTGGCATCACTTATATGTATAAAATCACCAACTTTTACTTTGTAGAAAGGAGGTTCGAAAATAATGTAAATATTTTTCTGGCTCAGTTTAAATGAAAGTTCTGAACGCATATTATTTGCTTCATCAAGATTATCTGTAGAAAAAACCTGTACTCTGTAGCCGCTTTTTTTATCAGAAGGAACCTGAATACTGCTGTTAGTATTAGTATCCGGATTAACTTCATCATTTGAGTAAGCATACCAGATATCGGGCGGGGGGATTGTATCTTTAACCTCCTGCTCAGGAATATTAATCTGCGCTCTGTAAGGGGCCATATCAAATGTTTTTTCCGGTGTTGCGGATTTGTCAGAATCTGATGATTCGCTTTTATCCCTCGCGTGCTCATACCTGCTTCCGGTAGAAGTACCACAGGAAATAAGCAGTAAAGAAAAAACTGCCCCGGCTATATATATTATGAACTTGTTCATTTGCGAATAAAATTCAAAATAGATGTTAATAAATATAAAAGTAAAAATGAAATAATGTAAACCTGAAAAAAATAATAAGTATTAAACTATTTATCAGAAGTAGCTAAAAAAATACTGTTGCTTCTGCCCGGAAGAACTAACAAAACTGAATTAGACGGCAATAAAATTCAACCTGAAGTAATTATAACTGAAAGGAAACAGAGAAATGTGTTTACACTTTTCCTTACAAAAACAGAGGTATTTGCATCCCAAATCACAATTTAGCTGTACTGAAGTACAGACCTGTAATTTTGAGAAAGTTGTGAAAATTTAGTAAATTTATATATTAAATAAAAAATTTCTGGGAAAATGGCCTCTAAAAAATTTAAAATCCTTTATGTCACATCAGAAGTAGTTCCATTCATGAAAACTGGAGGATTAGCGGATGTTTCAGCCGCGCTGCCTCAAATGTTATCAGAATTAGGACATGAAGTACGTATTGTGGTGCCCAAGTATGGGGCTGTTGATGATAGGAAATATAAAATCCATGAAGTTGTAAGGCTAAAAGACCTTACAATCAGAATTGGTGATAAAGATGTGACCTTTTCTCTTAAATCCTGCTTTTTGCCAGGGCAAAAAGTAAGAGTACAAATTTATTTTCTTGATAACCAGGAATACTTTGGCAGCCGGAACAGCCTTTATTCCGATCCTATGTCAGGCGACCTTTACCCTGATAACGATGAGCGGTTTATTCTGCTTTCGCGAAGTATTTTTGAACTAATTTCAAAACTTGGCTGGATTCCGGATATTATTCATTGTAATGACTGGCAGACCGGCCTTGTACCTGCATATCTTAAAACTATTTATAAAGATGATGAGGTATTTAATAAGTTTAAAACACTTTTTACTATTCATAGCCTTGCATACCAGGGCCTTTTTCCAAAGTCTGCGTTTTCTAAAACCGGGCTGCCTGATGAATTAAATTCAGAAAAGGGAATTGAGCTTAACGGCAAGTTGAATTTTCTTAAAAGCGGGCTGTTGTACTCTGATGTAATTAATACTGTCAGTGAAACTTATGCAAATGAAATCAGGAGCGATGAAGAGCTTGGCGGCAGTCTTAAACCAGTGCTTGCTAAACGGAAAAATGATCTTTATGGTATTGTGAACGGAATTGACGGGCGCCTCTGGAATCCTGAAAAAGATAAAATACTTCCGCATAAGTATTCTGTTAAAGATTTAAGCGGTAAGGAAGAAAATAAAAAAGAATTAGCAGAAAAATTTGGTTTTAAATACAATCCTGAAACACCAATTATTGGCTTAATTTCCAGGTTATATGATACAAAAGGTATTGACCTTATTGCAGACGCTTTCCCTGAGCTTATGAAAATGAATATACAGCTTATATTGCTTGGTACCGGGGAAAGGAAATATCATACATTTTTCGACAAAATGTCTAAAAAATATCCCGAGAAATTTGCCTGCTACCTGGGATTTAATGATGAACTTGCACACATAATTGAGGGCGGAGCAGATATCTATATGATGCCTTCAAAACATGAACCTTGCGGTTTAAACCAGATGTACAGCCTTATGTATGGAACTGTTCCGCTTGTAAGAGAAACAGGCGGGCTGGCTGATACTGTAGAGAAATTCAATGAAAAAACTGAAGAGGGAAACGGTTTTGTGTTTAAAGCTTATGAATCTTCAGCTCTTGTTAAAGAATTAACACGGGCGCTTAAGATTTACCAGGATAAAAAACTTTGGCAGAAAATAATGAAAAACGGGATGAGGTCTGATTTTAGCTGGGATTCATCTGCCAAAAAGTACATTGAGCTCTATAAAACTATTCTTAATAATGCCTGATGCCAAATCATGCAATTTTTTTAGACAGAGATGGTACCCTGAATGAAGATCCGGGGTACCTGGGCAATCCTGAACTGGTAAAACTATTACCGGAAGTAGGGGAAGCCCTGTCCGGGTTAAAAAAAGCAGGATTTAAGCTAATTGTTATTTCAAACCAATCAGGTATTGCAAGGGGACTTCTAACCAAAGAAAATGTGGATTCGGTTAACCAGAGGATAAATGAGCTTTTAAAGCCTTTTAATGCCGAAATTGACCATTTTTTATACTGTCCATTTCACCCGGATTTCAGTAAAAAAGAAGACTGTATATGCCGGAAACCATCTCCCAAACTCGTTTTTGACGCAGCTGAAAAATATAATATCGACCTTTCAGCCTCTTATTTTATAGGAGATTCGCTTGTTGATATTGAATGCGGTGAAAATGCGGGAATAAAAACTATACTTGTTAAGACCGGATATGGGGTAGAAACCTTCTCCATCTTGCAAAAGCAAAATAAATTTCCCACTTTTGTTGCCGAAAATATTTTTATAGCCTACAAATTTGTCAAAAATGACTATTGCGGAGTATTGTAATTGGTATTAAAAAAAGCTTTATTAATTGTTCTCCCGGTATTACTTCTTTTTTTGTCAGCCTGCAGTGATTATCCAACTTCAATTGGGGCAGACCTTTTAAAAGACGACTATATTGGGATAAGTGAGTTAAATTCTGCTTCAGATTCACTTTTGCAGTCAACTTCTTATTTCAAATTAGCCCAGCCATTAGGTGCTGCTGACAGACTGCTGATTGGAAAGGTGGGTGATATTGAAGCAGGTACTCTTATTAAATTCAACATTGCTTTTGTAGATTCAATTGATGAAGCTATTAAAGCAGGAAATATTGTCATCAAAAGCGCTAATATGCTTTTCTATAAGACGTATGCTTTTGGCGATACAAATGCCACAACTCTGGATTTTCATGCTTATGAAGCTACCAGTTCGTGGAGCCCTCTTACCTTTACGGCGGATAGTTTAAGCAGCCTTGGCCATAAGTCGCAGAATCTTATCTCTAGTTTTTCGCTTGATTCAACATTTGCAAGCTGTACTCTGGACAATTCAGTTGTACTTTCATGGTTTAAATATGCTGCAGATACCAATAATACCATGAACAATGGCTTATACCTCAAACCCTCCGGCAATAGAGCAATAATGGGTTTCCAGTCGCTGTCATCGTATGTTGATACAGCGGAAGTCCCGCGATTATGGATAGTTTTTGAAAAGCCGGGTGCTTATACTGATACTGTAACAATATATCCTGAAGGCGATCTTTCATTTGTAACAAGAAATGCAACTGTTCCCGGGCTCCCATCCGAAGATATTGTAGTTCAGTCAGGTGTTACAATAAATTCTCTTCTTAAATTTGACCTCTCAGATATACCGGCTCACTCAATTGTAAATTCTGCTGAACTTGTATTGACAGTGGATTCCTTACATACGATTACAGGTACAAGCTATACTAACAAATTATACGCCACAAGACTTCTTGATCAGGCTAATCCCGATAGTGTAACCAATTATTGTACGCTTGAAAAAAGTGATAACAAGTTTACCGGTAATGTTACCTCTATTATACAGAACATATATACGTCTATGCAATCAGGGGGTTCTAATAATGGTATAGTACTTCGTACGTATGATCAGATTGATGGTGTTGAACAATTTGCATTAAAAGGTTTTGGCGCAAGCGAAGCAGAGCGTCCATATTTAAGAATCACTTATACTATTAAAAAATAATGATGAAATTTAAAGTTTTTATTATTCTAGGATTAATAATAACCGGAAGCGCTGTTTTTGCACAGAGCGGTTCAAGCTATACCAGAATTGGAATAGGTGATTTGGAGTTTGCAAACAGTGCCAGAAGGCTTGGTATTGGTAATCTTGGAATATCTGTTGCTGACCCTGATTTTATCAGCGTAATAAATCCTGCAGGTATTTACAGGTTAAAAAGAACCAGGATTGAAACAGGGCTGGATTATAATGGTGTTTTTACATCAAATAATAATGGCAGTACTTACCAGGGAGAAGGTGAATTCAGTGGATTTAATCTTGCTTTTCCCATAAGTAATAAGTATGGTATTGGTGCAGCAATTGGTATTGTACCTTATTCCAATGTCAGCTATAAACTCAAGGAGGATATTACTTCAGGTGTTGAAACCGGGCAGGAATACAGGATATTCTATGAAGGCAGGGGAGGTTTAACAAAACTCTATGTTGCATCTTCATACATGCTGCCATTCGGGCTTGTTGCAGGTGCCTCTTTTGACTATTATTTCGGAAATCTGAATTATTTTTCAAGAACTGATTTTTTTAATGCCAATATTCTGGATGCTGAATATGAAAGAACATTCTCTCCCAAATCATTGGGCGGAAGTTTTGGTTTAATATCACCGGATATGTCAGAATTAATTGGTGAAAAGAATATATCTGATTTCAGAATTGGTATTGCCGCAAGTTTTATTTCCAAACTGGATGCTGATACAGTATTTGTAGCAACATCTTCAATTGAAACTGATACAATTGCTAAAGGCACCGGAACAATGGATATTCCTGCAAGATTTTCTGCAGGTGTAAGTTTTGTGTTAAATTCGAAATTTTTATTTACTCTGGATTATATGTTTCAGCAATGGAGCAAATATAAATTATTTGAAAAAACTGATCCCCGCCTAAGAGATGCAATGAAACTTTCCGGTGGGTTTGAATACAGGCCGGTAAGAGAACCCGGGCTTACATCCTGGGAGCAGATTATCTGGCGTGCAGGTTTAAGCTATGAGCAGACACAGTATAATGTGGTAAATACCGGGATAGACCAATTCTCAGTATCAGGAGGGTTTTCATACCCGTTAAGTATTGAAAATACGCTTGATATTGGAATTCAGTATTCAATGCGGGGAAAGAAAGAAGCCGGGCTTTTTACCGAAAATGTTATAAAGCTTAGTGTTGGACTAAGCCTTGGCGACATCTGGTTCCTGAGGCAGGATAAATAAGTTTATTAAAATAAGGTCTCTTTATGAGGCCTTTTTTGTTTTAAATAGGCTATTTTAAAATTATTGATTTTTTTGTGTCAATATTATTTGAAATATTCTTTTTATATTTACATTATATTTCTCCATAAATTAATTAGAAAAACATGTATAACCATATTAAAAAAGATAAAGATATATACAACGTTCTTCAGAGTGAATTAAATCGTCAGCAGGACAAGCTTGAACTGATAGCATCAGAAAATTTTGTAAGCCCGGCTGTTTTAGAAGCCGCAGGATCAGTATTAACAAATAAGTATGCAGAAGGATATCCAGGTAAAAGGTATTACGGCGGGTGTGAATTTGTGGATATGGCCGAAAATATAGCCCGTGAAAGACTAAAAAAACTTTTTGATGCTGAGTATGTAAATGTTCAGCCGCACAGCGGCTCACAGGCAAATATGGCTGTATTTATGACTCTTCTTAAACCGGGTGATAAATATATGGGCCTTAGCCTTGCTCATGGCGGGCATCTTACTCATGGTTCTCCTGTTAATTTTTCAGGCATACTTTATCAGGCTTCAGGTTATACATTGGATAAAGAAACAGGCCAGCTTGATTATAATATTATTGCCGATATGGCAAAAAAAGAAAAGCCAAAACTTATTATTACAGGTGCAAGTGCTTATTCAAGAGAATGGGACTATAAAAAATTCAGAGAAATTGCTGATTCTGTTGGCGCCTTTTTAATGTGCGATATGGCTCACCCTGCAGGTTTAATTGCAAAGGGATTATTAAACAATCCTCTTGAATATTGTGATATTGTAACCTCAACAACACACAAGACATTAAGAGGCCCCAGAGGCGGTATTCTTTTAATGGGTAAAGACAGAGAAAATCCGTTTGGGATAAAAACTCCTAAAGGGGACAGAACCAAAATGATGTCTGAACTGTTTGATAGTACTGTAATGCCCGGTATACAGGGCGGCCCGCTTATGCACATTATTATGGCAAAAGCTATTGCTTTTGGCGAAGCTCTTGATGATTCTTTTACAACTTATGTTAAGCAGATTAAAAGTAATGCACAAACATTGGCAGCCGAACTTATTAAGGAAAATTACAATATTGTATCAGGTGGTACAGATAATCACTTAATGCTGATTGATCTTTCAAATAAAAACATTACCGGTAAACAGGCAGAAGGTGTGCTTGAAAAAGCAGGTATTACTGTAAATAAAAACCTTGTTCCTTTTGATCAGAAAAGTCCGTTTGTTACAAGCGGTATCAGAGTTGGTACTCCAGCCGTTACAACGCGAGGTATGAAAGAAGAGGAAATGAAGAAAATTGCCGGCTTTATCAATGATGCAATAATGCATCATGAAGATGAAGCAAAACTTTCTGAAATCAGTGAAAGTGTAAAACAGTTATGTTCAAAATTTCCTTTATACGCTGAATTAAATTAAGTTATTATTTGTGCCAGATAATGAATTAATAAAACCGGATATACAGGATACTAACGGTGATGATGAAGAACCGGAAGTTGAAATGTCCTTTCTTGAACACCTCGAAGAACTGAGATGGCGTATAATATATACACTTATTGGTTTGGTTGCTGGTACAGTTTTATGCTGGGTGTTTATAGATTATATAATGGATGTTGTTCTTCTGGCTCCGGCACACAGAACAGGCCTTCATCTGCAAAACCTTAAACCATTCGGTCAATTATTTGTATACATGCAGGTAGCAATTGTTGGGGGTATTATAATAAGTATCCCCAATATATTTTACCAGCTTTGGAAATTTATTGCCCCGGCACTGCGTTACAGTGAAAGGAAATATGTCCTTCTTATAGTTATTTATACCAGCCTGTGTTTTCTCATAGGTATAGTTTTTGCGTATTTTGTAATGCTTCCGCTATCTCTAAATGTTGCTGCTCAATTTGGTTCCAAACAAATCGAAAACAATATAGCTATTGATGAATACCTGTCTATTGTTATAAGTATAATACTTGCTGCAGGAATTGTTTTTGAACTGCCAATGGTTTCTTTCTTTCTTTCAAAACTGGGGATATTAAAACCATCATTTATGAGGAAATACAGAAGGCATGCTATAGTTATAATTATGATTGCTGCTGCTATCCTTACTCCCGGTACTGATCCGGTATCGCAGATTATACTTGCGGTTCCATTGGTTTTACTGTATGAAATAAGTATATTAATATCAAAATTATCAGTTAAAAAGAAACTTGACTAAGCGATCACTATCCGAAATAAGCCAGCCGATAAAAGCCGAATTATCTGAGTTTAATGAAATATTTAAACACTCAATGAAATCTGATATAGGGCTTGTTGATCTTATTGCGCGTTATATATTAAGGCAAAAGGGGAAAAAAATACGTCCCTTACTTGTATTGATGTCTGCAAAAGCTGCTGGTGGAGTAAATGAACGCACTTATCGCGGGGCCACTCTTGTTGAATTACTTCATACTGCTACGCTGGTTCATGATGATGTTGTTGATAATTCTGATAAGAGAAGAGGATTTTGGTCTGTTAACAAAGTGTTTAAGAATAAAGCTGCTGTTTTAATGGGAGATTACCTTCTTGCCAGAGGCCTTATGCTGGCTGAAAGCGGGAAAGATTTTGATTTTTTAGGTGTTATTACAACTACTGTAAAAAGAATGGCTGAAGGTGAACTCCTTCAAATACAAAAAACGCGTAAATTAAATATCGATGAACCTACATATTTCAGGGTAATATCAGATAAAACTGCTTCTTTACTTGAAACGTGCTGCCAGATTGGTGCATTAAGTGCTGTGGATAATAAAGATTATTATGAAGCAATGAGGGCTTATGGCGAAGCACTTGGCATTGCCTTCCAGATACGGGATGATATTCTTGATTATGAAGGAAGCCTGAGCGTAACCGGAAAACCTGTTGGCGGTGATATTAAAGAAAAGAAAATTACACTGCCTTTAATATATGCCCTGAATAAAGTTTCAAAAGAGGAAGCCACTGCTATAAGAAAGATAATTAAGAAGGGAAGTGATAAGCAAAAAGTTAAAGAAGTAATTGATTTTGTCCATCGGAATGATGGTATTAATTATGCTTATGAAACAGCTCAAAAATTTGCTGCAAAAGCCAAAGAAGCTATAAGCATTTTACCTGCCTCAGAAAGTAAAACTGCACTGGAAAAACTTGTTGATTTTGTAATTGACAGGAACAATTAAAACCTGTTTAGCATAATCCTATTTATTTTAATTTAGATCGTTTTTGATTATTAAAGGGACGCATGATTTACGTCCCCTCCAGGATTCTTAGTCCTTATGAAGAGCACTTTTATATTCAAATCCCTTCAGAGGATCGCGTAAAGTTAAAACAGGGCAGGGTGCTTTGCGAACAACTTTTTCTGCAGTACTGCCAAAAAGAATATGTTCAACTCCGGTATGCCCATGCGAAGCAATTATTATAAGATCTGTATCTTCTTCTGAAGCAGTTTCTATAATCTCAATAAAAGGTTTGCCTGTTTTTACAATGGTTTTACATTTAACGTCGGAAGGAATTTCGGTTTTGGCAAGTTTTTCCAGTTCCTCAATTGAGCGCGCATCTATATCAGCATCAACAGCAGGAATTGCAATCTGTCCCATACTGAAATCAGGCGGATAAATAGTAGGCTCAATTACGTATACCAGGATTAATTCAGCATCAAAACATTTAACAAAACCAGCAGCATATTTCAGAGAATTTCTTGAATAGTCTGAAAAATCGATTGGAACTAAGACTTTCTTAATGTTAGGCTTCATTATGTCCCTCCATTTTATTTATTTTATTTCTTAGTATAACCTGGTCTTCATTAAGGTTTCTCAGGCGTTCAACAGCAATTTTTACGAGGCCGTTAAGTATTTTTATACCCTTAGCCGGATATCTTTCAATGAATTCGTCAAGATCGGGTTTAAATATAACAGCTATTTGTGAATCTTCAACCGCTGTGGCTGAGGCTGACCTTTTAGCACCGTCAATCAGCGCCAGTTCACCAAAGAAATCTCCGGCAGTGAAATTTGCCATAATGAATAACTTATTATCAAAGCTTCGTCTTATTTCAACAGCGCCATTTTTAATAATATATATTCCTACGCCCGGGTCACCCTGATGAAAAATAACTTCACCGGCAACATAATTTCTGTTATGAATTATATTGGACAACAAAGTTATATCCTTAGCAGTAAGTCCCTCAAAAACAGGTATTGCGAGAAGAATCTTTGTCAGGTCAGATTTGTTTGTCGGCGTTTTAAAAAAATTTGACCAAAAACTACTCTGTATTACATTTTCCTCTTCTTCTACCGCAATTTTCTTCATAAATAATAAACTCCAAATTAAGCTACTTAAATATGCCTGATTCTGCAACCCGCCATAATTTTTGACAGGGGAACCTGTTTTCATATAAAGCTCTGCCAACAATAACTGAATCAATGCCAAACTGCATCATATTCTGTACATCAAGAAGTTCGTCTTTATTTCTGATTCCACCGGAGAGAGTAATTTTGCCACCTGTAAGTTCTGATATTTCTTCCGCTAATTCAAGGTTAGGGCCACCCAGCGCTCCATTTTTTCTTACATCAGTAACAATAAATCTTTCAACTCCAATGTCAGCCATTTCTCTGGCAAAATCCCTATAGAATATACCTGTTTTAGTCTTTCGTCCTCTGATAATAATCTGCCCATCCAAAATATCAAGAGCTGTAACGACTTTGGCAGGGCCAAACTTTTCCATAACCTTAATAAAATCATTACGATTTTCTATCGCCATTGTAGTAATTACAAGGCGCAGTATACCCGCCTCGATAAGAATTTTTGCATCTTCATAATTTCGTACTCCGCCTGCAAATTCAACAGGAATAATAACTGAATTACAAATCTCTTCAATAATAGGCAGATTTTTATGTGAATGAGTAACCGCTGCATCAAAGTCAACAATATGAATTATTTTTGCATTTTCAGCACGCCAAATTCTTGCCATTTCAACCGGGTCACTGCCATATTCAAGACAGTCAAGTTCAGGTATGCCCTGAACAACACGAACAGTTTTACCATCTTTTATATCAATAGAGGGAATAACCAATAAATATTTCATTAAAACACCCATTTACCATTATCTTTTATAACATGCCTGCCAATAATAAGTTTCTGAATCTCGTTAGTGCCTTCAAAAATTTTAAGTATACGTGCATCGCGGTAGAACCTTTCAAGAGGTAACTCACGGGAAAAACCCATGCCGCCATGTATCTGCAAAGCTTTATCCGCTATATCCATCATCGCTTCAGAACAGAAAAGCTTTACCATTGCTGAAGTTTGTCCAACCGTCTTTTTGTTATCATAGTCCTGTGCAGTCCGGTAAACCATACCTTCCATAGCAAAAATTTTTGTTGCCATTTCTGCAAGCATAAACTGTATACCTTCAAACCGCGAAATAGTTTCGCCAAACTGTTTTCGGTGTTTAGCATAAATTGTAGATAATTGCAAAACTTCTTTTGAAGCGCCAAGGCAGCATGCACCCAGTCCAATTCTGCCAGCTTCAAGACAGGCCATTGCGGAAAGAAATCCTCTGCCTTCAACGCCAATCAGGTTTTCTTTCGGCACTTCCACATCCTGGAAAGAAACTGTATTTGTAACACTTCCTTTTATTCCCAGTTTTTTTTCATTTGGGCCAATCACTACACCCGGAAAATCTCTTTCAACTACAAAACCGGAAAACCCCTTTTCAGTTTTTGCGAATACTGAAAAAACATCTGCAATGCCTGCATTGGTAATCCAAATTTTATTGCCATTCAATATATACTTATCTTTACAAAGTACAGCATGAGTTTTCAGGTTAGCTGAATCAGAACCTGCCTCCGGTTCAGTTAAGCAGAAGGATGCAATTTTTTCACCCGAAGTTAACTGGGGCAGGTATTTCTTTTTTAGTTCTTCTGAACCGCCTTTATAAATAGCGTTGGTTCCAATAGACTGATGTGCGCCAATCATAGTTGCAGTTGAGCCGCATACATGGCTTATTTCTTCCTGTGCTATACAAAACCCAAGTTCACCAAATCCGCCGCCGCCGTATTCTTCAGGGAATGCAGTTCCAAGTAATCCAACTTTTCCAAGTTTTTTTATAAAATGTAAAGGTATCTCTTCTTTTTCATCAATTTCTCTTGCCAGGGGGCGCAGTTCAGAGTCAGCAAATTCTTTAGCAAATTGTCTAAGTGTTAATTGATCTTCAGAAAATGAATACTGCATAATCAATCTCATTAAATTTTATATAAAAAATAATGAAATAGGTTAATAAAACAAACCATATACAAACATTAAACAACTACCAGCATTAATCAATCTGTTAATTGAACAAAAAATTATGCAGAAATATGTATAAGCCATAAAATATGAAAAGTTGGGAAAATGGTTAAAAATCTTGACTTTTCTTACTATAATGAGCATATTTCGCCGGAATGAGCAAAGATTTTATTATCAAAACGAGCCGGAATAATAATATTACAGTTTCGGTATTTGGTGAATCGAATATTTATTCTTCTCCATGCATTATATGTGTTCATGGCTTTAAAGGTTTTAAGGACTGGGGTTTTTGGCCATATACGGCAAACCACTTAGCCGAAAAGGGCTTTTTTGTAATTTCTTTTAATTTTTCGCACAACGGTATTGGAGATATTTTAACAGAATTTACTGAACCTGAAAAGTTTGCTGAAAATACGATTTCTCTTGAAGTTGAAGAATTGAAAGAAATGATTGATTTTTACCAGTCAGGTTTATTTGGTAAGCATCAAAATAATAGTATAGGGTTACTTGGGCACAGCAGAGGAGGCGGTGTATCTCTTCTTGCTGCAAAAAATAATCCTTATGTAAAAGCTGTAGCTGTTTGGGCCTCTGTAGCAAATTATGACAGGTATACTGAGAGGCAAAAAGCAGAGTGGAAAGAGAGAGGTTTTATTACCATTCTCAATTCCAGAACCAGGCAAATGATGCGGCTGGATTTATCGTTATTGGAAGATATTGAAAATAACAAAGATGGTGCATTAAGCATTCAAAATGCAGTAAAGAATAAAAAATATAGTTTATACATTGCACATGGAGAACAGGATCTTACTGTGCGTATAACTGATGCAGAATTAATCTATGCATGGTCTGATAAGAAGAATACAGTTCTAGATAAAATTCCTACAGCAGGGCACACTTTTGATATAGTGCATCCTTTTGCCGGAAGTAATACAAAATTTGATTATTTATTAACTAACACAACAGATTTTTTTAATAATTATTTATCCTGAGGTATTATGTCAGTGAATCAAAATGTGAGAACAAATCCTATATCACATATTATAAATAATGCAGCATCAAATAGTTTTATACAAGTGTTGTTTTTCAGTTTACTTACAGCAATTGCTGCTCAAATCACAATTCCCGCAAAACCTGTTCCCTTTACATTACAGACAATGACTGTTGTTCTTGCCGGTGCTTTTTTAGGCGCTAAGAAAGGAGCATACAGCCAGTTATTATACCTTGGAATGGGATCAATCGGGCTTCCGGTTTTTGCCCAAATACCAGATGGATATTTTGGATTTGCAAGTTTATTCGGACCAACCGGCGGATATCTTTTATCATTCCCGCTTGCAGCTTATTTAACCGGTCTGATTCTTGAAAAAAATAAAAGTTATATAAGCAATGTAATTGCAATGTTTGCAGGCAACATACTTATACTTATTGCCGGTGCAATTTACCTGGATGTTTTGTTTTTACATAATGTGTCTGAATCACTTAAAGTTGGAGCCATATTATTTTCATTTTGGACTGTTATGAAAGTAATTGCTGCAGTTGCAATTTATTCCGGATTTACCAGGAAAAAATAGTTCTTGCTTTGCCCTTGTCCTAAGAAATAGAATTAGCTGTTCCCGATTTTTGCGTAAACAGATAATAACTGAAAAGGATTAATGGACTTAAAGAATGTTATTTTTTGTATTCTCTTTTTAGCGGCAGTATGTTTCTTTATATGGAGTATCCGGAATAAAATAAGAAATCTACTTACCGGCAGAAAACAAGATAACCGGTTTGACAATGCGGGGGATAGGCTAAAGAGAGTTATGTCAGTTGCATTTGCTCAGACTAAAATAATGAGAGATGCAAAAGCAGGAATTCTTCATGTAGTGATATTTTGGGGTTTTATTTTATTTGTATTTGCTGTACTTGAAGCAATTATACAGGGCTTTTATACTCCGTTTAGTTTAGCTTTTACAGGTCCGGTATACTCGGCAATTACGATAATACAGGATATTTTTGGTTTATTGGTTATTGCTGCTGTTCTTTATGCATTGTACAGAAGATTTGTTCTACGTGTTCCCAGGCTTGAGGTAGATAGACACGGAAAAGCAGATGCTGCATTAATATTGCTGCTTATTATGGGTGTTTGTTTATCAATGTTCGGGCAAAATGTTTCGCTGGTTGCTCTTAATAATTTTAATATGCAACCATATGAAATAAGGCCTGTTTCCAAAATATTTGCCGGGATAATATACAACTCATCTGAAAGTGCAGCTGTACCATATGAAATATTTTGGTGGATGCATATAATAATAGTGCTTGTATTCCTGAATTTACTGCCTTATTCCAAGCATTTTCATATTATTACTGCCATACCAAATATATATTTTGCAAGACTGTCTCCATACAGGGACACTCTTCAGTCATTGAACCTGGAAGATGAAAATACTGAGGTGTTTGGCGCAGCAGATATAGAGCATTTATCATGGAAACAAATGCTTGATGGATATACCTGTACAGAGTGCGGCAGATGCTCTAATGCATGTCCGGCAAGTACAGCAGGAAAATCTTTATCGCCCAGGGAAATAATTGTTAGCATAAGGCAGCGGACGGAAGAAAAAGCCAGCCTTTTAAGTAAAGGTATTCCGGAATCAAGTGAAAGCAGAGTATTTGAAAAAACTCTGGTTCATGATTATATAACTGATAAGGAACTGTGGCAGTGTACAACATGCAATGCATGTGTACAGGAGTGCCCGGTAATGATTGAACATGTAGATTCAATTGTTGATATGAGGAGGAATCTTGTATTAACTGAATCTAATTTTCCGTCAAATCTTAACAATGTATTTAAGTCCATTGAGAATAATTATACTCCATGGGCATTTAATTCTGCAGACCGGGCAAACTGGGCGGAAGGGCTTGGTATAAAAACAATGGCCGAAGACCCGGGTGGTGAAATATTATTCTGGGTTGGTTGTGCCGGGTCTTATGATGACAGGTATAAAAAAGTTTCCCGTGCACTTGCAAAATTAATGCAAAAAGCTAAAATTGACTTCAGAATTTTGGGAAATGAGGAAAAATGTAATGGTGATACTGCCCGAAGACTTGGAAATGAGTATTTGGCGCAGATGATGATGACTGAGAATATTGAGACACTGAATAATTATGGCGTAAAAAAAATTGTGACTGCATGTCCCCATTGTTTTCATTCACTGGGACGTGAATACAAACAGTTTGGCGGAAATTATGAAGTGATTCATCATACGCAATTGATTTCTGATTTGTTGAAAGCCGGAAAAATTGAATTAAAGGATGAATCAGTAAAGAAAAAAATAACGTATCATGATTCCTGCTACCTTGGACGATATAATGAAGTATACGAGCAGCCTCGCAGTGTAATAAAAAGCATTATGGGGGCAGAGCTTATTGAGATGAAAAGAAACAGAAGCCGCGGATTTTGTTGTGGCGCCGGCGGAGGCAGAATGTTTCTTGAAGATGATGAAGGTGAAAAGATTAATATTGAAAGAACAAAAGAGGCTGTTGCAACCACCGCAGATACAATTGCTTCAGCTTGCCCGTTTTGTATGACAATGCTTACAGATGGAGTAAAGCATTTTGAGAAAAACGAAGAAATTGAAGTAAAAGATATTGCGGAATTAGTACTAGAAAGTTCAAAATAAATTTTAAATCCAATAACTAAAAATAGGAGGTAAATATGAATAAATACGAAGAATTAGTACAGGCAGTTAAAAACCTGGAAACAGACTTCCAGAAATTTTATGAAAAAGGACAGGCTGCAGCAGGTACACGTCTGCGTAAAGGCCTGAGCGATTTAAGAAAACTGGCACAGGATGTTCGCAAAGATATACAGGAAGTGAAAGCATCAAGAAAAACCGAGAAGTCTGCATAAGTTTTAATTGTTACTGTATTTAGCTGATCCCGTGAAAAACGGGGTCAGCGTTTTTTATGAAGAAGCTATATACTATCCTTCCACCGTTATTTTTATCCTTTTTTTTTCTTAGCTATTTCCCGGAAAAAAACGGAACATTACAAGAGCCACAGCAGGATTCAACTGTAACAGTTACTATAAGTGTGGTTGGGGATATTATGTGTCATTCTGTTCAGTATAATTATTCTCATGTCAGTGCTGATAGCTTTGATTTTAATCCTGTTTATCGTGAGGTTAAGAAATATCTTTCCGGGTCTGATTTTACATTCGGAAATTTTGAAACAGTAACAGCCGGCAGAGAAAAAGGGTATTCTGGTTATCCATTATTTAATACACCTGATGATTTTATTCCTGCACTAAAAAATGCTGGTTTTGACCTTCTTACAACTGCAAATAACCATTCTTTTGACAGGGGAGAATCAGGAGTTAGAAGAACTATAGCGCAAATGGTAAAAAATGATATTGGCTATAATGGGACTTTTACCTCCCGGGAAGACAGGGATTCAATAAGAATTTATAATATAAAAGGGATTCATACAGCATTTCTGGCATATACTTTTGGTACAAATGGCAATCCTGTACCCAAAGATAAACCATACCTTATAAATCTTATTGATTTTAACCTTATTGAACGCGATATAAAAGAGGCCAGAAAGAATGGTGCTGATATAGTTCTGGTACATTATCATTATGGTGAAGAATACAAAAGAAAACCAATAGAAAGCCAGCAGGATATTATTGAGAAAACAATTCAGCTTGGAGCTGATATAATAATTGGAGGGCACCCGCATGTCCTGCAGCCGGTAAATTATTATAAAACGAATAATGCTAAGCTTGATACAGGTTTTGTGGCTTACTCTATGGGAAATTTCTTTTCAAATCAAAGATGGCGTTATTCAGATGCAGGGGCTATTCTTACTTTAAGCATAACGAAAAATTTTAATAAAGATTCTGTTTATTTATCAGGAGTTAATTATATCCCAACCTGGGTATTTAAGGGTAACACTAATCATGGAAAAGAGTACATAATTTTACCGGCAGAAGTTGATACTCTTTCATACCTTTCAGTAAAAGATAAATCTCTTATGAAACAGGCTTTTCAGGATACAAAGAACACTTTTAACGAGTATACAACCAGAATAAAATCCAGGTAGTTTTTTCAGTTATTATGTTAAAAAGGCAGTTTTTTATTTAAAAAAAAACTTCAATCTTCGATTATAATACTAAATTCTTTATTTGTTATTGATGGACCTAATTAATTATTGCGGCTAATAAAATCACTATAATTACTGAACGTAACAAAACTGTGCCAGGGGATAGAAGTTAACACCATGAACAGAATTCTGATAATAGATGATTCTAAAGCAATAAGAGAATCATTATTTGATTTGCTTACTTCTGAGGGTTATGAATGCCATCAGGCAGAAAATGGCAAAATAGGTGTACTTATTGCCCGTGAATATATCCCTGACCTGATTATATGTGATGTAATGATGCCTGAGCTGGATGGGCATGGAGTAATTGAATCTATAAGAAGTAATCCACTTACATCAGGAATCCCATTTATTTTTCTAACTTCAATGTCTGCGCGGCAGGATCAAAGAAAAGGGATGGAACTTGGTGCTGATGATTATATTACCAAGCCTTTTACAAGTCCAGAAATATTAGCTGCAGTTGAATACCGTATTAAGAAGAGCCAGGGATTTCAGAAAAAGCTGAATCAATTAAGGGAAAGTATAGCACGTTCTTTGCCTCATGAAATAAGAACTCCACTGGTGGCAATAATCGGTTATTCAGAAATGCTTAAGGAATTTCATAAGGAACTTAATCATGACCAGGTTTTTGATTATGCCAAAACGATAAATGATGCAAGTATCAGGTTAAATAATCTGATACAAAATTATATTTTATATTCGCGTTTTATTGTAAATAAAAATGACAAGCCTGAAGAACAGGCTCTGGTTCCCAGATATAATAAATTTGCTTCAGTTGTAATTACCAAAATACTGGATAAATTAGCCAGTGTGCATAACCGTGAAAATGATCTTAATATGAGTATTGAGGATACCGAACTGCCAATACTAATAGAGTATTTTAACAAGATTATTACTGAACTCACTGATAATGCCTTCAAGTTTTCAGCTCCGGGTACTAAAGTGAAAATTAAATGTTATAATGAGAAAACCTTTTATATAGTAAGTATTATGGATAAGGGTAGGGGAATGACACCGGAGCAAATTGCTAATATTGGAGCTTACCAGCAGTTTGAAAGAAAAGAATATGAGCAACAGGGTTCAGGATTAGGACTTTTTTTGGCTATGCATCTTGTGAAACTTTATAAAGGGCTGTTCAATATAAAAAGTGAACCTGAAAAAGGAACAAAAATTACAGTATTTTTGCCATTGAAGTTTTAGCTGTTTAATTATATTATTTTTTGTGAAAGTTGAGAATGAATATTACAGATATACCTTTTACAACAATTGACTGGAAAAAGATAGAGCCAACTGAACATGCCGGAGTAACTGGAAAAGCACTTTGGCGTACTTTTGAAAAGGGTAATATAAGAGTTAGAATGGTTGAATATACTCCTGGTTATCTGGCAGATCATTGGTGCAGTAAGGGCCATATTTTACTTGTGCTTGAAGGGGAACTGGTTACAGTGCTTAAAAATGGCGAAAAACACATTCTCCAACCAGGAAGCAGCTACCAGGTTTCTGATGATACTATGCCACACCGGTCTTATACTGAAACAGGAGCAAAGCTTTTTATTGTTGATTAAAAGCCTGATACATTCCATAATAGAATATATAATATTCGTCAATTATTTGTATATTTAGCAGACCATTATCTTTTTTTTAGAATTACAATTACCCTGATATAAAAGTAAGCTTTATAAAGCTCTATATTTTCCGTTAAATGATAGAAAGGAGAAAGCATTGAGCCACAAAGTAACACTTATCCCCGGTGATGGCATAGGCCCCGAAATAATGAAGGCTGCTACAGATATAATATCTCATGCTGGTGTTAATATAGACTGGGATGTTGTTGAAGCAGGGATGGCTGCATTGGAAAAATATCGTGATCCTTTGCCGCAGGAGGTAATTGATTCTATTGAAAGAAATAAGGTTGCCTTAAAAGGCCCTTTAACAACTCCGGTTGGAAAGGGTTTCAGAAGTGTAAATGTTGCTTTGAGAAAAGAGTTTGAACTTTATGTGAATCAGCGTCCTGCAAAGACTTTTAAGGGTATTAAAACTCTTTATTTTGACCATATTGACCTGATTATTTTCCGCGAAAACCTGGAAGAGTTTTATTCCGGTATAGAACATTATATTGACAGCAGCAGAACGGCAGCAGAAACTATTGGGATAGTGACCAAAAGAGGCTCTGAAAGAATAATCCGTTATGCATTCGAATATGCAAAAAAGTTTGGCCGCAGGAAAGTGACATTAGTACATAAAGCAAATATTCTAAAATATACAGGCGGATTATTCCTGGATGTGGGAAATGAAATAGCAAAAGATTATCCTGATATTGAATATAATGACAGGATTATAGATAATATGGCTATGCAAATGGTAATGAATCCTTATCAGTTTGACTGCATCGTAACAACGAATTTATTTGGCGATATTTTATCAGATCTTGCTTCCGGGTTAGTTGGAGGGCTTGGGCTGGCTCCCGGCGCAAACATAGGAGATGGTGCTGCAATTTTTGAGGCTGTCCATGGTTCTGCCCCTGATATTGCAGGGCAGAATATAGCGAATCCATCAGCTCTGATACTTGCATCTGTAATGATGTTAAAACATCTTGATGAAGTAAATGCTGCAGAAAGAATTGAAAAAGCAACTGCAAATGTAATAGCAGAGAATAAAACAGTGACCAAAGATATTAATAAAGATAATTATGTTACAACTTCAGAATATGCCGCAGCTATTTGCAGAGAACTGGATAAATTAAATTGAAAAGTAAAACTCCGTTAGCTTTAATATTTTTAACCGTATTTATTGACCTGCTGGGCTTTGGTATACTTATTCCAATACTTCCTACTTTTGCAACCCGGGTGCTTCATGTGGATGAAGCCGCTGTTGGTATCGCAATTGCTGTTTATTCATTAGTACAATTTTTTGTTAATCCTGTCTTTGGTAAACTTTCAGATAAATATGGCAGAAGGCCGCTAATTGTAGTAAGTCTTCTTTTAAATGCTGCTGGTTATATGATTTTTGCCTTTACAGATTCATTTGTAATGTTGATGATTTCAAGAGTTATAGCCGGTGTTGGCGGCAGTGCAATTGGAGTAGCCCAGGCATATATTGCAGATGTTACTACTAAAGAAAACCGTTCAAAAGGTATGGGACTAATCGGCGCTGCGTTCGGATTAGGTTTTGTTTTTGGACCATTGATTGGCGGATTCCTTTCAAAATACGGATACATGGTTACAGGTTTTGGAAGCGCAGGTTTTTCCTTTATTGCTTTTTTACTTACTTTCATTCTTCTGCCTGAGTCAAACCTTAACAGAAGAAATAACCATACCAAAAAATTAATTGATATAAAATCAGCTAAAATTCTTTTTTCTAAACGCAGCCTGGCAATACTGGTAGTGTTGTTTTTTATACTAACATTTTCGAATGCATGTATATATGGAACATTTGCCCTTCTCGGGTACAATGTTTACCATTTTTCTGATATGCAAAATGGATATATGTATGCCATTGTTGGTTTAACTTCAGCGCTTGTACAAACCGGCCTTTTAAGGCTTATAAATAAATCATTAAGTGAAATAAAAATAATAGCATTTGGGGCTGTATTTATGACCGCAGGGCTTGGATTGATGCCTTATGGAGGCAGCTTTACAGGGCTTGTATTTGTGGTTTTATTATTGTCCTTAGGTACAGGGACTTTACAGCCCACTTTACTTAGTATGATTTCTGAATCCGCCCCCGAAGCTGAACAGGGAATTACTCTTGGGCTAAATCAGTCATTTTCTGCATTTGCACGCGTATTGGGGCCTTTATGGGGTGGTTTTGCATTTGAATATATGGGATACCAATTCCCGTTCTTAACCGGCGCTGTATTTACTTCGATTATATTATTTGCAGCAGTATTCTACTTACCAGGGATATTTGGCAAACATGAAAATACAGAAGGTGTTCAGTAGGCTACATAAAAATGACTGCCAATTATTGTTAATAATTTATATTTTTGCACTATGTTTAAAGTAAATAATATTAATATCGATAAAGCCATCCTTTTGGCTCCAATGGAAGATATAACCGATATATCTTTCAGGCTTATATGTAAAGAACTGGGTGCTGATCTGGTTTATACTGAATTTGTTAACTCTGAAGGTTTAGTAAGATCAAACGTAAAAACACACCAAAAATTAACCCTGATGGAAGAAGAACGGCCCGCCGGTATTCAAATATATGGCGGGAATATTGAATCGATGGTTGGTGCTGCCCGAATTGCTGAAGAAGAAAAACCAGACCTGATAGATATTAACGCAGGCTGCTGGGTTAAAAATGTTGTAGGCAATGGTGCCGGTGCCGCTTTGTTAAGAGACCCGCTGCATATGGAAAGGCTTGTTAAAGCTGTTGTTGATGCTGTTTCAACCCCTGTTACTGTAAAGACAAGGCTCGGATGGGATAAAGACAGTATTTATATAATTGACGTTGCTAAAAGAATGGAAGAAGTAGGCGCCAAAGCGATTACTGTTCATTGCCGTACCCGTTCTATGGGGCACACCGGTGAAGCTTACTGGGAATGGATCCCAAAAATTAAGGAGGCTGTCAGCATTCCGGTTGTACTAAATGGTAATGTTATGACTGCTGAAGATGTTAAAAAAGCATTTGATGAAACCGGCGCAGATGGAGTTATGATTGCAAGAGGTGCAATTGGAAATCCCTGGATATTCAAAGAAGCAAAGGAATTGCTTAGTGACGGAAAAATTACAACAGTAATTGATGAAGAATTAAAAATTAAAACGGCACTCAGGCATTTACAACTTGCTATAAGTGTAAAAGGGGAGCGCAGGGCGGTTATTGAGCACAGAAAATTTTATTCAGGGTATTTTAAAGGATTATATAAAGTATCTGAAATTAGAAATAAACTGATGGTCCCTTTGTATTATGCTGAAGTGGAAGATATATTATTGAAATATCTGGAAAACCTTAAAGCTTATAAGTTAGCCGGTTAATACCTTTAATAAGACTTTTTTTACTTTGAAATGCCTGTTTCATACAGGCATTTCCATTTAACCACATTTAGCTCTTTATTGCATTATTTTTAGTAAAAGTAAGAATTCTGGCTTATTTTTACCCCGGTGAAAATAAAATTTAAATAATAATTAACCAGCAGGAAACAACCAGAGGGAATTTTATGTCTTCTCAAATAAAAAAATATATCCGGCAAGTACCTGATTTTCCAAAACCGGGAATCATGTTTATAGATATTACCACATTGCTTAAGAGCCCTGAAGCAATGAAACTAACCCTGAAGGAATTGTTAAGTTTGACAGAAGGTCTAAAAATTAATAAAGTTGTTGGCATAGAATCCCGCGGTTTCATGTTTGGGGCAATGATAGCAGAAAGACTGAATGCCGGTTTTGTTCCTGTAAGAAAACCCGGGAAATTACCTGCTGAAACAATTAAAGAAACTTATGCACTTGAATACGGCACTGATAGTATTGAAATACATAAGGATGCAATTGAACCCGGTGATAATGTACTATTACACGATGACCTGCTTGCTACAGGCGGTACAGCAAAAGCAGCTGTTAATCTTATTGAAAAATTAGGCGGAAAAGTAGTCCAGGTATCTTTTATAATTGAGTTGGATTTTCTTAAAGGGAGAGATAAGTTAGCCGGCTATGATGTAAGATCATTAGCTAATTACGATTCAGAAAATTAATTAAACTGCAGCCACACCAGCATATTTTGTTTAAGCACCTTTTACAGGTGCTTTTAATTTTATACAGTTTTAATTAGAAACGTATCCAGTCTTTAGGAGCTATTACAACTACAAATTCTCCCTTGGTAATTCGTTCAGAAAATGACTCAATCAATTCTTCCGGTGTTCCGCGCCACACTTCCTCAAACTTCTTAGTTAATTCTCTGCATACTACAATCTGCCGCCCGGGCATATACTCTTTTAGCTCATTAAGCAGCTTTTCTATTCTATAAGTGGATTCGTATAAAATAATAGTACGTTCTTCAGCGGCAAGTTGTTTTAATTTGGTTTGCCTTCCTTTTTTCTGGGGAATGAATCCTTCAAACAAAAAAGTATCAGTTGGCAGTCCGCTTATAGTCAGAGCTGCAACCATTGCAGAAGGCCCGGGTACAGGTATAATATCTATCTCATTTTTTATAGCTTCAGAAATTAGCCTGACTCCCGGATCAGAAATCCCTGGAGTTCCGGCATCTGAAACCAATGAACATGTTTCACCGTTCTTAATCCTTTCAACTATATATGAAGTTTTTGATTTTTCATTTACAGCGTTTAATGAAACAAGTTCTTTTTTTATTTCGTAATGATTAAGAAGGATACCGGTAACACGTGTGTCCTCACAGGCAATAAATGAAGAATCCTTTAATGCCTCAAGAGCACGGAAGGTTATGTCTTTCAGGTTGCCTATTGGGGTGCTTACTATAAATAGCTGGCTCATATATTTTAAAATGATGACGGCTCCACAGTGGAGCCGTATCATGCAAGTAGTTTAACAAAATTATTTTATAACACCATTAATTTTAAAATATTTCGGATAATATGCAAACCTTCGTCAAGTTCTTCAGTGTTAATATTGAGAGGCGGCCTGAACCTGATTGATTTTTCCCCAGCTCCAAGAATTATTAATCCGTTTTTATAACATTCATTTCTAAAAGTATTCCTGTCCTCTGAAGAATTTAAATCAAAAGAACACATAAGGCCAATGCCTCTGGCATTGTTAATAATTTGCGGGAACTCTGCCTGCAATTCAAACAGCCTCGTTAAAAGATAATTGCCGGTAATTGAAGCATTACGTACAAGTTCTTCTTCTTTCATTATTCTCATAATATGAGTGGAACGAACCATATCAACAAGGTCTCCACCCCAGGTTGAATTTATACGGCTTGATTTTCTGAAGACATGTTCTTCAATATCGTCTATTCTATCTGATACCATTATGCCGCAAACCTGCGCTTTTTTGCCGAACGATATGATATCCGGCTTAACATAATATTCAGCAGCCCAGAATCTTCCTGTAATGCCAAAACCGGTTTGAACCTCGTCAAACATGAGCAGGATATCATTTTCATCAGCAATCTGCCTGAGCTGCAGGAAAAATTCTTTCCTGAAAAAATTGTCACCGCCTTCACCCTGAATTGGCTCAATGATTATTGCCGCAATGTCATCAGGATTGTTTTTTATAGCTTCCTTAATCTGCTGTATAGCTTCATTTTCTTGTGCAACAATGTTCCATAGATGGTGCTCAACAGGAAATGTTATTTTAGGGTTAATAATTCTGGGCCAGTTAAATTTGGGGAAATACTTTGTTTTTGCAGGATCAGTATTTGTTAGTGATAGAGTATAACCGCTTCTCCCATGGAAAGCCTGTCTAAAATGTATTACCTGGTGCCCTTTTTCTTCTTTATAACCTTTTTTGAAGTTTTTTTGCACCTTCCAGTCAAAGGCTGTCTTTAAGCCATTTTCAACAGCAAGAGCCCCGCCAGAAATAAAGAAAAGATATTTCATATAATCCGGCCGGGCAATTTTTGCAAAAGTATCCACAAATTCAGCCATATAAGTGGTATATATATCTGAATTTGAAGGTTTGTTTACAGCAATTTTCCCAAGTAGTTCGCGGGTAAGATAATTATTTAACTTTGGATGGTTTAATCCAAGCGGAGATGATGCAAAAAATGTAAAGAAATCAATAAACTGCCTGCCGGTTAATTCGTCAGTTATTTTTGTTCTGTAGCTGTTTTTAAGATCAAGTACAAAATTAAATCCATCAGCCAGCATAAACTGTGAAATTGTTTCATGTACTTTTTCAGGTAAAATAACCGGGATATTATTAATCACATCTTCATGGGGAGAAATAACTGTATTCATAGAAACTCCAGGGAAAAATTACTATGGATAACTATTTAACTATAAAGATTGGAGAGGACGCGGGAATTACTAGAATACGTTTTCAAAACGTGAAATAAAGTAGCTTCTTAGGCTTTTAAACCCGGTAATATGTGAAAATTGTCTGAACATATATCGAATATAAGAATTAACATTTTTAGTTGCAAGGCGGTGATAAGCTAATTAGTTGCCGGTGTTTATAAACTATTAACTAAATAATTTAATAACAAAACCATGAAATAATAAACTAATAGAACAAATCATTTCTTTTTCTCTTCAAACTTAAGGCAGCTTCTTCCTGATGATTTAAAAACTTCCATAGATGGCATGAGTTTGCTTTTGAAGTTAAACGCTTTGCATCCGTAAGGAGATTTTGGATCCCAGGTTACATAGAAAAATATACAATTTCGGCAGGAAACTACCATATTTAGCCTTAAAAATTTTACACCAATAATTAAGTAAATAAAATACCTGAATCAAGAGCAATTTAATCCAGGTATTTGGATTTAATAAAAAGAATAAACTAAATTATAGAACAAATGAAAAAGATATTTCCCAACAAAGGAGAAACCTTATGGAATTCCTCAAAACATTAGGAATACTTGAGAAAAACTCCGGAGCCTCAACCGGAATGAAATGGAAGGACACTCAGGGTGAAGGTGAAATAAAAATATATTCACCGGCAGACGGAAATTATATTGCTTCTGTCTACCAGGCATCTGAGGATGATTATGAAAGTATTTTGAATACAGCAGTAAAAGCTTTTATTGAATGGCGGAAAGTACCTGCACCCGGAAGAGGTGAAATAATCAGGCAGATTGGCTTAAGATTAAGAGACTATAAAAAGCCTCTCGGACAATTGGTTTCGTACGAAATGGGAAAATCATTGCAGGAAGGAATGGGGGAAGTGCAGGAAATGATAGATATATGTGATTTTGCTGTTGGCCAGTCACGGCAGCTATATGGGTACACAATGCATTCAGAAAGGCCGAACCATAGAATGTATGATCAGTATCATCCGCTTGGAGTAATAGCAACAATATCTGCGTTTAATTTCCCTGTTGCTGTATGGAGCTGGAATGCAATGATAGCCGCAGTGTGCGGAGATGTTAATTTATGGAAGCCTTCCTCAAAAGTACCATTATCAGCAATAGCTGTACAAAAAATTATAAGTACGGTACTGGAGGAAAATAGTATACCTGAAGGTGTTTTCTCGCTGGTAATTGGGAAAGGGGCAACAATTGGTGAAAGAATATTAAATGATAAAAGAATTCAGCTTGTATCTGTTACAGGTTCTACAAAAGTCGGAAGGCATGCTGCACAGGCAGTTGCCGGAAGATTTGGAAAAACAATACTTGAACTGGGCGGTAATAACGCAATAATAATATCACCTGATGCAGATTTGAAAATGGCAATACCTGCAATTGTTTTTGGAGCTGTTGGTACTGCCGGCCAGCGGTGTACTTCAACACGCAGATTGATTATACATAATTCAGTTTATGAAAAAGTGAAAGATGCATTGATTAATGCTTATAAAAGTTTGAAAATAGGAAATCCGCTTGATGAAAAAAATCACGTTGGCCCATTGATAGATAAGGAAGCTGTAAAAACATTTTGTAATGCACTTGAAAGAGTTGTTAATGAAGGGGGTAAAGTTTTATACGGAGGGGAAATAGTATCTGGCGAAGGTTATGAGGCAGGTACTTATGTTGTCCCTACAATTGCTGAGGCTGAAAACAATTTTGAAATTGTACAGGAAGAAACATTTGCTCCAATTTTATATCTCATTAAATATCATGGTGATATTTCAGAAGCTGTTATACTGCAAAATGGAGTTGAGCAGGGATTATCCTCCGCTGTTTTTACCAATAACATGCGTGAAGCTGAATATTTTCTTTCCCACGAAGGTTCAGATTGTGGTATTGCAAATGTTAATATAGGTACTTCCGGTGCTGAAATTGGCGGTGCTTTTGGAGGAGAAAAAGAAACAGGAGGGGGACGTGAATCAGGTTCTGATGCATGGAAAGCTTACATGAGACGCCAGACAAATACAATAAATTATGGTACAGCACTTCCTCTTGCACAGGGAATTAAGTTTGATATCTAAGTAGTATACTTCCCCTGATTTTTCAGGGGAAGTAGTTTAAATTATTTCTGCCGATTCTTTTCACAATTTCAGTTCTGTGTTTTAATATGTTATTGCCCGTCAATAATTCTCATTATTAAATAATATATATAGGCTGTATTGCCTAATTAATTAAACTATGACTATTGCCTCACGATAATAATAAAAAGCGAGGTATAGAATGAATGCATTAAGTTTAGATACTTTTTTATCTTCTGATACTGACTGGGAAAAAAACCAATATAAGGTTTTAGGCGGCCTGAAAGAATACAGATCTGATTTATACAGGAAAAAACTTTATCCTGCACTTTCTGATTTAATAGCATTGATGAATGTGCTTGAAGATGTTTTGCACCACAGGAAGACATTATCCAATAAATTTAAAAAAGAAATAACAGACTTTGATATAAAGAATAAAACAATTATTTATAACACCCTTGAAAGATTAAGCCCGAATGTTGAATTCCTCTTCGAATTGATAGAATGGGCACTTCCCAAAATTAAAGATGTAATTGATGAAGGGATTATTCTTTTTGATTATGTTGAAAAGAATCTGAAGATAGAGCACGTTGGGCTGATCCCTTTATATACAGGTGAAGGATATTTTATAATACCGGATTATAATGAATCAATATATAAAGTAATGAGATTTGAATACTCGAAGTTCTTTACAGGTAAAGAATCTTTAAGGTCACTAAAAACGAAGCATGTGGATTCACATAGTATGGCTCAACTGACAAATAATCCTGAAATGATAAAACTTGAGCTTATAGGGAAATATAAGGACCTTCCTAATCCGGCAACTTATGTATGTGTAACCGAACTGGATTTCCCGTTTGGGGAAACTGTATTTCCTGTGGCAAAAAGGAAATTACTAACCAGTATGGCAGCATAAAAACTTTAATTAATCTATAAAATTAGAAAGGAATAATCATCTTAGAATAGCTGGTTAGTTTCTATAATATTGCCTATTTTAATTTATTATCTGTCCAGTATTATTCCAACCCAAAAAATAGGAGAGACTATGAAAACAATGGCAATGTTATTTCTGTTTTTACTTTTTAATTCAGGTTTAGCTTTATCTCAACCAGAGGCGGGCTCCAAAGAGCTTTCTATATCTGCTGCATTTGGTTCATATTCTTCTTCGTATAAAGGGCCTTATATTTCAGTCGAAACTGAAGCTAAAACATACCTTTTAGCAGCATTCAGAGCAGGGTTCTATATAACAAAAGCATTTGAAATTGAACCGGAGATTAACATGCTTTTACAGGAGGAAGGCAGTATTATTCTTGGTGTTAATGGCGCATACAACTTTGATATTACAAATTCAATTGTTCATCCCTTTATAACTGTAGGAGCAGGCCTTGGAAATGGTATTACAATGCTAAATCTTCCTGTACGAAGTTCTGACGATTTTAATATATTTAATTACAATATGGGTGCTGGTATTAAGATAATGATTAATGAGAATGTTGCGTCCCGTTTTGAATATAGATACAGGCATTTCAGTTATGAGAAATCAGGCTATGATATAACTTATAGTACTCATAATGTATTATTTGGATTTTCAATATTCTTATAGAATTAACTGCTAAAGCATTAGTATAAGCCAGTCATAAATCCATATAATGACTGGCTTATTTGTATGCAGGTAGAAAATACCTGTATTGTCAGAAGTACAAAAATAGTATCCATCTTATATCCTTTTATTACTTCACAGTCTTTATTTAGATTCATATTCCAGCCGGAATAACAAAACTGATATTTATATAGCTTTTCAGAGTTTTTAAATATTGATATACTTTTGATGTATTATCAGTCTTAGAGGCTTCCATTACCAAATAAATCATAGAGAAGATTCTTACCATTATATTTGCGTGATTTACGGGAGTAACTGCTTTTGAAAATATGTCTTCATCATTTATATTTCCTGTGCAGGAGAAAATATTATTACTGCGGAACTCCATGGCTGTAATTCATTACCATATTAAGGATAAATAAATGAAATATTATGTTACTGTTTTAGTACTGATATTGTCAAAAGTTGTATTTTCACAGGATGTATTTATCAATGAATTTCTTGCATCTAATACGATAACAAATATTAGTCCTGTATATGGCAAATATGATGACTGGATTGAACTAAAAAACAATAGTACCGTTGAAGTTGATATTAGCGGCTATTATTTATCAGATGATTCTGCAGAACCATTAAAATGGAAAGTACAGGATAATACAAAAATATCAGCAAAAGGTTATTATTTATTCTGGGCAGACAGCAAAGATACACTGAACCATACTAATTTTAAACTGAGCAAAGACGGCGAATTTATTGGCTTATATAATTCTACCGGAGCAGTTGTTGATTCATTGTCTTTCGGAGTGCAAAGTGATGATATTTCTTATGGAAGAACTCCTGACGATATGTCTGTCTGGGCTTTTTTTTCTACTCCAACTCCGGGAGCTGAAAATATTTCTGATATAACAGGTATTTCAACTACACCGGAATTCTCAATTCCCGGGGGATTTTATTCAGGGCAGCAAACAGTGTCAATAACCGCAGGCGGTACATTAACAACTATCCGGTATACTACTGACGGAACACCCCCAACTACAAACTCAACACTATATACTGTGCCGTTAGTTATTGATGCAACTACTCCGATAAGGGCACGGGCATTTGAACCAAATAAAACTCCCGGCGAGATAGCTACTGCAACATATTTTATTGATGAGACTATTAATTTGCCGGTAATATCACTGGTTACTGATCCGGCTAATTTTTTCAGTGACACTTCCGGGATTTATGTTACAGGTACTAATGGAATAATAGCAAACTGCGATGTAAATACCCCAAGAAATGTTAACCAGGACTGGGAACGCCCTGTTCATGTTGAGTTTTTTGAAACTGATGGAGAACAGCAAATTAACCAGGATGCGGGAGTTAAAATATTTGGTGCATGTTCAAGAACAAGATACCCGCAAAAATCACTTGCGTTATTTGCCAGAAGCGAATATGGTAAAGGTTCGTTTGAGTACAGGTTTTTTAAAGATAAAAATATCGATAAATTTGAAAGCATCGTCCTTAGATCTTCTGCAGACGATCAGGTATATACATTGTTTAGAGATGCGGCTGCACAGTTAATCCTGGCACAGGACGCAGATGCCGAATACCAGGCTTACAGACCTTCAGTTGTTTACATAAACGGGGTTTACTGGGGCATTCATAATATAAGAGAAAAAATAAACGAACATTACCTGGCGTCAAATTATAACGTGGATAAAGATAATATCTCTCTTCTTGAAACCAGTTCCTCTGAAACTCCAATTGTAATGACAGGAAGCTCAGATGATTATGAATCAATGATAAGCTACATCAGCAATAATGATATGTCTGATAATACTAATTATTCCTATGTTCAAACTTTAATGGATGTAGATAATTTTATTAATTACCAGATTGGGCATACCTTTTTTGCAGAGGAAGACTGGCCGCATGGTAATGTAAGATATTGGAAAGCAAATTCCGGTTCAGGTATTTACGCTAAATGGCACTGGATCAATTATGATATGGATGGTTCTCTGTTCTCTTATAAAATTACATATGACAAATTGAAAATGGCTATAGGAGATTCTGTTTCATGGCAGAATCCGGAATGGTCAACCCTGATTCTCAGGAATCTTTTAAAAAATACAAATTTCAAAAACCTGTTTATACAGAGGTTTGCTTACCTCTTAAGTACTATTTATGATTCATCAAAGGTTATTAGTATTATTGACAGTCTTCAAAGTAATATAGCTCCTGAAATACCGCACCATATCAGCAGGTGGGGAGGACAAAAGGACCCGGATTGTGATGAAACGTGGGTTCAGGCTACTTTTAGTTCTGTTACAGAATGGCAGACTTATGTTGACTATATGAGAGTTTTTGCCCGTCAGAGGCCAGCTTACGTTATGCAGCATATAGTTAATGATTTTGGACTGGCGGGTACAGCCATGTTGTCTATTAACCCTAACGTTAGCGGCGCTGGTAAATTCCTGGTCACTGGTATGGATATTCCTGACAGTGGTTATTCAGCAGAGTATTTACAGGGGGTTCCGATTACAGTTAAAGCAGTTGCAGGGTATGGTTACAAATTTGCATACTGGAAAAGCGGAAGTAATACTTTTACAAGTCCTGAAATTACAATTTCGTTTACCAGTGACCAGTCATTAACAGCTTATTTCGAACAATCTGAAATTGATGACAGTACAAAAGTTATAATTAATGAGATTAACTATAATTCAGCTTCTGATTTTGATACTGAAGATTGGATTGAACTATATAACAGAAACAGTGAAGATATAGATCTTGCATACTGGATATTGAAAGATGAAAAGGATGATAATGTTTTTACCTTTGCCGAAGGTACTATTATTAAAGGGCATGGTTACCTGGTAGTTTGTAATAATACCAATAAATTCAGTTCACTCGTAACCGGAATATCCAATTATACAGGGGATTTTAGTTTTGGGCTTTCGGGAAGCGGTGAGTTGGTAAGACTGTTTTCTTCAAATGGTGTTCTTGTTGATTCTGTTCATTATGACAATAATTCTCCGTGGCCGGAAGAAGCAGACGGCAAAGGGCCTACACTTGAATTAATTGCAACAGACCTTGATAACGATATTGCTGCAAACTGGATTGCTGCTTCAGGTATTCATGGCACACCGGGTGTAAAGAACTCAACAGTTACAGCAGTAACTGAAACAGAGGGAGAATATATACCTCAAAAATTCGAATTATTAGCTAATTATCCTAACCCATTTAACCCGGTTACAAATATTACGTATCGGATTCCTGAAGCAGGCAGGGTTGTTCTTAAAGTTTATGATATTATCGGCAGGGAAGTAAAAACGCTGGTTGATGAAGATAAAACAGCGGGGGAGTATAATGTAACGTTTAATGCTGATAGATATGCCAGTGGTGTTTATTATTACCGGTTAAGGACAAAGAATAATATGGCAACCCGGAAAATGCTGCTTTTAAAATAGGATGTGAAAAGATAGAACGGTTTTCTGTTTGTGCCATCATTTTTATTAAATATTAGTTTTTAATCCTTAGCAGGATAGAAAAACCTGCAAACACTTGAATGTTTATAAAAATATGAAGATGTTTTATTAGTAATTCATTTATTGTAATTAATAAAAAGGAAAAGTATGCAATACATCCCGGTAAATGAGAGATATGATAAAATGTTATATAAAAGGACAGGCAGAAGCGGGTTAAAACTGCCGATGATATCTTTGGGGCTGTGGCATAATTTCGGAGGAGTAGATGTATTTGAAAACTGCCGAAAAATGCTTTTCAGGGCTTTTGACCTTGGCATAACTCATTTTGACCTTGCAAATAATTACGGGCCTCCTTATGGTTCGGCAGAGGAAACTTTTGGCAGAATATTAAAAAAAGACCTGATGCCATTCAGGGATGAACTTATTATTTCAACTAAAGCCGGATGGGATATGTGGCCGGGGCCTTACGGCAATTTTGGCTCCCGAAAGTATTTAATTGCAAGCCTTGACCAGAGTTTAAAGAGGATGGGGCTTGAATATGTAGATATATTTTATCATCACCGCCCGGATCCTGAAACTCCTCTTGAAGAAACTATGGGAGCTCTTGATCAAATAGTAAGAAGCGGTAAGGCCTTGTATGTTGGGATATCGCAATACAATGCCGAGGATACAAAGCGTGCTGCTGATATTCTGAATAAAATGGGAACACATTGCCTTATTCATCAGCCAAGATATAGTATTATGGATCGCTGGATAGAAGATGGACTGACAGATGTTCTAAGCGGCGAAGGCATTGGCTGTATTGCATTTTCACCTTTAGCTCAGGGTATGTTAACAAATAAGTATCTTCATGGAATACCAGCCGATTCAAGAGCCGGTAAAGCAGGGACTTATTTAAGTAAAGAAACAATAACTGACGAATTATTAAATAAAGTAACAAGCCTTAACAACATAGCAGAACAAAGAGGGCAGACACTTGCCCAAATGGCGTTAGCATGGGTACTGCATAATCCTGTTGTTACATCCGCACTCATAGGTGCAAGTAAAGCAGAACAAATTGAGGATGCTACAGGGGCTCTTAATAATTTAAATTTCACAGATGATGAATTGAAAAGGATTAAAGAAATTGCCGGATAGGCATTTTGAAAAGGGTATCAGTCAGATACCCTTTTTATTACATTCCTGAAGCTTTAATATCCCAAAGACTTACCGGAGTATCAATCCCTTCAATTGCAGTTTTTACAATATTTTCTGAAATAGAAAAAATACTTACTATTTTTTCTGTAACACTTGTCCAATTTTCCAGCTTGGTAATTTCTGTAATTTTATTTTCCGATTTAGTGAGAGTAAAATTGTGAATTGTTTTAGACATCTCCTTATTTGTTTTTGCAAGATATACTGAATTCATAAAAACAGCATCATTTCTAAAAGAATCCATTATTGCAGGATGAAAGTCAGTAATACTTCTTGGTTCAGGATTTACTGTATAATAATATTTAAGAGTCCCATTTCTCAAATGTTTCATAGTTATTGTCCCGGGTTTTTTCCCCGGTTCAAAGATATAAGATTCCCCGCCACGGGTAATCTCGAAATTATCTTTTATATTAAGTGGAATAGGATCAAAAAATGGAGCAGCGTTCCCGGCATCAACCATGTAATTTTGATTATTTATCTTCACTATTATTACTATATGCATATCCGGTTGTGAAGTATCAGCGCCGCATAGTTTAGCATCATAACCAAGATGGCCCAGCAGGCAATACAGATAATAATTAATTGCAAAACAAGTTCCCCCAAAATTAAAATCTTCAATTCCCTGAAGGAATTGTTCAAAGGACGGGATTGAAATTTGATTTAGTTTTTTTCTATAATAGAGCTTACTTATATTTTCAAATGGAATTCGTGTCAAATGCGAATTCAGTATTTCAGAAAGAGCATTAAAAGAAGGTTTTTGCGGTACAATTCCAAGAATATTCAGATAACGGATATAGTATTCCTTATCTTCATAAAAAAGCCATCCATTTTTCATTACAAAACTTAGTTCCAATTTATTATTAAAATCCTTCTTAATTTAAAAAAATAATGACAAATAGTACTATTATTTTTTAAATTTATAAAAAATTCATATATCAAATATGTTTTAGATACTATATTAATGACAGAAGATAGATTTATAACCCATGATCTTCTATAATTTACATGATTGGGTTTATAATGAATACGAAAAACCATAATTTTGCATCTATAAAATAAGAAAGGAATATTGATGAAAAAGCTTTTTGTATTCTTAATGATTTTATGCGCTTTTAATCTTTATGCTAAAGATGATGACAAGTATATTGATGTAATTGGTACAGCAGAAGTAAATATACCGGCAGATATAATTGAATTTAATATTCAGATTAAAATTGTAAGCCAGACAATTGCAGAAAGTAAAAGACAGGTAGATGCTTCAGTCAGTAAATTATTGAGTATCCTGAAGAAATATAATATAAAAGAAGATGATATATCTGAGAGTCCTGTTATATTAGGAAAGAATTATGAGTACAGTGACGGAAAAAGAGAAATGACCGGGTATTTTGCCAGCTCAGATGTAGCATTTAAATTAAAAGATCTTTCGAAATATTATGATCTTTCTGATGAGCTTGCTGCTAATCAGGATATTGAAGTTGTCAGTTCCGGGTATAATGTATCTGATTATGAGAAATATAGTTTAGAAGCTTATAAAAAAGCACTTAAAGCTGCTGAATCGAAAGCTTCTTTTATGTGCAGTACTCTTGGTGTAAAACCAGGTAAAGTTCTGCAGATTGATGAAAATAATCAACAGATTCCAATGGTTATGAACAGCAGAGAAATGTTTAAAGCTGATGGTGCCGGGCAGACTATTTCAGGGAAGGTTAGTGTTTCCAGGACTGTTCGTGTAAGATATGCAATAGAACAATAAATAAACTTATTTTGGGGTACGCAGGATATTTATTTATATCCTGTTTTTAATACAGAAGAATAAAAATGAATTCAGAAATAATTTTTCCGCGGTCTACAGATACCAAAACAGTTCAACTAAAAAATGTTGTAAGAAACAAAAATATAATAATAGGAGATTATACATTTTACCATGGATTTGATGATCCAATGGAATTTGAAAAGAATAATGTTTTATATCATTATCCTATTAATAATGATAAACTGATTATTGGCAGTTTCTGTTCAATTGCTTCGGGAGTTAAATTCCTGTTTAACAGTGCAAACCATAAATCGGGCAGTTTTGTAAATTATCCTTTTCCGATTTTTGGGGAACTTTGGGGGAATGCATTAAATGTTACAGAAGCCTGGGATAACAAGGGCGATATTATTATTGGCAACGATGTATGGATTGGGTATGAAGCTGTAATTATGGCAGGTGTAACTATTGGCGATGGCGCCAGAATTGCAACCAGGGCAGTAGTTACAAAAAATGTAAAACCTTATGAGGTAGTGGGAGGCATTCCGGCAAAGCATATTAAAAACAGGTTCAGCCCGGAGATGACAGAAGTTCTGCTGAAAATTCAGTGGTGGAACTGGCCTGACCTTGAGATTAAAAAAATGATTCCCTACCTGATGAATGATGACGCAGATTCATTGGCTAAACTAAAAGAAGCTGCACATATAAAATAATTTGAATAGGCAGGCATAAAAACCTGCCTATTATTTTATAATTTAGTTAATGCCTGATAATATCTGTTTTACGGCTTCCTTACCCCAGTTTGGCATTAAATCATCTTTTGGGACGAACTTTTCAAATTTTTCCATAGACTTTTCCAGGTACGGCTTTGCTGTTTTTGCCCCGCCGCCAAATTGTTCAGGAGTATATAGTAAACTCACCCCAACAAGATAATCCGGGCGTGGATTAAGACTATCGATTTGAGAAGCTTTGGTAAAATTACTTCCAGATAATGGGCCATATTTCATATACCTGTTCATAGGGTCAACTGCCAACATTCCCTGGGCAATCATTCCTTTCAATGTATATATTTCAGATTCATCCGGATGCAGAGAGTCTGCAATAGAAATAAATTTATCTGCTTTTTCAAGGTAGCTGTCTTTTTTTTCTTTGACAGAATCTTTCATTCCCGCAATTACATACGAAAAAGAGGTATAATAATAAGGCAGCCATTTATCTTTTTCAGCCTGTGCAATTCGTTCAAAACTGTTTGCCAGTTCAAGATAATCGCTGATAGTTTTGGCAGCTCCCAGTTTTTCCAGATTTTTCTGCATTGTTGAGTGGTATTTGCTCTCATCTGATTTTCCCAAAGTAACAATTGAGATACAAAGTAAAACAGATAGTAATAGTTTCATTAAATTGACTCCTGTTTTGTTAATAAGGATTTGATTGTCCCAAAGAAATAAACACTCCAAGTATAGCGCTGCGCATTGAGGTTGGCAGTACAGGCATTTTTATTTTTCCATCAGTTGAATACCTGTATCCAAAAACATTAGCAAACCCGGGTATGTTATCAACAGAGAAGAATATAACTGTAAAATTTCCCAAAATACTGGTCAAGTGGCTCAGGTTAAGACTAAGATTATTATAGCTTTTGGCCCGGTCACCTAAAAATTCAGGATTTCCCGGATTATAATATGGCCTTCCTGTAGCAAAAGTATATGTGAGCCCTGCATAAGTAGTAACAGAAGAAAACCAGTGTTTGGCAACAATAGAAAAAGTATGAGGTGTAGCAAAAGTAGGGAATGCCATTACCGGGTAATTGAGAAAATCTCTTTTTGTATCAAGATAGGTATAAGAAATCCAGTAATCGGTATTATAAAATGTTTCTCTGTCCCTGAAAAAAACGTCAATTCCTTTTGCATATCCTTTCCCATTATTACTGAACGGAATGTCTGGCAGATCAAGATAATAATAATTATTATACAGAGTTCCTTTTGCAAGGTGTTTATAATCTTTATAATAAACTTCTACACGAAAAGTATAGTTGTCTGCAATATGTTGAAAATTTAAAATATAATGTGTGGCTTTTTCAAATTCAAAATTAGTTGACTGCAATAAGAAATCCTTAACCGGTGTCTGGTAAAAATCGCCGTAAGCAAAATTAAACTGATCATCTTTACCAACTCTGTAAGCCAGTGATATACGGGGAGCAAAGTTATACTTATTAATAATTCTGGAATGTTCACCCCTTAAACCTATTCTGGCTGCAAAATCATTAGTAAAGAAGATGTCTGTTTCAGCATATAAGGCCATAAATAATTCATTAACACTTGTATTAAAAGTATTATAATTAACACTATATACGGCGTTTTGTGTTTCCGCCCCAAATGTAAGAAATGAACTGCCTATAATTCTTTTGGTTATTGTAATTCGGGCTTGTCCCAGTTTATCTGCTTCTTTAGTATAAACATCCGGCTGGATATCTGTTTTATCAACATCATAACTGTAGGAAATACCAGAAAAGAAGGACCAGTCTTCTCCAAAAATATCCCTGTAACTTGAATTGAAATAATAATTACCACTGTGCATTTTTAAATAATTCTTATTCGGAATATTATTTATGTCAGCCGCATTAAGAGAAAAGTCCCCAATATTAGCAGAACCATAAACTTTGAGTATGCCTGATGCTGAAGTTTTTTGCCTCATATTAGCTGAAAAATCAAATCCCCTTGGGGCATTACTCCACTCTATTCGCTGAGGGATTAACTTAAAATATGCATCAAGATCTGAATAAAAGCCTTCAAGTGCAAGGGAGGTGTTTTCCCATCTTTGTACGTGTGAACCTCCGATACCCAATGGCATTATATTCAAAGATGAAGAACTTTTTTCCGGAAGGTCTTCGGTTTTTAATATCAAAGCAGAAGACAATGCCTGACCGTATTGAGCAGAATACCCGCCTGTACTGAAGATAGTTCCTTTAAACAGAAAAGGGGAGAATCTGCTTCTGGAAGGGACATCAGGAACACTTGAATAAAAAGGATTCTGTACAACCATTTCATCTATTATTGTTTTAGCTTCATAAGCTGAACCGCCTCTTACAAAAAGCCCGTCTGCTTCACCAATCTGCTGAGCACCGGGCAGAGTTTCAAGAGTGCTGTATATATCAGCGTCAGAGCCGGTTGAAACAATATCAAGCGGTCGTAAAATTACAGCTTTGCTTTCATCACTGGCTTCAAATGCCCCGGCTGAAATTACAACAGTACCAAGTTCAGAAGATTCTTCTGTAAGTGAGATATCAGTTATGATATCTTCCTTGCCAATCACCAATTCTTTATTATATGGTGCATAACCCACAAAGCTTGCCTGAAGTACTGCTTTTCCTTTTTCTTCAGTCGTAAATGAATAGTTTCCATCTTTGTCGGAGGAAACACCGTCATAGGTATCTTTCAGGAATATATTTGCTCCGGGCAGGGGATTGCCGGAATTATCTGTGATTTTGCCGGAGATTTTCACCTGACACATTATTTCGGATACAAGAAGCAACAGCAGTAAAAAAGTAGAAATTCTAATCATAAAACTCCCGCTTATTTACAAAAAAAATAATATTTCCGGAATACAGACTAAAGAGGTAATCGGTAAAATATGGATTTTAACCGGCAGAAGAAATACAGAAACGGAATTGCCTTAAATTTTAATGAAATAGAAAGAAAAATTGAGATTTACACAGCGGTTTAATTGAATTATTTAAGTGACTTAACTATCTTTGCATCACTTAAAAAGCCGAAGTGGCGGAATTGGTAGACGCGCTGGACTCAAAATCCAGTATGGCTTACACCATGTACCGGTTCGAGTCCGGTCTTCGGTACTAAAAGGGTCTGAAAAGGCCCTTTTTTTGTGAGATTAAACTAAATTACTATACCTTCCTGAAAATTCACTACTCATCTGGTTATATTATTTTACTTTTACGGCTTTTAATTATAAGTTACCACTGTATAGTTTATGCAATCTATTTTAATGTTTGGGGGATTTATGATATTTCAATTCTTTCCGTATTCCTTTTCCTATATAAAAATTAGCAAAGAAGATACATTATTCCGATGTATGCAAAATAATTTCAGGATGTAACAGCTTATTATAGCTAAATTATTTTCGGGGCAGAACAATTCTTAAGTTTGTTAGTCTGCATGACTAGTGCTGCAAACATATTATTCATAATAATTGATAGGCGAAAGATTCACCATAAGGGAGTCATGTGCCGGAGGTTTGTCCACAATAAAGTTGGAGGGTGCTATGAGTGAATTTTTAGCTCATATTAAAAATAGTAACGGAATGTGGGAGAAGCAATTACTATCGGACCATTTAAACGGTGTTGCTAAACTATCTGGAGAATTTGCATATGAATTTGGTAATAAAGACTGGGGAGAATTACTTGGTTATTGGCATGACCTTGGTAAGTATTTACCTTCATGGCAGTCTTACCTGTTTAGAAATTCCAGTTATGATACGGAAGCCCATATCGAAGATTCCGGAGGCAGGCCAAATCATAGTTCTGCAGGTGCTGTACTGGCATACCAAAATAAAAAATTAAATCCTCTCCTTATGATTGCAGCTTATGGAATCGCAGGACATCATGCCGGACTTCCTGATGTTGTTGAGCCTTCTAAAGGTGATTCACTCCTTGCCAGAATATTAACCAGCCCATTTATTCCCATTCCTGATTTAACAGAGTTTAATATTATACAGGCGATTGAAGAAACACAAAAATTTATTGGAAAACCTTTGCCTGTTTCCTGGCCGCCAGGAGTAGAAAAGTCTGGCGAAGGAAATAAGCAAGTAGAATTTATTCATCTGTGGATTAGAATGTTGTACTCCTGTCTGGTTGATGCAGACTTTCTTGATACAGAAAAATTTATGGATTCTGAAAGATTTGATGAAAGAGGTGGATATCATTCTCTAAATACACTTAAAGAAAGATTTAATATATACATATCAAGTAAAAAATCTGATCTGCCGATAAATAAGCTAAGAAATAAAATACTTGACTGCTGCAGGGAAAAGGCAAAACTGCTGCCTGGCTTTTTTTCTTTAACTGTACCTACCGGGGGAGGAAAAACATTATCTTCAATGGCATTTGCTCTTGAGCATGCTGTATTTCATAATAAAAAAAGGATTATTACTGCAATACCATATACAAGCATAATTGAACAGACAGCTAAGGTTTTCAAATATGGCAGTGATTTGGATGATGAAATAGAATTAAGAAAACTGAAAGGGGATGTACTGTTTGGTGAAGACCAGGTAATTGAACATCACAGTAATATTGATCCTGAAAATGAAACATCTGCGAACAGGCTGGCTTCTGAAAACTGGGATGCCCCGATAATTGTTACAACAAATGTTCAACTGTTTGAATCTTTATATGCAGCAAGGTCTTCTTCATGCCGGAAACTGCATAATATCGTGAACAGCATTATTATACTGGATGAAGTTCAGATGCTGCCTCCTGAATTTCTTAAGCCTGTTTTATCAATACTGGAAGGGCTGGTTGAAAATTATGGAGTTACAGTTGTACTTATGACGGCAACACAGCCTTCACTTACCGGTAAAATTGGAGCAGGGTTACAGGAGTTTTCCGGGATCAAAAATGTTACGGAAATTATAGAAGATACAGAAACACTTTCAACTGAATTTAAACGTGTTGAAATAAACTTGCCTCAGGATTTCAGCTTACGGTCTGAATGGAGCGATGTAGCTGAAAAGATTCTTAAATATGAACAGGTTTTATGTATAGTAAATACAAGAAATGACTGCAGGCGACTTCATGCTTTAATGCCTGAAGGTACAATTCATCTATCGGCTTTTATGTGCGGTGAAGAACGAAGTTATGTTATTTCAGGAATTAAAGAAAAACTGAAAAAAGGAGAACCGGTACGTGTTATAAGCACCCAGCTTGTTGAAGCAGGTGTAGATATAGATTTTCCTGTTGTATTCAGGGCGCTTGCCGGACTTGATTCTATTGCGCAGGCCGCAGGAAGATGTAACCGGGAAAACAAACTTGCTGCTCAGGGTAAACAGGGGCAGGTGTTTGTATTTATACCGCCTAAGTCCGCGCCACCCGGGCTATTATTAAAAGGTGAGAATGCTTGCAAGGAAGTATTAAGAAACAATACAATTACCCAACTAACTCCCGCAATATTCAAAGAATATTTCAGATTCTTTTACCCCAACATTAATGGATTTGATAAACCGGGTTTTAGCAAACAAATGGTTAAGGAAGCCCATGATTTAAAATTCTGGTTTAGAACTTTTGCAAATGATTTTAAGCTTATTGATGACAACCAGCGCAGCATTATTATCTTTTATAAAAATCCAATTACCGGCAAAGACAGCAGGAAGATTATAAATGAACTAAAATTTAAAGGCCCCTCCAGGCAGCTTATAAGAAAACTGCAGCGTTTTGTTGTTAATGTTCCCGAATATTTATTCCGGCAGCTTGAAAAGAACAATTACATTGAAGAAGTACACGGATACTATATCCAGAATGATGAGGTTATTTATAAAGAAGGATTGGGCCTGATTTGTAATGAAACAGACTGGATATCGGGGGACAGCGTTATATAACTCAGCAAATACTATTTAATCAAAATAATCAATCACTTAATAAGGATTAACATGTCAGAAGTGCCATATAAACCTTTCTGTCTCGAAGTATGGGGAGACTATGCATGTTTTACCAGGCCCGAAATGAAGGTAGAACGTGTTAGTTATGATATTCCCACACCTTCGGCAGTTCGCGCTGTTTTTTCTGCCATCTTCTGGAAACCTGCAATAAGATGGCATGTGCAAAAAATTGAAGTCCTTTATCCAATTAAATGGGTTTCTGTAAGGCGTAATGAAGTTGGAACCGTGTTGAGCCAGCAAAGCAAAGGAATTTATATCGAAGATAATCGGCAGCAAAGAGCAGGACTCTTTCTTAAAGATGTTAAATACAGATTTTATGCAGCGCTTGAATTCATTCCTGTTGAACAAAGAATTAACAACAATAAGCATAAATCTGTTCCTGACTTTCTGTGGGATGCTGAAGAGAGACAGTATAATGAAGAAGAGTTAAAATTGTGGGAACAAAAACAAAACCCGCGAGCAGATGAACTACCGGGTAAGTACCTAGCAATATTTGAGCGAAGAGCAACAAAGGGGCAGTGTTTTACGCAGCCCTACCTTGGAACCCGCGAATTCTCGTGTCATTTCAGGCTGATTAAAGAACCTGAAACAGAGCCTGCACCAATAAATGAAACACGTGATCTTGGCTTTATGCTGTATGATATGGACTTTGAAGATGTTAACAACCCGCAGCCCATGTTTTTCATGGCAAGGATGGAAAATGGCATTATTAAAATTCCTTCTGCCGGAAGTGAGGAGGTTGTAAGATGATTTTACAATCGTTGTATGAGTATTATAACAGGATGGCCTCTTTATCCGGTGATAATATTGTTGCCCCGTTTGGCTGGGAGTGGGTGGAAATTCCCTATGAGATAATAATAAATGACAGGGGTGAACTTTTAAATATAAGATATACCGCTGAAGGTGAGGGAAAAATTAAGCGATACCATAAATACCTTGTCCCGCATAGAGAAATCAGGACAGGAAAAAAGGTTAAGGCTTATTTATTGTGGGATAATGTGGAATATGCACTTGGTGCAAACCCAAGAGGCAGGGATGATATTGAACAACGCCATGCAGATTTTATAAATAAAATAAATTCAGAATTAAGCAGTTATAAAATTGAGCAGGTAGAAAGTTTAGTCAATTTCCTTAATAACGATCCGTTAAAACAAATAGAGAATAATAAAGAATTTACAGAAACATGGAACAAAATGCAGGAAGAAAATGCATTTGTTGTTTTTAGTATATCTGGTGATCCGGGAAAAACCATATGCGATTATGTTCCTAAAGACTATAACAATAAAAAATTGGAACAAACTGATTCAGGAATATGCCTGGTAACAGGTAAAAAGGGAAGTTCAGTAGCATTAACCCATTCTCCCATTAAAGGTGTCCGTGGAACTAATACTACTGGCGGAGCTGTAATATCATTTAACCTTTCGGCATTTAATTCATATGGTAAAGAGCAAAATATGAATGCCCCGGTTAGTAATGAAGCTGCGTTTGCTTATACCACCGCACTCAATATGCTGTTATCAAAAGATTCATCAAATAAAACATCGGTTGGTGATTCTACTATTATATTCTGGAGCAGTAAAAAAGAATCTTTTTTAAACCTTGAAGATAAACTACCCTGGTTTTTTGCAGACGCTCCAAAAGATGATCCTGACAGGGGAGTTGAGGCCGTAAAAGCTTTGTATCAGGCAGTCTATACCGGCAAGCCTCCGTACGATGAAGGAAACCAATTTTATGTTCTATGCCTTTCACCTAATGCAGCCAGGATTTCAGTTCGTTTATGGAAAGAAGGTAATGTATATGACTTTGCAGAAAAGATTAAAATGCATTTTGATGATTTTGCAATTATCCACAATAAAGATGATATCGAATTCATGTGTCTTAATAAAATATTAAGAGCCGTTGCACCGGAGTATAAATTGGAAAATGTGCCGCCTAACCTTGCCGGTTCAGTTGTTGCAAGTGTTTTTGAAGGATCACCATATCCTCTTACTCTTCTGCACCAGAGTATAAGGAGAATAAGGGCAGAAAGGCATGTAAACCGTGCAAGGGCAGCAATTATCAAATCCTATTTTAATCGTTTTAACCGCGTTAATAATTTATCAGTAAAGGAGATAACAATGGCATTGGATAAATCAAATACAAACACCGGATACCTGCTGGGCAGGTTGTTTTCACTTCTGGAGCAGGTTCAGAATGCTTCAAATAATTATAAAGAACCGAATGCCGGTATAAGGGATCGTTTTTACGGTGCATTTTCATCTGCGCCTGTATCAGTTTTACCTATACTAGAAAAACTATACGGGCACCATCTTGGTAAGTTGGAAAACTCCAAAGTGTTCTTTGAAAGTATAAAAACAGAAATAATAGATAAACTTAATGCTGATAAAATTCCTGCACATTTAACTATGGAACAGCAAGCTTTATTTGCTGTTGGTTATTATCACCAGCGGCAGGAATTCTTTAAAGGGAAATCCAAAGAAGAAAAAACAGAAGATTCAAATATTAACGAAAATTAATTCTATTAAAAGGAGTATTAAAATGGATAGCATAAAAAAGCGTTATGACTTTGTTCTTTTCTTTGATGTAAAAGACGGCAACCCTAATGGTGATCCTGATGCCGGTAATCTTCCCAGGATTGATGCTGAAACAGGTACCGGACTTGTAACGGATGTTTGTCTAAAACGAAAAATTAGAAACTATGTCCAATTAGTAAAAAATACAGATAGTTTACCTGAAGAAGGGTTTGATATTTTTATAAAAGAAAAAGCAATACTTAACAATTCAATAATGGAAGCATTCAATAGGCTCGGTACTGATTTATATAAAAAACCTATTGATAAAAATGATGGTGACAAACGTAAAACTGATGGCAAAGCACAAGGGAGTGAAGTGCTCAAGGGTAGGCAGAGAATGTGTCTTGATTATTATGACGTAAGAACATTTGGTGCTGTTATGTCTACTGGTTCAAATGCAGGCCAGGTTAGAGGGCCGGTACAAATTACATTTGCCCGTTCTGTAGAACCGGTTATTGCTCTTGAACATAGTATAACAAGGATTGCCAAAACAACTGATGAACGCGCTGAAACAGGGGGCTCTGAAATGGGGCGCAAATATACTATACCCTATGGCTTGTACCGTACACATGGTTTTGTTTCAGCTTTTCTTGCAGAACAAACCGGGTTTTCCACAGCAGACTTGCAGCTTCTATGGGATGCTTTGCTTGGCATGTTTGAGCATGACCATTCTGCAGCCCGCGGCTTAATGAGCACGAGGAAACTTATAATTTTTGAGCATGAAACTGCATTGGGTAATAAACCAGCGCATGAACTGTTTTCACGCATAACTCACCGGAAAACAACTGAAACACCGTCAAGAGATTATTCAGACTTCGAAATACTTCTTGATGGTAAACCTTTTCCGGAAGAGATGAAAATTATCAAGGTATAGTATAATAGAATATTTGGGTACCGTTTAAATTTTATTTAAGGTGATAAAATGTATACTGAAGATGATTTTATCATGATTAGTGCCCTTCAGCATTATGTTTACTGTCCAAGGCAGTGCGGCCTTATTCATGTTGAAGATGCCTGGAATGAAAATCTTTTTACTACCAGAGGCAATATTATGCATGAAAAAGTCGATACGGATACTTATGAAACAAGGCGTGCAGTTAAAACTGTTAGAGGTTTAAGAATTCATTCCTTTAACTATGGAATTTCAGGACGCTGTGATGTGGTGGAATTTACAAAATCCGGTAAAGACCAGGTAATTATTCCTGTTGAATATAAATCAGGTGAACCGAAAGAAGATATAAGCGATATGGTTCAGCTTTGTGCACAGGTATTTTGCCTGGAGGAAATGCTTAATACTACTATAAACACCGGCGCCTTCTTTTATGAAAAAATAAGGCGCAGAAATAACATCGAAATAAATGAGAAACTGCGCAGCCAGACAAAGGATATAATTTTTGCTGTTCGGGAAATTGTAAATAAAAAAACGATACCCAAATCTGAATATTCTGCAAAATGCAGGAATTGTTCTTTGCTTGATATTTGCCAGCCAAAAGCGATGGACGGGCAAAAACTGGAAAAATACATTAAAGGATTGTATAAGAAATGAAAAAACATTTAAATACACTGTATATTACGTCGGAGGATGCATACATCAGGAAAGAACGGGAAACTTTTGTTGTGGAATTAAATGGTGAAAAAGTTTACCAGGCGCCGGTTCATTCCATTGAAAATATTGTATGCTTTGGCTTTAAAGCTTTAAGTCCTGCTCTAATGGCATTCTGCGCGGAAAACCATGTGGGTATAAACTATCTCTCAATGAATGGAAAATTTCTGGCAAAAGTCAATGGTGCACAGCAGGGAAATGTACTGCTTAGAAAAGCTCAGTATGCAATATCCGATGATGAATTTAAATCCCTTGCAATTGCCCGGCCTATAATTGCAGCAAAAGTATCAAACTACAGGAACCTTCTGCTAAGGCATCAGCGTAACCACCCAGAAGATTGTTCTGATGATGTAAAAATAAGCGCGGATATTATGGGGCGAAGATTAAAGAATATTCAGGAAAGCGCAAACCTGGATGAACTGAGAGGCTATGAGGGCGACTGTGCAACACTGTACTTTGGGTCGCTTTCTGAATTAATTACAGCGCAGAAAGAAGATTTTATTTTTGAACGCCGGTCTAAACGCCCGCCGCTTGATCCTGCTAATGCTCTGCTTTCATTTTTGTATGCCATTATAGCAAACGATGTGAGGTCAGCTTTGGAAACAACAGGGCTTGACCCCCAGGTAGGTTTTTTACATCAGCTCAGGCCGGGCAGGCCCGGGCTGGCGCTTGATATAATGGAAGAGTTTAGGGCGTATCTTGGAGACAGAATAATGCTTAACCTGATAAATCTTAAACAGGTTACAAAAAAGGATTTTGAAACACGTGAATCGGGCGAGGTAAGAATGTCTGATGATGCAAGAAAAACTATATTAAATGCATACCAAAAGCGAAAGCAGGAAGAAATTGTTCACCCCTTCCTGGAAGAAAAAATGACAATTGGACTTCTTCCGCATATACAGGCGCAGCTGCTTGCAAGATATATCAGGGGGGATATTCCGGAATATCCGCCATTTTATATTAAATAAAAGTGGAGGTAATATGATGGTTGTAGTAAGTTATGATGTTTCTGTAAAAACACCCGGCGGACAAAAAAGGCTTAGGAAAGCATCTGAAGCGTGTCTTGATTATGGCGTTCGTGTTCAAAATTCAGTTTTTGAATGCATAGTAGATCCAGCCCAATGGGAGGTTTTGCGCTTCAGGCTTCTTGATTTATACAATGAAAAGGAGGACAGCCTCAGGTTTTATTTCCTTGGTGCTAATTGGCAGAGAAGGCTTGAACGGCATGGCAGAGAAAAGAGTCTTGGGGTAGAGGATTTACTGATTATATAAATTTTGCTAACCGAAGCATACATAATAATACCGGCAGGTTAGCGGTGGAAATAATCACCAAAATTGTAGGAAAACAGGCAAAGGCCGAAAACCATAAGGAATTATAGCCAGGTAAGCAAAACAACTTGTATAACACATTATTTATAAATAAGTTAGCGGAATAACAGTCGCACCTTCACGGGTGCGTGAATTGAAACAATACCTTCCTTATTTTCCAGCAGCTCTTTTGCGTCGCACCTTCACGGGTGCGTGAATTGAAACCGCACTAAATCAAAAGCTTAAAGTAAATATCCATGTCGCACCTTCACGGGTGCGTGAATTGAAACTTTTTAATACTGCCGGTACCCTCAGCAGAGACATGGTCGCACCTTCACGGGTGCGTGAATTGAAACTTTTTTAAGTTCTTCTTTAGCTTTTTCAATATCGTCGCACCTTCACGGGTGCGTGAATTGAAACATAAAATAATTGGCAACATAAACAAGTTTGGCTAGTCGCACCTTCACGGGTGCGTGAATTGAAACAAACCATCCCCCTTCAGTTTGCCGCGGCCCTATGGTCGCACCTTCACGGGTGCGTGAATTGAAACAGGCTGAATTAGTCAACACTAAAAAAGAAAACGGTCGCACCTTCACGGGTGCGTGAATTGAAACGTTTATAGTTTCCCTGTTGCCGTTTAACTGCTTAGGTCGCACCTTCACGGGTGCGTGAATTGAAACATCATCTACTATAATACCAGGTATAAGAGAGAGATTGTCGCACCTTCACGGGTGCGTGAATTGAAACCAAAGATTAGTGATATTTCCCTGCTCATTTTTTGTCGCACCTTCACGGGTGCGTGAATTGAAACAAATCTGATGTTTTTTCTTATTATGAACTTAAAGTCGCACCTTCACGGGTGCGTGAATTGAAACACTCTCAAAGCTTCCATCCCCGCTGTTAAACAGCGTCGCACCTTCACGGGTGCGTGAATTGAAACTTAATTCAAGTGTTTTATTCGCATCACTAATTCTGTCGCACCTTCACGGGTGCGTGAATTGAAACTGGAATAAAAAGAGGAATGAATATCTATATCCCGTCGCACCTTCACGGGTGCGTGAATTGAAACATCTGCAACCTGGTCAATAAGTTCCTGCTTTTCGGTCGCACCTTCACGGGTGCGTGAATTGAAACATTTTTTTATCAAACCATTCAGCGTCAAGTTTATGTCGCACCTTCACGGGTGCGTGAATTGAAACATTCCCAAATGTGCCACTATTGTCTAATCTTAGAGTCGCACCTTCACGGGTGCGTGAATTGAAACTTTTAATTCACCTGTACTTATTAACTCCTGCTTAGTCGCACCTTCACGGGTGCGTGAATTGAAACTGTTTAACCCAGCCTATTTCAATAAGCCGTCTCGTCGCACCTTCACGGGTGCGTGAATTGAAACGATAAAAATAAAATATTTAAATTTTCTTTCTAAGTCGCACCTTCACGGGTGCGTGAATTGAAACAATTCTTGCAGCATCATAATTTAATTTTTGTACGTCGCACCTTCACGGGTGCGTGAATTGAAACTGGAATAAAAAGAGGAATGAATATCTATATCCCGTCGCACCTTCACGGGTGCGTGAATTGAAACAACTAACTATAGTACACAATTAGTTAATAAATTGTCGCACCTTCACGGGTGCGTGAATTGAAACAATTATGTTATTACATATAATCCAATCTTTCACGTCGCACCTTCACGGGTGCGTGAATTGAAACATAATTTTTGTTTCACTAATAATATTGAAATTCTGGTCGCACCTTCACGGGTGCGTGAATTGAAACATATCTTTTGCATCGGCCTGTTGTGCAAGAATACGGTCGCACCTTCACGGGTGCGTGAATTGAAACATTTACAAAAGTCTGAACACCTTTATTATCCTGCGTCGCACCTTCACGGGTGCGTGAATTGAAACGATAAAAATAAAATATTTAAATTTTCTTTCTAAGTCGCACCTTCACGGGTGCGTGAATTGAAACTCTGCCAGTTTGTCTGCATATGGTACTGGGTCTAAGTCGCACCTTCACGGGTGCGTGAATTGAAACATAATCAAATTAGTTTTTAATAATACCATTAACTGTCGCACCTTCACGGGTGCGTGAATTGAAACCTTATTTAATTCAGCAGGCAGTGCAGCCGGTTCGTCGCACCTTCACGGGTGCGTGAATTGAAACAAACAGGCTTGGCATTTAGAAGACATAATAGAGCAGCCACCTGTTTACGTTATTTTTTTTGAAACCCTAAAAAAATTTGCTTCTTTAAAGGAAACTTTCTAACTTTACTTAAGCGGTTTCGAAAAGCATTAAGTCTTTTCGAATTTTTTTCGGGGTTTACGAAACCGGTTAAGTAACTGAGCTGCTGATATATCAACATATATAGATTCGAATTATTGACAATTTCAGGCATTTATAGAGTTGTACCACACTCATGCCTGTCCGGTTAAGCAGCGTTGAAAAGTTTGGTGGTTTTGTGACGATATAAAGTAATTAGTGTGTTTCTTAAATAATGAAAAAAGAAAACAGATTTTGTAAGACATCTGTGTTAACCAGGAGAATATATAATGGTAAATGAGTGGGAACTTAAGAAACAAATTGTTGAGGTTGGAAAAAGAATCTGGCAGCGAGGGTATGTTGCTTCCAATGACGGTAACATTACAGTGATGCTTAATAACGACGAATTGCTTACTACTCCTACTGGAATAAGCAAAGGTTTTATGACAACTGATATGATTATCAAATGTGATAAGAATGGAAATGTAATATCCGGCAGCTCGAAATATAAACCTTCCAGCGAAGTTAAAATGCATCTTGAAGTGTATAAGGAAAGGCCGGATGTTAAGTCTGTTGTCCACGCTCATCCAACTTATGCAACCAGTTTTGCTGTTGCAGGTATACCTTTGAATAAATGTGTACTCCCCGAGGCAATTATTGTTATAGGTGCAGTACCTATTGCTCCTTACGGGCTGCCATCAACAATGGAAATACCTGATGCAATACGCCCGTTAATTAAAAACTCTGATGCAATACTTCTGGAAAATCATGGTGCACTTACTTTAGGCAGCGACCTTTTAAATGCTTATCACAAAATGGAAACTTTGGAACATACTGCCAGTATTGTCTGGAAGGCTATTCAACTGGGAAATGTTAATGTATTGCCTGCTGAAGAAAGAGATAGGCTTATGACATTAAGAGATAAGTTTAAACTGCCCGGCAGAGTTACACCCTGTGACGTATCACCATGCAACATAAATAAATCTGCAGGGAAGTCATGTGAAAACTCTGATGATGAAGGATTGATTAAAAAGATTGTTGAACAGGTAGTTGCAAAACTGAATAAGTAATGTGTATGGCCAAAGTAATTATTTATAAGTTAATGAGTTATTGAATAGTAAATACTTAATATAGAATAAAAAGAATAATGATATCAGGCAGGAAATATATTGGATTTGACCTTGGTGCGGAAAGCGGCAGGTGTACTGTTGCTTCATGCCAGGATGAAAAAATCAATCTGATTGAAGTTCACAGATTTACTACTCATAATATTAAATATAATAATGGGTTTCACTGGGATGTACTTGCCATATTCAGAGAAATTACTGAAGGGTTGACAAGGGCAGTAAAACTATTTGGGCCGGATTTTGAAGGAATTGGCGTTGATACATGGGGTGTTGATTATGTTCTTATAGATCCTGATGGCAGAGTTCTGGGTTATCCTTATCATTACCGTGATGACCGCACTGATAATATAATGGAAAAAGTATTTAAGCATATTGGCAGGCAGGAACTATATGAAAACACAGGAATTCAGTTTGCGCAAATTAATACCATATTCCAATTATATACGGAATCAGAAAGAAACTTAAATTTACTGAAAGCTGCTGATAAAATGCTACTTATGCCTGATTTTCTGAACTACCTGTTATGCGGTGTTAAAAGGGCAGAATATTCAATTGCTTCTACAACAGGACTTATAGATCCTGAAACAAGGAACTGGTCATGGGATATAATTGACCGGTTAAAGTTTCCCCGCAGTATTTTCCCTGAAATAGTTGAACCCGGTGGCTTATTAGGTAAAATTTCTCAATCATTATCTAAAGAGACCGGAATAAATTCTAATACTCCGGTATATGCCAGCGCCGGCCATGATACAGCATCGGCAGTTGTATCTGTTCCTGCTTTTAATACTGAAAACTGGGCCTACCTGAGTTCAGGCACATGGTCGCTGATGGGTGTTGAAATAAAACATCCTCTTCGTACACCGGCAGCAATGAAATATAACTTTACCAATGAAGGTGGGGTTGAAAAAACTACACGGCTGCTTAAAAATATCCTCGGTTTTTGGCCGCTTCAGGAATGCAGGCGTTACTGGAATGAAAAAGGGAAGGATTTTAATTATACAACATTAATGAACCTGGCTAAAAGAATCGGGCATACAAATGCATGGATAGATTTGTCAGACCAGAGATTTTTAAAAGCCGGGAAGATGCCTGAAAAAATTATAGCTTTTTTAAAGGAAACAAATCAGCCTGTTCACAATAATCCCGGATACATTACAGCAGTAATTCTTGAAAGCCTTGCATTTAATTATAGAAACACAATAAAAGAACTTGAAGAAGTAACCGGTAAAAAGATTGAAAAACTTCATGCTGTAGGCGGCGGGATACAAAATGAACTGCTTAATCAGTATACGGCAGATGCAATTGGGATACCAGTTTTTACAGGGCCTGTTGAAGGAACAATAATTGGCAATATTGGCGTACAGGCTATTGCTTCAGAAGCAGTAAAAGATTTGGCATCATGGAGAAGAAAAGTTGAAGGCTCTTTTGAAGTAAAGAAATTTCAGGCAATAGATACAGATTACTTTAATGAAAATGAAGTAAACTATAAAAAGATTTTGAATTAGAGATATTTATTGCGGGTATAGAATAATGGCAGTTATTTTATTATCCGGTGTGACTGACTTAAATAATGCGGAATAATTAACTACTAACCAGGATAAAAATGCCGCTGATCAAAATAACAGGGATAAATGCGCTTTCTGTTAAAAAAGACTGTGCTGCTCTGAAAGAGAATATAAATAAGCTGTGCTATCAAAAAGCACTTGTGAAGTTGTATTATAAACGCTTACCGAATGTACTTACAAATGTTTACCTGGTTATTGAACAACTGAAGAATAACTACCAAATCCTGATTACTCAATTCTTATACAAAGAAATTAACACAATTTATAACAGAATAAAGAAACTGACACACGATAAATTCATATTGTCCCGGAGTGAGTATAATTATTTGCACTGTAAAAGCAAATATATAGAAGTGTGTTATGCATGAGCAATAAAATATAAGAACAAACCGGGAGTTTTTCCCGGGAAGCTTTTTTATATATCTGCAGGGCAGTCCTGCTGTATTAAAATTTGTAATTGTTTTTGTTTTAACCGGTTGTAAAATACAACCTGTTCGAGGATTTTTATTCATATATGTAAGTACAGTAACCTGGGACTGACCAGGCGAAGCTATGCCAGGATAAGTATTATGAAGCATCCGGAAATAACAGTTAATAAAAAATTAAAATTATGATTTTGTTATAAAAATTTTTTTATTATTTTTCGAAAGGCTTTTCGAAACCCGTTAAGTAACTGAAATCATATATGAAACCGACAAATACCCGTAAAAAACTAACACTTAAAGATGTAGCAAATGCTCTTTCTATTACTCCTGCTACTGTATCAAAAGCTCTCAGAGACAGCAGTGATATTTCAGCAGAAACAAAAGAAAGGGTTAAAAAAGCCTGTGATGAACTGGGCTACAGGCCAAACCTATTGGCAAGGATTCTGACAAATAAAAAAAGTAAAATTCTTGGAGTTATTTTTCCTGACTTAAGAATTTCATTCTTTTCTGAAGCTGTGAGAGGTATGTACGAAGAAGCTACCAAAAAAGGTTACGAGTGTATATTTCTTGTTCATGATGAAGATGCTGAAAAAGAGAAACAGAAAATGGAGTTTTTATCTGATATTGGAGTTGACGGCATACTGCTAAACTCAGCAGGCGGTAAGAAAAACCTGAAACTCTATAAAAGGTTTTCGGAAGAAGGAATTAAAATATTAAGCTGGGATAGAAAACTTGAGGACAGTTGTTTTAAATCTGTTACTATTGATGATAAAAAAGCTTCATTTGAACTAACGAATAAACTGATTAGTCAGGGAAGGAAAAATATCCTTTTTTTAGGGTTAAGCAGCGGTATATCTGTTGAAATCGCGAGATTTGAAGGATATAAAGCTGCTCTTAAAGCAAACAGCATAAAATTTAATCCTAATCTGGTTATTGAAACTTTTCGCAGTACAAAAGACAGTTACCAAAAAATGATTGAGGTATTAAAAAATAATATAAAGGTTGACGGAGTTATAAGCGTTGGAGGCGGTTTAAGTACATTTGGGGCAGGCAAAGCAATTCTTGACCAGGGTCTTTCAATTCCTGATGACATTATCCTAAGTGAATTTGGTGATAACGATATAGTTTCAAGATTAGGAGTTCCGTTTTATACAGTTTTCCAAAATCCTTATAAATTGGGTAAAACTGCATTAAATATGCTTGTTAAAGTAATTGAAAATCCAAAGTTAAAAGATTCGATTCAGGACGTTCAAATAGAGTATAAGATACTGCAGCGATAGAAACACCACTCTGAACATTACATTTCTTAAATATCCTTTATCAAAGGCATATTATAGTTTTTTATAATTAACATTTCATATAAACGAGGAATAACATGAAACATGGCTTTTTTGCCGCTTTATTGTTTTTGTTTCTGTTAATTATTGCAGGACAGGGGACGACTTTTTCTCAAAGTACAGGTAAAGCAACCGTAACGGGGCGTATTACTACTTCAGATACAAAGGAAGAACTGCCTTTTGCTAATATAATTGTACTTGAAACAACAAATGGTACAACAACTGATATGAATGGTGAATACATTCTGAAGAATGTACCTGTGGGGAAGCAAAAACTAAAAATTACTTATATAGGTTATGAGGACGAAATAAAAGAAATTAATACCAAAGCCGGAGAAGTGTTAAAACTTAATGTTGTATTAAAACCTCATACAATTCAAACCAAAGAAGTAATTATCACAGCACAGGCAAAAGGGCAGATTGATGCTATTAACCAACAGGTCAGCTCAAATACAATAAAAAATGTTGTCTCTGCTGAAAGGCTTAAAGAAAACCCTGATGCAAATGCTGCCGAAGCTTTAGGCCGTTTACCTGGTTTATCACTTGTCAGGAGCGGTGGCGAGGGTACAGGCATCGTAATTCGTGGTATGCAGGCTAATTACAGTAATGTTACATTAAATGGTGTTGAACTTCCTTCAACTGATGCTATAAGCAGGGGAACAGGAATTTCCGGTATTTCACAATTTCTACTTCAGACTGTTGAAGTAATAAAAGCAAAAACTCCTGATATGGATGGCAACTCTGTTGCAGGGTCAATTAATCTCAAACTGGCTGAAGCTCCGGACAGTTTGAGTTTTAACCTCCTTGCACAGGGCGGGTATAACCACATGAATGATTACTGGGGAAATTATAAAGTTGCAGGTACTATCAGCAACCGCTTTTTTAATAAAGCATTGGGTGTAAGGCTAGATGTTAACTTTGAAAGAGTAAACCGCAGCACTCAGACTATGAGCGCAGGATATAATGTTCAATCCAATACAAGTGCGGGACAGGAATATGAACAGGTATTGCTGGGAAGTGTTTATTTAAATGATATAACAAATATACCTAGCAAACAATCAGCTACATTGGTTTTGGACTTTCCTATATCTGACAAAAGCAAAGTTGTAATGTATAATTTTATATCGCACTCTTCTGCTGAAGTGACAAATGTAAGCAAGTATACAGCTCTTGACAGGCCATATTACCATACCAGCGCAAGCCAGTATGACAACAGTAATATAATGTATACAAGTTCAATAAAAGCTGAACATGATTTACATTGGGCTGAAATAGAGTATGGAGCAGCATATTCACAAACCCATTCATACACGCCGCAGAACAGGAACTGGAACTTTTTATGGAGAGGCGGAGATTATCAACTGGCAACTAACCAGATAAAAATGCTTTCTCCTCAGCAGGTACTTAAGCTTTATCATGACAACAGTTCTGATACTGTTCTTAATAATATGGTTCTGCAGGATATGGGTTATTCATCTGATGACATGCTTCAGCGTAATTATACATCGTTTTTAGATATCAAAGTACCTGTTGTATTAGGTGATATGATATCTGGTTATGTAAAGGGCGGAGCTAAATATACATATACTGACAGAACAAGAACATATTTAAGCGCTACACAGTCACCACCAAGTTTTTCAGAATTTGGCAATTCTGCAGATGCAGCCTTTGACTGGATAAATACTAATTCCGGGCAGATGGTTAACGCTATAGGAATGGTTGATTATAATATTGGCGGTTTTTTAAATGACCAGTTTACTTTTGGATGGTATCCCAGGATGGACAGGCTTAACCAATTATGGGACTGGTGGAACAACCTCTCTAATTCATATTTTGCGCAGGGATCACGCACTTTAATTACTGATCGTTTTGGAGATGTCACTAATTGCGGTTTCAGGCCTGATATTCTTGGAAGTTCACTTAACAACCAGAGCCTTGAAGAAAGATATATAGGCACTTATTTAATGACTGAGCTGAACATCTCTTCATTAATTACTACAATGGTTGGCGCCAGGTATGAAAAAGTTACAAATTACCTTAATGGAAAGTCTGTAAATGCAAATGCATCAACTTACGGAATAAGTATACCCGGTGAGTCATTAAGCTCGCAGCATAATGATGAATTTTTATTGCCTATGGTTCACCTTCAAATTAAACCTAATGAATGGTTGAAAATTCACACTTCATACACGCAGGCATTATCAAGGCCTAACTTTAATGCGTTAATTCCTAATAAGTTTTACAGTCACGTATATCCACCTTTTGCTTACCAGGCAGGTAATCCTGACTTAAAACCTGAATTATGGTCCAATTATGATTTGCAGGTGGTTATATTTGGTAATGAAGTTGGATTATTCTCAATAAATGCATTTTATAAAACAGTACAGGACAAAATCTGGCAGAGGTCATTTAAAAGGCTTCCGGGCGATCCTGTAGTTCCCGGATTTGCACCTGATGAAACTGTTAACGTTACAGTTTATGAAAATCATAAAGATAAAGGGTATGTAAAAGGGCTTGAGTTTGAATGGCAGACAAACTTCTGGTATTTACCATCTGTACTAAAGTATTTTACTTTAAATTTAAACTATACAGTACTTAAATCTGAACAGCAGTATCCTGTTAGTACATCATGGACAAGTTATGATATGGTTAATAACAGGCCGGTAGCTGTTGCACACAGGCTGGATGCTACAATTGCTGACCAGATGACATATCAACCGAATAACATTGCTAATATTTCTCTTGGCTTTAATTATGAAGGCCTTAATATTTGGCTTTCATATCAATATAACGGCAAGACACTCACCAGCTGGAGTACACAGAAAGAACTTATCCCTTATAAAGACAATTTCCAAAGGTGGGATTTACAGGCAACTCAAAAACTGCCTGTGAAAGGTCTTGTTGCGTTGTTTAATATAGCTAACATTTCTAATTATACAGAAACTTCCAGAATGATGGGTGACCCAAGGCCTACTTATCTGGAAAGCTATGGCTGGACATCTGATCTTGGAGTAAAGTACGAGTTTTAACTGGTATTCAGAAAAGTTTGAGGTTTAACTTTTTAGCAGTTTGCAATCATCTTAACTAACTTTATCTTTTTTAGGAGGTATAATGAAAAGGATAACAATTTTTACAGTATTCTTTTTTGTGCTGGTTACTTTTAATCTAACTGCTCAGGAAAAACTGGTGGTTGAGCCCGGGTATGGTACTTTAAATGATGCTTATGCTGCTAACGGAGGGAGCAAAATTTATGTGCTTAAATCCGGCGGATGGTATGGGTTAAGCGGTACTATGGAAATAACCGAACCATTGACAATTGTTGGTGAAACTTCTGATGACCCTTCAGTGATGCTGCCAATTATCCAGATGGGTACAACTACAAGCGGCGGTACTTTTGGTTCTATGTTCCAGGCTTATGCCGATGTTGATTTTCAAAATGTATTTTTTGTTAATGCTGATTTAAATAATTCATTGGGTGATGTAATAATTCATCAGCAGGCAGATTCAAGAATCAGTTTTGATAATGTAGTTATTGATCCGCTTGGTTCAATGATCCTGATAAATATTATTGCTAATCACTCCTCAATATTTATCACAAATTCACTTATTATGAGGCATGCATCAGAAACAAGCAGTATATATGATTATCCTGTTATTAACTATAACGGAACAACAGGCGTAGATACCTTATATATTGAAAACTCAACATTTGCTGATATGGGCTGGTCTTTCTACGATGCAATGATTTCCTTCCAGAGGGGATCTGCAGATGGTTTAGATAAATTTATTTGGGTTAATCATAATACATTTTTGTTTGGCAAGTCAGATGTTATGAATACTCTGTATACACAAAACACTTTCTTTACAAACAACCTGTTATATGAATGGGGTATGCAGCCATATTACAATGAAAGTACTATCTGGTTTATGAATTATGGCGATTTTGGCCCGGCAAATACAAGAACCAGTCTTTTAAGGGCAGATACAGTTAAAGTTAACGGAGTTTATGAAACTTTACCTTCTGCAAGAAAGTATTTTGCTACATATAACTATAAGTATAAGGATCCACGCATAAATGATGTTGTTAAAATGTGTGCTGACTCAGGGTTAGTTACATATTCACTTCCGTTCCTTTATCCGGAATCAGCAAAAGATACCAACAGGGAAGCAAGAATATTTAATGATAAAACAAATTTCCCTTATTTCATTGCATCAAATAATATAGATGATCCAACTGATATGGATCCTGTATTTGAAGATCAGACAATCTATTCTCTTGTTGATTCTGCTGTTGCATGGTCTTATGCTTCAACAAAATATATTATGGGACTGTCTTATCCTGCTCAGGAAAACTGGCCGCGCTATTTCTTCAAACCCGATCCCGAAATAGGCTATCCATATACATGGCCAAGAATAAATGCTAAATATTCAAATGAACAAATGCTTGCCGGTTCAATTGAAAACCTTCCTCTTGGTGACCTAAACTGGTTCCCTGAAAAGAAAGCTGTATGGACTGCACATAAAACAGACATAATGAATCACATTCTTAGTTTGAATGATGCTAAATTTGCAGTTACTGCTGTAGATGACGATAAGGTTTCACCTGCTTCATTCAGTCTTGAACAGAACTATCCAAATCCTTTTAATCCTGAAACTGAAATCAGGTATAATGTTCCCAAAAGTGGTGTTGTTACCCTTAAAGTATTTAATTTATTAGGGCAGGAAGTTGCCACTCTTGTAAACCAGGAACAAACAACAGGCAGCTATAAAATTAAATTTAATGCTGCTAACCTGGCTTCAGGTGTTTATATGTACAGGATTCAGTGCGGCGACTTATCATTAACAAAGAAGATGACACTTCTTAAATAATCATTCCAATATATTAACTGCAAGATTGTTAAAGCAGGTTCATTAAAACCTGCTTTATAATCTTGTATGCTTAAAACTGAATTCTAAAAAAAATATCCGGCCGCTTTTCCCATTTATGTTTTTGTTTAAGAACATAATGCTAAACAGGTCTGTTATTAAGCTGTCATTATATTCCTGCTAATGGAACCAGGCAATATTATACTATATCTGTTAGTTAGCAGAATATCTGAACATAATTACTCACTTAATTTTAATCAGGATTTATTATGAGAAAATTTTTATTCTTTATAACAGCCATATTTCTGGCTCTACCTGCAGGGGTTTATGCACAATGGACTGATGTATCTCCGCTTCCCGGTAACACTTTTAATGATGTTGCCTGCTATAATAATTACGTCTATACTGCCCAGGGTGGTACCGGTGTGTATGTATCTTCTGATAATGGTTCAACATGGAGTCAGATAAATAATGGTATTACAGATTTGAATGTAACTTCTTTACTTGCTATTGACGGATACTTATTTGCAGGAGGTAACGGAGGACAGGTATTTATCTCTGAGAATAACGGCGGCGAATGGAAATTAGCCGGTACACTTGGCTCAAATACATCACAGGTTAAATCCATAATATCAACTAACGGGTATATTTTTGCGGGTACCTTTGCAAGTGGTATATTTCGTTCAGGCAATAATGGTAAAACATGGGATTCAACCAGCTTTCCGGCTGCTTACCAGGTTAGAAGCATAGTTGCCTCCGGAACAAGTATTTATGCGGCTGCTTATGATGGCGGAGTTTATTTATCAGAAGATTATGGTACTTCATGGACTTCTGTAAGCAATGGATTAACAAATCTAAGTATTACTGGTTTAACAGCTTCTGGTAATGATGTATATGCCGGGACAAATGGTTCTCCAAGTGTATTTATTACATCAAACAAAGGTGCAAGCTGGAAAGCTGTCAGCGGTAATGCACAGTTTACAGGGTGGGGCCCTTATGTACAGTCTGTGAAGGCTTTTGGAGAAAAAAATGTATTTGCAGGTACATTTCTTGGTGGTGTATACCTTTCAACAGATAAAGGCGAGAACTGGACTCCAATAAACGATGGATTTACTGGTAATCCACTTGTCGGGGTAATGACAACTTCTGATAATAATTATATCTATATTGTTGAGTCAGCATTGGGAGAGCCTTACAATAGTCCTGGTGGAATTTGGAGACGTGCTTTAAGAGAAGTTGTTATTTTCCCACCATCAACACCTGTTTTAGCAAGTCCGGAAGACAAAGCATCTGAACAGCAAACCTCGCTTACCCTCGTTTGGAATGCAGCTGGAACTGCAACAGGATATCAGTGCCAGATTTCAATAGATTCAACATTTAAGACAAATATTGTAGTAAATGATTCAGCTTTAACAGATACTCTTGATGCTGTTGAGGGATTAGGTAACAGCACAACCTATTATTGGAGAGTTCGTGCATATAATGCAGGTGGTTTTAGTGCATATTCTGCAGTAAGAAGTTTTGCTACAATTATGAAAGCTCCGGATAAACCTTCTCTTACATCACCTTCAAGCAACGCTGTTAACAGGCCATGGAATGATACTCTTAAATGCACAAAAGCTGCCGGGGCATCTCAGTATCACTGGCAGGTATCCGCTGATATTAACTTTGCCGCACTTACTGTAGATGATTCAACAGTGGAGACAAGCAGAACTGTTGCACTTAATGGCGGTACAAAATATTACTGGAGAGTTGAAGCAGTTAATCCGGGTGGAACAAGTGGTTTCGCAGGGCCTGATTCATTTACAGTAATGTCTGTTCCATCAAGTGTTCCGTTATTGGTTACTCCTGAAGACAACTCAACTTTTCAGCGTGCTGATACACTTGTGTTTACCTGGCATTTTGCTGTAAATGCATCAGGTTATGAGTTTCAGGTATCAACAAATTCATCATTCAGTACACTATTTGCAAGTGATTCAACTTCTGATACTACTTATGTTGTTATCGGATTAAAGAATTTAAGCAAATTCTACTGGAGAGTTCGCGGATTTAATATTGGCGGAAGCGGACTTTTCTCAACTGTTTCATCTTTCACTACAATTATTTCAGTGCCTGCTGTACCGGTTCCGGAGACTCCTACTTTCCGTGCAGTTAATGTTGATTTAAGGCCTGTATTTTCATGGAATAAAGCCTTACTTGCAGAAAAATACCAGGTACAGATAGCCACTGCTGCAAATCTTCAGGCATCGGGTGCATTTGTTGAAGCAAATGTTGTATTTGACAGTACCTTAACTGATACCACATTTCAGTTATCATTTGATTTAATTCCTTCAACAAAATATTACTGGCATGTCAGCGGCATTGATACAGCAGGTGCCAGTGCATATTCCAATAATCCGTTGTTCCTTTTTACTACTACAGCAGCAAGCGGAGTTGAAGAGATAAAAAGTATTCCTGATAAATTTGCTCTGTATTCCAATTATCCAAATCCTTTTAATCCATCAACAACTATTAGATACAATCTGCCTAAAGCACAAATGGTGTCACTGAAAGTGTACAATATACTTGGGCAGGAAGTAGCTACCCTTGTTCACATGCAGCAGGATGCAGGTTATTATTCAGTTAATTTTGATGCTGGTAATTTGTCAAGCGGCATTTACCTGTATATATTAAAAACTGAATCTTTTAATTCTACTCATAAGATGTTATTGCTTAAGTAATAATATGTATACCGGGTTCTGTTTATTTTACGGAACCCGGTAGATTATTCTATATTTACTGCTATATTTATATTCAAAAATAAATTATATAAATCTTCATAATATCTATCTTAAGTTCGGCATCAGAATTACACCTAATACACTTATTATCAATAAAATTAACGTTAAATGAAAATATTTGAAACCGCCATATTTCTATTTGCTTTATTTAACAATATAGTATATACCCAGAACAATATATCTGTTAAAACAGCAACAGACAATGATGGCTATACAGTCAATAATTTATGTGGGGTGGACGAATTTGGCAGAACGTTTTCTACTCTTTCTGGTTCCAGGGATGGCCGTTATGTTGGTATGTTTTACTGGATATGGCTTGGACAACATGCAGGCATAATGAATGGCATTTATGATAATACAAAAATAATTGCGACAGATTCAGGTGATATAATGAAAACCCTGCTAAACCGTATCGGAACTGAAAACAGTCCTGTTGGGCAGTTCCATTTCTGGGGAGAACCATTATACCAGTATTATAATTCAGGTGATGACTATGTAATCAGGAAACATGTTGAACTGCTGACTATGGCAGGTGTTGATTTTGTAGTGTTTGATGTTACAAATGTTGCTACCTACAATTATGTGTGGGATAAGTTAATGAGGATATGGGATGAATACAGGCAGCAGGGATGGAATGTTCCCAGGATAGCTTTTTATACAAATACATCCTCTGAAGAAACGATGGTGCATTTGTATAATGTACTGTATTCAAGAAACAAATACCCTGAACTATGGTTCAGGCCGGATGGCAACAGGCCGCTTATAATTGGTAAATTTGATAGTGAGCCGTCAACAGGTATGGAACAAACAATACGGGAATTCTTTTACTTCAGAACATCACAGTGGCCTCTTGAAAAAGCATTAAATCCAACTTTACCGGATTCAATGGTCTTTCATCCTGATGGATTCCCCTGGATTGACTGGCAAAAACCGCAACGCTTATATAACGATGTAATAAGTGTTTCTGTAGCACAACATCCTTACGGACCTTTCAGCGATACTTACACAAGAAACGCTGTTAATTGGGGAAGGGGTTTTACTTTATCTTCCAGAATAAATGACACAATTCCCAGTACCGGTTCAGCAAATTACAGGACTGTGCCCGGGACTAATGATGCTTCTAAAATCAGGACGGGAGCAAACTTTGAACAGGAATGGAAACTTGCGTTGAAAGCAGACCCTAAATTTGTATTTGTTAACGGTTGGAATCAGTGGGTTGCAATAAAAGACACTACTACATTTTCTGATAGAGTAAGTATTTATGATTGTCTTAATGAAGAATACTCCTGGGATATAGAGCCAATGATGGGGGGATATAATGATGCATATTATATACAGCTAATACAGAATGTAAGGAAGTACAAGGGAATAAGCGGCAGCCCTGTAGTAAAGGATGAAAGAACGATAGATGTAGAAGGCTCTGCAAGCCAGTGGGAATCAGTAAAGAATGTATACCGGAACATAGGCAGTAAAAACTACGGCAGGGACTATGCAGCCTTTGCAGTAGAGAGGTATACAATGGAAGCCCCTGAGAATAACCTTCAGGAGATAAAGGTAACCAACGACAAAGACAATATCTATTTTTATATAAGTTCAGAGGGAGATATAAGCGGTTACAGTGAGACAAAGACAAACTGGATGAACATATATATAGGAACAGGGACAATAAAGCATCAGGGATGGGAAGGATATAATTACGTAATAAACCGGAAGCGTAGGTCAGAGGGAGCAGCAGAGATAGAGAAACTGGACAGCACTGGAACAGGAGAAAAGACAGGCGAGGCAGAATACAGGATAAGCGGAAATGTAATGCAGGTAAAGATACCAAGGGAAGCATTATCATTGACAGACAGTACAATCAGCATATATTTTAAGGTAAGTGACGGAGTAGAGAAGCCGGAAGATATAATGGATTACTATGTAACGGGCAAGTCACTGCCAATGGGCAGGTTAAGCTATGTATATAGCAACATGGGAGTAACCGGAGTAAAAGAGAATGGCAGGGAAAACATCCCCGGGAAGTATAGTCTGAAGCAGAATTATCCAAATCCGTTTAACCCGGAGACAGAGATAGAATATGGTATAGCCGAAGCAGGAAAAGTAACACTGAAGGTATATAACCTGCTTGGAGAAGAAGTAAGAACCCTGGTAAACCAGGAACAGGAAGCAGGCAGTTACAGGGTGAAGTTTAATGCTTCCGGACTTGCTTCTGGTACTTATTTGTACAGATTATCGACAACAGGTTATTCAGAAGCAAGAAAAATGATAATCTTAAAATAGCGGTTTTAGTCGTTACATTAAGTAACCGCATAATACTTGTGTTAACAGGAAAATTTAATTAGGCATCTTTTTGTGCAAAAAAATTATAGGGAAGAAATGTTAAAAAGTAATAATAAAAAACTTATGAACTATCTCCTGTTAATTGCACTGTTATTATTTATCCAAATAACAGCAGAAGCAAAAACTAATCTTCAATTAACAGATCTTAAGAGTGAATATATTTCTGATCCCATCGGCCTGGATGTTAAAAATCCCCAACTTAGCTGGAGAATGGAATCTGATATTAAGAATGTAAAACAGGCAGCTTACAGAATTCTTGTATCTGACTCAGAGGATGAATTAAAAAAAGATAATGGAAATGTTTGGGACAGCGGCATACAGAAAACTTCAAAATCAACAGGTGTTCTGTATGGAGGCAAAGAACTCTTAAGCAGGAATCGTTATTTCTGGAAAGTTAAAGTGTGGGATTCCGATAATGCTGAAAGTGAGTGGAGCAAAACAGCTTATTTTGAAATGGGATTGATGAAACAGGAAGACTGGGCAGGAAGCTGGGTTGGATTTGCCTCAGGCTGGGAAGGTAAACCGATTTACTTTAAGAAAACATTTACAGTAAATAAGGAAGTAAAAAAAGCTCGTATGTATATCTCTGGTATTGGTTATTATTTCTTCTTATTAAATGGTGAACGCATTGGTGATTATGTTCTGGACCCTGCTACAAGTGATTATACAAAAAGGGTTTATTACAGTACTTACGATATTGCAAAGTATTTAAAAAACGACAATGTTATGGTTATAACTGTAGGGCATGGATGGTATGGAATGCCCAAACTCAGATTGCAGTTGGAAATTACTTATACAGACGGTACATCTGATGTAATAACATCTTCAGATGTAAGGAATATTGCATGTGGCGCTATTGTCAGATCAGGTATTTATGACGGTGAGTATTATGATGCACGTATAAACGATCCTGATCTATATAATACCAAACCAATAGGTATTATGAATGATATCTGGAGTTATTCTCAGTTTGCAGAAGCCCCGGGCGGAAAGATGGAAGCGCAAAAAATAGAACCTATAAAAATTGTTGATAAAATAGTTCCTCAAAAAATTACTGAGCCAAAGCCCGGAGTATATATTATAGATGCAGGCAGAAATCTTGCAGGATGGGCTGAATTGAAAGTAAAAGGAGACAGAGGAACAGAAATAAAACTAAAATTTGCTGAAACATTATATCCCGATGGTACTGTGAACCAGGAAAACCTGAGATCCGCAGAAGCTACTGATACATATATCCTTGAGGGAAGTGGTGCAGAAGAAAAATGGGAGCCGTCATTTACTTATCACGGATTCAGATATATACAGGTTGAAGGATTCCCATATCCCGTAAAACCCGGCGATATTACAGTGAAAATTGTAAGATCTTCAGTTGAAGAAACAGGGAAATTCAAATGCAGTAATGAACTGCTAAATAAAATCCATAATATGGTAAAAAATACTGAGGCCAGTAACATTCATAGTATTCCCACTGATTGTCCGCAGAGGGATGAACGTATGGGCTGGCTTAATGACCTTACTGTAAGAATTGAACAGGCTATTTATAATTTTGACCTTTCAAGATTCTATAATAAATATATAAATGATGTATCTGATATACAGGGTACTGATGGAAGTATAACATGTACAGCACCATTTAAATATGGTGCAAGGCCTGCAGATCCTGTTTGTGCAAGTTATCTTCTTCTCGCATTAAAAAGTTATGAGTTTTATGGAAATCTTGAAATTATAAAAGAACATTATTCTGGTTTAAAAGCATGGACAGATTTTCTGGTATCAAAAACCAAAGATGGTATAGTTGAATACAGTTACTATGGAGACTGGTGTCCTCCGGTAAAATTCGGAAGGACTGATAATACAGCAGTATCTTTAAATACCCCGGGACTTATGATGTCAACAGGCTATTTATATTATTGTGCCAAAATGATGTCACAAATGGCTGCGCTAACCGGGCGAAGTGATGACGAGAAATATTACAGCAGCCTCGCTGAAAAAACTGCAGCAGCTTTTAATAAAGCCTATTGGGATGAAAATAAAGGCGGATATGCATCAAATAACCAGGCAAGTAATTCTTTTGCTTTATTTCTAGGGCTGGTTGATAAGAAAAATATTTCACGGGTTGTAGAAAACCTTGTTAACGATGTTAAAGAAAACGATTATCATTTAACAACAGGTAATTTATGTACAAAATACCTGATGGAAATGCTTACTGAATACGGCCATGTAGATGCAGCATACAAAATAGCATCTCAGGAAACATACCCGGGATGGGGATATATGCTGGCAAATGGGGCAACTACATTATGGGAAAGATGGGAAAATGAAACAACCTGTGCGATGAATTCACATAATCATCCGATGATGGGTTCGGTTGATTCATGGTTTTATAAATATATACTTGGCATAAGGCCTGATATATCAGGAGCAGGTTTCAGTAAATTTAGCATTCATCCTTATATACCAAATGATATGAAATATGCTGAGGGTGAATTAAAGACAGTTAAAGGTGTAATTAAATCTGCATGGAAAAAAGAAAACGGGCTTATAAAGCTGAACATTACAATACCTGCAAATACTACTGCTGAGGTATTTATTCCTGCTAAAGAGGTTTCTTCAGTAAAAGAAGGATCGAAAAAAGCAGCAGGGCTAAAGGAGCTAAAATATGTAAGGCAGCAGGATAACTGTGCCGTATTTGAAGTTGGTTCCGGTACATATCAATTTGAAGCTAAATATTAGTAATATCATATAAAAATTATGCCGGGTATTATTATTCAGGCTTATTTTACACCCGCAATCAAATAAGTCTGGAATATGCCCGGTCTTCAGAAAGCCCCGGTAAACGGGGCAGACATTATCAAATCAAATTAGTAATCAAATCTTAAGTAAATGCATCCTAAGAATAAGACTGCTAACTGTATAATTGTATTATTTATACTTTTTATTCTATTTCTGCAATTGAATATATCTGCACAGAATTCTAATGGTAAAATAGAAAAATCTGATGAGAAGCAGCTCTACTCCGAATGCATTACTGCTGTGGACCAGTATGGCCGCAGCTTTAATGCTGTATCTTCATATAATCCGGCTAAAAAAGTTGGTATGTTTTTCTGGCTGTGGATAGGACAGCCTTATGCATCCGGCATTTATGATGCCACACAAATATCTCAAATGCCTGAAGGCGAAAAACTGCTGTATGATTTTAAATTCCGGAATGATAGTATAAGCCCAAATTTGCAGGCGCACTATTGGGGCAGGCCTGTATGGGGATATTACAATTCCGATGATGAATGGGTTATCCGCAAACAGATTCAGATGCTTACTGCTGCCGGAATTGATTTCATTGTATTTGATGCAACCAATAGCATTACCTATCCGGAAGTATACCGGAAAATACTAAAAGTAATAAGTGAATATATTAAGGCTGGTATAAATGCTCCGCGTGCTGCATTCTATACTCATTCAAGATCAATACAAACAACACTAAAGCTATATGATGAACTCTATAGCAGGAATTTATACCCGGATTCATGGTATTATGTAAACGGGAAACCATTTATAGTAGCGTATACATCGGTTGATGATGATGTTGAAGAAGCTTTAACAAGGAATGATACATCCTATAGACCTGAACCATTACCAAAAAATATTATCAATTTCTTCTCAATTCGTAAACCTCAGTGGCCCTTTGATCCGGTTTATGAAAATGGTTTTCCGTGGATAGAATGGACTTTCCCTCAGCCTGTACATAATAACATGATGAATGTTACTGTAGCAAGTCATCCAAATGTTCCAATGTCACGTACTATAACTCATGGAGTTGAAAACTGGGGCCGCGGATGGGATCCTGTTCTAAGAAAAAATATTAGTGATAATGTTGATAAAGGTACTTTCTTTCAGCTTCAATGGAATCATGCTCTGGAAGTAAATCCGGATACGATATTTGTTGGCGGATGGAATGAATGGATTGCTATAAAACAACCATGGGGCGATGAATATATGCTGTGTGATGCTGCCAGTAAAGAGTTTTCACGGGATATTGAACCAATGCACGGTGGTTACCAGGACGCTTTTTATATTCAGCTTATTAAAAACATAAGGCAGTATAAAGGTATTGGTGATAACAGTACTTACAGCAGTAAGACAAAAATTGATATAGATAAGGGGACGGAACAATGGGATACTGTTAAGTATGCATATATAAATACTGATGATAAAATGATAAGCCGTAATTCATTTGGCGGCTCTAAAACGATTGTGTATACACAGCCTGCTCCTGTTAATAGGCTTAAACAGGTAAAAGTCTGTCATGATGATGACTATATATATTTTCTAATTCAAAGTGATAATGATTTAAAACTCAATAATGATAGTACAAATAGTTTGAACCTGTTTATCGGGACAGGTGAGGCCTCGGTGAAAGGCTGGGAAAGTTATGAATATGTAATTGGCAGATATGGGAGCAGTAAATCAAGGTATATTGAAAAACTATCTCAGGATTTTACCGGCAGCCGTATTGGAGATGCAGAATATACTATCACATGTGAATACATGCAGATAAGAGTACCACGTAAGTTATTGGGACTCACTAATGGAATTAACAGTTTTTATTTTAAAGTAGCAGATAATATCAGTCAGCCATCGGATATAATGGATTACTATGTCTCCGGTATTTCTTTACCGCCGGGGAGGCTAAGCTTTTCATATAAAATTAAGTAAAGAGTTTTAGTGATGAATAAAAACATAATCCTGTTACAAAGACTATTGTTTATATCAGTGATATTTCTTGCTGCAGAAGTTGGACTTTTTGCCCAGCCGATTTCGGTAAACAAAGAGGAATATAGAGACATATATCCTGATACATGGGTCGGGACTGATGCACTTGGGAGAGTAATGCCGGTAATAGATGAGGCGGGCCCTGTTAAGAAAGACCATTCCAGAATTGTAAGCATATTTTATGTAACATGGCATAAAGACAATCACGCTGATACTGTCAGTTCTTATATAGCTGATATAACAAGACTGCTTAAAGAAAATCCTGATGCAAGATTAAATGATAAAGATACATCATGGAGAAGCGATATTTATTATCACTGGGGAGAACCGGAATTTGGATATTTTTTAAGCAAAGATGAATACGTCATACGAAAAGATATGTCTATGTTATCAGATGCAGGTGTTGATGTTATAATAATGGATGTTACAAATGGACAGTTTTATTGGGATGAGTGGGAAGTAGTTTTTTCAACAATGGAAAAGATGGCTGCAGAAGGGAATAAAGTTCCTAAAATGTGTTTCTGGGCATTTAATGGCCCTGTAATGGCAGTTGTTCAGTCTATCTATGACAGAATATATAAACCCGGACGATTTAAAAATCTATGGTTTTACTGGGAGGGGAAACCATTACTGATTTATAATGCCACAGGAGTTAATGACAGCGGTGAAAAGATACCAAGTCCAAATCCAAATTATGACAGCACTGCTGTCTGTGACAAGAATAATCCAAATTATGGGAACCCAAAGTTTACTGAAAAATATCTTACAGACTATACTGAAGAAGTAAAGGACTTTTTTACTAAAAGGACAATGTGGTGGGGTTTCTATGAATGGAACAATAAGCGTTTTATAGGTACGGAAGATAATTGGAGTTACGGATACCAGATGAATGATGAAAGAGTTAAAAGACTTCCGCCTGACAGTCTTGTATCCAGGCATAATGGCAGGATAGAACAAGCTGCAGTTACTCCGGCACAGCATGTACCTTCAAACCTTTCAATGGTTGGAAAATCCTGGAGCAGGCAGAGCGGCGAGCCGGAACTAAACCAGTATGATATGCCTGTTTCTGCTTATGTACCATGGCTTGGAAAAACAGTAAAAAACCCCGAGGGATATGGTATTTACTTCCAGGAAAGGTGGGATGAAGCATTAAAAGTTGATCCTCCTTTTATTTATATAAATGACTGGAATGAATGGAAAGCTTATTATTTCCGGATACCCGATGGTGGAACTACTTCATTTATGCGCAGGCAAAGTACATATTTTTTTGTTGATCAATATAATGCTGAATTTAACCGTGGTATTCAGCCAATGAAAGATGGATATACTGATAATTATTATATGCAGATGGCTATGAATATACGAAGGTATAAAGGTGTCAGGCCGGTTGAAGTACAGAAAGAAACAAATACATTACATATTGATGGTGACTTTAGTGACTGGGAAAAGGTATCCTATGAGTATAGAGATACAAAAGGGGATATATTCCATCGTTCATATAAAGGATATTATCAGAATATAATTTATACGAATAATTCCGGAAGAAATGACATTGTTACCTGTAAAACTGCTGCAGATAAAGAAAATGTTTACTTTTATGCGGAGACAGATCCCCCTCTTACTTCCTCAGGTGATAACAACTGGATGCTTCTGTTAATTGACACCGATAATAATCCGGGTACCGGCTGGTTTGGCTATGATTTTCTTATTAATAAAACGGTATACGATGATAAAAAAACTTCTTTAATGAAATATGATACCAAATCAGGTACATGGCTGAATGAAGGGAAGATAAATTACAGATATAAAGATAATAAAGTTGAATTAGCTGTCAGTCGTAAAATGCTTGGATTAACTTCAGATTCATTTACTTTTGACTTTCACTGGTGTGATAACCCGGTTGAGCTTAAAGATCCTATATCTCTGTGTACAGATGGGGATAGTGCCCCTAACAGGCGTTTTAATTACCGTTTTATATATAAAACAAAATAGCATGCCGGTAAAAATTGTCGCGTACCTTGTAAAAAATAATATGTGGGTTAAGGCTATGCATAAATGTTTCTATAATGAGAAATTATTGCTTATAGCTCTTTCAGTGCTGTTAATAAATTATAATATATTTCCTTTAAAAAGTAATTCTGCATCTGCTGCAATTGAAACTCAATATAGTAGTTTTAACAATAGTGCAGGCAGCAGTGATAACACAGAGATTAAATTTGAATTGCCAGCCGGAACGAAGGCTTATTACATCAATATTATAGACTCAGCAGGGAATGTATCCTCAACCACTCCTGTTATATATGGGGAAACTGGCAGCTCCATAAAAAAAAATAAAAGAATTACTTTTAATCCGGACGTATGGAAGAACCCAAAGATATTCAGGAATGTACCGGATTCTCTTGTTTACCCGGGCATGGAAGCTGTATACTACGAAGGCCTTAAATATAAAGGCAGGAAAACAAAAGTATTTGCTTATATCGGATTTCCTGCAAACCTTCCAAAAAATAAGAAAGTTCCGGCAGTTGTTCTTGTACATGGGGGAGCAGGTACAGCCTTTCCTCAATGGGTTAAAATATGGAATGACAGGGGTTATGCCGCAATAGCTATGGATCTTGAAAGCCATCAACCCATAGTTCCCGGGGATTATAAATCTTCCGGCAGCAATGGCGGCCCTTCAAATAATAATTATTCGGATATCGATGAAAAATTGGAAGATCAATGGATGTATCATGCTGTCAGTGATGTGTATTTGGCTTATTCGCTGCTTGCTGCTGATAAAAGAGTAGATCGTAAAAAAATAGGTATTACAGGTATATCATGGGGCGGGATTATTACCAGTATAGCAATTGGCAATGCAGATTGTTTTGAATTTGCAATCCCGGTATATGGATGCGGATATATGTATAATTCAAAAGGGGCAATGAAAAATAATTATAATGAAAAAGTGACAAAACAATGGGATTATTCTAATTGGGCCGGTTATGTCCATACACCGACTCTATGGCTCAATAGTGATTCAGATTTTTCTTTTTCGCTTGAAGCAACTGCAAGGACGGTAAAAAGCACTAAAGATGCAATGGCTGTAATTCTTCCTTCTCATCCTCACAGTCATGTTGATGGCTGGAATCCTGTTGAGATTTATACCTTTGCCAATTCTGTTATAAATAATAAACCAGGCCTGATTAAAATAACAAAACAGCCGGGTGAAAAGGAATTATTGTTCGGTTTCAGTACACAAAAGAATTATGGGATAAAGTCGGCTGAATTAATCTATTCAATCGAACCCATTAAATATAACAGTGATAATAAATTAACTAATACATGGTCCCGGGTTCCACTGCACTTAAAAAATGCTGACAAGCATTAAACAGTAAACATTCATCATTAAAATAAGAGAAAGTAATGAAGGGCATAAAAAATTATACAGGAATATTTATACTAGTCCTCTTTTTACAGAATATGGTATTAGCACAGGCTATAAATTTCTATGCAAAAAAAGATTTTAAAGCCGGAGATACGCCTTATTGGACTGCTACAGGAGATTTGAATGGTGATTCTTATGAAGATATTGTAACAGTAAATGCCGGGGGAAGTGGCAATTCGGTTTCCGTGTTTTTAAATATTATGCTTGATACTGATCCTGATTTTACAGGAAAAACAGATTTTGCGGTGGGGGGCAACCCGGTTTATGTGGCTCTTGCAGATATTAACAAAGACGGCAAAACTGATATTATTACTGCAAACGGAAATACAAATAATGTTACAATACTAATAAATGAGACTGATAATAATTCACTGACCCCAGTTTTTAGCAGCAGATATGATTTTAATACAGGTAACAGGCCTGTTGCTGTAGCAATTGCAGATATAAATAATGACTCATGGCCGGATATTGTAACTTCAAATTATTACGGCGAGAGTATTTCTGTTTTACTGAATGTTACTGAACCCGGAAGTGCAGTACCGGCATTTTCTGAAAAGACTGATTTACCGGTTGGTACAGCGCCAATTGAATTATCATTGCCTGATATTAACGGGGATGGAAAGGCAGATATAGCTACTGCAAATATAAATACTAACAAAATTACAGTATATATAAATAAAACTGATTCAGGGGCGGCAGTTCCATCCTTTGGTGAAAAAACTGAATTTAATACAGGCACTAATCCAACATCATTATCCTCGGCCGATATAAATGGCGATAAAAAACCTGACCTGCTTACTTCAAATTTTTCAAGCCAGAGTGTTACTGTATTAATCAATACAACTGCTGCCGGTTCGGATGTTCCGGCATTTGCAGAAAAGAAGGATTTTAATACATCCGGAAATCCTCATGCCATTTCAACTGGTGACCTGAATAAAGATGGCAAACCTGATATTGCACTGGCAAATTATTATCTGAATTCAGTATCAGTATTTATTAATAAAACTGCTGCAGGAGATTCAACAGTATCATTGGCTTCAGAAGTAAGTTTTGCCTCTGGCAGGACTCCCAATACTGTCTTAATTACATCGCTAAATGAAGAACCATATATAATAACATCTAACCTGGGAGATAATTCAGTATCTGTCCTTACCCATAACAGTCTTAACCTGGACAGGTATCTTGAGCCATTTTGGTCTGCTGATACAATATATGATGAAACAATACTGCCGCTTAGTATTAATGGAGAAAGGCCTGATGGGAAACTGCTCTATAATGCAAAACAAATTATCTCAGTAAAAGATGCCTATATTCAAAAAGAATACTCTGAAGGTAAAGACTGGCAGTATAGTAATGGCAGTATAACTCTTCCTGAAGGTTCATCGGCTCCATATATGAATGATTATGATCTTGTCTTTTCTGTTGCAAAACAAGACTCTTCATTGCCTGGCAAAACATCCGGTACCTATGTGTTTTATAGAGAAGGTTATTTCCAGTCTAAACAGCTGGCTGTTACTTACATCCCGGATCGCGGCGAAGAAGATACCGTACTTGTTCCGGTATCAGCAGATAAAGTTCTTGTAAATACAACCGCAAAACTGAAAAGCAAAGAGCCCTTAAAGATTGTATATCTTGGAGATAGTATTACAAAAGGCGCTAACTCAAGTGGGTTTATGGGAACTTCCCCTTTTATGCCGGTATGGCCTGATCTTGTGACTTATAACCTGCAGGCTCATTTTAATACACAGATTGATGCAGTAAATAATGCTGTTGGCGGCACAATGTCTCAATGGGGAGCAGAAAATATTGATCAGCTGGTCGTAAAGGAAAACCCGGACCTGGTGATACTTGGTTTTGGTATGAATGATGGCGGGACCGCAATGGTTAGTAAAGCATTATTCAAAAGAAATATTAAAATAATGATTGATGCCATAAAGGCTAATAACCCCAAAACAGAAATTATCCTTATTTCAACTATGGTGGCTAACCCGGAATCTATTGTGGACCAACTGCAGGAAACATATAAGCCAGTGCTTGATTCTTTTGCCGGAGAGGGCATTGTTGTAGCAGATATCACTGCTCTGCATAAAGAATTGCTTAAAACAAAAAAATACCAGGATATGTCAGGTAATAATATAAACCATCCTAATGACTATCTTGCAAGATGGTATGCACAATATCTTTCAGGTATGCTTATAAATGAAAGTCCTTCCGGCGTATTAGATGATAATATAAAAGCACCGGAGAAATATATGCTGTATCAAAATTATCCAAATCCTTTTAATCCGGAAACCGAAATAAAATACAGTATTCCTGATCATTCAAAAGTAACTGTAAAAGTATATAATTTATTGGGCCAGGAAGTTGCTTCGCTTGTAAACTCAGTTCAGGATGCAGGTACTTATAAAATCCATTTTAACGCATCCGGCCTGGCAAGCGGAGTTTACTTGTATAAGATTCAGGCAGGCAGTTTTTCTGCAGCTAAAAAACTTGTTTTGCTGAAGTGATAAAACCATTTACTGATTATAATACAATACCAATGAATAAATAATCTCAAAATAATAAATCAGGTTTATATGATTAGAGTAATTATAACAATAATAGCGCTGACAGTCTTTTTGTCATCATATACTGAAATAGCAGGGGTAACTTCAGGCAGTGATGTAAAAATAGAAAATGTTAAAGTAGAATATCTTACTAACCCGGTTGGCATTGACAAGAAGAATCCTGGTATGAGCTGGGAATTAAACAGCCGGAACCGAAATGTAATACAGGAAGCATATCAGATTATTGTATCTTCTTCAGTTGAAAAACTGAATAAAAATGATGGTGATATGTGGAATACAGGGAAAGTAAACTCAAATAAAACAATCAACATTACTTATAATGGTAAAACTCCCGAAAGCTGTAGCACATATTTCTGGAAAGTTAAAGTATGGACTAATAAAGGAGAGACACAATGGAGCAAAACAACTAAATGGACAATGGCTCTGACAAGTCCTGCTGAATGGCGGGCTAAATGGATTGGATTAGACAGACTGTTCCCGGGTGAAAACAAAGATTCTCTTCATTCAAGGCTTGCCGCAAGATATATGCGGAAAGATATAAATCTCAACGGCGGAATAAAAAAAGCTGTAGTGAATATTTGCGGGCTTGGTTTGTATGAGCTTTATTTTAATGGCAAAAAGGTTGGCAGCCAGGTTTTAGCTCCAACAGTTTCTGATTATTTCAAAAGGGCTTATTATAACAGTTTTGATGTAACAAGTATGGTAACCAGTGGGAAAAATGCCATTGGTGTAACTCTTGGTAACGGCAGATTCTTTTCAATGAGGCCAATTCCATTTTCTTATGTTGATCCCAATACTCATTATGGTTTTCCCAAACTCCTGTTTCAACTGGAGGTAGAATTTAAGAATGGAACAAAGCAGGTAATAATAAGTGATGAAACCTGGAAGGTTACACCTTATGGCCCCATACGTGCCAATAATGAATATGATGGCGAAGAATATGACGCAAGGAAAGAAATGCCGGGATGGAATAAAACAGGTTTCAATGATTCTGACTGGCTGCCGGTTGAACTTGTTAAAGCTCCAACCTCCAATATAATGGCACAGCCCAATCCAAATATTAAAATAATGGATGTTATACACCCGGTTTCTGTTAAGGAAATTAAACCTGGCATTTTTATTTTTGATATGAGCCAGAACATGGTTGGATGGACCCAGATAAAAGCGCATGGCAAAAAGGGAAGTACAGTAAAAATGCGTTTTGCTGAAAGGCTTAATGACGATGGAACAATATACACTGAAAACCTTCGTACTGCCCTGTGTGAAGACGTATATACTTTTAAAGGCACAGGAACGGAAATATGGGAGCCGGCATTTACTTATCACGGCTTCAGGTATGTGGAGGTAACAGGACTTGATTATAAACCAACACCTGAAACACTTACCGGTAAAGTTGTATATGATGAAATGGAAACAACAGGACATCTTGAAACTTCTAACAAAACAATAAATTCAATACTTAAAAATGCTTTCCATGGTATAAGAGGTAATTACCGCGGCATGCCTACAGATTGTCCTCAAAGAGATGAACGTCAGGGATGGCTTGGCGACAGGTCAGTTAATTCGTACGGCGAAAGTTTTATTTTCAATAACAATTTACTTTATACCAAATGGATTACGGATATTGCAGATGCACAAAATGACAGCGGCGCTGTGCCAAATGTTGCTCCGCCTTATCTTCCTCATTATTGGGATAATATGACTTGGCCTGCATCAATATTAACTATTCCGGGACATATGTATCACCAGTTCGGTAATTTGCAGGTAATTGCTGATAATTATGGAGTAATGAAAAAGTATCTCGATTATATGCGCGGCAGGTATATGAAAGATTATCTTCTGTGCAAAGATGTTTTTGGTGACTGGTGTATGCCGCCGGAAGGCCCAACAATAATTTGGTCTTCAGATCCCAAAAGAATAACCCCGGGTGATTATCTGGGTTCAGTTTACTACTATTACAGCCTGAAATTAATGAACCAATATGCTTTATTACTTCGTAAAGATAATGAAGCTGTTCAGTTTTTATCTTTAGCTGATTCTGTTAAAACAGCTATTAACAATGCATTCTTTAATAAAGACAGCAATTATTATGCAAATAATACTATTACTGCCAATGCGCTTGCTTTGTATCATGGGCTTGTGCCGGATGGATTGAGAGACAAAATATTTAAAAACATAGTTGATAAAACAGTTAATGACTATAACAGCCATATAAGCACCGGGCTTGTTGGGAGCCAGTGGATTATGCGTACACTTAGTGACAATGGCAGGCCGGACCTTGCTTATAAATTTGCATCCAACACTGATTATCCCAGTTGGGGATATATGGTTGAAAACGGAGCTACTACTATATGGGAATTGTGGAATGGTAATACAGCAGATCCCAAAATGAATTCCGGGAACCATGTAATGCTTCTTGGCGATTTTGTTGTTTGGTGTTATGAATACCTTGCCGGAATAAAAAGTGATTCTGCTTATGCAGGGTTCAGTAAAATCGTAATGGACCCGCTGCAGGTTGATGGTTTGGATTTTGTAAATTCATCTTATAAATCCGTTCGCGGGATAATCAAAAGTGAATGGAAAAAAGAAAACTCTGAATTTTCATGGGAAGTATCAATTCCTGCAAATACTTTTGCAGAGATTCATATTCCTGCTGCAGATATACATAGCGTTCTTGAAGGTGGCAAAAGTATAGAAAAATCTCCTGATATTAAATTACTGGGCTATAAAAATGGCAGAGCTGTTTTACAAATAGCTTCCGGCTCTTATGCTTTCACTTCCACAACAACAAAATAAACATCGTTTTTTATTCCCTCTAAATCAAAGTAAACAGGCATTATATACCGGCAGTAGATGCTGCCGGTATATACATATTGCCTGAAAGGGAACTGCATATTCAACAAATGATGCAGATAATTGTCTTAATTCAAATAACTTATAGGAAGTAACACAATGATAAATAGTTATTCAATTATATTGGGTAACCTTGGCAATACCTGTGACAGGTTTTGCAAAGGATATAAAGATAATCCATCAACCATAGAAATGCTTGATATGGCGGTAAAGAAAATACCTCATATTAAAGGAATTGAACTTGTGGGTACATGGGATATTCGTCCTGATAATGTTAAAGATATGAAAAAACGTTTTAAAGACTATGGGATAGAATGTCCATCAATAATACCGGATACATTTACTAACAAAGAATGGGGCAAGGGAAGTATTACAAACCGTGATGCAGCTGTTCGCAAACAGGGGTTGGACTATCTCCGCCAGATGAGTGAGATAGCCCTTGAGATGGATTGTAAAATTGTTAATATGTGGATGGCACAGGAAGGGTATGACTATCTTCTGTGTGCGGATTATGATCAGGAAAGAGAATGGCTGAAAGAAGCAACTGCTTCTTTGGCAACTGAATTTCCAACATTAAAATTTTCTCTTGAATACAAACCCAAAGAGCCGCGCAATTTTTCATACCACGCAAGAATGGCTGATACTATTTTGGCTGCCAAAGAAACCGGCTGCAGTAATGTTGGTGTTACAATTGATACCGGACATAGCTTTTTTGGAGGCGAAAATGTTGCAGAAGCTGTAGTACTGGCAAAAAGAGCAGGAAATATGTTGTTCCACATGCATTTTAATGATAATTATGGCGGATGGGACGATGATATGATTGTTGGAAGCGTTCATTTCAGATGCTATGTGGAGTTATTATTCTGGTTAAAGAAAACAGGGTATGAAGGATGGCTCTCTATGGATCAGTATCCTTACCGTGAAGATGCAATTGGAGCCATTTCTGAGAGTATATTATACCTTAAAAAAATTGAAGAGATAATTGATGCACACTATAATGATATCGAAAAACTGTTCACTTTGAATGATGCAGTTGAAACTTCACGTTTTCTACGCCAGTTTATAGGTATCCGTTAGTTTCAGGGAAATTAGCTAAAAAGAACCTCATGCAGAATGGAAACGGGAGGCAGGTAAATTTACCTCCCGTTTAACCATTGTTTTATAGGAAGAAAAATATTCCTTTTGTTTATATTTAGAGGAGTTAACAATACTGCTATGAAATCAATGAATTTGGTAAAATACTTTTTTACAATATTTTTATTTCTGGGGCTCCCGGGCTTATGCCAGGAAAAAGGTAGTGCCCAGTCTTATCCGGCTGATGCTGATGTATGGGTGCTTGCCGGGCAGTCTAATATGGATGGCTGCGGAAGGACACCTGATACTCTTACAAACCCGGGTATAATGATGTATGGGCTTGATAATAAATGGACTGTTGCGCAAAATCCGGTGCATCGTATTTATGATGCTGCTGCACCAGCTTATGAGCTGATAATCAGTCATTATTATCCTGCTTATAAGGACTTGGATTCTCAAAAAGTAAAAGCAGTACTTGCTCAAAAAAGGCTTGACAGCAGGCAGAAACCAATTGGTGGAGTTGGCCCGGGAATATACTTTGCCAGGTATATTAATGAACATGCAGGCAAAAATATTGCTTTAATACCATGCGGCATTGGCGGCACAACTATGGAACAGTGGAGCCCGGACAGGATTCCCCGAGGTGACAGCAGCCTTTATGGAGCTATGATTAATAGAATTAAGTCGGTTGGCGGAAATCTTAAAGGCGTTGTATGGTTTCAGGGAGAATCAGAAGCAATGTCCGGGAAAACAGATTCTTATGAAAATGATCTGTTATACCTGGTAGACAGGATTAGAAAAGATACCGGATACAAAGACCTTCCCATAATTATTGTTCAGATAGGATGTTTTAATATTCATAATCCGGCAATGGATAAGGGATATGAAACAGTAAGGGATATTCAAAGAAATATTTATAAAAAAAGAAATAATCTTTTTGTCGTTTCTTGCATAGATCTGCCTCTTGATGACTGGGCTCATATTTCTACTGAAGGGCAGAAGAGGCTTGGAAAACGAATTGCAGAGATTGCATTAACAGGTGTTTATAACAAAAAAGGTTATGCAGAACAAATAAACCTGGAATCAATAAAAATGTGTAAGGATTCTATTAATGGTTCAAATTATTTGCTTGTACATTTTTCCGGCATTCGTGAAAAACTGCAATGCTGTGGAAAACCGGGCACTTTTGAATTAAGAGTTAATGGAACCACTACTTATGAATTTGTTGTTGCAAAAGCTATTCTTGATCAGGACGATCCTGCCGGAATAAGGCTTTATTTATCGGGTGTTCCCGAAAGTAATGCTCAGCTTGTTTTTGGGCCCGGAACAAACCCTTATGTTAATCTTACAGATAATCTTGATAACGGGATACCTGTTTTTGGGCCGATTGATATACCATTAAAGTAATATAAAGATTTCCGCAGGGGCGCACTTCTTTATTATCCTTTGTTATATCTGGAATTATGATACTACTAACTACTAACATTCTTGTTTACTGGAGCAATATATGAATCCTAATCCTATTTTGGGTGTTTTTTTTCATTGGCTGGGGGGACTTGCCTCTGGCAGTTTCTATGTACCATTTAAAGGTGTAAAAAAATGGTCATGGGAAGTTTACTGGCTGGCAGGAGGATTTTTTAGCTGGGTTATTATGCCATGGGTAGTGGCTTTGTTAACTACACCAAATCTTTTTAATGTTTTATCTGAACAATCCGGCAGTACTTTGTTTTGGACTTATTTCTGGGGAGTTATGTGGGGATTTGGCGGTTTAACTTTTGGGCTTACCATGCGCTATTTGGGCATGTCTCTCGGTATGGCAGTAGCACTGGGACTTACAGCACTTTTTGGTACATATATGCCTCCGATTTTTAATGGTACTATTATTCAACAACTGCATACAATACCGGGACAGATTATATTAATCGGAATGATTGTCTGTCTTGTTGGAATTATGATCGCAGGAGCTGCCGGTTTATCTAAAGAAAAGGAAATGAGTGAAGAGCAAAAACGAGCATCAATAAAAGAGTTTAATCTAAAAAAAGGAATATTGGTTGCAATATTCTCAGGTATTATGAGTTCATGCATGTCTTATGGGCTGGTTGCCGGAACTCCAATTTCTGAAAGTGCGGTCAGCTATGGTGCAAGTAAAATGTGGAGCGGTTTTCCAAAGCTGATTATTGTTATGGCAGGAGGCTTTACAACAAACCTTATTTGGTGCTTCTACCTTTTACTTAAAAATAAAACAATGCATGAATTTTTTAGTAAAGAAGTTAAAACCAATGAAAGCCAAAACAGGAATTCATCTGCTGGTTCTGTTAAGGTTCCTCTTCTGGCAAACTTCTTCTTTAGTGCGCTGGCTGGTACAGTGTGGTATTTTCAGTATTTCTTTTATACTATGGGAGAAACTCAGATGGGTAAGTATCAGTTTTCGAGCTGGACACTCCATATGGCAAGTATTATTATTTTTAGTTCTCTTTGGGGTATATATCTGAAAGAATGGAATAACACAAGCGGCCTTACAAAATTTTTACTTGGACTTGCTTTATTTACACTGGTGGGTTCTACAATTATTCTTGGCTATGCAAATTTGCTGGGAACAAGTCATGCTATGTAATAAAATGAAATTTCCTCATACATACTAATAGGTATTTCCCCTAACAATTTATGCCGGGGGAAATACTTTTATATAATAAGAAAGGAGTTTAGAAACCAGGTAAAATAAAATCAATAATAAACAGAAAATTTTATATCTTAGATAATTGCTCTGTCATGGTTTTGCTGTTCACTCTGGATTAAATTGCGGATAAAGAGTATTTTTTCTTAATCTTTTATTATCTCAATAATAAATCATGGAAATAGCTGAATGAAAACAAGACTTTTTCTACTGACTGCCTTTATTATCCTTCTTAATATCAATTCTCTTGTTTGTCAGCAAAATACAATTTCCTCTTCTGATTATGTTTCTTTCCGTATTGATTCTGTCTTAAAACTAATGACGCTTGATGAAAAGATAGGACAGCTGAACCAATACAATGATGACAGTATTGCTACCGGGCCTGTAACTCTTGATAATGATAAGGAAAAACAGGTCTTAGAAGGGAAAGTTGGCTCAATAATTAACTGCATGGGAGCTGACAGAACCCGGAACTGGCAGAAAATTGCAATGCAGTCAAGATTAAAAATTCCTTTATTATTCGGGCAGGACGTTATACATGGATATAAAACCACGTTTCCTATCCCGCTTGCTGAATCCTGTTCTTGGGATATGAAAACAATTGAAAAAGCTGCCCGAATTGCAGCCATTGAAGCAAGCGCTTCAGGACTGCACTGGACTTTTGCTCCTATGGTTGATATTTCCCGTGATCCCCGGTGGGGCAGGGTAATGGAGGGAGCAGGAGAAGATACATATCTTGGTTCTAAAATTGCTTACGCCCGCGTAAAAGGTTTTCAGGGGAATAAAATTGGCGATATAAATTCTGTTATCGCATGCGCAAAACATTTTGCTGCTTATGGGGCTGCAATTGGAGGCAGGGATTATAATTCTGTTGATATGAGTAACAGAATGTTATGGGAAGTTTATCTCCCTCCGTTTAAAGCAGCAGTTGATGCGGGAGTAAAAACTTTTATGTCTTCATTTAATGATATAAACGGAGTTCCTTCAACTGCAAGCAAATACTTGTTGACTGACATATTAAGGGACTACTGGAATTTTAATGGTTTTGTTGTTAGTGATTGGGGCTCGGTAGGGGAAATGATTAAACACGGAACTGTAAAAGATCCAGCAGGTGCTGCAGTGGCTGCTTTAACTGCCGGTTGCGATATGGATATGGAAAGTCGTTGTTATACAAGCAGTCTTGCCGGCCTTGTAAAAACTGATAAGATAAAAGAGTCTTTAATTGATGAAGCTGTAAAAAGAATACTGCGTATTAAATTTGAACTTGGTTTGTTTGATAATCCTTATAAATACTGTAATAAAGAACTTGAACAAAAAGAATTGAATAATCCTGAACATACTTCTGCTGCAAGGGAGATGGCAAGGAAAAGTATAGTCTTGCTGAAAAATAGAGATAATATATTACCTGTCTCAAAAGATATTAAAACAATAGCTTTTATTGGCCCGCTGGTTAAAGAATTAAAACAGAATAAAGGCTTCTGGGATGTTGATGTTCCCGGCGTCGATTCAAATTATATTGTTTCGCAATGGCAAGGACTGCTAAACAAGGTTGGCAGTAATACTAATGTTTTATATGCCCGTGGATGTGATATTGAAGGCGGCAGCCGTGATGGTTTTGCAGAAGCAGTTAAAATTGCCTCACAGTCTGATATTGTAATTCTTAGTATTGGCGAAAAAAGAGATATGACAGGGGAGGCAAAAAGCAGGAGTGATATTACTATACCCGGCATACAGGAGGAGCTGTTTAAAGAATTACTGGCAACAGGTAAACCTATTGTCGTTCTGATCAATGCTGGCCGCCCTCTTGTGTTTAACAATATTGCCGATAGCGCTTCAGCAGTTCTATATACATGGTGGCTGGGCAGTGAAGCTGGTAACGCTATTGCCGATGTTTTATTTGGTGATTATAATCCTTCAGCTAAACTTACAATGACGTTTCCATTAAGTATTGGGCAGATTCCAATTTATTATAATCATTTTAATACAGGTCGCCCTGCAGAAAATGATAACGACAGGTTTTACCGGAGTGCATATACAGACCTTTCAATCTATCCCCGGTATGAATTCGGTTATGGATTAAGTTACACAAATTATGAATACAGTGATCTTCATCTTGATAAACATAAATTACATGCAGATGAGAAGCTTGAAGTATCATTTACTCTTACAAACAACGGGAAATATTCAGGCGAGGAAATTGTACAGCTATATTTGCATGATCTTGTAAGCTCAATTGCAAGGCCTGTTCTTGAACTTAAAGATTTTGTTAAAACAGAGTTGAAACCAGGGGAATCAGAAAAAATCAGCTTTACAATTGATAAAGAGAAACTGTCGTTTTATAATAATAACCTTGAGTGGACTGCCGAACCGGGTGAATTTGAAATAATGATAGGTGCCTCTTCACGTAATATTAAGTTGAAGGACAGGATTGAACTAATTAGCGAATAGCAGAAATATTCAATTAACAACTGTGAGCAAATCATTATGAAGACATTATTATATGTTCTGTTGATTATCTCTTCAGTTATCAGCGCTTCTGAAGTTAAAGAATCAGGGGAGTTAAAACAGACTTATTATAAGTTGTCTTTATCTAACGGGCTTATAAGCGCAGTTTACGATTACCGAAAAAATTTAGTTGAATATGTTTATCCTCATATATTTGCAAATTATGATTCAGGGCAATATGTACGTCCTTTTGCAGGGAATATTAAATTAAATAATGGACTGTCTCCTGACAGGCTGGGCTATTTGGATAATACTCATATCGCTTTTGCCTCTTATCCTGATTATACTGTTTATTATTATGCCTCTTTTACTCAGAATGAAAAGATATTTTATATAACAATTAGAGGCGCAAAAGATAAAATAGAAAATTTGTCTTTTGTCTCGGAGACAGGGAATGGTACTGTTTTAACAGGAATATCCCTGCTGCAAAATCCGGATGAAGATTTAAGTGTTCACATTTCCGGAAATATATTACTGGATACAATATTAAAAAAATATGATAACGAAATATGGGAAAAGTATTTCCTGTATTCGTTTACAGATTCTCTTCATCATGATAGGGAGATACTAAAGAGAGCAGTAAGTGTACTTGGTAACATGAAAACATCTTTAGTGGATGAAGAATGCAATTACATGAATAATATATTTGCTTCCTGTAAAATACCCGCAGCGCTTACTTCAGATGAACGGAATATAATAGAGCAGTCAATATCATTCCTGAAAATGTCGCAGGTGTCAGACAATGAAATATTTCCGCTCTCACGGGGACAGGTACTTGCAGCTTTGCGTCCCGGTTTATGGCATGTATCATGGGTAAGAGATGGCAGTTTTGCAATTGAGGCAATGACCCGCCTGGGTATGTATAATGAAGCGAGAAAAGCTCTTGAATTTATGCTGAAAGCTGAATCAGGGCGATTTATTCATTATATATATAAAGATGGAAAGGACTATGGAATAGGGAGCGATTATCAAATATCAGTATGCCGCTACTATGGAATTGGTAAAGAAGAAAGCACTTATGTTGAAGGCCCTAATATTGAATTAGACAATTTTGGTTTGTTTTTATGTGCTTTTTCGGATTATGTTAACACCAGCAGAGATTATGATTTCTATAAAAAATGGGGTTCTGTTGTACAAACAAAAGTTGCAGACGTAACAATTAATTGTATTGATAAGAACTCTCTTATGCGTGAAGATTCCGGCCCATGGGAACACTACCTGCAAATGCCGCGGCAGTATACCTTCACTTCCGGGGTATGTGCTAAAGGGCTTGCAATGTTTGCTGAAATTCAACAGCAATTTAACATGTCTTTTGAAAAATACCAGGAAGCTTCTGATAGATTGAAAAATGGAATTCTCTCAAATATGCTTATAGATGGTAAGTATATTAAGGGTAATGTTAATGATACTGCAAAAACAGATCATGAATATTATGATGCCGGAGTATTTGAAATATTTGCTGACAGCCTCATTTATAATAAAGAATTATTTGCTTCACATATGAACGAATATGATAAATATCTTCGTATTGCAGGAAAAAGGCCGGGATATATCAGGTTAAACAGTAATGATCCATACGAAAATCAGGAATGGGTTTTTATAAACTTACGAATTGCTCTGGCTTATCTTCTTTATGGAGAAGAAGAAAATGCTTCAGCTTTAATAAATTATATAACAAGACAGGCATCATTAAATTATAACATTGTTCCTGAAATGTTTAGTAATAAACTTCAGCTTGAAAAAATGACTGATAACTTTAAATCCTTTGATGTTTGGTGTAATTGTGTGCGAAAAGAAGGGGATGAATATATTGGTGCTATTCCAATGGTTGGATATGGTGCAGGTGCATATATAATAACTTTATTAAAATTCTATAATCAGAATTGAAATAACACTTTTGCCAATATGTAAAAAAAAATTATAAATTTTATTGGTTAACTGTTGCGTCTGTCAAAAAAACTGTATAAGTTAATCTAAAACGATTTCGAAAAGGATTAAGTCTTTTCGGATAAGCGAAGAGTATACGAAAACGATTAAGCTGTTTGTAGTTACATTTTGACTGAATTTCCGGGTATTTAGAAGAATAATTAACGTCATTATTCACTAGACTTTTAGGATTTTCATGGTAACTGAAAAAGTTAAAATTGGCCTCTTTTCTATTGGCCTTCAAACGTACTGGAACCAATTCCCCGGTCTGTACGACAGGTTGAATAATTATAGTAATGGTATTGCTGAACGCCTTAATAACGGTTCAGTTGATGTAGTATATGCTGGGCTTGTTGATACAGTTGAAAAAGCCCGGGAAGCTGCCAGCCTTTTTAAAAAAGAAGATGTCTCCCTTATATTTTTATATGTTTCCACTTATGCATTGTCTTCAACCGTTCTGCCTGTTGTTCAAAAGGCAAATGTTCCTGTAATTATCCTGGATCTCCAGCCGACTAAAGCTATAGATTATAATTGGTTTAATAATTTACCAGACAGAGCCGTTAAAACCGGTGAATGGCTGGCATACTGTCAGGCATGTCCTGTTCCTGAAATTGCAAATGTTTTTAACCGCGCCGGAATAAAATTTCACCAGATAACCGGAACTCTTGATGATGAAGAATCATGGGAAGAAATTCATGAGTGGGTTGAAGCAGCAAGAGTTTCTGTGATTATGAGGGAGAACAGGCTGGGAGTTCTCGGCCACTATTATTGTGGTATGCTTGATGTTTATTCTGATCTTACACAGCAGTCTGTGTACTTTGGCTCTCACATAGAATTACTGGAAATGTGCTATTTGAAATCACTTCGTGACAGTGTTACAAAGAAAGAGGTTGAAAGTAAAATAAAAGAGATATATGATGAATTTGAAGTTGATGAAGAATGCCCGGCTCATGAAATTGAAAGAGCTGCAAAAACTGCCGTTGCTCTTGATAAAATGGTAGCGGAAAAGAAACTAGGCTCAATTGCTTACTACTATGAAGGGGAAAGCGGAAATGATTATCAGGATATTATTACCTCTGTGATTACAGGTAATTCTTTACTTACTGCTCATAATGTACCTGTTGCCGGCGAAATGGAAGTGAAAAACATTCAGGCAATGAAAATAATGGATTCATTTAATGCCGGAGGATCATTCTCTGAATTTAACGGAATCGATTTTAATGATGATATAATTCTGATGGGGCATGACGGGCCGGGACATCTCGCTATAGCTGAAGGTAAACCAAAACTGGAACCATTAAAAGTTTATCATGGCAAACCCGGTAAAGGTTTGTCTGTTGAAATGAAAGTAAAACACGGTGATGTTACACTTTTGGCAGTTGTGCAGACATTTGATGGTAAGCTCAAGATGATAAGTGCAGAAGGACAGTCTGTCCCTGGGCCTATTCTGGAGGTTGGTAATACAATGAGCAGGTACAAATTTCCTTTAAATGTTAAGAAATTTATTAATGACTGGTGCAGGCAGGGCCCTTCACATCATTGTGCTATTGGGACAGGGCATATAGCATCTAAAATTGACAAACTTGGATACATACTAAATATGGAAGTGACTAAAGTCTGTTAAGTAAAATATAAATATTAGAATTCTGTTTTGTTGTTTATACTGTAAGCTAATCACTAACCGGAGAAAGTTTTGACAGAGAGGCAAAAAAACAGTTGCTGTGATTTTCAGTATATTGATATTATTTCGGACATAATATCCAATGAAATAGCTGCAACTTTATCAGGTAATTCAAATTCTTTAAGCTCAGAAAGTAGTAATGAAAAAAGAGTATTAATACCTCTGGGCATATCAAATCATCACATACATTTAACAAAAAGTACATTCGAAAAACTATTTGGTGAAGGGACTGAGTTTAAACAAATGAAACCCCTCTACCAGCCGGGCGAATTTGCTTCAATTCATACTCTTACAATAGCCGGGCCTAAAATGAGAAGTATTCAGAATGTAAGAATACTCGGCCCTCTAAGAAAATATGACCAGGTGGAAGTATCATTAACAGATGCTATCTTTCTGGGCATAAACCCTCCCGTTACCAATTCCGGATCATTAAATAATGCTGAACCTTTAACTCTTATAGGGCCTAAGGGTGCAGTATATCTTGAAAAATGTGCAATTATTGCAAACAGGCATATACACATGACAAATAGTGATGCCGAAAAATTGCATGTTAAAAACGGTGACTTTTGCAGAGTGAGAATTGGCGGAGATAAAAGTTCTGTACTTGAAAATGTTCTTGTTAGAACCAACGATAGTTGGAAACTGCAAATACATCTTGATACTGATGATGCAAATGCAGCAAATATCAGGGAAGAAACACAAGTTGAATTTCTTGGGAAAATGTAATGAAACTTGGTATTGTAAAAGGAAGTGTAGTAGCATCAAAAAAAGCAGGTAATACTGACGGCAGGAAAATTCTTATTGTAGAACTTCTTGACGATGCTGTGAAAGAAACCGGTACTACTGCTGCATGCATTGATACTACTGGAGCCGGAAATGGAGATGTTGTAGTTCTTGTATCATCTTCATCAGCAAGGCTTACTAAACTGACTAAAAATGTATGTACTGATAATACAATAATTGCAATTGTAGATAACGTAACCAGTAACGGGAAGTGTCTATATAGGGCGGCGGATAAAAATGGCAATTAAACTGGAAACGCTGATTGAAATAGTTGTAAAAGAAGTACTCAAACAGTTAAATGAAAATGGTACTGCTGTTGATATGTCATCATTTAATACTATAAGTATTAATAATGCAAAACACTGTCAAAACAGGGTTATTGATATGAAGAATTTCAGGACTCCTGTCTTGCTGGAAAAACATATTGCTGAATTGAAAGAAGAAGAAATAACAATACCTGCCGGAACTATTATAACATTTGGGGCAAGGTATTTAATAAAGAAGAAAAAAATTAAAATTAACTATCTAACCAACACACATGAATAAAAGGAGTGAAAAATGCAGGGAGTAGCATTGGGGTTTATTGAAACCCGCGGTAACACTGCATCAGTAAATGCAATAGATGCAATGCTGAAAACAGCTAATGTTGAATTTGTTCAAAGAGTAGAAATAGGCGGCGCTTATGTAACTGCCCTTGTAAGAGGCGAAGTTGCTGCTGTAAGGTCAGCCGTAGAAGCCGGCGCTGAAGCTGCTGCAAAGACGGGTGAACTTGTGTGCACTAATGTAATACCACAGGCACATGAAGAAGTATTCGAATTAATCGGTATTGTAAAATAAGGAGACAAAGAAATGACAGAAGCATTAGGCATAATAGAAACTACCGGGTTTACCGCCGGAATTCAGGCAGCAGATGCAGCAGTAAAATCAGCAAGTGTAAAACTTGCAAAATGGGTTAAAGTAGGAGGCGGCAGAGTTGGCATAGTAATAAGAGGCGATGTTGCTTCCGTAAAAGCTGCCGTTGAAGCTGGCAGCCAGGCTGCTTCTTCTATTGGCAGTGTTGAAGCAGAAATTATCATAGCCCGTCCGTCAGAAAAATTACTTCAAAAATTTCCTCTTGAAGTAATTAAACCAGAGAAAAAACAGGGCAAATAATTATAAGAAGGCATAACAGTGGAAATAAACGAAACTCAATTAAAAGTATTGGTTGATAATATTGTAAGGCAGGTGATCAGCCGTTCTGCGGATACAGATATAAAACCTGCCGGTAAAGGTGACTGGGGCGTTTTTGATGATATGAACGATGCTGTTGAAGCTGCGCATGAAGCATTTCTGCAGTACAGGGAAAGAAGTCTTGAATGCAGAAAAAAAATTACAGATGCAGTAAGGCAGATGGCTATTGATCATAAAGATGAACTGGCAAGAATGACAGTTGAAGAAACTAAAATGGGGCGTGTTGACCACAAAACAGCAAAGTTTGTCAATGCTGCTGTTCACAGTCCCGGTGTTGAGTATCTTCGTCCCCAGGCATGGTCAGGAAAAAATGGATTGGCATTGGATGAATTTTCCCCGTTTGGGGTTATAGGCAGCATTACACCTAGTACACACCCGGGCCCAACTATGATTAATAATATTATTATTCAGCTGGCCGGAGGTAATGCTATTGCGTTTAATCCTCATCCTTCTGCAAAAAGAGTAAATGCAAAAGTTATTCAGCTTGCTAACCAGTATATGGTTAAAGCCGGCGCACCGGAAAACCTTGTTACCTGTGTTAAGGAACCTACCCTTGAAACAGCCAAAATTCTTTTTGGACACAAAAAGGTAGAACTTCTTTCAGTAACCGGGGGCCCGCAAATGGTTGAAATGGCAATGACTTATCCTAAAAAAGTAATTGCCGCAGGGCCGGGAAATCCTCCTGTACTGGTTGATGAAACGGCAGATTTAAAACTTGCTGCCGAAGAAATAACAATGAGTGCTTCCTATGATAATAATATCCTTTGCATTGCTGAAAAAGAAATCTTTGTTGTAGAGTCAGTCTTTGATGATTTTATGAAGGAGATGGAGAAAGCAGGCAATTACAGGTTGTGCAGTAAACAAATGGATCAGCTTGCAGATAAAGCATTGGTATTATCAGGAAAACACTGGCTGATCAGCCGTGATTATGTGGGAAGAAGCGCCCGGGTATTGGGAAAAGCTTTGAACCTGGATATACCGGAAAATACACCATTATTATTTGGCGAAACAACCAGCAGTCATCCGTGGGTAGTAGCAGAGCAAATGACCTGCTGCATTCCTGTAGTAAAAGTAAAAGACTTTGAAGAAGGATTAAATTTTGCCAATAAGGCAGAGCATGGCTTTAAACATACTGCAAGTATCTTTTCTAAAGATATTAACAGGGCTACCCGTTACACGCGGGTTCTGGACTGCGATGTACATGCTATAAATGGTGGTACCTTACGCGGAAACGGCGGAGACCTTGGTGAAGGATATTTTTCACATACAATAGCAACTCCAACCGGGGAAGGTATATGTACACCACTTCACTTTGTTCGGAAAAGAAGAGTAATGACTTATAATGCTCTTAGATTTAACTAAAAAAGAAATTTAATATTTCAGGAGACAGTAAAATGGCAATTAAAAAAGCAATTGGTATACTTGAAACAAAAGGTTTTGCTCCGCTTGTACAGGGTGCAGATGCAGCATTAAAATCAGCAAACGTTGATCTTGTTGAATGGCGCCAGGTTGGCAGCGGATATGTATCTTTTGTTGTTGAAGGCGATGTTGCGGCTGTTCACTCAGCTATTGATGCCGCTGCAGAAGCTGCCGGCAGAATTGGTGAAGTAATATCGCAGCTTGTAATTGCAAGGCCTGCGGATGAACTGGATTTTTCAGCTAAACAATAAATAAAATGATATTCGCAAAAGTAATAGGAACAGTAGTCTGTACCCAAAAGGATGAAAACCTGAACGGGAAAAAATTGCTTTTATGCAGGGAAACTGATTATAAAGGCAATCCATTAAAAAATTACCACATTGCAGCTGATGCAGTGCAGGCAGGCGAAGGAAATTTTGTACTTCTTACTTATGGTTCCTCAGCAAGAATGACAGAAGAAACTAAAAATGCCCCTGTTGATGCTGTAATAGTGGCAATTATAGATAATGTTCAAATAAGCGGGGATAAGTGAAAACCGGAATAGTTGTTGGCGTTGTTTGGGCATCTAAAAAAGTTTCGGAACTGGATGGCTGCAGGCTTCAAATTGTACAGCCTGTAATGTCTGATGGACAGGTAAAAAACAACCAGATTGTTGTTGCTGATCCGTTGGGTATTGCAGGCGTCGGCGATAAAGTTCTGTATGTTACCAGCACTGACGCTGTTGAAGCATTTAAGAACGGCAATGCCCCGGTCAATGCAAGTATTGTTGGACTTGTAGACGAGGTATCCTAAATGTTTTTAGCACGTGTAAAAAAAAGAGTGGTTATGACTGAAAAACATCCGGTTTATAATGGCAGGATATTGTATGTCGTCCAGCCTGTTAACCCGGATAAAACAGAAAACGGTGATGAATGGGTTGCCATAGATTATATCGGCGCCGGAATAGGCGATATAGTAATATGCGGCGGCGCCCCGGGAGTGGCTAAAAAAGTGTTTAACGCTGATAAGGCTCCTATCAGAACTTTAATTGTAGCTATAGTTGAAAAAATAGATTACAGAGACATATAAATACGAATACTTGAATTTAATCTGAATCAGTTCTTTGTTAAAAAGAACTTTAAGAAAAGAAACAGGACAAACTGCAATAATGACTTTAGCAGAGATACAAAATAATGGTATTACCGGCGCCGGAGGTGCAGGATTTCCGGCGCATGTTAAGCTGAACAGTAAGCCCGATACTATAATTATGAATGCAGCAGAGTGTGAACCTCTCCTGCATAAAGATATGGAGCTTATACTTAATTACAGTGATGAAATTCTAAAGGGTTTTTATGCTGTTATGGAATTAACCGGCGCAGCAACTGGTATAATTGGTATTAAAGAAAAACATACACATGAAATTGAACTTTTAAAATCAAAAGTTAAAGGTAATGTAATTGTATTCCCTCTGGAAGACGTATATCCTGCCGGGGATGAAATTACACTTATCTATATGACAACTGGCAGAATTGTACAGCCTGGTAAACTGCCTATATCAGCAGGATGTGTTGTCCAGAATGTTGAAACATTTTATAACATTGCTGTTAACAAACCTGTTGTGGAAAAATATTTAACAGTAGCAGGGGCTGTGGAAAAACCGGCAACCGTAAAAGTGCCTGTAGGTATTACATTTAGAGAAGTTTTATCAAAATTCAGGATAACTGAAGAAAACTATGTTGTACGTTCAGGCGGACTTATGATGGGAGTACTGGAAGATGATCTTTCAAAGGCTGTAAATAAAAGGACAGGCGGCCTTATAGTTTTACCTGCTGATCACTATTGTGTTACAATGTATAACAGGTATAAGACTACTTATGCTACAGATATAATAGCCAAGGCAGGGTGTGATCAATGCAGCTATTGCACTGAGCTGTGTCCAAGATACTTATTAGGTCAGCCTGTAAGGCCGGAAACAGCCATGCGTAACAGGATGTTCAGCAGTGAATCCGACAAAGTTTATTATGCCGGTAATATTAATTGCTGCGAATGTAATCTGTGTACAATGTTTTCATGCCCTGAGGGATTGGATCCCAGGGGTTCAACTGTTATTGAAAAAGTAATTGCAAGGACAAATAAAGATAATACAGTTTTTGAAGGACAGGGATTACATCCAATGTACAATTACCGGAAAGTTCCGGTAAGTTCATTAAAGCAGAAACTTGATGTGACAAAATATAAAGACGAAGCTCCTTTAACAGATATTGTATATGAGCCTGATGAAGTTAAAATACCTTTGAATCAGCATACAGGCGCTCCTGCAGCAGCAGTTGTGAAAGCAGGAGACAAAGTTCAGAAGTATGATCTTATAGGCAAACTTAACGGGGTGGTTTCGGCAAATGTACATTCATCTGTAACAGGTACTGTTACATCAGTATCAGCTAATGAAGTAATTATTAAGAGGGTTAAATGACGGAAAATAATTCAGTAGCTGTAATAGAATTATCAAGCATATATAAAGGCTACGATGTTTTAGATGCAGTATTGAAAGGGGCAAATGTTGAAAAAATGGTTGCCCGTACAATCTGCTCAGGAAAGTACTTCCTTATGTTTAGAGGCGATTCTGCAAATATTCAGGCTGCTGTTGAAATAGCAAAAACAGCAGGCGGCTTTTCAGTTATAAATGCCGCTGCAATTCAGAATCCGAGTCCTGCAATTTTTCCGGCAATATCCGGCTGCACAATATTGGAAAAAAGAAGTATAGAAAATCCGGGGGCGATCCTGATTATTGAAACTTTTTCTGTGGTCACAGCAATAAAGGCAGCCGATTATGCCGTTAAAGAGGCAGATATAGATATACTGAGAATTCATGTTGCCATGGCTGTTGGCGGTAAGGGTTTTGTTGTAATGACCGGAGATGTTGCGTCTCTTGAGGCAGCAGTAAAGCCTGCCCTGGAATATATTAAAGGCGATGGCATGCTTTCAGGGTATACTATAATACAAAATCCACATGAAGATATTTTAAAAGAACTTATATAATTAGAAATTTAACAGGAGTATAATAATGGTTAATGAATGGGAACTTAAAAAGCAAATAGTTGAAATCGGAAAGAGAATATGGCAGAGGGGATATGTGGCATCTAACGATGGCAACATTACTGTTATGATGAACGATGATGAACTGCTTACAACTCCAACCGGGGTCAGTAAAGGTTTTATGACTACAGAAATGATTATTAAATGCGATAAAAAAGGAAATGTAATATCAGGTAACTCAAAATATAAACCTTCAAGTGAAGTTAAAATGCACCTTGAAGTATATAAAGAACGTCCTGATATTAAATCTGTAGTACATGCACACCCTCAATATGCAACCAGTTTTGCAGTTGCCGGTATACCATTAAACAAATGTGTTCTGCCTGAAGCTATTATTGTAATAGGTGCAGTTCCAATAGCACCCTATGGACTCCCTTCTACAATGGAAATTCCTGATGCAATAAGGCCGCTTATTAAAAATTCTGACGCCATACTTCTCGAAAATCATGGCGCCTTAACCCTTGGCAGTGATTTACTTAATGCATACCATAAAATGGAAACCCTTGAGCATACAGCAAGTATTGTATGGAAAGCTATACAATTGGGTAATGTAAATGTACTCCCTGCAGAAGAAAGAGACAGATTGATGACTTTAAGAGAGAAGTTTAATATGTCCGGAAGAGTTGCCCCATGTGATGTTACACCTTGCGATATTGCTTCCTCAGGCGTTAAAACATCTTCTAATAATGCGGACTCTGACCTGGTAAAAAAAATTACAGAACAGGTAATGGCAAAACTGAAAAATAAATAATTATACTAAATTGAATTAAAGTAAATAAAAAACTCAATGAAAATACTGATAGCAAATCCCGGCAGCACATCATATAAGTGTAAACTGTACAATGCAGATGATAAAACTGTTCTGTTTAGTGCTGTTGTTGAACGAATTGGATATAAAGATGGGATATTTTCATATAGCTTTGCTGATGAAGAGACAAAAACGATAAATACAGAAATACCGGATTACTTTAATGCAGTAAAACTGACTGTTGATAAACTTCAGGAAAGATTTTCCATAGAGTCTGTGGCAGCTGTTGGTTTTAAGACTGTAGTAGCAAAGGGAGTTACCGGCTGTGTTGAACTGACTAACGAAGTTGTAAATGCAATGGAAGACTACAGGCTGCTTGCACCTGTTCACACAGATGTTTATGTAACAGCCATAAATGTATTTAAGTCTCTGCTGCCGCGAACTTTATTAGTAGGATTATTTGAAACACACTTTCATAAAAATATACCCCCTGAAGCGTATATGTATGGAATACCTTATGAACTTTACGAGAAACATGGCATAAGGAAATATGGGTTCCATGGTTCTTCACACAGGTATATAGGTAAAAGAGCTAAAGAATTATGGAATGCTGATAAAGTTATATCATGCCACCTGGGAGGCAGCTCATCAGTCTGCGCTGTAAAAAATGGGTGGTCAGTTGATGTATCTATGGGAATGAGTCCTCAAAGCGGGCTGCTGAATGCAAAACGTGTCGGCGATTTGGACGCCTATGCTCTATTGTATCTTATGGAGAAAGAAAATCTTACAATAAAGGAAGCCGGCGATTTATTAATGACTAAAGGCGGCCTGTTTGGTATATCCGGAACCAGTGGAGATTTCAGAGATATTGAAGAAAAAATGGCTGTCGGTTATAAACGTGCTGAACTTGCATTTAAGACATTTGCTTACTACGTAAAGAGGTATATAGGTGAATATCTTGCTGTGCTTAATGCTGCCGATGTTATTGTATTTACTGCGGGAGCAGGGCAAAAGTCAGCTAAATTAAGGGCTGAAGTATTAAAAGATATGGAAAACCTTGGAATTATACTTGATACAAAAAAGAACTCTGCCGGAGTTACTGAAGGGCTTATTTCGGCAGATAATTCAAAAATCAAAATCGCTGTAATTCCAACTGATGAAGAATCAATAGTTGCTCAGGAAGTAACTAATTTTATTAAAAATAACTAAAATATTTAATATGATATCAGGAAAAAAGTTTATTGGTTTTGATCTTGGAGCAGAAAGCGGACGCTGTACTGTAGCATCCTGTCTGGACGATAAAATCAAACTGGTGGAAGTTCACCGTTTCGTTACTCATAATATCAGGTATAATAAAGGTTTTTACTGGGATGCTCTGGCTATTTATAAAGAAATAATTGAAGGCCTGACCAGGGCAGTTAAACTATTCGGCCCGGACTATGAAGGAATTGGTGTTGATACATGGGGCGTTGACTATGTATTACTTGATAAGGATGAAAGAATTCTTGGATATCCCTATCACTATAGAGATGACCGGACTGATAATATAATGGAAGAGACGTTCAAGGTTATCAGCAAAGAACAGATGTACAGCAAAGCCGGAATACAATTTGCCCAGTTTAATACTGTATTTCAATTACTTGCGGAAAATAAGAAAGCATGTAATCTGCTTAATGCTGCTGATAAAATGCTGTTAATGCCTGATTTCCTTAATTTTTTATTATCCGGGGTGAAAAAATCCGAATATTCAATTGCATCAACTACAGGTTTAATTGATCCGCTAAAGAGGGACTGGTCACGTGAAATGATTGAACAGCTAAAGCTTCCTCAGCATATATTTTGTGATGTCGTTGAACCCGGTACAAGGCTCGGAACAATACTTCCATCCATTGCAAAGGAAACTGGTATAAATCCTGATGTTCCTGTATATGCAACTACAGGGCATGATACAGCCTCTGCTGTAGTTTCTGTTCCTGCACAAGGTAATGAAGAATGGGCGTTTTTAAGTTCAGGTACATGGTCTCTTATGGGCATTGAACTGAAAGAACCAAGGCTTACAAAAGAAGCTATGAAGTACAACTTCACCAATGAAGGCGGTGTAAATAAAACTACAAGATTTCTGAAAAATATAATTGGCTTTTGGCCTCTTCAGGAATCAAGAAGATATTGGCTTGATCATGGTAAGGAGTATAGTTATGCTGAATTAGCTAATCTGGCTAAAAGAGCCGGGCATGTTAATGCATGGATTGATTTGAACGATCAGCGGTTTTTGAAAGCAGGGAATATGCCTGAGAAAATAGAAGCATATCTTACTGAAACAAAACAAATTGTTAAGAATAATCCGGGGTTTATAACTGCTGTTATTCTTGAAAGCCTTGCTTTCAGCTACAGGGATACTATTAAAAGTATAGAAAGTGTAACAGGCAAAACAATTGAAAAGCTTCATGCAGTTGGCGGCGGTATTCAAAATGAATTGTTAAACCAGTATACTGCTGATGCAATTGGAAAACCTGTCTATACCGGGCCTGTAGAGGGTACAATAATTGGAAATATAGGTATACAAATGATTGCCTCCGGTACTGTTGCATCATTGGAAGAGCTGCGTTGCATTGTTGAAAAATCATTTGAGATAAAGAAATACGAACCAGTTAATCAGGCGTATTTTAATATAAATGAAGAGAGTTATAAAAAGATTTTAAAAAACTAATTGTTATATATTAGAATTAAATTAAGCGGAAACTTTAACCACTAACCAGGAATCAAATGCCGCTAAATAAGAAGGCAGAACTGATTGAACAGTTTATTCAGTCTGCAGTAAATACAGCTGCTTCGGCAGAAGCGATACAATTTTCGCCTGAAAAGCTTTACGCTGCTGTGATGGCAAAATGCGAAGAAAATGAAAAAATACTATTATCACTGCCTGAAGGAAATGATAGTGAATTGTTTTCTGCGCTTCTGAAGAATGATAATGTTGTAATAAACCCTTCCAATGTACAGCTTAAAACAACAAGATCCGGGGTAACAATGTCCTTTGCCGGTGTTGCTTCTACTGGTTCAGTGTGTTTAACTATGGATGAAAGAATAACCGCCCCGGTGAGTATATTAACGCAAAATCATATAACAATAGTTAGAAGTGAAAATCTGGTTAAGAGGCCGTCTGATTTGTTTTCTAAAGAATATAATAATGGGAAAAGCTTTTCCTTTATTACCGGGCCCAGCGCTACCGCAGATATGGGCCCGCTGGTTAGAGGTGTTCATGGGCCGGGAAAACTTCATATTATAATATTGGAAGAATAATGGCTGATATATCATATAAAGAAATACATCCGAAAGATATAGCTGATAAATCAATTGCTGGTAATTTACAGAAAGCTATAAATATGGCTTTGAATGTTGAAACCGGTGCATTGAGGTTAAATACTCAGTCATTTAATAATAACAGGTATAAGGCAGTACAACGTCTTGACAATTATGAATATCTTAAAAACCAGGCTAGAAAAATTAAAGAAGAGTCTATAAAGAATCTTCCGGCGCTTATTGAAAAATTAAGAGTATCAATAGAGCAAAGAGGCGGAACCGTATACCTGGCAAAAACTAAACAGCAGGCTTGTAATTACATAAAAGATATATGTACTAAAAAATCCGCAAAGTTAATTGTCAAATCAAAATCTATTACCTCTGAAGAAATAGGGCTTAACAAAGTACTTGAAGATGCAGGTATTGAAGTTGCTGAAACTGATCTTGCCGAGTTTATCTTACAGGTATCTAAAGAGCAGCCAAGTCACATTGTTGCCCCGGCTATTCACAGAAGCAGGGAAAGAATATCTGAATTATTTAAAAAGAATTTTGCAACTGATGAATCACTTGAAACAGGTGAAGACCTTACAAAGTTTGCAAAGAATATATTGCGTCAGAAATTTCTTTCTGCAGATATAGGAATCACCGGTGCTAATATTATCGCTGCTGATAAAGGCACACTGCTTCTTGTTGAAAGTGAAGGGAATATAACCTTAACAACACAGCTTCCGGCCGTTCATATTGCAATTGCCGGAATTGAAAAAATAATTGAATCGAAAAAAGACATTGGAACATTTATTGAGTTGCTGGCTGCAAGCGGAACAGGGCAGCCTTTAACATCTTATACAAATATACTTGAACCTCCGTTTGCCAGTCCGGTTCTTAATCTAAACGAACGCAGTGATACTAAACGCGAATTCCATCTTGTGTTGATTGATAATGGCAGAATGGATATGCGGGATGATGAAGGGCTTAAAGAAGCGCTTTATTGCATAAGGTGCAGTGCCTGTATGAATGTTTGTGCAAATTTCCAGACTGTTGGCGGACATGCTTTCGGCGGTGAATGCTATACCGGTGGTATTGGCGCTGCATGGACTGTAGGTACCAGCGGTGATATTAAAAAAGGTAAATTTGCTGAATTGTGCAGCGGTTGTACAAGGTGTATCCCTAATTGTCCTGTAATGATAAATATTCCCAGGCTTAATACTGTGATAAAAAGCCGGCTTATAAAACAAAAAGCTTTTATTCCTTTGCAGAAATTGTTTTTCGGACATTATGCAATTACGGGAAAAATTACTTCAGTAATGCCGGGAGTTGCAAATAGTTTTTCCGGCATTAAACCGGTAAAACAACTGCTTGAAAGCATTATTGGGTTTGACAGCCGCAGGCAAATTCCTCATATACCTGAAAAAACACTGCAAAGTTTATATAAAGAGTATAGGAATAAAACTCAAATAGCAGCCGGAAAAAATAGAAATATTGTATTGTTTTCTGATATTTATACAAACTACAATAATCCGGATGTTGGTATTAGTGTAATTAAATTATTCGAAAAACTTAACCTTTCAATATCTTTAAGTAAAACTGTATCTGAAGGAAGGGCAGCCCAGTCACAGGGGCTTATTGAACTTGCAAAAAATGAGGCTGATGAAACAGCAAAATATCTCGCACAATTAATTGACAACGGGAATGATATAATAGTTGCTGAACCAAGTGTGTTATCAATGTTTCGGTTTGATTATAAAGAATTGCTTAAAGATGATTTCGTATTTAGTAAAATAGCTCAGCATGTATTTGATCCTATTGAATACATCCTGCAGCTTATTCAGAAAAAAACTATCTCTGTCATTGAAATATCAGGCAGAATAACTGCTTCAGCCCCGTTGTTTTATCATGAACATTGTCAGGCTAAACTTATAAATCATAAGAGCTTTGTAAAAGAGTTTTTTGAACTTTTAGGTTTTAAAATTAAAATATCAGCAGTTGAGTGCTGCGGAATGGCAGGAAGTTTTGGATATAAAAAGCAGTTCTATGAATTAAGTAAAAATATAGGGCGTGAGTTAACCGGGCAAATTGATGATGAACAGACTATACTGGCAATTGGAACTTCCTGCAGAGAACAGATAAGTGATGAACTGCATAAAAAGGTATACCATCCGGCAGAATATCTTGAAATGATTTTGAAATAATACCTTTTTAAGCTTTTGTATTACCGGCTGAATGCCGCGAAAAAATATTTTCTTGTTTTTAAAGATGCCTGTGACTGACCAGGCGAAGCTGTATTAAAAATTAAAATAAATTAAAATTTGTAATTATTTACTGTAGCAATTAAAATTTTTTTATTAAATTCCTTAAAGGATTTCGAAATGCATTAAGATTATATCGCTTAATTTGGTTGAATTTTTAATATAAGGTATATCTGAAATAACTGAATTATTAATGAGAAAGTTCTTAAAAAACATTTTGCAATAATAAAAAGGAAGAAATAGGAACTACAATTATTCTTTCGGGGCGATTCACATCTGCAGGCAGGCTTACTTAATTAAATAAAAGTATTTGCTTGTTATATAAAACTTGAAGAGAAATACAGGTCAAATTAAATCCTAATTTTATTCTGTTATTCTATGCTTCAGTAATCCTCAAAATCCACTATATACTGAAACAGAAAATTAAATTGTTCTTACTGTAGTTTATCCAAATTGTATAGTGCAATATGAGATAAAGTACAAGACAAGAATAGCGCATGGATAAACAAATCCCTGCACTTCTTTCGTTTTGGTTTATTGAAAAATATTCAATAGTAGAAATGAATTAATAAATTTTCATAAACAAAGTGGAATAAGTAATGAAATCATTCGTTTCAGTTTTTGTTTTGTTGCTTCTGGCAGTACCCATCCTTATCCCCTCAACTGGGTCTCTCTATGCACAGGAAGCAAAAAAAGGTAATATAGAAGGCAAAATCACCGCCTCGGATGACGGCATGGGTTTGCCGAATGCTAATATAGTAATATCAGGAACTAATATTGGCGTGTCGTCTGATCTTAAAGGATATTTTATCCTGAAGAATCTTTCGGCAGGAAAAATTGAAATAAAAGCTTCATTTGTTGGCTACCGGTCGCAAACAGTTGCTGTTGATGTTGTTTCCGGCAAAACTACTGAATTAAATATTGTATTGGAACCTGCCAGTGTTCAGACTGAAGAAGTTATTATAACGGCTCAGGCTAAAGGGCAGGTGGAAGCTATTAACAGGCAGTTGAATTCAAATACCATTGCAAATGTTGTTTCCCCGGAAAGAATAAAAGAAAATCCAAACGCCAATGCTGCTGAAGCTATAGGACATCTGCCGGGTGTATCTCTGGTTAGAAGCGGTGGGGAAGGTACACAAATTATTATTCGCGGGCTTGATGCAAAATACAGTAATGTTACAATTGATGGTGTTCAGCTTCCTTCTACAAGTATGACTGACAGAAGTTCTGGCATATCCGGCCTTTCGCAGTATTTGCTGGAAGGTGTTGAATTATTTAAATCTATTACTCCTGATATGGATGGAAACTCTGTTGCCGGCTCAATCAACCTTGCTTTGGCTCCCGCTCCGGCAGGGATGAATTTTAATATCCTTGCTCAAACAGGATATAATGACTTAAATGATTATTGGGGTAATTATGCTTTTCAAATCTCCGGTAGTCAAAGGTTCTTTGATGATAAATTGGGTGTTAAGTTAAGCTTTGATGCAGAAAGAGTTAATCGCGGCAGGCAGACTCTTGGAGCTTCATATAGTATTAACTCAAATATAACCTCAGGCAGCGGCCTCGAACCGGTTTATTTATCTACTGCTTCTCTTAATAATATTCAGGATATTAAATCGAAACAGGCAGCCACTTTGGTTTTGGATTGGAAGTTTTCAAATGAATCAAAGATTATTGTCTATAATTTCTTTTCAAGAACCGGACAAAATTATAAATCATTCAGTAAATCTTATAATCCTTCTTCAACTGCCGTCTATTACAATGGCGATATAAATGATGAAGGTGAAAATCTACTGTATTCAGGAATAATAAAAGGGAACCAGGTTTTCAGTTGGGCAGATGTTGATTATGGTACTTCCTTTTCTCAGTCGCATGTTTATACTCCTCTTGAAAAAACATATACATTCTCTTTGCAAAATGCATATAACTCAGATTATACTACAAGAGCTGCATTATTGCTGCCTCTGGAACAGTTAATAAATGCATCTTATGATAACAGTGATGCCGCTACTTTATCCAAAGTTTATATGTCTTCAATGGGATATAATCAAAATGATATGCTGCAAAAAGATTTTTCAGCATTCTTTAATATTAAATCTCAATTCAGACTGAATGATTATATAAATGGTTATGTTAAAGGCGGCGCTAAATATAAATATACAGACCGGTATACAAATATACTTTCAGCTAGCCAGAATATTGCCGCTAATCCTCAGTTCGTAAAATATGCAAATAAAAATTATAACTGGGTTGAGACTGCTTCAATTGGCAGTTATCCTTCTGCACTGCCGTTTGCAGGTGGAAGTATTAACGGTTTTCTTGACCATTATAATTTTGGCTGGGATGTTAATTATGGAAGGCTGTCTGATTTGTGGGACTGGTGGAAGAGTTTTTCTGACAGGGTAATTGCTGAAAACTCAATAAGTCAGACCGTCGGTCAGTATGCTCAAATCGGGTTTGTCCCTGATTTTTATGGTAGCTCGGCTAATAACCAGGATATTATAGAAAACTATTATGCTGGTTATATAATGACCTCCATTAATATTGGGGAATTAATTACATTTATACCCGGTGTGCGGTATGAAAAAGTAACTGATAAACTTGTTGGTAATTATGTATATAATCTGGCGGCATCTTTTACTCAAAGCTTCCCGCGCGATTATGTTAGTACAGATAAAGAAAGTGAATTCTTCCTTCCCAATATTCACATGACAATTAAGCCGCTTGATTGGCTGAGAATTCAGGCAGCATACACTAAAACACTTAGTTATCCAAGCTATAACCAGATTGTTCCAAACACATATATTAATAACAGTATTGCTCCTTATGCATACCAAACCGGCAATCCCGGCCTGAAGCCGGAACAGTGGTCAAGTTATGACCTGCTTGTTGCTGTTTTTAACAATGAAATTGGGCTGCTATCTGTTGATGGTTTCTATAAAGAAGTTAAAGATTATATCTGGACAAGAACTTATTCACGAATTCCGGGTGATCCGCTTTTACCCGGGTTTACTAATAATCAAACTGTTATTACTACTGAATCAGTAAACAATAATGAATTTGTTTATATAAAAGGCCTCGAGTTTGAATGGCAGACTAATTTCTGGTATCTGCCAAAACCGTTTAATTATTTTTCACTCAATGTTAACTATACAATTCTTGATTCAAAAGCTACTTATCCGGCACAAAGGCTCTTCACAACATTTGTTACAAACAATGGAAAAACTTCTGCTGTCATTAACCGGGTCGATTCAACTGCTACAGGCCCTATGTTATACCAGCCTGATAATATAGCTAATGTGTCTCTTGGCTTTAATTATGAAGGCTTTAATCTTTGGGTATCTTACCAGTATAATGGTTCAATCCTTACAAGCTGGAATACTCAACAGGAACTTACAGGTTCTCAAAGTGATTATGAACGCTGGGACCTTCAGGTTTCTCAGAAGCTGCCTGTAAAAGGGCTTGTTCTTAGGTTTAATGTGGCTAACATTAATAATGTTGTACAGACCTCAAATCTTAAAGGGGACTCTCGTCCTACTTATCAGGAAAGATATGGCTGGACATCTGATTTAGGGGTTGTCTATAATTTTTAATAAAGGAGGTAAATTACAAAAACATTTCAGGGTATATATTAATTCTTAGTGAAAATTACTTGATAAAGTGCATGCTGCAGATATTTCCCGATTAATGCTCTTCAATAGTAAAAACTAAAGAGTCTTGTATAAAGCGTTTCAGTTGTTCTTCGTTTGTTTGGCATTCATAAACATAAATATTAGTAGAGGAAACAATGAAATTAAATACGTACATTTTTGCATGGCTTCTTTTCCTTCTTTGTCCTTTTATACTATTGGCGCAAACTAATACTGTAAGTGTTACTCCCGGATACGGTACATTAAACGACGCTATTACTGCTAACGGTTCCGCCATATATGTTCTTCAGGCAGGAGGATGGTATGGGCTTAACCAAACACTTGAAATTTCTGTCCCAATAAAAATTATTGGAGAATCAACTACAGGTATGCCTGCAATACTACAGACCGGTACTACATCTGCCGGAGCAACTTTTGGTAATATGTTTACACTTATGAGCGATTTAACACTGGAGAACATATTTCTTGTTAATGCTGATCTCAATGAAGGTGAAGGTATGGGTACATTCATAGTTTCCGGGCCCGGCAAACTATCAATGGATTCAGTTACTTTGGATCCGGTTGGATCAACATTCTTCATGATGAAAAATTATGATTCAGTTTCCACCTTTATAACAAACTCTGTCTTTCTAAGGCATGGTAACACAATTAGTGTTAATGATGGCTGGTTATTCGTTAATATGAATGGCGGGGCATGGGATACCTTGTATATTGAAAATAATACATTTGTAGATATAGGAACAGATTTTTATCTGCCCGCTGCTGCTACAGATATTGAAAAATTTGTATGGATAAATCATAATAGCTTTATTTTTGGGAAGGCTAATTTCTGGAATGGCTGGGGTGCTACGGATATGTACATCACAAATAACCTTTTCTGGCAGTATGATTTTCACCCCATTCAATATGCATGGGCAGCTTATGCTCCCGATGCTGATGTTAATAAAGTTCAGGGGCTTGTTTTTGATGATACACTGGCATCAGAAACTCTTCCAAGTGTAAGAAAGAGGTTTATTGAATATAACAGCAATTACAGGTCACAGGGCTTATGGGATCTGGTTGCTGAATTCAATAATAATGACTGGGCACCGGCTTATTTGTATGATTTTGTTCCTTCTGCTGATCTTAAAGACTCATGCAGGGAAGCAAGAATGTACAATGATAAAACAAGCTTCCCGTATTTCTTCTATAATAATAACATTCGGGATTATGGTGCTGAAAATAAAGAAAATGATCCTGGCTTTAACGAATCAAAAATATATACATATACTGATATGGTTATTGCATGGGCAAGGCAGTCCGGTTTACAGAATTGGGGGCACCAGGATGCTGATCCTTCATTATGGCCAAACTTCCTTTATAGTGTAGATGGTAATTTTGGTAACCCATCAACATGGCCCAGGTTTGATGGAAGCTATACAAATTCAAAAATTATGGCCGCATCAATTGAGAAACTTCCACTTGGCGATTTAAACTGGTTCCCTGAACAGAAAAAAATATGGGAGGCACATAGTTCTGAAATAATGAATAATATCCTTTCCTTAAATGAAGCACAGATGACTCTTACGGATGTAAAAGACGATAATATGTCTGTTATAAATAGTTTTTCCCTTGAACAGAATTATCCGAATCCTTTTAATCCGGAAACCAATATCAGTTATACAGTTAAAAACACTTCTACTGTAGTATTAAAAGTGTTTGATATATTGGGAAGAAATGTTGCCACTCTTGTAAATGAAGTGAAAACACCGGGAACCTATAAAGTTGCTTTCAATGCTTCAAAGCTGGCCTCAGGTACTTACTTCTATAAAATACAGGCAGGAAGTTTCAGCGATGTTAAAAAGATGCTTTACCTGAAATAATCTGCTTTAAATAAGTATTCTCTACTCCAAATAAAAAACTATGGCTGCTGTATACTGTATGCTTTGTAAGTGTTAGTATAAAGAAGATATGCAGGTATACAGCAGTTCATTAAAAAGGGAAAAAATGAAAAGAACTGCATTTAAAATGATACTTAAACCCGGTTGTAAACAGGAGTATATAAAAAGGCATAATGCTATATGGCCGGAATTAAAGAAGCTTTTAAGTAACTCAGGTGTAAGTGACTATTCCATATATCTTGATGAAGAAACAAACCTGTTGTTTGGTGTTCAAAAACTTGATGGAGAACAATCTTCACAGGATATGGGAGCAGAAGAGATTGTTAAAAAATGGTGGGCATATATGGCTGATATTATGGAGACAAATCCTGACAATTCTCCTGTTACCATACCTATGGAAGAAGTTTTTCATATGAATTAACAAATCTGCAGCGGGGTTTGTATGAAAATAAATCTAATAGCAATCATTTTTCTCCTGAATATTAATCTGTTCTCCCAGGCTGATGATAAAATTATTGAGTCACAGCTAAAGTGGGATAAGGTCAAAGTTGCAGCAGTACAGCTTATGGCCCCCTCAGAAGGAGATCCTTCAGATGTAGTTGTTAAATACATTAAGAAGGCAGCTTCTGATAGTGCACAGCTTGTTGTATTTCCCGAATATCATCTTGGTTACGTAAATAAAGATGATCCAAAGGTCTTAAAAGTATCAGCAGCAGCTAAAGAGAATAAGATTTATGTTATAGTAGGATGTTTTGAAGTATTCAGCGATAGTTCTTATGCAAATACTGCATTGCTATTTGGCAGAGATGGCAGTATTGAAGGGAGGCATAAAAAAGTTCATCCTGCAGTTGGAGTTGATCCTTATTACTGGCCTCCAAAAGATGATGATGTCGAGTGGAAAATGAAAAAGGGAGAAACATTCGATGTATTTGATCTTGATTTTGCACGTATCGGAATCTTAACCTGTTTTGACGGTTACTTCCCGGAGTCTTTCGAAATGATGTCATTGAAGGGCGCTGAAATCCTTATCTGGATAAATGGGAGGCCATACATAGAAGATTATATTGTTAAAACAGTTATGTTCCTTGATTATGTTGATATGATATGTACCAATGATTGTTATGGTACCATGATTGCAGAATATCCGTCAACTATAAAAAAATACTGTGCAGTTCCGCAGGAAAGTTACATTACTGACGAACTAAATCTAAAACAGTTAAGAATATTCAGAAAGCACAGCCGTTTCTTTCATCAGCGCAGGCCTGAACTTTACAAAGATATAGTTAAAGATTGGCCGGTTTGGGAAAGATATAATAAGCTGACTGAATAACTTCTTAAAGTAAAAATATACTGTTCTATAATAATCTCATAAGGGAAACATAAATGGAATCATTCCTGAGTATATTATTAATTGCAATAGGCAGCTTATGCGCAGCCAGTTTTTATGTACCAATAAAAAAGATAAAGGGCTGGTCATGGGAGAGCTACTGGATAGTCCAGGGAGTGTTTTCCTGGATAGTAGCGCCAGTAATCTTCGCATACTTTACAGTACCGGAACTTGGCAGAGTGATAGGCCAGTCACCGGGCAGTGCCATACTTAACACAATGTTCTTTGGAGTGCTGTGGGGAGTAGGCGGCCTGACCTTTGGTCTTAGTATGCGTTATCTTGGAGTAGCCATGGGCCAGTCTATAGCACTTGGTTTCTGTGCGGCATTTGGTACACTGGCAGCGCCGCTGATATCAGGCACAAACCTTCTGAGCACACATGAGGGAATAATGACAATAACAGGCGTATCAGTGTGTATAGCGGGCATAGCGGTGGTGGGTTATGCAGGAGCGCTGAGGTCATCGAATATGTCAGAAGAAGACAGAAAGAAGGCGATAGCCGAGTTTTCACTGAAAAAAGGGCTGATAATAGCTATACTTGCAGGAGTAATGAGTGCATGCTTCAGCCTTGGACTGACCGGGATACCGGGAGTAATGGATGCAGGCAACAGGCTGAAGGAAGCCGCACAGTCAGCGGGCACCGATCCTCTGTACGTTAACAACCCGTCGTACATCTTTGTGACCCTTGGAGGGTTTATAACCAACCTTGTGTACTGCCTGTACCTGAACATAAAGAACAAGACGTATGGCGATTACCTGTCACTGAGCGGCGGTGTGCTTGTAAATAACCTGGTATTCAGCCTGATAGGCGGCACATTGTGGTACCTGCAGTTCTTTTTCTTTGGTATGGGACAGAGTAAACTGCCTGGAGGAATGATGGCATTTGGCTGGAGTATACTGATGGCCATGAACATATTGTTTAGTAATGTATGGGGCATATTCCTGAAGGAATGGAAGAATGCAGGAAGCAGGACAACAGCCGTACTTGTAATTGGGCTGCTGATACTGATACTATCAAGCTTTGTAATAAAACTATAACACAAAAAAACACTCTACTATTAAGGAGAAGAGATAAATGAAAGACAATAAACAAATAGAAGAAGCATACAAATATGCAAAAGAGCAGTATTCAGCCCTTGGTGTAGATACAGAAGCGGCACTGAAGAAGCTGTCAGAAATAAAGATAAGCCTGCACTGCTGGCAGACAGACGATGTAGGAGGCTTTGAGACCCCGGATGCAGAACTTGGAGGCGGAGGCATCCAGGTAACCGGCAACTACCCTGGTAAAGCAAGGAATATAGAGCAGTTAAAGGCAGACATAGAGAAGGTACTGACCCTGGTACCTGGCAAACACAGGCTTAACCTTCATGCCATATACGGAGACTTTAAGGGAGAGAAAGTAGACCGTGACCAGATAGAAGTAAAGCACTTCCAGAGCTGGATAGACTGGGCAAAGAAGAATGGGCTTGGGCTGGACTTTAATCCAACATGCTTCTCACACCCGTATGCAGAAGAAGGCTACACACTGTCAAGCAAGGATGAGAAGATAAGGAAGTTCTGGGTAGAGCATGTAAAGCGAACCAGGAAAATAGCCGCAGAGATGGGCAGGCAGCTTGGCAGTGCAGCTGTGAACAACATCTGGGTGCCAGATGGTTCAAAGGACATACCTGTAGACAGGGACGGTTACCGGGAGCTGCTGAAGAAGTCACTGGATGAGATATTTGAGGAAAAGTACCCGAAAGAGTACCTGAAGGACTCAGTAGAGAGTAAACTGTTCGGTATAGGCTCAGAGGCAATGGTGGTAGGTTCACATGAATTCTACATGGGATATGCAGTAAAGAATGACATACTGCTGTGCCTTGACATGGGACACTTTCACCCGACAGAACAGGTAGGGGATAAGATATCCTCAATGCTGAAGTTTCTGGACGGGCTTCTGCTTCATGTAAGCCGTGGAGTAAGGTGGGACAGTGACCATGTTGTAATCCTGAATGATGACCTGCAGCTGCTTGCAAGTGAGATAGTAAGGGCAAAGGCACTGGATAAGATAAACATAGGGCTGGACTATTTTGACGGAAGCATAAACAGGATAGGTGCGTATGTGATAGGCATAAGGGCGGCACAGCTTGCATTTCTAAATGCACTTCTTGAACCAACAGAAACCCTTAAGAAGTATGAAGAAGAAGGCAGGAACTTTGAGCGCCTTGCACTGCTTGACCTGATGAAGACCAAACCATTTGGAATAGTGTATGATTACTTCTGCATGAAGAACAACGTTCCTGTATCTGATGATTACATTGGTATTATCAATAAATATGAATCTGATGTTACTACTAAAAGATAGATCTTTATCTCCTTTCTGAAAAATCAAAAAACAGGTTAAAAAATCATTACAAAGATGATACTTTAAACCTAAAATGAAGTAATTTAAATCTGAAACTCTGAAAAATCTAATACGAAGGATTTATTATGTTATCTATAAAAATAAAGTCCGTAGTTAAGCTATTTATCATGCTTGTTTTAGTTGTTACTTTTATAAACACTAAAACAAATGCTCAGGGGAAAAACACAATAAGCCCATGTCCGGTTGATGCTGATATTTGGGTATTGGCAGGCCAGTCACAAATGGCAGGGGCAGGAAGAACTCCTGACACATTAACAGACAGCAGAATAATAATGCTAAATATGGATAATAAATGGATAACAGCAAAGAATCCTCTACACAGGATTTTTGAGGCGGCAGCACCTGCTTATGAATCCAACTTTATAGAACTTTTACCGGATTCATCCAAAGCAAATGCACATGAACAGTTTAAGTTACTTTCTGAAATGAGCAAAAAAAGCCCTGTAGGCGGTGTTGGGCCGGGGCTTTATTTTGCTCAGAAAATTCTTAATGAAACGGGACGGCCTGTTGCGCTTATCCCATGTGCACTTGGCGGTTCCAAAATGGACATGTGGTATCCTTCCAAATTATCGATGGGAGATGAATCACTGTATGGTGCAATGATAGACAGGGTAAAAGCAGCAGGTGTCAATAAGGTTAAAGGAATGCTATGGTCGCAGGGAGAATCAGAAGCCATGCTTCAGAATACTTCCAACTATGAGGCTGATCTAATAAATCTAATAGAATCATTTCGCAGAGATATTAACAGACCTGATTTACCGGTGATACTTGTTCAATCAGGAAGATTTCTAAGAGTCGATTTGAAAGAAGGGCGCTCATGGGAAAGCCTTCGTGATATTCAACGCCGTGTTTGCAAAAAAGTTAAAAATGTCTATATGACCAGCGGTATTGATTTACCGCTTGATGACTGCGCCCATATATCGACTGACGGTCAAAGAGTGTTAGGTAAAAGGCTTGCAGAGATAGCTTTAACTTATGTTTACAACCTGCCAGGGCATGCACAACAAATAGAGCTTGAGTCTATAACCTTAAAAAAAGATGATGCTTCAGGTTCAAACTATCTTCTACTTCATTACAGCGGTGTATGCGGAAAATTGCAGGCTAAAGGCAGGCCCTCTGATTTTGAAATACGCGTGGATGGAGAACCAAAGATAGAGTATGTGGCATCTAAAGTTGAGTTTGATCCTGTAGATGAAGCCGGACTAAGAGTATTCCTTTCAATGCTTCCACCAGAAGGAGCAACACTGGTTTGTGGTGCAGGTACAAATCCTTATATGAATATAACAGATTCACTTAATAACCCGGTTCCCGCATTTGGGCCTGTTGGAATTCCGGTAAAATAAAACTACTTGTTCAGGTATTAATAATAAAAGGGGATTCTTAAAACAACTTGCAGGAATTATTATTAATATTTGCATTATGGGCGAACATACAGCTTATAAATAACAGTATAGAAAACTTCCACTTTATTCTCTTCTATCAAATAAAATGCTGGTGCAATACTTGTAAGCAGATTACTATAGCTTAATTAAATAAGTATTATTCCAATGTCATTCAGGGCAGGAATTCAATTATAAATTATCAAGAATTTATAACTGTTTCATTTTACCGGGAGGTTTTTATGAACAGGAATTGCTCTTTCACTCCTCTATTTTCTGTTTTTTACATTTTATTATCATTTCTATCTTTTTCATATTCCCAGGATCAGGTTAAAGTAATTCCAATCGAAAAACCGAAATCAGAATTTGGCCCGATAGGATTTCGTATTAATGCAGGTTGGATGGATGGGTATCTTGAAATGCGTTTCCCTGAAACTCTTGATTGTTCAGAAGGAATGTATTTTATAGATCATTATCGCCCTGATATGGCACCTTTTTCAAAAGTAAAAAAGTTTCCTGATTGGAAAACAGATAAAACTACCGGAGCCATATCATATTCATATATTACAGACGAAGGGTTTGAGTTTGGCGGTATTGCCGAACCATGCGGCGATGAAGTCAGGATGGAATTTTATGTAAAGAATAAAACCGGGAAACGTATAGTTGATATGAGCCCGCAGATATGCCTGATGCTAAAGAACTCTTCGGATTTTGATGAACTAAAAAAACTATCAGATGTCTTTATTTATTCTAATAATAAATGGATGGCCCTGGATAAATCAACCCCTTCACCGGCAGATAAAGGACGTGACCCTATGCTGGTAATCGGCAAAAGAGGCTTTTCAAATATTCAGGCAGTTGGTAAAACAAAAATACCTGCTCCTGGAGGTGATGTTGGTGACTGGTGGATTATAAATGAAGAAAGTGATGAAGACATAATTTATCGCAGCAGCGAAGATGGAAAACACCTGGCAGCGATTGCATGGCCGGGAGACGTTAGTTTTCTTATATATAATTCAATGAATCCATGCATACACGCAGGTCCCTCAATCCAATTTACTATCGAGCCGGGAATGGAAAGGCATTGGTATGGAACATTATACTTAACATCAAATAATCCGGATGATTTACTAAAAAGATATAAAGACGGCAGGCGGCCGCATTAAACAAAAACATATTAACATCAGCAGCATAAAACATTTCTAAAATAATATATTATTTAATCTGTATTGAGATAATCATAAAAATGAAATTCATTCTACTCATAATGTTAACAGTTTCCGGATTAGCTTATGCTCAATCTGTTTTGCCTGAAGACTATGTTAAATTGAATGCTTCGGAAAAAGCAAACTGGCTTATACAACATATGACTCTATCTGAAAAAGTTGAACAGTTAAATTATGATCCATGCCCGGGCAGTAAAACAGATGATAAATATAAAATACCCCGCATAACAGCCCTTGATGGGCCCAGGGGAGTGCATTCAACAAATAAAGAAGTGTGTTTCCCGGTGCCGCTTGCACTTGCTGCTACATGGGACACTTCGCTTGTAAGAAGAACCGGCAGTGCATTTGCTATATCATTGATTAAAAATAGTTCTAACCAATTATTATCTCCTGCATTAAATATTATAAAACATCCACTGGCGGGGCGTAATGCCGAGTATTTAGGAGAAGATCCATTCTTATCCGGCCAAATTGCTTCTGCTGAGGTTAAAGGTATACAGGATGAAGGTTGTATTGCTACTCCAAAACACTTTTGCTGTAATTCTTTTGAGTCAGGCAGATTCAGATATAATATTGCAGTAAATGAGCGGGTATTAAATGAAATTTACCTCCCGGCATTTAAAGAGTGTATAGTTAATGGTGAAGCAAAATCTATAATGACTGCTTATAACAGTGTTAATGGTTCGTATATGGCGGAAAGCAAGAATCTGCTCGATATCTTATTTAATCAATGGAAGTTTAGTGGATATACCATATCAGACTGGGGAGCTTACATTCCGCATGCTGATTCTGCACTTAACGCCGGCCTTTTTATAGAATACCCCGGCTGGCGTAGTTATAATGACAGCAGTATTTCGTATTTAATAAAAAACGGGAATATTACTCAGGAACTTCTGGATAAAAGAGTAAAAAGGATTCTCGAACTTAAACTTACCCCGGGATTTGTAATTCCTCCGGGCAGCGTTGAAAAGTATAATATAGAAGAACAGCGGACAAACGCTTGTAAAGCAGCAGAGAATAGTATTGTCCTCTTAAAAAATGAGGGTAATCTTCTGCCGCTTAATGGAAATAAAAAAATATTACTGACAGGCCCATTTGCAAACAGTGATCTGCTTGTTGGCAACCAGGGGAGCAGTACTGTATTTCCAGAAAGAGTAATCTCAGTAAAAAAAGCGTTGGTAGAAAAAGGGATTAGTTTTTCATACATAGATGGATGCAATGCTTTAGTCACTGAGGATATTACTCTGTTAAATAAATTTAGATGTACAGGTGAATATTTTAATAATATTGAATGTGAAGGTAATCCTGTCTTTATAGATAAAGAGGACTCAATAATCAAATATTCATTTGTTAACCCAGGTTTTGCAGAAGCTGTTTTGGATACAACCGGAAGTGCTATTAAGACTAACGGTGAAACAAGTCTGAGAATTGGTTCATTTAACAGGTATAATAAGGATGATGAATTTTCATGGACTTTCCGCGTTAAGGTTATAAAAGCGGATTCTGTTCATCCTTTCGTTTCAATGTATTTGTGGGGGGTAAACAGTATTAACTTTACAACAGAGGGCGTTTCATTAAATCTTGATAACCTTACAGTTCATTCTGAAATTAAGGCTGAAATACCTCGTAATAAATGGGTTTTAGTTACTCTGCAAAGACAAAATAATGAACTAAAATTATTATATGATAGTATTCAGGTTGGAGAAATTGAATTCAATTATCCAATAGAAGGCGCACCAATATATTTAGGAGGAAATCCGGGTATTGCATTATATTCTGAATGTATGGTTAAAGATTATTGTATTTATTCAAGAGTGTTATCTATAGCTGAAATATCAAGCCTTGTTCAGGGAAAACAGATAGAAAATAGTCGGATATTTTATGAGCCATGCAATAATGTTGAGGAAATATTAACGCGCAATACAGCTATAAAATCAATTGCTAATCCGTCAAATATGAGTGCCCGATGGACCGGTGAATTTATACCTTTAAAATCCGGGAAGTATTATTTCAAAGTATACTCAAACAGCGGAATAAGGTTTTATCTTGATAACAAAAAGATAGTGGACCAGTGGCAGGAAGAATGGATTGAAGGACAGGTAAGGCAATTTTGGCTGAATCTGGAAGAAGGTAAAAGATACTCTATTAAGCTGGAGTTTAACAGCATATTTTGTAAACAGCAGGGGCAGGAGTCTTATATAAAATTTGAATATGCTGAACCCGATAATCACCAGATTGAAATGATTAATTCAGCAACGGCGGAAGCTGCTAAAGCAAATGCAGTAATAATAATGGCGGGTGTTCCGCAATTACCATTTCAGGCAGAGGCTAATGACAATGAATCATATTCACTCCCTGGTTTGCAGGATGAATTGATAAAATCAGTCAGTAAAGAAAATCCAAATGTGATAGTCTTATTAAGTACTGCCGGGGGAGTTGATATGAGTAAGTGGATAAATAGTGTTAAATCTGTGGCGGAGGTATTCTATCCTGGCCAGGAAGGCGGTTATGCTGTTGCTAATATGCTCTTTGGTGATGTAAATCCTTCCGGTAAGCTTCCGGTTACTTACCCAAAGAATCTTGATGAATTGGATGTTAATGTAGTGCAGCCAGACTTTGAAAAGTCCGTATGTGCTATTGGTTACCGTATGTTTGATAAAGAGAAAAAGACTCCGCAGTATGTCTTCGGACATGGCTTAAGTTACACAACATATAAATATGATAACCTGCATTTTGAAAAAGAAGGGGATAAAGTATTAGTAGAATTTACAATAACAAATACGGGAGCAGTTGCAGGTGCAGAAACACCACAAGTTTATGTTTGTCCGCCAAAAAGTGAAATTGAAAGGCCGGAAAAAGAATTAAAAGGTTTTACTAAGGTCCATTTATTGCCAGGGCAGGAGAAAGATGTATGTATCAGGCTAAATAATGATGCTTTTTCATACTATTCTGATACTGGGCATAAATGGGTTAAACAAACAGGCGAGTTTATTATAGAAACGGGGAGTTCATCAGGGGATATAAGATTGAGCAAAACAATTATTATTGAATAACTATTTAAGGATGCATATGAAACGAAAACTTGTGGCATCAGTAATTATGGCTGCTATATTTATATTATTATGCAGCTTTACGCCAAACAAAAGTATCAAACTGATTCCATTACCAAAACCGCAGGGAGAATTTGGCCCAATTGGTTTTAAAATTGCTGCAGATTGGATGGATGGTACTATTGAATTTCGTTTTCCGGAAACTATTGATGGTGAAGATGGCATGTATTTTATTGACCATTATCGTCCTGACATGGTTCCGATTTCTAAGGTTGTGAATTATCCTGACTGGAATATAAACGAAGAAACCGGCGAAATGTCTTATAGCTACAAAACACCGGAGGGAATTGAATTTGGCGGTATTGCAACTCCTGGTGAAGAAGAAATCCAGATGGAATTTTTTATTAAAAATCACACTTCAAAAGCAATAAAGAATGTTACTCCACAGCTTTGTCTTGCACTTGCAAATTCAAAGGACTTTAATACAACAAAAGTTGCTTCAGATGTTTTCATCTCTGTTAATAAAAAACTTATTAGCGTTGACAAATTAACTCCATCGGCAGCAGAAAAGAAGCGGGATCCGCTTTTAGTCATAGCCAAGGATGGGTTTACAAATCTTGAAGGTGTGGGAAAAACAAAATTCGAAGGCCCCGGGCATGATATATTTATGTCAAATTATGTTAAAGAAAAAGATGGCAGCCTAAAATATATCTGGTGGATGCCTGATCAAACAAGCGATGAAGATATAATACTCAGAGAGAGCCGTGATAAAAAACATCTGGTCGCTGTTTCATGGCCGGGTTCAGTAAGTAATCTTGTTTACAATTCTATCAATCCATGCATACATGCAGGCCCAAGTATACAATATACTATAAATGCAGGAAGGGAAAGACATTGGTACGGTACTATTTACCTTATGAAAAACGATCCCAATGAATTGTTAAAACGTTATAAAAATGGCCAGAGGCCCAATTAAATCACTAACCTAAAACATTGCGGGGTTTTAAATGAAATTTAAGTATTGGTTACCTTTTTTCATATTTGTCTTTATTTTACCAAACGCTTCTTATTCCCAATCAATAATAATACTAACAAGTGATAAGCAGTTAGATGAATTGCAGGACCCGGATACAAAGATTGATATGTCTACAGGACTTCAAAAAAACATTGCCAGTTTAAGAGATGTATGTGAGGCTGCAAAACAAAGGAAAGAGGCTGTTCTTACAATAGCTTTTGATGAATTCTTCAGGCAATATCGTAACCAGGAGGGGACTGAAAGGAAACTTACTCCTGTAATGGATGAATATATACATAAACTAAAAAGTATAAGCGATTTTGCAAAAAAATATGGGCTTGGTATTGGGCTTAGCCTTTTAAGCCCCCTGGAGATAGGGCCTGCTTTTGCTAAAGAGACAGGAGACTATGGCCGCTGGATTCGCTATAGTGTTGGCCTGAGAGAACCTGTAACAGGTAAGTTTGAGGTTCAATTGTGGCGTGAATTATTCTGGACAAATAATAAAGGAAAGTTTGCCCTTAAACTAAAAGGAGTTAAAGCCTTTGCTTTTAAAGAGAAAGATATAGCAAACAGTCATTTTACTGTTGTACGCCCTGAAGATATTAAAGAAATAAAAACAGGAGTTCAGATAGAGGAGTGGCCTGATACTACTGTTATTCCCAAATGGATTCCTACAAGCATAAAGCATGATGTATCAGTTCCTATTCAAAGAGTAAAGATTTTCTCAAATGGCAGTGAAGAATTAAAAGGATATGACCGTGTATTTGTTATGCTTGAATATGAAACTCCTGAAATGGACTATTTTAGTCCCAAGGCCTTACCTTATCTTAAAAACGTTATGAAGAAATATCATGATAACGGAATTAATCTGCGTAGCTTGTATTCTGATGAAATGCATTTACAACAAGACTGGCATTATTTTAATCATCACGAAAACGGGCAGTTTAGTAACAGGTATATAACAGACAACTTTGCTAAAATGTACTCTGAAAAATACGGTGCTGAATACAGGGATATGGATAAGTATATGCTTTATTTTATGTATGGGTCAAAGAGCTATAACCGTACACCTTATGCCGTAATTAATTCTCAGTATGTAATGGGCGATACTTATGAGGATATTGGTAAAACATTTTTATTTCGTGACAGGTATTATAAGATGTTAAATAACCAGGTAGTTGATGTTTTTAAGGGCGCCAAAGATTATGCTGACTCATTATTTAAATGTGAAATGCCTACACTTGCCCATGCTTCATGGGCTGAAAGCCCAACTATTGATTTGTGGGATACAGGACAGTTAAGCAGGCAGGCTTATCAATATGAGTATACTCCTAATTTTCTGTGGTCTAATACTGTTCAGCAGGCATCTGCAGGCTGTTATGATTATTTTAAATGGGGTGAATATCTTCAGCCAACCGGTAATGATTTTGCAGAATGCGGCTGGTCAGACAGGGATTATTATGGGTCTGCTATGGCCGCTTCTATAGGCATATTAAATAAATACCCTAACGCATATGCTGCTTTCTGGGGAATGCCCCGGGTTGCAGAAAGATGGAAGTATTCTCTTGTAAGTGCTTTTGGAGATGCAGGTACTCCAACTATGGATGCAATAACCGGGCATGTGCACAGAGATGTAGATGTACTGATATTATATCCAATGAATCTTGTTGCTGCTGAAGAACGTTTCGGCAGTTGGATAACACAGTATGCTTACTGTAATTACATTACTGCAGAAAAACTTCTTGAAGTGGGTAAAATTACCCCTGATGGCAAAATAGATGTTGCGGGGAGAAAGTTTTCTACATTAATTTCGCTTTTTGAAATTACACCAGCCAAAGGACTTCTTAATTTTATTGACAGTTTTAATAAAGCCGGCGGTAAATTATTATGGTTTGGTACCCCTCCTTTACTTGAAGGAGATGGGAATAACTGTCTTGATAAATGGGAAAACATATTTGGGGTAGATTACCAGCCGTCTGTGTGGATGGGGCAGGAGGCAGCAGGCAAGATTGTTTCCTTTGAAAACAAGTTTAAATCTGTTCCTTCGCAGGTAATTCTTACAGATTTTATTGTTGACAGGATTCATCCAATTAGTTTAAGGCAGGATGTTCAACTCACGGCAACAATTGATGGTATGAGCGTTGGCAGTATCAGGAATAATGGAAAAGGCATTGCCTGTTATTTTGGTTTCCGTCCGCGTGATGACCAGTCATCCAGCCTTGGATATGAAAGCCGTACACTATTTGAAATTCTTAATGCCGCAGGTGCTTATCCGGCAACCGGGAAATTTACCGATACAAATGATAATACTGAATATGTATCCAGAACAACAAATTATCTGACAACAAGATTCCCTAATGGAACAACAGCAATAGTTACCCATTATCGTACACACAGGGAAGACTGGGCTGATGGATTTTCAAGAGATGATGCTGCGGATTCTATAGCACTGCTTACAAATCCAATGCCTTCTGACACAATGATTCTCGACCATTTTAAGGTTAACGGACATGAAATAAATTATGAAGGGAAACAATTATGTGCTTTTAACCTGGATTCAAAAGGAAAGTTAATATCTTTTGAAGGCCATCAGTGCGACCGGGTAGAAATTGATAAAAATTTTTATTTGCTAAGCGGCAGAAAACAGAATATGATATCCTGGGCACCTGCTTCTGAAAATGAAATGAAAGATTATAATGCAATTATGAAAATATGGATTGATGCGGAAGGCAGTGTTAACATTCCGCTTGCTGCTTCTGTAAAGAGCCTGAAGTTTGCGAAAGTTGATTATGGAAATATAAGTTATGTGAAAAATGTAACTTATAAAGTTAAAGAAAATACTCTTTCACTGGACAGTAATTCTGATCTAAACGGAAGGTGGATTTATATATGCAAATAAAACCTGTTTATTGGATTGTCTTATTATTACTTTGTATCTCGCAGAACGGCCCGGCGCAAACATTTGAAAAATATACACTTCATGAAGGGAAACCTGAGCATGCCGGTTTCTCACAGGACAGGCTTTCACGGATTGATTCAGTATTTACTGAATATGTTGATAAAGGATATTCTGCAGGTTATATTGGGCTTGTTGCCAGAAACGGGGAAATAGTATACTATAATTCTGTTGGTTACGATAATATTAGTATTAAGACACCTCTAAAAAAAGATGCTATCTTCAGGGTAGCATCTCAAACTAAAGCTGTTACCAGCGTTGCTGTAATGATGCTCTATGAAGAAGGAAAGTTTTTACTTGATGATCCTATAAGCAAGTACCTTCCTGAATTTAAAAATCAATCCGTTATCGATTCTTTTAACGAAAAAGATTCTTCATACACAACAATTCCTGTTAAAAGAGAGATAACAATAAGGGATCTTTTACGCCACACTTCCGGTCTTGGATACCCCATGACAGGTGATAAAGCCATGAATAGTATTTTTGCTAAGAATGACATTATTATGGGTATCAATCCGGGAAACAGAAAGATTAAAGATCAAATGAAAAAACTTGGTGCGCTGCCGCTGGCTCATCAGCCGGGTGAAAAATTCACCTATGGATTAAGTGTAGATGTTTTGGGTTATCTTGTAGAAACATTAACCGGACAATCACTTGATACATTTTTAAGAGAACGTTTATTTAAACCAATTGGGATGAACGATACCTATTTTGTTCTTCCTTCTGAAAAATTTAACCGGCTATGTGCCCTTTATGGTGAGGATAAAGATGGTAAACTTGTAAAGGTAGAAAAATCAGAAGGGTTTGACCCCGATTATCCTAAAATAAAAACTGATTATTTCTGCGGCGGCGGGGGTTTATCTTCTACTGCGTATGACTATTCTATTTTTATCCAGATGATGGCAAATGGCGGTGAGTATAATGGCAAGAGGTACCTGTCAGAAAGTTCTGTTAAAATGATGCGGACAGTTCAAACCGGTGATCTTCCATGCGGCAGTTTATTTATACTTGGTGTACCCGGAAGTTATGGACTTGGTTTCGAAGTAATCTCAGCAAAGGGGAGTATTCAGTCAGCTCTGCCAGAAGGCACTTTTGGCTGGGGTGGTACCTTTGGTTCTTTGTACTGGATTGATCCGGTTAACAATATAATTGCTCAACTGGTAATTCAAAAAGGCCCTAACAGGTATGAAGATATAAGAAAGAAATTTATTGCCCTGGTATACCAGTCACTGGAGGATTATAAATAAGAGTTAAAGCCTGACGAACAAAACTGACTCGCTATGCGGCAGATTATGGGAAATATACCTCTCATATCTGCCGTTTTTATTTTTAAAAAATGAGCTAATGATTAATACCTGGCCTGATTATTCCAAGTTTCTTCATTTTTCTCCACAGCGTAGATGGATTTATACTTAATTCTGATGCTGTTTTTGATTTGTTCCAGTTATTTCTATCCAATGCAGCAAGAATTATATCTTTCTCTGCGATACTGAAGGAATTAATAATGGTTACTTCTTTATATTCTCTTATTCTTTTGGGAAGGCAGTTTGTATGTATAATGCTTCCATTGCACAATACAAAACAATGTTCAATAATATTTTCCAGTTCTCTTATGTTCCCGGGATATTTGTAGTTTAACAATATTTCAAAAGCTTCTGCTGAAAACTGCCGGATTGATTTATTGAATTTTTGGTTATATGAATTAATAAAATGACTTACCAGCATAGGAAAATCATCCATCCTTTCTCTCAGAGGAGGCAGATGCACATTTATAACATTAATCCTGTAAAAAAGATCTTCCCTGAATCTTCCCGCTGATATTTCGTCAATAAGATTTTTATTGGTTGCTGCAATAATTCTTGCAGTCATTTTTAATGTTTTATTACCACCAACCCTTTCAAAATCTTTCGTTTCCAGAACTCTTAGCAGCTTAGTCTGAACAGAAGGCGACAAATCGCCTATTTCATCAAGAAAAATTGTTCCATCATGTGCAAGTTCAAACCTGCCAATTCTTGTTTTATCTGCGCCCGTAAATGCTCCTTTCTCATGGCCAAATAATTCACTTTCTATTAATGATTCAGCAAAAGCACTGCAGTTAACTGCAATAAAAGGTCCTGTTTTCCTTCGGCTGTTTATATGGATTGCGCGTGCAGCCAATTCTTTTCCTGTCCCGCTTTCCCCGGTAATTAAAACAGAGCTGTCTGTTTGAGATACGCTTTCAAGCACAGTTATAATCTGTTTTATTTCTTTGTTGCGCCCGACAATATTTTCATACTTATAGATATCATTCAGATGAGATGAAAGATTTTTTATTTCAGACAGGTCAACAAAAGTTTCCACCGCACCAATATTTTTATTGTTATTATCAAGCAGAATACCGGAATTTACCCTTATTGGCACTTTTCTTCCGCTTTTATGAACAATTTCAAGTTCATTTCCTATCATAGGTTTGGCTTTTCTCATTGTATCTTCCATATGGCAGCCATTACCGCATAAAGTAGAATTAAAAATATCCCTGCATTTTTTCCCAATTGCTTCTGATTTTTTATATCCTGTAATATTTTCAGCAGATGTATTAAATGAAGTTATAATCCAGTTACTATCTATAGTAAATGTCCCCTCAATGTTACTATTGAAAATAGCATCCAACCTGTTTTTTTGATTAACCAATTCCATTGTCTTATTTTCAAGTTCTTCTGAAAGCTGGAACATTTCACGTGTATCCCTGAATACAAATACAACACTTAAAACGACACCTCCTTCAGCTATTGGTATTATTGATGCCATGATATTCTTTTTCTGCCCGCCCTGCATTGTAATATTTATAGAAAGATTAGTATAAACACGGTTTTCATTAAGAGCTTCAGAAATATAATTTACATCCTCCGGCGAATTATTGAATAAGTCTGAACACTTTTTCCCAACTATATTGTCTGCCGCAAAGCCGCTTATTCTGGATGCTGCTTCGTTAAATACTATAATTTCCAGGTTATGGTCAATCACAGCTATGCCATCCGGAGTTATAACCGCTTCTTTGTTTTTATTTATAATATATTGGACATCCTTCATCTTATCTCCTGTAATAGTGTTGCAATAATAATCTGAATCTTGCATGAATGCAAGTATATGCAACAGGTATTGCAATAATGCAGTATCTATGCATGCAAAATCTTCCAAAATCTAACTATTTCAGAAAAATAAAACTGGAATGATTTTCGTGTACAAATAAACAGGAGGTTTGATTTGGAAAATCAAATAGGAAAGTGGATAAATAAAAAACTTGAACATTTTTCAGGTAAATTGGAAGAGAATGTACTGTCAGATAAGAATCTGAGATGCAGGGTGGTTTACGGCCCTGTTAAGTCCAGAAGGTTGGGAACAGTGTTGGGGATTAATAACATAAAACCTAAAGTATGTTCATATAACTGTATGTATTGCAGCAGCGGGGAAACAACCTGCGTTTCATGTTGTTCGGATTTTTGTTTTTCACCTTATGAATTATACATCTCTGTTAGTAAAAAACTTGAAGAATTATGTAAAGCAGGAAAAAAAGTAGATTATATTGCCTTTTCAGGCAGCGGCGAACCAACTCTGGACAAAGAACTATCCAAAGAGATTTTACTTTTACATCAATTTGGGATTAAGATTGCTGTTTTTACTAATTCTTCGCTTATCTGGAACCCCAGAATTCAGGAAAACCTTTCTTTTGCTGATTATGTTTCAGTTAAAATTGATACTGTAAAAGAAGACTTATGGCTTAAAATAAACAGGCCGCATAAAAGAATTGATTATGACAGCGTTCTTAATGGAATAAAATCCTTTGCTGATAATTTTAAAGGAGTTCTGACCACCGAAACAATGCTGATAAAGGGAATTAATGATAATAATGATGAAATAATAAGTACAGGGAAGTATCTGAATTCATTAAAGTATTCTGTTTCATATTTTAATATCCCATTTTATCCTTTGACAAAAGAATGCAATAACTGTCCTGATGAAGAGAACCTTAAAAGTCTTGCTCCTGTCATAAAAGCAAATGTAAATAATTCAGTTCTGTTGTGCTGTCCTGAAAACAATGAATTTTATACAACCAGTGATTTTTCTGATGAATTAATTGGCATGCTTACAATGCACCCTTTAAAGAGTGAAGACGTAAGGGAATATTTAAGAATGAACGGTACTGCAGATTTGCTTGACGTTCTGTTTAGTAAAGGTATTGTAAAGGAAATTAATTTTCATGATAGGAATTATCTGCTGTTAAACCCCAAAGAGAATGTTTCATAACGATAAAAAAATAAGGATTTATATTCATGTTATATCTTCCGGCCTGTGTTCCTTGTATGGTAAAACAGGCTCACACATTGTCATCTAAATTTGCAGGTTGTTCTGAGGAAATACAATTCAAAATACTTGGAGAAGTTTGCAGTGAGATAAAAAATATTAATAGCTATTCTACTTCAATTAAAATGTCAGGTGTTATACAGAATGTTATAGAGAAATATTTGGGTACTGAGAATCCTTATGAGAAAGTAAAATCAATGAATATGGAAATAGTTAGACAATATGAAAATTATTTACATGAATTACTTCAAAATTCTGATGACAGGCTGGATATGGCACTGAGGATAGCCATCACCGGCAATAGTATTGATATTGCTGCTAACCCAGATTTCTGTATACAAAGTGACATTGAACAAATAACATCAGACAGTATCAGGCTTCCATTGCTTGAAGAGTTCAGGAAAAAGATAAAACAGGGTGGCGTTATATTATATATTGGTGATAATTATGAAGAGGCATTTTTTGACAGATATTTGTTGTCAGAACTATTATCCAAAGAAATATATTTTGCAGTAAGATCAAGGCCAATCCTTAATGATATAACGCTTAACGATGCAGAAACTCTGGGAATTGATAAAATATGTAAAGTAATCGAAAGCGGCAGCACAATTTCCGGAACTGACCTTGAAGAATGCAACAGTGAATTTATGGAAATTTTTAATAAGGCAGATATAGTTATTGCAAAAGGGCAGGGTAATTATGAATCATTGTTCAGGGCTGAAAGGAAAATTTATTTTCTTTTTAAGATAAAATGTTCAGTTGTTTCTGTCCAGACAGGTTATTCTATGGGCAATGGGGTACTTATTTCTAATCATTAAAAACTTAAAAATGATTTAATTATTCAGGAGAATTATGACAGACCAGGAAAAGCATAATGCTATTGAAGCAGAAGCTGAAAGAATAAAAGAGAATGTTTCAAAAATAAAAAATAGAATAGCTGTTTTTAGTGGTAAAGGCGGCGTTGGAAAAACTACTGTAAGTGTCAACCTGGCTTATGCCCTTCAGAAAGAGGGGTATTCGACCGGGCTGCTTGACGCTGATATCACCGGCCCCAATATTGCGAAGATGCTGGGGGTAAATGATTATATGGAAATTGTTGACTCTAAAATGATTCCGTTTGAAAGATATGGTGCTAAAATGGTTTCGGTAGCTTCATTAATTGAACCGGGACAACCAATAATTTGGCGCGGCCCCATAAGGTCAAAATTAATAAACCAGTTCCTTGCAGATGTTGAGTGGGGTGAACTTGATTATCTTATAGCTGATTTGCCTCCCGGAACCGGTGATGAAATACTTACAATTTCTATGCAGATGAAACCTCAATATGCAATTATAGTAACAACACCACAGGAAGTTTCAGTAATTGATGCTGCCCGTGCTATTACCATGGCTAAAAAGCTTGAGATACCATACATAGGTGTAGTTGAGAATATGTCAGGTTTTATATGTCCTCATTGCAGTTCTGTGTTAAATATCTTTGGTGAAGGCGGAGGTGAAAAACTTGCCAAAGAATATGAAGTCCCGTTTATGGGAGCAATACCAGTTGATATTCATGCAAGAGTACTGGGCGATAAAGGTAAACCAATAGTTCTTGATAAACCAGACTGTGAAGTTAGTAAGTCATTTAATTCAATTGCAGACAAAGTACTTGGCTTTGCCGAAAATGAAAATATTTAATAATTAGTATCTATAAAGGAGTAATTATGCCCGGATTTAATGGTAAAGGGCCAAATGGTGAAGGCCCAATGACTGGAAATGGCAGGGGACGCTGCAAAAAAAATAGGAACAATATGAATAATGCTAATGATGGAAAAAATAATTATGCCGGAACCGGTAAAGGCGGATGGCAGCAGACTGGCGGAAATGGGAGGTGCCGTGGAGGCAATTCTATGAATGGCCGCAGTTGGAGTGCAGGCTGTGAAAGAGATAATCAAATATAATTTTATTAATAAACTACAGGTAAATAAAGTGAATACACGAATAGCTGTTGCTATAGAAGAAAATGGCACTGAAGAAAGAGTAGCAGAACATTTTGGAAGATGTTCAAAATTTGCAGTATGTGAAATTGACGAACAAAAAAATATACTTTCTACCGAAACTTTCTTCAACCCGCTGGCAGGAGAACATGGCGGCGCATGTCAGCTTCCGGCATACGTAAAGCAATTTAATGTTAACACAATTATAGCTGGCGGTATGGGACAAAAAGCTGTGACAAATTTTTTATCGTTTGGTATTGATGTTATTACTGCTCCCGGGCTTTTATACAAAGAAGCTCTGGACAATTATATGCTTGGGAAATTATCAGGTTACCAGGCGTGTAACCATGAACATGAACACGGCCATGGCCACGGGCATGGTTGTAATTAGGAGAGCCTGTGATAATTTCTGTAGCTTCAGGTAAAGGAGGTACTGGTAAAACAACTATAGCCGCAAGTCTTGCCTTAAGTATTAAAGATAGCATGTATATAGATTGCGATGTTGAAGAGCCAAACGGGCATATACTGCTTAACCCAGAATTCTCTTCAACAGAAAATGTTTATAAACAGCTTCCCGAAATTAGTGATGAGAGTTGCAGGCATTGTAAAAAGTGCTTACAAGCCTGTGAATTTAATGCATTGATAAATCTGGGATATAAAAAAGTTGTACTGGATGAATTATGCCATAGCTGCGGTGCATGCTGGTTTGTATGTCCGTGGAATGCTATTGCTATTAGAGAAAAAGAAATTGGTGTAATAAGAACCGGTATAGTAAACAATGAGATGTGTTTTATTGATGGAACACTGAATATTGGAGAGGTTTCTGCTGTACCTTTAATACATGAAGTAAAAAAGAAAATAAATGATAATAAAATAATTATAATTGACTCTCCTCCCGGTACATCATGCTCAATGCTTGAGGCTGTAAGAGAATCAGATTATTGTGTGTTGGTTACTGAATCTACACCCTTCGGGCTGAATGATTTAAAGCTGGCAATAGACGTGGCAGATAGTACCGGAGTTCCTTATGGTGTTGTAATAAATAAGTATGAACCTGCTTTTAATGAAATGGAAAACTTTCTTACTTCAAAGGGTATTGAAATACTGATGAAAATACCCTTTAACAGGCAATATGCAGAATTGTATTCTGAAGGGATACTTCCAATAACCAGGTATCCTGAACTTAAAAAAGAATTTGTGAATTTATACAGTATGTTAACCATAAGAACATTGAGCGTAAATGCAGGATAGGGTTTATAAACAGGTTGTTGTACTTAGCGGCAAAGGAGGTACCGGCAAAACTACATTAGCCGCAGTGTTATCTTCGCTGCTAATGAATAAGGTTATTGTTGATTGTGATGTGGATGCTGCAAATCTTCACATAGCTCTTAACCCGGTAGAGAATAAAAGCTTTGAATTTTCTGGCAGCAAGAAAGCTGAAATAGATACTGAGAACTGTTCAAAATGCGGCTTATGTGAATCATTATGCCGGTTTGATGCAATAAAAGATTTCTCAGTAAACCCTGCTGCCTGTGAAGGATGCGGGCTTTGTTTCAGAGCTTGCCCTTCAGATGCTGTTATTTTTCAGGACGTACAAACAGGTAAGTATTTCGAAAGTACACTTTCAGACGGTACTAAATTATACTATGCAAAGCTTAATCCCGGAGAAGGAAACTCCGGTAAACTGGTTACAGAAATAAAAAAACTTGCTGTTAAAAATATCATAGATGATATACAATGGATGATTGTTGATGGCCCTCCCGGGATTGGATGTCCTGTTAATGCAAGTATTGCCTCTGCAGATTTCGCTATACTTGTTACTGAACCAACTGTTACAGGAGTACATGATTTAAAAAGAATAATTACGTTGCTGAATAAGTTTAGAATAAAATATGGTATTGTTGTCAATAAATACGATATAAACGAAAAAGAAACCGGGGTAATAACTGCGTATGCCTCTGAAGTAAACATACCAGTACTGGGCTTGATACCTTTTAATAATAAATTCAAAGATGATTTTGTTTCAGGGATAAACTTCAAAGAAATGATCTCCGGGATCAGAGAGCCTATAGAAGAGATTATAACTAAAATGATACAATACCTAAATATATCTGTTAACTAATGGAGTAATATGAACAACATGAATAAAGATAACAAAAAAATTGCAGTTACATCTTCCGGAAAAACAACCGATGCTTATATATGTGAACAATTTGGGCGGGCTCCTTATTTTATTATTTATGATTCAGCCTCTGGTAATTATTCTGCGTATGAGAATCCCGGGGAAAAAGCCAACACCGGGGCAGGCATAAAAGCTTCTGAATTTATAATTAATAATGGAGTTGCTACTCTCATTACCGGACAGTTGGGAGATAAGGCGTCATTTGCGTTGCAGTCCGGTGGTATTCAATATGTAGAAGGATATAAGAATTCAATTAAAGTTAAGGATGCAATCAATAATTTTTTAAATAAATAAAAAGGGAAATAATTTGTTTGTTCCGGGAAAAGTGTTTTTTACAAGAGGAGTTGGAAGGCATAAAGATTTTCTCAGCTCTTTTGAAGCTGCATTAAGAAATGCAGGTATTGAAAAATGTAATCTTGTAACTGTCAGCAGTATTTTCCCGCCGGGCTGTAAGAGAATTTCTCTTAAAGAAGGGAAAAGCCTTATTAAAGCCGGACAGGTAACATTTGCTGTAATGGCAAGAAATATTACTAATGAACCAAACAGGCTAATTGCAGCCTCAATTGGTGCAGCTATTCCGGCAGATAATACTCAATATGGTTATCTCTCAGAACATCATCCTTTCGGTGAAAAAGAAAAGATTGCCGGTGATTATGCTGAGGACCTTGCTGCTCAAATGTTAGCTACTACACTTGGTGTAGAATTTGACCCGGAAACAGACTGGAGTGAACGGGAGCAGGTCTTTAAAATGTCAGGCAAAATTGTTAAGACTTTTAATATTACACAAACTGCAGAAGGCGATAAAAATGGTTTATGGACAACTGTGCTTGCTGCAGCCGTATTTCTTCCATAAAAACAAGTTATTTACAGACCATACTTGTTCAAATAATTTATGGAAACTGATTTAATTTAATTGTCTGATTTCAGATAATAAAATGTTTTTACAGGATATAAAATTGTGATGAAATTAATCTCTCCTAAAATAATAACAGAGACACAGCTTAATGTTAATACTTATGATATTGATGTTGCCGGCCATGTAAATAATCTGGTCTATATACGCTGGCTTGAAGATATGAGGAACATAATATTTGCACAACTTTGCCCGCTAAATAATTTGTTGAAATTGAATTATTATCCTGTGGTTGTAGCCTGCGAAATGAGGTATAAAAAGCAAATAAAACTATTTGATAAGCCAATAGGTAAAATGGAGGTATTCAGTTATATCCACGGGATATTTGTTTTAAAAGCAGAAATTATAGTCTCTAAAGTAATAGCGTTTACTGCAATTCAAAAATGTGTTCTGTTAAATCTGGAGAATAATATTATATTTAAAGGGAATCCATCAATATTTAATCAGGCATAGTTTAAGCTGTTTTCTTGCCTTATCAACCATATTGCGTTGAAGTTTCACCAATTTGCGTAAATTGAAATTATTGTGTATCATAAACTTAAAATTAGTTTTATTATTGTTACTTATGAGAGGGGATTTTTATGCAAAAAATTCCGCGTGTAATTTTACTTCTGGAAACTTCAAGAGCATTTGGCCGGGGAATACTTACAGGTATTGCTAAATACTCTAAACTTCATGGACCATGGACTTTCTACCGGGAACCAAGGAGCCTTAAATCATCAGTTCCGCATCTGGTAAACTGGAAAGCCAATGGTATTATAATGAGGAATACTGTTGACTATAAACAGTTTTTAAATCTTAATATTCCAACTATACTTGTTATACATGATTCTAAAAGGCAGAACAGAATTCCTTCGATAGTAACCAATGGTTACGAAATAGCAAAACTTGCTGGCGAGCATTTGATCAGTAAAGGGCTTAAGAGTTTTGCCTTTTGTGGATTTCCGGGTTATTGCTGGTCAGATGAACGGCAGAAATATTTTGTCCAATTTTTAAATGATGCAGGCTATGATGTTGCTATATATGAACAGTCTACCTCTAATAAATTTAAATCCTGGGAAAAAGAGCAGTTAAGAATGTCTGAGTGGCTGCTTACATTACCAAAGCCAATAGGCATAATGGCTTGTAATGATGACCGCGGCCAGCATGTACTGGAAGCCTGTAAGATTGCAGGCCTTCATGTTCCCGACGATGTTTCTGTAATTGGTGTTGATAATGATTCCCTGATTTGTGACTTATGTGATCCTCCATTATCAAGTATACAATTAAATACTGAATATGCCGGTTATTATTCTGCTGAACTGCTTGACCGCCTTATGAAAGGTGAAGTACCGCAGGGGCAGGAAATTGGAGTAACTGCAACTCATGTTGTAAAAAGACAGTCTACTGATATTTTAGCAATAGATAATGTAAATGTTGCGAATGCTTTAAGGTATATCAGGAAGAATGCTAAAGATAAAATAAACGTAGATGATGTTGTAAAGCAGACTGCTGTCAGCCGCAGGAGCCTTGAAAATTATTTTCAGAAATTTATGCACCGTTCTATAATGGAAGAAATAAGAAGAGTAAGAATAGAATTAATTTGTGAACTTCTTATTGAAACAAATCTTTCTATTGCGGAAATATCATATATGTTTAATTTTGTTGATATTGAACATATATCCAGATACTTTAAAAAAGAAAAAGGTGTAAGTTTAAGAGACTTCAGAAAGCTTAACCACAGATAATGTTTAACCTGTTTGCGTAAGTTGGTGAATAATAGACGCAATAAGGCTTTTTTAGTTCCTGCCCCCAGTATATAATTGCTATTGCCTTTTTGAACTACTTCATTGAAAATTGAACAAAGGCAAATAAGTTAAAAGAGGGACAAAATGCTGCAGGAACTAAAATCTGAGGTTTTAATGGCAAACCTGGAACTTACCAGGCTGGGTCTTGTTGTCCTTTCTTTTGGTAGTGTTAGTGGTATATGCAGATCGGAAGGTTTAATTGCAATTAAGCCAAGGGGAATGAGATGTGAAGATATTACTATAAATGACATAGTAATTGTTGATATGGAAGGGCACCTTGTTGAAGGTAATATGCCGCCTTCATCAGAGACACTAACACACATAGAGTTATATAAAGCTTTTCCCGGAATAGGGGGAATTTCACACACACACAGTACTTATGCTACTATGTACGCCCAGGCAGGGAAAGAGATTCCATGTTTGGGTACTACTCATGCCAATATATTTTATGGGAATATTCCTGTTACCAGAAACCTTGAAGAACACGAGCTTACTGATTACGAAAGAAATACAGGCCGGATTATAATTGAAAAATTTGCCGGAAAGAGTGTTGATACGATGCCCGCAGTACTTGTTGCGGGACATGCACCATACTGCTGGGGTAAAAATGCTAACGAATCAGTCAAAAACTGCTATATGCTTGAATACATAGCCCGGCTTGCCTGGGGTACTATTATAATAAATCCTGAAAAAACTGAATTGCCTGAACATGTTTTAACCAAACATTATAAAAAGAACAATGGTTTAAGTAGTTACAACATTCAGAAAAAAGCTTTAGTACAATAAGATTAAGTCAAATAAGAATAACGCCCTGAAAGAATACTCATTTATTTCAGGTCAGAATTAAAATCAATAATTAAACGATTTATAATATAAGATGTTATAAACCGGGAGATGCAGATGATTTTTTTAATACGATTACTACATTCCAAAAAAGAACTGCGTGGCAGAATATCATCCATTACAAAGTGGGCGTTACTGATATTGTTATACTGCCAGGCAGTATCAGCTCAAACTACCGGTAAAATTTCAGGTAAGATTACTGACCTGACTAACGGTGAACCTCTTATTGGTGCAAATATTATGATAGTTGGTACCAATTTTGGAGCCGCATCAGATTTTAACGGTGATTATTATATAATTAATATTCCTCCCGGTATCTACAAGGTTCGTGCTTCTATGGTGGGATATGAATCTGTCCTGGTTGAAAACGTTACTGTTTCTGTTAACAGAACAAGTGTAACAAACATTGGATTGAAGGAGACTGTGTTACAGGGACAGGAAGTAGTTATAGTTGCCGATAAAATAACAAATAAGAAAGACCAGACAAGTTCGGTTCGTAACATTAATTCAGAACAAATGAATATGCTTCCTGTAGAAAACATTGATGCTGTTGTACAGATGCAGGCCGGTGTTGTTGCCGGGCATTTCAGAGGCGGCAGAATGGATGAAGTATCCTATCTTGTAGATGGAATGAACGTGAATGAAGCTTCCGGGAGAAGCCGGGCTGTAAAAATTGAAAAAGAAGTAGTTTCAGAAGTTGAAGTTATTACCGGTACTTTCAATGCAGAATACGGCAATGCAATGAGTGGTATTGTTAATGTTGTAACCAAAGATGGTAGCAATGAATTTCATGGTTCAGCATCTGTAAATGCTGCTAATTATTATACGTCTCATAAAGACATATTTATTGGACTGAAAGATAATGATTTCTCCAGGACAAAAGACTACCAGATTTATTTTGAAGTTCCGGTAATTAAAGATTATGTATCACTTGTACTAAATGGCAGGTACCAGGATATTAAAGATCAGTATAACGGGATAAGAAGATTTGAACCTGATAATTATAGTAATTTTTTGTATGATGACCCAAAAAACTATTATTCCGTTCATACAGGGGATAACAGTTATGTACCAATGGGAACTAACAAAGAATATTCAATATATGGCAAACTGGCTATTAAACCAGCTGCTTCGATTAGATCCTCAATTACATATTCACTAAACCATTCAGACGCGAAATCATATAATCATTGGTACAAGTATAACCCTGATGGCAGAGCTACTGACCACACCAGGACTGACCTTGTAGCACTGCAGGTTAACCATACATTATCGAATGCGTTGTTTTATGAACTAAAGCTTTCATATATGAAAAATTTTGATGGTAATTATCTCTATGATAATTACCTTGACAGCCGGTATCTGCATGATGAATATGCTGTAAGCAATGGCCCGGGATTTTCTACAGGCGGCCAGGATAAAAGTTATACCAAAAGAACCAGTGAAGATTATATGGCAAAATTTGATATAACCTACCAGGCTAATAAAAATCATATTTTCAAAACAGGACTGGTATATACAAAACATGATATTGATCAGTTCTGGGCACTTATAAGAAATAAGTATGCCGGCGCTGTTGATGAATTGGAACAGACTGTTGACCCTGAGACAGGTAGAATATACTTCCTGAATTACGAACCAACAATAATAACCAATTCATCTGTCTATTCAGATATTTACAAAGTTCATCCTGTAGAGTTTTCAGCATATATTCAGGATAAAATGGAATTTGAAAGCATGGTAATTAACCTTGGTTTAAGATATGATTACTTTGACCCGGCTACTTCTTATCCAACACAGTGGAGAAATCCTGCAAACCAACTGGATTATCCGAATAACCCCGAATATATGAGTAAATATAATGATGCATCAACAAATTCTCAGTTAAGTCCGCGGTTTGGTATTTCCTATCAGCTGGGTAGTTCTGCTTTATTAAGATTTTCTTACGGACATTTTTTCCAGATGCCCCCATTGTATGCTTTATATACGAATCCTCAGCACATTGTGGCAACTGAGAATTATAAAACTACCATGGGCAATCCATTGGTTAAGCCGCAAAAAACTATTCAGTATGAAGTTGGTTTGTGGCAGCAGCTTAATCCTGCAATGAGTATAGAAGTTGCGGTGTTTTACCGTGATATATATGACCTGTTAAGTACAAAACTTATCCAGACATACAACCAGGTTTGGTATGGCCTTTACAGTAATAAAGATTATGGAAATGCACGCGGCCTTGAAATGAAATATGAATTTTATCTGGGAGCTATATCTGTTGGACTTAATTATACTTTACAGTATACAAGAGGTAATGCAGATGATCCTACATTTACCTTTTCACGTGCCGGTGACAGTAAAGACCCTGTAAATCTGTTAATTCCAATGAGCTGGGATCAAAGGCATACGCTTAATGTATCAGCCGGTTACAATACTGAAAAATATGGAGCAACCTTAACAGCATATTATAATTCCGGTACCCCCTATACGTATGAGCCAATATCTGAAAGCAGTTTATCCAGAATAAATCTTTCTCCAAATAATTCTTCTATTCCCGGCCAGTTTTCAGTGGATTTATCAGCTTTTTATACAATATGGTCTAACCAGGATTACAGATTAAGAATAAATGTTCTGGCATATAATATTCTGGATGCCCTGAATGCAGGAAGTGTTTATCCCAGAACCGGCCAGCCATATACTGACATAGTTAGAGATGTAGATTTAAGCGGCCACAGAAGTAATTTTAATGATTACTATGATATAATAAAAAATCCTGCAATGTATTCTGCACCAAGGTCAGTTAAGCTTGGTTTAACTTTTTCATTCTAAGTTATAATGATGATAAAAAGGTTTAAAATGAAAATGAAGTTCAATTTATCAGCCGTTATTTTAACAATAATTCTCTTTGCTTCAACTGTATTACCGCAGAGCAGACAATATGACGGGCCTGATGACCCTGAAGGAGATATTGCTGCAATCAGGTCAGGTACCATGAGTGGTAACAGGGTGCTTATAAAATATAAAAATACAACCAGGCTTGGTAACTGGCCGGAACCGGATGCATCTAAATGGCCTAATGATAATACCGGTTCATATATGGTTGATGGTGTAGCGCTTTTACTTGGTGGAATGATTTTTCTCGCAAATGATTCAATTCCTGTAACAGATGCAGCTCAAATCGCTTCAAGAAGAGATTTGGATACATTATGGTATGTTGAAACAAGCTATAGCGCACAATTAATGGATCAAAATCCACAGGGTACTGTTGACTGGGGTTTGTATCCTGTTTTTGGATATTTTAACGAATTACAGGATTATGTTGCAATAAGCAACAGAGAAGATTCATGGCCGTTGAATGGCTGGCCTTCACAGGGCAATACTACAAAATGGCCCGGCGAGTGGAATGGCCGTTTTGGAAGAGGCATTAAATATGCAACACTTGAAACTTATTTTGTTGCTAATGATGCCCAGGATCAGGAATATCTGCAATCTACTTCAAAAGTAAAATATTATCCTCGTCCGGGGCTGAAAATAGGTGATAAATTACCTGCAGTAACTATTCAAAAAGGCTGTCCATGGGGAGGTATTGGTTATCGTGTAGAAACCCGTGGTTTCCAGTGGAATAACCAGCAAACAAGAGATGCTATATTCTGGGAGTATAATATAACTAATATCTCAGATTATGATATTCCTGTTGCTGCATTTGGCATCTGGCTTGACAATGGTATCGGTGGGGGTACCACTGATGATGCTGATGATATCGGGTTCTATGATAAATATGAGGATCTTGCTTACTCATGGGACAGCAATAATCTTGGTACAGGTGGTTTGGTGCCTGGTATTATGGGCTGGGCATTTTTGGAGAGCCCTGGTATTTATAATGATGGTATTGATAATGATGATGATGGGTTAACTGATGAGAAGAGGGATAATGCTGCATTGGTAAAAGTAGGGCCTAAAGATGGAATAACAGATCTGGCAAAATTCCTTGCCTGGTATAAGATGAAAGAAGAAGACCTGAAAGAACATTGGGATGCTGATGAAGATCAGGATTGGAGAGACGGTGTGGACGCGAATGGTAATGGAGTGTACGACAGTAATGAAGATGCCGGTGATGATGTGGGACTGGATGGTGTTGGACCAACTGATTTAAATTACACTGGCCCGGATGAAGGCGAATGTAATCATAAACCTGATTATGCCGAAGGGCTTGGCTGTGAGCCCAACTTTGCTGTTACTGATATTTCTGAATCTGATATGATTGGCTTAACATCATTCAGAATGATTATCCATCCGCAGGGAGGCAAACCTTCTGCTAAGTATGATAAAGAGTGTTGGGATGTTTTTGCAAGCGATTCATTACTTGAGTTTTTTGGAACTGCAACTAATTTGATAGAAATGTTTGGTTCCGGAAGATTTCGTCTTGATAAAGGAAGAACTGAAAGAATATCTCTTGCTGAAATTCACAGCTATGAAGATTTTGCAGGGCTTAATTCAAGCGCACATTCAGCACCTTCTTTATACTCTAAAAAAGCAATTGTTCAAACTATTTATGAATCTGACTACAGGTTTGCACAATCACCTGTTCTGCCCACATTATATGCTCAGGCAAGTGACGGTAAAGTTACGCTAAGCTGGAATGATGCATCTGACAAGTTAACGCGTGAGCCTTTACTAAGAGGAGCTAATGATTTTGAAGGATATAAGCTATATAAAGCTACTGATAAATATTTTGCTGACGCAGAACTCTTATATGACGGTTATGGTAACCCTGCAGGAAAAAAACCAATTTATCAGTGCGATGTAAAGGATGGTAAAACAGGATTTGCAGATTTTGCTGTCTTTAACGGCCTTGCATTTTACCTGGGTGATGATACCGGAATTAAACATTTATATGTTGATGATAATGTACAGAATGGCAGAACATACTATTATGCGCTATGTGCTTACGATTATGGAATTGAGGTTTATGGGCGTGACAGTGCAAGTATTCTACCTTCTGAGAATGAGGCAACACTGGAATTGGATGAAAACGAAGATGTTACTTATATCGGGCAGAATGTACAAGTCGTTACTCCTTACCAGCCAGCTTTGGGATACAGTCCAAATTCATTTACTGTTACAGCTGACGAAAACCTGTTGGCTACAAGTGGTACTGTTGAACCGTCAATTGTAAACAAATCTAACCTGAAAATAGGGCATACATATAAAGTAAAATTTGATATTGCAGAACTGGGGCACTTAAGAAGTCCTTCATACAGACACAAATCAGATATATACTATACTACAAATGGCTATTCAGTTTATGATGTTACAAGCGGGGATACTCTGTTATACCATGAGGATGGGAATAATGTAATTGGCGAAAACCTGGTGTATGGCGATCCTGCCGGTACAGGGAATTATATATATTATCTTAATTCAAAAGGTCTTTCAAGCGATGTAATAGACGGATTGCAGGTTGGAATTGAACCTAAGGTCTCACTGGTTCAATATGATAACGCGGCTTCCGGGTGGGTAAAAGGGAAAGCTGATATTACTGTAACTCCCTCAGTAAATGAGTATAAGTATTTCCCATGGCAATATGACATTGTTTTCTCTTCAACACCTTCTCAAACACGAACTACTTTTACCGGTTCAATTAAAAATCTTAACGGAACATTACTTAAGAACGATGAAATACTGTTAAACCAGAGTATCCCATTCTATGTGGTAAATAAATACTTTAAGGATTCTACTGGTGCTGATGAAAAACTGGATATGCTGGTGTATGATGTGAATAAAAACGGAGTTTTTGACAGAGATAGTGATTATGTATTAGTGGGCAACACAACAAGTAATGCATCAAATACTTTCTGGGCAGGAACAGTGTTTGGCGTTAGTTTCAAGAATATTAAGAGTGATGCTGACATGCCTGCTGATGATGATGTTTACCGGGTATCATTTAAGCGTCCTTTCTATTCGTCTGATTCGCTGATGTTTTCAGTTAATGAAGAAACAGCACTTAAAACAGAAGATATAAAAGGAGGGATGGACAGGATAAAAGTTGTACCTAATCCTTATGTAGCAACTAACATGATGGAACCAGCATTGTCTAATTCTTCTCTTAACCAGAGAAGGAGGCTGTTATTCACTCATCTTCCTGCGTCATGTACAATTAAAATATTTACTTCAAGCGGTGTATTTGTTGATGAAATAGATGTTGAAAATTCAACTGATAACGGTACTGCACACTGGGATATGTTAACAAAAGAAGATCTTGAAATAGCAGCCGGTGTATACATCTTTTATGTTAAATCAAAAGTAACCGGGGACGAAAAAATTGGCAAGTTTGCTGTAATTAAATAACAGATAATTATAGTATAACAGTAATTTAAAATTTTGGATTAAGTTATGAAAAAACTGAAAATTATAAGTTTCATAATATTAGCAGTATTATTAACCGGCAATGTTTTTGCACAAAAGCCAATGAGAGCGGGGACCACTGCTGCAAACTTTCTTGAAATAGGCTTTGGAAGTGCCGGAAATGCTATGGGAGATGCTTATGTAAGCATGGCTAATGATGTTTCTGCAATATACTGGAACCCTGCGGGATTAGCCGGGATTGAATATAATGAGGCTATGTTTACTTCGCAGCCATGGGTTGCGGATATAAGTACTTCTTTTGCTGCGGTAGCAATAAAGATTGAGGGGATTGGTACTATTGGGGTAGGGTTTATAAATACAGATTATGGCAAAATGGATGTAACCACACTTGCCATGCAGGAAGGTACAGGGGAAACCTTCTCTTCAAGTGATAATGCTTTTATGATTTCCTATGCAAGAAAACTTGCCGAATGGTTTTCCTTTGGCGCTACTGCAAAATATATATCGTCAAATATATGGCATACAAGTGCAAGTGCTATTGCGTTTGATCTTGGTGTTATAATAAATACATCTTTCTTTACACAAACCGGACGCAGCGAGGACGGTCTTAATATTGGAATGAGTATATCAAATTACGGATCGCCTCTAAAATATGATGGGATGGATTTGCTTAATCCAATTGATATTTCTACAAGTGAAGCAGGTAATTACCAGGATGTACAGGGACAGTTTAAACTGCAGGAATGGGAATTACCATTGATTTTCAGGATTGGTGCTTCTTATAATGCCTTAGCAATGGATAACCATACTCTTACTTTATCAGTAAATGCTTTGCATCCTAATAATAATACTGAATCAGTAAACGTTGGAGCGCAATACGCATTTAATCTGCCTTCATTTGGCAAGTTTTTTGTTCGCGGCGGTTATAAAGCTTTGTTTATGGAAGATTCAGAGTACGGGGCTTCTTATGGTTTTGGTGTAATGACAAATAAGCTGTTTAATACAGGTATTAAGTTTGAATATGCTTTCAGGGATATAGGCGTACTTGGTAACAATCATTGTTATGGCATTTCAGTAATGTTTTAAATTCTTTCTGAGTGATGAAAACGAATATTTATATAATAATATTACTTCTTGTAATTCAGACATTTGCATATGCGCAGTATTCCAGGGCATCAGAAAATGATACACTGGTTAGAATTGGCAGCACTGTAATTACTACTGATGACTATTTGCGGAGAGCTGAATATACTATCAGGCCTCCTTATTGTAAAGGGGATGGGGGAATAGATAAAAAAATTGTACTAAACTCACTTATTGCAGAAAAATTAATAGCACTTGAAGCAAAGAACAAAGAAGACAACATATATAAAAACAGTTTTTTTACTGATTTTATTAAAGGCAGAAAAGAACAACTGATGAGGCAGATACTTGGATATACTGAAGGCCCAGCCAAAGTAATTCCTGATTCTGTTGAAATAAAGAAAGAGTTTGTTAATTCATGCAGGACATATAAAGTCAAGTTTCTAATTACTGATAATGAATCTGCAATAAAAGCAAGTGATAGCTTAAAAGCAGGGAATAGCTTTGAGAAGTTGTATTACGATATTATGGGAAATGATTCACTGCAATCAAAAGAAATTGAATGGAAATCTTCTGAAGATAATAATATAAAGAATGCACTATACAGCAGGGAAATAAAGAAGAACGATATTGTTGGGCCAATTGAAATATCAGATACTACAAGTATCATTCTGAAAGTCGAGGGATGGAAAGAGCAAGTCCTTCTGACAGACAAGGATATACGTGACAGGTTAGATGAAGTAAAAGAAAAGGTTGTTGAGAAAAAAGGTAATGAGATATACTCTGAATTTATTCAGAAAGTAATGGATGGTAAAAGCCTGTTATTTAATAAGGAAAATTATCCCAAATTATTAAGAGCTACTGATCCATATTATATTATTTCTTCTGATAAGAAAAAAGAATCGTTTCTTGATATGGCATTTGAGAAACCGGGGAAAGGGCTAATTTCTGAAAACATAGATGATATTAAAACCCTCCCTGTTTTTACACTCGATGGAAAGGCATGGACTACTGAAGACCTTGAAAATGAAATGCGCAGTCATCCATTGGTATTCAGGAAGAAAAAGTTTACACGAAAAGAATATCCTGAATTATTCAAACTTGCCGTGGCTGATCTTATAAGGGATAAATACCTTACTGAAATAGCTTACAAAAGGAATTATGATACCATTGAATATGTTAAAAGACAGACTGAAATGTGGGAAGATGCAAGTTCAGCTTTGTTTGAAAAATATAAACTGCTCGCAAATGCTGATACGACAGGCAAAAGCTGGATGTTTAACATCGAACATTACATGGAACCGCTGATAGATTCCTTAATACAAAAATACTCCGGAATAATTGAAATTAATACTGACTTATTTAATAAGATAAAACTTACCAGGATTGACCTGGTAACCCTTGAACCAGGGACACCGTACCCGGTATATGTCCCATCTTTTCCGATGCTGACTACAAAAAATAAAATAAATTATGGAAGAAAGCTTAAATAACATGTTAGTTATTTAGCAACCTAAATAATATAGATTATAATAGTATTAATAGATGTTCTATTACTTATTAATCAGGAGTAAGATATGAAGAAAATTATAGTTACAGTGTTGATCCTGCTGGGTATCAATGTATATGCGCAGGATCCGGTTGTATTCTTTAACGGGATTGATGGTCCCTGGTATGAGTGGTATGATTTCTGGGGTGGGTCATTACCAACAGTTGATGGAGTATCATGCAAATTTGCTGATGAAGGTACTGGGTATACCACTGGTAAAAATTCAATAAAATGGGTAATGGATTCTACTGAATGTGGTTTTGCATGGGCATGGTGGTCTGACTGGAATAAATTTAACTATAAAGATATTTTAGATGGTGGGTATCTTGACATTTGGCTAAGAGTACCTTCAACTGTTGATACAATAAAGCTTGAGTTAAAAACAAATGATACTCAGAAGATGCATTATTATCTGACACAGAATAATGGTACTTTTGATGATACATGGCAGCACTATAAAATACCGTTTAAAAACTGGATTACTCCAATTCCGGGGACAACTGAACCTCTGGATAGTGCAAATGTAACCTGTTTTGGCTTATTAACAAGCAAAGGTACAAGAGGTGCAGTGGTTTATATTGGTGATGTTACTGCTTATCCCAAACAATCACTCGTTATATTTGACGGGCAGAGTAATAATACTGATATTTTTATTGAACAGGGTTTCTGGGGGTCAAAATATGGTGAGGGCTGCGGCATTGAATCAGGAGCCGGTTACAGAGATAATACCAGTGCATTAAAATGGACACTTGATGCCGGATGGGGAAGCTGTGGTATCTACTGGAATGTAGATGGAACAATGGACATGTCAAACCGTATTGCAAGTGATACATTAAAATTCAAAATGAAAGCTGGACTTCTAACTGATACTTTAACACTTGAATTTAGAAGCGATGGTGATCATATTGCCGCTTATTCATTTAAGCCTGCAGAGACCACAGACTGGCAGTCATTTGAAATTCCTTTGGCAAATTTCACTACACCAGCCGACAAATCTCCAATTGATTATACTAATGTTACTAATTTCTTTATTAACTCTTATTATCCTAATGATGGAGCAGTTATTTATGTAACTGATATATGGACAGGCAACCCGGTTCTTGAAGTTGATACTACCGCACCTGTTCCTCCGGCAAGCGTTACTGTAGAATATGTGAGCGGTAATTATAATTATAACCTGGTAAAATGGACAGATGTTGATGGTGAAGAAGGTGAAACATATAATGTTTATGTAAGCAAATCACCAATAACTGATGTTAAAGCAGATGGTGTAGAATTACTATCAGATAACATTGCAGAATTCAAAGGTGAAGTAGGGGTACCTCATTATTTCTTCAGCGCAAAAACCGATAAGCCGGTAACATATTATTATGCAGTAAATTGTACAGATAAAAAATATAATGTTGGCCAGCCTGCTTACAGTGGTGCAGTTACCAATCCTGCAAAGGGTGTTCCGGTAATAAACTTTGGCTCTCCGGTTAATTTTATGGCTGATGGAGACTTAAGTGAGTGGACTGCAAGTGAAATAGCTCCTTTTGTTTTAAGTAAATCCACAGCTTTTGTTCCAGCGGATAATTTCTTTGATAATGATGCTGACTTAACAGCAAAACTGTACCTGGCTATTGATGATGATTACCTTTATTTTGCTGCAGATATGACGGATGATAAGATTGTATCTGAAGGCGGTATGTACGATACTCAGGATAAAATATACCTGCATTTAGGCCTTTACAACCTTGTTACACCGCATGATGGCAATACAACAACAACAATGAGAGCTACTGAACCAGATTATATGTTCTATATCTATAACACTGGCTTTGCTAAGCGTAAAGTTGGTAATGACTGGAATGGTGTTGTGATGTATGAACCTGGTAATGATAATTATAATGTAGTACAGGAATCTGCAACACATTACTTTATGGAAGCTATGATTCCTCTTGATTCTGTTATGTTTGAAGGCGATCCAAGATTCCATCCTGAAAAAGGCATGAAGATACCTATTGAACTTTTGGTTGATGACCGTGATGTAACAGCCGGATTGGATGGTTCTATCGCTTTTTCACCATTTTACAATGGCTGGGCATGGATGCTTCCTAATACATGGGCAGAGACATGGATAGGTGATCAGATTACTGCAGTATCTGAAGAAACACCTTCTGTTGTTAAAAATTATGAACTGATGCAGAATTATCCTAACCCGTTTAACCCTTCAACAACAATTAAGTTTGCAATGGTGAAATCCGGCCATGCAACAATTAAAGTTTATGATGTTCTGGGCAGAGAAGTTTCTACATTATTAAATGAAGAATTATCTGCAGGCCAGCATCAGGTTAATTTTAATGCATCTTCACTTTCAAGTGGTGTATATTATTATACACTAAAGACAGGTGATTTTACCTCAACACGTAAAATGATGCTGATAAAATAATACTCTCATATCAGTCAGATAAAATGGCAGCTTCTGACAAAGAGGCTGCCATTGATTATAGATATCCAAAACCATTAATTTACTCTATGATGAAACAAGCCATTATAATATTAATTACAATTATTCTACTAATGAGTACCAACGGTTTTACACAGAACCGGGAAACAACAAAAACAAGGTACTCTGTTAAAGAAATTAATGGTGTATGGTGGCTTATTGATTCTGAAGGAAAACCCTTTTTCTCCAGTGGAGTATGTTGTGTTAATCCCGGAATTGCATTTAATGAATATACTTTGGATAATCCCGGCTATGCAGCATGGCAGCATTTTTCAAATCCAACTGCCTGGGCACAAAATACTATGGATAGCCTTATTGCATGGGGTTACACTACTATTGGCGGCTGGAGCAGTATGGAGCATTTTTTTAAGATTCCGGGATTCAAAATGTACTCTGCACCTGTTCTGGCTATGGGAGCAGCTGCCGGCGCTCCATGGTTTGATATGTGGGATTCTTCAGTCGTAAAAAGAATGGACGAAATTGCCAGTGAACAAATATCGCGCATAAAAGATAATCCTTATGTAATTGGGTATTATTCTGATAATGAATTTGGATGGTGGCATGCTGCTATGTGGAATATAACATTACAGCAGTCTCCTGAAAGTATTTCCAGGAAAAAAACTATTGAACTGGTTTATAGTTATTATAATGGAAATTGGGATGAATTGTTAAAAGATTTTGAACCGGATGGCGCTTTAAACTTTAAAGAGTTAAAAATAAGGGGGCGGCTTTATTTGCATCCGGGTGGTAATGGAATACAGGTAATAAAAAAATTTTCAGCAATGCTTGCTGAAAGATATTACAGTCTTGTAAATGAAATTATACATAAATATGACCCGGGAGCATTAGTCCTTGGGGACAGATACCAATCTTTTTTTTATAATGAAATTGCAGAAGAGGCAGGCAAATATGTAGATGTTATTTCTACAAATCTGAATGCTAATTGGCATGATGGGACTGTATGCCGTTTTTTTCTCGATAACCTTCATAAACTGGCTAAGAAGCCTGTTATGATTGGCGAGTATTATATGGCTGCTAATGAAAACCGGAGTGGTAATAAAAACTCCATTGCTACTTTTCCAACTGTTCAGACACAAAAAGAACGTGCACAAAATTTTATTGTAACATCCAAAATTATAGCTCAAACTCCTTTTATAGTTGGCGCTGACTGGTTCCAGTTCTATGATGAACCAACTCATGGACGAACAGATGGTGAGAATTTTAATATGGGCCTGGTTGATATCCATGGAAAACCTTATGAAGAATTAACAGAGGCTGCAAGAGGTTTTAACTGGGAAGGATTTAAAAGACAACCAGTTTATTCGTTACCGGATGCCTCAACCGGTATTCCGCCAGCGCCTGAGACTAACGTTGTAATTCCTCAAAATAAAATATTATTGAGTAACTGGGACAGGATTCATGGATTTGTGAAGCCTACTACAGAGTTACCACCTGCTGATATGTATATCTGCTGGAGTAAAGATACGTTTTATGTGGCAATTTATGGTATTGATGTGGTTGAAAAGGAGTATTATAAGGATAATATCATACCTGAAGAAGACAGAATGGAACTGGTATTAGATATTAACGAAAACAATAATGCTATAAAATTCAGACTTGGATCGGGACGCAATCCGGAATGGAAAGATAAAGGTATTGGGATATTCAGCTCTTCAGGAATATTTCTTACAGTTAATAATATTACAGTATTAAAAATACCGGCAAAGTATTTCGGGAAAAGTGAATTAAAAAAAGGAGATACAATTAAACTATCTGCTAAATTGACAACCTTTGCCAGGTCATCTGTAAGTAAGTGGAACATAGACTATAATCTTGCCGGAAAATTCAGTGAGTAAAGAGTACCATGATTATTTCAATGTATATAAACTTCTGACGGGAAACAATATTTATGAGAAAACTGGTCTGTTTAATATTTCTTACAGTCATATTATTAAGCACGTCAAATGCACAGGAATTAAATAAGTATTTTAAAGAATCGGACTTAATTAATACTGGAGTATATTATTATCCTGAGCAATGGGAACGTTCTCAGTGGGAAAGAGATATTAAAAATATTGCAGAAATGGGTTTTGAGTTTATACATCTGGGTGAATTTGCATGGACTTTTTATGAACCTGAAGAAGGTAAATTTAATTTTGAATGGTATGATTATGTTATTAGTATTGCTGAAAAATACGGATTAAAGCTGGTACTTTGCACCCCATCTGCTGCTCCGCCTGTATGGGCTGCTGAAAATTATCCTGAAATACTTATGGTTGATGAAAATGGCATTAAGATGCGCCATGGATCGCGTCAACAAATCTCATGGTCAAGCAAAAAATACAGAGAACTGGTCAAAATAATTGATATAAAATTGGCTGAACGGTATGGGAAAAACAAAAATGTAATTGGCTGGCAAATTGATAACGAACCTTCCCATTATGGCAGGTATGATTATAGTGAAGAAACCCGTATAAGTTTTATAAACTGGCTAAAGAAAAAATACAAGGATATAAATACTTTAAACAAAGCATGGGGTACAGCTTTTTGGAGTATAAGGTATCAGAATTATGAACAAATAAGAATTCCAAATCAGAAGGAACTTGTCCAACAGGTTAATCCTCACGCTTTACTTGATTATAAAAGTTTCAGTGCTGATGAAGCAGCGTCATTTCTTACTTTTCAGAAAGATATTTTAAGACAGTATATTTTACCAGGACAATGGATAACAACTAACTTTATGGATCAGCATATGAATGTTGAGCCTTTCAGAAGCAGTGATCTCGATTTTGCATGCTATACAATGTATCCTGTTTCTGGTTACAGGGATGGTGATGGGGAACAGGGATTTCGTATCGGGCAATCAAAAATAATTCCATTTGCAAGTGATTTCCATCGGGGTGTTACCGGAGTAACCGGTCTTATGGAATTGCAGCCCGGACAGGTAAACTGGGGAACATACAATTATCAGCCATATCCGGGAGCTGTAAGATTGTGGCTTTGGACAGCATTTGCTTCAAATTGTTCTTTTATTGGGTCATATAGGTACAGGCAGCCATTATATGGTTATGAAAGTTACCACTATGGAATGGTTGGAACAGATGGTGTTACTACGTCTTCCGGAGGCGAACAGTATAAACAGTTTATATCGGAAGTAAAACAGCTCAGAGGCCTTGAACATAATAAGGTTATTCCTGGTGATTATGCTGCACGTAAAACAGCTATTTTATGGAATCCGGCTAATATTTGGGACACTGATTATCTCCCTGCAACTGTTGAATGGAAGGGATTAAATCATTTTATTAAGTATCATTCTATTATCAAATCATTTGTTGCCCCGGTTGATATAATTAATGAAGAAAAAGATTTTACTGAGTATAAATTTCTTATAGCCCCCTCATACCAGCTTCTTGATAAAAAATTAGTGAAAAAATGGAAAGACTATGTTGAAAATGGGGGGAACTTAATACTTACATGCAGAACAGGACAGAAGGACAGAAATGGCCATCTGTGGGAGGAGCCTTTTACTGAATCCATACATGAACTGCTTGGTGCAAGAATTGAATTCTATGATTTCCTTTCTTCCGATCGAAAAGGTAATATTAGTTTTGATAATCAATTATATGACTGGAATATCTGGGGAGACATCCTGCTTCCGGATAGTGACACAGAGGTTCTGGCAATATATAATGATCAGTTTTATAAAGGCAGGGCTGCTGCTGTTACGCGAAAACTCGGTAAAGGTACTGTATCATACATTGGTGCAGATTCGTATGATGGTAAATTTGAAAAAGCTGTTTTGGAAAGAATATATAAAAATGCAGGTGTTACTGTGGAAAATATACCTGAAAATTTAATTGTTGATTATTGTAAAGGTTTTTGGGTGGCACTTAATTATTCTTCAAATATTATTGAAGCTCCCGTTCCTGAAGGTGCTAAAATAATTATTGGTTCTAAAAAGCTTAAACCTGCTGAAGTAGTTGTATGGATAGATAAAAAATATTAGAGTAAAAAGTAATTCTGGGATATTTATGTGTTGGAGCTGTTATTTCCTGGTTTTATCTTTGTCTGATAATTAATATAGCAGAACAATATCTGTTATTGATGAAGTTAATTTTGTTGAGGGAGTTATGAGTTTACGTTCATATATTATTACAATTATAATATGTATCCTTGCTGTGCAGATAAATGCTCAAAACATAAAATTACCAGGTATTTTTACTGATAATATGGTGCTTCAGCGGGATATTAAAATTCCTGTTTGGGGTACTGCAGACCCAGGAACAAACCTTACCATCACTTTAGGGGATGAAAGTGAAAACATTACCGCTGATGAAACCGGGCATTGGGAAGTTAAGATGCCATCTATGGATGCCGGCGGCCCCTATGTTTTATCTGTTCAGGGAAGAGAAAAAATTGAGTTCAAAAATGTAATGATTGGTGAAGTATGGATATGTTCAGGCCAATCCAATATGGCTATGAGTGTAAGTGAAATAGGGAAAGCTTATGATAATGAATCTGAAATATCAACAGCAATTTATCCAAATATCAGGCTCTTTACAGTTGACCCAATGACTTCAGCGTCTCCACAGTCAGATTTAAAAGGTTCTGGCTGGAAGCAGTGTATTCCTGAAAACGTAAAAAGTTTTTCTGCTGTTGCCTATTTCTATGGAATGAATCTTTACAAAAAGTTGAATGTTCCTATCGGGCTTATTAATACCTCCTATGGCGGAACTATTATTGAAGCATGGACAAGTGGAAAGTCATTAAGCAGTATTCCTGCCTTTTCAGAAATACTTAATTCTGTAAAAAAATATTCTGAGAATAATCAACAGTTTATAAAAGAGTACAACTCTAAAAGGGAAGAATGGAAAAGCAGTTCAATGAATACTGACGCTGTTTATAAAGCCGGTATTTATAAAAATATTGATGCGGATGTAAGTGGCTGGAAAGAAATTAAAGTCCCTGAATTATGGTCAACGCCAGACCTTACAGAATTTAATGGTTCTGTATGGTACCGTACCATTATTGATATTCCTGCAGATTACGCTGGTAAAGAATTAACTCTTAATCTTGGGCCGGTTGATGATATTGACGTTACCTGGTTTAATGGAGATAAAATAGGAAGCCAGGAATTATGGGATAAGCCGAGGCATTACATTATTCCGGCCTCTTCAGTTAAGGAAGGTAAAAATCTGTTGGTTATAAGGTGTATAGATACAGGCGGCCCGGGGGGAATTTGGGGTGAAGCTGATCAGTTTTATCTAAATGATAATAACGGCAATAAAATTCCATTAACTGGAAAATGGATATATAAAAAGACAATTCCAATAAATGAATTTCCTTCAAAACCATTATCATTTGAAGATCCTAACTGTCCGACTGTACTGTTTAATGCCATGGTTGCGCCGCTTATTCCTTATTCTATCAGAGGTGTTATCTGGTACCAGGGTGAAAATAACACATATAGTGCTCTACAATACCGTACTCTTTTCCCGCTGATGATAAATGATTGGCGTACTGCATGGGAACAGGGAGATTTTCCATTTTATTATGTACAACTTGCTAATTATATGAGTAAGTCACCGGTACCGGCAGAAGATACCTGGGCTGAACTGCGTGAATCGCAATTATTAACACTGGAAGTTGAAAATACCGGCATGGCTTCAGCAATTGATATTGGGGATTCATCTGACATCCATCCTAAGAATAAAAGGGAAGTTGGCAGAAGGCTATCTCTTATAGCCTTAGCTGAAACTTATGATCAGGATATAGAGTACAGTGGCCCGATATTTAAATCTTTTAACAGGGAAGGTAGCCAGATAAGGATTTTCTTTGACCATAGTGACGGATTGCAAACAAACGGGGAAAAGCTTAAAGGTTTTGCAGTTGCCGGTTCTGATAAGAAATTTTATTGGGCTGAGGCAAGAATAGAAGGCAGTTCTGTAATTGTATGGAATAATAATATCGATAAACCTGTTGCAGTTCGGTACGGCTGGGCATCAAACCCGGAATGCAATTTGTATAATGCTGCCGGGCTGCCAGCATCTCCATTCAGAACAGATAACTGGGAAGTACTTACTAAAGATTATGAAAATAAATAATTCTTTTTAATGGAGCGTAAATGTTAAAAAACATTAATAATTATCTGTCTATTGCTTTATGTGTCGTAACAGTTATACTAATTGCGGGAAGAGTATCCGCACAGCAGAATAAATTCAAATTTGATAATGTATTATATGGTGCTTCATACTATCATGAATATATGCCGTATGAAAGGCTTGAAGAAGATGTTAAGTTAATGGAGGAAGCAGGCATTTCTGTTGTCAGGCTGGGTGAATCAACATGGAGCAGCTGGGAACCGGAAGACGGAAATTTCCAGTTTGAATGGATGGACAGGGTAATTAACAGGCTTCATAAAGCCGGGATAAAGGTTATCTTTGGGACCCCGACATATTCAATTCCGCCATGGCTGTATAAAAAACATCCTGAAATACTTGTAACAAAAACAGGCGAACAAAAAAGCTTCTATGGCCCACGCCAAAATATGGATATAACAAATCCTGACTATCTTTTTTACTCTGAAAGAATAATCAGGAAATTACTGGAGCATTATAAAGATAATCCTGCTATTATAGGCTGGCAGGTAGATAATGAAACATCTTCTTATGGTACATCAGGGCAAAATGTTCAAAAAGCATTTGTGGAATACCTTAAAGATAAATTTAAAACTGTAGATGTTCTGAATAAAGTTTGGGGCTTAACATACTGGGGACAATTATTACAGAATTGGGATGAGGTCCCTTCATTTAATGAAATACTTAACCCGGGCTGGAAGCTGGAATGGGAAAGATTTCAGCAAAAAATTACGACCGATTTTCTTGCCTGGCAGGATAAGATTGTAAATGAATATAAAAGGCCTGACCAGTTTGTAGTTCATAATTTTGTAGGAAGCATAAGAACTAACATTGATGAATATGAAATTGCAAAGCATCTTGATATAACCGGTGTTAATCCTTACCATGAAGTTCAGGATTTTCTTGATGGTGAAACAATAGCTGTAAGTGGTGATTTGTGCCGTTCGTTGAAGCAGCAGAATTATTTAATTACAGAAACTAATGCTCAAACTATAGGATGGGATTCAAAATGGCAGCGACCGCCTTATGATGGACAGCTAAGATTAAATGTTTACAGCCACATTGCAAGCGGAGCAAATATGATTGCATATTGGCATTGGCATTCGCTGCACTATGGTCAGGAGACATACTGGAAAGGGGTATTGGGGCATGATCTTGAACCAAACCGTGCTTACAAAGAAGTTAGTAAGATTGGCCATGAATTAAAGGATTTTGGGCCCAAACTTGTTAATTTCAAAAAGGATAACAAAATAGCAATCTTATATAGTATTGATTCATACCAGGGTATTCGTTTTATGCCGTTTAGTGATAAAACAGATTATCTGTCTATACTTTACCAAATGTATGATGCTCTGTATAAGCTTAATGCTGAAGTAGATTTCATTTTTCCTCAAACCACAGATTATTCCAAGTATAAAGTAATTATAGTTCCGCCGCTGTATATAAGTGATGATGCCCAGTTAAAAAGATTAACAGAGTTTGTTAAAAATGGCGGTCATGTCCTGTTTGCACTTAAAAGCGGCTTCTGTAATGAATACTCAACAGTACGTTGGGAAAGAATGCCGGGAGTTTTACGCGAAGCAGCCGGTATGTCATACCAGGAATTTTCAAGTATATATGATTCAGTTCAACTGAAAGATGATCCGTATAAAGTTGGTGATAAAAACAAAGCTTCAGTATGGGCTGAGTTTATTATGCCTGAAGGTGCAACACCGCTGGCATATTATGATCATCCATTCTTTGGAAAATACCCGGCATTGACAAGAAACAAATATGGCAAAGGTACATTAACATACCAGGGAACTGTATTTACAAATGAATTACAGCAAAAAGTTATTAAGGAAATTCTTGACCTTGCTGGTTTAAGCGGTTCTGAGCAGAAACTACCGGCAAATGTACGATTAAGAAAGGGAATTGATAATAGCGGGAAAACCTTGAGGTATTTCCTAAACTATTCTTCTGATATTCAAAAATTCAAATATGAATACAGTTCCGGTAAGGATGTGCTTTCCGGGAAAGAGTATGCATCTGGTGACCAGGTGGAATTGCAGCCATGGGATCTTGCTATTATAGAAGAGAATTAAGCAGGGAATAATTCCTATGCATCATCCTTTTGTTTAATGCAAACATACTTTCCCGCAGATTGTTGTGAGCTGTTATTAGAAGGAAATAAAATATGTGCCTGCTTCAAGGCAGGCACATAAAAATATCTTTATTCAACGTCCTGTGTTTTATGGGGAGATTATTCATATCCCATCTTTTATTCAGTCCTGCATCTGTTGAGAATAATCACATGATATTATTCGCTTAACAATAACTTAACATTCCAATTAATAGTACCGTAATAAACCGTGAATTATCATCTGTTAATTTTAAAGTATACTTTTATAACAGGAGATAAATATGCGGATAAGATCATTACTGTACTCAATATCAGTTTTAATTTTCATATTTGGGCCGCTGGCTGCAGCACAGAATGTTCCGGCTGCAGGACATGTAATTGTAATAGGATGTGATGGCATGAGTCCTGACGGAGTTAGAAAAGCAGAAACTCCAAATATGGATTATATGATGAAAAACGGTGCTTACACTCTTCATGCAAGAGGTGTGCTGCCTACGGTGAGTACTCCAAACTGGGCATCAATGATTATGGGAGCAGGTCCTGAGCAGCATGGTATGACTTCAAATGACTGGGAAAGAGATGAGTTTTCGATTCCTGCTGTAACTACAGGAAGTGAAAATTTATTCCCATCTATATTCACCATTTTATACGAACAAAGGCCCGATGCAGAGATTGGTGTGATTCATCATTGGGATGGCTTTGCAAGGCTGGTTGATAAATCTTCAGTAAATTATATAGAGCATGGCGAATCAGAAGTAAAAACTGCACAGCTTGCGGCAGATTATATCAGGAAAAAGAAACCTGCTCTTACTTTTATACATCTTGATCACGTTGACGGGGCAGGGCATCATTATGGACACGGAACTCCTGAGTATTATAAAGCTGTGGAAATAGCTGATCTTCTTATCGGGCAGATTATCCAGGCTGTTAAAGATGCCGGAATTTATGATGATGCAGTTATAATTGTTACTGCCGATCATGGCGGAATAGGGCATGGACATGGCGGTGAATCACTTGAGGAACTTGAAATACCATTTATAATTTGCGGAAAAAATGTAAAAAAGGGTTATGAAATAAAATCTCCTGTTTATCAATATGATAATGCATCTACAGTGGCATATATTCTTGGTGTTAAACAGCCCTATGCATGGATTGGCAAGCCGGTTAAATTTGCTTTTGAGGGTGTGGAAGAACCAGCAGAGTATCATGTGAAATATACAATGGAAAAGCCTGAATTTACCCCTGGGCGTGACCTTTATTCTCCTGCCGGCGGCTTATATATTAATAAAGAAGCTTTAGTTAAAATAAGCGCTGCAGGTGGGGCAGAAATCAGGTACACAACAGACGGAAGTGAACCCACAAAAAAATCTGAATTATATATAAGTCCGCTAACTTTAAAGCAAAGTTCTGTGGTAAGAGCAAGAGCCTTTAAGGGAGATGAAGAAAGTCTTAGTACGACAGCTTATTTTAGAATAATTAACGATACCGCAAAAAATGGTGTTAATTACAAATATTATGAAGGCGGTAAATGGGATGTACTGCCGGCATTTACTGACCTTAATCCAGTTAAAACCGGGAAAGTATTTGAATTTAGAATTGATCAAATTGATCATAGAGATGACCAGTATGCGATTGTATATGACAGCTTTATAAAAATTGATAAGGAAGGAGAGTATACTTTTTATACATTTTCCGATGATGGCAGTATACTTTATATAGACGGAAAAGAAGTAGCTAATAATGACGGAAGCCATGGAACAAAGGAAAAATCAGGAAGCGTTAAATTAAAAACTGGTATGGTTCCAATTAAAGTTGCTTACTTTAATGATTTTGGTGGTGCCTGGCTGGATGTTTACTATAAAGGGCCTGATGTTCCTAAGCAAATAATTCCGGCAGATAAACTATTCTTTAAGGAAAATTAAAAAGGGCTTTACAGCCCTTTTTTTATATTGTAATCTTTTCAGTATAAACTCTTCCCCAGTTATCAGTTGCTTCAATAGTTATTTCTTTTTCACCGGGAAGAATATCAGCTGCATAAAAATGATTTATTGGATATGGGTCAATCCATGAAAAACGCGATGGCTTATCAGGGCCGGAGTATAATTCATCTGCCAGGGGATCAAGCCCGGTTATTTGTTGCATCTGGTATTCATTCCCAGAGGCATATTTCCGGATTTTCCAGTTCTTATTAGAATTCCATACATTAGCAAGAATTTGATTATCCTTCTTATATAATCTCATTTGATGGCTAAAATCTTTGCCTGCCGATTTGTACTGCCACTGAAGTTCACTTCCTTTGGCTGTATAAACAGAATATCCTCTTGGTGTTCCATCTCCGCATACTGGTCCTGTCCACCATGCGCCACAAACAGCCCCTCCCACATGTACTTCTATATTTCCTGTTGTAATAAACTCACTTTCATGAGTATGCGCGCAAATTAAATATGCTTTATATGGTTCAAGCAGTTTAAATAACATTTCCCTGTTTGTAACAACACCGGTATTTGAAGGGTTCTTTTCATTATGACGCAGATACTTTTCAGAATAAAATGGAATGTGTCCAAATACAACTACTGTTTTGCCTTTCTCAACAAATTGAAGATCGCTTTGGAGCCAATCTAACTGCTGTTGAGTTAAATAACCAATATATCCGCCAAAAAAGAAGATGTTATCAAGAATGACATAATGTATATCACCTTTATTAAATGAATAATAATTTGGCCCAAAATAATTTTGGAATGTCCTGACAGATAATTCATCAGTTTTTGCCATTACCTCACAATCATGATTTCCCAATACCTGGAAAAATGGCAAACCCGTGTCTTTTACTGCAGTTTCATATTGAGGATAAAAACTCAAATCATTGAACATTATATCGCCGCAGGAAACACCAAAAAGGGAGGTGTTTATTCCTTTAGCAACACTTTTAATATCCTGAATAGTTTCTGACTTGAACAGATTTATATCACCCTGATCAAGTGTCTGGGGATCTGCAAGTACAAGGAATGAATGGTTTGCATCTGATTCTGTTTCTTTTACAAGATCAAAACTAATGCTTTGTTCTTCCTTTCCCGGTACAATCTCATAAAAAAACTTTGCAGTACCAACTGCTTTTTCAGGGATCTTGTATCCGGCTGGAATGGAAATAAAAACAAATCTTTGATCTGAATCAGTTACAATAGAATAATGGCCGTTATTATCAGTACTGGTGACTGATCTTCCATCTGAAACAGGTACATTTTTAATTCCTTTATTACCTGTTTTTACATATCCGGTAACTCTGATAATGTGTTTTTCAGTATTTGAGGATAGATTAATAGTTTGATAGGGGTTTGCATAAATTTTATCTGCTATCATTAAGGCAGCAGATGAAAATCCCAGTTTTTTTAAGAAGTCGCGCCTGTTACTCATTAATTTTCCTTTTTTAAACCAAAGAATGATAACTATTAAAGTAAAAAGTTCAAACAGAAAATTACTTCCTAATACAATTTAACAATTAGTTAATAAAGATATCTGTTTTGTTAATACTATGTTAACACAGCTTAGGCATTTTTCACCTGATAAATAATTAATATGAAAACAAACAGAAAGAGACAGATAATAATATATGGCACCCGTCCGAATTAGAAATTAAAATTATTTCATTAACATTAAGTTAATATTGGATTTAAAGCTTAGGTAACACCAGCCGCATTTTTAGAATATATATTTGGCATGCCTGATTCATCAATTCTGATGAAAAATCAATTTGATAAGAAAGATAAAAATTCCAGAAAATTATTAAAGCAGAATATATGAGAAAAATTTTACTGTTCAATACTTTAATCCTTATTCTTATCTCCAAAACTATTTTAGCAGGTACTACCGGAAAAATCAGTGGTGTGGTAACTGATAAGAGTAACGGTACTCCGCTTATTGGAGCCAATGTATTAATAGAGGGTACATCCCTGGGGGGTGCAACAGATGCAGATGGATATTACTCAATGATTAACATATCTCCCGGAAGATATACACTAATATTTCAGTTTATTGGTTATGGCAAAATAAAAATTGAAAATGTTGAAGTAAATGTTGACCGTACGACAAAGGTTAATGCCGGACTATCCTCTGAAAGTGTAACAATTGATGAAGTGATGGTGAAGGCAGAAAAACCTCCTGTACAGAAAGACAGGACATACAGTGCTTCTGTAGTTAATTCAGATGCTATAGAAAATATGCCTGTTACCTCAATGCAGGAAGTAATTCAATTACAACCCGGAGTTGTTTCTACAGATGGCCAGCTGCACTTCAGAGGCGGGCGCGGAAGGGAAGTAGCATACTTGATTGATGGTATTCCGGTTTCTAACTCATATAGCCAGGATGGCGGTATAAATGTGTCCGTAGAAAATTCTATGATTGAAGAGCTTGAAGTAATTAGTGGTACATTTAACGCTGAATATGGTTCCGCACAGTCAGGTGTGATAAACATAATTACAAAAGGGCCGGAGGAAAAATTCTCAGGTTCTGTAAAAACTTATGCCGGTGAATGGTTAAGCAGCAGGAATGATGTTTTTATTGGCATTGACAATTATAACCCGCTCGCAGAAAAAGATATTCAGCTTAATTTATCAGGGCCAATAATAAATGATAAACTTAGCTTTGTTGTATCAGGCAGATATAACAACTCAGAAAGTTTCTTATGGTATCAAAAAAGATTTAATGCTGTAGATGGCTGGAGGATTGCCGCTTATGAAAAATGGTATGAAGGGCATAACTCCGGAGATATTTCAGGAACGCAGGCAATACCAATTCCGGATTACCTGTCTACCGGGGATGGTTCTGAAGGTCCTTTACAGAATTATAAGAACTATACCTTTTCAGGTAAGTTAAACTTTTTCCCTGTTTCACAATTCAGGGTTGGTTACCAGTTCTATGGCGCATGGGGTGAAACAAAAGGCGGAGATGAAAGCAGAAGATATCAGCCGGATGAAACTTTAACCAGCAGAAGCTGGTCTCAGCATCATTTCCTTACTATCAAACATTCGTCATCTGCAAATCTATTCTACAACATTGGTATTTCTTATCAGCATAACGATGGGGAAAGCTATTACAGGAAAGATAATAAGGTAGCCAACTATCCCGGTGATACCGGCATCCAGCCAATTACCTCAAGTTCTGATGGCTTTTCTCTTGGTACAACTCCTGGGTTTTATACTAATGCAGATGGAAAAAACTACAGAGATTTATTTTTAATAAACGGTGACATAGACTGGCAGATTGATAAATACAATTTCCTAAAAGCAGGTTTTGAATATAAAAGGCATAATATCAATACTTATTCATGGGGATATATAGCCACCAAAGAATGGGAGAATAAACAATGGCCCAGCAATGATGATATTGATCCTGCGGAATTTGGGTTTGAAGATTACTGGTCTGTCCTGGTTAACTACTGGAAAAACTGGGATGATACTTATGGAACTACAAAATACAGGAAGTATGCTGCGTCAGAATATACACTATGGCGTGATTATACCATAAAACCGGTTGAAGCAGCCCTGTATTTTCAGGATAAAATCGAATTTGGCGAAATCATAGTTAATGCCGGAATGAGATTCGATGTCTTTTATCCAAATGAAAAATATCCTGTAAATAAAAAGACTGAATCATACATGCTTGGAACCTCTTCCAATCTTAAAGAGGCATCTGATAAATATCAGCTAAGCCCACGTCTGGGAGTATCTTTTCCTGTTTCAGAAGGCGGTGTATTTCATGCAGCTTATGGACATTTCTTTCAAATGCCCAGCTTTGAATATATGTATAACAGGCCTTTATACAGTTATACATCGCTTCAGCTTGATGGTGTAAGGCTTGGTAATGCCGACCTGAAAGCAGAAAAAACTATTGCGTACGAGATTGGACTGCAGCAGGAAATAACACACGACATTGCTGTTGATGTAACTGCATACTACAAAGATATAAGAGATTTACTTGGTATTGAAAAAGTTACAACAGTTGATGCTGTTGGTTATGAAAGATACATAAACAGGGACTATGGAAATACAAAAGGTATCACTGTTGGCCTGCGCAAAACAGGCATGGACTTTATAACAGGGGCAATAAATTATACTTATTCTTATGCCAACGGAAGTTCCAGCGATCCAAATGCTCTTGAGGTTATTGAAACAGCAACTCAAATTGGCGGTGATCCGGTTCAGTTTGTTGACAGGAAAATCCTTCCGCTAAACTGGGATCAAAGACACACACTTAATGTAATTATCAACTTTTCAAAAATGAATGACTGGAGTATAGGTATTGTAAGCAGTTTAAGCAGCGGTTTGCCTTACAGTCCTGAGTTTATTGAACGCTATGACCTTTCCGAAAGAGAATATAAAAATTCAGCAGAAAGGCCATTGAGATGGAGTGTTGACCTTAAAGCAAAGAAAGAATTTAAATTCGGCAATTTACTATATGTACTGTTCCTTAAGATAGACAATCTGTTTGATCATCTTAATGAAGAAACTGTTTATGCTACAACAGGAACTGCTGATTATACAGCGCGTATACCCGCCACTGAAGAACTTGAAAAAGAAAGGCTTGCACAGCAGGGATTATTTACTCTTAAAGATATTGATAATCATCCTGACTGGTATTCGAGCCCCAGAAAAATTCAACTTGGTATGGAACTTCATTTTTAAATACTGAATAAGAGCTGAAATGAATAATAAACTACTACAAAAAATTATACTAATAATAATCTCATTTGTGATAATTCTTAATTATCAAATTAATGCCCAGGAAACTGATGCAGAAAAAAATAAAGATGCTGTTTCAGATGAGACCTCGCTATACCAGGGTTCCAGGGGGTACAGCCTGCCGAAGGTAAATAATACTCAGGCACAGGGTTTGGCAAAATATTTCAGATTTGCGGTACACGATGGAAACCTTGTTCATGGTGGAATAACAAACTCCGGTCTGCTTTCTTATCATTATGTATCAAACAATCCAAATATTGGATGGCCGAAGGGTTCAAATTCTGTCAGTTATATACATGGTGCCGTATTTTTTGTTGCTGCTGAAGTTGTAGATACTCACGGTGATACAATACATATAGTATCTGATAATTACCGCAGAAGCAACAGAGAAATGTCACTTGACCAGTCTCACTGGTATGCCTTTATGCCGCTCCCGAAATATTTCAATAATCACCAGACTAATTCTACTGAATGGGATATGGATGGTATTTCTGAAGATGTTGGTGTGGACGGATTGCCAAATACCGGTGATGAAGGAGAAGGCGACGGAATATTACAACCGGAAGAAGACTTTAACAGCAATGGCGTACTTGATCTTAGTATGATAAATACTGCAGGCTGGTTTGCTATGAGCCACAGGAAAGATACCTGGCCCAGAACATGGCCGGCAGGTTCTTTTCCTGGAGATGACAGGCAACCCGGCGAAGAAAGAGCAGGCGTTAGAGATGGTAGATGGAATGGTGAATATGGCGCTTATATAAGAGCTGATCAGGAGTCTTATTATGTTATGGATGACAGGGAAAATGATGAATTCAGTTATTATCCTTTTGATGATGAAGCTTCAAAGCAGCCATGGCCTAATGGCAGACGGGGACTTGGCCTGACTGTAGAGGTACGAAACTATCAGTGGAGCTCAAGGCTTGCTGAAGATATACTTATTTCTATTTACGATATAACAAACTATGGAAAGGATCTCAAAAAAGCTGTTGTAGGTATGATGGTTGATCCTGACCTTGGAGGCTCTCTTAGCGGCGACGATGCAAGTTTTGATGAGATAGACGATATAACATATACCTGGACTCGTAATGGTGTGGCAGACAATGGTAAACCAATTGGCTATTTCGGGTTTGCTTTTCTTGAAAGTCCCGGCCTTTCCGGTGATGGAATAGATAATGATGAAGACGGAATGATTGATGAGAGTCAGTATAATAATATTGACGAAGATGGTGACTGGACACCGTGGAGTGATTTAAATGCGAATGGTATCTGGGATAATGAAGATAAAAATTTTAATGGTGTTCTTGATGATGGCGAAGACCTGAATGGTAATGGTATACTTGATTATGAACCATTAAATGATGATGTCGGCTCTGATGGTATTGGGCCTGACATGGAAGATTACACAGGCCCGGATGCAGATGGTTCTGAAGGAAACGGAAGGCCTGACCAGGGTGAACCAAATTTTGGATCAACAGATAATGACGAATCAGACCAGGTGGGGTTAACCTCTTTTTACCTTAGAGATGTTGATGATACAATGGCTGATGATGAAAAATTCTGGAATATAGAAATTCAACCTGGCAATTTCCTAACACGTCCGGGTTACCAGAGAGATATTGCATTTATCTATGGGAGTGGGTTTGTCGAAATTCCCAGCGGGAAAAATGGTACACAGAGATATGCCATAGCCCTCCTTTTTGGCAATGATGAGGCAGATATACTTCGTAATAAAAAGACCATGCAGGTTATTTATGATGAAGACTATAATTTTGCCAAACCTCCGCGTAAACCATTGCTTACTGCAACTGCAGGAGATAATATGGTGTTTCTTGAATGGGATGATGCTGCAGAAAGAAGCAAAGATCCTGTTTATGGAAATGATTTTGAAGCTTACTATATATACAAAAGTACTGATCCAACATTTGAAGACATAAAAACAATTACCGATGCTTATGGAAACGATCTGTTATATAAACCAATTGCTATTTATGATATTAAAAACGGACTTAAAGGTATACACCCTGTTAGAATAGGCAGTGAAGTTGGTGAAGACAGTGACCTTGGTGTTTCATACAACATGGGAACTGACAGCGGCCTGAAACATCATTATATAGATACTGATGTTACAAATGGCAGAACATATTATTATGCAGTAGTATCAGTGGACAGGGGATACATGCCGGAGTTTTATAATCTGGGGCTTTCTGACCGGGAAGGCTTATTAACAATATCTCCGACTGAATGTTCTGCAACAATACAAACAGATCAGCTTGGCAGGCCGATATCTTTTGACAGAAATACAGCAATGGTCATCCCTTCAGAGCCTCTTGCGGGTTGGATTACTCCTTCTGTCGACACATCAGGTATATCACATATTTCAGGTGCTGGTACCGGCAGCGTCTCAGTATCTGTGGTTAATCCCAATCTTATCAAAAATGATAAAAAATATGCTGTGGAGTTTTATGATGATGGTTCATTTAAAGCTATAGATTCAAATTATACCGGCCTTACGAACAGAGTCACTCTTATTGATGTTGACAGGAATGTTAATCTCACAAGTATAACAAATCCTGACAATAACGAACGTGCAGGTGAGTTTATTGAAGATGGATTTAAGATTACTATCAGTAATGATACTTTAATAGCTATTGATACTCTTAAAAGTACATGGACAAAAGGTAATTCCTCATTGAAAATATCAGACCAGACAGGCTCTTTGCAGGGAACCCCGGTTCCAAGAAACTATGAGATAAGAATTATGGATTCTAAGACAGATACATCTGTTAATAATGTTGCTACAAATTTCCAGGTATGGGATGTAACTGATCCTGATAATGAAATTAAAATAAAATATCGTTTTGTTGATAAATCAGGTACACCTGACGCTGAAAAAGGTATGTTAAGCGAAAGTGACAGAATAATACTTGTTTCTTCTGTTAATACATCAAAAAGACTCTGGATATTTGATTTCGTTAACCCATCCGGTACTGAGTCAGTAACTGCCCCAGCGGGAGGGGATGTTTACACTATAGTTACAAGCAAACCGTTTGACAGGAATGACAAATTTGAATTTACTATGAAGGGAAATAATATAAACGAAAGCAAAGCTAAAAATGATTTGGATAAAATTTATACAGTACCTGATCCTTATCTGGGTGTAAGCTCGCTTGAACGCAAAGTAATAAATGAAGATGAGGGCCGCGGTGACAGAAGAATTGATTTCGTTAACCTTCCGGCTGAATGTAAAATCTCAATATTCACAGTTTCGGGAAGGCTTGTAAGAGAGATTGAGCATTTTTCAACGGCTAATTTTTCCCGTCAATCCTGGGATTTAAGAACTAAAGACGGACTGGAGGTAGCTCATGGTATCTATTTCTATGTTGTTGAGGCTCCGGGAATAGGTAAGAAAATTGGCCGATTGGCTTTAATAAAATAATAAACCAGAGTTTAAAAATGATTAAAAAAATACTGTCGTTTTTTCTTTTAACCGGCGCAGTACTGGCCCAGCAGAGTTTTAATACAAATGTTGATGGTGTTGGTACAAGCGCAGCAACTTTTCTGGAAATTGGAGTAGGTGCCAGGGCGATGGGAATGGGTGGATCGTATGTTTCTATAGCAAATGATCCATCTGCTCTTTATTACAATCCTGCCGGTATTATTTGGGCTGGTAAAATGCAGCTTGAAGTTATGCATAATGAATGGCTTGCCGGCACTCAGTACGAATTTATTGGAGCTGTTGTCCCTGTGCCTTCAATAAACTCCTCTCTTGGTATCAGCTTTATTACTCTTGGTTATGATAAGCAGCCTGTCAGGACTGTTGACAGGCCGGAAGGTACTGGTGAGTTTTATGATGCAAGAGATTTTGCATTGGGTATCACTTATGCTATGGCACTTACTGACAGATTCTCATTTGGTTTAACCGGAAAATATATAAATCAGCGTATATGGTCCGAGTCAGGGTCAGCATTTGCTGTAGACCTTGGAATATTCTATAACACAATGGTTGATGGATTAAGGCTTGGTTTCAGTATGAGCAATTTCGGTACTGAAATTCAGCTTTCAGGAAGGGAACTTGATACTACTGTGGATCCGGATAATAAAGTGGAAAATTATGACAGGGTACCGGTTCAGTATAAAACTGATTCATATCCATTGCCATTACTATTCAGGGCAGGTATTTCTTATGAAGCTAATCTTGGTGCGTTTGGTAAATCTGTTGTTTCAGTTGATGTTAACCATCCCAGCAGTGCAACTGAAAGTATGAACTTTGGTTTTGAATACAGTTTTGCTGATATGTTTTTCCTTCGCGGTGGTTACGAAAATGCTTTTGAAAAAGACGCAATAAATGGGCTAACACTTGGTGCCGGGATAGACTATTACAATACAAGTGCAAATTTTGGTGTTCGGTTTGATTATGCATGGGGTGACTGGGGAATACTTGATAAATCACAGCGCTTTTCTGTAGGTCTTGTATTCTGATTTGGTTTGAGAAGTTTATAGAGGCGTTGTTGTTAAGGGGAATTTAAAAATGAATATTAATAACAAACGGGAGGATTAAATGAAAATAAAGAGTACTGTTCTCTTATTATTAACATCCTGCAGTATAGCTTTCGCACAACTGCCGCAGGATGGTTTAAAAGGGTATTGGAAGTTTGATGATGCTTCAAATCTTGAGAAAGCAACAGTTGGAAATAATCTTGTATTGGATGCTTTAACTGGAATTACCCCTTCTCAACAGTCTGCAGAAGGGCCTGCTGCCGGTGATGGTGCTGTTATTTTACCATCCGGAGTTTTTTACCGCTGCAATCATGATCTTGAACCAAATGGCGGGGGTACAAAGGTTAATCAATATACTATGATTTTTGATTTGAAAAGAACAGAAAGCGGTGTATGGAATACACTTTTTGGTACAAATGCTGACAATCCGGGTGGTAGTGATGACTGGGAATTATTTATTAAATCAGCCGGAAATATAGGGGTCAGTGCAACAGGATATTCCTATGATACAATAAGGACAAATGAATGGTACAGACTGGTTGTTGTTGCTGACCTTGGTAATTCTTACAAATACTATCTTGATGGACAATTGTTACAGGATGGAGGTAAACAGGCACTTGATAACAGGTTTGCATTATCTTCTATTAATGAATTAAACCAGGTATTATTTCTTGGAGATAATGATGGCGAAGATGCCCCAATTTATGTGTCACAGATTGCATTATATGACCGTCCGTTATCAGTTGAGGAAATTGAAAACATTGGCGGTTATGGACACATTGTAGTAAACCGTGATGCAGTAGCTGCATGGAACTTTGATAATTCAGAAAACCTTTTGGCTGCTTCTATTGGCAAAGACTTATTATTGACCGGAACACAGCAGCGGGTTGAAGGAGCAACGTCTGAAGATGGCGCTGTAACTATTGGTACAGGCAGTTATTACACTGCATTTCATGGGCTGCATGCTAATGGTGGCATTAATCCTGCAAAGGTAAATCAATATACTCTCGTTTATGATGTTAAAATCCCGGCGGCAGGCCAGCCATATTCACTTTTACAGACAGATCCTTCCAATACTGATAATGCTGATTTATTTATAAGCCCGGAAGGCAATATTGGTTCAGATGAAATTGGGTATTCTGATACTGCTCTTGCAGCCGGAGACTGGTATAGAGTAGTTGTTGCAGCTGATCTTGGAAACAAATTCACTGTATATCTTGATGGGGATTCAGTATTTAGTGCAAGTTCAACAACAGTTGATGGCACGCTGGCTTTTAATCCCTATAGCTCTGAAAACAAAGTTTTATTCTTTGCTGACAATAATGGAGAAGATGGCCCGATAAATGTTGCTTATATCGGAATCTATAACAGAGTGTTATCTAATACTGAAATAGAAGGCCTCGGCGGCTTTGATCACGGAGTAAATACCGAAGTTACCGGTGCCGGAAAGTCAGTTTATATGGATGGTTCCGCAAATAACCGTTATATGAAAATTGCCAAAAATTCTGATATGGATTTTGGTACTTCACAGAATTTTACTATTGAATTATGGATTAAACCAAGTGTAGTTGTAAACGGTGACCCTTCTATGATATCAAATAAAGACTGGGGAAAAGGCGGTAATGCAGGCTGGATCCTTTCTTTAAGAGATTCAGACTGGAAGTTTAATATGGGTGATGGTAATGGTAACAGATTCGATTTTAATGGCCCGTTTATCAATGATGGCTACTGGCATCATTTAGCTGTAATTGTTGATCGTGCCAATGGTGCAAGAATTATAAGTGATAGTCTTGTTACTACATTAGTAACATCTGATGGTGCCTTTCAGAAAGTTGGCAGCATTGATACAGATTATCCAATTTGTATAGGTCAGGATGGTACCGGAAATTATTCTGATGGTTATAAACTGCCTGCAAGTGTTGATGAAATAAGAATATGGAAAACAGCAGTTGAACCGGAAACTCTCCTTGCATGGAGATCAAAAAAGATTAATTCTTCACACCCAAATTATAACGATCTTGTTGGCTATTATACATTTGACGAAGGTTCCGGTAACACCGCTGCTGATCTAAGCGGAAAGGGACATGATGCTGAACTTATTAGCAGTCCTGTATGGAAGGTATCCTATGCTCCAATCGGAGATGCGGTAATCAGTGATACTTATGATCGTGATGTAAATGCTATCTGGGGTGCACTTCCATTTGCTGTTTCGGGTGGCCTAAAAGCAGAAGCATCATTTGAGTCTACTGCAAAAATATTGGCAAATACAGAAGCAGCAGCAGCTTTTCAATCTGAACCGTTTGCAGTATTTGGGCATAATGACAGGACTGGTGGTTCAATATCAGATATCCCGGCAAGTGTTCAGCAGAGATTAAGCAGAACATGGTATTTTGATGTTACAGAAGCTCCGGTTGAAAATGCTTCGCTTACTTTTGACCTTAGTGAGATTGGCGGTACTTCTGCCGCCGGTGATGCTGCTAACTATGTACTTTTAAAATGGAATGGAAATGCATTCTCAGAAGTATCTGCATCAAGTGTTTCTGTTCAGGAAACTGACCAGGTTGTTATTAGTGGTGTTACTTTATCAGATAACATATATACCCTTGGTACAAAAAATGCGGATCAGTCACCTTTGGGTGTGGTAACAGATGTTGAAACAGCATCATTACTTCCTAAAGAGTATGAATTGAGTAATGCATACCCAAATCCTTTTAATCCCGCTACAAACATTAAGTTTGCATTACCACAGGTATCTAATGTTAAGTTAACAGTTTACAACATTCTTGGTGCTGAGGTAACTACTTTATTTAACGGCGAGATGGAAGCCGGCTACCATGAAATCAGGTGGAATGCATCTGCTGATATTAACGGATCTGTATCAAGCGGTGTATATTTCTACAGACTAACTGCAAAAGGCGCTGATGGTAAAAACTTCAGCCAGTCTAAAAAAGTCATACTTATTAAATAATTCTCCAATAAAATGGGAGGCAAGGTTTTTTCCTTCCTCCCATAATATTTCAATATGAAAAGTAAAGCAATTACTAACTGGTTAAGTAAAACCAACAGGTTTACATTTTCGTTGTATGCAATTATAGCTGCATTTAGTACATATACCTGTATGTATGCATTAAGGAAACCATTTTCTGTAGCAGAATTCAGCGGGATTACTTATTTCGGGCTTGACTATAAAACGTCACTTGTTATTGCACAGGTATTTGGTTACATGCTGTCAAAATTTATGGGAATCAGGTATATCTCAGAAATGAAACCTGATAGAAGGGGAATAAGCATAATAGCGCTTATTATTATTGCTGAAATCTCACTGATAATGTTCTCAATTGTGTCGCCGCCATATAATATTGTATTCCTTTTTATAAACGGGCTGCCCCTTGGTATGGTATGGGGCCTGGTATTTAGTTACCTGGAGGGAAGAAGGCTTACAGAAATTCTTGGTGCCGGACTTAGTGTAAGTTTTATTGTATCATCTGGATTTGTTAAGAGCGCTGGTAATATGGTAATGAATTGGGGGTTCTCAGAATATTCAATGCCTTATATAACAGGGATACTGTTCCTTATTCCTTTGGTATTCTTTGTCTGGATGCTTAACCAGGTTCCTCCACCGGATAAAACCGATGAAGAAATGAGGACAAAAAGAATTCCGATGAATAAGGATGAAAGAAACCAGTTCTTCTGGCTATTTGCGGTTGGGATAGTCCTGTTAACAATTATATATATGTTTTTAACTGCATTCAGAGATTTAAGAGATAATTTTGCTGCAGATATCTGGAGTGAACTTGGTTACAGCAAAACACCAATGATATTTACTTATACCGAGATACCTGTTGCTGTTGGAGTACTTTTGATAGTAGGGTCTGTAATGTGGATAAAAAACAACCTGAGAGCTCTTATAATTAACCATTACATAATTCTCGCAGGTATTTTATTAACAGGTTTTAGTGCTGCCTGCTTTGAATGGCATTTGATATCTGCCCCTGTATGGATGGTTTTAACCGGCCTCGGTCTGTATATGGGATATGTACCTTTTAACTGTATCCTTTTTGACCGCTTAATAGCTGCCTATAAAACAAGGGGAAATTCGGGGTTTCTTATATACATAGCTGATTCATTCGGTTACCTTGCAAGTGTTATTGTGCTGCTTTACAAAAATTTCGGACAAGCTAATATAAGTTGGTTAAGATTTATAATAAACAGCAGCTATGTACTTGCAGTTATCGGAACAGTTCTAACCCTGGTTTCCATTATTTATTTCAAGAAGAAAAATTCAGTACAAATAATTCCCGAAGTCGTAACGGGAGAAGTATAAACGAAGGAGAAAGACATGAACGGAAAAAAATTAACAACATGGAAAGACAAAATCCTTTTTACCCCAGGTCCGCTTACAACAAGCCGGACAGTTAAACAGGCAATGTTAAAAGACCTGGGATCAAGAGATTATGAGTTTATAGAAATAGTAAAAAATATACGCACTCATTTGCTTAATATAGCTGGTGTTAAGAAGAATGAGTATGAAGCTATTATTATGCAGGGCAGCGGTACTTTTGGCCTTGAATCGGTTGTTGGTTCAACAATACCGCCTGATGGTAAGTTCCTTGTGATAATAAATGGCGCTTATGGAAGAAGAATTGCGCAGATGGCAAGAATACTAAAAATTGAAACTAAAGTACTTGAATATCCTGAAAATGCTCTGCCTGATCTTGAAGAGATTGAAAAAACGGTAAAAGAAGATGAAGGAATAACAAATGTTTGTGTTGTCCATTGCGAAACAACCACAGGCATAATAAATCCAATTAAAGAGATAGGCGAAATAACAAGCAGGTATGGCAGAAAATTCTTTGTTGATGCAATGACGACTTTCGGCGCTGTTCCAATTGACTTTAACGCATGCCACATTGATTACCTGGTTACATCAGCAAACAAATGCCTTGAAGGTGTACCGGGATGCTCGCTGATAATTGCTAAATCTTCCTCTCTTGCGGCAACTGAGGGTTATGCAAGAAGTTTAAGTATGGATATTCTTGCACAATTAAAAGGACTTGAAAAAGACGGGCAATTCAGATTTACTCCACCAATCCAGGTTTTAATGGCTTTGGGCCAGGCTCTTGATGAGCTTGAAGAAGAAGGCGGTATTGCAGGAAGAGCTGTGCGGTACAAAACTAATTATGAGACTCTGCTTGCAGGTATGCGGGAAATGGGCTTCATTGAATACCTTTTCCCAAATATCAGGGGTTATATAATAACAAGCTTTTTGAACCCTGTCCATCCAAACTATTCGTTTGATGAATTCTACAGAAAATTAAATGAAAAAGACCAGGTAATCTATCCGGGTAAATTAAGTACATGGGATGGCTTTAGAATAGGTACGATAGGTAGAATTACAGCCACAGATGTAAAAGTTCTGCTTAATTCTATAAGGGAAACTCTTGATGAAATGCACGTACAGTTAAAACCTGTTGTGGTGAAGGAGAGATAATGAGTATAACATTAGAAAATGAGAAGAAAATCACTACGGTTATTTTTGACTGGGCAGGAACTCTTGTTGATTATGGTTGTTTTGCACCTGCAGTTGTATTTGTTAAAGCATTTAAAAAGAAAGGTATAGATATAACCGTTGAACAGGCTCGTTTACCCATGGGCCTGGAGAAGAAAGAACATATCAGGACTATTTGCAAAATGGATGAAGTGTCTGCACAATGGAAACAAAAATATGATTCTGAGATTACGGAAAATGATATAAATGAAATATACAATTACTTCATTCCCATGCAGTTAAACATTTTACCGGAATATTCTGAAATTATTCCTGGTGCGCTTGAAACTATTGACTTCCTTAAAAAGAAAGATATTAAAATAGGCTCAACTACCGGTTATAATACCACAATGATGAACATAGTAATTGAGGAGAGCAGAAAACGTGGGCTTGAAGTTGATTCGCTTATATGTGCTGATGAAGTTCCCGGTGGAAGGCCATACCCATGGATGGTATATAAAAACGCAATTAGTTTGCAGGAATTCCCACTGGATACATTTGTAAAAGTTGGAGATACAGTTCCTGATATTCTTGAAGGCGTCAATGCCGGAGCGTGGAGTATTGGTGTAGTAAAATCCGGCAATGAAATGGGTAAAACACACGCGCAGGTTCTTGAAATGAATGAAGAAGAATATAACAGGGCAAAATCAGGTATTGCTGATAAATTCTTTTCAGCCGGTGCACATTATGTAATTGATACTATTGACGAATTGCCGGAAATAATTGAAATAATAAATTCAAGAATCAGGAATGGTGAAAAGCCCTGAAATATTGTTCATAATATTATGCCTGGTAATAAATTATTTGGCCTATCCGCAGGATTGCCTTAATGCACATTCGCATAATGATTACAATCGGGAAAGGCCTTTGTATCAGGCACTTGAAAATAATTTCAGGAGTGTTGAAGCTGATATATTTCTTAGCGGCGGCCAATTAGTGGTCGCCCATTCTGTTGGAGAAATAGATTCAACAAGAACTCTTGAAGCCCTATACCTGGAACCACTTAGTAAGTTAATTGCAAATAATAAACTCGTCTGTTCTCCAATATACCTGTTTATCGATATTAAAGAAGATGGAAAAGCTGTTTATCCTGTGCTGTGTAAAATGCTGGCAAAATATGCTGATATGCTTACAGGCTATAATGGTGAAAGAATTTATAAAAAAGATGTAAGTATAATAATATCAGGAGACAGGCCTTTGGAAGAAATTATTAATGATACTACCAGATATGCGGCAATTGATGGCAGGCTTAGTGACGTAAATAAGCCCTCATATTTTTTCCCAATTATTAGTGATAATTGGTTTAACGTAAGCAGCTGCCTGGAAAAATACTATAGTAATGTTACTACAGAGACTGGATTGAAAGAGCTCTCTGAAAATATCAGAAATTCCGGGAAGTTATTTCGTATATGGGGTGCTCCGGATAATGAAAAGTCCTGGCAAATTCAATACAATGCCGGGGTAAGCCTTATAAATACAGATAATATAAACGGACTGAGACAATTTTTAATAAAAAATAAATAGATAATTTATGAAGCATATCATTTTACTGTTATTATATCCTTTTTTAGTTTATGCTCAATCACTTCCATATTATAATTCATTTGATAAAAGTGATTTAAGTGAATGGACAATAGTTGATGATGAGCCTAATAGTTCAGGTCCCGGAAACTGGTATGCCGCTGACGGGATATTGTCACAGACTTCAAACATTTTTGTTAACCAGGATGAATTTAATGTACATCTCGGAACTCACATTTTTACAGGAAACAAATCCTGGAAAAACTATTCTTTTAATGCTATTCTGAAAACGACAGATGATGACGGAATTGGAATTATATTTAGATACCAGGATAGGAATAACTACTACAGGCTTTTATTTCTGAATGATGCCGGTAATGGAGGCCCTTTCAGAAGGCTTCAAAAAATGACAGAGGGGGTACTTACTACAATATCTGAGAGCCGATTAACTAATGCAACGCCCAAAAACTGGTTTGCCGTTACGGCTAAAGTAAAAGATGACTCTATAATTACCTATTTAAATGGCAGCCTTTTATTTTCAGTTGAGGATCAGACTCATAAAGGCGGCGCCATTGGATTTACCTGCTATGCAAATTCCGGTGCTTATTTTGATAGTGTATCTGTTACTACAGAAGATTTAGTTTATTCTGAACCGGAAAATATTGAAGTTATTCCACAAAGGCTTCCATATATCCAGTTGCCGGATACTACATCGGCTTGTATTGCATGGAGGACAACAGCTAAATCTATCGGAAAAATTGAATACGGCCTTACGAACTCATATGGCAATATTATTATTGAGGATAGCGCTGTTAATAAGCATTTTGTCAAAATAGAAAACCTCTTACCTGATACAAGGTATCTTTATAAGGTATGGAATGCAGATACCGTATTTTCAGAAGGGAATTCATTTTATACAGCAAAACCCGATAATGTAAAACAAATAAACTTCCTTATATGGGGTGATAGTGGGGTAAATAATGCAATTCAATATAAAATAGCCGGATTGATGGAAAAAGAAGAAAATATCGACTTTGGCATTCATGTAGGAGACGTTAACCAAAACACTGGCGAAGAATATGACCTTACATATTTTCGTCCATATAAAAATATTGTAGGCAATAAGAATATTTTTGTCTGCCTAGGTAATCATGATACATACTCTAATAATGCAGAAACCTACCTTGATGATTTCTATCTGCCTCATAATAATCCGGAAAATTCAGAAAGGTATTATTCATTCAGGTGGGGAAATACTTTTTTTATAAACCTGGATTCTAATATTGATTACACTCCCGGTTCACCACAATACAATTTTCTTGAAAGCCAGCTCCAATCGGACAGGAAAAAAACGGCTGATTGGACTTTTGTATATTTCCATCATCCTCCATATTGCGAGTTGTGGGACACATGGGCAGGAGAGCAGGCTGTTAGGGATTATCTTCTTCCTTTATTTGAAAAATATAAAGTTGATATTGTCTTTAACGGTCACACTCATGGTTACGAACATGGATACCTTAAGGGTGTTCATTATATAATTACAGGAGGTGGCGGCGGCGGCCTTGATTCATATGGCAGAGACTGGAGCCATATATCCAAATCAGTTGCTGTACATCATTACTCAAAAGTTGAAATAAATGGCAGCAGCCTTTTATTCAGAGCAATTGATATTGATGGAAATCTTATTGATAACTTTTCTATATCAAAAACAATAGCATCAATATATGAGCAGGGTATAATCCCGAATGAATATTCACTGGGACAAAACTATCCAAATCCATTTAATCCAGTAACCAAAATACCATTCGGACTGCCTGAAACAACCAAAGTAAATGTTAGTGTGTTCGATATATCCGGTAAAAAAATTAAAGATATTGTTAATTCAACATTTTCTGCCGGCTATCATGAAGTTGAATTTAACGGAAGTAATCTTGCCTCCGGTATGTATATATATCGCATTATTGCTGGCAGCTTCGTTCAGGAGAGAAAAATGATGATAATAAAATAAGCCCTAACATATTTTGGGGAAACACACAGCAAATTAAAAAGCAGGATAAAATGGATAATAAAAAGCCGGAAAGATCAGAAGGGGATATAAACTTAACAGATGGCAGAACCTCCTGGATAAATAACTGTATCGATGAAAAAACCAATGAGTTGCTTGAGGAGGATGCCAAATATTTCCTTCACCAGTCATTATCAACCCCATGTCTAAATGTACTCCAGGCATGTCATGGCAGCTATATTTTTGATTTGGAAGGACGGGAATATCTGGATTTTCACGGTAATAATGTCCACCAGGCAGGATATTCTCATCCAGCAATTATTGAAGCCGTAACAAAACAATTAAATGAATTATCTTTTTGCCCAAGGCGTTATACAAATATTCCTGCAATTAACCTGGCAAAAAAGCTTACAGAACTTGCTCCGGGTGATTTAAACAGAGTCCTTTTCGCACCGGGTGGTACATCGGCAATAGGTATAGCATTAAAGCTGGCAAGAGTTAAAACCGGGAGATTTAAAACTATTAGCTGGTGGGATTCTTTTCATGGAGCCTCCCTGGATGCCATTAGTGTAGGTGGAGAAGCTTTATTCAGAAGTAATATAGGGCCTCTTTTACCCGGTGCCATTCATGTTCCGCCACCATCTTTATATAATAGTGTCTTGGGTGAAGGGGAAGAAGCTGTAAAGCGAAACCTTGATTATATAGAATATATATTTGAAAGGGAACAGGATATTGCAGCATTTATAGTAGAGCCAATCAGGTACTCAGCTGTTATAATACCACCTGTATGGTACTGGCGGAGAATAAGAGAGTTATGCGATAAATATGGTACGCTTTTAATTTTTGATGAAATTCCAATATGTCTTGGCAGAACAGGCTATATGTTTGCATCTGAATACTATGGAGTTGTGCCTGATATATTGTGCATAGGGAAAGGGCTTGGTGGTGGTGTTTTTCCTATGGCTGCAGTTTTAGCGAAAGAAAGTCTTAATATTGCTGGAGATAAAGCCCTTGGACATTATACCCATGAAAAAAGTCCTGTTGGTGCGGCTGCAGCACTTGCAATTATAAAAATAATTGAAGAAGAGAATCTCTTACATAGGGCTGTAGAAAAAGGTAAGTATTTTCTTGATCAGCTCAATATATTAAAATCCAAATATGAAATAATCGGGGATGTTAGGGGAATAGGCCTGGCACTTGCTATAGAGCTCACTAATAATGATGTAAAGAAAACTCCGGCTGTTGAACAGGCTGACCTGATAATGTATAGCTGCCTGAAAAGAGGATTAAGTTTTAAGATATCAATGGGTAATATTCTAAGCCTTATGCCTCCGCTTACAGTAAGCATTGAAGAAATTGCCAGGGCAGTAAACATACTGGAAGAGTCTATAATTGAAGTTATATAAACTCTGTAATTATCTGAGACAAAAGATTTTACGTGATATTGATATAAAATAACTGCGCAGTAACTTATCTTTCATTCATTAATATTTTATAAAAATATTTAAATAGTTGTTGCAAATAGAATTTATTCTCCTTAGGTTAGCGCAATCGATTTCGAAAAGGATTTAGGCAGGTCCTTTTCTTTTGGTGAGTTTGCGATAACGATTGCGTAAAACTCCTATAGTAGTTTACTTTAACCAGCACTAACCGGAGAAAGTTTTGGCAGGTACCTGGGAATATATATTCAACTATACCTCTTTAAGTAGACAAAATCTTAATGAAACTACTTTACGTTTTTCTTTAAGTGTTCGCCTGCTCAAAACTTTACAATTATATCTGTTTAACATCCTTCATTTTTGTTTAAGCATATCTTTAATAAATAATCTTCTACATAGTTTACTGATGGACAGAATCATACTAAGAACTGTGTGTGAAGATTCTGATATAAAAACGATGTTGCAGTTATATGATAACCGTTTGTTAATTGTAAAAACTAAGTTAAATACAGGAGTAAATTCTAATGTTGAGTGAGATAGAAGTAAAGAAACAAATTGTTGAGATAGGAAAAAGAATTTGGCAAAAAGGCTATGTTGCATCAAATGATGGTAATATTACTGTAGTTCTTAATGATCGTATGCTGCTTACTACCCCTACCGGTGTAAGTAAAGGATTTATGACTACCGATATGATTATTAAATGCGATATGGAGGGTAATGTAATTGCCGGTAATTCAAAGTATAAACCTTCAAGTGAAGTTAAAATGCACCTGGAAGTATATAAAGAAAGGCCTGATATTAAATCTGTTGTTCATGCACATCCAACTTATGCTACAAGTTTTGCTGTTGCCGGAATACCTTTGAATAAGTGTGTTTTACCTGAGGCTATTATCGTTATTGGTGCTGTTCCAATGGCTCCTTATGGACTTCCTTCCACCATGGAAATTCCTGATTCAATAAAGCCATTAATCAAGAATTCTGATGTTATTCTTTTACAGAATCATGGGGCATTAACCCTTGGCTGTGATTTATTAAATGCTTATCATAAAATGGAAACCCTCGAACATACTGCCAGCATAGTATGGAAAGCAATTCAGCTTGGTAATGTTAATGTACTGCCTGAATATGAACGAGACAGGTTAATGACTTTACGCGATAAATTTAAACTTGCCGGAAAAGTTACCCCCTGTGATGTAACACCGCTTAAGATTGAAAAATCTTCAGTGTTTGATCAGAATGAGCTTGCAGACAAAATAGCGGAACTTGTGATGGTAAAACTGAAAGAGAAGAGCGGCAGATAGAAAACATAATGTTATACTAAAAAAGAAAATAATGTTAAAAGAAAAAAAATATATCGGTTTTGATCTTGGTGCGGAAAGCGGAAGATGCACAGTTGCTGTTTTTAAAGATAATAAAATTACCTTAACTGAAGTGCATAGATTTGTTACGCATAATGTTAAATATAGCGGCGGCTTTCACTGGGATATATTAGCTATATATAAAGAGATAATAGAAGGTATTTCCAATGCAGTGAAAAAATATGGGCCTGAATTTGATGGTGTAGGTGTAGATACCTGGGGTGTTGATTATGTCTTAATTGATTCAGAAGACAGAATATTATCCTATCCTTATCATTATCGTGATGACAGGACAGATAATATTATGGATGAAGCTTTTAATATTGTAAGTAAAAATGAAATCTATGCGCTTTCAGGTATTCAGTTTGCACAGTTCAATACCGTATTTCAGCTTTTGGCAGAAAGCCGCAGAAAGCTCAATCTTTTAACTGTAGCTGATAAAATGCTTTTGATGCCGGATTATTTGAATTTCCTTCTATGCGGGAAAAAGAAAGCAGAGTACTCAATTGCTTCAACCACAGGGCTTATAGATCCGGTAACCCGAAACTGGTCATGGGAATTAATTGATAAATTTGGTTTTCCTCGTTCAATTTTTCCGGAAGTAACTGAACCAGGTACAAAGCTGGGAAATATTCTTCCGTCAATATCTCAACTTACCGGAATTAGCAGTAATGTTCCTGTTTATGCCAGTGCATGCCATGATACTGCATCTGCAGTTGTATCAGTTCCGGCTGATGGAGGTACCTGGGCTTTCCTTAGTTCAGGTACATGGTCTTTAATGGGCATTGAATTAAAAGAACCATTCAGGACAGAAAAAGCTTTTGCTTACAACTTTACCAATGAAGGCGGAGTTGAAAAGACAATCCGTTTCCTTAAAAATATTCTTGGCTTCTGGCCCTTGCAGGAATGCAGGCGGTACTGGATTGATAAAGGAAAAGAATATACCTATCCGCAGCTTGTTCAATTTGCCAAAGAATACGGGCACGCAAATGCATGGGTTGATCTTAACGATCAAAGGTTTCTTAAAGCAGGGCACATGCCTGAAAAAATTACTGCATATTTGAAAGAAACAAATCAGCCTGTTAAGGATGAACCCGGATTTATTACAGCGGTAATACTTGAAAGCCTTGCCTACAGCTATAGGAATACAATAAAAGAAATTGAAGATGCCGCTGGCGTTAAAATTGAAAAACTGCATGCTGTCGGGGGCGGAATACAGAATGAGTTGTTAAATCAGTATACAGCTGATGCAATAGGGAAGCCTCTATATACAGGTCCTGTGGAAGGAACAATAATTGGTAATGCTGGCGTACAGTTAATTGCTTCGGGCGCTGTCAGGAACCTGGCAGAGTGGAGGAAAATTGTAAGAGTATCATTTGAAATAAATCAATATGAACCCGCCGGCTCAGATTATTTTAACCAAAACGAAAGTAATTTCAATAAGGTACTGATGAACAATCTGTAAAGTTGGTTTTATATTATTTGGTTTTAAGAAAGTAAAAAAGAATAGAATTAAAATATGTTATCTCTTCAACCCGGCTATGGAAAATGTGGCTCACCGGGCGAAGCTGTGCCCGTGACAATAATAAATTATTGTAAGAATATAGCTATTATTATTTCAAATTTTTTGCTAAATTTCTTAAAGGATTTCGAAATGCATTAAGAATTTTATATGAATAATAAAAAACAAAACAGAAAAAAACTTACATTAAAAGATGTAGCACAATCATTATCATTAACTCCGGCTACAGTTTCAAAAGCTTTAAGAGATAGCAGTGATATTTCACTGGAGACAAGAGAAAGAGTTAAAAAGGCCTGCAAGGAATTAGGCTATAGGCCAAATCTGCTTGCAAGATCTTTAATCAGTAACAGAAGTAAATTACTTGGGGTATTAGTCCCGGACTTAAGAATTTCATTCTTCTCAGAAGCTGTAAGAGGTATGTATGAGGAAGCTGAGAAAAAAGGCTATGAATGTATATTCCTGGCGCATGATGAAAATACAGACAAAGAAAGAAAAAAAATTGAATTCTTATCTGATTTGGGAGTAGATGGTATTCTGCTTAATTCAGCAGGCGGTAAAAAAAATTATGATTTATATAACAGTATAGTTGATGAAGGTATAAGGATTGTCTGCTGGGATCGTAAACTTGATGATTTTAATTTTAAATCTGTTGTCATTAATGATGTTGAAGCATCATATAATCTTACAGAAGAAATGATAAAACTGGGAAGGAAAAGAATTCTTTTTCTCGGCCCTCACAGAGGAATTCCGGTTTGCCGTGACCGTTTCAGTGGTTACAAAATGGCTCTTCAAAAATACAAAATTCAATACAGGCCTGAACTTGTTCTTGAAACATTCAGGGATGTTGAAGACAGTTACAAGAAAATGTCAGCATTTCTTGATAAGAAAATAAAGATAGATGCAATGGTTAGTGTTGGCGGTTTAAATACTTATGGAGCTGGTAAAGCAATTAAAGACCATAAGTATTCTATCCCGAATGATGTAATTATTGGTGAATTTGGTGACAACGATGTTGTTTACAGGCTGGCTGTCCCGTTTCTTACAGTAAATCAAAATCCATACAAAATTGGAAAAGCTTCTGTTGATTTACTGATTGATTTGATTGAAACTAATGGAAATGAAAATAAACTACATGATATTGTTATAGAATCAGAAGTCTTACACAAATAATTCTTAAATAATAAATTAAGGGCCGGCAGGGGGGAGTTTGTCCTGTCATTTAATAACTTAATTTATCACACATTATTAATTAACATATCTTTTTTATTAATCGGGAACTACAATGAAATATAATGTTTACGCAAAACTGTTTTTTCTTATAGTTTTAGCGCTAACGAATGCGCAGTTTACCCTCTCTCAATCGGCTTCAAAAGGCGGTATTAAAGGTAGGGTGATTGCTGCTGATGACAAAGAAGGTTTGCCCAGCGCTAATGTGACCGTTGTGGATACAAAAACCGGCGTTGCCACTGATCTTAGTGGGTATTATATCCTTAAAAATCTGCCTGCCGGTAAAGTTAAACTTTCTGTTTCTTTTATTGGGTATAAAACAAAGATTGAAACTGTTGATATTATTCCTGATCAGATAACAGACGTTAATTTCGTTCTTGATATAGAGGCTGTTAAATCAGCAGAAATCACAATTACTGCTCAGGCTCAGGGGCAGCGTGAAGCGATAAGGCAGCAGTTAAATTCCAGTTCTATTGTTAATGTTGTTGCGCCTGACCGTATCAGGCAAAATCCTGATGCTAATACTGCTGAAGCTCTGGGCCGTTTGCCGGGCTTATCATTAATAAGAAATGGCGGCGAAGGTACAGGAATTGTAATCCGTGGTATGGGCCCTCAATATAGTAAAGTTACTTTAAATGGTGTTGAACTTCCTTCAACTGATGCTGCTACAAGAAACACTTCTGTTTCAGGTATTTCCCAATTCCTTTTACAAACAGTTGAAGTATATAAAACAATTACACCTGATATGGATGGTAACTCAGTTGCGGGTGCAATAAATATGAAATTATCAGAAGCGCCGGATTCAGCTCATTATAGTGTTTTGGTACAGAGCGGCTACAATAATATGAATGATTACTGGGGTAATTACAAAATTGCTCTCAATTATAGCAACAGGTATTTGGATAATAAACTTGGTTTGAGATTTGACGGTAATGCCGAAAGAGTTAACCGCGGTACGCAGACTATGAGCGGCGGATATAGCATTAATTCAAATACAACCAGTGGCCTTGGTCATGAACAGGTGTTATTAACAACCGCAGGTCTTACTGATATTAAAAATGTTAAAAATAAACAAGCCGGCACCTTAGTACTTGATTATACTTTCTCTCCTACTGATAAGATATATTTCTATAACCTGCTTTCAAGAACAGGTGGTTCATACTTAAGTGTTGCAAAAAATTACAACCTTTCCGGAAATAATCTCGGTACAAGTATCTATCAGGATGATGATTCTGAAAACCTCATGTATTCTGGCTCTATAAGAGCTGAACATAACATAAAAGGTATTGAACTTGATTATGGTGCAGCTTTCTCGCAAACACATAATTATTCGCCTGAAAGAAAATCATGGGAGTTTTTCCTTAATCCTGTTTTCGAAGCAAGTTCTCTGACTAATGAAGCAAGAATGAGGTGGCCTGAGCAGGTTATTGGTTCTTCTTATGATAATGCGTCAGAATCTTCTTTGGGACAGACTCTTCTTACTTATATGGGTTCCTCTTCTGATGTACTTATGCATAAAGATGTTATTGGCTATTTTGATGTTAAAGTTCCGCTTAAATTAAGTGATTTAGTTTCCGGCTTTGTAAAGGCAGGGGCAAAGTATAAACAAACCACCCGTGAAAGAACATATAAAGTTGGAAGTCTTGATATGGGTGGTGGCGCAATCATTAGTCAGACTATTGCTTCACAATTTCCATGGATAAACAGAGCCTATGAAAGAATTACTGCAAATGGTTTGCTTGGTGGTACTAACAGCGATTTTCTTGATGGTAGCTATAATTTTGGATGGTATCCAAATATTGGCCTGTTAAATAATATTTGGGACTGGTGGAATACTTATTCAAAGAATATGATGGCACAGGGTATGGACCAGGTAATTAAACAGATGGGCAGCTATAATAGAATTGGATTTCCTGCTGACGATTACAACTCTTCTTTTAATAATCAGGATATGACGGAGCGCTATTATGGTACATACCTTATGGGTGAACTAAGCTATAGTGACTTACTTGTTTTAACACTTGGCTGCCGTTATGAAAAGGTAACTGATGATTTAACCGGGCATTATGTTATGCAGAGAGAATATACACAGATTTATGGATTTGAAGTTCCAAGCACGCCGGTTAATGCAAAGCATGATGATGAATATTGGCTTCCTATGACAAATATTAAAATTAAAGCAGCTGACTGGCTCCAGATAAATATGTCATATACAAATGCTTTAACAAGGCCTGATTATCTTGCATTAATTCCAAATACATATATAAATAATAGTATGTCTTCAACATATAAGTATATTGTGGGCAATCCGAATCTTAAACCTGAGTTATGGACAAACTATGACATTCAGCTTGCCTTCTTTACTAATGAAGTTGGCTTATTAACAGTTAATGCTTTTTATAAAGATGTTAAAGATAAAATATGGTCCAGAACATACAGCAGAATTAAGGGAGATGTATCTCTTCCCGGATTTAAAGACAACGATATCGTAGCTGTAACCGAAACAGTGAACCATAAAGATAAAGGTTCAGTTAAGGGATGTGAACTTGAATGGCAGACCAGTTTCTGGTATTTACCTGCACCATTTAAATATTTCTCGTTGAACCTCAATTATACAGTACTTAAATCTGAAATAGATTATCCTACTACAAGAGTTTATACTACCTATGAGATTGGCAGTAATGGAAAACCGACTGCTGTAATGTCAAGAGTAGATTCAACAATTACTGATCAGTTCATGAACCAGCCTGATAATATTGCTAACCTTTCACTTGGTTTTAATTATAAAGGGTTAAATGCCTGGTTATCATTCCAGTTTACAGGCAAGATGTTAACCGGCTGGTCTTATCAGAAAGATCTCATTCCATACAAAGATCATTTTTACAGGTGGGATCTTCAGGTTGCGCAGGAACTGCCATTTAAAGGGCTTGAACTGTTATTTAATGTAGCTAACTTAAATAACTTTCAGGAATCTTCAAGTTTAAGCGGGGATAGTCGTCCTACATATCTCGAAAGATATGGCTGGACCAGCGATCTGGGTGTACGTTATAGTTTTTAGCAGGAACATTACACTAAGGAGGTTAGTGCCCTGTAATTATGATGTATAACAGGATCAATATTGTAATCAATTCATAAACAAATCTTTTGGAGGCAAAATGCAAAGGGTTAATATACTTACTATTACACTGGTTACCATTTTGTTTAGCATATCATTATTTGCACAGGATATTGTTAATGTGGAACCAGGCTACGGTACACTGAACGATGCTGTTAAAGCAAATGGTGGTAATAAAATTTACAAACTAAAAGCTGGCGGCTGGTATGGCCTTAATGCTATTCTGGAGACACCCGCTGAACCAATACAGATTATTGGTGAAGAACCTTCTTCTTCTGATCAGATGTATGCAACAATTCAGGTTGGTGCCAGCGCTGAAGGTGCTACTTTTAATAACCTGATCAATATTATGGGGGATATCACCATGAAACGTGTATTCCTTGTTACAGCAGACCTGAATAATAGTGTTGGTAACTGGACTTTATATCAGAAAGCTGATGCTACCGTTGTTCTTGATTCTATTGTTGTTGATCCATGCGGATGGCAGTGTTTCTTTGCTGCAAATGCTGATGTAAGAAATACTTACATAACCAATTCATTGTTTTTAAGACAGGGTAATACAATAAGTCCCTGGGATGGATGGTTTATTCACAGCGAAGGTACAAGGGAAGTTAACTGGGATACTCTGTATGTTGAAAACAACACAATTGTCAATTCCAGTTTATTCTTATATTTTGCAGATAATTTTGCTCAGGGTATAAATAAATTTGTATGGTTTAATCATAATACTCTTCTTTTCCAGAAAGCAGAGTTGAAATATAGTTTTATAACTGAGTCTGACTATTTCACAAATAACCTTATGTGGATGAGTGGATTTGGCCCGTTTGTTAATTCATGGAATGACAGCAGGGTTGATGGTGCAACTCATGAACTTACAAGTATGCACTGTGCTGATACTCTGTCATCAGAAACTCTTCCCAGCTCAAGAAAAGCATTTGTTGAATACAACTTCAATAATGTAGATGATAGAATAAAACAAGATATTGAACTTGCTGCTGCTAATAACCAGGTTGCTTATATGCGTCCTCTTGTTATGCCGTATGAATGGGCAGATTCAAGCAGGGAAGCCCAGATGTTTTCTGATGCTGTAAACTTCCCTTACTTCAAAAGCGGTAACAATATAGAATACTATCCAAATCTTGCTCCATATAATTTTAGCAAAAATTCGGTTGATCCGGAATTTGAAGATCCTTTGATTTATGCTTATGGAGATTCTGTTGTTGCATGGAATCATTCTGCCTGGAAAATGGAAATTGGACTTCCTTCTACAGAGTATCCGCCTGCAGCTGAATGGACAAACCTGTTATTTACAAAAGATCCTGTAAATAATGAGTATGGCAATCCTACTGTATGGCCTCGTTTTAATGGTGTTTACAAAAATTCAGAATTATTAAGTGCTTCTATTGAAAAATTGCCTCTTGGTGACCTTAACTGGTTCCCTGAAGCTAAAGCCAAATGGGCTGAAAATCAGTCAGCTATTGAGCAGCATATTCTTGACCTGAATGAATCTCAGTTTAGCTTAACTTCAGTTAGTCAGAGTGATAATAGTATCCCTCAGAAGTTTAATTTAAGTCAGAATTTCCCTAATCCATTTAATCCGTCAACAGAAATAAGGTATAGCATTCCAAACAGCGGAATGGTTACTTTGAAAGTATATAATATAATCGGCCAGGAAGTATCAACTCTTGTTAATAATATGCAGCAGGCAGGTAACTATACTGTATCCTTTGATGCTTCACATTTATCTTCAGGAGTTTATTTCTATAAACTTCAGTCAGGCAGCTTTACTTTAACAAAGAAAATGGAAGTAATCAAATAAAAAGATTCTATGTTGAAATAGAAAAACCTCACTAGTGAATCTCTAAGCGGCGGATACCATTTCCGCCGCATATTAATAAAATATCAGAGTAAATTATATGAAACATATATTCTGTTTCCTGGTGGCTTTATCATTTGTTATGCAGATATCTTATGCACAACAATGTAAAACCGGCAAACCGGTTAAAATTATTTTCGATAGTGATATGGGGCCTGATTATGATGATGTGGGAGCAATTGCAATTATGCATGCCCTGGCTGACAGCGGTTATGCTGATATACTTGCCACAATTGCAAGTAATAAATATGAAGGTGTTGCTTCAGTAATGAATGTATTTAATACATACTATAATCGTCCCGGCATACCTATCGGAGTACCTAAAGGAGTAGCTGTTAATTCAAAGGACCCTCAGCACTGGACTGATACTATCCTGGCAAAATTTCCTCATAAAATAAAAAAGAATTCCCAGGTCCCTGATGCTGTAAATCTTTACAGAAAAATTCTTTCTTCCCAACCTGATAACAGTGTAACAATAGTTACAGTTGGATTTGTAACAAATCTTGCAGGATTGCTGGAAACTAAACCTGATAAGTATTCTAAGCTAAATGGAAAAGAGCTGATAGCAAAAAAGGTTAAACAACTTGTTTCTATGGCCGGAGGTTTCCCTTCAGGAAAAGAATTTAATGTATTTTCAGATTCCCTTGCCTCAAAGAAAGTATTTAATGAATGGCCAACACCGGTATTATTTGATGGATTTGAAATTGGGGTACAGGTTAAAACCGGGCTTCCGTTAACTAAAAATACAGCTATCAAAAATAGTCCTGTGAAAGATGTTTTTAGCCTTTGTATTCCTATGAGTGATTATGATGCAGAAGGAAGAAGAAGCTGGGATGAAATAGCTGTTTTAATTGCAATAAAAAATACTGCCCCCTGGTTTACTGTGAAACATGGGCGTATTATAATTCATGATGATGGCTCAAACGAATGGGATAGTAATGGGAAAGGCCATAGTTATATTGTCCCTGAGCTTCCATTATCTTCAGTTGAAGATTCAATAAACAAGCTTATGATGCATACTCCGGGAAAATAAAATACCTCATTTCTATACTACTTAATAAGGAAATTAAATAATACTATGAAAGAAAAGAAAGCTATTGTCGTCATAGGCAGCACAAATACGGATATGGTTGTGAGAGCTGACCATATTCCGGTTCCCGGGGAAACAATTCTTGGCGGTACTTTTTTTATGAATCCTGGAGGTAAGGGTGCTAACCAGGCTGTTGCTGCTGCAAGGCTCGGAGGAAATGTAACTTTTATTTGTAAAACCGGCACTGACATTTTTGGTAAAAATACTTCGCAGATGTTTGAGAAAGAAGGAATAAATACAGGTTTTGTAATTCAGGATGATAAAAATCCCTCCGGAGTTGCGCTTATTACTGTTAGTAAAAATGCTGAAAATAGTATTGTTGTTGCCCCGGGTGCAAATTCAGCGCTCAATCCTGATGAAATACAAAAGGCAAATGATATTATTGTGAATGCCGGTGCTATTCTTATACAACTGGAAATACCAATTGATACAGTTCGTGAAGCTATCCTTACAGCGCATAATAACGGTACTATCGTTATACTTAATCCGGCTCCGGCGGCAAAGCTTTCAGATGAAATTCTCAATTGCGTTGATATAATTACTCCTAATGAAACTGAAGCATCTATCTTAACAGGTATTGATGTTACAGATGCTGCATCTGCTGAAAAAGCAGCAATTGCACTACATAAAAAAGGCATCAGTACTGTTATAATAACCATGGGGTCTAAGGGGGCTATGTTGTATTATGACGATAAAGTAACTATTATTCCTGCCAGGGTAGTAAAAGCGGTTGATACAACTGCTGCCGGGGATGTTTTCAACGGGGCACTTGTCGTTGCATTATCTGAAGGCATGTGTATGGCCGAAGCAGTAGCTTTTGCATGCAATGCCTCTTCTATATCGGTCACAAGGCTTGGTGCACAGTCATCAGCCCCGTATAGAAACGAATTATAATATTATATAAATAAATATAATTAGGCTCACTTAATAAATCCATTTATAAACTAAAGTATCCGCTTTTGAGGATATAAAATTTAAGGATTTAAAATGTTTATAGTAGAAAACTATTATGCTGCAATTTTCTTCTGTGTAATCACAATGTTATGTTGGGGGTCATGGGCTAACACTCAAAAACTGGCAGGCAAAACCTGGCGTTTTGAATTGTTTTACTGGGATTATGTAATTGGCATTTTACTTCTGACATTTTTCTTTGGTATTACTCTGGGAAGTATTGGTGAACAGGGCCGGCCATTTTTTACTGACCTTGCTCAGGCTGATTCCTCAAATATAATTAGTGCATTAATTGGCGGTATTGTTTTTAATGCTGCAAATATTCTTTTCTCAGCATCAATTGCAATTGCTGGCATGTCAGTTGCATTTCCTATCGCTGTTGGCCTGGCTTTGGTATTAGGTGTTATCATTAATTATATGGCTGCTGAAAAAGGTGATCCGTTCTTTTTATTTCTGGGCCTTGCTTTGGTTGTAATTGCAATTATATTAAATGCTACTGCATACAAAAAAATGAGCTCAGGAAGTAAAGTATCTTCAAAAGGAATCATTATTTCTGTTATAGCAGGTGTATTAATGGCATTTTTCTACCGCTTTATTGCTGCCTCAATGGATCTTGAAAACTTTGCTTCTCCGGCCGTTGGAAAAATGACTCCATATTCTGCTGTATTTGTTTTTGCTATAGGGATATTTCTAAGCAATTTTATATTTAATACTATTCTTATTAAGAAGCCTTTTGAAGGTGACCCAACAAGTTATTCTGAATACTTTAAAGGTAAATTCAGCACCCACCTTGTTGGAGTTCTTGGCGGACTCATTTGGGGAATTGGAAACTCATTAAACCTGATTGCTGCAGGAAAAGCAGGTCCTGCTATATCTTATGGATTGGGGCAGGGCGCTACACTCGTTGCCGCATTATGGGGTGTTTTTATCTGGAAAGAATTTAAAAATGCTCCTGAAGGAACAAATAAATTCATTACTCTTATGTTCATTTTCTTTGCTATTGGACTTGGTATGTTAATCTATGCCGGTGCCTGAAGAAATATGAAGTATCTGATAATATCCATATTAGCGTTAATAATTTGCCTGCCGGTAAATGCAGAGAACAATAAAAATTCTGATTTTACATTATGGCAGCTGCCTTCACAGGTTGATAATATCGGAAATTCATATGTGTTCAGGATGAACGATGGAAAAGTTGTTGTTATGGATGGAGGCGTTAAAGAAGAAACTCCATATCTTAGAGGATTTTTGGCAGCGCTTGGTAATACTGTTGAATATTGGCTCGTTAGCCATCCGCATCCTGACCATATTGGTGCACTTAACGAAATAATGTTAAAACCTAATGGTATAAAAATAAATAATATCTGTCTTTCAGAATTTTCTCCTGCTCTGTGCGATCTCGAACCGGATTATAAAACACCGGCAGTTGAGTTTTACAGAAACCTTCACAATTCCGGAATACACATAATAAATATTAATAGTCCTGGCAAAATATTTACGGTAAATAAAACTGTATTTAAGATACTCAGTGTTACAAATGAGGAAATTACAGAAAATCCTTATAATAATTCCTGTATGGTAATTAGAGTAGACGATGAAAAGAAATCAATCTTGTTTTTAGCTGACCTTGGTAAAGAGGGCGGTGATAAGTTAATAAACGGCCCTTTTCAGAAAGAATTAAATTGTGATTATTTACAGGTGGCACATCATGGTCAAAGGGGTGTTAGAGACAGTTTTTATAAATCCATTAAATTTAATGCCTGTTTGTGGCCTACTCCAACATGGCTGTATAATAATGACACAGGAAATGGTTTCAACACGGCACAGTTTGAAACTGTTAGGATTAGGGAGTTAATGAATTCAATCGGCATTAAAGAGCATTACGTTAGCTGTATTGGATTATATAAAATAGAATAAATCAATTGTTAGTATAAATCAGGAGCAGTTTAATGAACAACAAATTTAATATTCTTTCATTTATTGTTTGCTGTTTATTTGTTTCAGTAGTGGCAAGGCCTGTTTATTCACAGGCAAAAGCATCAACAGATACATTAAATGAAAAATATCTTGTGTTATTTCTAACAAATACAAGTGTTGATCAGGCTGATAAAATTAACACAGGTAAAGATGCAAACAGCAGTTATACTTTTGTTGGAGAATTACCTTATATCTTCGGCCAAATCAAAAAGGATGATGAATATAAATACGCTTATGGCTTGCCCGGGCCTATGCTGTTAACTCAATCGGTTGAAGAAATGAACTACGAAATAAACCTGGCATTTGATATTGCAGAGAAATATAATGTGCCTGTTTATTTCCAGTTGGATGATTGCAACAATTACACTACCGAATTTGGTTCCGGGGCAACTCCCAAATTTTATGAAAATCCTGACTGGTGTGAATGGATCAAATTTCCTGAAGCTGGTGAAGAGTGGGGCGGACAATCTTTTGGCAGGCTGCCTTACTATTGGTTTAACTGGGGTTCTTGGATGCATGCACAGGCATTTCCTTCTTTCCAGTCTCCCGGTTTCAGAGAATATGTCCTGAATCAGCTTAATGAAGGCGTATTAAAACCTTTAATGGAAAGGTATAATAAACTGAAAAGTGAAGGAAAAGAATATCTCCTTGCCGGGCTTGCTATCGGCTGGGAGACACACATTCCGGATAATTCAACATCTAATCCTTTTGCAAATATTAGTGAGGATAACCTTCCTGTAAATGTATTACAGGGAGATACCATGAAAGTATGGGAAGCCTCTAAATATGGTTATAACTCTTTAAACAGGCTTGGTTATACAGAATATAACCTTCAGGCACTCTACCAGGTAATTCATGATTATTCTGAACTGCTGGCAAAAACAATATATGATGCCGGCATTCCAAAACAGAAAATATTTACACATATGCTCAGCCTTATGAGTTCAAGGACAAATCTACAGTCTACATTTGCACCGCCAATATGGGCTGCTGTTAATGATTATAGTACGCCTGGCTTTACTATGTCTCCCGAAACCTGTCCGTATAATGTAGATACCCTCGTGAATGAAATAAGAAAAGCCGATCCTGCGCAGGCAAACTTCGCAAATGCTGAAGGTTACAGCCGTGGTGTCGATGATACTTATGATCAGGCAAAAAACTACTTTAAGTCATTATATGGCAACGGTGCTTCACTTGTAACTGTATTTGGCTGGGGAAGAGAGTCTGCATCTTCAGCATTTGCAGTATCTCATGATCCGCAGAGTCCATTTGTCCTTGCTGCAAAAGTATGGATGTACCCGGAAGCAGATACAGCATCACAGAGCGAATGGAACTTTACCTACGAGAATAGTCTGGCTGGCTGGACTCTTACTCATAATCTTGGCGGTTCACTTGTAAATAATGCGCTTGTTCTGTCTGTTAAAGGAAGCGACCCATATATGATTTCCCCCTACGGCCTTAATGCCAGTGCTGATCATTATAAAGCTGTAAGCATTACAATGAAGAATAAATCATCTGCTTCTACAGCAAGAATATACTGGATGAATACAAATGATGCAGCTTTTGCCAGCGGAAAAAGTAAAACATTTTCTATAGTATCTAAAGATACCGCTTATACTGAGTACATTGTTGACCTGAGTTCAACCGGCAAATGGTACGATCGAATTGCACAGTTAAGGCTTGATCCGGTTGAAGATGGCAGCGCAGGTGTTGTTGAAATAAAGCAAATTAAATTATTAACAACAATTACAGATGTTAATGAAGAAGAAAAGATTGTTCCGGCTTCTTTTAATCTTGGGCAAAATTATCCTAATCCTTTTAATCCATCCACTACAATTGAATATACAATCCCTGAAAATTCACAGGGGTTGGTAACTCTAAAAGTATATAATATTCTTGGACAAACCATATCAACATTGGTAAATGAAGAAAAATCGGCAGGTACATATAAAATCCGGTTTAGTGCTTCATCTTTGCCAAGTGGTGTCTATTATTATTCATTAACAGCTAATGGTTCAACCACAGCAAAGAAAATGCTGTTATTAAAATAATACCGCACTTATTGTAACTCATATCAGATTATATCTTAACTACTTTATTGTTTCCCGGGTATTACCGGGAAAATTTTCCATCATACCATAATATAGCATTAAGGAGGTTAAATTATGGGTAGAAAAATTTCTGTGTTTTTATTGTTGCTTATTCTGGCAAAACCTTCTCTGCCGGCTTCAATTAAGTGGGATTTTAATGAAGACGGCAATATGGGCGGCTGGAATCTGGTTTCCAGTTTAACAGGTAATGTTAGCAATGGAGCTTTGCACCTTCAAATAACCGGTGCTGATCCATACATCGCTACAGATGGCCAGTCAATTGACGCTTCTGTTTATAAAAAAATCAAAATTAGAATGAAGAACAGTACTTCAAGTACTAATATGGATTTCTTCTTTTTTAGTTCTGATTATCCTGAAGGCTATGACCTCAATAGGTTTGCACGCACTGTAATTTCTGCTAATGATTCTGACTACAAAGAATATACAATTGATATGTCAAATAATCCTTACTGGACAGGTAAAATTACTGTGCTAAGAATTGATCCTGTTGATGAAGCAACTTCCTGCGATATTGACATCGATTATATTCATCTTGTAAGTGTATCAAATGAAACATGGGGCTTTGAAGAAGATGGTAATCTTGAAGGTTGGAACCTTGTCAGCAGCTTAACCGGAGCAGTAAGTGATGGAGCTTTGCACCTTCAGATCACAGGTGCTGATCCATACATTGCTACAGACGGCCAGTCAATTGACGCTTCTGTTTATAAAAAAATCAAAATAAGAATGAAAAATGGTACTGCAAGTACTAATATGGATTTCTTCTTCTTTAGTTCTGAATATCCTGACGGTTATGACCTCAACAAATTTGCACGTACAGTAATCTCGGCTAACGATACCGACTACAAAGAATATACAATTGATATGTCAAATAATCCTTACTGGGCCGGCAAAATTACTTTACTAAGAATCGACCCTGTTGATGAGGCGACTTCCGGTAATATTGATATTGATTACATAAATCTTGAAACTAATCCGGTTGTTGAATGGAATTTTAACGAGGATGGTAATACCCAGGGATGGATTGCTGATCATAGCCTAAGTGGTTCGGTGGCTAATGGTATTTATCACCTTGATGTTACCGGTGACGATCCTTATTTCCTTATTCCGGGTTTAAGTTTTGATGCTTCAACATTCAAAACACTAAAAATAAAAATGAAGAATAATACATCTGATAATGGAATGGATGTTTATTTCTTTAGTTCAGACTACGTTCAGGACTATGACGGTTCACGTTATGCTCATGCAACAACAACTGCTAATGACAGCGGCTATCGCGTGTACACAATCGATTTTTCTAATAATCCATACTGGACTGGAAAAATCACGTTCCTGAGAATTGACCCTACTGCTGCAAATTCAGGGTCTGTTGATATTGACTATATTTCAGTTGTTGAAAAAGAACCCGAAACTGAAAAATTTGTACTTGATAACGGTGTTATAAAAGTTAAAGTTGATTTGGAACATGGCGGTGCAGTTTCATATATCTCTCAGTCCGGCACCACAAAAAATATTGTTAACACTCCTGACAACGGCCGTTACATACAGCAGGCATACATGGCAGGCCAGACAATTAACAGGTCAGCAGAAGGGCAGCATTCTTCATACACTCCCTGGTACTGGAACCCTATGCAGGCTGGCGACGTATATGGAAATACCTCTGCTATAATTGACACTTCTTCTTCTGATGGTATCCTTTATGTTAAAACACAGCCAATGCTTTTCGATATGAAAAACAAACCTGCTGAATGTTATATGGAAACATGGTTAAGCGTCAGTAACAACGTCATTCATGTAAAGAATAAATTAACAGCTTTCCGTACTGATAATCTGTGGCAGATTGTTCCAAGGTGGATGGAACTTCCACACGCCTTCATTGACAAGGAATATAGCAAACAGTACACATATAATGGCGATAAACCATGGAGTGAAGAGCCAATAACAGAAGTATTTTCAAGCGGAATTGGCTGGGATTATTACAATGCTACTGAACATTGGTGTGCCCAGGTTAATGGCGATAAGTGGGGCATTGGTATATATAACCCGTCATGTGTTAAATTTGCAGGCGGTTATGTTAATTTAGGTTCAAATTCTTTCACAAGATTTTCACCTTTGAATGTTGGGCTTCTGGATAAAAATTCAACTTATGAATACGAATATGATTTAATTGTTGGTTCATTGGATGAAATAAGGCAATATGTATATTCATCTGCCGGTGAAAAACCTGATACTGCACTTGCTGCAGAATGGAATTTCAATAGTACCTCTGAAGGCTGGTACAGTTCCAATAATGGTAATACATCATCAGCAGATTCTGTACTTACATTAAATATAACAGGCAAAAATTCTGCTGTATCTTCGCCTTATGGCCTCAATATAAATACTGAGACATACAAGTTTGTACAGGTTACATTTAAGAATAATACTGCATCAACTGAAGCCTCTTTATCATGGTTTACCAATATGGATATAGACCTCCCGGAAAGTAATACTGTGAAATTTGCTGTTATTCCGAATGATACAGCATACACTACATATACGATAAACCTGTCAAATAATGATGCATGGTATGGTAGAATTGAGCAGCTGCAGGTTGTTCCTGCTTCAGAACTTGAAAGCGGAAACATTTCTATCGAGAAGGTTAATTTCGCTTCAGATGTAACTGCAGTTGAGGATAATAATAAAACTGTCGTTCCAACAGTATATAGTCTTTCTCAAAATTATCCTAACCCGTTTAATCCGGCAACTGTTATAAATTATACGATTCCCAAAAGCGGAATGGTAACACTTAAAGTATATAATATACTTGGTGTTGAAGTAGCATCACTTGTAAATAAAGAACAAACAGCAGGAAGTTACACAGTAAGATTTAATGCATCAGAACTGGCATCAGGCGTATACCTGTATAAATTACAATCAGGCAGCTATACAATGTCAAAGAAGATGCTTCTGCTTAAGTAAAAATATATACATTTATGCCTCACAGAGGATTCATTATATGAACAAGAAATAAAAATATAACACCCTGTTCTAAGACCCTCTCCTTAATAAGGAGAGGGCAGGGTGAGGTTGCATCTCAGAAAGCATGTAAATTATAATTTGTGCCTCGCAGAGGCAGTAATTATGGTAAAAATGTGATTCCAAAAGTCCTATAATCCTCATAGAGGATTCATTATAACAGCAAAAAAAAATACTAAACTCTGTTCTGAGACTCTCTTCTTGATACCTGTCCCGTATGCAGGAAGGAGAGGACCGGATGAGGTTTCGACGCATCCATCAATCTAAAATTCTATTATCAACAAATATTAAGGTTTACGGTACAGTTCCTTGTGCTTCCTTTGGTTCATGATTAATTAATAAATTATCAAACTTAATAGAGGTACTTTATGGGAAAGAGATTACTGTCATTCATAATAGTTCTTGTATTCACTTCTTCTTTATTGTCTCAGACTAACCTGAAAGAAAAGTATATTGTATTTTTCCTTACCAACACAAACGTTGATCAGGCAGACAGTATAAATGAGGGGAAGGATGCAAATACTTCTTATACTTTTGTAGGCGAATTACCACAAATATTTGGGGCTGTTCGAAAAGACAGTCCATTTAAATACGCATTTGGCCTGCCCGGCCCTATGCTTTTAACGCAATCAGTTGCTCAAATGCAGTACCAGGTTAACAAAGCCTTTGATATTGCCGAAAAGTATAATGTCCCTGTTTATTTTCAATTGGACGATTGCAATAACTATACTACTGAATTCGGCAGCGGTGCCAGCCCAAAGTTTTATGATAATCCTGACTGGTGTGAATGGATAGCATTTCCGCAGGGGAGTGAACAATGGGGCGGGCAGTCAAATGGAAGGCTGCCGTATTTCTGGTTTAACTGGGGCTCATGGATGCATGCTCAGGCTTTTCCTTCGTTCCAATCTCCCGGTTTCAGGCAGTATATACTCGGCCAGCTTCAGAATGGTGTACTTGAACCTTTAATGGCAAGGTATAATAAACTGGTGAAGGAAGGTAGAGAATACCTGTTTGCAGGACTTGCTATTGGTTGGGAAACCCATATCCCTGATTACTCAACAAGCAATACATTATTGAATGTTAGTACATCAAAACTTCCTGTAAATGTTTTGCAGGGCGATACAATGAAAATATGGGAGGCTGGGAAGTATGGTTACAATTCATTGCATGAACTTGGGTATACTTCTTATAACCGTAATACTCTTAACCAGGTCATACAGGATTATTCAGAACTGCTTGCTAAAGCTGTGTATGAAGCAGGTGTTCCGCGCAGTAAAATATTTACTCATATAGTTGGCTTTATGTCTGCTAATACAAGCCTGCAGACGACATTTGCACCGCCAATCTGGACCGCGGTAAATGATTACAGTATACCAGGTTTTACTCTTTCTCCCGTAACATGTCCATATAATCTTACAAATCTTGTATCAGCTATAAATACTGCTGATAATGACCAGCAGTATTTTGCATGTGCAGAAGGCTATAGCAGGGGTGTTGATGGTACATACCAGCAGGCAAATGACTATTTCCAGTCTATGTTTGGAAATGGAGCAGCACTGGTAACTGTATTTGGATGGGGAAGAGAACCTTCAACTTCTGATTTTGCTGTCTCTCATAGCCCAACCAGTCCTTTTGTTAAAGCTGCTAAAAAATGGCTTAATAACTGGGAATATACTTATGATACTGAAGGCTGGACTGCAGGTAACAATATTTCCGGTTTTGCCTGGCAGACAGGCGGATATATAGGAGGTTCAATTACAGGTACTGATGCCTATATCAATTCTGCCGGCAGTCTTAATATAAACATAGACACCAGGAAATACCTCACTCTTAGGATAAAAAATTCTTCTCCTCAATCTATTGGACAGATTTATTTTATTACGAACTCAGACAATGTATGGAATAATGATAAGCATATTGATTTCTACATGACTCCTAATTCAGACTTTACTGTTTACACAATTGATATGTCATCAATTGGTGGCTGGGCCGGAACATTAAAGCAGCTTAGGATTGATCCGTGTAATGCTATTCCAGGGACATCTGTTAGCGGCTCCTTCCAGATTGATTATGTATACATTGGAAATCCTGAATGGGAATTTAATTATAATACAGAAAACTGGTCTGCTTTAAATGGCATTTCAGGATTTAGCTGGTATAATGGAGGATATGTTTCAGGTAATATAACCGGAACAGATGCATATATTGCCTCTGCTGATAATCTAGGAATAAATATATCGAACAGAAGATTTATCGCTTTACGTATTAAAAATTCTTCACCGCAAACAATAGGCGAAATTTACTTTACAACAACTGCTGATAATAACTGGAATTCAGCTAAACATATTGAATTTTACATGATTCCTGATACAAGTTATCATATATATAATCTCGATATGTCATCGCTCTCCGGCTGGGCAGGAACATTAAAACAATTAAGAATTGATCCGTGCAATGCTGTTCCGGGAAGCCAGGTCAGCGGCTCATTTCAGCTTGACTTTGTGCAGATTGGCAACCCTGTTTGGGAATTTGCAAATACTGCAGAAGGCTGGACGGCTGAAAATTATATATCTGGGTACGGCTGGCAGAGCAGTGGTTATATTGGGGGTACTATAACTGGTACAGATGCTTTTATAAAATCTGCCGATAACCTGAACATAGATATATCCAACAAAAAATATGTTAGTATTCGTATTAAAAATAACACATCACTTACTATAGGGCAGGTATATTTTACCACTGCTGTAGATAATTCATGGAATGAAGCAAAGCATAAAGATTTTGTTTTGCAGCCAAATTCAGATTTTACAGTATACACCATAGATATGTCTGACGTTTCTGCATGGGCTGGTGATTTAAGGCAGTTAAGGATTGATCCGTGTAATGCTATACCCGGTACACCTGCCAGTGGTACATTCCAGATTGATTACATAAATATAAGTAACGCAGAAAATGGTTTATTTAAAGAAGCATCATCAGGAAACTCAAATGAAAGCAGAATTATGCCTGGTGAGTATAAACTGGAACAAAATTACCCTAATCCTTTTAATCCTGAAACAGTCATTAAATATAATATTCCAAAGGATGGATTAGTATCTCTTAAAGTTTATAATATCCTTGGAGTTGAGATAGCAACCCTGATTAATAAAGAACAATCAGCGGGCAGTTATTCAGTAAATTTTAATGCCTCTGGGTTATCCTCAGGTGTTTATCTGTATAAACTACAGGCAGGCACCTGCTCGATATCTAAGAAGATGCTTCTGTTAAAGTGATTTGAAAACTTTTAGTTGTAATGCTCCAAATATAAATCTAAATTTAAAAACCCTGTCCTGAAGCCATCTCATTAATGATGAGAGGACAGGGTAAAACTTCTGTTCAGTAAAGTAAATAAAGAATAAACGAACAAATATTATTTATGCCTCGCAGAGGCAGTAATTATGATAAAAATGTGATTCCAAAAGTTCTATAGTTCTCGTAGAGGATTCATTACAACAGTAAAAAAAATTAAATACTAAACTCTGTTCTAAGACCCTCTCTTTGATACCTGTCCCGCTCGCGGGAAGGAGAGGGCAGGGTGAGGTTACATCTCAGAAAGAATGTAAATTATAATTTATGCCTCGTAGAGGCAGTAACTATGGTAAAATGTAATTCCCAAAGGAACAGTAATCCTCGTAGAGGATTCATTATAAGAACAAAAAGTAAAAAATATTAAATCCTGCTCTAACCCCATTTTCTTACTACCTGTCCCGAATGCGGGAAAGAGAGGGCAGAGTGAGGTTGTTTGCTCAATAAAAATACAGGCATTATGAAAAAAATACTTCTTTCATCAGTAATAATAATTCTGCTTTGTATAACAACAAATGCTCAGAATAATGCAGTGGATTATCATAAATCATTACTTTCGGGTTTCATAACTCCGGCTGATACTATTCAGACAAGTGTTTATTGGTATTGGATTTCTGATAATCTTTCAAAAGAAGGGGTTGAAAAAGATCTTGAATCAATGAAGGCAGTTGGTATTAACCGTGCATTTATTGGTAATATAGGCCTTGAAACGGGCAACCCTCCTTACGGCAAAGTAAAACTATATAGCAGTGAATGGTGGGACATACTTCATGCTGCATTAAAAAAAGCTGGTGAACTTGGCATAGAAATAGGAATTTTCAATAGTCCTGGCTGGAGCCAGTCCGGCGGACCATGGGTAAAACCTGAACAGGCAATGCGGTATCTTGCTTTTTCTGATACAATTGTCACCGGGCCCTGTAAACTAAATATACAATTGCCTAAACCTAAAAAAGACTTTCAGGATGTAAAAGTAATTGCATATCCTGATCTCTCCATGGAAGAAAACAGGATAAATTCAGAAAATTCAGAAATTACATCTGAACCTGTTATACAAAATATCAAAAACCTGGCAGATGGAGATATGTCAACAGAGTTATCTTTTTCAGGCAATATAACAGTCAGGTTTAAATGTAATGACAAAAAAACTGTAAGAAGTATTACTGTATATACTACTGAGCGCACTGCGGCAGCATTGGCAGAATTCTATTACCGGCAGGGGGATAAATACATCCTTGTAAAAAAGTTTGATATAAACAGAACTAATCCAAGCCTGCAGGTCGGTTTTAATCCTTATGGCCCGATAGTAATCTCTGTTCCTGAAACAAATGCTTCTGAATTTAAAATTGTATTTAATAACGCTTCTGAAAAGTTTGGTATAAGGGAAATACAAATATCATCATTACCTAAAACTGAAAGGTATGTTGAAAAATCTTTGGCAAAATTGTACCAGTCTTTTTTGCCATACTGGCATGAATACATGTGGCCGGTACAGCCGGTTATAGACAGCAAATATGCTATTGACCCCTCAAAGGTAATTGATGTTACTAAATATATGGATTCAGAGGGGAAATTAAATTGGAACGTTCCTTCCGGCTTATGGAAAATTGTCCGGGCTGGTATGACTCCTACAGGTGTTACAAATTCACCTGCAACTCCTGAAGCAACAGGCCTTGAGACTGATAAAATGAGTAAAAAACATATTGCTGCTCATTTCGATGCCTTCCTTGGTGAAATACTTAGGCGTATTCCTGCTGAAGATAGAAAAACCTGGAAGGTTGTTGTTGAAGATAGTTATGAAGTTGGCGCAGGAAACTGGACTGATGGTTTCATAGCAGAATTTAAAAAGAAATATGGTTATAACCCGGTTCCTTATCTTCCCGTGTTACAGGGTGAAGTTGTTAAAAGCCATGATGTTTCAGACCGATTCCTTTGGGATCTGAGGCGCCTGGTGGCTGATAAAACAGCTTACGATTATGTTGGCGGCCTGAGAGAAGTTAGTCATAAAAATGGATTAACTACATGGCTTGAATGCTACGGCCACTGGGGTTTTCCGGGTGAGTTTTTACAATATGGCGGGCAGTCAGATGAAGTTGGGGGTGAATTCTGGGGTGAAGGCGATCTTGGCAATATTGAAAACAGGGCTGCTTCTTCATGCGCTCATATATATGGTAAAAGAAAAGTATCTGCCGAATCTTTTACCTGCGGCGGTAATGAATATTCACGTTATCCATATTTAATGAAAAGGAGAGGTGACAGGTTTTTCACTGAAGGTATAAATAATACTCTGCTTCATGTGTATATACATCAACCCTACGAAGATAAAAACCCCGGTATGAATGCATGGTTTGGAAATGAATTCAACCGCAAAAACACTTGGTTCTATGAAATGGACGATTTTATAAAATATCTCCGCAGGTGTAATTACATGCTTCAGCAGGGTAATTATGTGGCTGATGCCGCTTACTTTATTGGTGAAGATGCCCCAAAGATGACTGGCGTTTGTGATCCTCCGCTTCCTCAAGGCTATTCATTTGATTATATAAATGCTGAAGTAATTCTCAGAGATTTAACAGTAAAAAACGGAAGATTTGTTTTACCTTCCGGCTTATCTTATGGTATTCTCGTATTGCCAAAACTTGAAACTATTAGTCCTGAAGTTCTTAAAAAAATCAGCAGCCTTACTAAACAGGGTGGAATAATCTATGGAGCTCCTCCGGTTAAAGCACCTGGACTTAAGAATTATCCTTCTTCTGATAAAGAAGTTAAAAGGCTTGCTAAAGAAACATGGGGGAACATAGATGGTATCAACAAAAAATCTGGCAGGTACGGTAAAGGTACTGTTATAAACGGCCTTGATATGCAGGAGGCACTAAACCTGGTTAATATTAAACCAGACTGTAAAATTGCTGCAGATTCTGTACTTTTCCTGCATAGAAAAATATCTGGTGGGGATGTTTACTTTATTTCAAACCAGGCAGAGAAACAAATTGATATAAAACCGGTTTTCAGAATAAGCGGCAAAAAACCTGAATTGTGGGATGCTGTTACAGGCAAATCCCGCAGTCTGCCGGCTTTTGAACAAAAAGATGGTTTTACTACAGTTCCCGTAAGGCTTGAAGCTCTTGAAAGTGCATTTATTGTATTTACGGAAAACACCGGTAAAAATGGTAATGGTGGTTTTGAAGCAAATTATCCTTCTTTGGTTGATATGAAAGAAATAAACGATCCATGGTCAGTAACATTTGATAAATCAAAAGGCGGTCCGGTTAACCCTGTTACATTTAATAATCTGTTGGACTGGACACAATCTGATAATGACAGTATAAAATATTATTCCGGGAAAGCTGTTTATAAAACTAATATTGAACTCTCTGATATCCCTTCCGGTAAACAGGTTTACCTTGAACTTGGCAGGATTACTGCTATTGCTAAAGTTAAAATAAATGGAAAAGATGCCGGCGGAGTGTGGACGGCACCGTGGCATATAAATATTACAGGCATGCTTAAAAAAGGGAATAATGAAATTGAAATCTCTGTTGTAAATAACTGGATGAACAGGCTTATTGGTGACAGCCGGCTTCCTGAGAATGAAAGAATTACATGGACTCCTGTAAACAATTATAAACCTGATAGTAAATTACAGCCTTCCGGGTTGCTGGGGCCTGTAAAAATTAAGATTGAAAACAAAGAAACATTTTGGGATCTGTTTCAATGAAATTGGAAAAACTATGTCTGTTATTATCAGTTTTAACTTTTACCAGCATATTGTTTTGTAAAAACAATTCTGCGGATAATAACAATTTTACCTGCACTAAAAATGAGTTCATAAAACTTGATAGTGCTGTACAAACGTGGTGGGATAATGACATTTATTCTGCCCGTGAAGAACAAATATGTAAATCCAATGGTGTCTTATTTCTTCCATTTCCTTACACTTCAGCCGGGGGAAGTGAACAGGCCTTTCGTGAAATGTACGGATGGGATACGTATTTTATTAATATGGCTTTGCTTGCTCATGGCAGAGTTTCACTTGTGCGAGACAATATTCTTAATCATTTATTTATGATTGAACGTTATGGGCATGTACTTAATGCAAACAATATTAACCTTGCTTCTCGCGCGCAGCCGCCTCTTCTGGCCGAATCAGTTATAATGTATTTCCATCAGACTAATGATACAAGCCTTCTAATGATGGCTTATCCATTACTGAAAAAAGAATATGAAGAATATTGGAACTGTGGGCGCCATTTAACTCCGGTTGGGCTATCGACTTGTTTTGATTCTACTGACCCAAATTTAAAATATCAGCTTGCTTCTGAAGCTGAAACCGGGTTGGACTTTGTTGCATGCTATGCTGGAAACGTAACTGAATGTGTACCTCTTCACATAAACTGCATATTAGTAAAGTATGAGAAAACTCTGGCAGAAATTGCAGCGATATTTGGGCTCAGGAATGAATCTGAAACTTATAGTAAGAAAGCCTTACTTCGTGCAGAACTTATAAATAAATTTTGCTGGAATGAACAGGATGAAATGTTTTATGAATATAATTATAAAAAGCAGGAACAAATAAAAGTTAAAACTCTATGTGCATACTGGACAATTTGGGCGGGAATCACTGATAGTATCCGGGCAGAAAAGCTTGTTAATAATCTTCATTATTTCGAACTTGCACATGGCCTTACTTTTACATCTGAAGATTATCCAAGTCCATATAGTGAATTTAAATGGCTGCAATGGGGATACCCTTCGGGCTGGCCTCCAATGCATATTATTACTGTGGAGGCTTTAAAAAAAGCAGGTTTTGAAAATGACGCAAAGAGAATTGCTGAAAAATATGTATCTATGGTAATACATTTGTATCAGGAAACTGGTAAATTGTGGGAAAGATATAATGTGTCTGACGGAAGTATTAAACTGCCTGAAGAAAGAGATGGTTATGGAATAAATCCTTTGCATGGATGGTCTTCTTCTGCCGCTGTTTTACTAGGCAGATATTTATATGATCTTAAATAAAATTTAAATATAGATTTAACTGGGGGTATTTTGTATGCATCATTCCCGCTATATGCAGCAAATACCCCGGTAAATCTATTCTGTATAATTAAAACATTTATAACTATGAATAAATTTGTATTAATCTTCGCAGCCTTATTTAGCTTTACTGCTTTTGGTCAGGTAGTACTGCCATTATATAATGGTGAAATTCCAAATTCCATTTCTGTACCTGATTCAGAAAAAGCATTTATAAACCAGGATAATGGAGATACAACCTTTATGGCTGTATCCAAACCATTGTTAACTGCTTATCTGCCGGAAAAATCTGATAAAAAAACTCCTGCTGTGATTATTTGTCCGGGCGGAGCTTATCTTGGGCTTGCTTATTCACATGAAGGTATCAGGCCTGCTAAAGCTTTGAATGAATTAGGTGTTGCTGCAATAATTCTGAAATACAGGCTCCCATCTGACAGGACAATGAAGAATAAAGAAATTGGGCCGCTGCAGGACGTGCAGCAGGCAATTAAAACAGTACGCATGCATGCTGCTGAATGGAATATTGATACAAATAAAATTGGCGTAATGGGCTTCTCTGCCGGCGGGCATCTTGCTGCTTCTGCAGGTACTCATTATAATTATCCTGTTATTGAAAATAAAGAAAATATAAATCTTCGTCCTGATTTTATGATATTAATCTATCCTGTTATTAGTTTCTCTGATCAGCTTACACATTCTATGACTCGTGAAAACCTTATTGGCAAAAATCCGACTGAAGAAAAGAAAGCCTTCTATTCAAATGAACTGCAGGTTACAAAAGATACACCTCCGGCTTTTTTAGTCCATTCTGGTGCTGATCAAGCTGTAAAAGTTGAAAACAGTATCAGGATGTATCTGGCACTTCATGATAAGGGTGTAGAATCTTCTTTATTAATCTATCCGCTTGGGGAACATGGATTTGGGCTTAATAATCCTACAATAAATGATAAGTGGCTTACGCATTGCCGCGAATGGATGATTAGTAGCGGCTGGCTTGCTAAATAGCCTACTCTAAATAACTGCTATTTAAATAAATGGCTTAACTCATTTTAAGCTTCATTGGAGAATATTATGCAAACTAAAATAATTCTCTTTATATATCTTTGTGCCTTTTGTCTCTATGGACAAGCTGTTAATAATTCCGGTGCTCAGAATTTACCTGAAAAATTTTCACAGGAACTGTTTCAGAATCCACCTCTTAAATATCGTCCCATGCCTATGATGCATAATGCTTCAAAAGAAGCTATTCTTAAAGCGAAGAATTATGGCTATAGTGGTGTTGTTACAAACGTATCTTTTACTGATTATCTGCAAAGTGAAGAGAAATGGTCTGAATTTCAGGATATAACAAAATATACAATTGATTCACTCGGTATAAAGATGTGGCTTTATGACGAGCTTGGTTATCCGAGCGGTGCTGCAGGCGGGCTTGTTTTGAAAAACAATCCTGACTGGCAGTCAAAAGGCCTGGTATATGTAGCCGAATCATCAAATAAATCCCTGAAAATTCAAATCAAAAAACCGTATGGCCATATCAGGTTAATTACTGCTTTTGCTTATAAAGGCGATAGCCTCAATAATATTGATTATTCAACTGCTAAAAATCTTGAAGCATATTCTGATAAAAATGGAAAAGTTACATGGAAGGCTCCCGGGAAAGGCTGGCTGGTCGTTTGTACTTATCTTAAATACTTCTATGAGGGTACTCATGCTACTTCTAATTGGGTTGCAAAAAGAAGATACATTGACCTGCTTCGTAAAGAACCTGTTCAAAAATTTATAGAGCTTACTTATAAGCCATATTATGAAAAAGTTGGCAGGTATTTTGGTGAAAATAATGGTATAGCTGCATTCTTTACAGATGAACCTTCTCTTATGGGGACATATTTTATGTCTCCTCCGCCTGTGGAACCGGCTATTGAAGATCAGCCGGACGATAAAATACCTTTTCTGCCTGTCATAAATTATAGTGACTCACTTGTTATTCAATTTAAACAATTATACGGGTATGATCTTTCTCCATATATGTCAGCTTTATTTGGCGGCAATTCTCAAACTGCAAAGCAGGTTAGAATGGATTATTATAAAATGCTTTCCGGCCTTGTTTCAGGAAATTTTACTGGTTTAATTGGAGATTTTTGCGAACAACATAATATTGCAATGTCAGGGCATTTGCTGTTGGAAGAGGACATAATGCGCCACCCAATATTTGAAGGAAATTATCTGCAAATTTACAGTCACATGCAATATCCGGGTATCGATCTTTTAACAGCATATCCTGAAACAGCTTTGTTGTGGGCATGTACAACTGCTAAACTGGCAAGTTCATCTGCCCGTTTATACAACAGGAAACATGTAATGAGTGAAGTATCAGATGCTTTTGATGCTGTTAAAACCAACATAAATGGTAAACTTGGTTCAGTTGCAGTACAGTTTGCGTTGGGTGTTGACCATTTTAATTCATACTATCGTGTTGATAAAATGAGTGTAGAAGAAAATGAGCTGTTTACTAATGTAATTGGCAGGACAGGTCTGATGCTTTCTCATGGTAAACAGGTTACTGATATTGCTGTATACTATCCAATAGAAGGTATATGGGCAGAAACACTTCCTCCTGCAAGCCTTAATAATTTCGATCCGCATGTTCAGAAATTGAGCGATAATTTCCGTGACCTGTCCTTAAGCTTACTTACAAATCAGGTTGACTATGACTATATAGATTATATAAATCTTACTGATTGTTCTGTTAGTAATGGTAAAATAATAACAAAATCAGGATTGGAATACTCTACAATTGTAATTCCGCTTACTCCTGCAATAGATTCTAAAGTTATTGGTTTTCTTTTATCAGCAGCTGAGAATGGGGTACATATCATTTTACAGTCAAAAGAAAAAATGTTATCAGAAAAGGGAAGTAACAATTTATTATCAGATAAATATAACTCATTGGTTAATAATAGCAATGTAAACATTATTGAAGATATAAATGCAATTCCGGGTAAGATTAAATCATTGGTGGTCCCGGAAGTGAAGTTAGATAAACCAAACAGCAAAATTATATATACAAAAAGGCAGAGTGATAAATCTTCTGTTTATATGCTTGTAAATATTTCTAAAGATAAGCAGGTACTTGATGCTGAATTTCATTCAACCGGAAATATAGTAAAGCTTTGGGATCCATATACTGGTAAAAGTATAGGTCTATCAGTAGAAAAAGATAATGGAGTAAGTAAAATAAATAATATAAAAATTGAAGCAGAACAATCTGTTTTCATAACATTTGAATAACATATCTGTTTGCTAATAAGGATAAATAAATGAAAAAAACAGCTTTTAAAATGATACTAAAACCGGGCTGCAAAGAAGAATATGCCCGCAGGCATGCTGCAATATGGCCTGAACTTAAACAGCTTCTTTCAGAAACAGGTGTTAGTGATTACTCAATCTATTTTGATGAAGAAACAAATCTTCTTTTTGCTGTACAAAATCAGGATGGTGATTCTTCTTCACAGGATATTGGTACAAATCCAATAGTACAAAAATGGTGGAAGTATATGGCAGATATAATGGAAACCAATCCTGATTTTTCCCCTGTATCTGTTCCTCTTGAAGAAGTTTTTCATATGGATTAAACCTGCAATATTAACTGCGTTATTCTTTTCTAAAAAATACAGAGGTTCTCAAATGGATTCGGTTATGAGTTTAGTTTTAATTGCAATAGGCAGCTTATGCGCAGCCAGTTTTTATGTACCAATAAAAAAGATAAAGGGCTGGTCATGGGAGAGCTACTGGATAGTCCAGGGAGTGTTTTCCTGGATAGTAGCGCCAGTAATCTTCGCATACTTTACAGTACCGGAACTTGGCAGAGTGATAGGCCAGTCACCGGGCAGTGCCATACTTAACACAATGTTCTTTGGAGTGCTGTGGGGAGTAGGCGGCCTGACCTTTGGTCTTAGTATGCGTTATCTTGGAGTAGCCATGGGCCAGTCTATAGCACTTGGTTTCTGTGCGGCATTTGGTACACTGGCAGCGCCGCTGATATCAGGCACAAACCTTCTGAGCACACATGAGGGAATAATGACAATAACAGGCGTATCAGTGTGTATAGCGGGCATAGCGGTGGTGGGTTATGCAGGAGCGCTGAGGTCATCGAATATGTCAGAAGAAGACAGAAAGAAGGCGATAGCCGAGTTTTCACTGAAAAAAGGGCTGATAATAGCTATACTTGCAGGAGTAATGAGTGCATGCTTCAGCCTTGGACTGACCGGGATACCGGGAGTAATGGATGCAGGCAACAGGCTGAAGGAAGCCGCACAGTCAGCGGGCACCGATCCTCTGTACGTTAACAACCCGTCGTACATCTTTGTGACCCTTGGAGGGTTTATAACCAACCTTGTGTACTGCCTGTACCTGAACATAAAGAACAAGACGTATGGCGATTACCTGTCACTGAGCGGCGGTGTGCTTGTAAATAACCTGGTATTCAGCCTGATAGGCGGCACATTGTGGTACCTGCAGTTCTTTTTCTTTGGTATGGGACAGAGTAAACTGCCTGGAGGAATGATGGCATTTGGCTGGAGTATACTGATGGCCATGAACATATTGTTTAGTAATGTATGGGGCATATTCCTGAAGGAATGGAAGAATGCAGGAAGCAGGACAACAGCCGTACTTGTAATTGGGCTGCTGATACTGATACTATCAAGCTTTGTAATAAAACTATAACACAAAAAAACACTCTACTATTAAGGAGAAGAGATAAATGAAAGACAATAAACAAATAGAAGAAGCATACAAATATGCAAAAGAGCAGTATTCAGCCCTTGGTGTAGATACAGAAGCGGCACTGAAGAAGCTGTCAGAAATAAAGATAAGCCTGCACTGCTGGCAGACAGACGATGTAGGAGGCTTTGAGACCCCGGATGCAGAACTTGGAGGCGGAGGCATCCAGGTAACCGGCAACTACCCTGGTAAAGCAAGGAATATAGAGCAGTTAAAGGCAGACATAGAGAAGGTACTGACCCTGGTACCTGGCAAACACAGGCTTAACCTTCATGCCATATACGGAGACTTTAAGGGAGAGAAAGTAGACCGTGACCAGATAGAAGTAAAGCACTTCCAGAGCTGGATAGACTGGGCAAAGAAGAATGGGCTTGGGCTGGACTTTAATCCAACATGCTTCTCACACCCGTATGCAGAAGAAGGCTACACACTGTCAAGCAAGGATGAGAAGATAAGGAAGTTCTGGGTAGAGCATGTAAAGCGAACCAGGAAAATAGCCGCAGAGATGGGCAGGCAGCTTGGCAGTGCAGCTGTGAACAACATCTGGGTGCCAGATGGTTCAAAGGACATACCTGTAGACAGGGACGGTTACCGGGAGCTGCTGAAGAAGTCACTGGATGAGATATTTGAGGAAAAGTACCCGAAAGAGTACCTGAAGGACTCAGTAGAGAGTAAACTGTTCGGTATAGGCTCAGAGGCAATGGTGGTAGGTTCACATGAATTCTACATGGGATATGCAGTAAAGAATGACATACTGCTGTGCCTTGACATGGGACACTTTCACCCGACAGAACAGGTAGGGGATAAGATATCCTCAATGCTGAAGTTTCTGGACGGGCTTCTGCTTCATGTAAGCCGTGGAGTAAGGTGGGACAGTGACCATGTTGTAATCCTGAATGATGA